>Ga0308171_1000406_pt1 | contig 96567 bp, 83 predicted proteins | sample PhyGR1_FD_202135 | JGI IMG/M metagenome (GOLD analysis project Ga0308171, IMG submission 202135) | Phyllosphere microbial communities from UC Gill Tract Community Farm, Albany, California, United States - DLSLSG.R1 | ecosystem: Host-associated > Plants > Phyllosphere > Unclassified | place: USA...
GTCCATCGCCTTGGCCAGCACCGGGCTGATCGGTTTGATCTCGCACGGGGTGTTGAACATCATGTGCAGGAAGTTTTCTGCGTACGACAGGTCGTTGCGCGGGTACATCATGGGTTGGCCCATGGAGTACTTGTACACCATCGCTGCAAGCGTCGGCATCTTCGCGACCAGGCGCACGGCGGAGATTTCGCGGTGCTGCGGATTATTGATGTCCAGCGAGTCGTGATAGAACGCCGAGAGGGCGCCGACCACACCGCACATGACGGCCATCGGGTGGGCGTCGCGGCGGAAACCGTTGAAGAAGGACTTCAGCTGCTCGTGGACCATGGTGTGGTTCTTCACGGTGCTGACGAACTGGGCCTTCTGCTCTGCGTTCGGCAGTTCGCCGTTGAGCAGCAGGTAGCAGGTTTCCAGGTAGTCCGATTGCTCGGCGAGCTGTTCGATCGGGTAGCCGCGGTGCAGCAGCACGCCCTTGTCGCCGTCGATGTAGGTGATCTTCGACTCGCACGAGGCGGTCGCCATGAAACCGGGGTCGAAGGTGAAGTGACCGGATGCCCCCAACCCGCGGACGTCGATAACATCGGGACCAACGGTGCCGGTTAAAATGGGCAGCTCTACGGGGGCTGCGCCCTCGATGACCAACTGCGCTTTTTTGTCAGCCATGTGGCCTCCTATTAATGCTTGAAATCATCAGACAGACCCCCCACGCAGGGCCCGCACCACTATAGAGGGATAAATTCGAATGTCAATTTGCCTAAAGGCTGGTTGAAACACCCTCCAAGCCCATGATTTTCACGAAATTGCCGCCCGTTTACGCCTTTTGTTCGCTAAAGGCAATGCGCTATTCGGGCTAGCCCCTTACGTTGTCATAAGCAGCCTAACTGTCTATACTCGGCAGCCGACTCCCAGGGGCTTTCCAGCCCGCCCTGCTGGGTGTCGTGTTCTCTTCGGTGGTGGGTACCTGACCAGTACACTTACCAACAACTTTGCCCTGTTCGCTAGGGGCTCTTCAGTGTGAAAAAAGCCGTGAAAAGCCAACGACCTGTAAACCTAGACCTAAGGACCATCAAACTCCCGATCACCGCGTACACGTCCATTCTTCACCGTATTTCCGGCGTCATCCTGTTCCTCGGCCTTGCCATCATGCTGTACGCATTGGGCAAGTCGCTGGGTTCCGAGGAGGGCTTTGCCGAGGTGAAGGCGTGTCTGACCAGTCCGCTGGCCAAACTGGTGACCTGGGGCCTGCTGTCCGGCCTGCTGTATCACCTCGTCGCAGGTGTTCGCCACCTGATCATGGACATGGGTGTCGGTGAGACGCTGGAAGGCGGCAAGCTGGGCTCGAAAATCGTGATCGTCATCTCCGTGGTGCTGATCGTTCTGGCGGGAGTTTGGGTATGGTAACTAATGTCACGAACCTGTCGCGTTCGGGCCTCTATGACTGGATGGCGCAGCGCGTCTCGGCGGTCGTTCTCGCGGCTTACTTCATCTTCCTGATCGGCTACCTCGCGATCCACCCGGGCATCGACTATGCCCAGTGGCACGCTCTGTTCTCCAACAACGCGATGCGGATCTTCAGTCTGCTGGCACTCGTTGCCCTGGGCGCTCACGCCTGGGTCGGCATGTGGACCATTGCCACCGACTACCTGACGCCGATGTCGTTCGGCAAGTCGGCGACTGCGATTCGTTTCCTGTTCCAGGCGGTATGCGGCGTTGCGATGTTCGCTTACTTCGTCTGGGGTGTGCAGATTCTCTGGGGTATCTGATTCATGGCTAACATTCCAACCATTTCCTTCGACGCCATCATCATCGGTGGCGGCGGTGCGGGCATGCGCGCAGCACTGCAGCTGGCTCAAGGCGGCCACAAGACCGCAGTAGTCACCAAGGTGTTCCCGACCCGTTCGCACACTGTATCCGCCCAGGGCGGCATCACCTGCGCCATCGCTTCGGCCGACCCGAACGACGACTGGCGCTGGCACATGTACGATACCGTCAAGGGTTCCGACTACATCGGTGACCAGGACGCTATCGAATACATGTGTCAGGAAGGCCCGGCTGCGGTTTTCGAGCTGGACCACATGGGCCTGCCGTTCTCGCGTACCGAAACCGGCCGTATCTACCAGCGTCCGTTCGGTGGCCAGTCCAAGGACTTCGGCAAGGGCGGCCAGGCTGCGCGTACTTGCGCCGCGTCCGACCGTACCGGTCACGCCCTGCTGCACACCCTCTATCAGGGCAACCTGAAGGCGGGCACCACCTTCCTCAACGAGTACTACGCCGTTGACTTGGTCAAGAACCAGGACGGCGCTTTCGTCGGTGTGATCGCGATCTGCATCGAAACCGGCGAAACCATGTACATCAAGTCCAAGGCCACCGTTCTGGCCACCGGCGGTGCGGGCCGTATCTACGCCTCCACAACCAACGCCCTGATCAACACCGGCGACGGTATCGGCATGGCCCTGCGTGCAGGCGTGCCGGTGCAGGACATCGAGATGTGGCAGTTCCACCCGACCGGTATTGCCGGCGCCGGCGTACTGGTCACCGAAGGTTGCCGCGGTGAGGGTGGCTACCTGATCAACGCCCACGGCGAGCGCTTCATGGAGCGTTATGCGCCGAACGCGAAGGACCTGGCTGGCCGCGACGTGGTCGCCCGTTCCATGGTCAAGGAAATCATCGCCGGAAACGGCGTGGGTCCGAACAAGGACCACGTACTGCTGAAGCTGGACCACCTGGGCGAGGAAGTGCTGCACAGCCGCCTGCCAGGCATCTGCGAGCTGTCCAAGACCTTCGCCCACGTCGACCCGGTGGTCGCGCCGGTTCCGGTCGTGCCGACCTGCCACTACATGATGGGCGGCGTTGCCACCAACATTCATGGCCAGGCCATCACCATGGACGCCGAAGGCAAGGATCAGATCATCCCAGGCCTGTTCGCTGTGGGTGAAGTGGCGTGCGTATCGGTTCACGGTGCCAACCGCCTGGGCGGCAACTCGCTGCTCGACCTGGTGGTATTCGGTCGCGCTGCCGGCCTGCACCTGGAAAAGGCACTGAGCGACGGCGTCGAGTACCGCGACGCGAGCGACACCGATGTCGACGTTGCCCTGAACCGCCTGAACAAGCTCAACGAGCGCACCACTGGCGAAGATGTCGCAAGCCTCAAGCGCGAGCTGCAGAGCTGCATGCAGAACTACTTCGGTGTATTCCGTACTGGCGAATACATGCAGAAGGGTATCGAGCAGTTGGCCGGCCTGCGTGACCGCATTGCCAACGTCAAGATCAACGACAAGTCCCAGGCCTTCAACACCGCGCGTATCGAAGCGCTGGAGCTGCAGAACCTGCTGGAAGTTGCCGAAGCGACCGCCATCGCAGCCGAAGCCCGTAAAGAGTCCCGCGGCGCGCACGCCCGTGAAGACTTCGAAGACCGTGACGACGAGAACTGGCTGTGCCACACCCTGTACTACCCGGGTGAGAAGCGCGTCGCCAAGCGTGGCGTCAACTTTGCGCCGAAGACAGTTCCTGCCTTCGAACCAAAAGTCCGGACTTACTAAGGGTGGCCGCTATGTTGAAAGTCGAAGTTTATCGTTACAACCCGGACACCGACTCGGCGCCCAAGATGGAGTCGTTCGACGTCGATACCGGTGGCAAGGACCTGATGGTGCTGGACGTACTGGCGCTGATCAAGGAGAAGGACGAGGGCTTCTCGTACCGTCGCTCCTGCCGTGAAGGCGTTTGCGGTTCCGATGGCATGAACATGAACGGCAAGAACGGCCTGGCCTGCATCACCCCGCTCTCGGGTGTGGTCAAGGGCAACAAGCTGGTCCTGCGTCCGCTGCCAGGCTTGCCGGTCATTCGTGACCTGGTCGTCGATATGAGCATCTTCTACAAGCAGTACGAGAAGGTGAAGCCATTCCTGCAGAACGACACTCCGGCTCCGGCCATCGAGCGTCTGCAGTCGCCGGAAGATCGCGACAAGCTGGACGGTCTGTACGAGTGCATCCTGTGCGCTTGCTGCTCGACCTCCTGCCCATCGTTCTGGTGGAACCCGGACAAGTTCCTGGGTCCCGCCGCGTTGTTGCAGGCCTATCGTTTCCTGGCCGACAGCCGTGACACCAAGACGCAAGAGCGTCTGGCGTCGCTGGATGACCCGTTCAGCGTGTTCCGCTGCCGCGGGATCATGAACTGCGTGAACGTCTGCCCGAAGGGTCTGAACCCGACCAAGGCGATCGGCCACGTACGTAACATGCTGCTGCAGAGCGGCACCTGATTCAAAAATGTTGCACCAGCAGTAAGCCGAAGCGCGGGTGGTGAGCCCGCGCCGAGGTAAAACCCGAGCAAGGGCCCAAAAAGCCCGCGCTCATTACCTATGAAGATATGAGACCAGCAGGGGCTTCCGGGCTGGTACCCGGAAAATCTGCAGGATCCAGGTGGCGTGGTTAGTCGCTGTGTTCGGACTTTTCCAGGTTTGCGTGGTTCTTGCCGATCCGTCCCCTAACCGAGGGTGACCAAGCATGCAAGAAAGCGTGATGCAGCGCATGTGGGAAAGCGCCCACCTTTCAGGTGGTAACGCTGCATATGTGGAAGAGCTCTACGAGCTCTACCTGCACGACCCTAACGCTGTGCCAGAAGAGTGGCGCACCTACTTCCAGAAGTTGCCCGCCGACGGCAGCACCGCTACCGACGTATCGCACTCTACGATCCGCGACCATTTCGTACTGCTGGCAAAGAACCAGCGCCGCGCCCAACCGGTTTCCGCCGGGAGCGTGAGCAGTGAACACGAGAAGAAGCAGGTTGAAGTGCTGCGACTGATCCAGGCCTATCGTATGCGCGGCCATCAGGCTGCCAAGCTCGACCCGTTGGGGTTGTGGCAGCGCCCTGCGCCTGTAGACCTGTCGATCAATCACTACGGCTTGACCAATGCCGACCTTGATACGACCTTCCGTGCCGGCGACCTGTTCATCGGCAAAGAGGAAGCGAGCCTACGCGAAATCTTCGAGGCGCTGCAGAAGACATATTGTCGCACCATTGGCGCCGAGTTCACCCACATCGTCGATTCCGAGCAACGCAGCTGGTTCCAGCAGCGCCTCGAAAGCGTTCGTGGCCGTCCTGATTTCTCCGTTGACGTGCAGACTCACCTGCTCGAGCGCGTTACCGCGGGTGAAGGCCTGGAGAAATACCTGGGCACCAAGTACCCGGGTACCAAGCGCTTCGGTCTGGAAGGCGGCGAAAGCCTGATTCCGATGCTGGACGAAATGATCCAGCGTTCCGGCTCCTACGGCACCAAGGAAGTCGTGATCGGCATGGCCCACCGTGGCCGTCTGAACGTGCTCGTCAACACCTTCGGCAAGAACCCGCGCGAGCTGTTCGACGAGTTCGAAGGCAAGAAGATGAACGAGCTGGGCTCCGGTGACGTGAAGTATCACCAGGGCTTCTCCAGCAACGTCATGACCCCTGGTGGTGAAGTCCACCTGGCAATGGCGTTCAACCCGTCCCACCTGGAAATCGTCTCGCCAGTGGTAGAGGGTTCGGTTCGTGCCCGCCAGGACCGCCGCAACGACACTGTCGGCGACAAGGTCCTGCCGATCTCGATCCACGGCGACGCGGCCTTCGCAGGCCAGGGCGTGGTCATGGAAACCTTCCAGATGTCGCAGACCCGCGGTTTCAAGACCGGCGGTACCGTGCACATCGTGATCAACAACCAGGTCGGTTTCACCATCAGCAACCCGCTGGACGCGCGCTCCACCGAGTACGCCACCGACGTGGCCAAGATGATCCAGGCGCCGATCCTGCACGTGAACGGCGACGATCCGGAAGCTGTGCTGTTCGTGACGCAACTGGCCATCGACTACCGCATGCAGTTCAAGCGTGACGTGGTGATTGACCTGGTCTGCTACCGTCGTCGCGGCCACAACGAGGCCGACGAGCCGAATGGCACCCAGCCGCTGATGTACCAGCAGATCACCAAGCAGCGCACCACCCGTGAGCTGTACGCCGACGCGCTGATTCAAGCCGGTCGCATCGACGCCGAGCGCGCTCAGGCCAAGATCGACGAGTACCGCAACGCGCTGGACAATGGCCTGCACGTGGTCAAGAGCCTGGTCAAGGAACCGAACCGCGAGCTGTTCGTCGATTGGCGTCCGTACCTGGGCCATGCCTGGACCGCGCGTCACGACACGCGCTTCGACCTCAAGACCCTGCAGGAACTGTCGGCCAAGCTGCTCGAGCTGCCGGAAGGTTTCGTCGTCCAGCGCCAGGTCGCGAAGATCTACGAAGATCGCCAGAAGATGCAGGCCGGTGGCTTGCCGATCAACTGGGGTTACGCAGAGACCATGGCCTACGCCACTCTGCAGTTCGAAGGTCACCCGATCCGCATGACCGGCCAGGACATCGGCCGTGGCACCTTCTCGCACCGTCACGCGGTGCTGCACAACCAGAAGGACGCCAGCACCTACGTTCCGCTGAAGAACCTGTTCCCGGGCCAGCCGAAGTTCGAACTGTACGACTCCTACCTCTCGGAAGAAGCTGTACTGGCCTTCGAATACGGCTACTCCACCACCACGCCGAACGCACTGGTGATCTGGGAAGCTCAGTTCGGTGACTTCGCCAACGGTGCGCAGGTGGTGATCGACCAGTTCATCACCAGCGGCGAGCACAAGTGGGGTCGTCTGTGCGGCCTGACCATGCTGCTGCCACACGGCTACGAAGGCCAGGGCCCCGAGCACTCCTCGGCGCGTCTGGAGCGCTACCTGCAGCTGTGCGCCGAGCACAACATTCAGGTGTGCGTACCGACCACGCCGGCGCAGATCTACCACCTGCTGCGTCGTCAGGTCATCCGTCCGCTGCGCAAGCCGCTGATCGTGCTGACGCCAAAGTCGCTGCTGCGCCACAAGCTGGCCATCTCGACGCTGGAAGATCTGGCAGAAGGCTCGTTCCAGACCGTGATCCCGGAAATCGATGCCATCGATCCGGCCAAGGTCGAGCGCCTGGTGCTGTGCAGCGGCAAGGTCTACTACGACCTGCTGGAAAAACGCCGTGCCGAAGGCCGCGAAGACATCGCCATCGTGCGTATCGAGCAGCTGTATCCGTTCCCTGAGGACGACCTGGTCGAGATCCTGGCGCCTTACACCAACCTCAAGCATGCAGTGTGGTGTCAGGAAGAGCCGATGAACCAGGGCGCCTGGTACAGCAGCCAGCATCACATGCGCCGTATCCTGGGCCGCCACAACAAGGCGCTGGTCCTGGAGTACGCCGGTCGCGACGCTTCTGCCGCGCCAGCCTGTGGTTACGCATCGAAGCACGCCGAACAGCAGGAAAAGCTGCTGCAAGACGCGTTCACTGTCTAATGCCTTCGCGCACCTGAAACCGAATTTAAGGAAACACTGATAATGGCTATCGAGATCAAAGCCCCAACCTTCCCGGAATCGGTTGCCGATGGCACCGTTGCCACCTGGCACAAGAAGCCGGGCGAAGCCGTCAAGCGTGACGAGCTGATCGTCGACATCGAGACCGACAAGGTCGTCCTGGAAGTCCTGGCCACCGCCGATGGCGTGCTGGGCGACATCGTCAAGGGCGAGGGCGACACCGTCCTGTCCGACGAAGTCCTGGGTTCGATCGTTGAAGGTGGCGCTGCTGCTGCAGCACCTGCCGCCGCCGCTGCTCCTGCTGCCGCTCCGGCCGCTGCTGGCGCCGACGCTGGCGAAGACGACCCGGTTGCCGCCCCTGCCGCGCGCAAGCTGGCCGAAGAGAACGGCATCGACCTGGCGACCGTTTCCGGTACCGGTAAAGGCGGTCGCATCACCAAGGAAGACGTGGTGGCTGCAGTCGCCAACAAGAAGTCGGCCCCTGCCGCACCTGCTGCCAAGCCGGCTGCTGCTGCCGCTGCTCCGGTTGTCGTCGCTGCTGGCGATCGCACCGAGAAGCGCGTGCCGATGACCCGCCTGCGCGCCAAGATCGCCGAGCGTCTGGTCGAAGCCCAGTCGAGCATGGCCATGCTGACCACCTTCAACGAAGTCGACATGACCGAAGTCATGGCCCTGCGTTCGAAGTACAAGGACCTGTTCGAGAAGACCCACAACGGCGTACGCCTGGGCTTCATGTCGTTCTTCGTCAAGGCCGCCACCGAGGCGCTGAAGCGCTTCCCGGCAGTCAACGCTTCGATCGATGGCAACGACATCGTCTACCATGGCTACGCGGACGTCGGCGTTGCCGTCTCCAGCGACCGTGGCCTGGTGGTACCGGTGCTGCGCAATGCCGAGTCCATGTCGCTGGCCGAGATCGAGAACGGCATCGCCACCTTCGGCAAGAAGGCCCGTGACGGCAAGCTGTCGATCGAAGAGATGACCGGCGGTACCTTCACCATCACCAACGGTGGTACCTTCGGTTCGATGATGTCGACCCCGATCGTCAACCCGCCGCAGGCCGCGATCCTGGGTATGCACAACATCATCCAGCGTCCGATGGCGATCAATGGCCAAGTGGTCATTCGCCCGATGATGTACCTGGCGCTGTCCTATGACCACCGCCTGATCGACGGCAAGGAAGCGGTAACCTTCCTGGTGACCATCAAGAACCTGCTGGAAGATCCGTCCCGTCTGCTGCTGGACATCTAATCACGCAGCTGCACGCTGCAGGCGACAGGCTCCCGACCGGAGCAGGTCGCCTTGCCGCGTGCGGCTTGTAGCTTGAAGCTGATAAGGAATCTTTTATGACCCAGAAATTCGACGTAGTGGTGATTGGTGCGGGTCCTGGCGGCTATGTTGCTGCCATCAAGGCTGCCCAACTTGGTCTGAAGACTGCCTGTATCGAGAAGTACACCGACGCCGAGGGCAAGCTGGCCCTGGGCGGCACCTGCCTGAACGTAGGTTGCATTCCTTCCAAGGCGCTGCTGGACAGCTCCTGGAAATACAAGGAAGCAAAAGAAAGCTTCAACGTCCACGGCATCTCCACTGGCGAAGTGAAGATGGACGTCGCCGCGATGGTTGGCCGCAAGGCTGGTATCGTCAAGAACCTGACCGGTGGCGTTGCCACCCTGTTCAAGGCCAACGGCGTTACTTCGATCCAGGGCCACGGCAAGCTGCTGGCTGGCAAGAAAGTGGAAGTCACCAAGGCTGACGGCACTACCGAAGTCATCGAAGCCGAGAACGTGATCCTGGCCTCCGGCTCGCGTCCGATCGACATTCCGCCGGCTCCGGTCGACCAGAACGTCATCGTCGATTCCACCGGCGCCCTGGAATTCCAATCGGTACCCAAGCGCCTGGGCGTGATCGGCGCTGGCGTCATCGGCCTGGAGCTGGGCTCGGTCTGGGCTCGCCTGGGTGCTGAAGTGACCGTGCTGGAAGCGCTGGACACCTTCCTGATGGCTGCCGACACCGCCGTCTCGAAAGAAGCTCAGAAGACCCTGACCAAGCAAGGCCTGGACATCAAGCTGGGCGCGCGCGTCACTGGCTCCAAAGTCAACGGCGACGAAGTCGAAGTCACCTACACCAACGCCGAAGGCGAGCAGAAGATCGTCTTCGACAAGCTGATCGTTGCGGTCGGCCGTCGTCCTGTGACCACTGATCTGCTGGCTGCCGACAGCGGTGTGAACATCGACGAGCGTGGCTACATCTTCGTCGACGACTACTGCGCCACCAGCGTGCCGGGCGTCTACGCCATCGGCGACGTGGTTCGCGGCATGATGCTGGCACACAAGGCCTCGGAAGAGGGCATCATGGTCGTCGAGCGCATCAAGGGCCACAAGGCTCAGATGAACTACGACCTGATCCCTTCGGTTATCTACACCCACCCGGAAATCGCGTGGGTCGGCAAGACCGAACAAGCATTGAAAGCCGAAGGCGTTGAGGTTAACGTGGGCACCTTCCCGTTCGCGGCCAGCGGCCGTGCGATGGCTGCCAACGATACCGGTGGCTTCGTCAAGGTCATCGCCGATGCCAAGACCGACCGCGTCCTGGGTGTTCACGTGATCGGCCCATCGGCTGCCGAGCTGGTTCAGCAAGGCGCGATCGCAATGGAATTCGGCACCAGTGCCGAGGACCTGGGCATGATGGTCTTTAGCCATCCGACCCTGTCCGAAGCGTTGCATGAAGCAGCGCTGGCTGTGAATGGCGGTGCCATTCACGTGGCCAACCGTAAGAAGCGTTAATTATAAAAACCACGGCGGGCTGCCCGTCGTGGGTCTTGCGTGCAAGATCCACCGCGGAATGTCCGCCGGACCGGGCCACCGGAAAAATCCGGGGTTAACGGTCACAGGTGGCGCGGCTCTGGAAACAGCGCAGCGCCGAAGCGCAGTACCTAACGAAGACGGTAAAAAGCATGAATCTTCACGAGTATCAGGGTAAACAGCTGTTCGCTGAGTACGGCCTGCCAGTTTCCAAGGGTTTCGCTGTAGATACCCCTGAGCAAGCCGCAGAAGCCTGCGACAAGATCGGCGGTTCCGAGTGGGTTGTCAAAGCCCAGGTCCACGCTGGTGGTCGCGGTAAAGCGGGCGGCGTCAAGCTGGTTCGCAGCAAGGAAGACGCCAAGGCGTTCGCTGCGCAGTGGTTGGGCAAGAATCTGGTTACCTACCAGACTGACGCCAACGGTCAGCCAGTCTCCAAGATCCTGGTCGAATCCTGCACTGACATCGCCAAAGAGCTGTACCTGGGCGCTGTAGTGGATCGTTCGAGCCGTCGTATCGTGTTCATGGCTTCCACCGAAGGTGGCGTGGACATCGAGAAAGTCGCTCACGAAACTCCTGAGAAGATCCTCAAGGCTACCATCGACCCGCTGGTCGGCGCTCAGCCGTTCCAGGGTCGCGAGCTGGCATTCCAGCTGGGCCTGGAAGGCAAGCAAGTACAACAGTTCGCCAAGATCTTCGTAGGTCTGGCCAAGCTGTTCAAGGATCACGACCTGGCCCTGCTGGAAGTGAACCCGCTGGTGATCAAGGCCGACGGCGACCTGCACTGCCTCGATGCCAAGATCAACATCGATGCCAACGCCATGTACCGTCAGCCTAAGCTGAAGACCTTCCACGACCCGTCCCAGGACGACGCCCGTGAAGCCCACGCTGCCAAGTTCGAACTGAACTACGTAGCGCTGGAAGGCAACATCGGCTGCATGGTCAACGGTGCCGGTCTGGCCATGGGTACCATGGACATCGTCAACCTGCACGGCGGCAAGCCAGCCAACTTCCTCGACGTTGGCGGCGGCGCTACCAAGGAACGCGTTACCGAAGCGTTCAAGATCATCCTGTCCGACAGCAATGTCGCGGCCGTTCTGGTCAACATCTTCGGTGGTATCGTTCGTTGCGACATGATTGCCGAAGGCATCATCGGTGCAGTGAAAGAAGTCGGCGTGAAAGTACCGGTCGTTGTCCGCCTCGAAGGCAACAACGCCGAACTGGGCGCTAAAGTACTGGCAGAAAGCGGTTTGAACATCATTGCGGCAACCAGCCTGACCGACGCTGCTCAACAAGTTGTCAAAGCTGCGGAGGGCAAGTAATGAGCGTCCTGATCAATAAAGACACCAAAGTCATCTGCCAGGGCTTCACCGGCTCGCAGGGTACTTTCCACTCCGAACAAGCCATCGCCTACGGCACCAAGATGGTCGGCGGCGTCACCCCAGGCAAGGGTGGCACCACCCACCTGGGCCTGCCGGTGTTCAACACCGTCAAGGAAGCTGTGGAAGCAACCGGCGCTGACGCTTCGGTCATCTACGTTCCGGCTCCGTTCTGCAAGGACTCGATCCTGGAAGCGGCCTTTGGCGGCATCAAGCTGATCGTCTGCATCACCGAAGGTATTCCTACCCTCGACATGCTGGACGCCAAGGTCAAGTGCGACGAGCTGGGTGTCACCCTGATCGGCCCTAACTGCCCAGGCGTCATCACTCCGGGCGAGTGCAAGATCGGCATCATGCCAGGTCACATTCACTTGCCAGGCAAGGTCGGTATCGTTTCCCGTTCCGGCACCCTGACCTACGAAGCGGTCAAGCAGACCACCGACGCCGGCTTCGGCCAGTCGACCTGCGTCGGCATCGGCGGTGACCCGATCCCAGGCTCCAACTTCATCGACATCCTGAAGCTGTTCCAGGAAGATCCGAAGACCGAAGCGATCGTCATGATCGGTGAGATCGGCGGTTCGGCTGAAGAAGAAGCTGCTGCCTACATCAAGGCCAACGTCACCAAGCCTGTCGTTTCCTACATCGCTGGCGTTACCGCACCTGCGGGCAAGCGTATGGGCCACGCTGGCGCCATCATCTCCGGCGGCAAAGGCACTGCAGACGAGAAATTCGCTGCACTGCAGGACGCTGGCGTGAAGACCGTGCGTTCCCTGGCTGACATCGGCAAGGCCCTGGCCGAGCTGACTGGCTGGGAAGCCAAGAAGTAAGTAACACGCTATACCCCCCCACGCGCACAGAGGCCACCTTCGGGTGGCCTTTGTCGTTCTGGGTCGTCCCGCGATGGGCCCGGAAATGACAACTCAGATTATTCGATCGGGCCCATAGGATTTTTCCAGCAGACGATGGTTTCAATCCGAGGATAATCCAGCCATCCTCGGTCACGCAGACGACAAACACATACGCACATCGGACAACCAGCACCATTGCAGTGCGTTTGCCCGGCAAATTCTGTAACCTACGCGTTCACTCTGTGCCCGTACCCCAAAAGGGAACGACACGCTAAACGGGTCTGGCTCATCAAGCCGGGCAGCATTTCCCTCATCCATGTGGAAATCCCTTCTCGAATCCCGATTTCAGCAGTGTGGTACTTCCTTAAATGAAAGTGTTAAAAGGCCAGGACATCCTGGCGCTTGGCTTTATGACGTTCGCGCTTTTCGTCGGTGCGGGCAATATCATCTTCCCGCCTATCGTTGGTCTGCAGTCCGGTCCGCACGTGTGGATGGCGGCGCTGGGCTTCCTGGTCACCGCCGTGGGTCTGCCAGTCATTACCGTGGTTGCCCTGGCGAAGGTCGGTGGCGGGATGGATGCCCTGAGCAGCCCGATCGGCAAGTTCTTCGGCGGCCTGTTGGCGGCAGTCTGCTACCTCTCGGTCGGCCCGCTGTTCGCTACCCCGCGCACCGCGACCGTTTCGTTCGAGGTGGGTGTGGCGCCACTGACCGGTGAAAGCCCGCTGGCGCTGTTCATCTACAGCCTGGTGTACTTCGCTGTGGTGCTGGCCGTGTCGATGTATCCGGGCAAGCTGCTCGATACCGTCGGTCGCTTCCTGGCACCGTTGAAGATCATCGCCCTGGCGGTGCTCGGCATTGCTGCCTTCGCGCTGCCAGCGGGCTCGATTGGTGACGCGCAGCCAGCTTACGTCGCAGCTCCGTTCTCCCAAGGCTTCATCAATGGCTACCTGACCATGGATACCCTCGGTGCCCTGGTGTTCGGCATCGTCATCGTCAACGCCATTCGCTCGCGCGGTGTGGAGTCGCCCAAGCTGATCACTCGCTACGCCATCATCGCCGGCCTGATCGCCGGTGTCGGCCTGGCCCTGGTCTACATCAGCCTGTTCCGCCTCGGCGCCGGCAGCCATGAGATCGCTGCGAACGCGAGCAACGGTGCTGCGGTTCTGCATGCCTACGTGCAGCACACCTTCGGCTCGCTGGGCAGTGGTTTCCTGGCCGTGCTGATCGCGCTGGCCTGCCTGGTCACTGCCGTGGGCCTGACCTGCGCCTGTGCCGAGTACTTCAGCCAGATCCTGCCGCTGTCGTACCGTGCCCTGGTGGTGATCCTGGCGGGCTTCTCGCTGCTGATCTCGAACCTGGGCCTGACCAAGCTGATCATGTTCTCGATCCCGGTGCTGACCGCCATCTACCCGCCATGCATCGTGGTCGTGGGCCTGAGCTTCGTGAAGGACCTGTGGAACTCGCCGGTACGCATTCTCGCGCCGGTCATGCTCGTTTCGCTGCTGTTCGGCATGGTCGATGCGATCAAGGGCAGCAGCCTGGCGCACATCCTGCCGGACGCGGTGGCGCACTTGCCGCTGAGCGAGCAGGGCTTGGCCTGGCTGGTGCCTTCGGTGATCGCCCTGGCCGCCGCGGTGGTCTGTGATCGTCTGCTCGGCAAGCCACGCGAGGCGCTGGCCTGATGGGTTGAAGCCTGCAGCAATGCTGGCCACAAGCCCATTGGCACTTGCTGGGTGTTTGAACCCGAAGCCCCGTATCCGAAAGGATGCGGGGCTTTTTGTTGGCAACGAGGTTTTCAGAGCCCGCATGTGTCTTTCGCCGATAGCCAACGTCGAATTCGGATTCTAACCTTTCTATGCACCTGGCCTCTGGAACCCGGCATGACCTTCATCCAAAGCAATCTCCACAACCTGCTGGCCATCGCCTGGTTTGCGCTGTGCTGGGGCGGCTACACCCGCTACGCCACATGGAAGGGGCGCGACACAGCGTGCCTGGCCAGCGTCCTGCATCTCTACCGGGAAGACTGGATGCGCCGTATGCTGCTGCGCGACAACCGCATCGCCGACGCCAGCGTGATCGGCAACCTGGAGCGCAATGCCTCGTTTTTTGCCTCGAGCACCCTGATCATCCTGGCAGGTATCCTCACCGTGCTCGGCGCCTCCGATCGCGCGCTGTCGCTGCTGGCCGACCTGCCGCTGGTGCAGCAGGCCTCGCAGGGGATGTCGGAGATCAAGCTGCTGTGCCTGGCGATGGTGTTCGTCTATGCCTTCTTCACCTTCAGCTGGTGCATGCGCCAATACAATTTCGCTGCGGTGTTGGTGGGTTCGGCGCCGATGATCGGTGAGCGGCAGGTCAGCGAGCTGGAGCGTAAAGCCTTCGCTTCACGCGCGGCGAGGGTGCTTTCGCTGGCGGCCAACCAGTTCAACCTGGGGCTGCGCTCGTATTACTTCGGCATGGCCATGCTCAGTTGGTTCGTCAGTCCCTGGATGTTCATGGTGTTGAGTATCGGAGTCGTATTCATTCTGTACCGACGGGAGTTCCACTCCCATGTACTGGAAGTGATGGTCTTCACACCCACTGAAAGTGTGCACAGCGAAGCGGGCAAGGACACTTCGGTACATATGAATTGATAGACGCTGACTGAAGCGTTTCATCAGTTAGTTGCAGGCACAAAAAAACCCGACGCAAGTCGGGTTTTTCCGTTCAGCATAATTACTGTTTGGCAGGTTCGGCCGGAGCAGTGGAAGGTGCCGGAGTGGAAGGCTGGGCTTCCTCGGCGGCTTTCTGCTGCGCTTCGGCCTGATCTTTGGCGGCTTCGGCGTTTTCCTTGGCGGCCTCGTTCACTTTATCCTGAGCCTCGCCCATCTTCTCCTGGGCTTGCTCGGCATGTTGCTGTGCGTCCTGGGCTTTGTCTTCGCTCGCCTTGTCGCAAGCAGCCAGGCCCATGGCAGCGGCCAGCATCAGAGCAAAAGCAAAAGGTTTACGCATGGGGTGTTTCTCCTTGGTGGAATAACTTACTTGAAACCTTCGAGTCCATCCGCCAGCCATAAGTTCAACGCAGGTTGCAGATATATAACACCCCGTTCTATATCGACTTTTCCGTTGATTTGTGAAATGTCGAGTCGGCAAGGAGTATGCGGACCATGAGTGAGACGGCCTTGATGGCGATGGCTGGACGTTTTCTTTCAGCGCTCAGGCATTGCCAGGTGTTGCAGATGCGTGTCCATCACGCTGATGCCGAGGGCATGACCCTGATACTGCCTTGGTCGGCAGCGATCGTTGGCAATCCACAGACTGGCGCCGTCCATGGCGGCGTGCTGACCACGCTGATGGACACCACCTGCGGCATGGCCACCCTTTGTGTACTGCCGCAGTTCGAAGTCTGCCCGACCCTGGACCTGCGTATCGACTACATGCATCCTGCGCAGCCTGGCAAGGACATCCATGGCCATGCCCAATGTTATCGCGTCACCCGTGATGTGATCTTCACCCGCGGCACGGCCTATCAGGACGACCCTGCTCAGCCGATCTGTCAGGTGGTCGGCACCTTCATGCGTCTTGGGCAGGAGGCCCGTGGTGGTATCCGTTTCGGCAGCGGCCTCAAGGAGGGCAGGGCATGATTCCCGAGGAAGTTCGCAAGCAGCTGACTCAGGCCCACGCCCGCGGCGACTATGCGCCGTTGCTGGCGCTGATTCCCTATGCCGGGCTGATCGGCATCGAATGCGCGCGCCAGGGCGATGATCTGCTGTTCCGCCTGCCGGCCAATCAGGACAACATCGGCAACCCTTTGCTGCCGGCCATCCATGGGGGTGTCATTGCGGGTTTCATGGAGCTTTCGGCAGCGCTCTATCTGCTGATTTTCAGCGAGAGCCTGAGCATTCCCAAGATCATCGACTTCTCCATCGACTACCTGCGCGCCGGGCACTACCGCGACACTTATGCCCAGTGCCAGCTCTGGCGCCAGGGCCGTCGAGTGACCAACGTGGCGATCACCGCCTGGCAAGGCGATCGCGACTCGCCTATCGCCACTGCCCGGGCGCATTTCAAGATCGAACCGCATAAGCCCTTGAAATAGTCGGACATGCCCCCATCTGCTGAACATCTGCCCGGCCATGCGCAATTGCCGTCGGGTGCATTGACCAACAGATCGGAGTTTGAAGACGATGAGTGTGGAGACTCAAAAAGAAACCCTGGGCTTCCAGACCGAGGTCAAGCAACTGCTGCACCTCATGATCCATTCGCTGTACTCGAACAAGGAGATCTTCCTTCGCGAGCTGATCTCCAACGCCTCTGACGCTGCCGACAAGCTGCGTTTCGAAGCCTTGGCCAAGCCTGAGCTGCTCGAGGGCGATGCCGATCTGAAGATTCGCGTCAGCTTCGACAAGGACGCTGGCACCGTGACGCTGGAAGACAACGGTATCGGCATGAGCCGCGCCGATGTCATCGCGCACCTGGGTACCATCGCCAAGTCCGGCACCGCCGACTTCATGAAGAACCTCACCGGCGACCAGAAGAAGGACTCGCACCTGATCGGTCAGTTCGGTGTGGGCTTCTACTCTGCCTTCATCGTCGCCGACAAGGTCGATGTCTTCAGCCGTCGTGCCGGCGCACCTGCAGCCGAAGGCGTGCATTGGTCATCCAAAGGCGAGGGCGACTTCGAAGTCGCCACCATCGACAAGCCGCAGCGCGGCACCCGCATCGTCCTGCACTTGAAGAAGGACGAGCAGGAGTTCGCCGACGGCTGGCGTCTGCGCAACGTGGTCAAGAAGTACTCCGACCACATTGCCCTGCCGATCCAGCTGCCCAAGGAGCAGGCTGCTGCCGCCGAAGGCGAAGAACAGCCGGCCGAGGAATGGGAAACCGTCAACCGCGCCAGCGCCCTGTGGACCCGTTCGCGTACCGAGATCAAGGACGAGGAATACCAGGAGTTCTACAAGCACATCGGCCATGACTTCGAGAACCCGCTGGCGTGGAGCCACAACAAGGTCGAAGGCAAGCTCGAGTACAACTCGCTGCTGTACGTACCGGCCCGCGCCCCCTTCGACCTGTACCAGCGCGAGGCCCCGCGCGGCCTGAAGCTGTATGTGCAGCGCGTGTTCATCATGGACCAGGCCGAGTCGTTCCTGCCGCTGTACCTGCGCTTCATCAAGGGTGTGGTCGACTCCAACGACCTGTCGCTGAACGTGTCGCGTGAAATCCTGCAGAAAGACCCGATCATCGACTCGATGAAGTCGGCCCTGACCAAGCGCGTATTGGACATGCTGGAGAAGCTGGCCAAGAACGAACCTGAGCAGTACAAAGGCTTCTGGAAGAACTTCGGCCAGGTGCTGAAGGAAGGCCCGGCGGAAGACTTCGCCAACAAGGAGAAGATCGCAGGCCTGCTGCGCTTTGCCTCCACCCACGACGACAGCGGCGAACAGAGCGTCAGCCTGGCGGACTACCTGGCCCGCGCCAAGGAAGGCCAGGACAAGATCTACTACCTCACCGGTGAGTCGTATGCGCAGGTGAAGAACAGCCCGCACCTGGAAGTCTTCCGCAAGAAAGGCATCGAAGTGCTGCTGCTGACCGATCGCATCGACGAATGGCTGATGAGCTACCTGAGCGAGTTCGAAGGCAAGGGCTTTGTTGACGTCGCTCGTGGCGACCTGGACCTGGGCAAGCTGGATTCCGAAGAGGACAAGAAGGCCCAGGAAGAAGTCGCCAAGGACAAGGAAGGGCTGGTCGAGCGTCTGAAGAGTGCGCTGGGTGACAGCGTGGCTGAAGTCCGCGTTTCCCACCGCCTGACCGACTCCCCGGCGATCCTGGCCATTGGCGAGCAGGACCTGGGCTTGCAGATGCGCCAGATCCTCGAGGCCAGTGGGCAGAAAGTGCCGGATTCCAAGCCGATCTTCGAGTTCAACCCGACTCACCCGCTGATCGAGAAGCTCGACAACGAGCAGAGCGAGGACCGCTTCTCGGAGCTGTCGCACATTCTGTTCGACCAGGCGGCCCTGGCTGCCGGTGACAGCCTCAAGGATCCGGCGGCCTATGTACGTCGCTTGAACAAGCTGCTGGTCGAGCTGTCGGCCTGAGTTCGAGCTTAATGAAAAAACCCGCTTCGGCGGGTTTTTTTGTGCCCGTTCACACTTATCAATTACAGGCTCGCTTTTTTCTAATGTGACCTTTCTGGTAATCATGAAGATCGTCAGCATCGGCTAGCCTTTTGCACCGGGGTCCGTACACACTAGAGTCGTGATACGGAACAGTTCCAGGTTCAGGAGGAGTTTGATGAGCAAGGTAATCGTCGAGTCGCTGGTCTATCACGTTTCCGGCAGAGGCTATGAAAGCCGTCTGGTTTACGAGCCTGGGGCGTTGGGGCGGCCAGGGCTGGTGATGGCGCCGAATTGGATGGGCATCGGCGAAGGTGCCGAGCGAATCGCCAAGGAAGTGGCCGAGAAGGGCTATGTGGTGCTTATCGCCGACCTGTATGGCCAGGGCGTGCGTCCGTCGAACGCCGATGAGGCCGGTGCGGCGATGATGCCGCTGAAGAATGACCGCGCCGAGCTGCGCAAGCGCATGCAGGAAGCCCTGGCGCAATTGCTCGGGCAGTCCAAGGCGCTGCTGGCGCCGGGCAAGGTAGGTACCTTTGGTTTCTGCTTCGGCGGCTGCTGCGCCCTGGAGCTGGCGCGTACCGGCGCTGATCTGAAAGCGGCGGTGTCGTTCCACGGCACCCTGGACACGCCGAACCCTGAAGATGCCAAGCGCATCAAGGGCTCGGTGCTGGTGCTCCACGGTGCTTCCGACCCGCTGGTGCCCCAGGAGCAACTGCCGGCGTTCGAGGCTGAAATGAACGCTGCCAAGGTCGATTGGCAACTGTTGAGCTATGGCGGTGCAGTACATTCGTTTACCGACCCGAATGCCAACGTGCCGGGCAAGATGCAGTACGACCGTCGCACCTCGGAGCGGGCCTTCCGCGCGATGCACAATCTGCTGGAAGAAGTGTTTTCACACTGACGGTGTATTGGGGCTGCTATGCAGCCCTTCGCGGGCAAGCCCGCTCCCAAAGGTGCAGATGCTGCTTGTCAGGGTTGCGCCATCCTTGTGGGGGCGGCCTTGTCGGCGAACGGCCGCAAAGCGGCCCAGCCTAGCGAGGTAGCTCGATCCGGGAGGTCTCGCCCGGCACCTGTGGCCAGTCACCTGCCGCCCAGCGTGCCCGGGCCTGTTCGATCAACTGCGGATCACTGGCAACGAAATTCCAGTTCATCCGCCGAGGTCCGTCCAGCGGCGCGCCGCCTATCAGCACCAACTGGCACTCGCCTTCGGCATACAGCTCCACTGCTTCGCCGTCTGGCAGCACCACCAGGCTGCACGCCTCTACCTCGTCGCCGTTTAGCACCAGCTCGCCGTCGAGCAGGTACAGTGCCCGTTGTGCGTGCTCGTTCGGCACGATCAGCGAGGTTGCCGCCTGCATCTGCACCTGGGCGTAGAGGGTAGGAGAGAGCACCGGTACTGGCGACTCCAGGCAGAATCCGGTACCGGCGATCAGGCGGATGCGTACCCCCAGGTTGTCACTCACCGGCAAGCTGCTTGCGGGGTGGTAGCTGTAGTTCGGATCGCCTTGTTCGTGCGTCTTGGGCGATGCCAGCCACACCTGCAGGCCGTGCAGCCGCGAGCCTTCAGTGAAGGCTTGTGCCGGCGTACGTTCCACATGGGCCACGCCGCGTCCGGCAGTCATCCAGCTGACGTCACCTGGCAGCACGCGCTGATTCGAGCCCAGGCTGTCCTTGTGCAGGATCTCTCCTTCGAACAGGTAGGTCAGGGTCGACAGGCCGATATGCGGGTGCTGGCGGATGTCCATGCCGTTGCCGGGTGCATAGTCGGTTTCCAGCATGTGGTCGAAGAACACGAAGGGGCCGACGCTGCGGCACTGAGCCGATGGCAGCGGACGCAGAATCGGTTGGCCCTCCACCGATTCGGCACGTGGGCGGATGATCAGGGGGCTGCTCATGGTCGGGCTCCGGACGGGCAGGGGGTGCGCCTAGCATAGCGGGTCGCGGCGGCGTGCTGAACCGTCTTGCAGGCGCGCGGGTCTACCCTGTTCCTGACTGGAACAAGGAAGCTGCTCCATGATTGCCAGAGTGCTGGCCTGCATCGTGTTATCCGGCTGCCTGTGCCAGGCGGCGCAAGCGCGCGACTATCGCTACAGTGACGCCCATCTGCACTACGTCGACTTCTTCCAGGAAACCGAAGGCATGCCTGCACTGCTGAAAGCCATGGACGAGGCCGGCGTCGAGCACGCCATGATTTCCGGTATCCCGGTGGCGAAGAAATGGCATGAGGATGAACCCAAGCGCCCACGCTATTACGCGGGCGACGACGCTGATGCCTACTGGTTCAGCGCTACCGATATCCATGTAGTGGCAGCGGTGCAGAAGTTGCCGGCCGAGCAGCAGAAACGCTTTCATCCATTCCTGTCGGGTTTCAACCCGGTGGACAAGAACGCGGTCAGCCACATCGAGCGCATGCTCGACTTGTATCCGGGGTTCTGGCAGGGCATCGGAGAGGTGTTCACCCGGCATGATGACCTCACTGCACTGACCAGCGGTGACACGCCGAGAGCCAACAACGAAGCGATGACCCGCATCTATCACCTGGCAGCCGAGCGTGACTTGCCGGTGCTGGTGCATTCGAACATCACCTCCAAGCGTGAGCGTAACCCGTTGTACCTGGCGGAGATCGAGGAGCCGCTGCGCAATCACCCCCATACGCGTTTCATCTGGGCCCATGCCGGTACCAGCATGGAGATCCATCGTCACCAGACGCAGATGGACTTCATCCTGCCAACGCTTGAGCGCATGCTCGAGGCTTATCCTAATCTGTACATCGACCTGTCGTGGAGTGTACTGGAGCCCTACCTGCTGGATGAGCAGGGCAAGCCCCGCAAGGCGTGGCTGGCGCTGGTCGAGCGTTTCCCCGATCGATTCATGCTGGGTTCGGATGTGGTGGGCAAGTTCGGCAGCGTCGGTGAGCAGATGCACGGATTCGAGCCATTTCTGGATGCGTTGCCTGAAGCCGTGGCGCGCAAGGTGGCGAGGGATAATTTCCTTGCGGTGCTGCCCAGGCAGCGTTGAACTGCCGACCCTTTCTAAGGCAACACAAATGAAAACGCCCCGAACCAGTCGGGGCGTTTTCGTTGTCGCAGCAGCGTCTTACTTGCCAGTCCAGCGCTTGAGTACCAGGGTGGCGTTGGTGCCGCCGAAGCCGAAGCTGTTGCTCATGACCGTGTCGATCTTGGCGTTTTCTTCGGTCTGACGCAGTACCGGCAGGTCGGCGACCTCTGGGTCCAGTTCGTCGATGTTGGCGGAGCCGGCGATGAAGTTGTTTTCCATCATCAGCAAGCAGTAGATCGCCTCGTGCACGCCAGCGGCGCCCAGCGAGTGGCCGGACAGGCTCTTGGTCGAGCTGATCTTGGGTGCCTTGTCGCCGAACACTTCGCGCACGCCTTTCATTTCAGCGACGTCGCCGACCGGCGTCGAGGTGCCGTGGGTGTTCAGGTAGTCGATCGGGGTGTCGACGGTGGACAGCGCCTGCTGCATGCAGCGGATCGCGCCTTCGCCACTTGGGGCGACCATGTCGTAACCATCGGAAGTCGCGCCGTAGCCGACGATTTCCGCGTAGATCTTGGCGCCACGGGCCAGGGCGTGTTCCAGCTCCTCGACCACCACCATGCCGCCACCGCCAGCGATGACAAAGCCATCACGGTCAGCGTCGTAGGCGCGCGAGGCCAGCTCAGGGGTTTCGTTGCGCTTGGTCGACAGGGCGCCCATGGCATCGAACAGGAACGACTGGCTCCAGTGCTCTTCTTCACCGCCGCCGGCGAAGACGATGTCTTGTTTGCCCCACTGGATCTGCTCCAGCGCGGTGCCGATGCAGTGTGCGGAGGTGGCACAGGCCGACGAGATCGAGTAGTTGATGCCCTTGATCTTGAACGGGGTAGCCAGGCACGCCGATACGGTGCTGCCCATGGTACGGGTGACACGGTACGGGCCGACACGCTTGACGCCTTTCTCGCGCAGGGTGTCCAGTGCTTCCATCTGGTTCAGGGTCGAAGCGCCGCCGGAACCTGCAACCAGGCCGGTGCGTGGGCTGGACACCTGCTCTTCGGTCAGGCCTGCGTCCTTGATCGCGTCCTGCATCGCCAGGTAGGCGTAGGCGGCGGCGTGACCGACGAAGCGATAGACCTTGCGGTCGATCAACTCTTCAAGGTTCAGGTCGATAGAGCCGGAAACCTGGCTACGCAGCCCCATTTCCTTGTATTCCGGGTTGTAACGGATACCCGGACGGCTGTTGCGCAGGTTTTCGGTGACGGTAGCTTTGTCATTGCCCAGGCACGAAACGATGCCCAGACCAGTGATAACGACGCGGCGCATGCGAATAACCCTTAGAAATTGTCAGTGGAGGTGAACACGCCGACCCGCAGGCCTTCGGCGGTGTAGATCTCGCGACCGTCGACGCTGACCGAGCCATCGGCGATGGCCATGTTCAGCTTACCTTTCAGGACGCGCTTGATATGGATGTTGTAGGTGACTTTCTTGGCGGTAGGCAGCACCTGGCCGAAGAACTTCACTTCGCCCGAACCCAGTGCGCGACCGCGGCCCGGCAGGCCCTGCCAGCCGAGGAAAAAGCCAACCAGCTGCCACATGGCGTCGAGGCCCAGGCAGCCCGGCATCACCGGATCGCCTTCGAAGTGGCAGGCGAAGAACCACAGGTCTGGAGTGATATCCAGCTCGGCGACCAATTCACCTTTGCCGAACTTGCCGCCTTCCTCACTGATGTGGGTGATGCGGTCTACCATCAGCATGTTCGGGGCGGGCAGTTGCGCATTACCGGGGCCGAACAGCTCACCGCGACTGCAGCGCAGCAGGTCTTCCCGAGTAAAGGCGTGTTGTTTGGTCATGCGAGCTCCTCAATAACCCCCTGTGGCAGGGGATGAATCTTCCCGGCCGACCCGAAATCCTAGAGAGTCCGGGCGGCAGCCTACAGGTAGACTATTGCGTTGTGGTGAAAGTCACAGCGCACCTGGCAAAAGAAGTACAGGTGTGCACTGAAAGTTTTATTTTCAGGGCCAACGACGGCCCTGTCCAGTCTTTAAGACTGCCGCACTTTATCATTAATCGCCAGTCGCGGCTGTCCGGCCGGGCAACCAGCGCTGCAGAATGCGTTGCAGATCGGTGCGTTTGAACGGTTTGCTCAGGTAATCGTTCATTCCTGCAGCCAGGCAGCGTTCACGATCGCCCTGCAGGGCATTGGCGGTCAAGGCGATGATCGGCAGTTGCGCGCCGTGCTGGCGGATGCGGCGTGTGGCTTCGTAGCCGTCCATTTGGGGCAGGCGACAGTCCATCAGGATCGCCGCAAAACTTTGCTGGCCCGCCATTTCCACCGCTTGCGCGCCGTCCAGTGCCACGCTGACCTCGAAGCCCAGGCTGCGCAGCATGGCTTCGATGACGCTCTGGTTGACCGGATTGTCTTCCACCAGCAGGACGCGCTGGCCGTCGCCACCCAGCAGTGCGTCATGCTCGTGCCCGAGCAGGCGCGCTGCAGGCTTGCTCGACAGCATCAAAGGGACTTCCAGGGTGAAGGTCGAACCCATGCCCTCGCGGCTTTCGCCGCGCAATTTGCCGCCCATGCGCTCGGCCAGGGTACGGGCGATGGACAGGCCCAAGCCGGTGCCGCCGTAACGCCTTGAAATAGAACTGTCGGCTTGCTGGAAGGCGACGAACATCGTTTCCAGCCGATCGCTGTCGATGCCGATGCCGGTATCGCGGACCGCGCAGGTCAGCCAGAGCAACTGACGGTCGAGCATTTGCCAGCGGGCCTCGATCTCCACTTCGCCGCGCTCGGTGAACTTCAACGCATTGCCGACCAGGTTCAACAGGATCTGGCGGATGCGTGTCGGATCGCCGATCACTTGCAGGCGGTCCATGCCCGGCGGCAGGTGCAGGCGCAGGGCCAGGTTGCGCTGTTGGGCGCTGTGCTGGAACGATTGCACGCTGCTGGCAATCAGCTCGCCAAGGTTGAAATCGATGTGCTCCAGTTCCAGGCTGGTGCGTTCGATGCGCGAGAAGTCGAGGATGTCGTTGATCACCTTGAGCAGGTGGCCGGTAGACTCGCTGGCCACGGCCGTGTATTCGGCTTGCTCACCGGTCAGCGGGGTGGTTTCCAGCAGTTGCAGCATGCCGAGTACGCCGTTCATCGGGGTCCGCAGCTCGTGGCTCATCATCGCCAGGAAGTCGGACTTGGCGCGGTTGGCCTGCTCGGCCTCCTCGCGCGCCTGGGTCAACTGGGCAATGGCCTGGCTCTGCTCGTGGCTGGCCTGGTCCAGGGCGCTGGCAAGGTTGTTGATGTGGCGTGCCAGATGGCCCAGTTCGCTATCGTCGACCACCGGCAACGGGGCGTTGAACTCGCCCTGCTGGATGGCCTCGACCGCATGCCCCATGTCACTGATCGGCTTGGACAGGCTCCTGGCCAAGCGCCGGGCGAGGAGGAAGGTAAACAGCAAGGCGAACAGCGCGAGAATGCCGGCCTTGATCACGATCTCCTGCTGGCGTTCGCTGAAGGCGTCGTCGGACATGCCGACGATCACTCGCCCCAGGTAATCGTCGCCAATGCTGGGGGGCGTCTTGCCTTCCTGCAGGAAGTCGTTGTCCAGGCGGATCTGTTGCAGGCGAATGGGCGCCTGGAACACCTCGACGCGCTGGGCGCGGCTGACGCTTTCACCCGACTGCTCGACGTAGACCAGGATGTGGTTGCGGCTGTCCTGCACCTCGAGAAAACGCACGTGAGGGATGCTCAGGGTCGCCCGCATCAAGCTTTCGAGCACCTCGTTGTTGCCTGAGATCACCCCGTATTCGGAGGCTGGCGCCAGTTGGTTGGCGATCAGTTGACCGGTGTGGTTGAGCTCCTGCCGCAAGTCCTGGATACGCACGAAGGTAAAGAAGCTGATCAACAGCAGGGTGAGCAGCAGCGCGGGCCCCAGGCTGATGATCTGGGTGCGTGTGTGGATGTCCCAGCTCAGGCGCTTGGTCATGGGGTGGGTTCTCCTTCGGCCAGGGCCAGGGCGGCGGCGTTCGGATCGATGGGTTCCAGGCCCAGGGCGCGGGCGACCTGCTGGTTGCCGCTGACCCCGTAGTGTTCGGGGTAGAGGCTACGGGGCCAGTGTGCCGGCGGCTGGTCGAGCAAGTCGTCGAGTACCGCCAGCCAGTCGTCCTGGTCGCTGTAGGTGCTCGCCAGGGCGCCAGCGCGAACGAAGCCGGCGTTGGGGCCGATCAGCGCCATCTGTCGGCCATAGCTGCTGAGCAGGACGTTCTTGGCGGTCTTGGAGTTGTACAACTCGGGATCGTCGATTCCCAACAGAACGTCGCTGTTGCCCAGCAGGTGCTGCAACGGGCGGCTGTCACGCAGGTCGGCCCAGTCCTGGGCGACGATCTCCAGACCCAGGCCACGCGCAGCCTGGCGCATCTCATCGATCAGAAAGCGGCTGCCGGGGCCGTACAGTACGCCAATGCGTCGCGCTTGCGGTAGCAGGTAGCGGGTCAGGCGCAGTTGTCGTGGCAGTGGCGGGTCGCTCCACAGCAGGCTCAGGTAGGAGGGCCGCGACTTTCCCAGGCGCTGTTCGGCCTGCACGCGGCTGACCCGCAGGGCCAGCGCCGCAGGACCTGCGGTTTCGCCCATGCGCCAGTCGAGTGCGGCGTTGTCCAGCAGGATCAAGCGGGTCTCGGGTTTGAGCAACGCTGGGCGGGGCAGTTGCGCCACGGTCTGGAAGCGCACGTGGTCGTGAGGGCGGCGTGCCTCCAGTGCGGTGACGAAGCTGCGCACACCGGGCTGGTCTTCGCCGCCCACCAGCAGGATTTCGCTGGCCGAAAGCGCGCCCATCGGCCACAGGCATAGCAGCAACAGGCGCAGCAAGCGCAGCATCAGAACTCCAGCTCCGCGCTGAAACTCAGGCGATGGCGGCTGTCGTAGCGGTTCTGCTCGATGGTGGTGGGCTGGTCGTCCAGCCGCTGCTGCCACAGCGCGGCGAGCTCCAGCGAGCTGCCATACACCCGCAGGCGCTTGGCCACGCGCAGGTCTACACGCTCGTAGCGGTATTGGTTGAGGGCGTCGTCGCCATAATAGAAGAGGGCACTCGACCATCCCTGGCCCCAGTCGCGCATCCAGCCGGCCGAGCCGCTGTTGCGTGCGCTGAGGCGGCGGTCGTCGGGGTTGCTGGCCCAGGCGTCGACGTAGGCATAGGTCAGGCGCAGACGGTCGCGCATGCTCAGGCGCCAGTCCAGTTGTGTCTCGGTGCCGCTGAAGCGGGACTTGTTGGCATTGCTGGCGATGTACTGGTTGTTCTTCAGCGGCTCGCTGATCATCCCGGTGATTTCGTCGTAGAACAGCTTGACGTCCAGGCTCAGGTCGATGTCCGCGAAGTAGCCGTTGTAGCCCAGCTCGCGCGAGCGCATGCGCTCCTGGTCGAGGTTGCCCGGGCCACGGGTCTTGACGAAGTATTCACCGTTCTGCAAACCCAGCGCGTTGGGCGTGAGGTTCTTGACCGTGTAGCTCCAATTGACGTTGTTCTCGAACATGTCCGGCGAACGTACGGCCTCGGAGTACACCGCACGCAGACCGTGGCGCGGGGTGATCAGGTAGTTGACCGCCACGCGCGGGGTCAGCGAGCTGCCGGACAGCTCGCTGTCCTCGAACATGGCCCCACCCTGGAGGATCCAGTGTTCGTCGGCGCGCCATTCGAGCTGTCCGAACAAGCGCCAGGTGCGGTCGTCGAGGCTGCCGTTGAAGTAGGTCTGCGAGTCGGCACGGTCATAGCGGTAGTTGAAGCCGCTGAGCAGGCGCAGGGTGTCGGTGAGGCTCAGGGTATCCTGGATTTCCAGGTCGTAGCGGGTTTCGCGGGTGCTCTGGTCGACATCACCGCAGACTTCACGGTTACCGCCGTTGTCCCACTGGCTCTTGATCTGGTTGCGCAGGCTCTGCAATACCGGGTCGTTGTTGTTGGGCGGGTTGTTGGCGTTGCGCGCCACTTGTTCGGCGTAGTCTGGATTGAGTTGCCACAGCCGGGTCAACTCGGGGCTGAAGGCCAGCGTCGCATCGCAGGCACGCCATACCTGCTGGCGGTCGAACTGCTGCGCCGAGCCCTGTACGTACAGGCTGTGCTCGGGGCTGAAGTCGATGTTCCAGCGCACCGAGCCCGCGTAATCCTTGGCGTTGAGGTCGGCGTTGTCGCCACGCCCGGTGATGAAGGGGAACACCGGGGTATAGGTATAGGGGCGTTGGTTGCTGCCTTCCTTGGCCGCCAGTTGCCATTCGAGGGTCTGGTCGGGCGCCAGGGTGTGGCTGGCGCTGAGGTTGAAGCGGGTCAGCCGGCGGCTGTCGCGGTAGTCCTGGCCGTACTGGTTCTTGTCGAAACCATCGTCCTGCATGCCGGACATCGACAGGCGCAGATCGCCGCCTTCCCAGCCGAAGCCCTGGCTGGCATAGAAATCGTTGATGCCATCCTGGCCCTGGGTGATCTTCAGTCGCGTGCCGTGGCTGTCGGCGGGGCTGCGGGTGAGGATGTTGACCACGGCCATCAGCGCGTTGGCACCATAGCTGACGGTATTGGGGCCGCGGAACACTTCGATGCGTTCGATATCCTCGATCGCCAGCGGGATGTCGCTCCAGTCCACGGTGGCGAGGCCTGCGCGGTACACCGAACGGCCGTCGATCAGCACCTGCATGCGCCGGGCGTCGTTGACGTTGCTGCCATGGTAGTTGACGGTCGGCTGGTTACCGGCGCCGTAGCCGATCATCATGCCGGGCACCAGGCGCAAGAGCTCGGGGATGTCTCGTGCACCGCTGGCGCGGATCAGTTCGCTGTCGAGCACGGTCATGCTGCCGGGCACTGCGGCCGGGGATTGTTTCAGGCGTGTGGCGGTCAGAACCTGCGGCAGGTCCTGGTTGTCGATGAACAGGTCATCGGCCATGGCCGAACCCCCGAGCAGGGCGGTCAGCAACAGCAGGCGAGGGGCAGGAGGCGTGCCTGGGAACACGTGACGGCCTTGTGTGCGGGATAAACCAGGCATGGTAACCGACCGTGGGGGTTTTTCCAGTGATCTGCGCTGGATTTGCCACCCTCTTTCGGATAAATGCCCTCTGGCAAGGCATGCGTACGCGCGCCGTGCAGGCGGCTTTGCCTGTGAAGAGGCTGGTGCCGACACTGGTTCTGTAGCAGACGAGCCGTATAATGCCCGCGTCGCCACTCAACTTAATGGCTTTAACGGATTGAATATGACTGAACAGCAACCTGTTGCAGTTCTGGGAGGCGGGAGCTTCGGTACCGCCGTGGCGAACCTGCTGGCGGAAAACGGCAATCCGGTGCGTCAATGGATGCGCGACCCGGAGCAGGCCGAGGCCATGCGCGCCAACCGCGAGAATCCTCGTTACCTCAAAGGCATTCGCCTGCATGACGGCGTCGAGCCGGTCAATGACCTGCTGGCGACCCTGGAATCGAGCGACCTGGTGTTCGTCGCGCTGCCGTCGAGCGCCTTGCGCAGCGTACTCGCGCCACATGCCGAGCTGCTGCGCGGCAAGTGCCTGGTCAGCCTGACCAAGGGCATCGAGGCGCAGACCTTCAAGCTGATGAGCCAGATTCTTGAAGAGATCGCCCCCCAGGCGCGTATCGGCGTGCTGTCCGGGCCGAACCTGGCCCGTGAGATCGCCGAGCATGCCTTGACCGCCACTGTGGTTGCCAGTGAGGACGAGGCGCTGTGCCAGCGCGTGCAGGATGTCCTGCACGGGCGCACCTTCCGTGTCTATGCCAGCGCCGACCGCTTCGGTGTGGAGCTTGGAGGCGCGCTGAAGAACGTCTACGCGATCATCGCCGGCATGGCCGTGGCGCTGGAGATGGGCGAGAACACCAAGAGCATGCTGATCACCCGGGCGCTGGCCGAAATGACCCGCTTCGCCGTGAGCCAGGGCGCCAACCCCATGACCTTCCTGGGGCTGGCAGGGGTGGGTGACCTGATCGTCACCTGCTCCTCGCCCAAGAGCCGCAATTACCAGGTCGGACATGCCCTGGGGCAGGGGTTGAGCCTGGAAGAGGCGATCAGCCGCCTGGGCGAAGTGGCCGAAGGGGTGAATACCTTGAAAGTGCTCAAGGCCAAGGCTCAGGAAGTGCAGGTCTACATGCCGCTGGTGGCCGGGCTGCACGCGATTCTGTTCGAGGGGCGAACCCTGGCCCAGGTGATCGAGCACCTGATGCGTGCCGAGCCCAAGACCGACGTCGATTTCATTTCCACCAGCGGTTTCAACTGAGCCGTCAGCGGCTCCAAATCAGAGCAAGGAGCGACACATGAACGATACGCCCGAGCGCGCCCAGCGCGAGTCGATCATCCTGCGGGTGCTGTGGATGCTGGTGTTCCTGGTGGTCTGGCAACTGGCCGAGCTGCTGCTTGGCGGGCTGGTGCTGGTGCAACTGATCTACCGCCTGGTGTATGGCGCGCCTAGTGCCAGCCTGATGAACTTCGGCGACAGCCTCAGCCAGTACCTGGCGCAGATCGGTCGCTTCGGCAGCTTCCACACCGACCAGAAGCCCTGGCCGTTTGCCGACTGGCCGACGGCCCGTGCGCCTGAGGGCGAAGCGCCCCACGCAGTGGCTCCGGCGCCGCACCCGGTGCGTGATGAGGAGCCAAAACTGTGAAGCTGTGGATCCTACGCCATGGCGAGGCAGAGCCACGGGCCAACACCGACGCTGAACGCCGCCTGACCGGCCATGGTCGTGAGCAGGTGCTGCACAGTGCCGCACGGCTGCTTGGCCAGCCACTGCAGGCGATCGTCGCCAGCCCTTATGTGCGCGCGCAGCAGACCGCCGCCCTCGTGCACGACACCCTTGGTTTCGCCGAGCCGGTGCGCACCGTGCCGTGGTTGACCCCCGAGAGTGACGTCCGGCAGGTGATCGGCGAAATCGAGCGTATGGGGCTGGAACATGTGCTGCTGGTCAGTCACCAGCCGCTGGTGGGGGCGTTGGTGGGAATGCTGGAGCATGGGCATCTGCAGCAGCCAGCGCCGATGAGCACTGCGAGCCTGGCCGAGCTGGAAGGGGATTGGCCGCTGGCGGGTTTGCTTACGCTGCGTGGGCTTCACGCCTCGGCCTGATACCTGGCACGCATCTGCACGCACGTCGCCGAGCACCGCCGGCCGCATGCGTTGTTTCGCCTCGATAGCGCGACGTGACCTGATAGCCCTCGCCGATGACCTTTCCGAACGTTGCCGCCAACCGGCAGGTTGCTGACAATGGGCTATCACTCTCCAGTCGGACCAGGCGGTCATGTCGCAGCAGATATTCTTCGCCCATGCCAACGGTTTCCCTTCAGCCACCTACGGCAAGCTGTTCGCGGCCCTGGCCCCGGACTACCAGGTCTGTCACCTGGAGCAGCATGCCCACGACCCGCGCTTTCCAGTGGATGACAACTGGCAGAACCTGGTCGACGAACTGCTGCACCATCTGGCGCAGCAGCCGGCACCGGTCTGGGGTGTCGGTCATTCCCTCGGTGGTGTGCTGCACCTGCATGCTGCCCTGCGCCGACCCGAGCTCTACCGCGGTGTGGTGATGCTCGATTCGCCGGTGCTGACCCGCGCTGACCAGTGGCTGATCCGCACCGCCAAGCGCTTCGGTTTCATCGATCGCATCACGCCAGCCGGGCGAACCGAAGGACGGCGCGAGGCGTTTCCTGATCGCGACAGTGCACGCAGTTACTTTGCCAGCAAGACGCTGTTCCGCCAGTTCGATCCCGATTGCCTCGAAGCTTATCTCGAGCACGGGTTGCAAACGGTGGAGGAGGGCGTGCGTCTGCGCTTCGATCCCAGCACCGAGATGCGCATCTACCGCAGCATTCCCCATGTCAGCCCGGCCCCTGCGCGTCAACTGCAGGTGCCACTGGCCATGGTGCGTGGCGATCGCAGTCGGGTGATCCGCAAGCACCACGCCATGGCGGTACGTGCGATGCCGCAGGGGGAGTATCACAGCGTTCCGGGCGGGCACATGTTTCCACTGGAGCGGCCCAACGATACTGCCAGCCTGATCAAGGGCCTGTTCGATCGCTGGAGCCAGGCATGAGTGCGCAGGTCGAGGAGATTCGCCTGAGCTTAGGCCATATCGAACTGGCTGCACACCTGTTCGGTCCTGCCGACGGCCTGCCGGTGATCGCTCTGCACGGCTGGCTCGACAACGCCAACAGCTTCGCCCATCTGGCCCCGCGCCTGAAAGGCCTGCGCATTGTCGCGCTCGACCTGGCCGGGCACGGCTATTCACAGCATCGTCCAGCCGGGGCGAGCTACAACCTGGCCGATTATGCCCATGACGTGCTGCGGGTAGCCGAGCAACTGGGCTGGGAGCGCTTTGGCCTGCTCGGGCATTCGCTGGGGGCGATCATCTCGGTGCAGCTGGCGGGCGCACTGCCTGAACGGATCAGCCATCTGGCGTTGATCGATGGCGTCATCCCGCCTACGGTCGCCGAGCAGGATGCCGCCGAGCGCCTGGGTATGGCACTGCAGGCGCAACTGCGCCTGGATGGCAAGCGCAAGTCGGTGTACCCGAGCCTGGAAGAGGGCGTGCAGGCGCGGATGAAGGGCATGGTCGCAGTCAGTCGCGAAGCCGCCGAGCTGCTCGCCCAGCGTGGGCTCATGCCGGTGCCTGGCGGTTACAGTTGGCGCAGCGACAGTCGCCTGACCTTGCCGTCGCCCGTGCGCCTGAACGAGGCGCAGGCCATGGCCTTTGTGCGCCGGGTGAGCTGCCCCACCTGCCTGGTGATCGCCGAGGACGGCATGCTGGCGCGCCACACAATTCTGCTGGAGCAGCTACCCTTCGAGCAGGTGGCCTTGCCCGGTGGTCATCATCTGCACTTGAACGATGCGCAGGGCGCGGCCCTTGTCGCAGACTGTTTCAATCGCTTCTTTGGCTTTGCTTGACTTGCACTGGACAAGTGTCGAGGCTTGGCGGGTTGAACAGGGAGACAACCATACATGCCAGACATTCACGATCTTCGCCACGGCGCCCGACGCCGCAAGGACGGCCGATGAGCGCGCCGTTCCTCGTTCGCAGTGCCATCGCCGCCTGCCTCACACTCGCCAGCCCGCTGCTGTGGGCCGGGAGCCTGCCGGTGCCGGCCGATGCCAAGGTGGTCGACCAGCGTCCGGTCGTGGAGGGGGAGAGGGTCTACCCCATGGGCCCGGTACGCAAGATCAGCGGTCGCCTGCGCGTCGAGGGCAAGGTCGAGAGCCGTGGCCAGGTCAGCTCGGTCACCTACGAACTGCCGGTGGAGCGCACTGCCCGCGAGGCCTTTACCAGCGCACGTGAGGCGCTGCAGCGCGACGGTGGCTATCCGCTGTTCTGGTGCCAGGGCCGTGACTGCGGCGAGGCCAGCATCTGGGCCAACGATGTGTTCAACAACGCCCGTCTCAATGGTGGCGACGAGCAGCAGGCCTTCATTCTTTTGCGCCGCTCGGCCGAAGAGGCCGACACGCTGGTCGCCCTGTACAGCGTCACTCGCGGCAATCGCCGCGCCTACCTGCATGTCGAGGAATTCGTCGCTGACAGCCCGCTGGGCGAAGTGCTGCCGACACCCGCCACGGTGCTGCGTGAGATGCGCGATACCGGCAAGCTCGACTACCCTGACCTGAGCGCACCACAGCCTGCGTGGGTTTCGCTGCTGGCCCGCAGCCTGAACCTGGACAGCACCCTGCGTGCCAGCCTCAGCGGCCAGGCGGCCGAAGCCTGGCGCGAGCAACTGGTCAAGGCCGGTGTACGCAGTGCCCGTCTCGAAGTGGGTACGGCGCCTACCGATGGCCTGCATCTGGAACTGATTCGTTGAACGAGGGCCATCATGGCCAACAATGACCGTCTGCTGGTCCAGATTCTGTTGCTGGCGCTGTTGGGCGCCGCCTTGTGGGTCATGGCACCGTTCATCTCGGCGCTACTCTGGGGGGCGATTCTGGCCTTTGCCAGCTGGCCGCTGATGCGCTTGTTGACGCGCCTGCTGGGTGGGCGCGAAACCCTCGCGGCCAGCATCCTCACGACGGTGTGGATCCTGGTGGTTGCCCTGCCGCTGGTGTGGCTGGGCTTCAACCTGGCCGACCATGTGCGTGACGCCACCAACTTCGTGCGTGACGTGCAGTTGGAGGGTTTGCCGGATGCGCCGGAGTGGGTGCGTGGCATTCCCTTCATCGGCGAGCGCCTGGTCAACTGGTGGGAGTCCCTCGACCAGCAGGGTGCGGCTCTGATCGCCTCGGCCAAACCGTACCTCGGCCAGGTCGGCAATTGGTTCCTGGCGCGTAGCGCCCAGATCGGCAGCGGCGTGCTGGAGCTCACGCTCAGTATCGTCTTCGTGTTCTTCTTCTACCGCGACGGCCCACGCCTGGCCGCGTTCGTGCAACGCTTGCTGCAGCGCCTGGTGGGAGAGCGCGCCGAGTACTACATCGACCTGGTGGCCGGTACCGTACAGCGGGTGGTCAACGGTGTGATAGGTACTGCTGCAGCGCAAGGGCTGCTGGCGTTGATCGGCTTCTTGATCGCCGGCGTGCCCGGGGCGATCGTGCTGGGCCTGGTGACCTTCATGCTCAGCCTGATCCCGATGGGGCCGCCACTGGCCTGGATTCCTGCCACCGGCTGGCTAGTGTGGAAGGGCGAGTATGGGATGGCGGTGTTCCTCGGGATATGGGGCACCTTCATCATCAGTGGCGTGGACAACGTGCTCAAGCCGTATCTGATCAGCCGGGGGGGCAACCTGCCGCTGGTGATCGTGCTGCTCGGCGTGTTTGGCGGGTTGATCGCGTTTGGCTTCATCGGGCTGTTCATCGGGCCGACCCTGCTGGCCGTCGGCTACAGCCTGCTGCTGGACTGGAGCCGGCATTCGGGGCAGGTTCAGCGCTGACCTGCAGCGTTCTCTTCGCGGGCAAGCCCGCTCCTGCAGTTCCAGGGCTGCAGGAGCGGGCTTGCCCGCGAAGAGGCCGGTATTGATGATCCAGAAACCAAACTTTACGCATTCTTTATTCCCATCCCGCCCCCCCGATCTCGTCCCTTTACGCCCCCCGCCCCGACAATTCCCCCAAAGCGGCCGACGCCGCAAGACGGGGAGATCCACCGATGAACATGCTCGACGGAGTGTCACTGCTGCTGGCAGTGGCGTTGGCCATTTACCTGCTGGTTGCGCTGCTGCGCGCCGATCGCAGCTAGGGAGCGGCCATGCACAGCTACGACTTCGCATTGCTGCTGGCGTTTCTGGCCCTTGTGCTGCTACCAGCACCCTGGCTTGGGCGGTTCTACTACAAGGTCATGGAGGGTCAGCGCACCTGGCTGTCGCCGGTCCTCGGCCCGGTAGAGCAGGGTTGCTACCGGTTGTCCGGGGTGCGCGCCGAGCAGGAGCAGAACTGGAAGCAATACACCCTGGCGTTGCTGGCCTTCAACCTGGTGGGCTTCCTGGTGCTGTTCGCCGTGCTCCTGCTGCAGGGCTCGCTGCCGCTCAACCCGCAGCACCTGCCGGGCCAGGAATGGTCGCTGGCATTCAACACCGCTGTCAGCTTCATGACCAACACCAACTGGCAGGCCTACAGCGGTGAGGCCTCGCTCAGCTACTTGAGCCAGATGATCGGCCTGACCGTGCAGAACTTCGTCAGCGCTGCCACCGGCCTTGCCGTGCTGGTCGCCCTGTGCCGTGGTATCGGCCGGCGCTCCACTCACAACCTGGGTAACTTCTGGGTCGACATGACCCGTGCCACCCTCTATGGCCTGCTGCCACTGTGCATCGTGCTGGCGTTGCTGCTGGTGTGGCAGGGTGTGCCACAGACCTTCGCCGACTACGCCCATGCCGTCACCCTGCAAGGTGCCGACCAGAGCATCCCGCTGGGCCCTGCCGCCAGCCAGATCGCGATCAAGCAACTGGGCACCAATGGCGGCGGCTTCTTCGGCGTCAACTCGGCGCATCCGTTCGAGAACCCGACAGCCTGGAGCAACCTGTTCGAGGTGGCTTCGATCATTCTGATTCCGGTGGCACTGGTGTTCACCTTCGGCCACTACGTCAAGGACCTGCGTCAGAGCCGGGCGATCCTGGCCTGCATGTTGGGCCTGTTCCTGATCGGCGGTGCGGTCGGCCTGTTGGCCGAATACCAGCCCAACCCGGCCCTGGACAGCGCTCAGGTGCAACAAAGCGCGCCGATGGAAGGCAAGGAAAGCCGCTTCGGCACCACCGCTAGCGTGCTGTGGGCCGTGACGACGACCTCCGCCTCCAACGGCTCGGTCAACGCCATGCACGACAGCCTCAATCCGCTGACCGGCATGGTAGCGATGGTCAACATGATGGTCGGCGAGGTGATCTTCGGCGGCGTCGGTGCGGGCCTCTACGGCATGCTGCTGTTCGTGCTGATCGCGGTATTCCTGGCCGGGTTGATGATCGGTCGCACGCCGGAATACCTGGGCAAGAAGTTGCAGGCCCGTGAAGTGCAACTGTTGGTGGCGACGCTGCTGGTGATGCCGGTTGGTGTGCTGGTACTCGGCGCCATCGCCGCCAGCCTGCCGGGGCCGGCAGGTGCGGTGAGCAATCCGGGGCCGCATGGCTTCAGCCAGCTGCTGTATGCCTACACCTCCGGCACCGCCAACAACGGCTCGGCTTTCGGCGGCTTCAGTGCCAACACGGTGTTCCACAACCTGATGATCGGCCTGGCCATGCTGATCGGGCGCTTCGGCTACATCCTGCCAGTGCTGGCCCTTGCAGGCAGCCTGGCCGCCAAGAAAAGCGCGCCGCAGGGCCAGAACAGCTTCCCCACCCATGGCCCGCTGTTCGCCGGCCTGCTGTTGGTGACCATCCTGCTGGTCGGCGGGCTGACCTTCCTGCCGACCCTGGCCCTGGGGCCGATCGCCGAACAGTTGAGCCTGGGTTTCTGAGGATCCGAACATGAACATGCCCATTTCTGAAGTGAAAGCTCCCCGCGCCGTCGACCAGACCCGCTTCGCCGCGCTCTGGCGCCCGGCCCTGGTGCAGGCCTTCGTCAAGCTCGATCCGCGCCAGCTCAAGCGCTCGCCGGTAATGCTGGTGGTCGCCCTGACGGCTGTGCTGACCACGGTCCTGTGCCTGGTGCCCGGCAGCGGTGTGAGCACCGGCGTGGCGGTGCAGATCGCCCTGTGGCTGTGGTTCACCGTACTCTTTGCCAATTTTGCCGAAGCCTTGGCGGAAGGCCGGGGCAAGGCCCGTGCCGATAGCCTCAAGGCCGGCAGCCAGGGCCTGACCGCTCAGCGCCGTCTGGCCAATGGCAGCTTCGAAACCGTCGCTGCCACCGCATTGCGCAAGGACGATGTGGTGCGCGTGGTGGCCGGTGAGCTGATCCCGGGTGATGGCGAGGTGCTCGAAGGCATCGCCGCCGTCAACGAGGCGGCGATCACCGGCGAGTCTGCGCCGGTGATCCGCGAGTCCGGTGGCGATCGTTCGGCCGTGACCGGCAATACCCGGCTGGTTTCCGACTGGCTGCTGATTCGCATCACCAGCAACCCCGGTGAGTCGACCCTGGACCGCATGATCGCCCTGGTCGAAGGCGCCAAGCGCCAGAAGACCCCCAACGAGATTGCCCTGGATATCCTGCTGATCGGCCTGACCCTGATTTTCCTGATCGTGGTGGTGACCTTGCAGCCGTTCGCCCATTTCGTGGGTGGCAGCCTGCCGCTGATCTTCCTCGCCGCGTTACTGGTGACGCTGATCCCGACGACCATTGGTGGCCTGCTGTCGGCCATCGGTATCGCGGGTATGGATCGCCTGGTGCGCCTTAACGTCATCGCCCGCTCCGGGCGTGCGGTGGAGGCTGCGGGCGACGTGCACACGTTGATGCTCGACAAGACTGGCACCATCACCTTCGGCAACCGCCGCTGCAGTGCCCTGCACGCCGCGCCGGGTGTTACCGCCAAGGAGCTGGGGGAGGGAGCCTTGCTTGCCTCGCTGGCCGACGACACGGCCGAGGGCAAGTCTATCGTCGACTACCTGCGCCAGTTGCACGACTTCGACGAGCCGGCTGCCGCGCAGTACAGCGCCATCGCCTTCAGCGCCGAGACGCGCCTTTCGGGTATCGACTTCGGGCAGCGTCACTACCGCAAGGGCGCGGTGGACGCGGTGCTGGCGTTCGTCGGCTTGCAACGCCTGGAAATGCCGGCTTCGCTGGCCCGTGAAGTCGAACGCATCGCCCAGAGCGGCGGCACCCCCTTGCTGGTATGCGTTGACCGCCACTTGCTGGGGGTGATTCACCTCAAGGACGTGGTCAAGCCCGGCATCCGTGAGCGTTTCGCCGAGTTGCGCAAACTGGGTATCCGCACCGTGATGGTGACCGGCGACAACCCGCTGACCGCTGCGGCCATCGCCGCCGAGGCCGGTGTCGATGACGTACTTGCCGAGGCCACCCCTGAGAAGAAGCTGGCGCGCATTCGCCAGGAGCAGAATGACGGCCGCCTGGTCGCCATGTGCGGTGACGGTGCCAACGATGCCCCGGCCTTGGCCCAGGCGGATGTCGGCATGGCCATGAACGACGGTACCCAGGCGGCGCGCGAGGCGGCCAACATGGTCGACCTGGACAGCGATCCGACCAAGCTGCTGGATGTGGTCCAGGTCGGCAAGGAACTGCTGGTGACCCGTGGTGCACTGACTACGTTCTCCATCGCCAACGACGTGGCCAAGTACTTCGCCATCCTGCCGGCGCTGTTCGCTTCGATCTACCCTCAACTGGGTGTGCTCAACCTGATGCGCCTGAGCAGCCCGCAAAGCGCGATCCTTTCGGCGATCGTCTTCAACGCGCTGATCATCATCGTGCTGATCCCCCTGGCCTTGCGCGGTGTGCGCGTGCAGGCGGCAAGTGCCGCGCACCTGCTGCGGCGCAATCTGCTGATCTACGGCGTGGGCGGCATCCTGGTGCCGTTCGCCGGGATCAAGCTGATCGACATGCTGCTCACTGCACTGCACCTGGTCTGAAGGAGAGACGAACATGAGCACCTACGTACGCCCGGCCGTGAGCCTGGTCCTGCTGATGACCCTGGTCACCGGCGCGTTGTACCCGCTGGCGGTGACCGGTATCGCCCAGGTCGCCTTCCCCGAACAGGCCAATGGCAGCCTGGTGCGCGATGAGCAGGGGCAGGTTCGCGGCTCGGCGTTGATCGCCCAGGAATTCAAGGGCGACGGCTGGTTCCAGTCGCGCCCTTCGGCCGGCGCCTTCGCGACGGTGTCCAGCAGCGCGAGCAACCTGGCACCGAGCAACCCGGCGCTGGCGGAGCGGGTCAGGAGTGATGCCGCCGCCCTGTACCAGCCTGAGCTTGGCCCGGTGCCGCAGGCCCTGTTGACCACCTCCGGCAGCGGGCTCGACCCGCAGTTGCCGCCGGAGGCGATCGCCTACCAGTTGCCGCGCGTGGCGGCGGCGCGGCAGATCCCCATCGAGCGCTTGCAAGCGCTGGTGGATGAGGCCACTCTGCGGCCATTGGTCGGCCCGCCGGTGGTCAATGTGTTGGCGTTGAACCAGGCGTTGGAGCGGTTGGCGCCTGTTACAGATCGCTGATAATCGAGACCGTGTCGCGGCCATCGCGGGGCAAGCCCGCTCCCCCAGGTTCACCGGCGCTCACAAGAACGGCGCAGGACCTGTGGCTTGCCCCGTGATGGCCTGCGAAGCTGGCCCCTGGCCCCCTTACCAAAGGATCAAGCATGAGTGATTCCGCCCGCGCCGATGCGCTGTTGGCGAGCCTGCCCCGCAACGGTCGCGGCAGGCTTAAAGTATTTCTGGGCGCAGCTCCCGGCGTGGGCAAGACGTTCGCCATGCTCCAGGCCGCTCATGCCCAGCAGCGCCAGGGGGTAAAGGTGCTGGCGGCGGTGGTGGAGACTCATGGCCGGGCCGAAACCGAGGCGCTGCTCGGTGGCTTGGCGCAGCAGCCCTTGCTGCGCAGCGAGTACCGCGGCGTCATCCTCGAAGAAATGGACCTCGATGGCCTGCTCAAGGCTGCACCACCGCTGGCGCTGGTCGACGAGCTGGCTCATACCAACGCCCCAGGCAGCCGTCACGCCAAGCGCTGGCAGGATGTTCAGGAACTGCTCGCTGCCGGTATCGATGTGTATACCACGGTCAATGTCCAGCACCTGGAAAGCCTCAACGACAAGGTTCGCGACATCACGGGCGTTCAGGTGCGCGAAACCCTGCCCGACTGGGTGCTGCAGGAAGCCTTCGAGCTGGTGCTGATCGACCTGCCGCCACGTGAACTGCTCGAGCGCTTGCGCGAAGGCAAGGTCTACGTGCCTGAGCAGGCACGGGCGGCGATCGATGCGTTCTTCTCCCAGACCAACCTCACCGCCTTGCGCGAACTGGCCATGCAGACCGCTGCAGCCCAGGTCGATGCCGACCTTGCCCATGGCTACCGCCAGCGCGGCGAGCAGGCGCCGACCTTGCGAGGGCGCCTGCTGGTCGGGGTCGATGGCGATGAGCAGGCCGAGCGTCTGGTGCGCCATGCCAGCCGCGTCGCCCAGCGTCGGCATTTGCCGTGGAGCCTGGTGCATGTCGACAACGGCAAGCTGCGTGACGAGGGCGCTCGTCAGCGCCTGCAGGCCGCGCAGCAACTGGCCGAGCGCCTGGGCGGCGAAGTCGTGGTACTCAGGGCCGGGGAGGTGGCGCGCACGCTCATCCAGCATGCGCTGGAACGGCGGGCGAGCCTGGTGCTGGTCGGCCAGTCCCGCGACCGTCTGCGCCGCCGCGTGCTCGGTGCGGGCGTCGCTGCACGCTTGCTGCGCGACAGCCGGGGGTTGGAGATCAATGTGCTCGACCGCGACGCTCAACCCGTACCGACACGGGTGGTGGTCAATCGTGTGTGGGTCTGGCGCCACTATTGGCTGGCGCTGCTGGCGACCATGCTGGCGGCAGGGCTGGCCTGGGCCGTGTCCAGTGTGCTGGCCTTGCCGAACATTTCGCTGGTGTTCCTCGCGGCAGTGCTGCTGGTCGCGGTGCGCAGCAGCCTGGGGCCTGCGCTGGCCTGTGCGGCGCTGTCGTTCCTGACCTACGACTTCCTGTTCATCCCGCCGAGCTTTTCGTTCAGCATCCAGCGCGAAGAGGACGTGCTGACCCTGGTGTTCTTCCTGCTCATGGCGGCCCTGACCGGCAATCTCGCCGCTCGTCAGCGCCGTCAGTTGCAGGCGCTGCGCGAAACCCAGGGCGAGACCCGGCAACTGCTCGACCTGTCGCGTCGCCTGACCGTGGCCACGGATCGCCAGGCGGTTTTCAGTGCCGCCGGGCAGCACCTGAACGATTGGCAGGGTATCCAGATCTGTCTGCTCGAGCGCGATGCCGAGGGCTTGTTGCAGGTGGCCAGCGGCGGGCCGCAGGTCTTTACCGACAACGAGCGCGCCGCTGCCGAATGGGCCTGGCAACATGGCCAGGCAGCAGGGCATGGCAGCGATACCTTGCCCCATGGCCGCTGGTGGTGGTGGCCGCTGGCGGTCGACGAGACTCCCTTGGCCTTGCTGGGTGTGCAGCCGGCCTCGGGCGAGTCGTTGAGCGCACAGCGCCGTCGCTTGCTGACGGCGCTGGCCGAGCCGCTGGCCCAGGCCCTGGCCCGCGCGCGCCTGGGCGAGCAGCTCGAAGCCGCGCGCCTGCATGGCGAAACCGAGCAGTTGCGCAGCGCCTTGCTTGCCTCGGTGTCCCATGATCTGCGCACCCCGCTGACCGCCATGCGCGGTAGCATCGACAGCTTGCTGGCACTGGGCGATGCGATCCCTCCGGACGATCGCCGTGAGCTGCTCGAAGGCACACGCAACGAAGCCGAGCGCCTGGATCGTTACATCCAGAACCTGCTCGACATGACCCGGCTGGGCCATGGCGGCTTGAAGCTTGCGCGTGACTGGGTGTCGCCCGGCGATATCGTTGGCAGCGCTCTGAACCGTCTGCGCGCGGTGCTGGCACCGTTGCGCGTAGACACCGAGGTACCTGCAGAGCTGCCCCTGCTGTTCGTGCATGCAGCGCTGATCGAGCAGGCGCTGGTCAACGTACTGGAGAATGCCGCACGTTTCTCGCCGGTCAATGGTCGCCTGGCGCTGCGGGTGGAGGTGCAGGAGGAGCGCCTGTGCTTCGCGGTCGCGGATCAGGGCCCGGGCATCCCGGTGGCCGAGCGCGAGAAGATCTTCGACATGTTCTACACCGCTGCCCGCGGTGACCGCGGCGGGCAGGGCACAGGCCTGGGGCTTGCGATCTGCCAGGGCATGATCGGCGCCCATGGCGGCAGCATACTGGTTGGCGAGGGCATCGATGGCCAGGGCACCTGCATCACTCTATGCTTGCCGTTGCCTCTTCAACCCGACAGCGACAGTGAAGCCCCATGAGCCAAGCCGCCACCCTTCTGGTCATCGACGACGAACCGCAGATCCGCAAGTTCCTGCGCATCAGCCTCGTGTCCCAGGGCTACAAGGTGATCGAGGCTGCGACCGGCGGCGAAGGCCTGGCTCAGGCGGCGCTGAGCAAGCCTGATCTGGTGGTGCTCGATCTCGGCTTGCCGGATATGGACGGCCAGCAGGTGTTGCGCGAACTGCGCGAGTGGAGCGCCGTGCCGGTGATGGTGCTGTCGGTGCGAGCCAGCGAGGTGCAGAAGGTCGATGCGCTGGATGGCGGTGCCAACGACTACGTGACCAAGCCGTTCGGTATCCAGGAGTTCCTTGCCCGGGTGCGCGCGCTGTTGCGGCACAAACCCCAAGCTGGCTCCGGGCAAGCGGCCAGTGCCAGCTTCGGTGCGCTGGTGGTCGACTTCGCCTATCGCAAGGTCACGCTCGACGGCGTCGAGGTGGCACTGACACGCAAGGAGTACGCGCTGCTGGCGCAACTGGCCGGGCATCCGGGGCGGGTGATCACCCAACAGCAACTGCTCAAGGATATCTGGGGCCCGACCCATGTCGACGACACACACTACCTGCGCATCGTGGTGGGGCATCTGCGGCACAAGCTGGGCGACGATCCGACCGCTCCGCGGTACATCATCACCGAGGCGGGTGTGGGCTACCGGTTGGTGGCGCCGCCATCGGTTTAAACGCTGCGGGCGATCCGTCAGGCTGCAGCCCATCTCGCGATATAAGCCCGGTCAATGGTGGCAGACGTTTCGCACCTTACCCTCTAGATTTCGTCAGGCGTGCTGGAAGCCCTGAATAACGATAACGAGGGACCCGACCATGACCACCGCCCCCCAAGCGTCCAACGCCTGGCGCATCTTGTTCCTGCTGTTTCTGGCCAACCTGTTCAACTTCTTCGACCGCACCATACCCGCGATCATCATCGAACCGATCCGCCTGGAATGGCACCTGAGCGACTTCCAGATCGGCCTGATCGGCACCGCCTTCACCTTGGTATACGCCATCGCTGGCCTGCCGCTAGCGCGCATGGCCGATACCGGCTCGCGGGCCAAGCTGATGGGCTGGGGCCTGGCGGCCTGGAGCGGGCTGACGGCGGTCAACGGCATGGTCGGCAACTTCTGGAGTTTTCTGCTGGTGCGCATGGGCGTGGGTATCGGTGAAGCCAGCTATGCGCCGGCCGCCAACTCGCTGATCGGCGATCTGTTCCCGGCCGAGCGACGGTCGCGGGCGATGGGCATCTTCATGCTCGGCCTGCCGCTGGGCCTGTTGCTGGCGTTCTTCACCATCGGCGCCATGGTCCAGGCGTTTGGCAGCTGGCGTGCGCCGTTCTTCATCGCTGCGGTACCCGGCCTGGTGTTGGCGCTGTTCATCTTCCTGATCCGCGAACCTGCCCGGGGCGCTGCGGAAACCGTTGCCATCTCCCTCGCGCCGATCGATCGCCCGCTGCGTCGGGTGCTGAGCGTGCCCACGTTCGCCTGGCTGGTACTGGCGGGGCTGACCTTCAACTTCGCTTCCTATGCCTGCAACTCGTTCATGGTGCCGATGCTGCAGCGCTACTTCGCCTTGCCCTTGCACGATGCGGCCGTGGCAACGGGGATGATCGTCGGTCTGAGCGGCCTGGTGGGGCTCACGCTAGGGGGCTGGGTGGCCGACAAGGTGCACCAGCGTTTTGCCAATGGGCGTCTGTTGTTCGCCGCGCTGAGCATGTTGGTGGCCACTCTCGCCACCGCCTGGGCACTGCATGCCGGGCGTATCGAGCTGGGGCTGTTCGTCGCGGTGTTCGGCGTCGGCTGGCTGTTCTCGTACAACTTCTATACCTGCGTGTACACGGCGATTCAGGATGTGGTGCAACCGCGCCTGCGGGCTACCGCCATGGCCCTGTACTTCGCCGGGCTGTACCTGCTCGGCGGCGGCCTGGGGCCGGTGGTGGTCGGTGGGCTGTCGGATCATTTCGCCGTGTCGGCCATGGAGACGGCGGGACAGCTGGTGATGAGCGAGGCGTTCAAGGCCCAGGGGCTGCATGACGCGATGTACCTGATCCCGGTGGCGCTGCTGCTGACCCTGGTGTTTCTGCTGGCGGCGTCGCGTTGCTTTGTGCGTGATGCGCAGAAGATGCGCGAGGGGATGGTGCTCGAAGGCGAGGCAGTGACTGCCCGCGCCGCCGAAGCCTGAGCGCTAGCCGACTTGAGCCTGCTCACTCCTATGAGGGCTGAGCAGGCTCTTGGGTTTTGAACGAGTTAGTCGCTCTTTGTCATTGCACAAAGGGATCAACTGTTCGCCGTCTCCAGAAACGCCGCCTCCAGCAACTGACGCGTATACGGATGCTGCGGCGCATGGAAGATCTCCTGCGCATCGCCTTGCTCCACCACGTGCCCGTGCTTGATCACCATCAATTGGTGACTCAACGCCTTGACCACCGCCAGGTCATGGCTGATGAACAGGTACGTCAGGTTGTACTTCAACTGCAGGTTGCGCAGCAGCTCCACGACCTGGCGCTGTACGGTGCGGTCCAGCGCCGAGGTCGGTTCGTCCAGCAGGATCAATGCCGGCTTCAACACCAGTGCCCGGGCGATCGCGATCCGCTGTCGCTGCCCGCCAGAGAACTCGTGCGGATACCGGTGCCGTGTGCGCGGGTCCAGCCCCACTTCCTCCAGCGCCGCAATGATCGCGGCTTCCTGCTCGGCGGGGGTGCCGATCTTGTGAATCCGCAAGCCCTCGCCAACGATATCGGCCACGCACATGCGCGGGCTCAGACTGCCGAACGGGTCCTGGAACACCACCTGCATTTCGCGGCGCAGCGGCCGCACTTCCTGCTGCTTCAGCCCTTCCAGCGACTGCCCGTGGAAGCGAATCCCACCCTGGCTTGCGATCAAGCGCAGGATCGCCAGCCCCAATGTCGATTTGCCGGATCCGCTCTCACCAACGATCCCCAGGGTTTGCCCCTGCGGGAGGCTGAAATTGATCCCGTCGACGGCTTTCACATGATCGACAGTGCGGCGCAGCAGGCCCTTCTTGATCGGGAACCACACCTTCAGGTCGTTGACTTCCAGCAGCGGTTTGCCGATCGCGTTCGCCGCCGGGCCACCGCTGGGTTCGGCATTGATCAGCATCTGCGTATAGGGGTGCTGCGGGGCCTTGAACAGTGTCTCGCAGTCGGCCTGTTCGACGATCTTGCCGCACTGCATCACACACACGCGGTGGGCGATACGCCGCACCAGGTTGAGGTCGTGGCTGATCAGCAGCAGCGCCATGCCCAGGCGCGCCTGCAGGGACTTGAGCAAATCGAGAATCTTGAGCTGCACGGTGACGTCGAGCGCGGTGGTGGGCTCGTCGGCGATCAGCAGTTCGGGTTCGTTGGCCAGGGCCATGGCGATCATCACGCGCTGGCGCTGGCCGCCGGAAAGCTCATGGGGCAGGGCCTTGAGGCGCTTCTTCGGGTCGGGGATGCCCACCAGTTCGAGCAGCTCCAGGGTGCGGGCGGTGGCCTGCTTGCCGGTGAGGCCTTTGTGCAGCAGGAGGATCTCGTTGATCTGCTTCTCGATGCAATGCAGCGGGTTCAACGAGGTCATCGGCTCCTGGAAAATCATCGCGATGCGATTGCCGCGGATGCGCTGCATGGGCTTCTCGCCCAGGTGCAGGAGGTCCTTGCCGTCGTAGTGGATGGTGCCGCTGGGGTGGCGTGCAAGCGGGTAGGGCAGCAGGCGCAGGATCGAGTGGGCGGTGACCGATTTTCCCGAGCCGCTCTCACCGACCAGGGCGAGGGTCTCGCCCTTGCGGATGTCGAAACTGATGCCATCGACCACGCGGTTGACCTGCTCGCCGGTGACGAACTCCACCGCCAGGTCGCGCACTTCGATCAGGGTGTCTTGGCTCATGTCATTTCCTCGGGTCGAAGGCATCGCGGGCGGATTCGCCGATGAACACCAGCAGGCTCAGCATGACGGCCAGCACGGCGAAGGCGCTGATGCCCAGCCACGGCGCCTGCAGGTTGGACTTGCCCTGGGCGACCAGTTCGCCCAGCGACGGCGAGCCGGCGGGCAAGCCGAAGCCGAGGAAGTCGAGGGCGGTGAGGGTGCCGATGGCGCCAGTGAGGATGAATGGCATGAAGGTCATGGTCGAGATCATGGCGTTGGGCAGGATGTGGCGGAACATGATCGGGCCGTTGCGCATACCCAGGGCGCGGGCGGCGCGCACGTACTCGAGGTTGCGTCCGCGCAGGAACTCGGCGCGCACGACATCCACCAGGCTCATCCATGAGAACAGCAGCATGATGCCGAGCAACCACCAGAAGTTGGGCTGCACGAAGCTTGCGAGGATGATCAACAGGTAGAGCACCGGCAGGCCCGACCAGATTTCCAGGAAACGCTGGCCAGCCAGGTCCACCCAGCCGCCATAGAAGCCCTGCAGGGCACCGGCGATGACGCCGACGATGGAGCTGGCGATGGTCAGCGTCAGGGCGAACAGCACCGAGACGCGGAATCCGTAGATCACCCGGGCGAGCACGTCGCGCCCCTGGTCGTCGGTGCCGAGCAGGTTGTCGGCCGAAGGCGGCGCGGGGGCAGGGACCTTCAGGTCGTAGTTGATGCTCTGGTAGCTGAACGGGATCGGCGCCCACAGCACGAAGCTGTCCTTTTTTTCCAGCAGTTCGCGGATATAGGGGCTCTTGTAGTTGGCTTCCAGCGGGAATTCGCCGCCGAAGGTGGTTTCCGGGTAGCGCTTGAACGCCGGGAAGTACCACTCGCCGTCGTAGCGCACGGCGATGGGCTTGTCGTTGGCGATCAGCTCGGCACCCAGGCTCAGGCCGAACAGGATCAGGAACAGCCACAGCGACCACCATCCGCGACGGTTGGCCTTGAAGCGCTCGAAGCGCCGGCGGTTCAGGGGAGAGAGGGCCATGTCAGTGCTCCCGGCTGGCGAAGTCGATGCGCGGATCGACCAGGGTGTAGGTGAGGTCGCCGATCAGTTTCACCACCAGCCCCAGCAGGGTGAAGATGAACAGGGTGCCGAACACCACCGGGTAGTCGCGGTTGATGGCCGCTTCGAAACTCATCAGGCCCAGGCCGTCGAGAGAGAAAATCACCTCGATCAGCAGGGAGCCGGTGAAGAAGATACCGATGAACGCCGACGGAAAGCCTGCGATCACCAGCAGCATGGCGTTGCGGAATACATGGCCGTAGAGCACGCGGTTGCGGCTCAGGCCCTTGGCCTTGGCGGTGATCACGTACTGCTTGTTGATCTCGTCGAGGAAGCTGTTCTTGGTCAGCAGGGTCATGGTGGCGAAGTTGCCGATCACCAGCGCGGTGATCGGCAGCACCAGGTGCCAGAAGTAGTCCATCACCTTGCCGGTGGTGGACAGCTCGTCGAAGTTGTTCGACGTCAGGCCCCGGAGCGGGAACCAGTCGAAATAGCTGCCACCGGCGAACAGCACGATCAGCAGGATGGCGAAGAGGAACGCGGGGATGGCGTAGCCGACGATGATCGCCGAGCTGGTCCAGACGTCGAAGTGGCTGCCATGGCGCACCGCCTTGGCAATCCCTAGCGGGATCGACACCAGGTACATGATCAGTGTGCTCCACAACCCCAGCGAGATCGACACGGGCATCTTCTCGGCGATCAGGTCGATGACCTTGGCATCGCGGAAGAAGCTGTCGCCGAAGTCGAGCTGGGCGTAGTTCTTGACCATGATCCACAACCGCTCCGGGGCTGACTTGTCGAAGCCGTACATGCGTTCGATTTCAGCGACCAGCGCCGGGTCCAGGCCTTGGGCGCCGCGGTAGTTGGAGCCGGCTACCGATACTTCGGCACCGCCGCCGGCAATGCGGCTGGTGGCGCCATCGAAGCCTTCGAGCTTGGCGATCATCTGCTCGACCGGGCCACCGGGGGCGGCCTGGACGATGATGAAGTTGATGATGAGGATGCCGAACAGGGTCGGGATGATCAGCAGCAGGCGGCGCAGAATGTAGGCAAGCATGTCAGTTCGCCTCGTCCACGAGTGGCACGCGCGCTTCGCTGACGGCCGGGGTCACGTCAGGCTTGATCCACCAGGTGTCGATGCCGATATCGTATTTGGGTGACACCTTCGGATGGCCAAGGTGGTTCCAGTAGGCGACCCGCCAGGTCTTGATGTGCCAGTTGGGAATGACGTAGTAGCCCCACAGCAGTACACGGTCCAGCGCGCGGGTGTGGGCGACCAGGCTCTGGCGCGAGTCGGCATTGATCAGGTCTTCGACCAGTTGGTCGATGGCCGGGTCGCGCAGGCCGATGGTGTTGCGGCTGCCCGAGCGGTCGGCGGCAGCGCTGGTCCAGTACTCGCGCTGTTCGTTGCCCGGCGAGTTGGATTGCGGGAAGCCGCCGACGATCATGTCGAAGTCGCGCGAGCGCAGGCGCGTGATGTATTGCGAGACGTCGACGCGACGGATGGTCAGGTCGATGCCCAGGTCGGCGAGGTTGCGCTTGAACGGCAGCAGGATGCGTTCGAACTCGGTCTGTGCCAGGAGAAACTCGATCGACACCGGCTTGCCCTGGGCGTCGACCATCTTGTCGTTCTCGATCTTCCAACCGGCGTCCATCAACAACTGGTAAGCCTTGCGTTGCTGCTCGCGAATCATGCCGCTGCCGTCGGTGACGGGATTGTGGAACGCCTCGCTGAAGACCTGCTCGGGGATCTTGCCGCGCAGCGGCTCGAGAATCTTCAACTCGTCGGCGGAGGGGAGGCCCGTAGCGGCCATCTCGGAGTTTTCGAAGTAGCTGCCGGTGCGGGTATAGGCACCGTTGAACAGCTGCTTGTTGGTCCATTCGTAATCGAGCAGCAGGCTCAGGGCCTGGCGCACGCGGATGTCCTGGAACACGGGCTTGCGCAGGTTGAAGATGAAGCCCTGCATGCCGACCGGATTGCCGTTGGGCAACTCTTCCTTGATCAGACGCCCGTCGCGCACCGCAGGGACGTTGTAGGCGGTGGCCCAGTTCTTCGCGCTGACTTCCAGGGCATAGTCGAACTGCCCGGCCTTAAGCGCCTCGAGGGCGACGGCAGTGTCGCGGTAGGAGTCGAAGGTCATGGCGTCGAAGTTGAACATGCCGCGGTTGATCGGCAGGTCCTTGGCCCAGTAGTCCTTGACCCGCTCGTAACGGATCGAGCGTCCGGCCTTGACCTCGGCGACCTTGTACGGGCCGCTGCCCAGCGGGATCTCAAGGTTGCCGCGGGTGAAGTCGCGAGTCTCGTACCAATGCTTGGGCAGCACTGGCAACTGGCCCAGGATCAGTGGCAGTTCGCGGTTGTTGCTGTGCTTGAACTTGAACAAGACGCGCAGCGGGTCCTCGACGATCACCTCGGAGACATCACCGTAGTACTGGCGGTACAACGGCGCACCCTGCTGGGTGAGGGCGTTGAAGCTGAACACGACGTCTTCGGCGCGGATGGGGTGGCCGTCATGGAAGCGTGCTTCAGGTCGCAGGTAGAAGCGTACCCAGCTGTTGTCAGGGGCCTTCTCGATCTTGCCGGCGACCAGCCCGTACTCGGTGAAGGGCTCGTCCAGGCTCTGGCGCATCAGGGTGTCGTAGATGATGCTGATGTTGTCGGCCGATACGCCCTTGTTGATGAAGGGGTTGAGGCTGTCGAAACCGCCGAAGCTGGACTGGCGGAAGGTCCCGCCCTTGGGGGCATCGGGATTGACGTAGTCGAAATGCTTGAAGTCGGCGGGGTACTTGGGCGGTTCGTCGTAGAGCGTCAGGGCGTGTTGCGGGGCGGCCAGCGCGGGTAGGCTCAGGCAGGCGAGCAACAGGCTGCAGGCCAGGCGCAGGCGAGGCGTCGGCATCATTTGGCTTTCTCCGAAGTCTTGAGCCACCAGCTGTTCAGGCCCAGGGTGTAGGGCGGCGTGGTGACGAAGGCGAACCGGTTGCGGTAGGCCAGGCGATGGTTGTCCAGGTACCAGTTGGGAATCATGTAGTAGTGCCACGACAGCACCCGGTCCAGCGCGCGCGCAGCGGCGACCTGATCATCGCGGGTGCGGGCGGCCATGAGCGTGTCGAGCAGGTGATCGACCACAGGGTCCTTGATGCCCGCGTAGTTCTTGCTGCCCTTGACGGTGGCCTGGCTCGAGTGGAAGTACTGCCACTGCTCGAGGCCGGGGCTGAGTGTCTGGTTCAGGGTCATCAGGATCATGTCGAAGTCGAATTGGTCCAGCCGTTGTTTGTACTGGGCTCGGTCTACCGTGCGCAAGCGCGCGTCGATGCCGATGCTGGACAGATTTTCGACATAAGGTTGCAGGATGCGTTCCAGATTAGGGTTTACCAGCAGCAACTCCAGGCGCAACTGGCGGCCTTTGGTGTCGACCAGGCGCTGGCCGTCGAGCTTCCAGCCGGCTTCGCCGAGCAGGCCCAGGGCCGTGCGCAAGGTCTGGCGGTCGATGCCGCGCCCGTCGGTCTGGCTGACCTGGTAGGGCTCGGTGAAGAGCTTGGCGGGTAACTGTTCGCGAAACGGTGAGAGCAGCAGCCATTCCTTGCCGGTGGGCAGCCCGCTGGCGGTGAATTCACTGTTGGGGTAGTAACTGGTCGAGCGACGGTAGGCACTGCTGAACAGGGCACGGTTGGTCCACTCGAAATCGAGCATCAGCCCCAGCGCCTGGCGTACCTTCGGGTCGGCGAAGGCGTCGCGGCGGGTGTTCATGAACAGACCCTGGGTCTGGGTCGGGATCCGGTGCGGGATCTGTGCCTTGATCACATCGCCACGGCGGATCGCCGGGAAGTTGTAGCCGTTGGCCCAGTTCTTGGCCTGGTGTTCGATGTAGATGTCGAACTCGCCAGCCTTGAACGCTTCGAAGGCCACGGTCGCGTCACGATAGAACTCGAACTCCACGCGGTTGAAGTTGTACTTGCCGCGGTTGACCGGCAAATCCTTGCCCCAGTAGTTCTTCACCCGGCTGAATACCAGGCGTCGACCGGGTTGTACCTCGGTGATGCGGTACGGACCGCTGCCCAGCGGAGGCTCGAAGGTGGTGGCCTTGAAGTCTCGATCTTGCCAGTAGTGCTTGGGCAGTACTGGCATTTCGCCCAAGCGCAGGATCAGCAGCGGATTGCCGGCGCGCTTGAAGACGAAGCGGATGCGCAACGGCCCCAGGATGTCGACGCGCTGCACTTCCTGCAGGTTGGTGCGGTACAGCGGATGGCCTTCCTTGAGCAGGGTGCGGTAGGAGAACGCCACGTCGGCCGAGGTGATGGGTTGCCCGTCATGAAAACGCGCCTCGGGACGCAGGTTGAACACCACCCAACTGCGGTCTTCGCTGTACTCCACCGAGCGGGCGATCAGGCCGTAGCTTGAGGTCGGTTCGTCGCCGGAAGGGTCGTATTGGCCTGTGCCGACCATCAAGGTCTCGTTCAGCTCGTTGACGCCGTACTGCTGGAAATTCGGCGTCGAAACGGGGCTGGTGCCCTTGAAGGTGTAGGGGTTGAGCGTGTCGAAGGTACCGAATGCCATGGCCCGCAAGGTTCCGCCTTTAGGCGCCTGCGGATTGACCCAGTCGAAATGGGTGAACGTGGCCGGGTACTTGAGCGTGCCGAACTGCGCATACCCGTGGCTTTCGGTCACGGTCGCGACTGCGGGGAAGCTCAAGGCCAGGCTCAGTGACAGGAGGAGGGGTCTTATCAAGTCTGGAATCCGGTCAAGGCGGCGTTGGGCTTGGTCCGGCGTACAGTAACAGCTTGTCTGGAATGGAAAAAGGGTATGGCGGGGGCGGTTGTGGAAGCGGGCTGGCGCCGCGAAAAGACACCGCGGTGCATGGCGCCGGCTCGCCGCCCTGACAAGCCCGCGCCTACGCAGTCAGCGCGTCAGGTAGACGGTGAGGGTCTGGCCGGGCTTGAGTGCCTGGCCGCTGCGCGGGTTCCAGCGCTTGAGGTGTTTCATCTCGACGTTGAACCGTTTGGCCACCAGATAGTACGAGTCGCCCTTGCGTACCTTGTACTGGGTGGAGCGCTGCTTGGCTGCCGCGACGCGGTTGGCTGAGGCGCTCGGCGCGTTACCGCCACGCAGGGCCAGAACCTGGCCGACTTTCAGGTTGCTGCCCGACAGGCGATTCCAGCGCTGGATGTCCTTGACCGACACACGGTTGGCCTTGGCGATGGCGCCCAGGTTGTCGCCGCGCTTGACTCGGTAACTGCTGGTTGCGGCCGGTGCCTTGGCCTCGGCGAGGGCGGCCTGGAACACGGCCTTGTTCGGTTGCAGGCTGACCAGTTGCTCGGGCTTGAGGTTGGACAAGCTGCTGGTCAGCAGTTGCGCCTTGGCGGTAGGAACGAGCAGTTGCTGCGGGCCATCGACCGTCATGCGTTTCTTGAACGCGGGGTTGAGCTGGATCAGTTCGTCTTCGTCGATATTGGCGAAGGCGGCGACGCGGGTCAGGTCGAGGCGCTCGTTGATGGCGACGGCTTCGAAGTAGGGCTCGTTGGCGATGGGGCTGAGGTTGACGCCATAGGCCTGTGGTGTCAGGACCACCTGCGACAGCGCCAGCAGCTTGGGCACGTAGTCGCGGGTCTCCTGAGGCAGCGGCAGGTTCCAGTAGTCGGTGGGCAGGCCGAGGCGTTCGTTGCGTTCGATCGCCCGGCTGACAGTGCCTTCACCAGCGTTGTAGGCGGCCAGGGCCAGCAGCCAGTCGCCATTGAACATGTCGTGCAGGCGGGTCAGGTAGTCCAGCGCGGCGTTGGTGGAAGCGGTGATGTCGCGACGACCGTCGTAGAAGTTGGTCTGGCGCAGGTTGAAGTGGCGCCCGGTGGACGGGATGAATTGCCACATGCCTGCCGCGTGGGCGCGGGAGTAGGCCATCGGGTTGTAGGCGCTTTCGATGGCCGGCAGCAGCGCCAGCTCAAGAGGCATGTCGCGTTCTTCGAGGCGCTCGACGATGTAGTGCAGGTAGAGGCTGCCACGCTCGCCGGCGTTCTCGAGGAAGCTCGGGTTGCTGGCGAACCACAGGCGCTGTTGCTCGATACGCGGGTTGACGTCGATGCTGTCTTGCAGGGCGAAGCCCTGGCGCATGCGCTCCCAGACATCCTCGGGCGCTTTTTGCTCGGCCGGCTTGATCATCAGCGGCGCTGGTTTGTGCTTGATCCGGGCCTGGTAGTTGTGTGCGCGAACGCTGTCGGATTCGTCGACCTGACGGGTGCTCTGGCAGCCCACGAGGGTGGCGGCCAAAGCGAGTGCGCTGACCTGGGCCAGGCGCGTCAGGGCGGCGGAATGAGCGGTGCGGCGGCTACGGGAAGACATCGGCGGACACGGTTTTCCGGGCAAAAAATTTCGGCGATTCTAGAAACCGCATCCAGTCGGGTCAACCTTGGATGTCATCCTGCGATATATCGTGAGGTTATCAGAAGCCGTCTTTCCAAGACCTCAAGGCAGCAAAAACAGCGGGTTGGGATTCGTTTGAATGTCCCTTCCATTCGTCTGCTTTTTGTTTAACGGATGTTTCAGTTGTGCGAAGAAACGGATTGGTCAAACGCTCCAGGCCGATGGTCGAGGGCAGGGTGATGCGATTGTCGGCGCGCAGGCGGGTAACCGCTTCGAAGCGTTGGATAACATGCGGGTTATCCGGCTCCACAGCCTTGGCAAAGCGCAGGTTGCTCAGGGTGTATTCGTGGGCGCAGTAGACGGCGGTGGCCTCGGGTAGCGCGGCCAGGCGCTGCAGGGCCGGTTGCATCTGTTCGGGTGTGCCTTCGAACATTCGCCCGCAACCGGCGGCGAACAGGGTGTCGCCGCTGAACAGCAGCGGGGTCGGTGTTTTTGCACTGTAATAAGCAATATGGCCGAGGGTGTGGCCAGGTACGGCAAGCACCTCGAAGGTCACGCCCAGCGCCGTCACGGTGTCGCCGTCGTCCAGCGCCACGTCGCGGCTCGGAATGCGTTCGTTGGCCGGGCCGTAGACCTTGGCACCGGTCGCCTGCTTGAGTTGTTCCACACCGCCGACATGGTCGTTGTGGTGGTGGGTGATGAGGATGTCGGTGAGCGTCCAGTCGGTGTGTGCCTGCAGCCACTGCAGCACCGGTTTGGCGTCGCCGGGGTCGACCACCGCGCACTGGCGTTTGGCAGTATCCTGTAACAACCAGATGTAGTTGTCGGAGAAAGCGGGAAGGGCATCGATCTGTATCATGGCGCGGATCCGAATCATCTGGCGTGGGACATGAAGGCATCTTAGCTGCGATGGCGTGGCTGAAGAAACCTTCGAGGGAGAATGCAATGACCGACCAAGCCTTTGCCCAGGCCGACCCCGAGTGGGTGGAGCTGATCAGCCTGGCCCGTGACTGGTTCGCCGGGCCCATCGGGCAACTGATGCTCAAGGAGGAAGAAAAACTGCTCGAGGATGAGCTGGGCCGCTTCTTCGGCGGTTTTCTCGTGCACTATGGGCCGAGCGCCGATACACCGCCCAGCGCGCCGCAGGTGCAACGCACGGTGCGCCTCGGCGCGCCATTGCCGGGTGTGGAGATCGTCTGCGAGGAACAGGCCTGGCCGTTGTCCGAGCATGCGGCTGATGTGGTGGTGCTGCAGCATGGCCTGGATTTCAGCCTCTCGCCCCACGGTCTGTTGCGCCAGGCTGCCAGCGCGGTGCGCCCGGGCGGGCACCTGCTGATCGTTGGCATCAACCCCTGGAGCGCCTGGGGGGCGCGGCACTTTTTCGGCCGCGGGGCGCTGCGCAAGGCGCGCTGCATCTCGCCGTCGCGGGTCGGCGATTGGCTCAACCTGCTGGGCTTCGCGCTGGAGAAACGCCGCTTCGGGTGCTATCGTCCGCCGCTTTCCTCCCCGGTCTGGCAACAACGCCTGGCGGGGTGGGAGCGGATGGCCGGGGGATTGCAGACCGCGGGCGGGGGTGTTTACCTGCTGGTGGCGCGCAAGATGGTGGTTGGCCTGCGACCGCTGCCCATGGAGCGCCGGGAGCCGATGGGCAAGCTTTTGCCCCTGCCGCTGGCCAAGGTCAATCGTCGTCACAGCGAGCCCTGACCGCGCCGTCCATGGTCGATAACCTGCAAGCGAACGAAGGCGGTACATGAGCGATAGCGTCGAGATCTACACCGATGGTGCCTGCAAGGGCAACCCTGGCCTGGGCGGCTGGGGCGCCCTGATCGTCTACAAGGGCGTCGAGAAGGAGCTGTGGGGCGGCGAGCGCGACACCACCAACAACCGCATGGAGCTCATGGCTGCGATCTGCGCGCTGATGGCGCTCAAGCGCGAATGCGAAGTGGTGCTGACCACCGACTCGCAATATGTGATGAAGGGCATCACCGAGTGGATGGCCAACTGGAAAAAGCGCGGCTGGAAGACCGCTGCCAAGGAGCCGGTGAAGAATGCCGACCTCTGGCAGTTGCTCGATGAACAGGTCAACCGGCACAAGGTGACCTGGAAGTGGGTGCGCGGGCATATCGGGCATCCGGGTAACGAGCGCGCCGACATGCTGGCCAACCGCGGGGTGGATGAGCTTCGCGCCAAGCGTTGAGGCACCTGCAAAGCCAGTGGCCTGTTTGATGTATACTCGCCCCCTTTCCCAGAAGTCGCTTGGAGCCCCCGCGTGGAGCAGCAGAACACCCGACTGATCGTCCTCGATACCGAAACTACTGGTATGCCGGTCAGCGAAGGCCACCGGATCATCGAGATCGGTTGCGTCGAGGTCATTGGCCGACGCCTGACCGGGCGCAACTTCCACGTCTACCTGCAGCCAGACCGCGAGAGTGACGAGGGCGCCATTGGCGTTCACGGCATCACCGACGCGTTCCTGGTCGGCAAGCCGCGTTTCGCCGATGTGGCCGATGAGTTCTTCGAGTACATCCAGGGCGCGCAACTGGTCATCCACAACGCGGCGTTCGACGTTGGCTTCATCAACAACGAATTCGCCTTGATGGGCCGCCAGGACCGCGCCGACATCTCCCAGCACTGCACCATCCTCGACACCCTGATGATGGCGCGCTCGCGCCATCCGGGCCAGCGCAACAGCCTCGATGCGTTGTGCAAGCGCTACGGCATCGACAACTCTGGCCGTGACCTGCACGGGGCGCTGCTCGACTCGGAACTGCTTGCCGACGTCTATCTGGCGATGACCGGTGGCCAGACCAGCCTGTCGCTGGCCGGCCAGGGCGCTGAAGACAACGAAGGGCAGGGCGGCAATGGTAGCGAGATCCGCCGTATCGTCGGGCGTCAGCCGGGGCGGGTGATCATGGCCAGCGAAGAGGAGCTCGAGGCACATGCCGAGCGTCTGGCGGCGATCGCCAAGTCGGCGGGGGCACCGGCAATGTGGCAGGCACTGACCGAAACGCCAGCAGGCTGACACCGCCCATACAGTTGCCCTGAGGCTCGACTACCCTGAAATGGACACGCGTCCTTTGGAGGTAGCGGCCTGATGTACAAGGACCTGAAGTTTCCCATCCTCATTGTCCACCGTGCGATCAAGGCCGACAGCGTCGCCGGTGAGCGCATACGGGGTATCGCCGAGGAGCTCAAGCAGGATGGCTTCGCCATCCTCGCCGCCGCCGACCATGCCGAAGCGCGTCTGGTCGCCGCTACCCACCACGGCCTGGCCTGCATGCTGATCGCCGCCGAAGGCGTCGGTGACAATATCCATCTGCTGCAGAACATGGCCGAGCTGATCCACCTGGCGCGGCTGCGTGCACCGGATCTGCCGATCTTTGCCTTGGGTGAGCAGGTTACCCTCGAAAATGCCCCTGCCGAGGCGATGAGCGAGCTGAACCAGTTGCGTGGCATCCTCTACCTGTTCGAAGACACTGTGCCTTTCCTGGCCCGGCAGGTGGCGAGGGCTGCGCACAATTATCTCGACGGCCTGCTGCCTCCCTTCTTCAAGGCGTTGGTGCAGCACACTGCGCAATCGAACTATTCCTGGCACACGCCTGGCCACGGTGGTGGCGTGGCATATCGCAAGAGCCCGGTGGGTCAGGCCTTTCACCAGTTCTTCGGTGAGAACACCCTGCGCTCGGACCTCTCGGTCTCGGTGCCGGAGCTGGGGTCGTTGCTCGATCACACCGGGCCGCTGGCCGAGGCCGAGGCCAGGGCTGCGCGCAATTTTGGTGCCGATCATACGTTCTTCGTCATCAATGGCACTTCGACCGCCAACAAGATCGTCTGGCATGCCATGGTCGCGCGTGATGACCTGGTGCTGGTGGACCGCAACTGCCACAAGTCGGTGGTGCATGCGATCATCATGACCGGTGCCATCCCGTTGTACCTGTGCCCGGAGCGCAACGAACTGGGCATCATAGGGCCGATCCCGCTCAACGAGTTCAGCCGTGAGTCGATCGAGTCCAAGATCCAGGCCAATCCACTGACCCGTGGCCGCGCGCCGCGCATTCGCCTGGCGGTGGTGACCAACTCCACCTATGACGGTCTGTGCTACCACGCCGGCCAGATCAAGCAGGCCCTGGGCGCGAGTGTCGAGATACTGCATTTCGACGAGGCCTGGTTTGCCTACGCCGCGTTCCACGACTTCTTCAGTGGGCGTTATGCCATGGGCACCGCCCGCGAGGTCGACAGCCCGCTGCTGTTCAGCACGCACTCTACCCACAAGCTACTGGCTGCTTTCAGTCAGGCCTCGATGATCCATGTGAAGGATGGCGCCCTTCGCCAGCTTGATCGCGATCGCTTCAACGAGGCGTTCATGATGCATATATCGACCTCGCCTCAGTACAGCATCCTGGCATCGCTCGATGTTGCCTCGACCATGATGGAAGGCCCGGCCGGGCGATCACTGCTGCAGGAGATGTTCGACGAGGCCCTGAGCTTTCGTCGTGCGCTGGCCAACCTGCGTGCGCACATCGCGACCGATGACTGGTGGTTCAGCATCTGGCAGCCACCGACGGCCGAAGGTATCCAGCGCCTGGCCGCGCAGGACTGGCTGCTGGAGCCCGGCGCCCAGTGGCACGGTTTTGGCGAGGTGGCGCACGACTACGTGCTGCTCGATCCGCTCAAGGTGACCCTGGTGATGCCGGGGCTGACCGCCGAGGGCGTGCTCGGCGAGCATGGGATTCCAGCGGCGGTGGTGAGCAAGTTCCTCTGGGAACGTGGATTGGTGGTAGAGAAGACCGGGCTGTACAGTTTCCTGGTGCTGTTCTCCATGGGGATCACCAAGGGCAAGTGGAGCACACTGCTGACCGAGTTGCTCGAGTTCAAGCGCCACTATGATGCCAATACCGTCCTGCAGCTGTGCCTGCCCAGCGTTGTGGCCGTCGCACCGTTGCGTTATCAGGGGCTGGGCCTGCGCGATCTGTGCGAGCAATTGCACGACTGCTACCGTGCCAACGCTACGGCCAAACAGCTCAAACGCCTGTTCACACGCTTGCCGGAAGTGGCCATGAGCCCAGGGCAGGCTTACGACCGGATGGTGAAGGGGGAGGTCGAGGCGGTGCCGATCGAGCAACTGCTCGGCCGTATCTCGGCGGTGATGCTGGTGCCTTACCCGCCAGGTATTCCGTTGATCATGCCGGGCGAACGATTCACCGAGGCGACCCGTTCGATCCTCGACTACCTGGCCTTCGCTCGAGCCTTCGATAGGGGTTTTCCCGGCTTCGTTGCCGATGTCCATGGCCTGCAGCATGAAGGCGATGGGCCTTACACGGTGGATTGCGTCACGGAATGCGAATGATCTCGACGCCGCTCTGGGCCAGTTCGAAACGGTCTTCACCCAGGTAATTGACCCGGTCGCCGATGGCCAGGCGATAGGTGGTGATCGGCGCGCCAAGGGTGCTGCCGTCCGCCTGCAAGGTCGACTCCTGGAACTCATGCACCGGGTAGATGCGGCCTTCGGCGTCGCGGGCGTGGAATTGGCCGACCAGTACTGCTGCCATGTAGGTTGAAACCTCTGAAATATGGAGAAATATCTGCAGTCATAGACCAGCGAAGGGGGCGGGAAGTTTTCTTGTTACGGAAAAAAACCTCGAGGGTGAAGCAGGGTCATCTATAACTACACAGTTCCCCTTCCCCAGCAGAGGATGCAAATCGCCATGAGCCAGGTCTATTCGGTAGCGGTCGTTGTCGGCAGCTTGCGCAAGGACTCCTACAACCGCAAGGTGGCTCGCGCCCTTTCGGAGCTGGCGCCGTCCAGCCTTGCGTTGAAAATCATCGAGATCGGTGATCTGCCGTTGTACAACGAGGACGTCGAGGCCGCGGGTGTACCGGCGCCTTGGCAGCGTTTTCGCGACGAGATCCGCCGCAGCGATGCGGTGCTGTTCGTCACTCCGGAGTACAACCGCTCGGTCCCGGGGGCGTTGAAGAACGCCATCGATGTTGGCTCGCGACCTTACGGGCAGAGTGCCTGGGGCGGCAAGCCGACGGCGGTGGCCAGTGTGTCGCCGGGGGCGATCGGTGGCTTTGGTGCCAACCATGCGCTGCGCCAATCGCTGGTCTTTCTCGACATGCCCTGCATGCAGATGCCCGAAGCCTACATCGGAGGCGCGGCGACACTGTTCGACGAGGCGGGCAAGCTCAGTGACAAGACTCGGCCGTTCCTGCAGGCATTCATTGATCGGTTTGCCGCGTGGGTGAAGCTCAATAGGGCGGTGTGATAGCGCTCGCTGTCCTTTTCGCGGGCAATTCGCAGCGGCGAGCCGCTGCGAATTGCCCGCCAGTGAGTCACCGCCAGGCCATCAGACCCCCTGCGGCATCTCCCCCTTGGCCAGTCGCCGATTGATATCGGCAACCACCTCCGGCAGCTCGTTGATGGTGTCGATCAAGTAATGCGGTCGCGAGCCCTCGAACAGCGCATGGATCCGCTTGCGTTCCTCCTCCAGTCTTTCGGCACCCAGCGCCTGGTATTGCTCCCAGGTCAGCCCCAGGGCATTGCCCGAGCACACCAGCGCCACGGTCCACATCCCTGCACGACGACCTTCCAGTATGCCCGGCACGGTATCGTCCACCTTCACGCATGCGGCGACATCGTCGATGCCCAGGGCAATCACGTTGGCCAGAGCCTGGGCCGGCCATGGGCGACCATTGGGCGTTTCGTCGGTTGCCACCACGTGGTCGGCGACATAGCCATTGCGTGCTGCCAGCGCTACCACCTTGTCCATCACCACTTTCGGATAGCCCGAGCACGAGCCGATCTTCAGGCCGTCCTTGCGCAGCCCAGTGAGGGTATCCAGTGCACCGGGAATCAGTGCGGAATGCACGGCGATCTTCTCGATCTGCAGAGGCATGAAACGCTCGTAGATGGCCGTGACGTCGTTGTCGGTCGGGGTACGGCCAAACACCTTGCGGTAACGCTCGGCGATTTCCGGCACATCGCACAGGGTGCGGATATGGTCCCATTTGCCCATGCCCATCGGGCCGCGGGCCTCCTCGATGGACACCGCGACATCGAACTCGGCAAAGGCTTCGACGAAGATCTGGGTCGGGGCGAAGGAGCCGAAGTCGACCACGGTACCGGCCCAATCGAGAATGGCGGCTTGCAGTTGGGTGGGGTTGCTGTAGTTCATGTGCACGATTTCCATAAATGGGGTGGGCAAAGAGGTCAGATATCCAGCACTTCCATTTCTCGCAGCACCTGGGCCACGGCATCGACGGCGGCCTGCATGCCTGCCGAACCGACCACACCGATGCAGCCGACGCGGAAGGTTTCGACCTGGGTCAGCTTGCCTGGATAGAGAATGAAACCCTTGGCCTTGACCCGCTCGTAGAAGTCCTTGAACTGGTAGCGGGCGTCCGTGGGTGCGTGGAAGGTGACGATGATCGGCGCCTGGATGTCGGTAGGCAGGAAGCTGCGCAGGCCGATTCTGGCCATGCCGTCGAGCAGGGTCCGGCAGTTGTTGGCGTAGCGTTGGTGCCGCGCTGGCAGACCGCCTTCTTCAGCGTACTGTTGCAGTGCTTCGTGTAGTGCCGCGACCACGTGGGTAGGCGGGGTGAAGCGCCACTGGCCAGTCTTGGCCATATAGGTGTGCTGGTCGTGAAGGTCCATGGCCAGTGAGTGGGCGTTGCCTTCGGCAGCGGCCAGGGCATTTTTCTCGGCGAACACGAAGCCCATCCCAGGCACACCTTCCAGGCATTTGCCGGAGGCGGCGATCAGGGCTTCGAACGGCACCTCACGCGCATCGATGGGCAGGGCGCCGAACGAACTCATGGCATCGATGATCAAGCGTCTGCCGTGGTTTTTGACGACCTGGGCGATTTGGGCGAGCGGGTTGAGAATACCGGTGCTGGTTTCACAGTGGATCAGTGCGACGTGGGTCACGGCCGGGTCGGCGGCGAGCAGGCGGTCGACATCGGCGGCGGTGGTCGGTTGATCCTCGGCGGTTTCGAAGGTGCTGTAATTGCGGTCCAGCACCTTGCAGATCTTTGCCAGGCGCTGGCCGTACGCACCGTTGATCAAAACCAGGACCTTGCCATCACGCGGCACGAGGGTGCCGATGGCCGCTTCCACGGCGAAGGTGCCGCTGCCTTGCAGGGGCACGCAGTGGTGGCTGGCGCTTGCGTCGAGAATCGCCAGCAATTGTTCGCAGACGCTGGCGGTCAGCTGATTGAAGTCACGATCCCACGAGCCCCAGTCCACCAGCATGGCCTGGCGGGTGCGGATCGAAGTGGTCAGTGGGCCGGGGGTCAGCAGAATCGGGGCGCTGGTCATTGCGGTGCTTCCTCGCAGGCAGTGGGCTGAAACGACGGGGCTAGGTTGCAATTCGCTCAATCATCAATCAAATTGTTTGTTGTTATGCCAGCCATAAGTCAGGCCGATAAATGAACCTCTTTCAACTCCGTGCCTTCGATGCCGTCGCCCGCGAGGGCAGCTTCACCCGTGCCGCGGCGCGCCTGTTCATCAGCCAGCCGGCAGTGACCGGACACGTCAAGGCGCTCGAGGAGCATTACCAGATCACCCTGCTGCGCCGCACTGCGCGGCGTGTCGAGCTGACCGAGGAGGGCACGCGTCTGGCGGCCATTACCCGGGCCATGTTCGGGCTGGCCGAAGAGGCCCAGGCGATGCTCGAAGCGAACCGTCAGCTGCTGACCGGGCGTCTGGAGGTCGCAGCAGACGGACCGCACCGGGTCATGCCGATGCTGGCGCTGCTGCGCGCACGCTACCCTGGCATCACCGTCAACCTGCGCCTGGGCAATGCCCAGGAGACCTTGGCGGCGCTGCTGTCCGAGCACGCCGATGTGGCGGTGCTGACCGAGGTGGAACCGCGCAAGGGCCTGTATCTGCAGCGTTTGGGCGAGTCGCACCTGTGCGCTTTGTTGCCGGTCGGTCACCCGTGGGCCGCCGAGCCTGGGGAGCTGGCGCTGAGGGCTCTGGACAAGCAGGTCATGGTGCTGCGTGAGCCCAGTTCGATCACCCGGCAGACCTTCGACCGGGCCTGCGCTGCGGTCCATGTGCAACCCCGAGTGGTGTTGGAGCTGGACAGTCGCGAGGCGGTAACCGAAGCGGTGGCCGCGCAGCTTGGCATCGGGATCGTCTCTTCGGCGGAGGTAGCGCATGATCCACGGGTAGTGGCGCGCCCCATGGCGGGCGCAGGGCTGCTCAACCGGCACATGATCGGCTGCCTGGAGCGGCGTCGCCCGTTGCGCTTGATCCAGGCGTTCCTGGGGTTGGCCAGTATGTCCGAAGAGGACGGGAACAGTTCCGGCTGTGCCCCGCTGAGGTGATTGGCAAGAGTAGTCCTGGTTATCTTCCAGGAAACTCCTATGACCACCCTCAAACTCGATCACACTGACAGCTTCATCGTGGACAACCTGCCTGTCTGGCTGCATGCCGCTTCGGCCGAGCAAATCACGACCTTGCGACGCCGATTCGACGAGCACCGTGCGGTGGAAGCACGTCTTCAGGCGGCGTTCAAGGCGCTGAAGGCTCCCCAAGACTTCGCCTGTAGCCTCCTGAATACGGCAATGGAAAACACGCTGAAGGTCCGGTTGGACTTGCGCAATAGCTTATGGCGCCAGCGGTGGGACAATTACAGCCTTTTAGGTGGAGAGACGCTGGTCAATCATTTCACCTTTGAACCTGCGATGAACCACCTGATGCAGAACTTCGTATCGGGGCTTAACTTTGACCACCGCACTGGTCTGATCAAGGCCGGACCCCATGCGTCTCTGACCAGCGAAAAGCTGCTCGTGGATACCGCCCGGTTGGCACAGGTGTGTCGCCAAGTTGATGCTGGCGCGCATTACCAAACGCATCTTGAGCAGGTACTGGATGATTCGGTCACCGCATTGCTGGCCGAGGAGAAAGCCAGGCGCCTGGCGCTGGCGGCTCAGCTTGCGGTTGTGCAGGGTCGCATCGAGGCGGCCGAGCTGGCGGCGCTGGAGCCCCTCCTGGGAAGCGTGTCGACAGTGAATCCGACGCTCCCGAGTGTGAAGGTGAAGCACCTTTATCTGCTGGGTCATGCAGTATTGGGCGCCTTGCTCATAGAGCTGTCGGAGCATGCGCATGCATCGGGACCTTCCGATAGCGCGGGCATATTGCTTTTTCTGCCTCATCGACCACTGCAGCGATTTGCCGACTTGAACGGCGTCGTTACTCATCTGGTCACGATGCTCGCGACCCCGCACGAGCATGAAGCCTTGCTCGCGCTGATTGCCCTCGACAGTCGCATCGGCTTCCAGGCCATGTTGAAAAAGCGTCTGAGCGATGCGGTGCCTGACCTGGAGGTCCTCGGCAGGGTCTGTGGCAAAGCCCTGTTCGCCGAGCTCGCCGAGTTGCAGGTGAAGCAGATCAAGGATGATGCCCGGTACCTGCTGGTGCCAGTGGCGGATGTCGATGACAAGGTCAAGTGGCAACGGTTGCTGACACTGGAGTCCGTCGGCATGAACTTGCTACAGGCGGCATCGCTGTTTGTGCCAGGGCTGGGTCAGTTGTTTCTCGCGGCAACGGTGGTGCAGGTGCTTGACGAGGTCTACGAAGGCGTTGTCGACTGGTCGCGCGGTCATCAACACGAAGCCTTGGAACACATGCTTGGCGTCGCCGAACTGGTTGCTGTCAATGCGTTGGGGGCTGCGGGTGGGGCGGCGGTAGCCCGAGGTTTCCAACGTAGCGGTTTCGTGCAGGAATTGGCTCCTGTCGAGCCTCAGCCAGGCACAGGACGATTGTGGGCCCATGAGCTGGCACCTTACCGCGCCAGGAATGTGCCGCAGCACGCGCAACGTGGCCCCGATGGCCTGTACCGACATGGCGGCGAGCGTTGGTGGTTGCATCAAGGCCACCTTCACGGCGTTCGTCGTGATATCGCTGCAGCTCAATGGCGGCTGCAACGAGGCGACGGCAAGTCGGGCTTTGCTCCAGCGTTGCAATGGAACGGTGAATACGGTTGGCGCCTGGCCTGGCAGCGCCCGCAGGAATGGCAGGGCGAGTCGTCTTTGCTAGGACACTTGTGGCCGCTGGCCTCCGAATTCGATGAGCAGCGGATCAAGTCGATTTTGTCGATCGCCGATATTGACCACTCGACCTTGCGCCGCCTCGTCGCCGAGCAACGAGCGCTTCCTGCTGGGCTGCGTGACACCCTCAACCGCTTCGCCGCTGATGGAAGAATCGACCAGTTCTTTCTCGCGTTGCATCATAGCCCGCAAACTGCTGAGGTGGACTTGATGCGTTTTTGCAGCAATCGCCTCAAGCTTGAGCAAATGACGTCTCAGGCTCGTGTACAAGCCATGCTTGATGACGCTGCCATGTTGCGTGAGGAGCTCATGGCACATTTGACCGAGCAGGCGGGCGGGCGCACGGACACTGCCTTGATACAGCGTGATTTCCCCGGCTTGCCTGATGTGTATGCCGCCGATCTGCTTGATCGTGTAAGCCCCGTCCAGCAACAGCGCTTGCGAAGCAGCGGACGTTTGGACCTGGCATTGGCGGAGCGCGCGCGTCTGGCGTTGCACGAGGCGCGGATTTGCCGATTATTGCAAGGGTTGTACCTCAACAACGCCTACCAGCAAGAGCTGCCGAGCCTGGTCTTCGCGTTGCTGCGCAGGGAGCCGGCCTGGCCCCGCGAAATCAACTTCGAGGTACGCCAAGGCACTGTCGACGGACGGCTCATCACAAGCTTGTACCCGGCTGATACAGGGGGTAAGCCCAAGGTACTGGTATGGCGCGCAGGGCAGATGCACGTGTTCGAGGATGGCAGGCGTCTGCTCGTCGAAACCGAGGGCGCGGGTGGGCTGCTGGAGTGCTTGTGGCACTTTCTGCCCGAGGCAGACCGCCAGCGGCTGGGATGGACAGGCCAGGCAGCCATCGAAGCAATGCGTGCCGACCTCCGGCGCCGTCTACCGAACAGCCGGACCCAGGTGCTCGAACTGCTGAATGTGCAGCCGCCCAAGCCGACGTTCCGCCCACCGGTCCGCCTTCCGGACAGGCGTTTCGGCTATTTGATGAGTGGCCGTGGTGGGCGCGGCAGTCATGCGGCCGAACGCACGCTGGAGGATCGGGTGCGCAGCCTCTATCCAGGGTTCAGCGAAAGGCAACTAGAGAGCTATCTTCAGGTTCTCGATGAGCAGCCGGGGTCTTCCTTCACGGCCTTGCTCGCGCAGGAGCAAATCTATGCGCAACTTGACCGTGACCTGCAGAGCTGGGCCGAGGATGAAGACGGTGTAGCGACGCGTCGACAGCGACGTCAGGTGGCTGATGAAATCCGTCGCTGCTGGCGTTTTCAAGGATTGGCTGGCAGGGCGCATAGCAACGGCGACCCTGGTATGGTGCTGGTACTGTCCGGTCTGGATGCGGCCGAGCTGCCGGATCTCTCCGGGCATGAGGGGTTCAGTCACGTCAGTGAGATGACCCTGTCGCACATGCAACTGGGCGATCTTCCCACGGGCTTTCTACAGTCATTTGGCAGTTTGCTGACCCTGAATCTGGACAGTAACAGGTTGACCGTAGTCCCCCAGGCGCTTTCGACATTGCCGCATCTACGTGAACTGACGCTTTCGCGAAACGAGCTCCACATCGATGCAGCAGGCCTTGCCTTACTCGGGCAGATGCGCCAACTGCGTATGCTGGACTTGAGCGAAAACCCGCTCGGGATGTTCGGGCTGGCGCTGGATCAAATGCCGCGTCTGCGCCAGTTGGGTCTGCGTAATGTTGGCCTGACCGAGGTCCCGCGACATCTGGAACTGGGGGTATCCCTGGACTATGTCGATCTGCGCGACAACCAAATCACCGCCTTGCCGCTGAGCCTGCGCAACCGGGCTGGGCAGTGGCGGCGAAGGCTCGCGCTGGTGGGGAATCCGCTACCCGAGCAGTACCGTGACCTGTGGATCGACCCGAGCTGGACGTCTGAGAGCGAGGCCGAGAACGAGGCCGAGAGCGACGTACACGATGGCACGCGCTGGCTGGAGCGGCTCGACGATGCGTCCCGGGTCACCCGCGCCGCGCAATGGGACCGCCTGCAGGCGGAACCGGGAAGCGCCGATTTCTTTGGCTTGATTCACGCACTGGCGGACACCAGCGATTTTCGCTTGGCGCGGGCGCACCTGGAGGCCAGGGTATGGGCCATGTTCGACATGGTCGAACGGAATACGGCTGTGCGTGAACAGTTGTTTGCGCTTGCGAGCGAGCCACGCACCTGCGTGGACAGTGTGATTTCGACCTTCGGCCTGCTGGAAGTCAAGATGCTCAGTACTGCGGTCGAGAGCGGCTCAGCGGACGAGGCCGAGACGCAATTGCTGGACCTGGCACGGAGGTTCTTCCGTCTCGACCAAGTGGAAGCCTACGCCCGAGAGGACGTCAGGCAGCGCCGCGCCGGTGGGCGAGGCGTCGATGAGGTGGAGGTGAGCCTGGCCTACAGGGTAGGGTTGGCGCAAGCCCTCGACTTGCCAGGCCAACCGCGTACGATGCAGTTCGAGACCATCGCCGGGGTGAGTCGGCAAGATCTTCAGGCGGCGCAGGCCGCCGTGCTCGAGGCAGAGGCCAGTGATGCGCTGGCGGTTGACATCAGCCATAGAAGCTTTTGGCTTGATCGTTTGCAAAGATCGCACGAAGCAGCCTTCGGGTTGATACGCGAACCGTTCGTAACGCGAATGGAGGCTGTGTATGCCCGTCGTCACAGCCTCACGGATGCCGAGTACGACGCTCAGGGCAGAGCGATCGTTGCGGAGTGCGAGTCGGCAGTAGATGCCAAGGCACTCGAGCTGACCCGCCAGGCACTGGCACGTCAGACCGAGTGAGGGTCAGCAGACCCGGTCCATGAATTGTTCAGGAGCTGGCCTTTTTTCGTCATGGCCCTAAGATGGCCTGCATTGGGCAATCTGGATAGCCGATGAGCGAGAAAGATACGATTTCCATGCAATTGGTGCGCGAAGCGCTGCTGCAGACCTGCCCGCAGGGCAAGGCTGACGCAGCGCTGCTGCGGCGGGCGGGAATCGATGAACGCAGCTTCGAGCAAGCTGATGCGCGCGTTGGTGCCGATGCCTATGCGCGTCTCTGGCGCTTGTTGGCACGTCGATGCAACGACGAATTCTTCGCGATGGACCCGCGCGGTCTGCGTAGCGGCAGCCTCTCGTTCATGTGCCAGGCAAGCATGGCGCAGCCCACGCTCGGCGCAGGACTGGAGACTGCGTTGGGGTTTCTCTCGTTGATGCTCGAAGACCTGCAGCCCGGGCTGGTGCGCCAGCAGAGCCTGGCCGAGATCACCATCAACGAACCGCGCGATGAGCCCCGGCGTGCCTTTACCTATTTTACGTTCTGGATGATTGTCCATGGCGTCGCCTGCTGGCTGGCGGGCCGACGCATTCCCATCCTCGCCATTGACCTGCGTTGTGCCGAGCCGCCGTTTTGCGACGATTACCGGGTGATGTTCTCCGAGAACCTGCAGTTCGAACGCCCGCGTACACGCATGATCATCGCCGCCGATTGCCTTGACCTGCCCCTCAGGCGCACGCCCGAGGAGTTGCAGAAGTTTCTCGCCGAGGCTCCGGGCAACATCCTGGTCAAATACCGAGATCCAGACAGCCTCGCCCGACGTGTGCGTCGCATCCTGGGGAAGCTCGACCCCGGCCAGTGGCCCGACGCCGAACGTCTGGCCCGCGACCTGTGCCTGTCGTTATCGACCTTGCGCCGTCGCTTGGCAGAGGAAGGGCAGACCTACCAGGGGCTCAAGGATAGCGTACGCCGACAGCTGGCGATCGACTGGCTGAGCGAGGGCTCGCTGGCGATGAGCGATATCGCCGAACGCCTGGGGTTTGCCGACGCCAGTTCGTTCTATCGCGCGTTTCGCAAGTGGTTTGGCTGCAACCCAGGGGGGTATCGGGCCTTCGTATTGGGTGGCACGCAGGTACAAGACAAGAACTCCGGCTGAATGCCGAGTGATGCCTGTGTACGTGAAGCCGAGGCCAGCGATGAGCTGGGCGCAGGTCGCTAATCCGATCATTCGCAGCCCATGACGGGAGTTCATTCCTCCTGCCATGGCCCGGACGGTCCAGCGAGAGTGCATGACGCGATTTGCGAAAGGAGCCTCTCCCATGACATCTATCCCTCCCTTGACCGTCGGTAAGCCCAGTGTTGCCGATGCAGTCGATGACTTTATCCGCACCGGGTTGCCCGAATGGCTCAAGCGTGCCTCACCTGCCCAGATCAACCGTCTGCGCGATCGCTTCAAGAGCAGCCGGGCCAGCCAGGACAAGGTGCGTGCGGCAACGCTCGACCTGATCCCGCTGCACACCTTCGTACTTGAGCAATTCACAGCGCTGCTCGGCGACCGGTTGCCCAAGGACTGTAAGCTCTATCAGTTGCAGTGGCTGGATGTCAGGCGCGAGTTCGGCCTGGTTCCGGGAGTGCATTGGCCGTTCTATCGACCGGGTTACGTGCGACAGCCAGGGTTGTTGCGACTGATGCAGAACTTTCACGCCGACGACGCCGCACTCGAGGGCAGTGGGCTGGTGCATCCGGGGGCTGATGTTGTGTTGTCAGGTCCGGCGAACGATCTGGCACGCGACTGTCGCAAGAAAAATGTCGGCAGCCTTTACCAGGCCCAGCTAGCGCAGGTTTTCAGTGCATCGAACTGCGCGCTGCTGGCCGAGGACAAGCGCTCGAGCCTGAGCCTTGTGATGGAGATCGCAGCGCTCAAGGGAGAGATATCGGCGCTTGAGCAGATTGCTTTGCAGGATATCGTCCAAGGTGTGCCCGAGCAGCATGAGACGCTGTTGCGAGGCTATTCCGGCATGCTGACGGTGCTGGGTTGCAGTATCACTGATGGCCTGACCATCGCGCTGCGCGACGCTGCAGGTGTGAGCAAGGGTGTCATCCTGTACCTGCCCAGTGACCCGCAGCTTGCTCTGCGGCGTTATGACTCGTGGGAAGACCTGAGTGCGGCTATGGTCACCGCGCTTGAGGACAAGGCTTACCTTGAGTTCTTCAGTGGTCTGGTTGCGCTTGAACAGCGGCCGACGTTCCTGCAGACACTGGGCAAACGTCTGGCCGATGCCAGCCCGGATCTACAGATCGAAGGCAAGACAGTGCAGGGCGAGTTGTTCGCGGAGCTGGTGGCGCAGCAGGTGCAGCGGGTGAAGTCCGACGCACGGTACGTGCTGGTGCCGACCGCTGACGCGGATCATGCTGCGACCCAGTCACGCCTGCAGGCGTGGCAGTCGATCGGGCTTGGCTTGGCCAATCTGGCAGGGCTGTTCATTCCTGCGATCGGTGCGATTTTGTTTGGCCAGTTGGTGGAGCAGACGCTCTCGCAGGTGTTCGAAGGGGCTGCGGACTGGACCCGTGGTCATCAACATGAAGCCCTTGAGCATCTGCTCGGTGTGGCCGAGACCGTTGCGGTCACGGCGGCGGTGGCTGGAGGGGCTGCGGTGGTTGCACGGGGGTTCGCCCGCAGCAGCTATGTTGATGGTCTGGAGCCTGTCGACGTGCAAGGCGTTGGCACGCGTCTTTGGTCAAGCGCGCTGGATACTTATGTTACCGAGCCGCTACAGCCGCGCTTGCAGGATGACGGGCTCTATCGCACTGCCGACTCGCGCTGGCTGCGGGTTGGCAAGCGTTTCTTTGCCGTGCACCAACCGTCGGCTCAAGGTGGCTGGCGCGTGCGTCACCCGCGTCGTGTGGCTGCCTACGGTCCTGCGCTGGAAACCGTCGGCGAGCGTGGCTGGCGGCTGCGCCTGGAGCGACCGCTGGAGTGGTCGGATGAGGCTCGGATGCTGCAGAGCCTATGGCCCCTGGACCCGGCGTTGACCCGCACCGATGCCTTGGCCGTTCTCGACATGGCGGACATCGATGTCGAAGAGTTGCGTGGCTTGCTGGTGGACAGCCGTGAGGTTCCGGCCAACCTGCGCGAGACGTTGCGGCGCTTCGATGCGGACCGACAGGTATCGGCGTTCTTCAAGGCGTTGGCCGAGGACCAGCTACCTGTGGACGATGCACGTATCGAGGCGTGGTGCCTGGCGTTGCCAGGCTCGCACAAGGCGGACAGTGCCGCGCTGCGTGTTGCCTTGCTGGCGCAGGAGCCGGTGCTGCGCCGCGATCTTTTCCAGTATCTGGTGACCGAAAACCCGCCTGCAGACCCGCTGTGTGCGCTGTTGCAGCGTGACTTTCCCGGGTTGCCTGCACGGTATGCCGTGCAGGCAGCCGCCCAGGTGTCGAGCCGTCTGCGCACGATCGCCGAGGTTGAATCACGCGTACCGCTGGCGGTGGCGAACGACGCCCGGTCACTGCTGCAACTGGCTCGCTTGAACCGCGCCTGCGAGTCGCTTTACCTGGACAATGTATACAGCGACGAAGGTGCCGAACTGGTTCTGGCGCTGGCAGCACGGCTACCCGGGTGGCCGCAGACGTTGCGCCTGGTGTTGCGTGAAGGAGCCCTTGATGGACGGGTGGTCAAGGCCGTCGGACCTGTTGCCGACACTGGCTCGCAAGTCACACTGGTGCATAAGGATTGCCAGTTCCAACGCTACGACCATGGCGGTCGGAAGCAGGGTGAGCCCGCGTTGTCTATGGCACAGGCGCTGGTCGACGCACTACCGGTCGAGGTACGGACCTCACTGGGGCTTGCAGGTATGCATGCAGGTCTGCTGTTGCGTACGGCGTTGCGTGCGCAACTACCGAGCACACGCAGTGAGCGTGTAAGTCTGCTGGGCTGGACCCCGCGCCAATCCTGGTTCAACCCTGGACGGCGCATGGCTGATGGGCGTGTTGGGTATCCGCTCAGTGGACGCGGGCAGCCTGGCTCGTCCTGGCAGTCGCTACTGGACCGTCTGCGCGCGATCTATCCTGATCTTTTACCCGCGCAACTCGAGGCGCGACTGAGTCAGATGCAGCAAGCGCCTGGGTCCGTGTACCGGCGGCTGGCCGAGCTTGAACGCGATTACGAGCGACTGGAGGGGGCACTCACGCGTTGGCTCAGCGCCGGGCTTGGCGGCCGTAGCCACGCTGCCCGCGTCCAGGCTGCCGAGCGCATGCGCCAGGCCTGGCGTCTTCAGGACGGGCAGCAGACCCTGGTGATCAGTGGCGTACAACTGCAGACCTTGCCCGAGTTCGCCCACCCGACGACGTTCGCCAACGTTACCACGCTGGTGATCAGCGACACCTCGCTCAATCATGTGCCGACCGATTTCCTGCGTTGTTTCAGCGCTTTGAGGGAGCTGAACCTGAGCGGCAATCATCTGCTGGCCTTGCCACGAGGTATCGTTCACCTGGTCGAGCTGCGTCGTCTGCGACTGGCGCGTAACGACATTCGCCTTGATGAAGCAGGTGTCCAGGTGCTGACGGGCCTGCAACATCTGAGCGAGCTGGACCTGAGCCACAATCCGTTAGGAGCGTTGATCTTGCGCTTCAATCACCTTCCGCAACTGCGCGAAATCAGTGTGCGCCATTGCCGATTGGGTGCCTGGCCGGACGGTTTGGAGCAGTGCGGATTTCTCGAGCGCGCCGACCTGCGCGACAACCAGATTCGTGTCGTGCCAGCGGCCATCCTCCAGATGCCGAATGTCTTCCGCCGCGGTTTCATGGTCGAAGGCAATCTTTTGTCGAGCGTTGAGCTGCGAGGGCTCTATGCTCTCGACGTGATCCAGGAGCACTTGCACCTTCCCGAGCGACTGGCCCGGCAGAATGTCGACGTGGTGCGCACCTGGTGGTTGGACAGAGGCGATGAGGCCTTGTACAACGCGCGGCTGTTCCAATGGGACACGCTGCAGGCGATGCCGGACAGCGATGGGTTCTTCCAGTTGCTGGGGTGGCTGACGCTCACGCAGGACCATGCTCAGGTGCCAGCGGTGCTGTCGACGCGCGTATGGTCGGTGCTCAATGCCATCAACGCCGACACTGACCTGCGCAACCAGCTTTACGCGCTGGCCGACGACAACCTGACCTGCCTGAATGCGGTCAGTGACCGTTTCAGTGATTTGCAGCGCTGCGCCGCGATTGCGCGTGCCGATGCCAACACCTTGCATGAGCGGGGCAGTGAGCTGATCACACTCGGTCAGGGGCTGTTTCGCCTGGACCAGTTGGACGCGTTCGCTCGTGCCGACATCCGTCGCCGGATCGAAGCCGGCGACAGTGTCGACCAGCTTGCAGTGCGCTTGTACTACCGAGTGAGCCTGAGGGAGCGCCTGAGCCTACCGTTCACTTCGCGGTTCATGGACTATGCCTCGGCGGCCGAGGTGACTGACAGCCAGCTCCAGGAAGCGCTGGTGGCGGTGAGGGCCGCGGAGTCGATCGAAGCCCTGGGTGAAAGCCTGAGCCGGCAGGCGTTCTGGCGGCGCTATATGCTTGAGCGCCATGATGCGGTCTTCGAGCGCGTCGAAACAGACCATCAGACACGATTGGCGGCGCTGCAGGCCAGGGCCGACCAGATTTCGGCCGAGAATCTGGCCCTGGAGATCGAGGCGCTGGAGAGTCGGCGGGACGTCGAGGAGCTCGAGATGATACGTGAACTGACCCGGCAAATGCTGATTGGCCGGGAGCGGGGGCTTGGCTGAACGCTCAGGGCGCTGAGGCTACAGTGGCCAAACCGATCATGCCTGATGAGCGCTTTTGCCATTGTCCACAAGCGCTGGCGGCGCGACTATCGTCGGACCTAGGGTTCAACTCCAACAACAAGAAACCAGGAGTCCGACGATGCGTGATTACGCCGAGGCCGCGAGAGCATTCGAATATGACCGGGTTGCCGCAAACGCCTTGCATGGCAACCTGCAAGCACTTAACGCCTGTGTCGAGTGCTGCGACCGGCATGTCGGCCGCAACCTGCCTGCGCTGATCTGTGAAGACCAGGAAGGTAACGGCGCGCGCTACAGTTTCGAGCAGCTGCAGGCCATGTCGGCTCGCATGGGCAATGTCCTGAAGGATCAGGGCGTGGGGCCTGGGGACCGGGTCGCCGGCCTGATGCCACGTACCGTCGAACTGCTGGTGACGATTCTCGCCACCTGGCGACTGGGGGCGGTATACCAGCCGTTGTTCACCGCGTTCGGTCCCAAGGCCATCGAGCACCGTCTGGAGCAGTCCCAGGCCCGGGTGGTGGTCACTGATCGCAACAACCGCGCCAAGCTGGACGATGTCAGCGGCTGCCCGGCGATCATCACGGTCGGTGCTGCGGCGCACGAGCTGGATTTCCAGCAGGCGTTGGAGGCGGCAAGCGATCACTGCGAGCCGGTAATGCGCAGCGGCGACGACCCCTTCCTGTTGATGTTCACGTCCGGCACCACAGGGCCGGCAAAACCACTTGAGGTCCCGCTGCGTGCGATCGTCGCCTTCCAGGGCTACATGCGCGATGCCATCGACCTGCGCCCCAACGATACCTTCTGGAACCTGGCCGATCCGGGCTGGGCCTATGGCCTGTACTACGCGGTTACCGGCCCACTGGCGCTGGGGCACGCCACCACGTTCTACGATGGTCCGTTCAGCGTCGAGAGCTGTGCACGGATCATCGACAAGCTGGGCATCAGCAACCTGGCCGGCTCGCCCACCGCCTATCGCTTGCTGATCGCAGCCGGTGAGGCGTTCTCGGCACCGATCAAGGGGCGTCTGCGGGTGGTCAGCAGCGCCGGTGAGCCGCTCAATCCCGAAGTGATCCGTTGGTTCGCCGACGCCTTGAACGTGACCATCCACGACCACTATGGCCAGACCGAGCTGGGCATGGTGCTGTGCAACCACCATGGCCTGGCGCACCCGGTACACTTGGGCTCGGCGGGCTTCGCCATCCCCGGGCATCGCATCGTGGTGCTGGACGAAGCTGGCAACGAGCTGCCTGCCGGTCAGCCGGGGATACTGGCAGTCGACCGCGAGCAGTCACCACTGTGCTGGTTCGGCGGCTATCACGGCGTCCCCACCAAGGCGTTCATCGGCAAATACTACCTTTCCGGCGACACCGTCGAGCTCAACACCGATGGCAGCATCAGCTTCGTCGGCCGCAGCGACGATGTGATCACTACCTCCGGCTACCGCGTCGGTCCGTTCGATGTGGAGAGCGCGCTGATCGAACACCCGGCGGTGATCGAGGCGGCGGTGGTGGGCAAGCCTGACCCCCAGCGTACCGAGCTGATCAAGGCTTTCGTGGTGCTGGCTGCAGGCCATAGCGCCAGCCCTGAACTGGAAGAGGCTCTGCGCCAACATGTGCGCCAGCGCCTGTACGCCCACGCTTACCCGCGTGAAATCGAATTCGTCGGCGAGCTGCCCAAGACCCCGAGCGGCAAGCTGCAACGCTTCATCCTGCGCAATCAGGAAATCGCCAAGCAACGCGCTGCGCAGGCCAACCCTGCTGGCGCCTGAAGGAAGACCTCCATGAACGTTCAACGCAAAAGTTTCATTGTCACCGGCGCCGCCTCCGGGCTGGGCGCCGCTACCGCGCAAATGCTGGTCGAGGCCGGCGCCCGTGTGATGCTGGTCGACCTCAACGCCGAGGCGGTCGAAGCCAAGGCGCGGGAGCTGGGTGACAACGCCCGCTTCGCAGTGGCCGACATCAGCAGCGAGCCGGCCGCCCAGGCAGCGGTCGAGGCGGCCGTCAGCGCCTTCGATGGCCTGCACGGGTTGGTCAATTGCGCGGGGATCGTCGGCGCCGAGAAGGTCCTGGGCAAACAGGGGCCGCATGGCCTGGCAAGCTTTGCCAAGGTGATCAATGTCAACCTGATTGGCAGCTTCAACATGCTGCGCCTGGCCGCAGCGGCCATGGCCGAAGGCCCTGCGGACGAGGGCGGTGAGCGGGGTGTGATCATCAATACCGCCTCCATCGCTGCCTATGACGGGCAGATCGGCCAGGCGGCCTATGCCGCCTCCAAGGGCGCGATTGCCAGCCTGACACTGCCGACCGCCCGTGAACTGGCGCGCTTCGGTATCCGCGTGATGACCATCGCTCCCGGCATTTTCGAGACGCCGATGATGGCCGGGATGACCCAGGAAGTGCGTGATTCGCTCGCCGCCGGGGTGCCATTCCCACCACGTCTCGGCCGCCCGCAGGAATATGCGGCGCTGGCCCGCCACATCATCGAGAACAGCATGCTCAACGGCGAGGTGATCCGCCTCGACGGTGCACTGCGCATGGCTGCCAAGTAAGGAGAAGAGCTCATGAGCCTCGTCAATGATCCGATCGTCATCGTCAGTGCCGTGCGCACGCCCATGGGTGGCCTGCAGGGCGACCTGAAAAGCCTCACTGCACCGCAGCTGGGCAGCGCAGCGATCCGCGCCGCAGTCGAGCGTGCCGGCATCGATGCCGCCAGCGTCGAGCAGGTGTTGTTCGGTTGCGTATTGCCCGCCGGGCTTGGCCAGGCGCCGGCGCGCCAGGCCGCCCTCGGGGCGGGCCTTGGCAAGCACACCACCTGTACCACCCTGAACAAGATGTGCGGCTCTGGCATGCAGGCGGCGATCATGGCCCATGACCTGTTGTTGGCCGGCAGTGCCGATGTGGTGGTGGCGGGTGGCATGGAGAGCATGACCAACGCTCCGTATCTGCTGGACAAGGCCCGCGGCGGCTATCGCATGGGGCATGGCAGGATCATCGACCACATGTTCATGGATGGCCTCGAGGATGCCTACGACAAAGGTCGCCTGATGGGCACCTTCGCTGAAGATTGCGCCCAGGCCGGGGCCTTCAGTCGCGAGGCCCAGGATAACTTCGCCATTGCCTCGCTGACCCGTGCGCAGGACGCGATCAAGAATGGCCGCTTCAGCGCCGAGATCGTGCCGGTGGAGGTCACCGAGGGCAAGGAGAAACGGCTCGTCAAGGACGACGAGCAGCCGCCCAAGGCGCGGTTGGACAAGATCCCCCAGCTCAAGCCGGCATTTCGCGAGGGCGGCACGGTGACGGCCGCCAACTCCAGCTCTATCTCCGACGGCGCCGCGGCCCTGGTACTCATGCGCCGCAGTGAAGCCGACAAGCGTGGCCTCAAGCCGCTGGCGGTGATCCACGGTCACGCAGCCTTCGCCGATACGCCTGCGCTGTTCCCGACCGCACCGATCGGCGCTATCGACAAGCTGATCAAACGTACTGGCTGGGATCTTGCTCAGGTGGACCTGTTCGAGATCAACGAAGCCTTTGCCGTCGTCACCCTGGCCGCCATGAAGCACCTGGACCTGCCCCATGACAAGGTCAACATTCATGGCGGCGCCTGTGCCCTGGGCCACCCGATTGGCGCCTCCGGTGCGCGCATCCTGGTGACGCTGCTTTCGGCGCTGCGCCAGAACAACCTGCGCCGCGGTATCGCGGCCATCTGCATCGGCGGCGGCGAAGCCACGGCGATCGCGGTCGAATGCCTGTACTGAGGTGAACCATGCTGGTAACTGACGAGCAACAACAGATCGCCGATGCGGTAAAGGACTTTGCCCAGGAGCGCCTCAAGCCGTTCGCCGAACAGTGGGACAAGGAGCATCGCTTCCCGCGTGAAGCCATCGACGAGATGGCCGGGCTTGGCCTGTTCGGGATGCTGGTGCCGGAGCAGTATGGTGGCAGCGATACCGGTTATGTCGCCTACGCCATGGCCCTGGAAGAAATCGCCGCCGGCGACGGCGCCTGTTCGACCATCATGAGCGTGCATAACTCGGTGGGCTGCGTGCCGATCCTGAAGTTCGGAACCGAGCAGCAGAAACAGCGTTACCTGGTGCCGCTGGCCAGCGGTGCGATGATCGGCGCCTTCGCCCTCACCGAGCCTCAGGCGGGCTCCGACGCCAGCAGCCTGAAAACGCGTGCGCGTCTGGATGGCGATCACTACGTGCTAAACGGCAGCAAGCAGTTCATCACTTCCGGTCAGAACGCCGGCGTGGTGATCGTCTTCGCTGTCACCGATCCTGAAGCGGGCAAGCGTGGGATCAGTGCGTTCATCGTGCCCACCGACTCGCCGGGCTATCAGGTGGTGCGGGTTGAAGAAAAGCTTGGGCAGCACGCCTCCGACACCTGCCAGATCGTTTTCGATGACGTGCGGGTGCCGGTGGACAATCGCCTGGGCGAAGAGGGGCAGGGCTACAAGATCGCTCTGGCCAACCTCGAGGGCGGACGTATCGGCATCGCTTCGCAGGCCGTCGGCATGGCCCGTGCGGCGTTCGAGGTCGCGCGCGACTACGCCAAGGAGCGCCAGAGCTTCGGCAAGGCGCTGGTCGAGCACCAGGCCGTGGCTTTCCGTCTGGCCGACATGGCCACGCGCATCGCCGTGGCCAGGCAGATGGTGCTGCATGCCGCCGCTCTGCGCGATGCCGGGCGCCCGGCGCTGGTGGAAGCGTCGATGGCCAAGCTTTTCGCCTCGGAAATGGCCGAAAAGGTCTGTTCGGATGCCTTGCAGACGCTCGGCGGATATGGCTATCTGAAGGACTTCCCGCTGGAGCGCATCTATCGCGATGTGCGGGTTTGCCAGATCTACGAAGGCACCAGTGACATTCAGCGCATGGTCATTGCGCGCAATCTTTGAAGGAGCAGCTTGCATGGCATTCGAAACAATCCTGCTGGACATCCACGGCAAGGTCGGCCTGATCACCCTCAACCGTCCCCAGGCGCTCAATGCCCTGAACGCGCAGATCGTGGCCGAGATCAATCAGGCCCTGGACCAGCTCGAGCGTGATCCGAACATCGGTTGCGTGGTCCTGACTGGCTCTGCCAAGGCCTTCGCCGCAGGTGCCGACATCAAGGAGATGGCCGAGCTCAAGTATCCGCAGATCTACGTTGACGACCTGTTCAGCGACGCCGACCGCATCGCCAATCGGCGCAAACCGATCATCGCCGCGGTGTCGGGGTTCGCCCTGGGCGGCGGCTGCGAACTGGCGATGATGTGCGACTTCATTCTCGCCGCTGACAACGCCAGGTTCGGCCAGCCGGAAATCAACCTCGGCGTGCTGCCGGGTATGGGCGGCACCCAGCGCCTGACCCGCGCCGTGGGCAAGGCCAAGGCCATGGAACTGTGCCTGACTGGCCGCCTGATGGGCGCAGAGGAGGCCGAGCGGGCAGGGCTGGTGGCGCGCGTGGTGCCCCAGGCCGAGCTGCTGGAAGAGGCGCTGAAGGTGGCGGCGACCATCGCCAGCAAGTCGATTCCGGTGAGCATGATGGTCAAGGAAAGCGTCAATCGTGCTTTCGAGGTGAGCCTGAGCGAGGGTGTGCGTTTCGAACGTCGCGTGTTCCACGCGGCGTTTTCCACGGAAGATCAGAAGGAAGGCATGGCAGCGTTCATCGCCAAGCGCGAGGCGCAGTTCAAGGACCGTTGAGGTTGAGGGGCAGCGCCAGGGCGCTGCCCCGCTGTTTCAGTTCGTGAGAACGTACTGCTTTGCGTCGTTCAACGAGACCGAGCTACGTTATTGGGCCTGCGCCGCTCTCCGTGCCGGTGTCCATCACCGGTTACGATCCCGGGGCAATCCGTCCGATACGGCAGATTCCTCTGTCATTTCTGTTGCCCCACGGGGCCGGGCACCTTAGACTGCCGCCCCCTGTAAAAGAGTGCCGATTGGCGCTTGAAGAATTCCGCTGCCTGCGAGCCATCGCCGGCGGCACCCGAATCGCCCAAATGCACATTTTTTCATAGAGAAATCGATGACCAAGGAACAGTTGCTGGCCATGTCGGCCGATGACTACATGAATGCCGATCAGCTCGGGTTCTTCACCGCGCTGCTGCAAGCGATGAAAGTCGAGACCCATGAGCGCATCGAGCTGAGCCGCGCCACCATCGAAAGCCTGGATACGCCCTCTGACCCGGCCGATGTGGCTTCGGTCGAGGAAGAGCGTCATTGGCTGGTCAACGCCATCGAGCGCGACCAGCGCCTGCTGCCGCAGCTGGAGATGGCCCTGGGCCGTATCGCTGACGAGAGCTTTGGCTGGTGCGACGACAGCGGCGAGCCGATCGGTCTGCAACGCTTGCTGATCAGCCCGACCACCAAATACTGCATCGAAGCCCAGGAGCGTCACGAGCAGCTCGACCGCCATCAGCGGCAGATCTGACCGGACACACTCGGCGCAAGGCCCTGCGGAGCAATCCGTGGGGCCTTTCGCGTTTCCGCAGGAGCAGAAAGCATTTCGATTTGTTGCGATTGATGCAATACAGCTCTACCGGCAAGCGCTTTTTCCCGGCCTTGGCGGGTCGTATCCTATCCATGTAGTTAGCTTGCTAATTAAGTGGAGAGGGTCATGCAATCCCGGGTCAATGTGGCAGTGATGATAGGCTCTGGTGTACCTGCGATGCTGCAGGCACAGGGACAGCGGGCATGCTGGGTAGTGTTGGTCGATGGCGAGCGTCGCGGTACTGCCTTCGCCAGCCGGGCTGAAGCGCTGGAGTGTCAGGCTGCCTGGCTGCAGCAACTGGCGAAGGGATATGCGGCTTAGATATCCAGGCTTAGCGCCAGCTCGCAGGCTGCCAGGTGGCTGCGGCGAAAGCCCATGACTCGGCCAGTGGCACGCTCGGTGATGTGGAAGAACGCGACGCCGGCGGGAATGACCACGAAACGCGCGATGTTGCGCACAGGTCGGATGTAAGAAATGTTCGAGACCTCTCGACGGATTTCGGTGTTTTCGTGCATATTCTTTCCCCTGTAAATGCATGGATGAATACCGGACCCATTCTGCCGAGGGGCCTGGCTCTATCTATTGCATCTTTTCTGGCGGCATTGTTGTCAGACAATATTGTTCCCCCTGTGGGATCTATGCTGAGCGTTCTCTTGGGGTTTTGGCTGGCGTGCGAGGGTAAAAGATCCTGCCTGCCGTATCGACGAGCCCCGCAGACGTTTCACGCATCATGTCACTAACCTTTCAGACTTCGCTTTGAAATGGCCGCCGCGTCACGCTTTCACGACTTCGTGTGGCGGCGGGAAACAACCGGTTCGAGGATCACTTCATTGGCAGTCAGTACTCTGGATACCCACGCCCTGTTCGCCCTGGGCGATTTGCGGGCCAAGTTGGTTAAGCTTTTTCAGGGCCGTTTCATCTACGTCACCGAGCAGAACCCCGATGGCCTGTACATGGCCGAGATCGATACCGACAACGCGATGGTCGTCGATGACAAGCAACGTCTGGAACTGAAGGTCGGGGATCACTTCCGGGCCGCGGTCCTGCCGAGCCGCGAGGGTGGCAAGCTCGAGCTGCGCTTTCGCGACATCAAGTTCAACGTCTATGGCGTGGGTGACTATGCGTTCGTCTCGGTACCCGAGGGCGATGGCATTGTCTTCCGTGACGGGCAGGGCGTGATGCTCGTGTTCGCTGCCCAGTCCCAGGTGGCGGAAGGCCTGGGCAAACTGCTCAAGGCGGTGACCGGCAAGGTCGCCAAATGGCGCAAGGGCGAGCTGACCACCTTCAAGGCCAGTGAATGAGTGGCGACGATGAGCTGCCTGCGGGGCGCGCCGAGTTTCACCAGCGCCACAAGGCGCAAGCAATCCTGGACGCCGAGCGCCTGATTGCCCATCGAGCACAGTTGAAGGATGGTTGGCTGGCCTGGGTGGCGGGGGAGCTCTATCGGCGCGAGCTGCAGCGCCTTACCCAGCACTGACAGCGTTTGCCAGGCGGCTTCAGCGGGCGCTCAGTTGCCCCGATCGCCACCGCTGCTGACCTCATCCGGCACCTGTTCTCCCGACATGCGTTTGCGGAACAAGGCGGCCCGCGCGAGCAGAAGCGTCGTGACCGGTACGGTAATCGACAGCAGGATCGGTATCAGCCAGGCATGCAGCACTGGCCCTTGCTTGAGACCGGAGAAGTACAGGATCGAGGCGAGGCTGACGCACCACGCGCCAATAGTCGAGGCCAGTGCAGGCGGATGCATGCGCTGGAAGTAGTCCTTCAGGCGCACCAACCCGATTGCGCCGATCAAGGCGAACAGGCTGCCTATCAGCAGGAGCGCGGCCGTGGCCAGCTCCAGCCAGAACGGGAGTTCGACGGTCTGCATCATTCGATCACCTCCCCGCGCAGCAGGAACTTGGCCAGGGCAAAGGAGCCGACGAAGCCGAACAGGGCGATCAGCATCGCGCCTTCGAAATAGGTATCACTGGCATAGCGGATGCCTAGCACCAGCATCATCAGCATGGCCAGGATGTACAAGTAGTCCAGCGCCAGGACCCGGTCCTGCGCCGAAGGGCCGCGGAACACCCTGACCAGCGCCAGGGCCATGGCGATGATGAAGATGAACAGGCTGGCGAGAATGGCGTTGGCGAGCAGGCCTGTCATTCGAAGATCTCCATCAGCGGGCGTTCGTAGGTGTGCTTGAAGTGTTCGATGAAGGTGGCTTCGTCGTCCAGGTCGAACACATGCAGCAGCAGGATGCTGCGATCCAGGGCCAGCTCCGACCAGACCGTGCCGGGTACCACCGTGGTGATCATCGACAGGGCGGCCAGGCCATGGGCGTCGCGCAGTGACAGGGGGATGTGCACGAAGGCAGAGCGCGGTGGATGGCCGCCGGCTCGCAGCACGCCCCGGGCAACTTGCAGGTTCGAGAGGATCACATCCAGGCCCACACGGCCGATCAAGCGCGCAATCACCAGCGGGCGGCGGATATGGGCGTGCTGCGGGCGCAATGGCGCCATGAGCACGGGTGCGAGGATGCCGAGGGCGGCGCCAAGCAGCAGATTGCCTGGGCTGACGGAAAGGTTCAGCACCAGCCACAGCACGAACAGCGCCAGCGACAGCAGCGGGGCGGGGAACAGCCGGTTCATGGTTGCACCTGCGTCATGGTGGTCGGCCCAGGCACGGGGCGGGTTGACAGGACCGCCTGGATATAGGCGTCGGGTGCCTGCAGGCCGGCGGCGGTGTCCTGGGTGTAGCGCAGCAGCGGCTCGGCCTGGATGCTGAGGACGATACACAGCCCCAGCAGTACCACGATCGGTATGCATTCATAGCGACGCAGTAATGGCGAGGGCCTCTCCTCAGGCTTCCAGAAGCGCTGGATGCCCACCCGGCCAAAGGCGATCAACGATGCCATGCCCGATAGCAGCAACAGGGCTACCAGGCACCAGCCAGCGGCTGACAGAGGCTGCCCGGCCGCCATGCCCAGGCCTTGCGGATTGAACAGGGCGCTGATCAGGTTGAGCTTGCCGATGAAGCCGGACAGCGGCGGCATGCCAATGATCAGCAGGGCGCAGGCGATGAAGCTCAAGCCGAGGAAGGCCATGGTCCAGGGGATGATCTGACCGATCACTGCCTTCTGTTCGTCGTCGAGGTTGATGCCCTTGGGTGGATGCAGGGATTCGAGCGGCGGCGGGATGGCGTCCTCTTCGTCGTCCAGGGGCACTTCGTTGGCCGAGCGCGAACGCTCGATCAATTCGGCCAGCAGGAACAAGGCGCACAAGGCCAGGGTGGAGCTGGCGAGATAGAACAGCGCCGCGCCGGTGAGGGCTGCCTGACCAAAGCCGACCGAGGCCAGCAAGGTGCCAGCCGAGACCAAAATGCTCAGCGCGGCGAGACGCTCCAGGCGCTGTGCGGCGAGAATCGAGACGGCAGCCACCGCGAGGGTGACGAGGCCGCCATACACCAGCCATTCCCCACCGAAATTCGCCGAAGCGCCTGCCTGGCCCGAGAACAAAAGAGTCCACAGCCGCAGCACTGCATACAGACCGACCTTGGTCATGATGGCGAACAGGGCTGCGACCGGTGCGCTGGCCGAGGAGTAGGCCGGCACCAGCCAGAAGTTCAGCGGCCAGACCCCGGCCTTGACCAGGAATGCCATGGCCAGGATCGCCGCTCCGGCGTGCAGCAAGCCACGATCGGCTTCTGCGACCAACGGGATCTTCAGCGCCAGGTCGGCCATGTTCAGCGTGCCCGTCACGCCATAGAGCATGGCGGCGCCAACCAGGAACAGGGAAGAGGCGAACAGGTTGATGGCGATGTAGTGCAGCCCGGCCCTGACCCGCGCGCGTCCCGAACCGTGCAGCAGCAGGCCATAGGACGCCGCCAGCAGCACTTCGAAGAACACGAACAGGTTGAAGAGATCGGCGGTCAGGAACGCGCCGTAAAGGCCCATCAGCTGAATCTGGAACAGTGCGTGGAAGCTGGCGCCGGCGCCGTCCCAGCGGGCGCGGGCGAACAGCAGGGCGCTGACGCCGATTACACCGGTCAGGGTAAGCAGCAGTGCGGACAGGTGATCGAGTACCAGCACGATACCGAACGGCGCCGGCCAGTTGCCTGGCAGGTAGACACCGATGGACTCGGCCTGACCCTGGCCGCGTACCCACATCAACAGCGTCACGGCGACACCCAAGCCGATCAGGCTCGACAGCAGGTTCAGGCGGGCCTTGAACTGGCGGTGCTTTTCACCGATCAGCAGCATGATCGCTGCGGTTACCAGCGGTAGCAGGATCGGGGCGACAATCAGTTGATTCATCCAGCTCATTCCTCACGCTCCCGGCCATCGACATGGTCGGTGCCGGTCAGGCCGCGCGAGGCCAGCAGGACCACCAGGAACAGGGCGGTCATGGCGAAGCTGATGACGATGGCGGTCAACACCAGCGCCTGGGGTAGTGGGTCGGTGTAGTTCAGCAGGTCCTGTGGGACGCCCTCCTTGATGATCGGCTCCTTGCCGATGAACAGGCTGCCCATGCTGAAGATGAACAAATTGACGCCGTAGGAGAGCAGGCACAGGCCCATGATGACCTGGTAGGTCCGTGGGCGCAGTACCAGCCAGACTCCGGAGGCGGCCAGTACGCCGATGGCGACTGCGATGACTTCTTCCATCAGGCGGCTCCTGTCTGGCTGGATTTCGGATGGCCCGGGCGATAGGCACGCACCGATTGGTGTGCCAGGGCGGTCAGGATCAAGAGCGTGGAGCCGACAACCACGGTGTACACGCCGATATCGAAGAACAAGGCGCTGGCGACATGGATGTCACCGAGCAACGGCAGATGCAGGTGCGCAGTGTGGGTAGTGAGGAACGGATAACCCAGCAACATGGCACCTATGCCGGTAAGCGTGGCGCACAGCAGGCCGGTGCCCATCCAGCGCAGCGGCCGCAGGCTCATCTGGGCCTCGACCCACTGAGTGCCTGCGACCATGTACTGGAGGATGAACGCCACCGACATCACCAGCCCGGCGACGAAGCCGCCGCCTGGTTGGTTGTGGCCGCGCATGAACAGGTACATCGAGACCAGCAGGGCGATCGGCAGCAGCAGGCGTACCAGCACCGCAGGCACCATCATGAAGCCCAGCGCGGTATCGGTGACATGCCGTGGGTTGACCAGGTCGGTGATCACGTCTGGCGCCAGCTGGCGCTGTTGCGTCGGCAGCTGCATGCTCTCTTTCGGTGGGCGGAAGCGGCGCAGCAGGGCGAAGACCGTCAGCGCCACGGCGACCAGTACAGTGATTTCACCCAATGTATCGAAGCCGCGGAAGTCCACCAGCATCACGTTGACCACATTGGTACCGCCACCCTCGGGGAGTGCACGGCTCAGGTAGAACGATGAGATGTCGTTGGGTGTAGGACGGGTCAACATGGCGTACGACAGCAGGGCCATACCGCCGCCGACCAGCACTGCCAGCAGCAGGTCGCGCAGGCGTCGCAAGCGTGCACGCTCCTGGCTGCCTGGCAGGGGAGAGACGCCTTCGATTCGGCGCGGCAGCCAGCGCAGGCCCAGCAGGATCAACACTGTGGTGACGACTTCGACCACCAGTTGCGTGAGTGCAAGGTCAGGGGCAGAGAACCAGACGAAGGTGATGCACGTCATCAGGCCGCAGACGCTGACCATGATCAGCGCAGCCAGACGGTGGTATTTGGCCTGCCAGGCTGCGCCGATGGCACAGGCAATTGCAATCAGCCACATGGCGACGAATACGCCGGACCCCGGAATCTTGGGGCGGTCCCCCCAGCTGATGCCGCTGTACAGCATGGGGGTGAGGCCGGCGAGGAAGGCGGCGACCACCAGCATGAACAGCTGGGTCTGCAGACGGCGGCTGGTCAACAGTCCTTCGAGGTGCCGGGCCAGCAGCATCAGACGTACCAGTCCGTGCTCGAACAGCCGCTTGCCATTGAAGCGTTCGATCAGTGGCGGGTAGGGGAAGCGGCCCAGGCGCAACTGTTTGCGCAGCAACAGGTAGAGCACCACGCCGCCGCACATGGCGATCAGGCTCATGATCAGGGGGGCGTTCCAGCCATGCCAGATGGCCAGGCTGTATTCCGGCAGGGTGCCGCCCACCACCGGCAACGCTGCGGCGGCGAGCAGCGGGCCCACCGACTGGGCAGGGAAGATGCCGACTACCAGGCAGGTCAGGACCAGCAGTTCGACCGGCGCGCGCATCCAGCGCGGGGGTTCGTGGGGGGTATGCGGAAGGTCCTGGGCGGTCGGGCCGAAGAACACGTCGACCGTGAAACGCAGGGCGTAGGCAACGCTGAACGTGCCTGCAAGGGTGGCGATCACCGGCAAGGCGGCCTCGACCCAGGCGCTGGAGCTGATGAATACGGTTTCGGCGAAGAACATTTCCTTGGAGAGGAAGCCGTTCATCAGAGGTACGCCGGCCATGGACGCACTGGCGACCATGGCCAGGGTGGCGGTATAGGGTACCAGGCGTATCAGGCCGCTGAGACGGCGAATGTCGCGGGTGCCGCTTTCATGGTCGATGATGCCGGCGGCCATGAACAGCGAGGCCTTGAAGGTGGCGTGGTTGAGGATGTGGAACACTGCCGCGACAGCGGCCAGCGGGCTGTTGAGGCCCAGCAGCAGGGTGATCAGGCCCAGGTGGCTGATGGTCGAATAGGCCAGCAGCCCCTTGAGGTCATTCTGGAACATCGCCGCGAAGGCCCCCAGCAGGAGGGTACAGGCGCCTGCCCCGCCGACGATCCAGAACCACTCCTCGGTGCCCGACAGCGTTGGCCATAGGCGTGCCAGCAGGAACACTCCGGCCTTGACCATGGTCGCCGAATGCAGATAGGCCGAGACCGGCGTGGGGGCAGCCATGGCATGCGGTAGCCAGAACTGGAAGGGGAACTGCGCGCTCTTGCTCAGGGCGCCAATCAGGATCAGCGGCAGCAACACAGGATAGAGCGCGTGCTGGCGGACGGTTTCGCCAGCGGCCAGGACCTTGTCCAGGTCATAGCTGCCGACCACATGGCCCAGCAGCAAGGCGCCGACCAGCAGGCACAAACCACCTGCACCCGTGACCATCAGCGCCATGTAAGCGCCGCGGCGGGCATCGCTGCGGTGGTGCCAGTAGCCGATGAGGAGGAAGGAGAACAGGCTGGTCAGCTCCCAGAAGAACACCAGCTGAATCAGGTTGCCGGAAATCACCAGCCCGAGCATTGCGCCCATGAATGCCAGGAAGAAGGCAAAGAATCGTGGCACGGGGTCTTGGGGTGACATGTAGTAGCGCGCATACAGCGACACCAATGTGCCGATGCCCAGCACCAGCAACGAGAACAGCCAGGCGAATCCATCCATGCGCAGCACGAGGTTGAGCCCGAGGCTGGGCAGCCAGAGGAATTCTTCGCGGATCACGCCGCCATGGGCGATCTGCGGGTACAGCAGCGCTACCTGGACAGTGCCGACCAAGGCCACGAGCCCGGCGAGAATGGACTCGGCGTTACGCGCATTGTGCGGCAGCACGGCTGCCAGGCAACTGCCGATGAAGGGCAGAAGCAATAGCACTATCAAAGACATAGCGTTCTAATCTACGGAGGTTTGCCATGGATCATACGTGCCACGCTGGTGATCACCAACACGCAAGCTGTGGCAGAATCCTACAAAAGCGCTGTGACAAGCTGTTTTTTTATAACAGTTTTTTTCAGAGCATAGCCGCTGATCAGGAGTTCAACGCCCTGTCTCGCTTTCGCTTGGCGTCAGGCCTTGCGGCTCTGGAAGGGGATCGCGATCGCGGCGAATCTTCAGTTCGCTGACGACCACGGCGATCACGATCAGCAGGCCACCAATAAGCGCCACGCCTGGCAAGCGGTCCCCTGCGATACGACCAACGATGCCGGCCCAGACCGGTTCGCCGGCATAGATCAGCGTGGCACGGGTTGGCGAGACAGATTTCTGCGCCCAGTTCATCGCCACCTGGATTACCGCGCTCATGGCGCCCAGGCCAAGGGCGCTGGCCAACAGCAGCCAGGAGAAATCCGGGATGCGCTCCTGGGTCGGAACGATCATCAGGAATGATAGTGCCGAGGCAGTTGCCAGTTGCACCACGGTGACCCGGCGCACATCGACCTTTCCGGCATAACGGCTGATCAGGATGATCTCGCCGGCGATGGCCACGGCGCTGACCAAGGTCACGATTTCGCCTTCGCTGAAATTCAGCGCACCACCCTCAGGGCCGGCCAACAGCATCAGCCCGACAAAGGCCAGGCAGATACCGATGCTTGGCATCAGGCCGGGCCGGCGTCCCAGCACCAACCATTGCAACAGCGGCACGAAGGGTACGTAGAGGGCTGTGATGAAGGCCGACTGGCTGCTGCTGATGGTTTGCAGGCCCATGGTCTGCAAGCCGTAGCCGAGCATGATCGATACACCGATCAGTACGCCGGCCTTGAGTTCGGTGAACGTCAGGCCCGACAACGCTCGCGCCGATACCAGCCCGACGAACAGTGCCGCTGCCGCGAATCGCAGGCCGACGAAGAACATCGGTCCGCTCACGCTCATGACGTTGTGCACGATCAGGAAGGTGCCGCCCCAGAGCATGGTGATGAACACCAGCACCCATTCGGCTTTGCTCAGGCGAAAGGATACGGACGGCCGCGGGCTGCTGCTGGTGTGGGTCATGGTCTTGCGCACTCGGAAGGGGCGGCGCACAATCGCCGCAAAGTGGGCAGTATACTGCGCAATTCCTACCAGTGAGCAATATAGTGCACAAAGATTCCTCGCACCGCGCTTCGGTGCTGCAGCACGTCAGTCAGAACATCCGCCGCCTGCGTAACGACAGGGGGCTGAGCCAGACCGCCTTGGCCGAAAGCTCTGGTGTCAGTCGGCGCATGCTGGTTGCCATCGAGGCAGGCGAGAAGAACGTCAGCCTCACCACCCTCGACCTGATCGCCGAAGCGCTGGGTGTGGCGTTCAGTACGCTGATCCAGGCGCCCGAGCAACGCGATCCTGCACGCATCAATGAGCTGGCCTGGGCCGGTGAGCAGCCGGACAGCCGCGCGGTACTGCTGGGTAGTAGCCCCGCGCGGCGCGAGGTCGAGCTCTGGGAGTGGACCCTGGCACCGGGCGAGCACTATGCCAGTGAGGCTGATGCCGAGGGTTGGAGCGAGCAGATCTATGTGACCGAGGGCTGTCTGACGCTGCTGATCGAAAGCGGTGAACTGCGCCTGCGCGCTGGGGAGTTCCACATCTTCCCCAGCGACTGCCGCTACGCGTACCGCAACGACGGCGACCAGCCCACGCGATTCGTGCGCAATGTGGTGATCTGATCCACCCAGCCTACTTGGCCAGCAACGTATCGGTACTCTCGACGGCGGCAAAGGCGAAAGCTAGCGCCGCCATGGCCGAGTCGTGCACGTGCGATGCGGGCACCGTCTGTCCATTGAACTCCAGGGCCAGCGTGGCGCAGGCGTCGTGCGCCACCGAGACCTGGTAGCCGAAGTCTGCGGCAGCGCGGGTTGCCGAATCGATGCACATGTGGCTCATGGCGCCGACGATGGTCAGGTTTTTTACCTCATGCTTGTCGAGGAGCGACTTGAGCTCGGTGTCGCGAAACGCGTTGACTTGATGCTTGAGCACCACCGGCTCGCTGCTGATCGGCAGTACCTTGGCGTGGATCTCGGCGCCTGGCGAGCCAGGGGCAAAAAACGGCGCATCGGCTGATTCGAACTCATGGCGCACATGCACGACCAGGTCGCCGCGCTCGCGGGCAGCGGCGAGCAGGCGGGCGGCGTTGTCGGCCGCCGCATCGGCGCGGTCGAGTGTCCATTTGCCACCGGGGAAGTAGTCGTTCTGGATATCGATGAGAATCAGGGCCTGCTTGCTCATGCTGCGCGCCTCCTTGGGCGTGGTCGTGGTGTGGCGATAGTTATAGGCTTGAACGACCGACATGGGGATTGGCGCGACCGACACAATGAGGGCAAAAACTGACATGGGTACAGGCTTGGAAATCGGTGTGCTGGTCTATCCCGATGCGCAGCGTGCCGCTGTACATGGGCTGACCGACCTGTTCACGGTCGCCAATCAGGTCGCCTGTGAACTCGGTGATGGGAAGCTGGTGCCGATCCGTATCAGCCACTGGCAACTCGATCAGGCCGGTGAACTCTGCGAGGTGTACGACAGCCTGCCGGGCGCGCGCCATGACCTCAAGGTGCTGGTGGTGCCGCCCAGCCTTGGCCCGGCACCTGCACCTGCGCTGCTTGAGCGACACCGCGCGCACTTGTGCCAGTGGCATGCACGCGGCACTGTGCTCGCTTCGGTGTGCATCGGCGTGTTCTTCATTGCTGCCAGTGGCCTGCTGGACGGGCGTTCGGCGAGTACCCACCGGAATTACGCCCAGACCTTGGCCGAGCGTTACCCGCAAGTACGCGCCGATGCCAGCGTAGCGGTACTGGACGATGGCGACATCATGACGTCGGCCGGGCTGATGGCCTGGACCGAGCTCGGGCTGCGTCTGCTTGAGCGTTTCCTGGGTGCCACCCTGGCGCGCGAGACTGCACGCTACCTGGCGGTCGATCCGGTGCCGACCCCGCTGCCCGGTGCGTTGTTCACACCGAGGCTGGATCACGGCGATGAAGCCGTGCTGAAGGTGCAGCACTGGCTGCAGGGGAGTGGTGCGCGAGAGGCCAATCTGGCAATTATGGCTGGATGTGCCGGGCTCGAAGAGCGTACGTTTCTGCGGCGTTTTCGCGCGGCGACCGGATTGCGTCCTACCCAATACTGCCAGCAGGTCCGGGTAGGACGTGCCTGCCGCCTGCTGGAGTTCACCCGGCGCAGCGTCGACCAGATTGCCTGGGGCGTGGGCTATCAGGACCCCGGTGCCTTTCGTAAGGTGTTCCAGCGTGTCACCGGCCTGACACCCAGTGACTACCGGCGACGTTTCGCCGTGGTTGCCTGAGCGTCTGGGCCTAACGGGTGTGGCCCCGGGCCTTCCGCGGCGAGGCGGTCGCTATGGTTGCGCAGCGGACATTCCTTCAATGACATGCAGCCGCAGCCAATGCAGCCATCCAGCTGGTCGCGCAGCATCATCAATTCTTCGATGCGCTGGGTCAGGTCTTCTCGCCATCGTGCGGAAAAACGCTGCCAGTCTTCAGCGGTCGGCGTGTGCCCTTTGGGCAGGGTATCGAGCGCTTCGGCGACTTGCGCCAGCGGTACTCCCAGGCGCTGCGCCATCTTGATCACTGCCACCCGGCGTAGCATGGCTCGCTCGAAGCGGCGCTGGTTGCCGTTGTTGCGGGTGCTGTGGATCAGTCCCTTGCTTTCATAGAAGTGCAGCGCGGTCACCGCGACGCCGCTGCGCGCGGCCAACTGGCCTACGCTGAGCAGGCGTTCCGGCGCCGTCACGTCCTTGCTGGGCATATCGAAATATTCCTTGACCTTGACTTAACTCGAGGTTTTACCCTGCTCGCCATCACGCTGCAAGTACCCCGAGCAAGGAGACTGTTCATGGTGGCCACCCCTCATTCCCTATGGTTTACCCAGATGATCGAGTACGAAGTGCCGGCGATTCGGCAACAGGCCCTGGCCGAGGCGTTGGTCCTGCGGGCGGAGGAGATCGCCAGCCGTTGCGATGGTCTGCTGGGTGTCAGCATTCAGGCCAGTGTCGATGGCAGTCGGGTGTTGCAATACCTGCGGTGGCAATCGCGCCAGGAGTGGGCGGCTGCCGCGCCCTGTTTCGTCGAGGAGCCGTTCCTCGACCTGTTGCAGCGTCACCAGGCACGCGGTGTCAATTTCACGGCCTACCAGACCTTGCGCAGCCTGGTGCGAGGCAGCGACGGCGGCTTGCATTGCGAGGTCGGTGAGCCTCAGGCGTACCAGGGAGCGTAGTGCGGGTAGCGGTCTAGCCGTGCGCCGATGACCATTTCTCCAATCCATGTACCCAGGATCGAACTGTAGGCTTTCTGGCTTTCCTCGCTGGACAGTGCATGGTCGGCCCCGTCGACGATGCGATGGGTCAGTGAATGGGCGCCGACGAACGCGGAGCGATAGCTCATCAGGGTGTTGTGCGGCACATAGTCATCGTGCTCGGACTCCACCAGCAGGACATCGCCAGCGAACTCGGCGCAGGCGGCCAAGGCACGATTGTCGGCCGGCCCCAGAATGCGTTGGCGATAGTGATTCAGGCGCTGGCGGTCGAGTGCTTGCTTTGGAGTGTCCCATTCATCGTCCCAGTACAATGCAGGTACCCGCATCGCCAGCCATTTCACGGGTCTATGTGCGGTCAGCAGGGTGGCCAGATAACCGCCATAGCTGCTGCCGATCAGCGCAATGGCGCCGGGATCGACGGCAGGGTGCGAGGCCAGTCGATCGTAGGCGGCCAGCAGGTCGGTGAGGTTCTGCTCACGGGTCACCGTCAATCGCTGGCTTTCGGTCTTTTCGTGTCCGCGCAAGTCGAAGGTCATGCACACGCAGCCCAGCCCGGTAATCTGTCGGGCGCGGGCCAGGTCTCGCTGCTGGCTGCCGCCCCAGCCGTGGACGAAGAGAATGCCGGGCATCTTGCTGCCAGGACTGACCAAAGTACCGGCGATACTTTCGCCCTCGACCTGTAGCTCGACCTGTTCACTCTGAATGGCCATGCTCGCGAATCCGTGCAAATTTGCAGAATTGTCCGAGTTCACTGTCGTCCCCCTCATAGAAAAGTGTGGCGTCGGCCGGAAGTTCAGGCGTGCCGAACACCTCGTGGGTGGATGCGCGTACCTGCTGCAGCGTCGGATCGTCGGCGAAGGCGCGCACGGCAAGGAGCTCTGCGCTGCTGGCGCCACCCTGGCGCCACGATTGCTCCAGGACGCCGCTGCGCAGGTGGCCACGTGCGTCGAGGCCACGGGCGATGTCGTAGTTGCGGCGTGAGGCGATGAAACCTGGGAAGTGTCGCTCCGCCGCTTGCTCGTAGGTCATGGCCTGATTGATAGCCAGGCGCAGATAATCTTCCAGCGGGCGCTGCAGCAGCGCCTGATAGTCGCCGCGTACTACCATCAGATCTGAGCCACCGTAGACTTGTTGGCCCTGATGATCCTGGGTGAGTTGCTGGGTACCGTAGTAGCTGCAGGTGAGGCCAGCGACACGCACTTGGCCAACACTGAAGGTTTCTACTTCATGCAGGTCTTCCTCCAGCACCAGCCCCCAAAGGCCAAGTGCCTTGTCGTCCAAGGTCGCGAGCAAGGGGGCAAGTGCGTCAAGGGTATCGATTACCTGCTGGCCGCGACCGGCACGGGCCAATACGGGTTTGACCCGAACGGGGCCGCTGCGCAATAGCAAGTCGGCTGCTCGTCGAGCGTCGTCCTTGGAAAAGACCGTGTAGCCGCGCAACAGGGCACCGCTGGCCTGTTGCGCGAAGGCGTCAGTCCAGCCCGGCGGAAAGACTGCATTGGCGGGTAGTGGGTGGGAAATGGCTTTGGTCGCCATGTAGGGATGGCTTACCAGGCCGCCGAACAGGTCCTGTTCACTGCGGATGCCCTGCTGCTGGCCGATCAAGGTTTCCGTGGGCAGGTAATAATAGTGGTTGGCCTGGCCGGCCGGTTGTCCAGGGTTGAAGACGGGTATTCCAAGCAATTGCGCCAGGATCTCGGCGAGCTTCTGGCGAGTGGCATATTCATGGTCCGGGGTGCGTTCGCGGGTGTCGAGAAGTACGACGGCGATTTTCGACTCGTGGGGGTGGGCCATGTGCGATCTCATCCGCTGGGGCTGTACGAACTGTGAAATTCCAGACAGCTCGAAAGTTCAGCCCGTTGGACTGGCGGCCGAGGCGCTCCAATCTATCGCAGGCTCTTTGTGGGCGATCCGATTGCGGGCGTTCGCAGCCTGTTCCATTATCCCGACCTGGAACCGTCCAAGATGTGATCGCAGGAGAGCGCATGAGCAGTCTGAACCCCCTTAAGGAATCCATACCGGCACGCCTGGCGCGTGTGCGCGATGTCATGGCCAGGGAGGGTGTCGATGCCCTGTTGGTGCCCTCTGCCGATCCGCACCTTTCCGAGTACTTGCCCGGCCATTGGCAAGGGCGCCAATGGCTGTCTGGCTTCCAGGGCTCGGTCGGCACGCTGGTAGTGGCCGCGGAATTCGCCGGGCTGTGGGTCGACAGCCGCTATTGGGAGCAGGCAGAGAAGGAATTGGCGGGCAGTGGCATCGAGCTGATGAAGCTACTGCCAGGTCAGCCGGGGGCATTGGATTGGCTGGGTGAGCAGGTTGCCAGCGGCGGTGCCGTGGCGGTTGATGGTGCGGTCATGGCGCTGGCCTTTGCCCGTCAATTGGGAGAGCGCCTGAGCGCTCGCAATGTAAGACTGCTGACTGACCGAGACCTGCTGGGTGAGGTCTGGGGCGATCGTCCGGCCTTGCCTGGCAACCCCGTCTATCAGCACCTGCCCCCCCATGCGACTGTCAGTCGTGCGCAGAAACTCGGTGAGTTGCGTCAGGCCCTGGATAGCAAGGGCGCCGACTGGCATTTCATCGCAACTCTGGACGACATCGCCTGGCTGTTCAACCTGCGCGGTAGTGATGTTTCGTACAACCCGGTGTTCGTTTCCTTCGCCTTGATCGGTCGTGATCAAGCCACGCTCTTTGTCGGTCAGGACAAGATCAATACTCACCTGCGTCAAGTACTGGCGGCCGACGGTATCCAGGTGCGTGACTACGCGGAAGTTGGCCAGGCACTTGCGAGCCTCGTTGGCGGCACCCGCCTGCTGGTCGATCCGGCGCGTGTCACCCAGGGCCTGCTGGACAAGCTCGACGAGCGGGTCGCGTTGGTCGAGGGCATCAATCCGACTACGCTGAGCAAGTCGCGCAAGGGCGAGGCGGACCTGGTTCATATTCGTCAGGTGATGGAGCAGGACGGTGCAGCCTTGTGCGAGTTCTTCGCCTGGTTCGAGGCCAATCTTGGGCGCGAGACCATCACCGAACTGACGGTCGATGAACAACTGAGCGCGGCACGTGCGCGGCGCCCTGACTTCGTCTCGCTGAGCTTCTCGACCATCGCGGCCTTCAATGCCAATGGCGCGATGCCCCATTACCGCGCCACCGAACAGTCGCATGCGGTGATCGAGGGTAACGGCCTGCTGCTGATCGATTCGGGCGGCCAGTACCTGGGCGGAACTACCGACATTACCCGGATGGTGCCGATTGGTACACCCAGCCTGGAGCAGAAGAAGGACTGCACGCGGGTGCTCAAGGGAGTGATCGCGTTGTCGCGGGCGACTTTCCCGCGGGGCATTCTTTCGCCGCTGCTCGATGCCATCGCCCGGGCGCCTATCTGGGCCGATCAAGTCGACTACGGCCATGGCACTGGGCATGGCGTAGGCTACTTCATGAATGTGCACGAGGGGCCGCAGGTCATTGCCTATCAGGCGGCAACTACGCCGCAGACAGCCATGCAGGCCGGGATGATCAGTTCGATCGAGCCGGGCACCTACAGACCTAGAGCCTGGGGCGTGCGTATCGAGAATCTGGTGGTTAATCGGGAGGTGGGCAACAGCGCTTTTGGCGACTTCCTGGCCTTTGAAACCCTGACGCTTTGCCCGATCGACACCCGATGCTTGCTGCCCGAGTTGCTCGATGTTTCGGAGCGCCAATGGCTCAACCGTTATCACCAGACCGTGTATGAGCGATTAGCGCCCCTGTTGCAAGGCGACGCACTGGCCTGGTTGAGACTGCGAACGCAGCCGGTCTGATCGACTGGAACGAGAAAGGGCAGCCTGAGGCTGCCCTTTCCTTTATTTGCAGATGACGATCATGCTGCGGCTGGTATAGCCGGCTGGGTTGATTCCGAACACGTAGTCGCCCGGCTCTTCGTCGCTGTCGCTGGAGCGCGCGATTACCTTGTAGCCTTTGCTGCCGCATGACGCTTGCGCATTGGCGTAGCACTTGTCCCAGGACGATGAAAGCCCGGAGCAGTTGATGTGCAAGCCCTTCTTCCCTCGCTTCACCTCGGTCTTGGCTGTAGCGGCACACCCAGCAATGGCCAAGATGGCCAGGATGAGAAAAATACGTTTCATTCCTGTCCTTATCTGGGCGGTGAGCATTGTCCGCCCTTGTAGTGATGACTGCGTTCTGCCTGAAACTCCCCTGCTTCCGTGCCCGGCTCAGTAGATCGTCTGAAGGTGATGATGCTGTGACAGCTTAAACAGCCTTATAGGCGGGTACAAGGCTGAAGCTGCTCAAATGAAAATATTTCTCAAATCAGTCAGCCGCTACGGGAGGGCTGCTTTCCTTGCGCATCGACAGTGTGGCCCCGACCGAGGCGGTAATGATTGCCAGGATCGCCAACCATTGGGTCAAGCTGAGAACCTCTCCAAGGAATAGAAGCCCCGACAGTGCACCGAATGCGGGTTCGATACTCATCAGTGTGCCGAAGGTTCGCGCGGGCATTCGTGTCAGTGCGACCATTTCCAGGCTGTAGGGGAGGGCGGTAGACAGGATCGCCACGGCAAGTGCGACCGGAATCAGTGCTGGAGTGAGCAAGGCACTACCGGCGTGGGCGATACCGATGGGAGCCACGAACAGCGCCGCGATCAATACGCCCAATGCCGCGGTCTGGATACCGTTTTCCGCGCCTGCTCGCTGGCCATATAAAATGTAGAGCGCCCAGCAGACGCCGGCACCCAAGGCGTAGGCCGCGCCGGTCAGGTCGAGGGAGGCCCCCGTCTGCCCTGTCGGGATGAGCAGTAGCAGGCCGACGATGGCGAGCGCGATCCAGAGAAAGTCCAGGGCGCGGCGCGAAGCGAAGATCGCTACCGCCAGCGGGCCGGTAAACTCCAGCGCCACGGCGATGCCCAGCGGAACGGTGCGCAACGACATATAGAAAAGGAAATTCATGCCGCCCAGGGCCAGCCCATAGATGATGACGCTGCGCAGGGTGCTGGCATTGAACCTGGCGCGCCACGGGCGTAGCAATGCAAGCATGATGATGCTGGCGAAGATCAGGCGCAGCGTTGTGGTGCCCTGAGCGCCGACAACTGGAAACATGCTCTTGGCCAGTGACGCTCCAGACTGGATGGAAGCCATGGCAATCAACAGCAGGCCGATAGGGAACAGCGTGGCGGCCAGGCTGCGGGGCTGGGTGTTCATTTGGGTGGGGCAGTCCTAAATAAGTAGAAGGGGCGAGCTGCGCAATATAGTGCGCAAATCCCAGTGGCAGGTGCAACTGCTCTTGAGCAATGCGCGGGCTAAGCCCTTCATTTCGATTAAGATTTTATGAAATAAAAGGTTGACGCCCTCTCAGATCCCCTTATAATGCGCCCCACTTCCGCAGCAAACGGAACGCAAAACTTCTTGTTAATCAACGAGTTAAGCGAGTTCGGTGAAGCGTGAAAGGCTTCGGTCACCTGATCGGCAGCGGTGAAAAAGGCAGTTGACAGCATCTTCGAGTGCTGTATGATTCGCCTCCCGCTACGAGAGATCGCAGCGAGTCAAGTGTTTGAAGCTAAACGAGTTTCTCGG
>Ga0308171_1000407_pt1 | contig 96563 bp, 116 predicted proteins | sample PhyGR1_FD_202135 | JGI IMG/M metagenome (GOLD analysis project Ga0308171, IMG submission 202135) | Phyllosphere microbial communities from UC Gill Tract Community Farm, Albany, California, United States - DLSLSG.R1 | ecosystem: Host-associated > Plants > Phyllosphere > Unclassified | place...
GAGATTGGCGGGGAGGCTTGCTCCTTCGGTGCCCGGCTGCGTTCGCCGGAGCTCTCCCGCATCGATCATGGGGCCGGTGTGGACTTGTGGGGTCAGCCTAGCGGGTGGGGGCGCGGGGCACAGCCCGCGCTCCGGGAATCAATAGGAGCCGCCGGGCCACACGCCGTCGGGGAGGCGGATGCAGGGCGAGCCTGAATCGATGTCGAGTTCAGCCCGATCTCTGATGTAGCGAACGACCCACACAGATTGATTCACTCCGCTAAGAGTCACGAGCAAGTCACCCTGGTTCTCTCGTCTACTGACGCTGAGATCGTCCCTGCCAGCGAAGCTATCGACGATCGCCCCGATCACCTCCTCCGGGGCCGGATCACCGACGATGTTCGCCGTCAAACCGCCAGCCCATTGTCTTGCTCCATCACGAGAACACGGGAGAAGTGCCCCCTTCTCCTGTTGCTCAACGTTTGTCGCAAGACCCGGCGGCAGCGATAGCACGATCTCGCGCTCCATCTCCTGCGCGAGACTCTTCGCGTCGTCAAGCGACATCTGCTCGTCAATGAGACCCGTGGAACCGCTGCATCCGGTCAAGGCACCAGCAAGCACAATCGCAACGAAAGCTGCAGAAACGACCAACCGCCTCATTCGTAGATCTTCTTCCTCAGATCGTTTAGGGGACCGATGTTGTCCGGACTGACCCCCGCGATCAGATTGTGGTTGGCCAACGGTGACAGAGACACACGCAGCGAGGGGCCGTCCGGGTCGAGGAACGGAGCGAGGTCTCCACCGAGCGGGACCTCCGCGTCCGTCCTCCTCTCGTAGATGTGACTTTGGAAAGCCGAGACCGTATCAGGCGCTCGGCCCGCGTTGACCAACATCCCGTCCTGAGCCATCGAGAGCGCGTCCGTGTAACTCCAATGCGAATAGCTCGTCGAAGAGTGCGGCGTCCACCCGTCGGGAACCCAGGCGCCGGACAGCGAGTGAACTTGGTCATAGCGCACTCCGCGCATCTCAGAAGCCGTGATCGGGACAAGTCCCCAGCTGTGCCCCGCGGCGAATTGCAGTCCGCGCGCCAGGGACGGATCACTCGACACTTCTCGCTGGAATCGCGCGAGCGCCTCCCCCGCCGGCGCAGCGCGGTCGGGGTCGTTGGCTTCGAGGAGGCCGATCCCGAATCCCGTCTGCCCCGGATACTGGTCGTCGCCGGGGAAGTCAGTACCCTTCCACACGAACGCGACCATCCCGCTCTCCTGATCCGTCATCCACTGCGAGATGCCCTGAACCTCGCCCCGATAGAAGCTGTCTACCCGCGTGAACGTTCCGGGCACGTACGTCAGGACCCTCGTCGTCCCTGGCCCGGGCGTGCCGAACATCTCGATGAGGCGATTGTCTGCAGGCTCGTAAAGGTAAAGCTGCACTTCGCCTGCGTCGACGCTACGGAGGTAGTCGCGCTCTGCTCGCAGAGCGTCCCGTTTGCCCCGCCGCTCCGCCTGCAAATCAGCGCTCGCCCCCTCCTGGAGAACGCGCTCCCACCCGGGCAACTCGCCCTCGACCTCACGAAGACGCGCTCGAGCGCTCACCCGATTCGCGGCGACCCGGTCGAGCGGCGGAACACCTCCCAGGGCGCCGATCAGAGCGGGCGCGCCGTCGATGAGTGCCGCGACGGTGCCCGGCCGGAGCGTATCCCACCACGCGCGGACGACCTCCGGTGAGGGCGGATGGGCGCGCACGCGCTCCGCCCACTCGGGGTGTGCGCCGAGGAGGCGAGCGACCCGGGACGTGTTGCCCCGTGCGAGCGCGAGGAGAGGGGCCAACACCATCTCGTCCGCTCTTGCCTCGGTGCGCGCCGACCAGGTCAACCGGGGTCCGAGCGGCGGCGGGGAGGCATCCGGTATCGCGACCACCCACGGCGGAGGCGGAGCAATGGCCTCGAGGTCCGAGCGCGCTTGGTCGAGGCGCTCTTCCACGTCGGTCGCGAACCGCTCGATCTGCGCGTCCAGTTCGCTCGCTCGTTCGCGGTCCTCGATGCTCCGTGACGCGCTCGAGAAGTCGTCGGCATCGTCCACGAGTCCCCGCCGTCGCATCGCGAGCCACATCAGGTCGTCAGCGAGCTGATCCATGATGTCCGCGGCGCGGACCAGCGCTCCGCCCACATCCGCGCCGACGAGCACCAGAGACCTCATCTTGGCGATCAGCTCCTCCGTCTCCGGCGCCTGGTAGACGGCCTCGAGACCGTCCCAGGCCGAGGCCGTCTCCGCTCCGACCCCGGGAAGAACGCTCGCACGACCGCGCAGCTCCTGGGCGACCCGAGACAGTTCTCCGAACTCCACGGGCAGCTCAGGGATCCCGCCGAAGCGCACACTCACGCGACTCGCCACCGTCCGGTCCCCTGGCGTGCGACGCTCTGATCGGCGTTCAGGGCCATCACCACGTCGGCGCGGCAGTACTCCGTAACCGCCTGCTCAGCCCCCTCCAGCAGCGCTCCGGCGTACTCGACCAGTCCGCACGCTTTCGCCTCCCACGGGCCCATCGCCCTGTCGAATCCTCGAGAGAGCTCCGGCGCCGAGGAGACGGCATCCCGAATCGCCCACAGCGCCTGCACGGCGGCGCTGACCGCGCTCGTCAGATCGTCGAGAGAACGCGAGGTGGCGCCGGCGAGGTCGAGGAATCCCGCAAGGTCGATCGCGTATCGGTCGGTCATCCGCGAGACGGTAGTCGGATCGCCGGGGCCGCCCAGAAATCTCTCCACAGACCCCCGCCTGGTGAGGAGAGGCCGGCGTAGGCGCGTCAGCGCGGCGTGCAGGCGCCGGATGCCACGGGCGTCGACAACGACCCGAGCTGCGCCATCACGGGCTCCAGCTCCGCCGGCGTCATGGCGTAGCCGACGTTGTCGTCGGTGTCGGAGCGGGCGAAGACGACACCCGCGACCTCGCCGGACGGCGTGAGCAACGGTCCGCCGGAGTTGCCCGGCCGCACGATCGCGGCGAGCGCGTAGATCTCGCGCGGGCTCGACTGACCGTCGTAGATGTCCGGTACGGGGACGCTGCCCACGGACAGGACCTGCGCGCTCCCGGAGGTGAAGGGACCGCCGTACGGGTAGCCCTGCACCACGGCGGCCGCCCCGACCTCGAGGGGGGAAACGACCGGGAGGGGCGTGGCATCCAACCCGTCGACGGCGACGACGGCCAGGTCGTCCGAGGGATCGAAGTAGACCACGCGACCCTCGCGCGCCGGCTGGCCGGGGAGCTCGACGAGCGGCGCATCGACGCCCGCGACGACGTGCGCGTTCGTGATCACGCGGCCGTCTCCCGCGACGAAGCCCGAGCCGCTCGAGGTGATGCCGCAGGCGTAGGCGGTGCCCGAGATCCGGGCGACGGACTGCGCCGCCTCGGTCAGTGCGGGATCGTCCAGCGCGATGTCGGGCGCGGTGGGAACCGGCCCGATCTGGATCAGCTGTCCCAGACGCGGGATGCCGTCGGCGAGCACCGTTCCTCGCAGTTGCGCGATCGCCGCGCGCAAGGGGTCGGGCGTGATGTCATCGATCGTTCGGACGACGGCGGACGAGCCGAGCGCTGCGGAGACCACCGGCATCCCGGCGGGGACGAGCGAGCCCGACACGAAGGAGATGGCGAGGGCTGCGGCGGCGACATTGACGACCCCGCCCAGGAGCCGCTCCGGGATGCGCAGCTTGATGCGGTCCGCACCCCGACGGAAGAACTGACCCACCGCACTGCCGAGCCCCGCGCCGAGAAGGAGAAGCAGGACCCCCGCACCGACCATGGCCGGCCCGCGCCACGCGGGTTCAGCCACCCACTGTCCGACGAAGGGCGTCAGCCAGAACGCAGCCACGGCACCCAGCGCGAGGCCGGCGAAGAAGCCGATCGTGGCGAGGAAGCCGCGCGACAGCCCCACGAGAAGAGCGATCGCCAGCACGACGATCAGCACGATGTCGACGACAGCCACCCGCACCTCCTGAATCCCTCCGAGGCTAGGACGGACGTCTGGGAGAACGCTTTCGACGCGCGGGTCCCGGCGCGCGGCGCACCTGTCGGTCGCCGACAAACGCCGTTCGCGTCGAGATACGCGGTGTGTCGCCGTGTCTCGACACAATCGGCGTTCCTCGCGGGCTTGCCGGCAACCTCGCCGCGCTGATTCGCCCTTCGGGTCCGTATGACACTAAGATCGTCAGCGGAGATATGGTCACCATGACACGAACCCCTCAGCCCGAGTCTCGCGACGCCGACGTGCGCGTCGCGGTGTCGACCGTGATCTTCAGCGTCCGCCGCGATGCGGACGACGAGCCGGTGCTGTCACTCCCGCTCGTCCGACGCACGCGCGATCCGTTCGGCGGCCGGTGGGCGCTGCCCGGCGGCTGGCTCGACGCGACCGAAGAGCTCGACACCGCGGCATCCCGCACCCTCGCCGAGACCACGGGACTCACGCCCAGCTATCTCGAGCAGTTGTACGCCTTCGGGGCCGTCGACCGCTCCCCGACCCGGGTCGTGTCGATCGTGTACTGGGCGCTGCTGCGCTCCGACGAGGTCGACGCGCAGGTCGCCGCCCACGCGCGTCAGGGTGACGCCCCCGAGAACGTCGAGTGGTTCGACGCCACCGATCTGCCGCCGCTCGCGTTCGACCACAACGACATCGTCGAGTACACGCTGTGGCGTCTGCGCAACAAGGTCGGCTACAGCCGCATCGCGCACGGGCTGCTGCCGGACGAGTTCACGCTCGCGGACCTGCGCGAGGTGAACGAGACGATCCTCGGCAAGCGCCTGGACCCGGCGAACTTCCGCCGCCAGGTCGACACCTCGAACACCCTCATCCCGACCGAGCGCTTCCGCACCGGAAGCCACCGCCCCGCCCGCCTGTACCGCTACAACCGCGATGTGGAGCTCGCCGACCGCGGCCCGCTCCCCTCCCGTCACTGATCGGAACGCCCATGTCCGCCACCCTCATCACCCTGCAGCCGCGCCCCGCGATCGACCCCAGCGTCGACCACGCGATCCAGGCGATCGTCTCCGGTGCGTCGACCGACGCGACCTGCACGACCGACCTCGCCGTCGGCCCGTGGGACTTCGACACCCGCCCCGGCTACGGTCCGGGCTCATCGATGGGCGATGTCATCCCCACGGGCGCACCGCGCCAGGGCGAGCTGCCGCAGGAGTACCGCGACGCGTCCGATGACGAGCTCGATGGCCGCATCCGCACGGCCAAGGCGACGCTCGGCGACCGCGTGGTCGTGCTCGGGCACTTCTACCAGCGCGAAGAGGTCGTGCGGCACGCCGACTACGTAGGCGACTCGTTCCAGCTCGCCAATGCCGCGAAGGAGCGTCCCGAGGCCGAGGCGATCGTCTTCTGCGGCGTGCACTTCATGGCCGAGACCGCCGATCTGCTCTCGCGTCCCGAGCAGGCCGTCATCCTGCCCAACCTCGCCGCGGGCTGCTCGATGGCCGACATGGCCGACATCGACCAGGTCGAGGAATGCTGGGAGCAGCTCGAAGACGTGCTCGGCGACCTCGAGACCCCGGATGCCGAGGGCTTGCTGCCCGTGATCCCGGTGACGTACATGAACTCGAGCGCCGCCATCAAGGGCTTCGTCGGCCGGCACGGCGGCATCGTCTGCACCTCCTCGAACGCCCGCACGGTGCTCGAATGGGCCTTCGCGCGCGGACGCCGCGTGCTCTTCTTCCCCGACCAGCACCTCGGCCGCAACACCGCCAAGGCGATGGGCGTGCCGCTCGAACAGATGCCGATGTGGAACCCACGCAAGGCCCTCGGCGGCTCGACCGCGGAACAGCTCGAAGACAGCCGCGTCATCCTGTGGCACGGCTTCTGCTCCGTGCACCGCCGCTTCACCGTGGACCAGATCGACCGGGCCCGCGCCGAGCACCCCGGTGTGCGCGTGATCGTGCACCCCGAGTGCCCGATGGATGTGGTGGATGCCGCCGACGAGGCCGGGTCGACAGACATCATCCGCAAGGCCATCGCCGCCGCGACCGAACCCACGACCTTCGCGATCGGCACCGAGATCAACCTCGTGCAACGCCTGGCCGCTCAGTACCCGCAGCACGAGATCTTCTGCCTCGACCCCGTCGTCTGCCCCTGCTCGACGATGTACCGCATCCACCCGGGCTACCTCGCCTGGGTGCTCGAGTCGCTCGTCTCGGGAGAGGTCGTCAACCGCATCACGGTTCCCGCCGACGTCGCCCAGCCCGCCACCGTCGCCCTCGAGCGCATGCTCGCGGCCAAGCCCAGCGGCGCCGTGAAATGACCACCGTCGTCGCGGTGGGCAGCGGCATCGCCGGTCTCACGGCGGCGTTGCACGCGGCCGAGAACGGATGCCGCGTCACGGTCGTGACCAAGGGCGCGCTGCCCGACAGCAACACGCGGTGGGCACAGGGTGGCATCGCCGCGGTGACCCACCCGGCCGACACCCTCGCCTCGCACGCGGCCGACACCGTGACCGCGGGCGCGGGACTCACCGACCGCGCCGCCGTCGACGTGCTCGTCGGGGAGGGTCCCGCGCGCATCGCGGAGCTCGTCGCGCGCGGGGTCGTCTTCGACCGGGCGCCGGACGGCGACTTCTCGCGCGGTCTGGAGGCCGCCCACGCCGTACCGCGGGTGTTGCACGCGGGCGGCGACGCGACCGGGGCGGAGATCCAGGCCGCGCTCGGTTCCGCCGTACGCGCGGCGGGCATCCCCGTGCGCGAGCACGCGCTGCTGCGCGACCTCGTCGTGCGGGAGGGCCGGGTCGTGGGCGTCGAGCTCGACGGCGGCGAACGTCTCGACGCCGATGCGGTGATCCTCGCGACCGGAGGCGCCGGCCAGCTTTACGCGCACACCACGAACCCGCTCGGCGCGACCGGCGACGGCATCGCGGCCGCGATCCGCGCGGGCGCGGCGGTCGCCGACCTCGAGTTCGTGCAGTTCCACCCCACCGCTCTCGCCGTCGGCGCGCCGTTCCTCGTCTCCGAGGCCGTGCGCGGAGAGGGTGCCGTGCTGATCGACGACACCGGCCGCCGCTTCGCGTTCGACGCGCACCCCGATGGCGAGCTTGCGCCTCGCGACGTCGTCGCCCGGGCGAACGCGCGGGCGATGGCCGCCCAGGATGGTCACCCGGTACGCCTGGATGCCACGGCTCTCGGCGCCGCGCGCCTCGCGCAGCGGTTCCCCACGATCGACGCCGCCGTGCGAGAGCGCGGGCTCGACTGGGCACGCGAGCCGATCCCCGTCACCCCCGCGGCGCACTACCTGATGGGCGGTGTCGTCACCGACCTCGACGGACGCACCAGCGTCTCGGGGCTGTACGCGGTGGGCGAGACGGCACGGACGGGGGTGCACGGCGCGAACCGGTTGGCATCCAATTCGCTTCTCGAAGGTGCCGTGTTCGGGGCGCGGGCCGGGGACGCGGTGGCTCGCGGGGGCGAGTGGACGACCGCGCCGGCGATCGTCCCCGCGGCGACGCCCGCGGCGACCGACGTCCCGGCGTTCTCCCGCGCGGCGCTGCAGCGGCTGATGTGGGCCGAGGCGGGGCTCGTGCGCGACGCGGCCGGCCTCGCGCACGCCGCCGGTGTGCTCGCCGCCTGGGCGGACGATCGACAGCCCCGCTCGCTCGAGGACCGCAACCTGCTGCTCGTCGCGAGCCACGTCGTGGGGGCGGCCCGCGCCCGCGCGACGTCGGTGGGCGCGCATTTCCGCTCGGACGCCCCCGACGTCGCGGCACCCGTCGTGCCGCGCGACGCCGCGCCGGGCGCAGCGTTCGCCGTTCCGGCATCCACTCCCCAGCCCCAGGAGGTCCTCGCATGCTGACCCGCACCGCCATCGACCGTGTCGTCTCCACCGCGCTGGACGAGGACGCCCCGTGGGGCGACCTGACGAGCGAGACCCTCATCCCCGCCGAGGCCACCGCGCGCGCCGAACTCGTCGCCCGCGTCGACGGGGTGTTCAGCGGCGCGGCGGTCTTCGCCGCGGCGTTCACGCTGACCGATCCCTCGGTCGTCGTCGACCAGCGCGTCGGCGACGGGGAACGGTTCGCTCCCGGCGACACGCTCGCCGTCGTCACGGGTCCCGCGCGGGCGGTGCTCACCGCGGAGCGCATCGGCCTCAACTTCGTGCAGCGCATGTCGGGCATCGCCACGCTCACCAGCCGCTACGTCGCGGAGGTCGCCCACACGGGCGCGCGCATCGTCGACACGCGCAAGACCACGCCGGGCCTGCGCGCCATCGAACGGCAGGCCGTGCGCGACGGCGGCGGGCACAACCACCGGTTCTCGCTCTCCGACGCCGTGATGGCGAAGGACAACCACCTCGCTGTCCTCACGGCGAGCGGCCTATCGGTCACGCAGGCTCTCGAGGGCGCGATCGCGCGCCTCCCGCACACCACGCACGTCGAAGTCGAGGTCGACCGGCTCGACCAGATCGATGCGGTCCTCGCCGCCGGTGTCGGCACGATCATGCTCGACAACTTCTCGCTCGACGACCTGCGCACGGGCGTCGCCCGCATCGCCGGGGCGGCCCAGGTCGAGGCTTCCGGCGGGGTGAGCCTCGACACCGTCCGCGCGATCGCCGAGACCGGCGTCGACGTCATCTCGGTCGGCGCGCTCACCCACTCGGCACCCGCGCTCGATCTGGGCCTCGACATCCGCATCGAGACGGCGTGACGCTCTACCTCGACAACGCGGCCACGACGCCCGTGCGCCCCGAGGTGCTCGAGGCGATGGCGCCGTACCTCACCCGGTTCTTCGGCAACCCGTCGAGCCATCACGAGGTCGGTGAGGCCGCGGCATCCGCCCTCGACGATGCTCGCGCGCGCGTCGCCGCCGTGCTCGGGATGCGCGCGGGCGACGTGATGTTCACCTCCGGCGGCACCGAGTCGAACAACGCCGCGATCAAGGGCATCGTGCTCGGCTCGGGGAAGAAACACCTCGTCACCACGGTGATCGAGCACGAGTCGGTGCTCGCCTCCGCCGACTACCTCGCTCGCCTGCACGGTGTCGACGTCATGCACGCCGCCGTCGACGGCACCGGCACGCTCTCCGCCACGACCCTCGCCGACGCTCTCCGCGACGACACTGCTCTGGTGAGCATCGGCTACGCGAACAACGAGGTCGGCACGATCCAGGATGCCGCCGCCCTCGCGGCCGTGGCCCACGAGCGGAGCGTCCCGCTGCACCTCGACGCCGTCCAAGCCGCGGGCTGGCTTCCCCTCTCGGGGACAGGAGCGGATGCCATCACGGTGGCCGGACACAAGATCGGCGCGCCCAAGGGCACCGGGATCCTCGCCGTCCGCGGGCGCCTGCCGTTCGAGCCGCTCCTGCACGGCGGGGGCCAGGAGCGCGGGCGTCGCTCCGGCACGCCCGACGTCGCCGGGGCGGTCGCGATCGCGCGCGCCCTGGAGCTCGCCGAGGCGGAGCGGTCCGCGGAAGCCGCCCGGGTGTCGGCGGTGCGCGACGCGTTCATCGACCGGGTTCTCGCCCTTGTGCCGGGCGCGCGACTCACCGGTCACCCGGAGTGTCGCTTGCCGGGGACGGCGAGCTTCATCTTCCCCGGCACGAACGGTGAGACGGTTCTCCTCGAGCTGGAGCGCCGCGGGGTCGTCTCCTCCAGCGGATCCGCGTGCGCCGCGGGTAGCGACGAAGCCTCCCACGTGCTCCTCGCCCTCGGGATCGCCCACGACGACGCGCGCACCGCCGTGCGTTTCACGCTCCCGCACGGGCTGACGGCATCCTTGGAACCCGTTGCGGATGCGGTCGCAGCGGCCGTATCCGCCGTAGGATCGCGCGGGTGAGCACCACCGGCGTGACCGTCATCGTTCCCGGCTTCAATGTCGCCGACTACGCCGAGGAAGCTCTCGACTCCCTCCGTGCGCAGACGCACCGGCACTGGACGGCCGTGCTCGTCGACGACGCCTCGACCGACGACACACGACACCTCTTCGCGGATGCCGCGGCCGCCGACCCGAGGTTCCAGGTCGTGCGACACGAGACCCAGCGCGGCCTCGGGGCCGCCCGCAACACCGGGCTTTCCTTGGTCGACACGGCTTACACCGCGTTCCTCGACGCCGACGACCTGCTCCGCCCCGACGCCCTCACCCGTCTCGCCGACACACTCGATCGGACCGGCAGCGATTTCGTCGTCGGCGCGTACGTACGTCTACGACCGGATGCCGAGGGGCCCGGCTACACCGCGGGCGAGGTGCAGCCCTGGGTCACGGCCGCCACCGACCCGGCGCGGGAGCGCACCTCGCTGACCGCGCACCCCGTGGCATCCGGCAACATCGTCGCGTGGTCGAAGCTCAGCCGCACCGCGTTCTGGCGTGCGCACGACCTCCGGTTCCCGGAAGGGCGGTACTACGAGGACCAGGTGCTGGCGCAACGGATGTACACGCTTGCCGAGGCGTTCGATGTGATCCCCGACGTCATCGTCGAGTGGCGACAGCGTCGCGACGGCGGCTCGATCACGCAGCGACTCGGCGAACTGGCCGTGCTGCGCGACTACCTCGAGGCCCTGGGCGAGGGGATCGCGGTGCTCGGCGCGGCCGGGGCGGAGGCTGCGGTCGTCGAGCGGGGGGCCCTCATCCGGACGCTCGATCTGCCGCCGCTGCTGCGCATCGCCGACACGCATCCCGATCCGGCGTACCGCATCGCCCTCGAGGCGTTCGTGGAGACGCTGCCGCGCTGACGGGTGTGTGCGGTCCCTTCGACAGGCTCAGGGACCTGTGACAGGCTGAGGCGTCTCGCTACGCGGGGGCCTCGTCCGCCCGGCGGGCCGGTAACGCGGCGCGAGCCAGCCCCGCGGCGTCGTGCTCCTCCTCGGCGAGGACGAACGACGCCGCGAGCTGCTCCGCGGCGAGACTGGCGTAGAGCCCTCCCGCCGCGAGCAGCTCGGCGTGGGTGCCGGATTCGACGATGCGACCGGCATCCACCACGTGAATCTGGTCGGCACCGATCACCGTGGACAGGCGGTGGGCGATCGACAGGGTCGTGCGGCCGTGGGACGCCGTCTCGAGCGCCTCCTGCACGATGCGTTCCGACACCGTGTCGAGGGCGCTCGTCGCCTCATCCAGCAGCAGGACCGGCGGGTCCTTCAACAGCACCCGCGCGATCGCGATGCGTTGCTTCTCCCCACCCGAGAGACGGTATCCGCGTTCGCCGACCACCGTGTCGTACCCGGCCTCGAAGCCGGCGATCACGTGGTGGATGTTCGCCGCACGGCATGCGGCCTCGATCTCGTCGTCGGTCGCCTCGGGCCGGGCGTAGCGCAGGTTCTCGCGCACGGTGGCGTGGAAGAGGTAGGTCTCCTGTGAGACGATGCCGATCTCGTCGATGATCGAGGCTTGCTCCAGCGTCCGCACGTCCGCCCCGGAGAACAGGACCGCCCCACCGCTCGCTTCGTACATGCGCGGGGTCAGGTACAGGATCGTCGTCTTGCCCGCACCCGACGGTCCGACGAAGGCGATGTGCTGCCCGGGCTCGACGGTGAACGAGACGCCGTCGAGCGTCGGTCGCGTGTGCGCGGGAGCGTCGGGGTAGCGGAACTCGACGTCGCGGAACTCGATGCGGCCGACGGGACCCGGGGCGGCCGACACCGGCAGCGCGTCGGGCGCATCGACGATGGCGGGGCGCAGGTCGAGGTACTCGAAGATGCGCGCGAACAGCGCCGACGAGGTCTGCACGTCGAGCGCCACGCGCATGAGACCCATCAGGGGCATCAGCAGCCGCGCCTGGACGGTGGTGAACGCGACGATCGTGCCGGCGGTGATGGCCCCCGTCCCACCGGCGATCAGAAACCCGGCCACGAGGTAGATCACGGCGGGCACGCTCGACATGATGACCTGCACCACCGCGAAGAAGCCCTGGCCGCTCATCGCCCGACGCACTTGCAGGTGCACCTGGTTGTCGTTCTCGGCGTCGAACCGCGCCGACTCCGTGCGCTGACGGTTGAAGGACTTCGAGAGCAGGATGCCGGACACGCTCAGGGTCTCCTGCGTGATCGCCGACAGCTCGGACAGGGACTCCTGCGTCTCGCCCGCGATGCGGGCGCGCACCTGGCCGACGCGGCGCTGGACGAAGATGAGGAACGGCATGAGCGCGACGGCGATCAGCGTCAGGCGCCAGTCGATGAGGATCATGGCCACGAGGGAGGCGATGACCGTCACCGCGTTGCCGAGGATGCTGGTGACCGTGTTCGTGAGGACTCCCGACACGCCCCCGACGTCGTTCTGCAGCCGCGACTGGATGACGCCCGTCTTCGTGCGCGTGAAGAATCCCAGTTCCATCGCCTGGAGATGTTCGAACAGCCGGGTGCGCAGGTCGCCCGTCACGCGGTTGCCGACGGTGGCCGTGAACCACGTCTGTCCGACGTTGAGCGCGGCAGAGAAGAGGAACAGCACGATCATGACGCTCACGAGGATCGCGAGCAGTCGCAGATCGGGAGCCGAACCGTCGATCGGGAACAGCGCGTCGTCGAAGATGCGCTGAACCAGGAGCGGCGGGATCACCCCGACCGCTGACGCGAGGATCACGAGAAGGACGGTGATCGCGATCCGTCCCCGGTACGGCCGGAAGAGCTCGACGACCCTCTGGCCGAGGTTCGCGACGCGCGGGGCCTGGGCGTTACGACGTCGTTGTTCGGCGGCATCGACACCGCGGAACATGCTTCCGCCAACTCCACCTGGGCCCATGCGGGCCAGCCTACGTCCGCCCACCGACACCGGCGCCCCGCGGCCGCACCGACTAAACTGGCGGTCCTGCTCCCCCGGCATCCGTTCCACAATTCTTCTCGACGGTGGAATATCTCCGCGGCATACGTCGTTCGGTTGGATGCACGTCGCCGCTCTGGCGCCACGAAGCCCCCCGCACGCAAAGGACCTCGTCATGGCCGCCACCGGCACCATCGCCTCCCCGCCCGCCACCTCGGGGGTCACCTCCGCGCAGAGTCGCGTGATCTGGCTGTTGCTGACGGCCGCCTTCGTGGCGATGCTGAACGAGACGACGATGAACGTCGCGATCCCGTTCCTCATCCGCGACCTCGACATCACCGCCGTCTCCGCCCAGTGGCTCACCACGGCCTTCATGCTGACGATGGCGGTCGTGATCCCGATCACGGGATTCCTCCTGCAGCGCTTCACCACGCGCCAGGTCTTCATCACCGCGATGACGCTCTTCTCGACCGGAACCCTCGTGGCCTTCCTGTCGCCGGGCTTCGAGCTCCTCGTGGTCGCGCGCGTCATCCAGGCGTCGGGCACCGCGATCATGATGCCGCTGCTGATGACGACCATCATGACCATCGTGCCGCCGCAGCACCGCGGGCGGATGATGGGCCGCGTCAGCATCGTCATGGCGCTCGCCCCGGCGATCGGACCGACGATGTCGGGCCTGATCCTGCAGTCCCTCGGGTGGCACTGGATCTTCGGCATCGTCCTGCCCATCGCGCTCGTGTCGCTGTTCGTCGGCGCACGCTGGATCCACAACCTCGGCGAGACGCGCACCGCGCCGATCGACGTGGCATCCGTGATCCTCTCGGCCCTCGGCTTCGGCGGCCTCGTCTTCGGGCTGAGCCAGATCGGCGGCGGACACGGCGGTGACCCGGATGCCGCCTCGGCCTCGCTCGTGACCCTGATCGCGGCCCTGACGATCGGTGTGGTCGGCCTGGGTGCGTTCATCTGGCGCCAGCTGCGCCTCCAGCGCACGGACTCCGCCCTGCTCGACCTGCGCGTGTTCCGCTCGCGCGCCTTCACGCTGACCGTGGCGCAGCTGGGCGTGATGTCGCTGGCGTTCTTCGGCGCGATCACCCTGCTGCCGCTCTACCTGCAGACGGTGCTCGGCAAGAGCCCCCTCGAGACCGGACTGGCCGTGCTGCCGGGTTCGCTCATCATGGGACTCGCCGGACCCGTCATCGGGCGCATCTACGACCGCTTCGGCACCCAGGTGCTTCTCGTGCCCGGCGCCGTCATCGTCAGCGGCACGCTGTGGTTCTACACCACCGTCGGCACCCAGACGTCGTTCGTGCTGCTCATCGTCGTGCAGACAGTCATGATGATCGGTCTCGCACTCTCGTTCACGCCGCTGTTCACCGCGTCCCTCGGCTCGCTCGAGCCGCGGTTCTACTCGTACGGCTCGGCGATCGTCGGAACCGTCCAGCAGGTGGCGGGAGCGGCCGGCATCGCGCTGCTCATCACGGTCATGTCGTCGGTTTCGGCGGCGACCGGCGAAGGACTCGAAGCGGATGCCGCGGGTACCCGCACCGCGTTCCTCATCGCCGCGATCATCTCGTTGCCGCTGATCGTGGGGGCGTTCGTCATCCGCAAGCCGGCGGACCAGATCGAAGGCACCGCCCCGCTCGCGCACTGAGGCGCATGCGAGACGGAGGGCGGATCAGAGCGAGCAGGAACCGCCGCCGCAGCACTGCGACGCGGGGCGGGACGACTCCTTCGCCTCGTCGCCGGGAGCGTTCAGCAGAGTGAGAACGGGCTTCGAGGCGGACGTCGTGTCAGACGTGGTGTCACCGGACATGCGCTCCATGCTACGCCTGCGTGCGCACGACCGGGCCGCGCGCTAACGCCGGCCTCCGGCATCCGCAACCCCCGTCCCGGGGGACGCCTCGATTCTTACCGTGGGGTGATCCCCGATCGAGAAAGAGAGAGTCGCACCATGACCGATCTCAGCGGCAAGCGCATCGCCTTCCTGCTCACCGATGGCTTCGAAGACAGCGAGCTCACCAGTCCCTGGCAGGCCGTGACCTCGGCGGGTGCCGAGGCCGTCCTCGTGTCGCCGAGCGAGGGCAGCGTGACCGGCGAGAAGGGTCACGAGCAGAAGGTCGACCTCGCGGTCGGCTCGGCATCCGCCGACGACTTCGACGCCCTCGTCCTTCCGGGTGGCGTGCAGAATGCGGACGACATCCGCATCGTGACGGATGCCGTGACCTTCACCCGTGACTTCTTCGTGCAGCACAAGCCCGTCGCCGTCATCTGCCACGGCGGATGGATCCTGACCGAGGCCGACGTGCTGACGGGCCGGACGCTCACGAGCTACCCGACGTTGCAGACCGACCTGCGCAACGCGGGTGCGACGTGGGTCGACGAAGAGGTCCACGTCGACCAGGGCCTGGTGTCGAGCCGCACCCCCGACGACCTCCCCGCGTTCACCGCCAAGCTCGTGGAGGAAGTCGCCGAGGGGCGGCACTCCGGTCAGACCGCCTGACGTTCCCCCGGGACGACGGCCCCGCACCACCACGGTGCGGGGTCGTCGTGTTCACGTCGTCCCGTCGGGGAGAACCTGACAGGACGGACACCACTGGCCGGCGCCCTTCGTGCCCGGGATGTCCTCGATGACGCCGTCCCCCTCGGGACACGGCTCGCCCGTACGGCCGTGCACGCGCATCGACGCGACCTTCGCGGCTTTCTGGTCCGCAATCGGCACTCCCCGCCGCGCGATGACCGCGGCCGTGAGCGTGTCGTGCAGCGCGAGGTGCAGCCGCGTAATGTCGTCCTCGCTCAACGACGACGCGTGAGCGGTCGGTGAAAGGCGCGCGGCGTAGAGAATCTCGTCCGAGTAGGCGTTGCCGATCCCCGCGAGCGTCTCCTGCTCCTGGAGCAGCGCCTTGAGCTGCTTGCGCCGGCCGCCGAGGGCCTCCGCGAGCATCTCCCGCGAGTAGCCCGGGTCGATGGCATCCGGTCCCAGCTTCGCCACCGCCGGCACGTCTTCGGGCGCATCGACGACGTGCAGTTGGACGGACAGCCACTCCCCGGCATCGGTGATGCCCAGGATGCCGTTGTCGAGAACGACGCGGGCGATCTCGGGCGCGGGCGAACCGACGTCCGCCTCGCCGCGGGCTCGCCAGGTCGCCCACCCGGCGCGGCCGAAGCCGATCCCCAGGTGGACGCCCTCCAGGTCGAGGTCGAGATGCTTCCCGTGGCGCGTGGCGCCGGTGACTCTCCGACCGATCAGCTCGGTGAGCGGCCGCGCCCGCGTCTTGAGCGCACGCCCCTCCAGAAGGTCGACCTCGCGGACCGTGTGACCGCGGAGGCGCTCACGCAGGAACAGCGTGAGCGCCTCGACTTCGGGTGCCTCGGGCATGAGGACGCCTGTCAGACCTCGGTCTCGGGCGAGGCCGGGGCCGTGGTCGGCGCCGTGGTCGGCGCGGGGTACGACGGCGTCGCGGCCGGGGCCTTCTCCCCCGAGCGCTGCGCGGTCGCGAACGCATCCGCCACCGCGCGGCCCTGGATGATCTGCGTCAGGTCGATTCCGGTCGCGGCCTTCACAGCCTCGAACGACGAACGCAGGCCCGTCGCCGACTCGGTCGCGAGGTGGCCGCTGGCTCCCTCGCCGCCGAGCACGGTGATGTTGCCGACGCGGTCGTAGCCCTTGGCGAACTCCGCCATCATCGGCACGAGCGACTCGAGAGCACGCTGCGCGAGCAGAGCCTCCTGGTTGTGCGAGAGGGCTTCGGCCTCGGCGCGGATCGCCTCGGCGCGCGCCTCACCGGCGAGGCGCACGGCCTGCGCGTCGGCCTCGGCGCGCACGCGCACGGCGGCGGCTTCCTGCTCGGCGATCTGCGCGCGGGCCTCGGCCGCCTTGATCTGCGAGTACGCCTCGGCGTCGGCATCCTTCTGACGCTGGTACAGGTCGGCGTCGGCGACACGGGCGACCTCCGACTCGAGGCGGGCCTGCGTGTTCTGCGCTTCCTGCTGCAGAACGGCCTGGCGACGCTCGGCGCGCGTGAGCGCTTCTGCCTGCTCGGCCTCGGCGTTGGCGCGACCGACCTCGGCCTTGGCTGCGGCGCTGTTCTTGTCGAGCTTCGTCTGCTCGATGAGGTTCGCTTCGTCGGTGGCGATCTGGCGCGCGCGGATTTCGCGAACCGCGTTGATGCGCGCGACCTCGGCCTCGCGCTTCACGCGCTCGACCTCCGTGGCACCCAGCGCCGAGATGTACCCGTTGCTATCGGTGACGCCCTGGATCTGGAACGAATCGAGGATCAAGCCCTGCGACGACAGATCGCCCTTGATCCCCTCGGCGATCTGGTCGGACAGACGCTGGCGGTCGCGCATGAGCTCTTCGACGGTCAGCGTCGCGACGACTCCGCGGAGCGCGCCCTCGAGCTGCTCGGTGGTGAACTGCTCGATGGCCTTGTCCTGCGAGGCGAAACGCTCGGCCGCGCGACGCACCTGCTCGGGGTCGGAGCCGATCTTCACCAGCGCGACACCGCTGACGTTCACGGTGACGCCGTTGGACGACTGCGCGGTCGGCTCCATCTTGATCTGACGAGCGCGCAGCGAGATCATCTCGCCGCGCTGCGTGAGCGGGTTGACGATGGCACCGCCACCGGTGATGACGGTGATGCGCGAGGACTCACCGTCCGCGCCTCTTTGACGCTTACCGACGATGACCAGGGCTTCATCGGCCTTGGCGACGCGGTACCAGCCGCGGATCAATCCCGCGACGATGAGGAAGACGACGATGACGACGACGAGTGCGATGACCACGACGATGCCGATCGCCCCCAGAGCAGCAAATTCCATGGTTCTCCTTCGACAGGCACCGCGCGAGGCGGTACGGGGGAATTCCTTCCAACCTATCGGCCGACTCGGAGGCGGTGTCCACCCCCTTCCGTCGGAGAAAGCGTCACACGACGCTCGGGCGGGGCGTACCGTTAAGAGGAAGGCGGCCCGAACCGCCTCCGGAAGGGTCCCCCATGAAGATCGTGTCCTCCTCCGACTGGAGGGATGCCATCGCCTTCGACGTCCCGGTCCTCGTCGCCGACGTGGTGCCCGGTGAGCCCACGCGCTGTGTGGCGTGCGGCACGGACGGCGCGCTGATCGAGCGCACCGAGCTCTGGGCGGTCAAGCACCGCCACCCGAAGCACCACGGCGGTTTCGTGCGGTTCTACTGCGAGTCGCACAAGCCCGCCGTCGCTCCCCCGCCTCCCGCGCCCGTCGAGATGAAGCGTGCGCGTGGCGCCGCACCCCGGGCCGAGCGTCGCCCCAGCACCCCGAAGGCCGTCGCGGTCACCGACCGTCCGATGCGGACGATGTGCCCCGACTGCTTCGTCGAGGTGTCGGCGGGCGGCGACTGCGGCATGTGCGGCGCCCAGGTCGTCTGACGCACACGACGAAACCGCCCCGTCGCGCGAGCGGCGGGGCGGTTGTCGTGAGGAAGCGGCTCAGCGCGCCGAGATGGTCCATCCGGCCTCGTGCGACGCGCCCGGGGCGAGAGCGATCACCCCGGTGTCGTAGTCGTATGCGTCGTCGTTGAAGGCATCGGGCGCGCACGTCATCGGCTCGACGGCGAGTCCCGCGCGGTGTCCCGGAGTGCCGGGTCCCGCGGGTAGGTCGGCCGTGTGGATCTGCACCCACGAGCAGGACTCGTCCCACGACATGGCCACGCCCGTGCCGGACGGATCGGTGAGGGTGACGGTCGCGCGGGAGTCGGCATCCCGGATCAAGCCCGTGTAGGCGTGGTCGATCTCGACCGCACCCAGCACGCGCGGGGCACGGAAGTCGAACCGATCCGCGTCGACCGTCACGGATGCCAGCGCCACCGGCGCGAGGCGGTCCGGCGTCACCTCCAGCACGGTGTCGGCGGGCAACTCGAGAGTCCACTCGTCCAGGGTCGCGGGACCCGCGACGAGGTACGGGTGCGGACCGGTGCCCCACGGGGCGGGCGCGTCCGAGAGGTTCGTCGCCCGGACCGTCTGCGTCAGGCCGTCGGCATCCAGTCGGTACGTGGTCGAGACCACGAGCCACCAGGGGTATCCGGACTGGGCGGGAACGGTCGCCGTGAGGGTGACAGCGTCATCGGACGCGTCGAGGATGTTCCAGTTCGCCCACGAGAGGAGCCCGTGCAGCGCGTGGGCACGGTTGGGCTCGGTGAGCGCGAGCTGGTGTTCCTCCCCGCCGAAGCGATGGATGCCATCGACCACGCGGTTGGGCCAGGGGGCGAGCGTCGTCCCCCGGTAGGCGGGGCGCAGTTCGTCTTCGGCGAAGGGAACGACGAGGTCGCGCCCCTCGAACGTCAGAGAGCGAAGGGAGGCGCCGACGCTGGCGATGGCGGCTTCGTAGCCGTGGGCGCGCAGGACGACGGGGGTACCCGAGATCGGCGTGGGGGTCTCGGTGGGAACAGCATCGGTCATCCCGCCATTATCGCGGGGGAAACGACGAATGCCCCGACCGGGCGGTCGGGGCATTCGGGGAGGGCGACTTACTTGAAGGCGTCCTTGACGTTCTCGCCGGCCTTCTTGACGTTGGCCTTGCTCTGCTCGGCTTGGCCCTCGGCTTCGAGCCGCTCGTTGTCCGTGGCCTTGCCCCAGGCTTCCTTCGCCTTGCCGGTGAGGTCTTCAGCGGCGTTCTTGATCTTGTCGTCGAGTCCCATGTCGGCTCCTCCCGCGTCATTCTCGGGTCTTTCCCGATGAGGCCACGGTATGTCGTTCGATGTCCCGCATGAGGGGGGTTGAATTTCCGAATCGAGTGAGGAAGAGAGGTCGCCGCACCGCTAAGTTCGAAAGCGTGCGTCCCTCCCGAACCGCTCTCGCCGGTGGCATCGCGCTGCTCGGCCTGACGTTCGCGCTCGGCTCCTGCAGCTCCGCATCGAGTTCGCTCAGTCTGGCCGACATGGCGACGGCGCCGACCGCATCAGCCCAGACGCTTCCCCCCGTGGAGGTCGTCTCCGCCGCGTCGGTGATCGTGCTCGCGCTCGATCAGGCGACGGTCGAGGGCGGCACCGCGCAGGATCCCCTCGTCTACGGCGCGAGCGCCGTGGACGACTGGCGGTCCGCGCTCGGGGCCGACCCGACGAGCTCGAACGTCCTCGCCCCGACCGGGTGGGACACCGGCGTCGTCGCCCACGAATGGCCCGGGTTGCGGCTCCTCACGCCTCCTGACGGTCCCGGGTGGCTGTCGGTCACCGCGGCCGAGGTCAACGGTCATCCCGTCCGTACCGCGCACGGTATCGGCGTGGGTTCCACCCGGGCCGCGGCCCTGGCGGCGGGCGCTGTCGCGGGCTACGGCGACGAGCTGCGGCTCGACGTCCAGGACGTGCCGGGAACCTCGTCGTTGCAGAACGCGGGGAGCGTCGGCAAGAAGTTCATCTCGCTCGGGATGAGCGAAGACGTCGTGGCATCCGTCCACGTGCCGGCCGACGATTTCAGCGACCTGTGAGCGACGTCCATCCCTTCGGCGATCTCCTCGAGGGCGAACAGAGCGAGGAACACCCGAGCGGACGCGGCGGGCGTGTCGTCCTGATCGTGTTCCTCGTCCTCCTGCTTCTCTTCTTCGGCGGGAGCGGCGGCTACGTGTGGTGGGCCTCGGCGGCACCCGTCGGACCGCCCACCGTCACGTCCTATGCGCCGAGTATCGCCCCGGGAGCCGCGGCATCGATCGCGCTGCCGAGCTCGGGCTCGATGCTGGTGACCGTCCAGGGCGGAGGGACGTACCTCGGCGCGGATCCGGTGACCTGGTCCTCGGGCGGCGACGATGCGCGCCCCATCGCCAGCATCTCGAAGCTCGTGACGGCGCTGGTGGTGCTCGACGCGCACCCCCTGGCCGATGCGAACGATCCCGGCCCGACGATCGCCTTCACGGAGGCCGACACCGACCTGTACGACCAGTTCTATGTCCGCGGGGCGACGATCGCGCGCATGCCCGACGGCGCGAAGCTGTCGCTGCACGACGCGCTCGCCACGATGCTGCTGCCCTCCGCGAGCAACTACGCCGTCGCGGTCGCCCGCTGGGCCTTCGGCTCGGAGGGGGCCTACGTCGACGCCGCGAGGTCGTGGCTCACCAAGAACGGACTGAACGCGACCCGGATCGTGGATGCCACCGGCATCGACGACCGCAACACCAGCACGCCGAGCGATCTCGTCGCTCTCGGCAAGCTCGCCGCGGCCAACCCGGCGATCGCCGCCATCGCGGCCACTCCGTGGGTCAACCTGCCCGCGGGGCCCGGGAACATCGAGAACACGAACGTCCTCCTCGGGACCTCGGGCATCACGGGTTTGAAGACGGGCAACCTCGGCGACGGCACCTTCAACCTGCTGTTCACCTCGGTCCTCGACGTCGGCATCGGCGCGCCGCTGCATGTCCTCGGCATCCGTCTGGGCGGCGAGACCCGAGCGAGCGCGAATCAGGATGTCGTCGTGCTTCTCGAGAGCATCCGTGACGGCTTCCACACCATCCAGGTGGGGACCAGCGGCGCGGAGGTCGGCAAGATCACGACCCCGTGGGGGTCCAGCGCGAAGGTCGTCGTCGGTCAGAACGCCTCGATGATGACGTGGTCCGACACCGCGGTCACGACACAGCTCGACACGACGACCCCCGAGAAGTACGCCGACGGCGAGAAAGTCGGCACGATCACCTGGACCGCCGGTCCGAACACCGCCTCCTCCGACGTGATGATCTCGGGCGCGATCGAGGAACCGACGCTGTGGTGGCGGTTGACCCACCCCACCGAGCTCGGCGGCTGACGCGCAGGACTACCCGCGCGGCGCGACCGTCGTCGGCGCGTAACCCGCGAAGCCGTCGATGCGCTGCTGGGCGAGGGTCGTCCCGAGTTCCTGACGAGCTCCCGGATAGACCCAGTAGAAGTGCAACGCGGCGTACGTCGCCTGGGGAGCGGCATCCAGGACGAAAGGGGCGATGTTCCAGGAACCGAGCACACCCGCCGTGCCGTCGCCCGTGTCCCGCTCAATGCGCAGCACCGGGGTCTTGATCAGACGGGCCTGCGAGACCCCCGTCGAGTTGGTCGTCGTGGCCCAGATGCCCGTCACCTCGTCCCACGGGATGTTCACCGCCACACCCTGGTAGCGCACGGCGATGCCGCTGCGCCCGACCGCGATGCATTGACGGTTGCCCCACGACGAACGGCTGCGCGAGGCCGCGATGAGGTTGAGCAGCACCAGCACCGCGAACAGACCCAGGATGCCGAACAGCACGGCGATCACGTACGGCATCGGGCCCTGCATCGACGGCGTGGTTCCCGCCTGCGTGAGCACGCCCCACACGATCCAGCCGCACATGAGCGTGATGAGGGCGAACGCGATCGTGAGGATCAGCGGCGGCCGGCGCAGCGGCGCGACGTGCAGCCACTCGTCGGGTGCGCGCTCGAAGGTGCGGTTGAACATCTCGGCCGGAAGAAGCTGCAGGCGCTTGCGGGAAGCGAAGGGCGTCGCCCATCCGGGAGGGATGAAAGCCGAGCGAGGGTTGGGCGCGTTCACGGCGGATAGTTTACGAAGCACCGGGGACATCCGGGGAGGCTGGACAAGGCCCCCTCCCGTCTCGCTCGCCCTCGTACGCTGGAGCCATGGCACACCTCTCTCCCGCGCAGATGGACCGCGCCGTCGGAACCGTGATCGTGTCCGCGGCCGGCGACGCCCTCGGCTCGGCGTACGAGTTCGGCCCCGCGCTCTCCGACGACGTCGTGCCCGTCTTCGGCCGCGGCCACTTCGGTCACGCGGAGCGCGAGTGGACCGACGACACGAGCATGGCCGTCCCGGTGCTCGACGAGCTCGCCGCGGGCCGCCGTCTCACCGACCCCGCCGCCCTCGAGCGCATCGTCGCCGCGTGGCAGGGCTGGGCCCGCACGGCACTCGACGTCGGCGCCCAGACCCGGCACGTGCTCGGCCGCATCCCCTCTCCCCCGACGATGGATGCCATCCGCTCCGCCTCCCGCGCGACCCACGACGAGACCGGTCGCAGCGGCGGCAACGGCTCCCTGATGCGCACCGGCCCCGTGGCCCTCGGCTATCTGGATCGTCCGGCGAACGAGCTCACCGCGGCCGCGGCGGCCGTCGCGCAGCTGACGCACTGGGAGGACGACAACATCGACGCGTGCGCGCTCTGGTGCGCGGCGATTCGTCACGGCATCCTGACCGGCGACCTCGATATGCGCGGTCAGCTCGAGGTCGTCCCGCCGGAGCGCCGTGATCGGTGGGCCGCGCTGATCGACGAAGCCCTGGTCCCCGGGACGCACCCGCGCGACTTCCGCGAAGCGAACGGGTGGGTCGTACGTGCCTTCCAGGGCGCGCTGGCCGCCGTCGCCGGTGCAAGCGGGCCTCTTGATGCCATCGAGCGAGCGGTTCGCGGTGGGAACGACACCGACACGGTCGCCGCGATCGCCGGCGCCCTCGCCGGCGCGGTCTGGGGCGCCGAGGCGCTGCCGGCCTCGCACGTGGAGGGGCTGCACGGGTGGCCGGGTATCGACGGTAGGGAGCTCGCGCGGCGGGCGCGGGTGGCTGTGGGGGCGTCAGCGGTGTCGGGGCGGGGCTGAGTTCAGCTTCCGACGGCGGTGCCCTGGTGAAAGACCAGCCGGGGCTCGCTTTCGACGCAGCGCCAGAGGGAGGACCGCCGCGAGAGACGGCCGTCGTAACTGAGCAGGTAGGTGAGGAGAACGGCATCCGATCCCACCGGCAGCGTCGTCTGTTCGCTGAGATGGACCGGAACGTCTTCCGCGGGTGACACGAGCAGCGCCGCGATGATCTGGTTACGGTCGTAGGCACGACCAGACTGTCCGAATTCCCGGAAGTCCGGCGCGAGCAGCGTGCGCAGTGCTGTCTCGTCGTGCCGGACGTCGGGGCGGAGGAGGGCCCGTTCCGCGGTCCAGGCTGCCTCGATGTCACGCGGGGTGTTCGTCATAGATCCTCCGTCAACGGATGGCGGTCCGGTGACCGCAGATAGGACAGGACCAGTGTGACGGCGGCAATGATCGCGCAGCCTCCCATGGCGGCGAACAGGTGCCAGATTGCGGCTGACAAGTGACCCTCTGCACGAGCCACGAGGATGGTCACTGACGACGCGCTCACGCAAACGACGAAGATCGTGCCCCCGACGGACAGCGGCGCGTAGCCCGGCTTGATGATGAGCCGGAGGGAGACGGCCGCAAGCGCGAGACCCATGACGACGGCACACACCGCCATCGCCACCGACGAGTCATCTGTGCTCACGCGGAAACGCCCACGGCCACCGAAGGCCGCCGCGAGTATCGCCCCACCGGTCGTGGGGAAAATCCACGATGCGATGGCGAATACGGGATCGGTACGGTGGAAGAACCCGTGCCGCCAGTGCCGGACCAGAGGCTTGTGTTCGTCGCGCCAACGTCGCCGCGTCAGTGGAGGGCTCCCGTCGGTCACGGACCTATTGTCGCGTAAGCGGTGATTTCGAGTGAGCGCCGTCGCGCCTCAGTCGGTAAGGCGTAACTTCACCTCGTTGCCATCGTCTGACCTGATTGCGCCCGCTTCTTCCGCGAGATAGGCAGTCCCGAACACATCGCAGTCGAGTACGGCGAAGGATCGGATCAAATCCGCCGGAGAACGAATCCGCCTGGCACGCTATCCGAGTGGCCGGGCCACCAAATTCGAATTTCGCCTTCGTCGCGCAACCGTGACACCAGACGACAATTTGGTTCGAGTTTTGCAATCAGCGTACGCAGTGCCGAGAAACCCGTCTGATCGTCCTCTGCGGATGCGTCGCCCTAGGCAGGAAGGCCGTAGTTTTGCCCCATGTCGTCGTCGGCCAGCCGAGTGATCACCATCGGTCTCAATGTGCTGAGGTGCGCGGCTGTCGGGTTCGCGTGCGGTGCGATCGTCGGCGCGCTGTACGTGCTGATCGGCTGGTTCCCCGGTGCGATGAAGGCGTTCGCCGAGCATTCCCAAGTCGCCGATCCGCGCGTCTCTCTTCTGGCGTGGTGCATGACATACGCCATCGTGTGCGGAGCCGTGGGATTCGTCGTCGGCGCCATCATCGGCGCCTTCAAGACCACACCCTCTCACTCGAAGAAGCGTCCTCCACGTTGAGACCGGATTCCGTCTGCGCGAAGTTCTCGACAGTGCCATTGTCGTCGTCACACCAACTGCGCTTGCAGAGCCGGCGGTCCATCGCTTCATTTACGACACGCCATCAGCAGGCGGACTCGCACCGTCGAGGATCTTCACACCCTCGGACGTTCAGTTGTCGAAGCGGAGCCCGACCGCGTTACGTCGCCGCTAGGCATCACCGAGCACAATTCGGCCCCGAAATGGAACCCAGGACGGGTTGGGCTTCTGGCGCATTGCGATAACCGATGTCCCACGGGAGGTTGTCGCGCGAATCCGGCCACACCAACTGCAGCGCTTCGAAGTCGCCGAGCATTCTTTCTGCCGCCGTCATCCCGCGGCGGTCGTCGACGCGGATGAGCGCCACCGAGCCCGACTCGGTGAGAGCATCCGTGCGATCTCCGGGCCGAAAGGCTCCGCTCAGCTGCTGTTGATACACCGCATTCCTGATGAACACGTCCGCGACGTCCGCAGGCAGACCGGTGATCAGGAGTTCGGCCCAACCTCTCGCCGTGAGACCGACCGTGTAGGAGAACGGTGCAGCCGACGCGTCGCCGAGCACATGTCTTATTGCCCAGCCGTGCGTCTCTACCATTCGCTTCAAATCGGCGAATGCGCGCTCGTTCGGGCTACCCACGATCCTGACCCTAGCGGTGCCCGCCGCGCGAGTCGTCAGTTGTCGAGGCGGAATTCCACGATGTCCCCGTCATGTGAATCGACACCGTCGATTTCCTCAGCGAGATACGCAGTGCCGTATACGTCACACTCCAGCGCTGCCAGAGATGAGATCAAATCAGCCTGGAGAACGAACCCTCCCTGCACGCTGTCGGAGCCCCCGGACCACCAGATTCGCGTGTCGCCGCTGTCTCGCAGCCTTGACACCAGAGACGCATTCGGTTCAAGTTTTGCAATCAATACGCGGAGGGCCGAGAAGCCTGTCGCATCCTCGTCTCCCGCAGCCTCATCGTCGACCGTGTGCGACCAGTAGGTCTGCTGATACCGCAAACGCTCCGGCGCAACGTCTCGCCCCGATCGCCCAGCCGGAGTGAGATCACCCTTGTCACCCCAGTGAGTGGGTTCGATCCCAAGCATCGCGGAGATTTCGCTCACCGTCATTGAGTCGCTATGGACAGTGAATGACGCTCGATTGCCCCGGATCATGGTTGGGAGCTTACTTCGACCCGCCAGACCTGGTTCCGACGCCGAACTCCACCACCTGGTTGGAACACCGAGTATTTCCACACCAATTACCTGAACGCTCCGAACCGAGGGGTGGAGCACATCAGTTATTGAAGCGGAACTCCACCACGTCGCCATCCTGCATGACGTAATCCTTGCCCTCGAGCCGCGCCTTGCCCTTCGCGCGGGCCTCGGCGACCGAGCCGAGTTCGACGAGGTCGGCGAACGAGATGACCTCGGCCTTGATGAAGCCCTTCTCGAAGTCGGTGTGGATGACACCGGCAGCCTGCGGAGCCTTGGCGCCCTGCGGGATCGTCCAGGCGCGGGCCTCCTTGGGGCCGGCGGTGAGGTAGGTCTGCAGGCCGAGCGTGTCGAAGCCGATGCGCGCGAGCTGGTCGAGGCCCGACTCGTCCTGACCGGTGGATGCCAGCAGCTCAGCGGCATCCTCCGGATCGAGGTCGATCAGCTCGGACTCGATCTTGGCATCCAGGAAGACGGCCTTCGCGGGGGCGACCAATGCCGCGAGCTCGTCCTTCTTCGCCTGATCGGTGAGCACGGCCTCGTCGACGTTGAAGACGAAGATGAACGGCTTCGCGGTCAGCAGCCCCAGCTCGCGGATCGGCGACAGATCGAGACCGGATGCCGAGAGCAGCACGCCGCGCTGCAGCGCATCCTGCGCAGCCTTGGCGGCGTCGAGCACCGAGGGGTCGAGCTTCTTGCCCTTGACCTCTTTCTCGTAGCGCGTGATCGCCTTCTCGAGGGTCTGGAGGTCGGCGAGCTGCAGCTCGGCGTTGATGGTCTCCATGTCGCTGGCGGGGTTGACCGCACCGTCGACGTGGACCACGTCGTCGTCGGCGAATCCGCGGACGACCTGGGCGATGGCATCCGCCTCACGGATGTTCGCGAGGAACTGGTTGCCGAGCCCCTCGCCCTCGCTCGCGCCGCGCACGATGCCGGCGATGTCGACGAACGACACCGCGGCGGGCACGAGCCGCTCGCTGCCGAACACGTCGGCGAGCTGCTGCAGGCGCACATCGGGAAGGTTCACGACCCCGACGTTCGGCTCGATGGTCGCGAACGGGTAGTTCGCGGCGAGCACCGAGTTCTTGGTCAGAGCGTTGAAGAGGGTCGACTTTCCGACGTTGGGAAGGCCGACGATGCCGATTGCTAAGTGTGACACCCCGCGAGCCTACCCGGCGCGCGCCGACGACGTTCCCAGCTCCCAGCGGCGACGTAACCGGTTGACGAGCATCGGCCTTGCCTCCAACGCTTCACGCGTCTGAATCACTCGGCCGAGCAGTTGGAAATACCGCGCGGGCGGGATGCCGAAACGCGCGCGGATCGCCTCGTCCTTACGGCCCGACCACCTCGGCCACTGCTCTTCGAAGTCGAGCAGCTCCGTCATCACGATGCTCGTCATGTGGATAGTCTGCGCGGGGCCTCCGACATCGCCGCTACGCTCCCCCAGTGACCCTCCCGCCGCCGCTCGCCTGCCCGCTCTGCGGCACGGTCATCGCCGCCACCTGGTGCCACGCGTGCCGCGTCGACGTCATCCCCGTGTCGGTGGGACGACGTAACCTGGACCCCTCTCGGCCGGGGAAAGGACACCCGGGCACCCGTGGGAACGAACAGACGCTACGCGCACGTTATCGACCGACGCATGGACGAGAAGATCCTGCTCACCATCTCGCGCGGCGGGCCGCTGCAGTCGCTCACCGCCGCCGAGCTCCGGCTGAACGAGGTGCCGCTGACGATCGACCCGCAGCCGCGGCGCAAGGTGAAGGCGTGGGTCCGATTCGGCGACACACCCGCCCGCGTCTACGCGATCGCCGCACGCTGGACGCCGGATGCCGTCGGAATCGTCTTCCACGTCAACGACGTCGAGCACCGCTGCTGGGTATGGGCAGGAGCCGTCGACGGCATCAGCCCGTAGCGGCATCCCGTCGCCTCCTCCGATCTGAGCATCCGGCCGCACGCGGATAGGATGCGGGCATGGCATGGGACCGGCATCATTCGAGTTGGTGGAGCGACACCAACATGGGCATCAAGAACTGGATCGCCGTCCTGCTCATAGTGATCATGGCGGCGATCAGCGGCGTGCTGGTCGCGATGCTGATGCAGCGCCCGAACCTCGGGGCCTCTGTCGGCGAATACACGGCGAAGCCGGTTCCGATGCCCACGAGCTCGCCACGTCCCGTCACCTTGTTCATCGGGGACTCGTACTCCGCCGGTGCCGGCGCATCCGCAGAAGCGAAGCGGTGGACGACACTCTCTTCGAAAGATCTCGGCTGGTCGGAGGTGAACGCCGCGCTCGGCGGCACCGGGTACCTCGCGACGGCGGGCAAGGATGGCTGCGGTCTCGACTACTGCGGCACCTACCTCGAAGCGATCGCAGGCGTCGAAAAGGCGGAACCAGACGTCATCGTCATCTCCGGCGGCCGCAACGACAACGCGCGACTCACGCAAGAGGTCGTCGAGGAGACCATCCGTTCCGCCACGGCGCGATGGCCTGAAGCTCGGGTCGTCGTGACCAGCCCGCTCTGGGACGACGACGAGCCTCCGGTATGGCTCAGCGACTCGGTAGACCGCGTGCGCGACGCTGCCGCGGCCACCGGAGTCACGTTCCTCGATCTCGGACAGCCCCTCGCCGACCGCGGCGACTACCTCTCCGACGACGGCGTGCATCCCGACGACGCCGGCTACGCCGCCATCGCTAACGCCTTCGTTGGTGCGTGGCGCGCAGCTTTCCCCGCCTGAAGACGCCGAAAAGCCCCCTCGGCCGCGCGCACGGATGCGCGGAGCCGAGGGGGCTTTGTTCTGTCGCCGCTCAGGAGAGCGTCGAGGGGTTCGTGTAGGTGTCGTTGTAGTAGCGACCGCCGGACGTGAGGACTTCCTTGGAGTACAGCCCCGAGTCGATCGCCGCCACCTCATCGAAGGTCCGACCCGAGATCGACAGATCCTCGATGTACGCGCGCATGAACGCCCACGAACCGGCGTTGTCTTTGCTGCCGCTGTTGGTGGTCGGGTCGATGACGACACCGCCCTGGGTGTTTCCGTTCGCGTCGATGCCTGGCACCGGCGAGGACGAGCCGAAGGCGATCCCACCGCCGGCATACGCGCCCGTGACGGCCGCCTGTGTTCCATCTCCGGGCACCGAGATCGGCGCGTTCGTCTGCGGCACGCCGCCCACGTTGGTGAACCAGTAGGCGGTGCCGAGAGCGGCGAAGCGCGGCACACCCGCAGCAGTCGGGGCGCTCTCGGACGGGTCGAAGCGGGCGCCTGCTCGAGTCGGTTGCCCGCTGAGAGGACGTACGGCCGCGAGCGCGCCTGGCGACGAGCTCTGCGCCAGGGCCATGTGGACGAGCGCTGAGTTGGTCTGCTGACCGTTGCCGTTGACACCGAAGATCATGTCGTTGTTGTACTTCGCGTGCCGTGTCGGCCGGAACCACAGCGAGAAGTAGAAGACGTGGTTCGCACTGTCCTTCTTCGAGTGATCCATCAGGAACTTCACGAGCTTCGTCGGCAGGGCGATGGCGGGCCCGCTGCCCGCGACCGCTCCACCGCCCTGGGGCGAGATGGCGTGCAGCGCGCCCTTGCTCGTGCGTTCGGCGAGACCCGCTGCCCCGGTGAACGTGGATGGCCGCTGCATCATCGGGCGCACGTGCGCCGGCGTCGACGACCCGATGGCCGCGAGCGCCAGAGGCTCAACGATGTTCGGCAGGACCGCTCCATCGGCTGGCACGCCGGATCCCCACGGACTCAGAGGGTGGGTGGGGTCGATGAGCAGCAAGGAGCCGGACGACTCGATCGGGTCGAAACGGCGCAGCTTCGGCAGGCTCGCGGAGTTGCCACCCGTGGCTGTGAAGGGCAGGCGTTCGATGGTCGTGCTCACGGGGTCATCCATTCCAGTTCGATCAGGCGCCGTCGGATCAACTGCGCGACGACGGCGCTTCCGGAGGCGTTGAGGTGGAGGTTGTCGCTGCGGAGCGAGGTGGGCACCACACCGTTCGCGATGTCGGTCTGGTCCTGCGTCGTCGGCGTGATGCCGGCGTCGGCGAGGCCGTAGTCGATGAGGTACTGCCGTGTGTCGACGAAACGGCGACCGGCGAGCGCGCGAGCCCGCTGGTTGTATGACGTGACGTTGGCGAAGTTCCCCGAGCCTGACGGCTCCGTGGCGGAGTTGTGCTCGGAGAGCACGAGCCACCGCTTCGCGAGGTTGTCCTGCCGTTGGATCATCGCCTGCAGATCGCCGATGGCCTGGTCGACCTCGTTGATGTTGTTGCGCGCGATCCAGTAGACGAAGATGTCGGACCGGCGAGGGGTCGCGACGTCGGCGTAGAACGGCGCGGGTCGGTTGACGGTGATTGCCGAGCCGTTGGTCGAACGGGTGAAGGTGTAGCGATCGCCGGCGTGATGCACGTACTGGGTCGCGGAGGGATCACGAACGATGCTGAAGGTACCTGCGACGCGCGTGCCGCTGGGCAGAACGAGCGTCCCGGCGTAGCTCGTTGCTCCCTGCAGGAGCGGCCACCCACCCGCGACCGGGCCATCCGCCCAGAGGAGATCGACGTCGACGGAGCCGGATGCCGGCAGCGAACCGCCGGACGGGACGAAGAGGAGGGGCTGGCCTCCTTGCCGGGCCGCGATCGTCCGCGAGGACTCGCCCCCGACTGAGAGCGAGACGACGCTGACGCCGCTGAGTGCTGCGCTGATCGCGTTGGCCGCGCCGGCGAGCATCGAGTGCCCGGCGAGCGTGACGCCGGGCCCCGAGACGATGGCACGCTCCGTGTCGCCGTAAGACGCCTTGTACTTCGTGGGTACGCCGCTCGTCGTCGCGATGTTGGCTTCGAGGGAGGGGATGTGGAGGGTGCCGTCCGGACGGATCCCCCAGAGGACGTTGTCCTGGTCGTCGGTCCAGACGCGGCGGTATCCGGTGATGGAGACGAGCGAGCTGCTGATCGTTACGCCGTTGACCTTGCTGGCCGTGAGCTCGCCGATACGCGCCCAGAATGCCTCGAGGTCAGGCGCGAGCACCGATCCGTCGCGCCGGATCCCGAAGATCACCTTCTCGCGCGAGTCGGTGATGGCCCGGATGAACGTGTCATCTTCGAGTGCTGGCTGAGGGAGGATCGGGTCGGACACCAGCACGACTCCCGCGGCCGACTGGGCCAGCGCGGCTGCGGCCTGGATGACGTCGTCTTCTCCCGAGAGGATGTCGGCCAGGACGTCGCGGGACTCACTGCCCGGCGACGACAGAATGAACGCGATGAACGCATCGTCCTTCTCGATCGCGCCGTCGATAACGGACGCGAGCGCCTCGAGTCGCTCGACTGTTGCGACGTCCGGCGTCACCCACGCGAGGTCGGCCCAGGCGGTGCCGCCGTCACCGATCTTCATGCGTCGACGGGTGGTGTCCACGCCGAGCTCTCCGTCGCGGAGAGCGACGTTCGTGCTCGCCCACTGCGACGATGTTCCGCGCTTGATCTGGATCGGGCCCACGAGATCAGCCATGACGAGCCTCCTGCTCTGTGAGGGGGTTACGGCGGCGGGTGACGCCGCGGGTGATGGAGCGGATGACGTGGGGGGAGTTGTAGACGGTGAAGGCGGCGGCCGCTGCTATAGCGACCACCGCCATCCAGGGCTTCACCGGATGTTGTGGCCGCCGTCGACCCGCGGCGGGGCCTCGGCGGCGCGCTCGATCTTCTTCGCACCGAGGTCGCGGGTGACGAGGGCGTAGGACGCCTGAACGATCACGAGCGACAGCAGGGCGAACAGCCACGGGTTGCCGATCGGCTGGCCCGTGATGGCCTGGTAGAAGACGATGACGACCACGGCGAGGACGATCGCCGCGACCACGGCGACGGCCTTCTTCTGCCACGTCTTCTGCACGAACGGCAGGACGCCGTTGAGGGCGCTCACGCCGTAGGGGGCGAAGAACGCGAGCAGCGTGAGAACGCCGACGGGGGCGGCGGGGATAGCGATGTCCATGTGAGGTGTCCTTCCGGGGACGAGAGGACCCCGGCGAGTTGCCGGGGTCAGGGGTGGGTGGGGCGGGGCGGAGGGGGCGGCGGGGACCCCTTGTAGATGTGGTCGCGCAGCGACTGGGCGTACTCGCGCTCGGCGTCGAGCAGTTCGATCGCAGCCCGGCGGGCGGACTCACTCGCGGTCGCGCGCACGTCGGCGGCATCCGCTCGGGTGTTCGCGGCCGCGAGCTGCTCCTGGATCTGATCGATGAACGCGTCCCGGTCGGCGACGGTGTCGCGACGCTCGGTGTGCTCGGCGCCGCGGATGCCGGCGCGCCGGTCCGCCCACGTCTTCACGAGCGTGCCGAGCGCGGTCGCGATCGCGAGGAACGCGGTGCCGAGCAGTCCCCAGTCCTGCAGGCTCATCCGGGCCGTCCGATCTTGTGCTCCTGCACCAGCCGCCACCGGATGACGAGCAGGTCGACCCAGCGGATCGCGAATGCGATGAACAGCGCGGACACGGCGGACGCCTGAGCGAGCCGCGTGTCCTGGTCCGTGAAGATGTCCCAGATGGTGGCGGCGTAGATGACCGTCGCGCCGACCAGCAGCGGCAGGCCGGTGAGCTCGAACCGGTATCGCTGCGCCAGCGTCCCGCCGATGCAGAGCACGCCGCCGACGACGGCGATCGCGCCCCACACGTCGGTGAGTCCCTCCGGCATCCGCTCGGAGACGGTGACCGGGGTGAACCACACCGCCCCGACGCCCATGCTGAGCGCGAGCGAGTACAGCGCCGCGCGCAGCACGTAGAGGATCCACCGCGCCCAGCTCGGGTGTCGGGTGTACGGCATCAGCGTGTGATGTCGATGCCGCGCGCCCGGAGGATGTGGTCGGCGTCGAGCGTCTCGCCGTCCTTCGGGAGGCGTGCGATGTCGCGGGATGCCCACGTGAACCCGTACTGCTTGAGCAGCATGAGGATGCCCGCGTCGGTGAGCTGCCGCTCGCCGGCCTTCTCGCGGTCGGCCTGGCTCGCGTTATCGCCGGGCCACTGCTTGCCGGTGTTGAAGTAGTTCGTGTTCGCCGCGGCGATCTCGTTGTAGTGCCGGGTGATGCAGATGCCGGGCACCATCGTGAAGCTCACGCCGCCCGTCGTCGATCGGAAGTTGATGGGCATGTCGTCGGCCTCCTCAGGCTCGGGCAGTTTGGTGGTCTCGGGGTTGATGGTGATGTCCGCGAACGCGGGCACGTTCCAGGGGTCGAAGTCGCCGATGTGCCACAGCTCCTGCGGCGAGACGAAGTCGACGGTGAAGCCGACGAGTCGACACAGCGCGGCGAACCGCGCCCAGCCGAGCGACGCCCAGTTGTAGACGTCGATCGCCGCGCAGTCCCGACCGCCGTAGGTGAGGCCGTGGGACGAGTACCCGGGCACCGCGGCCCAGACACCGAGCTCGGCGCGGTACTCGTACTGGATGCTCAGCGGTCGGAACGCGTTCCAGCCGGGCGAGATGACGAGCCAGACGCCGTACTTCTCCCACGCGAGGCGCTGCAGCTCCTTCCACCGCGCGGCGGTGCCGGCGGGGAGGTAGTGCTGGTCGCCGAGCTTGACGAGCGCGCTGAGCGGCGCCTGTCCGTTGGCGTATCGCGGCATGCGGGCACGTCCTTTCATGACGAAGCCCCCGGCGACTGCCGAGGGCTGAGCGGGTGGTGCGGGGTCAGACGCCGAGGTAGCGGACGTTCATCTCGCCCGAGACGCGGCCGGAACCGCCGACGTTGATCGCGTCGGAGGTGGTGGCGATGTACATCCGCACCCGCTCCCCCGCGGCGAGAGGGATGGTGCCGATGTCGAGCTTGATGAGCGACGCGTACGTCGGGTGCGTGCGGACCATGTCCTGCGCGAGGACGTCCGTGTCGGAGCCGTTGCGCACGAGGTACGCCACGAGCGCCTTGTCGACGCCGGTGCCGACGAGCATGCGGGCGGTGATGCCGTAGCGGCCGCTCTTGAGCACCTTCACGTCACCGGTGGTGGCGTTGTACTCGAACCACCCCGGGGTCGCGACGCTGCCACCTGAGCCGATCTGCGCCCAGTTCGCGACGTTCGCCGGACCGTTCGCCGTGAACATGCCCCCGGTCGGGTACAGCGCGAGCTCGGGCAGGAGACCGAACGCGGGCACCCACACGCCGCCGCGGCGGACATAGCCGATCCCGGTGTCGGTCTCGTAGAACAGCCACCCGTTCTTCACCTGCGAGGAGGTGAGGTCGAGCCGGTCGGCGGCGGTGCCGCGCAGCAGCCCGCCGATGTCCTCGATGCGATCGGCGATCGCCTGCAGGTCGGCGCGGGTCTGCACCGGCGTCGACAGGACGGTGAGTGCGCCGTTCGCGGCACGCGAGATTCCCACGGGTCTACCTCCATTTGATGCGCAGCGCCCCGGAGAGGCCGTCCTGCGCGAGCGACTTGAACTCTTCCCAGCCGCCCTGATTCAGGCCGACCCCGAACCGGTCCCCGCCCGCCTTCAGCGCCGCGAACCAGCCCGCCGGATCTGGCGGCGTCTGCCACCCGGCATCCGGGTCCCACACGGTGTATCCCGACATCGCCGGCAACCCACCGCGCGTCGCATCCGAGTGCAGCGTGAAACGCGACCCGCCGTAGCGGCGCGTGGCCCATGCGACGTAGAACTCGAGCGACACGAACTCCGCTCCGGCGGGGATGGTGTCTTTGATCTGCTGCCCGTAGAACCACGCCCCGTACGTCGAGTCTCTCGACATCGGACGGCCCGTCCACCAGCGCGGCGCGCCACGGTCCGTGGATCCGGCGGCGATCGCGCGGAACTCGGCCGACTTGATCGGGCGCTCCGCTGGGGCGGAGGCGGACATCGGCGCCTCGGGGTCGGGAAGGTCGACGAGGAGAGTGCACCACGGCTGCGTGGACCACTGGATGCCTACGGTGTCGCCCGAGGATGGGCGGGGGTCGGTCGGTGCGACCGTGAGCGTGTACTTCCCGAAGTCGGTCTGCACGACGGCGGTGGTGCCGGCGGGGTTGATCGTCTCGACGACCCCGATCCCCGGCTTCGGCTGGGTCGGGCCGATCAGGCGCAACCGCCCGTCGACCGAGTCCACCCACACGGGCTCGTTGATCTGCGGCACCCACGGGGTCGCGAACTGCACCGGCACCCGCGCGCCGCCGAGGTCGACGAGCGCGTTCAGCCCGTCGGCGCCGACGTACTTACCGATGCGGGGGGTGACGGTCGACTTCTGCCCGACGGTTTTCTGGGCGGCGCTGGCCACGGCATCCCCCCTTCTACTCGTCGGGCACCTCGACCACGGACCGCGTCTGCGCGCCGTCGTGCGTGAGATTGACGATGCGCACGGGGCCACCGTCGAAGGTGACGACGTCGCCGACCTCGCGCAGCGGATTGAACGGCTCGGTGATGGTGCGGCGGACGCCGCGGAGGCGGGACACGCGCTGCAGCAGCTCGGTGGCGTACGCGGCGCACTGGGGGTAGGTGCGCAGGAACTCGCTCGAGTACCGGAACGGTTTCGATCCGAACGGCGACACCGCCCCGTCGGGGTTGATCGCCCGGAGGAACCCGTCGCGCACCTCGGCGGCCGCGAGGATCGGCTCCCCCGCCGCGTCCTTCCCCTCCACGATGACGACGTTGTAGGTGTCTTCGGACGTCATCGCGATGGGCGCGGACACGACGCCGCGGATCTCGTCGACGGGCGGCCCCCACGCCTTCGGCATCCCGGTCAGGACGCCATCGGCGGTGAGGTGCGGCCACGAGCCCATCAGGTCAAACAGCTTCGACACCACGTCGCTCTTCTTACCCTCGTACGCCATCCCCGCCGGGACCGTGGCGTCGACCGCGGAGCGGATCACCGGAAACCGGGTGATCTCCTGGATCTCCTGCCACGCCGAGCCGGAGCCGGCGGCGGTCGGCATCTGGAACTCGTCCCGCTCGATCTTCATCAGCCGGTCCGATACGTTCACCGCGAAGGTCTCCCCCGCCGTGAACGGGACGCCCTGGAACAGCATCCGCCGGTCCTCGGCGTCGGGGACAGACTCGATGACGACGCGCGAGATCGGGATCCGATCCTCGTAGTGCCCCGCGCGGATGAGCAGGTCGATCTGCAGCTCGGCGCCGAACGGGGCGAACAGCGCGCCGATCTCCGTCGGGATGACGGATGTCCCGAAGACGTCGGACCAGACGATCTGCACCGACCCGGACGCGACGACGAACCGCCCGAGGTCCCAGGTCAGCTTGGGCGCGTCGATGGTGAGGCCCTCGAGGCGCCGCTCGCCGTCGTACATTAGGTCGGCGGTCCACACCGCTTCGAAGCCGCCGCGGCCGTCGGCGAGGTCGGCGATGAGCTGGTGCGTGGTTTCCTGTGCGGCGCGCACCGCCCCTCCTCACCCGCCGGCGGCGCCCGCCAGCGTGAAATCGGTGTCCATGACGTCGTAGGAGGCGTATGCCGCGTCGCGCGCGGTGTACGAGGCGTACGACACGTCCAGGTCCTCGTACGACAGCGGGGTGACCTGCAGGCCCGGCGCGGGCCGCGCGATCTCCGCCGCCGTCGCGGTGAACTCCGACCACCACTCGTCGCCGGCCATCATGTCGAGGTCGGTCTCGGTGAGGGTCTTGACGTGGGCGTAGAACCGGCGCGGCAGGATGCCCTGGTGCGACCGGATCAGCCACACCGGGAGCTGCAGCTCCGACTGCGTGCCGAGCGTCGCGCGCACCCGCGCCGATGCCGCCCGGCTCGGCACCCCGAAGTCGAGCTTGACGTCCTGCGCGGCCTGGCGCGGTCCCGCGCCGACCAGCGAGGGGAACATCGCGCCCTGCGTCCGCACGAGATCCCCGGGCGCCTCCCACGTCAGCGACGGCCACGAGTCTGCGAGGTTCGTCACCGTGGCGTAGAGGTACGGGTTCAGCGGCTGCTGCAGCAGGCATCCCTCCGGGTCGCCCGTCCACGGCAGTACCGCGGATCCGAGCGACACTTTCCCGAGACGTCGAGTCCCGTCGAAGCACTCGACCTCGTAGCGGGTGGTCACGTCGAACCCGGCCTCGACGTCCAGGTGCCCGAACGACGTGGTCAGCGGTCGGCGCACGGCCCCGGGAACGAGGTCGCGGCGGCCCTCGCTCACCCACCAGAGGGTGATCGTGTCCGTCCCCGCGGGCAGGTCGACCTGCCGCCAGTCGGGAGCGCCCGCGTCGAACCCGGCCGCCGACGTCGACGGCGACCCGCCATCGAAAGAGTCGGGGCCCGTGGTCGACGGGTTGCCCCCGTCCCACTCGGATGCGTCGAACAGATTGATCCGAATGTGTGGGACGGGGGCGAACTCCGTCTCCGGGGTGAGGGTGACGATCATGCCGACTTCCTTCCCCCCGACCAGGCGCGGTCTTCGGCTCGAGCTGCGGCGACGACAACGCCGTCCGCGAGCTCCTCCACGTACCCCTCGAACTCCCGCTCACCGATCCGCACGACGACGACCCGCGGCATGCCGCCGTTCTTCATCGCGTCCCACTGGTCCCCAGTGAGGATCGGCTCCGGTCGCCCGGAGAGATTCACCGCGACACCGCCGTGCGGCAGCCACCCGCCCTGGTCGTACAGCTTCGGGATGACCCCGCCGCCGGCCATTGCCAGGTGCACGTGGTTGTAGTGCTGCGCGCGGACGGCATCCGACCATCCGTCGAACGGCTGCCCGTTCAGAAGCTGCCGCTTCCCGGCCGGGCTGTAGATCAGCTCGGACGCATTCGGGAACAGCTTCGCGACGGCGTCGAAGGTCGCCATCGACGCGGGGATGAGGTCGATCGCGCGCCCGAGGGCGTGGTACGACTGCCCCCCGTTCGCGGTGACGGCTCCGGGACGTGCATCGCTGGTCTTCACGACTCCGGGAATCGCGGACTGAACGATCCGCCACATCGCCTCCCACCCCATGCCCTTGCCCGTGGGAGCGGTGGCGACGGAAGGGAACAGTGACGCGAGCGACATCACGGTGTTGCCAGCGAGGCCAGCGATGGTGCGTCCGAACACGTTCTGATCGGCCGCCATCGGGGTGATGATGCCGTCCACGACGTGCTTGCGGATCGCCTCACCCGGGTTGGTGAGGAACTCCCACGCCATCGCCGCGATGCCCGCCAGCGAGTTGATCACGTCGCCGGCGATCGTGCCGGGTCCGTCCCCGAACGGGAGGCGACCGGCGATCGCGGCGGCGTTGAGCGCGTCGACGCCGGCGGGACCGCCGACGAGGCGCGCGAACTCCGGCCGCATGATCGCCTCACCGCCGGAGAGCGCGAGCCCGCCCGCCGTCGGCGACCAGAACTCGTGCACGTCGCGGCCCGGGGTGTAGCCGGGCAGCACGCCGCCGGAGGCGAACTTGATCAGGGGCGCCGGAGGCAGCGCCATGTCCTCTATCTTCAGCTCGCGGACGAGGTCGTTCCAGAACGAGCGGAGCCCGTTGTTCCAGATCGTGTCGAGTACGAAGTTGATCGGCGCGGCCGCGGCCTGCTTGATGCCCTCCCACGCCTTGCCGATGGCGTCGGCGGTGACGCCGAACGCCTTCGCGACGCCGTCGATGGCGAGGCCGAGAGGCGAGAACACGTTGTCGCGCAGCCACGTCCACCCAGCTCCGAGCACGCCCATGATCCCCGAGAAGACGGGGCTGATGACGTTCTCGTAGAGCCACGTGAAGATCGCGGCCCAGACCTGGATCTGGAACACGATGTAACCGACGATCGGGAGGATCACGTTCTGGTAGATCCAGGTGAAGATCTCGCCGATCTTCGCGAACACCGGCGCAAGCGCGTTCTCCCACAGCCACGCCGCGACCGCTCCCCAGAATCGGAAGTAGTTCACGATGAGGCCGAAGATCGGGCTGATCACGTTCTCGTAGACCCAGACGACGACAGCGCCGATCGCGGCGAACACCGGCGACAGGACGTTCTCCCACAGCCACGTGGCCGCGGTGGCGATCGCGGCCGTGACGTTGGCCCAGATCTGCTGACCGAGCTCGGTCTGCGTGAAGAACCACACCAGCGCGCCAACGAGGGCCGTGATGGCGAGGATGATGATGCCGATCGGGTTGGCCGACAACGCCGCGTTCAGCAGCCACTGACCCGCCGCCGCGACGCGCGCCGCGGCGCTGGCCGCGAGGGTCGCGAACGTGCCTCGCGTCGTCGCCGCCGCCGCGACGTTCGTCGCACCCGTGGAGGCCGCCTTCGCGAGCGCGAGCTGACGCTCGATGCGCACCGAGTTGTTGCGCATGATGTTGTTCGCGAAGTAGACCGGCGTCGCCGCCAGCTCGGCCGCGCGCAGCGCCAGGGTGGCGTTCGCGACGGCAGTGCCGGCGACGCGCCAGGCGATGAACCCGGCCACGATCAGCGGCATGAACGCCACGATCGTGTCGACGTGGTCGGCGAGGAACGACAGCCCCTCGGTGACGATGTGCAGCCCGCCCGCCGCGAGGTCCGCTGTGGCCTGGCCGATCTTCGGCATCTGCGCGCCGAACTCCGCGAACGCCGGACCGAGCGTGTGCAGCGAGTTTCCGATGCTGGACGCGGCGCCGGAGAAGTCGCCGGTGGTCAGCGACGAGAAGAGTCCGCCGATGGCCTCGCGGATGCCGAGCAGGAAGGTGACGAACCCGGAGTCCTCTTCGACGTTGAACGCTTCACGCAACGTGGACGAGAACTGCCCCTTGACGAGAATGTCGAACAGCCCCTGCACCGCGTTGCGCGCGCCCAGCACGAACGAAACGAAGGTGGAGTCCTCCTCGAACCCGAACGCCTCACGCAGCTTGGAGGTGAAATCGCCCTTGACGACGAGGTCGTAGATCCCGGCGATGCTGTTGTGCGCGAACGCGAGCCGATCCGCCGCTTCCGGCGAGATCATCGGGCTGAGCTCGTTCTCGGTGAAGCCCGTGCTCAGCAGATCCTTGATGTCGAGCGCCGCCTGGTACACCTGTCGGAAGTCGATGGCGGCGACCTTCGCGGTGAGGTCGTCGATCGCGGGGCTGAGCCAGTTCGCGATCGAGGCGCCGACCTCGGCGGCGATGTCCTCGAGCGGGCCGAGCGCCTTCGTCATTGCCTGGATGGCCGGTGCGACCTTCGGGAACAGACCCGACATCAGGCCCGCGCCGATGCGGCCCAGGGAGGCGATGAAATTCTTCCAGGAGCCTCCGACGGTGTTACCCATCTCGGAGGCGACGGTGCCGGCCGCGGTGGTCATCGCGGTCTGGAACTGCTCGAAGCTGACCTTGCCCTCGGACGCCATCTTGAAGACTTCGTCCGTCGTGACACCGAACTGGGAGGCGAGTGCCTGGTAGATCGGGATGCCGCGCTGGGCGACCTGCTGCAGCGAGTCGTTCTGCGCCTTGCCGACGGACGCGACCTTGGCGTAGATGGAGCCCATCTCGCCGATGCCTGTCCCGGCGGCGGCCGCGCTGTTCGCGACGGACTTCAGCACGCCCTCGAGCTGCTGACCCGGCTTGATCTGCGCGGCGACGAGCTGCGCAGCGACCGTGGACGCGTCGCCGAGACCGAAGGCGGTGCCCTTCACGGCCGACAGGGCGTTCGCCATGACGTCCTTGACGGTGTTCGCGTCGTTGCCGAGTCCGGTGAGCTTCGCGCGGGCGGTATCGATCGCGTCGAGACGCTGAAACCCCTTGAACAGGGCCGTCCCGATCGCGGCGCCGGCAACGGTGCCCACGGCGGCCGCGCCACCCTTGAGCACCGCGCCGACGCCGGAGAGGATGCTGGATCCGATGTTGCGACCGGCGGATGCCGTCGCCGGGGCCGCGCGCCCCAGCTCGACGGCAATGTCCCGGGCGGCGCCCGGCATCTTCACCTGCAGAGCGACGTAGGCGTTGGCGATCTCGATCCCAGTGGGCATGCAAGACCTCCCCGTCTACGTGGTTGCCGCCTGCCTTTGTTGGCGTGCGGCGTGCTTGCGCGCCTTGTCGGTGATGCGATCGCCGTGCTCGCGCGCTTCGGCGCGCAGCTCAGCCGCGGGGCGGGGCGGCTTCATTCGCTCGGGGCGACGTCCCTTGCCTTCGGTCGCGCGCCAATCGGCGACCTCTGCGAGGTAGATCAGCTCGCCGAGCAGCGTTGCCTCGTTGGTGAGGGCCAGCGGCCCGCCCGTCTCGACCCACAGTGCGCAGCCTTGGGGCAGGTGTGCGACGTAGTCGGAGACCTCCCGTAGTGTGCGGGAGGGCTCCGTGCGTCCGCCGGGCAGTAGGCGCAGTTGGTAGACGGCTTGCATGGATGCCCGCAGGGCGCCCTCGTACTCGAAGAGAGCGCCCGCGAGCGTCACGAGTTTGGGTTGAGGGCTCCGAACACGTCCCAGACGAACTGGGAGCCGCGCTTCGCGGACACGCGGCGGGTGACGGGGTCGCGCAGCTCGTTCAGGATGCGCTTGTAGTCGTCGCCGACCAGGCGGCGCAGCAGAGACGGCAGCCGCGAGGCGTCGCCGTCGTCTCCGGCGGCGCGGATGTCGTCGAGCAGCTCGAAGTCGTCGAGAGCCTCTTCGGTGACCGTGACGGTGATGCCGCCCACGTTCGTTCGCCGGGCGTCGACGGTGCGAACCTTCTGGTTGCCCTCGTCGTCGGTCTTCGGCAGCCCCTTCTCGTCGAGCTCGGGCACCTCGATCTGGACGTTCTCGATCTTCGGCTTTTCCACCTTGGGCTGGTGGTCCTGGGGCACGGTCGCGCCTTCGGGGATGTTGGGCATGGCAGTCTCCTCCGACTGTGGTTCTCCGACGTTGTGGAATGACGGTGGGCGGGGCCGTCGGAGGAACACCCCGCCCACCGGTCTGTGCGCGCTCAGGACGCGGGAGGGAGCGCGGGGAGCATCTGCTCGTCCGCCTGCTCCTGCTCCTGCGCTTCCTGCTCGCTGCGCTCGTGCCGGTGTCCGAACCGGTCGAGGTAGTGCGGTGCCTCGTCGGGCACCTCGGGTGCCTGGGGGGCGACGGTCTTCTTGCGGGTAGCCATCAGGCGGCCGCGACCTTCATCAGGTGGGTGTAGTCGCCGATGATCTCGCCGAGCATCGGGAACCCCGAGATGTCCGACCCGGCGAAGGTCTTCGACCCGTTCGGGGAGATCTCGAACCGCGGGATGATGAACCGCTCCGCGGCGGTCGGGTCGTCGGCGTCGAACAGGTCGATGACGGCGACGCGGACGCTGATCCGCTGGCTCGAGCTGCGGGTGGCCTTGCGGACGCCGGCAGTCGTGGAGACGTTCTTCTCCGGGTAGCGGAGCGAGAGCGTCTGGGCCTTCGTCTCGAGCGCGATGAAGCCGATGGACGTGCTTCCCTCGTTCATCGTGGTGCGGACGACCTTCTTGCCCTGGTGGCCGCGCTTCTTGTCGACGCTGCCGCCGAGGTCTTCGCTGAGACCGTCGGAGTGCAGCCACCCGACGTCCTCGAAGGCCGCGTCGAGCGCGCCGTTGATGGTCGTCGGCAGGGTCGTGCCGAGCGGGGCGAGGTAGATCGAGTCGGAATCGGCTCCGTAGATGCGAGCGAGATCCGCGTTCACGGTCATGTGTGTCTCTCTTTCGTGATGAGCCGGGCATGACCGGCGTCGAGCTCCCCGACGGCGTCAGGGAGAGCTATCGGGCCGCGCGAACGCGCAGACGCACTGTGAACCGGTAGCGCGGCGTCTCCGTGTCGGGGTCCGGAGTGAAGTAGGGGCGGGTCGCCTGGACGCGCCGCACGAGGGGCAGCGCGCTCGACTCGTGCAGCAGGAGGTCACGCAGGCGCAGCGCGAGAGCGGATGCGTCGGCGTCGTCTTCGGCCCAAGCCTCGATGGTGAGCTGCACGTCATCGACGACACGGTTCAGCCCGTCGCCACCGCTCCCCCAGACGCGCGCGAAGATCGGCGGCCGCGGCGACGGAACACGCAGGCTCACAGGCTCGTCGACGCGCTCCGAGAGGAAGGCGATGACCTCGGCCTCGGTGTCGGTGAATTTCACCGCTGCACCCGCCCGAGCGCACCCTCGAGCGCGGCTTCCTTCGCCTGGCGTCGGCGGGCTCGCGCGTCACCGGTCTGCACGTATCCGCGCGCGGTGTACCGGTGAGGACGAGGGACATACTCGAAACCGTCACCAGCGTCGGATGCGACCTGTTTCCCGAGCCGGTCGACGAGCGCCTGCGCGGCGGGTGAGGTCATGACGGCGTTGATTCCGGAGAGGTTCAGCTTGACGTTCTGCGCCATGATCTCTCCTATCCGTCGGTGCGGCTCGCTTCGCTGGGGCGGTCCCACCGCGTCGGCGACCGTGGGAAGGACTGCGGGTCGCCGATGATGTTCAGGGGCTCGCCGCCGCGAACGATGACGCGGCATCCGGCGAGCGGCTTGGCGTAGGTCTTCGGCCAGATGAGGGACCACACGACCCGGACTCCGGCCGGTCGAGAGGCGTCATCGACGTCAGCGAGTGGTCCGGGCGTGACCAGCACGTTCTCCACGTCCTCGCTGACCCACTCGAATCGAGGCTCGTTGCGCGCGTTGTGTCCAACCTCGGTGGGGCGCTGCACGGTCACCGTCTCGCCGGTCATGACCCGACTCATGGGCGACCTCGCTGCGCGTAGGTGCCGCCGAGCTTCGGCGGGCGAAAGCTGCGTGCGGTCGCGGCATCTGTGGGTGACAGGGTGACCTGTCCGCCCACAGCCCAGGCGGCGAACGTGCCACCCTCGTTGAAGGGGCCGTTGGTCTCCTGGAACTGCGTCATGCCCGCGCGGGCGCGATCGTCTACGTCGAAGGTGGCGGCGACCATGCCGGCGACGGTCGTGCGGACTAGCTCGGGCACGATTTCGTCGCCGAAGGAGTAGTCGACCCGGACGAATGCGGGAGCACATCCCGTGATGGTGAGAACGGACGCGAAGGTCGTGTGCGAGACCGGGTGGCCTTCGTCGTCTGTGACGCTGTGCACGGTCACCACGGGCGTTTCGGGTGGGCGCACCTCTCCGGCGTGCACCTTCAGACGGTTCGTGCGGCGGCCGGGAGTGAACGTCCGGCGCGCTTCGCGACGGAACAGCTCCGACGCCTTCGCCAGGGCGGCGGTGACGCGCTGCCCCTCGGAGGAGGTCAGATCACGACCGAGCGCGTCCACGACGTCGCCACTGTCGGCGAGGGGCGTGTATTCGTCAGCCATGCTCTGACCTCCTCCTGTGTGTGGGTGCGTCAGGCGACGGTGATCGCCGGGGACGTGCCGCCGGCGAACGACCCGGTCGCGGTGAAGGTGCCGATGCGCTCGATGAACGTCACGGTCTTCGCGTTGCCCGGGAAGTTGCCGCCGGAGACCTTCGCACCGGACACGCCGGTGAGCTCGTTGATCTCCTTGGCGATGTCCGCGTTCGACGCGTTGTACGCGATCGCGTCGGTGGTCTGACCATCGACGGTGAGCGTGAACGTGCCACCCGTGGGGCTGCCGGTGATGGTCAGCGTGTAGGTCGCCTTCTCGGAGCCGCCGGCACCGAAGGTCACCTTGATCGCGCGCTTGAACTTCAGCACGACCTCGTCGTTCTCGTCGCGGACGATCGACCCGTCCGCGGCCTGCTCGGGGTCGAGCACCTCCGTCGCGCCTGCGAAGGCGTGCACGATCGAGCGGTCCTTGAGGTGGTCGCTGTCGTAGTCCCAGAGCTGGGTGACGGCGAGGCCGTTGCCGGCCGCGACGCCGCCGCCCTTCGCGACACCGTTGGGCACGGCGGGGGCGACGGTGGCGATACCGAGGGCCGTCTCGTGCACGAAGTACGACTCGTCGTCGTTCAGCGCGTCGAGCTCCACGATCGTCCAGCCGCCGAGACGACCGACGACACCCTCGCGCAGCGCCTCCGGGAGTCCCGCGGAGTCCACCTCGAGCAGCTTGTCGTGCGTGGCGATCGCCTCGGAAACGTCCGGACCGACGAGCCAGTAGCGACCGGTCAGCGGCCAGTGCGCCTTCTGCGCGAGCTTGCGCGCGCGGACGGCGACCTTGCGGGCGTCGCTCTCGACCGCGGTGCTCGACGCGGGGTTGAACGTCACCCCGAAGACGAACGACGCGGCGCGCAGAGCACCGACGACGATGTTCTCGAAGAAGTCCAGGATGGCCTGCACCTGGGGTGCCTGCACGTCGCGAACGTAGTCGACCTCGTCGAGGGTCTCCTCCTCCGGCGACAGCGCGACGGCGCTGTAGATGTGCCGGTTGAGCTTCACCTGGATCTTGGAGTTGGCGAGACGGTCGACGACGATCGCGTCATCACCGCGCCACGGCTTCTCGCGGGCGACGAGCACGGCGGGGCGCTTGATGTTGACGACGTCGCCCTCGGCGCCCTTGAAGTCCGAGATGCCGAACTTGTAGGTGAACAGGCCGGGGGCCTTCACCTGCTTGCGGAGCAGAGCGAGCGCGGTGGCCGCGAGCTTCTGCCCCTTGACAAAGATGTTTGCCACGATTCCTCCTCAGGATTGGTTGGTGGCCCGTGAGCGTTCGTGGCGAACGTCTCCGGGGTGTCAGCGCGCGGTCGCGGCGCTGACGATGTCCTCCACCGACATGTCGCCGGTCTTGATCTGCTCGCCCTCGCCCTGGCCATCGGCGGACGGGGCAGGGTCTTTCTTCGGCAGGATCGCCAGCAGCTCGTCGGCGTGCGCCTCGAGCTCCTCCTTGGTGGATCCACGAAGCGCGGAGACGGGAACACCCTTCTCCTTCGCGACCTCCGCCGCCGTTGCGGCTGCGGCGTCCTTCGCCTCGCGCTCGGCGAGCCGCTTCTCGGCGGCTTCGGCCCGGGCGAGGAGTTTCTCCTGCTCGGTCTTGTTCGCCTCTTCGAGCTCGTCGAACTTCTTTGCCTTTTCGGCGTTGGCCCTGGCCTGCTCCTCGTTCTTGCGGGAGAGGGCCTTCCACTTCTCGGCTTCGGCGCGCGCCTTCTCGAGGTCGCTGTCGCCGCCCGTTTCGGGCTTCTTTTCGCCTCCGTCGCCGCCGCCTCCCTGCTCACCGTCGAGGTAGCGCAGGAACGGTCGGTGCCAGCTCGGAGCGAACAGCGGGCCGAGGGTGGGTCGGATGGTGGACATGATGGGTTCCCCGTTTCGGAGTGATGGACGGCTCCCCCGTTTCGGGGTCGCCGGAAACCCGCGGGTGCGGGTGGTCGGGATGCGTCAGGCGGCGGGGATTGCCCCGGACACTGCCTGCGCCTGGGCCAGCTCGGCCTGACGGTTGGCCTCCTCGGCTTCGATCTCGTCCGGGGACATGCCCCAGATGTTCTCGTCGATCCACCGCTGAGACCGGCCGGAGCCCTTCGCCGCGAGGGCCGCTGCGGCCTTCTCGGTGAGCGAGACATGCTCGGGCGGCTCGAAGGTCACCTTGACCGTGTCGCCGTCGTCGAGCGCGAGGATGCGCAGCGCCGCGAGCAGGGCTGCTTCCATCGGCGCGCCGCACCGGTGGATGCGATCCTTCGCCTTCTGGATCTCGCCCTTGTGGGAATTCTCGGCGCCGGCGGCGGACTGGTTCTGCCCCTCAGGGATGAACACGTCGATCGGAGTGCGCATGACCGCGGCGAAGTCGCGCGCGTCGGTCTTCTCGCCCTCGAGCAGAGGGCGGATGTCGACCTCCGTGGACTCCCAGATGTCGATGTTCTCGGGCAGGTCGATGAGCGCGCCCGGGGCGAAGTCGAGGCGCTTGCCCCAGTCGATGTCGTTGCCGGCGTCGTCCTTGTCGGGCAGGTTCTTCATCGCCCGCGCACGGAACGCCTGATACGCGGTGACGACGAGGCGCTGCAGCTTGCCGAGGTTGATGCGATCGATGACGTCGATGTGCGGCTCGAACTCGGCGACGCCGTTCTGGTTCTCCATCGCGAACACCGGGACCGGCCCGTCGTACTCTTCGGGCGCGCCGTCCAGCTCCCACCCTTCGGCGATGGTGCCGCGGATGGTGCCGCTGTCGGTCTTCACGCTGCGGGAGAATCGCTGCCGGACACCGGGCACCCACACCTGGGCGTAGTCCTTCTCGGCGTCGTTGTCGCGCCACGCGAGCAGGGCTGCACGCGCGCGCCACGGCTGCGCCGGGTCTGGGGCTGTGATGACCTTCTCCGGCGGTTCGGAGGTGATGATCGGCTCACCGTCTCGGATGCCGGTGATGAGGTAGCCGTACCGGACCGACAGCATGTTGAGGATCGCGTCGGCGAACACCACGGAGAGACGGTTGTCGCGCCACACCTTACGGAGGGCGAGCACCGCGGGGCTCTTCTGCGAGACACCGACAGCCACACCCGTCGGGACGATTCGGCCCGCGAGCGACTGGCATGCGAGGCCGGCGTAGTTCGTGCGCGCCTTCCTCTGGAACGCCTTCCACGCGTCGCGGGTGTTCTGCCCCATCTCGGGCATCGGAGCGTTACCGTCCGCGTAGGCGCGCAGCTCGGCGATCTTCGACGCGCGCGCGTCCATCCGCTTGGCCAGGATGGGGAGCCACTCTTCCGGCGTGCTGGCCATCGGCCACCCCCTATCTGAGCTGTCGCGGCATCCGGCGCCGCGAGCTCGCGGTCACGCCCTTACCGATCGCGTCGTTGCCGGCGGCGAAGGCGAACGCAGCCCCGTAGGTCGCGTCGATCTTGCCGTAGTCCTGGTTGTCGTCGGCCTTCTTCAGCACGTACCCGGAGCGGCGCGGGTCACGCCGCGCGTTCAGGAAGTGCTTGATCACAGCCGGGTCACCGTCGAAGGTGACCTCTACCTGCCGGATCGAGGAGTAGAGCTGCTCGAACGTCTCGCACGTACGCGTGACGTCCTTCTGCTTCCACCGGATCGGCTCCGCAACGCTCATCTTCGCCTTCAGCCGCTTGTGGTGCGCGGCCTCCCACGACTTCACCTCACCCGCCCACCCGGCGGACGGGTCGGCGTAGAACCCGACCACGTTGTAGTCGCGGAACGCCTTGGCGACGGCCTGCTCGATCTCGAGCTTCGGAGGTCGCCACCCCTCGCCCGCAGGCCCATCGGGCTGTTCCCACAGTCCAATGAGGAAGAAGTGCCGCTGCGTCACGGAGTAGCCCATGAGCACGGTCGAATCGGCGAGGTGCTTGTCCTTGCGTCCCTCCGACCCGTCGAACCCGAGCGTCACCGGCTCGGAGCGCCCGACCGTCTTCCCCCGGCCGGCATCCACGCACGCGCGGATCTCCGGGTCGGACACGTACGCGTCGCGCGCAGCGTCGATCTGGTTCAGGAAGTCGGCCCGCATCACCGCGGGGTCGTTGGCGGTGTCGAAGAAGTCCAGCGCACCACGGTGCACATCGAACCACCCGGGCGCGCACGGTGGGTCGTGCAGAAGGCACCCCTCGACATGCTTCGCCGAGTCGCCGTACGCGACGCGAAGGCCGTGCACGAGGGAGTCCATGTCGTCGATCTGCGTGCTCGCCGGCGCGGGCCGGTGATCGAAGTAGATCGAGTGGACGTCCTCGAGGTTCTTGTACCTGCCAGACTGGATGTCGTTCCAGAACTCGAACGACTGCTCCGCCACCGACCGCTCACCGAGGGTGTACGCGTTCGGCGTCTCGATCGTGACGCCGCCGAGCTTCGTCGCGTTGTTGCGGAGGGTCTGTGCGAGCTTGATGCCCCCGTTCGACCGCAGCCACGTCTCGGTCTGATCCATCGACGCGGCAACCGCCTTGAAGCCCTTGATCGTCGTCGCCGACGAGGTGATGGGCACGATTCGGCCACGCTCGAGCGCGACGAACGAATCCATCGGGTCGAGGTTGAACTCGTCGACCGCGGACCCCTGCCGGAGCATCTCGAGCAGCGGCTCCCACGTGTTCTTCGTCTGCTCCTCCGACACCGCGGCGATCGCGACGTACGGGGTGCGCACCTTCGACCAGGGCTTGCCGACCGGCTGCCCGTCCGAGTCCCACCCGTCAGGGACGACGTCGAAGATGCCCTCCGCGATCATGATGCCGCCGACGAACGGAGACTTGCCCCACCCGCGTGGACGGATTAGCGCGGCACGGTGGATCATCCGCCGCCCCGTGACGGGGTCGATGCGGTACAGCTCGTTGAGGAACTCCTGCTGCTCGATGGTGAGCACGAACGGGTCGAAGATGTCGTCGTCGCCAGCGTCCGGGCGGCCGAGGTAGGTCGCCATCTGGTCAGCGATCGACCATCCCAGCGTGGGGAAGTCGCCCTCGAACTGCGGCACCCACGGCATCAGGCGAAATCCTTCCTCGTGACCCCGAGCATCCGGTCACGCGACGACACGGCGCGGTCCACGCGCTCCGCGGACTCAACCTCAGCGGTCGTCGCGAGCGCGAACTGCATCCGCAGCCGGGCGCGATCCTCAGGGGTGAAGCCGTACTTGGCCTCACGGAGCCGCAGCTCACCGGCGAGCTTCACATCACCTTTCCAGAACTGCGCGTGGATCAGCGCCGTCTCCGCCAGGTACGACCAGTCGAGCTCGGTGAACTCGGCCGCCAAAGGATGCCGGGCAAGCATCGCCCACCAGTCCTGCGTCGTCTTTGGCCACGAGAACCGCTTCTTGACGACCGCAGTCTCACCGCTCGCATCCTTGCCGACCGCGTCGAAGTAAATCGTCGGGAGCTTCGGCTGCACCGTCGGCTGAATCTCCAACACACGCAGCTCAACGGCATCCTTGTTCCGTCGGGCGCGCTTACTCGCATCCTTCGGCGCTGGGCCACGTCCTGGCATGCATCACACCCCGTTTCGGGTCGCCTCCCGACCCCATTTCGGGCTCGACGGCACGAGACGGTGCGCTCCACGCGCACAGGCGGGGTCGGATGCGCTCGGAAAAATCCCCAGACCCGTACAAACTGCGAATTTCAGCCCCGGCCGCGAGACGGGTCCCCGGGGGCGGGGGGTCCCCGGGTGGGTGTGTGAGCTTGTCAGCGCCTGCCTGGATGCCGTTCTCGCGGGTGACGTGCTGATGGGCGTCGGGCCGCGCTGCGTGCGGCTACGGCCTCTTGCTGCGTCTCCCGGTTGTGGTGCCAGTGGCACAGTGTGCGGACGTCGGCGACAGTGGTGCGCTCTCCCGGTCTCCATTGGGTGAGGTGAGCCGCCTGCAGGTTGTCCATCGCGGGGCAGCGCGTTCCATCGGAGAGCGTCGCGACGCAGCGGTGACCGTCACGCTCGAGGCACGCGGCACGGACAGCAGCGGGAACGTGAGTCGGTCGGCTGTTCTCCCACGGCATCAGTCGCTGCTCCTCAGCACGGTATCGCCGTCATCGTCCTCGACGTCTTCGGGTGGCATCATCGCCGGCCTCCGCGCTTCGCCTTACGCCGACGCTCCACCGCGGCCGCATGCAGGCGGTCACGACGCGCCGTGTCCTCACGGAAGATGCGGCGCTCGGCCGCCGCGGTAGCCGCCCACCGCCATAGCCCCATCGGCATCGATGCCTCCCCCGGGTTGCTTTGCGACAGGGCGCCCGGTGCGTCATCGCGGCCGGGCACCCCGCCCTTCACGTTTCGTTGACCGGTGGTTGACTCGCCGGCCCCCTCGGCAGCACCGCCCGCGTGATTCCGCGGCGGGTTTGCTTGACCGGTGCTTGACCGGTTACGTCTGCGTCTCACGCGCGCGGCAACGGCTCGGGGATGCAGAAGGTGGTGCCACCAGGCGCGCCACGGTTCAAGGCGGGTCACGCGGGTGGCCGCTCGTGCAGTCATCGGAGAGCATGCGGCGTGTGAGACGAGATCCCCACCTGGGGCACCAGGCAGGAAGCAATGAAGTGGACCGACCAGGACTCGAACCTGGAAACCTCCGCCGCTGCAGCAGGCGGGCTCTGCCGATTGGAGCTATCGGACCCTCGCACCGAAAGACGAAAGCCCCGCCGGTCTCGGCAGGGCTTGGACAGTATTCGAGTGCACGCACAGCGTATCACACGAGGTGGAAACGCTGGAAACGCTCGCGCGACACGCCACGTCACCACGCCCATCCCATCGATGCCCGCACCTCAGCGATGCCGGTCAGACGGTCGTACTCATCGCGGTCAATCTCTCGCCACGAGACGATCTCGGCGTGCTGCCCGCGAGACCCGACGTGCTCCCCTACCACGATGTAGAGCATCGCAGGGCGGGCGTCGAGACGGACAAATACTCCATCGACGACCGCGCGGGCGACAGGTCCGGTGCAGTCCGTGCGGTTCCGAGTGAAACCGACCACCGTGCCGCGCAGATCCTCCGAAGGTGCAGGCCACCCGCAGCCGGTGACCTCGATGTAGACGCGGTGGGACTCGCGCTCGTGCTGCATCGCGCGCGCGCGGCGGAGCGTGATCCGGCCCTCGAGCACCGCCTCAGCGAGGTCGCCGTCGAACTGGCCGAGCGTCTGCGGGTATCGGTTGTCGGTGGTCGTGACATCGAGGTCGACGCGAAGCGATGTCACGGGCACGGTGGCGCGAGCACCCATCAGGCGACCCACGCCACGACCGAGCGGGAGACTGTGTACCGGTCGACCGCAACCTCGGAGCGGACGAGCGTGCTCTCGGCACCGTCGGCGCCGACGGTGTAGTCGATCTCCTGCGCGATGAGCACGTCGCGACCGTCGATCGCGATGACCTCGCCGCCCCCGAGGGTCTTGCCCTTGGACACGAGGATGATGCGCGAACCGGCGGCGAGGGTCTTGGCGGAGGTATGCTTGCTCATGTAACTATTGTTACAGGTTTGCCCTCCGACTGCAACTCGAGTTACAGTCGTCTCGTGACCCCCGACGACCCCCTCGCAGCCCTCGCCGCTTTCCAAGAGCGGATGGACGCCATGCCCAAACGCCGCGCCGAACTCATCGCCGACGCCCGCGCCGCCGGCCACTCCTGGCCCAAAATCGGCGCCGCCCTCGGCATGACCCACGCCGGAGCCATGAAGGCCGCCAAGGTCGAGGACTGACCCGCTCACCGCAACACCACCGCCAGCATCCCGGCCACGCTCCCCCACAGCGCCGCCCCGAGCGCAACCACCACGCCCGACAGCATCAGCACCGCCACCGCGCGCGCAGCCACCACCACCAGGCCCGACGACAGACGCAGGAGCGCCCCCACCGAAGCCAGCACCAGCAACAGCACCGCGCACACCACCGTCACCGCGGCCGCGGACAGCAGCACCAGCAGCCACCCGGCCATCAGCCAGACCCCCGTTCACTCGACCCGGTACCCAGGTCGACACGGTGCCCGAGATGTGCGCACTCGTGCAGATCAACGTTCCAGCCGATCAGCGCCGACGGATGGGACGCCGCCTCCTGCCGTCCGTTGTCGCGCAGCACCCCGAACTTCACCCGGCCCTTGATGAGCACGAGCGCGGATGCCGTCGACAACGCCGCCTGGAAGATGCGGGTGTCCGTGTGCGCCGGGATGAGGACGACGACGGGCGTGCCGGATGCGCCGTACTCGATCGCGCGTTGCACCCAGGCTTCTCGCGCTTCGCCGTAGGGCGGGTTGACGTAGATTGAGTCGGCCCAACCCCACGGGTGCGCCAGACCGTCGTCGACGGCTGTGTAGAACCGCCGCGCCTTAGTCGGGTTGTCGGGCTCGGTGCACGGGTCCAGGTCGATCGCGCCACCGAGCGCTGCCCGCACCGGGTCGAGCACGTAGGCCGGGGTGAGTTGCCGCTGCATGATGTGGTCGGCACCTCGTCGACGAAGGGCGTTGTCGAACCGGTCGGTCGTGTTCACCGGCATCACAGACCACGATTCGCGTGGTCCTGCGCGCTCGACTCGGCATCCTGCTCGTCGAGGAGCGAGTCGATTGCAGCCGCGATCAGCGCGCCCGCCTTGACCAGCGTGCGGACGGCGCTTCGGCTCGGCTTCCAGTACGCCCAGCCCCAGGGCCACATGCCCGCAGGCACCTTGTCGAGGTAGCTGCGCCCGCCGTCGCCCGGGAACTGCAGCGCGTACCCCTGACCGAACGCGTAGGACGCGCCAGCCGCCGCAAGCTGACCGGCGTGCCCGCGGTCGTGCTCGGCGTCGTATCCTTCCTCGCTGACGTGGCGGTCGCGCTCGGCGGCGATCAGGTCGGTTCCTCGCGTCATGATCCTGCTCCTTCGCTAGGGTTGGGTGCTTCGAGCGCCCGGTAGGTCAGCATCCAGTCGCGGTACTGGCGCTCCCCCTCGACCCGGCAAGCCGCCGCCGCGGCGACGAGGTCGACGAGGTGCGGGGTCGCCGCTACCACGGCATCCACGATCTCGCTCAGCGCGGCAGCGACGACCCGGACCATCTCCTCCCTCGCGACCGCGATGGGCTCCCAGTTCGCCTGGATCCACACCACCACCTCGCTCACCTCGCGGCGCTTCCTGCGGATGGCTCGGCCCGCGCGACGTCGCAACGTCCGCGGCGACACGTACTCGCTCATGCTGTTCCCTTCGTCGTCTTACGGCGGCCGCGGCGGGCCCGCATCCGCTTCTCGGTAGCGACCACCTCGGCCTCCCGGAACTTCCCCAGCCGGGGCCGGATCTCACCCCACGCGACCCAGTTCCGGATCGTGCGAGACGTCACCCCGGCCCGCTCAGCGGCCTGCTCCTGCGTCAGCCACATAGGCACGCCCTGTTCACCGCGCGCGCCGTGAAGCACTCAGGGCACACCGCGGCGGCCGGGAGCGTCGCGGGCAGCGGCGGGAGCACTCTCAACGCGGGACGAGATGTCGCAGCCGCGGGCAGCAGCGGCCGCGCTGGCGCCTGCGCACCACGGCCGACGAGGGCGAGCGGGGCGGCGTCGGGCACGAGCTCGGCGAACGCCTCCGCCCAGAACCCGTCATCCTCCCGATCGTCCGACTCCCACTCACACGTCGTGCACCGGTACACCGCCGCATCACCCTTCCGACGCGGCGGCCGCACACGCACCGTCTTGCAGTCACACTCCGGGCACGGGTTCTTCGCCCACCGCGGCTGATCATCCAACGGCCACTTCCCCAGCGCGTCAACCACCGACCACCACTCCGGCTCCCCCGAGTGACGGTGCAGCACCGCATCCGCGAGGGCCGTGATCTCCGCCCGGTTCGCCAGGTGGTCGAAGTCGGTCAGGATCGCCTGCAGGTACAGGTCGGCGTCGTCGAACGCGGCCGCCGTCTCCGTCCCCGCCGCGAGCCCCGCGCGCCCGCCGAGGCCCGGTTCGACCACGGCCGCCCACCCCTGCAGCATCCGCATCAGATCATCAGACGCGTCCACCAGGTCCGCCGGCACCGGGGCCGGGAGATCCGGCCGCGACGACGACACCATGACCCGGTCGTAGACCGCAGCCTTCAGCGGATCCGCGAGCGAGCGGAGGTGCGCGATCAGGTCAGCCGTCTCTCCCAGCAGGCGACGGATGCGGCGGTAGCAGCCCTCACACAGCAGCACACCGTCACGGGCGACCCGTGGGGCGCACCCCGAGCACGGGCGAATTCCTTCGGCGATCATCTTCTGCGCTCGTTCCGAGCCCTCCTCGATGCCGAGCCAGGGGCATGTCGCGAAGTGCACATCCCGCACCGTGCAGCCACGTATGCATGCTCGCTCGCTCATGCGACCTCCTTCTTCAGGCTCATGTCAACCTCGGTTTTCTGGACGGCCCGCGCGAGCGACACGACCGCCGAATGCGGCATCGGCGACGGATCGCGACGGCGCGGGGCGGATGCCACGCGCAGCGACCGACCGTGCGGCACCAGCAGCCCCCAGCCGTCGGGGAGGTCGTCGCGGACGATGGCTCGATCCGACGCGACCAGCCAGAAGTAGTGGCAGTAGCGCGCCCACGCCTCGGCCTTCGTCGGGTCTGCCAGCTCTGTGAGCCAGTCCGACCGCGACACCTTGACCTCGAACCCGTGCACGGACACACGATCGGTCCACGAGCGCGTCTCCCTCTCGGCCTCGGTCAGGTCATGCCACGACGGCTTCCATGTGTCGAGCACGATGGCGTCGGCGATGCGCGCGCTGTCGTGCGACCCGCCCGGCGTTGTCGCGACCTTCTCAGCGACGACGAACTGGCGACCGACGTAGGGCCCGTTCTTGTAGGTGCGGCCGTACCGCACACGCAGGCGGTCGAGCATCGTGCGTTCGGTCTCGCGCGGCTTCTCAGGGGCTGCCGGCGCGGGCGGGCGCGGTGCCATACCGGGTAGGTCGAGCTCAGAACGGGGTGTCGTCTCCATAGTTCCCACCTCCCGCCGACCACGCGTCGGACTCGCCGGGCTGCGTCGTCGCCCACTGCTCGGAATGCTGCGCCGCGGGCTGCTGACGGCCGGACGCCGCGCGCGTCACCTGCGCGGTCGCGTACCGCAGCGAGGGGCCGATCTCATCGACCTCGAGCTCGATCGACGTGCGGTTGTTGCCCTCTCGGTCCTGGTAGGTGCGCTGCTTCAGACGGCCAGTCGCGACGACACGGGCACCCTTCGACAGCGACCCGGCGACGTGCTCCGCGAAGTCGCGCCAGACCGATGCGCGAAGGAACAGCGGCTCGCCGTCCTTCCACTCGTTCGCCTGGCGATCGAAGGTGCGCGGCGTGGACGCGATCGTGAAGTTCGCGACCGGTAGGCCGTTCTGTGTGTACCGCAGCTCGGGGTCGGCGGTCAGATTTCCGACGACGGTGATGACGGTCTCGCCGGCCATCAGCTCTCCTCCCCGTGCGCGAAGTCTGGGTGCTGGCCCGCCATGTGGCGGCGCAGGTCAGCGAACGATCGACTGCAGCATGGGCACACCCCGGCCGCGACACGGTTCCGCAGACGCGTGACCTGGCCCTTCTGCGCACGGCGCTGGTACTCCGTCGCCTGAAGCTGATCCTCGGTGTGGGTAAGCTGCGCCTCGGTCACCCGCAGCCGCTCGCGGAGGCGCTCCGCTTCCGTCTTCTGTCCGTAGCTCATCGGGTGCCCAGCCGGGCAGTAGAACGACTTGTGGTCTGCTCGTCGTGCGCGCTCGAACTGCGGCGTCACGCCGAAGTCCATATGGCAGTCCGGGCACTCGACGATGCTCAGGGTGCCGGTATAGGTCTGGGTGGTCATACTGTCCTCGTCTCTTCGTTCTGCTGCTCCTCGCGCAGCTTCCGGCGGTAGTAGCTCACGGCCTTCGGGTGGCACCCGATCTCGTCCGCGATGGCACGGTGAGTCAGGTTCGCGGCCGCCATCTCACGGATCGCGCGATGCCCGTCCGTCGTGAGCCGATTGGCCTTGCCTGGGCGACCGTTCGTCATCCGTGCGCGCTGCTCCGGCGTGTAGCGCGACGGCCGGCGACTCGGGATCCCCGGCACCACAGCGCCGGTCACGGCATCCGCGAGGCGGCGTTCGATCAGCTCCCGCATCGGAACCTCGCGGCCCGCCGCCTTCGACGCTCGGTGCGCCGCAGCCTGGATGGCCCGGAAGGTGTGGGCATCGAGATGCACCGTGATCGGGATGCGGAATTCACCACTGCTGATCGTCATCTTGCGCCTCCTCTGGCCGCAGTCGGGATGCCATCTGTTCGTCGTCGTAGACCTTGCGCTGCAGGCGCGCTCTGCCGCAGCCCCTGCAGGGATCTTCGGTTCCGCCGGTGGACCGGTGAGCGGAGCAGAACGGGGACGGAGGAAGGCCGGTGTCGCGATGGGATCGTGCAGGGCCGCTCTCTCCCTCGCTCTCCCTCTCTCCCTCTCCCTCGCTCTCCCTCTCCCTCGCCACGAATGGATCGCGAGGCATTCGCGAATCGTTCGCGAGGGGCGGCGCCGGGAACCGAGACGGCTTCGCCCGGTCGACCGTCGGCCAGTCCGTCAGCGCGAAGAACGTCGACCCGTCGACGTCGAAGAGCACGAGGCATCCGGCATCGTCCAGCGACAGCAGGTGCTCGTCGATCGTCCGCTCGGTCATCTCCTCGTCGAGCGGATAGAAGTTCGCCAGCATGAGGCGCTGGTTCACCTTCTCCCGCCCGTGATCGTCCGCATACAGGCGCAGCGAGATCTCCGTCAGCCGCACCGCCGGCGGCAGGCTCAGCAGCTCCTCCCGCGAGTACCCCTCGGGCGTCACCGTTCGTCGTCTTGTCATCGCCATAGCGGGCGATCCCCTCGTAGATCTGGTCGATCGCGTCCGCGAGATCCGCGGGGGCGACCGTGAAGCACTCCGTAAAGCCCCGGCCGCGCGGGAGGAGATGCTCGGAATCAGCGGCGCGCTCGAATGCCGGCGGGAAGTGTTCGTCGAGCTGCGCGAGCGCGCACAGCTCCCAGCGGGTCGGGACGTCGCGCATGAGGAACACCACCTCGCCACCGGTGGCGCACAGCTCGCGATATCGCGACGATCGCCAGCAGCGGCCGACCTTGAGTACGCCCTCGGCGGGCCAGTAGACCGCGTAGACCGTCGTCCGGTCGGGGCGCATCATCGCCGCCCCCTCTGCGGGACGGGCGCCGCTGGCACTGCAGGCAGGCCGAGGCGCACACGGTACGCCTTGTGTACCTCGTCGATCTTCGAGCACAGCCCGGCGACGTCGAGGCGGAGCGCCGCCTGCCCGCAGAGCTTGCACTTCGGGTAGTCCGCCTGCATCCGGTCGATCTGCGCGGACTTCTCCCGCCACTCACGCGCGACGTGTTCGCGCCGTCGGTCGTCGAGCTTCCAGCCTTTGTCCGACGTCGTCCACCCGCCGACGGGCAGTGCGGCGACCTCGGGCGTGCAGCATCCGAGGCGGCATCCGTCGCTCATGCTGCACCCGCCAGCCACTGCCGCTCGAACGACTCGAACGTCACCCGCGGGTAGCGCTCCCAATGCTCGAGCAGCTCAGGCGAGGCGTACCGGTGAGCGCGGATCTCGTTCCCCATGAACAGCGAGAGGGCGTCGACGCCCTGCGCGCGGCCGTCAGCGTTCAGGAGCGCGCCGTTCGTGTCTGCCTCGGCGCGCTCGTACGCGGCGTACAGCAGGTCGTTGAAAGCTGCACGACATTCGCGCCACTCGGAGAATGCCTGCGTGATGATGAAGCTCACGCCGCCACCTCCGCGGGCAGCGTGCGTAGCGCGGCCGGCGCGAGGAACTCGTCGACGATCGCGCCGCCCATGAGAGGGGGAACCGCGTTCCCGATCTGCAGGAACACCTTGCTGTTGCTCCCCTGGAATGGGAAGTCAGCCGGGTACGACTGCAGCACTGCGGCCTCGGCAGGCCGCAGGCGGGCGGTGTCGCCCACCCAGTCGGGTGAAGTGACGTATCGGGCGAGCTTGGCTATGGGCTCCGCCCCTCCGGTCTCGGTTCCGCCCCCCGTGATCGTGGGCGCGGGCCGAGACTCGAGTCCGCGGCGGACCCACTTCATCGACCCGGCCTTGCTGGTCAGAGTCGTCGCGGGCTCGTCGACGGGACGCTCTGTGCGCGGCAGCTTGTTCCCTTCGGGCGCCTCTCCGCCGGGGCTGCCGCTCGAGTAATTGGAGCGGAGCACCCACGAACGAGCGCCAACACCGGTGAGCGTCTGCGCGGGCGCCGCGGACGAGCGCGAGTGATAGTCTCCTCGCTCGCGACCGCGCGGCACCTGATTGCCCACGAGGTCGAACCCACCGAACCCGAGCGCGTCGGCCATGCTCACCCACGGCAGCACGCCCTCGTCGAGGCGCTGCGGCTCGCGCTCGTAGTAGCGCGAGTGCGTCGGCGTCGGAGGGGCCGCCTCGACACCGTCGGCGCGGGCGATGAGCACCGCGCGGCGACGAGTCTGCGGCACGCCGTACTGCTCGGATCGCAGCACGCCGACCCATACCGAGTAACCGAGGCCGCGCAACACCGCAGCGCACGCCTCCCACACCGGCAGCACCGGGGGCACCTGCTCCCATGTCACCCACAGGGGGCGGTCACGGAAGACGTGCGCGAGCGGAGTGAGCACGAGCGCGGTGCGGTCGTCGGTCTCGGCGCCGAGCGCCCGCAGACGCTCCGGGCGACGGTACGCTCCGTCGTTGATCGCGCGGAGCACGTCGTCCAGCGCCGCGCGGCCCGCACCCTTCCCTGCCAGGCTGAACGACTGGCACGGGGGTGACGCGATCTGCAGCGCATGCCAGAACCGGTGCGGGTCGTCACCGAGCAGACCATCCCACACGTCGGCGTAGATGGTCTCCATGCCCGCGGCCGCGCGTGACGCCTGCGCCTCCGGCATGATCTCGACACCACCCTCGCGGATGCCGCGGGCCTGCAGGGCGACGCCCCAGCCGGTGCCCGCAAACAGGTCGAGGGCGCGGATCTCTCCGGCGCTCATGCTGCGATCTCGTATCCGCCGGCGTCGTCGAGGACGACGCGGCCGAACAGGCCGTGCACGATGGGCAGGCTCCGGGGGTCTTCGTGGCGCCAGACGATGAACCCGGCATCGGCCGCGGCCTCGGGCTTCGCGTGGACGGCGGCGTGACAGACACGGCACAAGTGCACCAGGTTGGCGGGGGCGTGGTCGCCGTGGCGGCGCAGCTTCCGGTGGTGCATGTCGGTCGCGCGTGCCTGTCCGCAGTGTTCGCAGACGCCGCGGGAGCGGTCACGGACGATGGGGCGCGCGGGGGCCATCGGGTCGGCGGGCTTGCGGCGGTTCACGGCTGGCCCCCGTTCTGCGCCTTCGCGATCGACTGCAGGAGGGACACGTCGCGTTCGATCGCGTCGGCGAAGTCCTTCGCGTACTCGAACATCAGCCAGGCGGTGTCGACGGCGTCGTCCGCGGCGATGACGCGTTCGTCGACGCCGTGCGCGAAGTCGACCAGCTCGGTGCGGGTGGCGCGGTGGCCGAACTCGCCGCGGAGGCGCTGCACGGCCAGGCCGATGGCGACCTTCTGCTCGCGTTTCGCGGCGGCCAGCTTGCGGCGGTAGTCGTCGAGCGCGCCCGGCGCGGCGAGGTTCTTCGCTCGAGCGATCGACAGGGCGCCGACGATCTGCGCGCGCGACGGGGTCCACTGCAGCAGCCAGTCCTCGTCCAGGACGGCCACGTTCAGGGGGACCGTGTCGAACCCGTCAGGGGCGACGACGACGGTGCCGGTGGTGGGGTCAGCGTCCACGGCGGTTCCCCTTCCGCTTCTGGGCGCGACGGTCGGCGCGGTTCGACGGCAGATGGTCCTGCGGGCGCGGGCGCTGCGCGACCGGCCGGGGCGCCCAGACGTCCTCGGCGGCGTCCTGCTGCGGGGCCGTGTCCCAGGGATGCGTGAGGGACTCGGCGGCCTGGGCAGCCTCGACATCGCGCGCCTTCTCCACGCCAATGGCGGTCGCGGTGGTGGCGGTCGCGGCGGCAGCCATGAGCCCGGCGGCAGGCTGCTGCGTCGCGGGCTGCTCGCGGCCGACAATCACGTCGGCGAAGGCGCGGCGGAGGGCGGCGCGCTCGACGAACGCGCGGAGACGGGTGGCGGGGTTCGCGAGCCACTCGACGCGCTGCTCGCCCTCGGCGGGCACGGCCTCGTGCCACGAACGCGCCTCCTCGGTGGCGACGCCGTCGCGGACGATGGCAGTCCTCACGCCGGCGGGCGGCTCGGTGCTGAGCCAGATGCTGACCCACGTCTCACCGTCCGCGGTGAAGCGCGACGCGATGGTGTAGCTCGGGCAGGCGACTCGGGCGAGGCGCTCGTACTCGCGGAGCGTGTCGAGCACGTCCTCCTGCGGTGCGGTCGCTCTCGGGGTGAGGCGGGACTGCTGAGTGTCGGTGGGGAGGGTGATGCCGGTCATGCGACTCTCGCTTCCTTGACGTGCGCGGCGATCGCCCACTGCGGGGGCCGGACGATCTGGATCTCCTGGGGGTAGCCGGGCCAGATGCCGGTCTCGATGCCGTCGGCGAACCGGCGGCGGGCCTCGGCTGCCTTGGTGCGACCCATCTCGCGGAAGTCGGCGTCGAGGACGAACACGCCCACGAGGTGCGGGGGTTCCTTCTCGACGACGACGAAGGTGAACCCTTCGAGGTGGCCGCCCGCGAACTCGTAGGTGTCCTCGTAGTGCGCCTGCTGGATGTGGTAGCCGTAGTCCATGACGGTGCGCTCGAACTGGGCGCGGGTGGCCTTCTTGGCGCTGGTCTTGAGGTCGACGCCGATCGCGGCGAGCCAGTCGAAGCGGCAGCGGACCTCGACGCCGAGCACGGGATCCGTGGCGAACACGGATGCCTCGGGGTGTCCGTCCTGCTCGAGCAGGCGGCGCGCGTCGGGGTTGCCGAGCACGGCCTCCGCCATGAGGTTCACGGCGTCGAGCTCGGCCTGCTTCACCGGCACCTCACCGGCTGCGCGCGCGTCGGCGATGAACTGCTTCGCGGCCGCGGTGGACGCGGCACCGTTCGACGCGAGCATCCCCTCCGGGATGGCGACCACGGTCGCTCCGGCGCCGAGCACCTTCGAGTGCGCCGCGGTGCCGACGTCGAACGCCTTCCTCGGTTCCTGCGGGACGGAGCGGGCGTACTCGAACCGGGCGGGGGCGTCGAGAAGTTGGCGGGCCCCGGTCGAGGAGAGCGCGGGGTGCGCGTGGTACGTCTCCTCGTCGAGGTCGTAGACGATTCCGGCGAGCTTCATGAGTGATCTCCTGCGAAGTGACGGCGCACGGTCTCGTCGAACGCCTCGGCCTGTTCGGGTGCGTCGTCAGGGCGACGCTGGGCAGTGGTGCCACACGGGCACGAGAAGTCGGCGGTCACGAGAGGGTGTCCCGTTCGTCGATGATCTGGATCCACTTCGCAGCCACGGCGGCGACCTGGATCAGTTCGGCGCGCAGCTTCTGCTCGTCGCTCTCCGCCAGGGCCTCAAAGACCTCCTCGAGCAGGACGGTCGACATGGTGGACGTGCCTTCCTCGGCCGCCCTATCGACCCACGCCTGCACCTCGTCACGGATGTCCGCGAACGCACGTCCGAGCATTCGCTTGCCCGACCCGGTCCCGTCCGGGACGTCGTGGGGCGCTCCCCACTTCGCATCCTGGCGTCCGCGCTCGCTGACGATCTCCGCCACGATGCTGAGTACGCGCGGCTCGTCGGCGGGCTTGTTGGTTGCCGTGACGGCAGCGAGGAGCTCCCGTAGCGTCTGGGTCAGGTATGGCACCGTCTGCAGCACCGTCGTCACGCCAGCTCGGTCGAACTTGGCCAGCGCCTCGGTCGCCGCACGCGCGGCTCGTTCCACCTCGGGAGTGTTCATGCTTCCGCTCGCTCTCGCACCTCGGCGGGCAGCGACGCGGAGAAATGCTGCTCACGCAACCACCGCCGCGGGTGCCGCTCAGCGTTGTGCCGGTGCACCCACCGCTGCGCGCGGAGGAACGCGGGCGACATGATCCACTCGAGCAGGGTCGGGCTGTACGACTCCCGGCAGGCGGGGCAGTAGCCCATGCCATTCACCTCGGCGGCGATCTCCCGCTCGGGGTGCGCCATCAGGTACGGGCGAGCGTGGATGTGGTTCACGCGCGACTCGGGCGGGAGGCTAGCGAGCAGTCGGGCGCGGTAGTCCCACTGCTGGCGTGAGGGTTCGAACGTCCGGCGGCGCGGCCGCCGCGGCGAGAGCGTGCGCACGAGGCTGTCGACGGCGGCGGAGAGAACAGGGATGTTCAGCGGGAGGCTGTTGGTGTGATCCGTCATGATGTGCCCTTCGGTCGGGATCGGAGAAGGTGGGGGTCAGGGTGTCGGCGGTGGGCCGATGCGCTCCCGGTCGAGGGAGCCGAGCGCGTCCGGGTGCGACTCCGGGATGGCTGCGATCCACGGGGACCGGGGGCGGCGGGCGCGCGGCCACATGAGCGCGAGGAACGCGATCGGGGCGGCGCAGACGATGAGGTCAGCGGAGTTGACGCCGGGCGCGGCTGCCACGGGGGCGAGCAGGGCGGCGACGATGAGGACGCAGACGGCGAGCATGAAGCGGATCACGATGCGGCCTCCACTGCGCGGAGTACGCCGAGGCGGATGCGGAGGCGCTCGAGGCCGCGGAGGGTGACGCGCACCTGCGGGGCGTCGAGGACGCGCTCCCGGGTGCGGGGGTGCTCATGCGACTGGGGGCGCTCGGTCAGGTAGCCCTCGGACACGGCGGACGCGTAGGCCCGCCACTTCCCGTCGCGGCCGCGGAAGATCCAGCGGAGGACGGCGAGCTGCTCGAACAGGCGCTGCGGGCCCGTCTCGACACCGGCGCGGGCGAGCATCTTCGCGGCATCCGCGACAGCGAAGTCGCCCTCGGCGGATGCCAGCTCATCCCACGCCTCAGCGCGAGGGGTCAGCTCGGCGACCTGAGCGTCACGGGCCTCGATGATGCGCTGCGCCTCGAGGACCGCGGCGGCCATGCGCTGCTCAGCGGTCTGCGGGGCGACGTACGCGCCAGTGCGGCGGATCGACGGGAGCACCTCGCTGGTCACCCAGCGGCGGAACGCGGCGGCCTCCGGCTTGTCGGAGCGGATGACCACCTCGTACATCCCGGCCTCGTTGACCACGCGGGCCATCTGCGAGCGACCCGAGCGGTCCTCGATGGTGTGATTCCGAATCACGTCACCGTCGAGACGCTCAGCACGGAACTGCGACAGCCCGAGCGCCCGGACGATGTCGGCGAGGATGAACCATGGCTCGCCGTCGATGACGATCGTGCGCACGTCGGCGCCGTCGAAGTGGAAGATGGACAGGTCGGCGGTCACAGTTCCACCACCCGGTACACCGCGTCGAACGAGCGCCCTGTCACGTGTGTCCCGCACGTCTTGCACTTCAGGGCGACCCCCGACTCGACGCGAGCGCGCGCACGACGGAGGTGCCGATCGCAGATCAGGAACGAGGTTCCGCAGCAGCGCTGCACGAGGCTCGCCACGGCCTCCGCGTCTGCACGGTTGCACACAGGCAATGCCTCGTCGAGAACGAGGACGATCGACTCCTCCTCGAGGACGGCGGTCATGATGCCACCGCCATCGGCTCGCTGCGCGCGTCGCGCTGAGCACGCTCGGCGTCCTGCTTCTCCACCGCGTCGCGCATGATCACCACGGCGGCGCGGAATCGCTCGGCTGGGGTCATGTCCTGGATTCCGCCGCTCACGACGCACGCGCCATTCCTGCGGCAGCGCGCTCGCTCTGTGCTGCGGCGGCCTCCTCAGCGCGGGCGACGATCGCCGACGCCGAGGTCCCGAGGCGAAACGCCACGGCGGAGAGCAAAGACGGCGCGAACGGAACATGCCCGTTCACCCGGGCGGAGAGGGTCGCCCGGCGGATGCCGAGATCCTCGGCGATGCTCTTCACTGAGACGTTCTTGAGCCGGGCGATATCTGATCGCACCTCGGCGGCTACACCGGCATCGAGGTCGGTGAACCCATTTCGGTTCGGTTGCATGCAGACACTATGAACCGATTTGGGTTCAGAGGCAAGCGGCCTTCACAAAGTGAACCCAAATGGGTACACTCGCGACGTGGCCAGAACTCACAAGTCGCTACTCGACGTCGACCTCCGCATCGCCGAGATACTCGCCCTGCTGGTGGAAAAGTCCGGCGTCAGTCGCCGAGACCTCGCCGCGCGCACCGGCATCTCGGCGAACAGGCTGGGGATCATCCTTCGACAGGAGCCGCCTCCCGCGACAGTGGGCGAGGTAGGACAGATCGCGACGGCGCTCGGCACAACGGCGAGCGCCGTTATCTCTGAAGCGGAGTCCGGGAAAATCGTCACGCTTCGCCGCCGCGATGTCGGAGGCACCACGCACACTGATCTTGAGACGGTCGCGCTTGATATCACGAAGCTCGCCGCGAGCACCGACAACACGCCGGTCGATCCATCACGAGGAGAGGCCTGAGCACAGGAATGGGGACCATGATGACGAGCGCTTACGACGAATACTGGGATTCAGTAGAGCTGGACGAAGCGCCCGAACTCCACCGCGGACTGCGCCTGATGTTCGGTGTCGACGGCAGCGGCGACAGCGCCTGCGTCGCCGACTACGATCCGTGGACGCACGCGGAGATTCTTGATCTGCCGATCGTCTTCCGCGATGACCTTCCCGACGATGCCGTGGCCGCCTACTCCTCCGATCACCAAGCCATCTTTGTCAGATCGAACCTTCACGCTGCCGTCGAGCGATGCGCGCTCGCGCATGAGATCGTCCACTTCGAACACGACGACGTGGGCCGCGACGATCTCCAAGAGGAGCGAGCCGACAGGATCGCCGCACGGCGTCTCATCCGCCCATCTCGTCTCGAAGAATTCCACGGCATCACGGACGACCCCGCCGTGGTCGCGCTCGAGCTGAACGTCACCGAGAAGATCATGCGGGCGTGGATGCGTCTGCACCGTGCTGGCCTCATTCGGGGGTTCTGATGCCAGCACCGCACCTCCGCGCGGTGCCAGCGCGGCGCCGCGGCGTCGCAATGGTTCGCGTCTCGAAAGAGCGCGACGGGATGATCAGCCCCGAGAACCAGCGCTACGCGATCGAGCAGTACGCAGCGCGCGAGAACATCGACGTCGTCGCCTGGATCGAGGGCATCGACGAGTCCGGCTCCCGGAAAAAGTCAGCCTGGTGGGCCCGCCTAGACAGTGGCATCGAGCACATCGAGTCTCGCCGCGCCGACGTCCTGCTCGTCTGGCGGATCGACCGTACAGCGCGAAACCGACTGCGCTGGGCAATTGCGACCGATCGCATCGAGACTGCCGGTGGCTACATCGAGTCGGCGACTGAGCCGAACGACCGGTCGCCCGCCGGGCGGTTCGGCAGAGGCATGATGGCCGAGCACGCGGCCTTCATGGCCGAGTCCATCGGCGCGACCTGGAAAGAGACGCAGGAGCGCCGAGTGCGACACGGCCTCACCCCGAACGGGCAGCACCACTACGGCTACACCTACTCACGCGAGGACGGCTACCAGATTGACCCGATCGAGGGTCCGATCCTCGCCGACATGTACCGCTCGTACACGGCCGGCGAATCGGCGCAGAACATCGCCCTGCGACTCACTGACCCCAATGCCCGCCCCGACGATAACGGCGTCTACGCGCGCTACGCACGATGGAACACCCCCGCGGTGCTCCGCCTCCTGGACTCCGGCTTTGGGGCAGGTCTCATCCTCTTCCGCGGCGAACTGCACCCCGGCGTGCACCCATCCGTCATCACCGAGGACGACTGGGCACGGTTCCAGAGCGCTCGCGCCGATCGCCGCCGGCGACCTCGGGCGGAGCGGTCTCCTTACACATACTCCGGCCTCATGGAGTGCCACTGCGGAGCGAAGATGCACGGCCGAACTGACCACGGGGAGAGGCGATACGCCTGCCTGAAATCGAAGCACTACGGCGTTCACCCCGATGCCTCCCTAGCCGAGAAGGTCGTCGAGGCCGCCGTGATGACATGGCTCGGCCAGCTACGCGACGACATCAACGCCGAGGCGAAGGCTGCCCCGCGCGCGCCCCGCGTCGTTGACGATCCTGTCGGCACCCTCTCGCGCCGCATCGCGTCCGTCAACGAACGTCTCGACGCCGCCACTGCGAAGTTCGTCGACGACCTGATACCCCGCGACGCGTACGAGCGCCTGCGAGCCAAGTTCGAGCAGGAGCGGCGCGAGCTCCAAGCGGAACTCACGCGGGCGTCCGCTCAGGCGACGGTTCGGCCCATCGCGTTCGCAGGAGACCTCGTTGAGCGTTGGCCGGGCCTGCCGATCGAGCAGCGCCGGCAATCGGTTCGCATGCTCATCGACCGCATTCGGGTTCAGCCGCGCGAGGCTCCGGAACGCGTCGTCATCGACTCGCCGTTCTCGCGTACTTAGAACGCGTCATCGGACGATTCCGATGGTAAGAGCCACGGGAGTCCAGGTTACCCGGCCCGGAGCGCGCCCACCGCGTCAGGGGCGCCGCGCGCGGAACGCGTGGGTCACGTACGGCAGGGCGACCGAGCCTCCGTCGGCGAGTTCGGGAACGGATGCCACCACCCCGTCGACCGCGGCATCGATGGCTGCGCGCCTCTCGGGGCTGGCCGTGATGATGTCGCTGCGTGAGACGACGAGGTCGCGCAGCTGCGGCAGGGTGATGCGGCGCTCCCAGGACCACTCCCGGTGCTCCAGCTCGCCGTAGGGCTCCGCGACGCGAGGGCCGGTCGTGGCGAGAAGGACCTCGGCGTTCGAGCCGCCCATCGCCTCGGTGAGGCGCCGCACCCAGTCGACGCGGTCGTCCCGGATGTTCCACACGAGCCCGAGGACTCCCCCGCTGCGCAGCACGCGCGCGGTCTCGAGGGACGCCGGCTCGACGTCGACCCAGTGCCACGCCTGACCCATGACGACGGCGTCGAGCCCGGAGTCGGGCAGCGGCAGATTCTCGGCGGTGCCGACGAACGTGGGCACGCCGCGCGCGTTCTCTCGCAGGGTCGCGAGCATGTCGGCATCCGGATCCACCGCCACCACGTCAGCGCCGAGCTCGACGACGGCGCGGGTGAGCTTGCCGGTTCCCGCTCCCACGTCGGCGACGCGTAGCGCGCGACCGGGCTCGTGCACCGGCTCGAGCAGCCATGCCACGGCTTCGGAGGGGTACCCCGGCCGCCCGGACTCGTAGGCGGATGCCGCCTGCCCGAACGAGGTCGACTTCTCGCGATCGGTCATGCTCCGACCCTACGCCGGGCCTCCGATCCGGGACCCCCTGTGCCCGGCGGACACCACCGGATGCCGAGCACCTCGGCGCGCCTCGGCGGCTCCGCGCCACCGCGGGTGAAAGTGGAGCGGTGGGACTGGACTTCACGGCGATCGACTTCGAGACGGCGAACTCCAGCGGCGCGTCGGCCTGTGCGGTCGGTCTGGCCCGGGTCCGCGACGGCCGGGTCGTCGCAACCGCCGCCTGGCTCATCAAGCCTCCGCCGGGACACGACCATTTCGCTCCGATCAACGTCGGCATCCACGGCATCCAGCCCGCCGACGTCGTGAAGGCGCCCGACTGGAGCACTCAACTGGCCCGCCTGACCGCATTCGCCGGGGCGGACGTCCTGGTCGCGCACAACGCGGGCTTCGACATGTCGGTCCTGCGTCGCGCGTGTGCCGCGACGGGCGAGGAGTGTCCGCCCTACCGCTACCTGTGCAGCGTCCAGATGTCGCGGAAGACCTACTCCCTGGCGTCGTACCGGCTGCCGCTGGTCGCGGAAGAGGCGGGGTGCTCGCCCTTCGCCCATCACGACGCCCTGGCCGACGCCGTCGCCTGCGCCGAGATCACGATCGACTGCGCCCGTCGCGCCGGTGCCTCCGACGTGCACGCCCTGGCCGCTCACCTGGGCGTCCGGGTGTCGCAGATCGCCGTCGAACCCGTCGCCGAGCGCGCCGTCGCCTGACCCCCACGGCCCGTCTTTCCGGCAATGTCGGAGGTCTGGTGCATGCTGACCCCATGGATGCCATCACCCTCGTTCTCGTGATCCTCGCCCTGGCACTCGGCGTCGCCGGCGGGTGGTTCCTGGGTGCGTCGCGAGCTACGGCGCGCGCCGCCGTCGAGCGGGCGGAGCTCTCGGCGCGCGCCGCCGCCTCCGATGCGGCTCGCGCGGGACTCCAGTCGCAGCTCGACCATCAGGTGGCGTTGTACCGCGAAGCCGTCGGCCAGTCACGCAACGATCAGGCCGCGCGCGAAGAGCGGGAGCGTCGCGACCAGACGGTCCTGCGGGCGCTCGACCCGGTGCGCGAGACCCTCGAGGCCATGCAGCGCAAGGTCGACGGCCTGGAGCGCGACCGTGTGGAGCAGTACTCGGCACTAGGTGAGCAGTTGCGCCAGTCGCGCGAGGCCGACGAGGCGCTGCGCGCGACCACCGAAGCCCTGGCATCGGCCATGCGCTCCGGCAGTACGCGCGGGGTGTGGGGCGAGACGCAGCTGCGCCGGGTCGTCGAAGCGGCGGGGCTCACTCGGTACGTCGACTTCGACCTGCAGGCCTCGATCTCGTCCGACGCCGGTGCGGGGCGCCCCGACATGGTCGTCCGCCTCCCGGGCGGAAAGGCTTTGGCGGTGGATGCCAAGGTCCCCCTCGACGCCTACCTTCAGGCCAGCGCCATCCCCGTCACCGCGCAGGGCGACGAGGGCGCGCGGCGAGCCACGCTCCTCGCGCGCCATGCGAAGGCCGTCCGGGCCCATGTCGACGCGCTCGCCCGCAAGACGTATTGGGCGGGGCTCGAGAGCAGCCCGGAGTTCGTCGTCTGCTTCATCCCGAGCGAATCGCTGCTCGCCTCGGCTCTCGACGAAGACCCGACGCTCCTCGACTACGCGTTCTCGCGGCGGGTGGCCCTCGCCTCGCCCGTCAACCTCTGGGCCGTCCTGAAGACCGTGGCATTCACGTGGACGCAGCAGGACGTGTCCGACGAGGCGCGTACTCTGTTCGCGCTCGGGACCGAGCTGTACGAGCGCGTCGGTGTCCTCGCCGGTCACGCCGGAGACCTACGCCGTGCCATCGAACGCACCGTCGACAGCTACAACAAATTCGCCGGGTCGCTCGAGTCACGCGTGCTGGTGACGGCGCGCAAGTTCCCCGGGATCGACGAGACGAAGCTCGACGCCGTGGCGCCCCCCGCGGCACTCGAGACGGCGCCGCGCCGCTGGGCGGCGCCCGAGTTCATCGATGCGACTGCCGGGTACTCGACCGAGGCTCCCGCGACGGCGACGACCAACGCCACGCGGGATGCGGAAGCCGGCGCGGGCAATACCGGCGCGGACGAGAGCGGCGCAGGCAGCGACGAACACCGCACGATCGCCGCAGCAGACCTCGGCGATGTGCGGGCCCGAGCGGGCCTCAGCGACGAAAGGCGGTGAGGACGAAGCCGGCGGCCGACACCGGTTCGCGCGGGCTCAAGACCCGCCGGGTACCCAGCTCAGCAAGCTGATCACCGCGGCGGAGACACCGACGAAGGCGCCGACCATCCACCACGCGCTGACCTCGTGGCCCTCGTCGCGCCGGACGCGCAGCAGCACATCGGGCCGGCGCGCAGGGTCGACGGCGTCGGCGATGACCGCGTGCGCCCCGGTCTGGGGTGCGGCTTGGTTCGTCGGAGCTGCCATGGACGATCCCCCTTCGGGTCTCGGAAGAACACAGCGTCGCCGTTGACACTGCACACGATTCTGCCAGACGACCCCCGAGAGACCGGTCACGCTTGCGTCACGACACGCCCGGCTGTAGGTGTACGTCGATCACGCCGGCGCCGCGCGAGACTGCATCTCGCTGACAACTTCACTGCACGCTGCATCAGGTTTGTCAGCGGGATGCAGTCTCGACGCACCGTGCGCGCCGGACCGCCCGCGGCAGCAGAGCGCGACGGCCCCGGACCCCGCTACCGTGTCAGAGCCACTTCGACGTCAGGTGCTCCGACGAGATCCGGCGGAGCGTCCCCGAGGCCCCACGAAGCACGACGCTCTCGGTGTAGAGGAAGTCGCCCTCTCGGCGGACACCCTGCACCAGCTGGCCGTCGGTCACGCCGGTGGCGACGAAGATCGTGTTCTTGCCCTTCACCAGGTCATCCGCCTCGTACACCTCGCCGTCGACGAGAAGACCCGCTTCGCGGCCCTTCTCCTTCTCGTCGTCGTTGCGGGGGGCCAGGACGCCCTGGATGTGACCGCCCAGAGCCTTGATCGCGCACGCGGTGACGATGCCCTCGGGGCTGCCGCCGATGCCGACGCACATGTCGGTCCGCGCGTTGTGTCGGGCCGCGTTGATGCCGCCGGCCACGTCGCCGTCGCTCATCAGGCGGGTACCGGCACCGGCCGCGCGGATATCCGCGATGAGCTGCTCGTGACGCGGGCGATTCAGCACCGAGACGACGATCTCATCGACGGGCTTTCCGAGCGCCTTGGCGAGCAGGCGGATGTTCTCCCCGATGGGGAGACGGATGTCGACGACACCGAAGCCGGCCGGGCCGGTGACGAGCTTGTCCATGTAGAAGACGCTCGATGCGTCGAGCATCGTCCCCTGGTCCGACACCGCGATGACCGACAGAGCGTTCTGTCGTCCCGCGGCCGTCAGCGAGGTTCCGTCGATGGGGTCGACGGCGACATCGCACCGCGGACCACGGCCGCTGCCCACTCGCTCGCCGTTGTAGAGCATGGGGGCGTTGTCCTTCTCGCCCTCGCCGATCACGATCGTGCCGTCGAAGTTGACGGTACTGAAGAACGCGCGCATGGCGTCGACGGCGGCGCCGTCGGCGGCCTCTTTGTCGCCCCGGCCGATGAAAGGCACGGCCCGGATCGACGCGGCCTCCGTCGCCCGAACCAGCTCGAGAGCCAGGTTCCGATCGGGGTGCAACGGACTCATGTCGGATGTCAGGCTCACCATGAGGCCACTGTATCCACGGAGGTTGTGACAATCGCCCATTTTCTGCTCCGCAGAGGCGAAGGAATCGACGTTTTTAACGCTGGCGCATACTCCCCCACTTCCTCCCGTTCGCACCCCGGCACGATCCGGCGGCTTCGCTAGGCTGGCGGTGTCCCCGCAACGACACAAGGAGCACAATGCCCGTCGCTACCCCTGAGCAGTACGCCGAGATGCTGGACCGCGCCAAGGCCGGCAGCTTCGCGTACCCCGCGATCAACGTCTCGAGCTCGCAGACCATCAACTCGGTACTCCAGGGCCTGACCGAGGCCGGCTCCGACGGCATCCTGCAGGTCACCACCGGTGGCGCCGACTACTTCGCCGGTCACACCGTCAAGGCCCGCGCCACCGGCGCCCTCGCTTTCGCCAAGTACGTGACCGAGGTCGCGAAGAACTACCCCATCACGGTCGCGCTGCACACCGACCACTGCCCGAAGGACGCCCTCCCCGGCTTCGTCCTGCCGCTGCTCGAGGCCTCCGAAGAAGAGGTCAAGGCCGGGCGCAACCCCATCTTCCAGTCGCACATGTGGGACGGCTCGGCCGTTCCCCTCGATGAGAACATCGACATCGCGGCGGAACTCCTGCCCCGCATGAAGGCCATCAACGCCATCCTCGAAATCGAGGTCGGCGTGGTCGGCGGCGAAGAGGACGGCGTCCAGCACGAGGGCTCGAACGAGGCGCTCTACACGACGGTCGCCGACGTGACCAAGGCCGTCGAGCGCCTCGGCCTCGGCGAGAACGGCCGGTACATCTCGGCCCTCACCTTCGGCAACGTGCACGGCGTCTACAAGCCCGGCGGCGTCAAGCTCCGCCCCGAGCTGCTCGGTGAGATCCAGGAGGGCATCGCCGCGACCTTCGGCACCGGCCCCAAGCCCCTCGACCTCGTCTTCCACGGCGGCAGCGGCTCGACCGACGAGGAGATCGCTCTCGCGGTTGCGAACGGCGTCGTGAAGATGAACATCGACACCGACACCCAGTACGCCTTCACGCGCTCGATCGCGGGCTACATGTTCTCGAACTACGAGGGTGTGCTCAAGCTCGACGGCGAGGTCGGAAACAAGAAGCAGTACGACCCCCGCGCGTGGGGCAAGGTCGCCGAGTCGGCCATGGCCGTCCGCGTGGTCGAAGCCACCAAGCAGCTCGGCTCGTACGGCCAGTCGAAGGGCTGACCCCGCCTTCTCTCGCGAACGCCTCGGCTCCGGCCGGGGCGTTCGTCGTTGACCGCTGCGGATGCCGCTCCCCCACAGCCTCATGAAGGCTCAGCCCCGGTAGACCTCGAGCACCGTGGGCGCTCCCTCGGGCGAGCGCACGACCTCGACGGCATCCCCCGCCCGCACCTCGCCGGAACGGCGCACCCGGAGGTACGCGCCGAGACGGCCGGCGTCCGAGAACCGCTTCACCCATCCGCGGGCGTCGCGTCCGCCCACCCACCGCGCGAAGGTCGCGCACGGGGTCCGCGGCATGGTCACCTCGAGTTCGACCGTGTCGCCGATCCGCCACACCTCGCCGATGCGCGCGGCGTTCACGTCGAGCCCCTCGACCCGCAGGTTCTCGCCGAACCAGCCCGGGTGCAGATCACGGCCGAGCTCCGCCTGCCAATACTCCGCATCGTCGGCCGAGTAGGCGTACACAGCTTTGTCGAGCCCACCGTGGTGCTTGCGGCTCGCCTGCACGTCCGACCGCACGCCGAACGGTCCGATGCGGACGGGACCCTCGATCGCACGCTTGTCGATCGCGGTGACACCGAGGGATCCGGCGTCGGGACGAAGCTGGTGAACGGCGCAAACGGCGACGAGGCGTGGCATCCGTCGATGCTACCTACGGGGTCGCGAAGTCGCGTCGCATGACCACCCGGTCACCGTCCACGGAGCGGATCTCGATCGAGCCGATACGGGATGCCGCGAGGTCGGTCCCCGCGCTCAGTTCGGTCGTCGCCCCGGGGCCGGCGCGCCACGTCGACAGCACCGAGGTCGCACCGGAATCGTCGGTCACGGCGAGCGCGTAGGGCCATCCGCCCGGCGGGGCGTCGAGGACCTCCCCGGTGTACTGGCACACCAGGTCGATACGGGTCCCCCACGCGACCGGGGTCAGCTTGACCGACGCCTCGAGCGGAGCCCCGTTCACCTCGTCGAGGGCGTACGTCACGCCCGACGACGAGGAGGACGCGTTCGTCACGGTGATCACCGTGGGCACGCCGATCGCGACGACGGCGAGGGATGCCGCGAGCGTCCACGCCGTGATCCGTCGGGCGCGGCGCCGCCGCGCGGTCTGCACCACCCGGGTGCGCAGCGACGGGTGGGGCGTGACCACCGGCGCGGGACCGTCCGGAGCCGCGATCGCCCGGGCCCGCTCTGCCGACAACCGCGACAGCAGCCCGGCGGTCGGCGCGAGCTCGGCCACCGCCTTTCGGCAGGAGGCACAGACAGCGAGGTGAGCCTCGTACTCGGCGCGATCCGCGGCCGACAAGGCACCCAGAACGTACGCGCCGTCCCAGCCCGACAGTCTCTCGTGTTCGGCGCTCATCGCGTCACCCCCCTCTCCTGCAGCGCGAGCCGCAATGCTCGCACCGCGTAATGCAGCCGCGACTTGACGGTGCCCGCCGGGATCCCCAGCTCCTCAGCGGTCTGCGCGACGCTTCGTCCCCCGTAGTACGCGCTCACGATCACCGCGCGGTGGTCCGGGGTCAGCGTCGCGAGCGCCTCCTCGACGAGCAGCGCGTCGAACATGGCATCCGTGTCGTCGTCCCGTCCGGAGTCCGGCACCTCATCGACCGGCAGCTCATGGCGTCGCCGCGCGCTACGCGCCTCGTCGATGACGAGGTTGCGGGCGACCGTGAACATCCAGGAACGCAGCGATCCGGGATCGTCGCTCATGATGCGCGGCGAACGCCAGGCGCGCAGCAGCGTTTCCTGCACGACGTCGTCCGCCCCGGCGTGATCCCCCGTCAGACTGACCACGTACCGCCATACCGGCGCCGCGTGGGCGTCGTACAGCGCCGTCAGACGCGCGTGATCGTCTCGCACCACGGCCGGCTCCTCCCTCGGGTTCTCAGGAGGACACGGGATGCCGACCCCGATGGTTCACTTCGCGATGCCGCCCATGAGCGCGGAGAGGTAGTTCGGGTCGCTCATGATCGCGATGGTGATGCACGTGCCGCCCACGATCGCGGCCACCGCGAAGCCGACGAGAGGGATCCAGAAGGAGATGCGGCCCCGCCGGAGCCGACGCACCGTCAGCAGAGCGGTGGCGAGGTAGACGACGCCGTAGACCACCGCGGCGATCGCGCCCCACACGAAACCTGCCGTGAGGTTGGTGTATTTCGCGTCGACGTTGAGAAGCTGAGCGGCCTGCTCGGCGTAGTGCGGGAAGTCGAGGACCTGGGCGATCGTCGTGACGACCGACACGAGACCGTAGATCAGCAGCATCAGGGTGATGATGCGATCGACGAGCGGGCCTCGGGCCACCGTGGGCGCTGCCGGCTTCGGGGCGGGAGCAGCCTCCTGCGGGGCGACGCCCGCGTCGAGCGCCTCGGTGACCTCGGGACGCTGGATGCGAGCCTGCTGCTCCTCGGGCGTGGCGTACTCGCCGAACTGCGGACGGGGGCGGGGGTCGAGGTCGCTCACGAACGACCCCGGCCGCCCAGCGCGCGCTGATCGCGCTGTCCGGCGGCATCTTGTCGCAGTTCCTTCGGGAGGGAGAAGATCAGGTCTTCTTCGGCCGTGCGCACCTCTTCGACGTCGCGGTAGCCGGCGCCCGCGAGCTCGTCCAGCACCTCGGTGACGAGCACTTCGGGAACCGACGCTCCGCTTGTCACACCGACCGTCTCGACGCCCTCGAGCCACTCCTGCTTGACCTCGTCGACGTAATCGACGCGGTAGGCGGCCTTCGCGCCGTGCTCGAGAGCGACCTCGACGAGGCGCACGCTGTTGGAGGAGTTGGCCGAGCCCACGACGATGACGAGGTCGGCACCGACGGCGACCTTCTTGATCGCGACCTGACGGTTCTGCGTGGCGTAGCAGATGTCGTCGGAGGGCGGGTCCTGCAGGTGCGGGAAGCGCAGGCGGAGGCGGCGGACCGTCTCCATCGTCTCGTCGACCGACAGGGTCGTCTGCGAGAGCCACACGACCTTCGAGGGGTCGCGCACCTCCACCACGTCGGCGTGCTCGGGCGAGTTGACCACGGTGACGTGCTCGGGGGCTTCGCCGGCTGTGCCCTCGACCTCTTCGTGTCCGTCGTGGCCGATCAGGAGGATCTCGTAGTCGTCGCGCGCGAAGCGCACGGCCTCGCGGTGCACCTTGGTGACGAGGGGGCACGTGGCGTCGATGGCCTGCAGGCCGCGGTCGGACGCCGCCGAGACGACGGCGGGCGACACCCCGTGCGCGCTGAAGACGACGTGAGAGCCCTCCGGGACCTCGTCGACCTCCTCGACGAAGATCGCGCCCTTCTTCTCGAGCTCGGTCACCACGTGGATGTTGTGCACGATCTGCTTGCGCACGTAGACGGGGGCGCCGTAGCGGTCCAGGGCCTTCTCGACGGCGACGACAGCGCGGTCGACACCGGCGCAGTAGCCGCGAGGCGCGGCCAGCAGCACCTTCTTCTGGCCCTTGACCGGGATATCCTGGAGCCGCCCACGTCGACCCGGGATCCGGGGAACGGGCAGTTGGACGACAGGTGTGCTCACCCCTCGATTCTACCGGGGCGCCCCTGGACGACGGCCGAACCGCCAGACTGGAGCCCATGACCTCGTTCCACCCCGAGACCGTGCCCGGGGAGGCTCCCCCGGCGGATTCGGTACACCCCCGCGATTCGCGCACCGACACCCCGACCTCTGTCTCACGCCTGAACGACACGATCCGCGGGTTCATCGAACGCTGGGGCTCAGTCTGGGTCGAGGGTGAGATCACCTCGTTCAACCGCCGAGGCGGCAACGTCTTCGGCCGTCTGAAAGACCTCAACACCGAGTCGACGGTGGCGTTCCGCATCTGGTCGAGTACGCTCGCGCGTCTTCCGAAGGACTTCCAGGTCGGCGACCACGTCGTCGCGTGCGTCAAGGCCGACTACTTCCCCCGCACGGGCGACTTCTCGTTCGCGATCTCCGCCCTGCGCCACGTCGGCCTCGGCGAACAGCTCGAGAGGCTCGAGCGGCTGCGCGCACAGCTGCGGTCCGAGGGCCTCTTCGACCCGGTCCGCAAGAAGAAGCTGCCCTTCCTCCCCCACTGCATCGGTCTCATCACGGGCGAGAACTCGGATGCCGAGAAGGATGTGCACCGCAACGCCGAGCTCCGCTGGCCCCGCGTGAACTTCCGCACGAAGTACGCCGCGGTCCAGGGCGACCGGTGCGTTCCCGAGACCCTCGCCGCCTTGAAGGCTCTGGATGCCGACCCCGAGGTCGACGTCATCATCATCGCGCGCGGTGGAGGCGATCCGCAGACGCTGCTCGGCTTCAGCGACGAGCGGCTCGTGCGCGCGGTGGCGGCGGCATCCACTCCCGTCGTCAGCGCGATCGGTCACGAGAACGACCGCCCCCTGCTCGACGACGTCGCCGACCTCCGCGCCTCGACACCGACGGACGCGGCCAAGCGCGTCGTCCCCGACGTGGCGGAGCAGCGCGCCCTCGTCTCCCAGTTGCGCGCGCGCCTGACCGGACGCCTCACCCAGCGGGTGCTGCACGACATCGCGCAGCTCGAGCAGATCCGTTCGCGCCCGTCGCTACGCACCCCGCACGCGATGCTCACCTCGCGGGCGCAGGAACTGTGGATGCTGTCGAACCGCGGCCGCGACATCGTCGATCGTCGACTCGAGAGCGAACGGCGGCGGACGCGGGAGCTCAGCGCCTCGCTCCGCGCCCTCTCGCCTCTCGCCACGCTCGCGCGCGGGTACGCGATCGCGCAGGTCGAGGGCGGAGCGATCATCCGCGACGCGAGCCAAGCGCCCGCCGGAGCGGCACTCACGATCACCGTCGAGCACGGATCGCTGGCGGCGCGATCGGAGGGCGAGATCGACGAGACCCCCACCGCTCCGCTCGACGACGAGGCATCCGACGACGGCGTGTCGGTGGGGCGCACCTAAGATGGAGACCATGACCGCGACGACTCCCGGCCCCTCGGCAGACGTCGCGACCCTCTCTTTCGAACAGGCTCGCGACGAACTCGTGCGCGTGGTGTCGGAGCTCGAACAGGGCGCCCCCACGCTGGAGGAGTCGCTGGCCCTCTGGGAGCGCGGCGAGCAGCTCTACGCCCGCTGCGAAGAGTGGCTGCTGGGAGCGAAGCGCCGGCTCGACGCCGCGCGCGGCGAGGGCGAGGACGCCTGATGGCCCGCATCGTCGCCGAGCTCGGTCGCCCCGAGACGCCGGAAGAGACCGCGGCCCGCAAGGCCGAGTCCTCGCGTCGCTACCGCTCGAGCAAGACCTTCCGCAACCTCATCGCCGCGCTGCTGGCGACCGTCGCCGTGGTCTTCGTCATCGTCGCCATCGTGCCCCGCGGCACGCCGGTCCCTCGCCCCGAGCCCGACGTGCCCGCGCTGGCCGCCGACCTCCAAGCCGACCGCGGCCGCCCCGTGCTCACCCCGTCGCTCGGCGAGGGCTGGCGGGTCAATCAGGCGACCGTCGAGGGCGTCGGGGGCACTGAGGCGTGGACGATGGTCTACGTCCGCTCGGGCGAATCGGGATTCCTTCGCGTCGCACAGGGCTTCGACACCGACGAGGCCTGGGTGGGCCAGGTTCTGGGCGGCACGCGCAGCACCGAGACCACCGAGATCGACGGGATCACCTGGGACGTCTACCGTCCGGCCAACCCTTCCGGCACCGGCAACATCGACTACGCGCTGGCGACTCCCGCCGGCCCTGACTACGTGCTCGTCTACGGTGACGCCGCGCCCGAGACCGCGGCTCTCGCGGCGGCGTCGGTGACCTCGCAGGTGAAGCAGCTGAAAGAGATCCCGTGAGCGCACCCATGAGCCCCGACCAGGTCTGGCAGCAGATGGTCGAAGGCAACCGACGTTTCGTGACCGGTGCACCCGCACACCCCCGTCAGGACGTGGAGCGTCGCGCCGAGCTCGCCGGCTCGCAGCACCCCACGGCGGCCCTGTTCGGTTGCTCGGACTCGCGTCTCGCCGCCGAGATCATCTTCGACGAAGGCCTCGGAGACCTCTTCGTGGTGCGCAACGCCGGCCAGGTCATCTCCGACTCCGTGATCGGCAGTCTCGAGTACGCCGTCGGCGTCCTCGAGGTTCCCCTCATCGTCGTCCTCGCCCACGATGCGTGCGGCGCCGTCGGCGCCGCGATCGAGAGCACCGGCGTCGACGCCCCCACCCTTCCCGCGTACATCTGGCGCCAGATCGCACCGATCGTGCCCGCGGTGCGCCGCGTCCAGCGTGCGACCGCCGTGGACGGTCACGTGCCCGACCACGTCGACCCCGAGCTGGTCGGACGGGAGCACCTCCGTCACACCGTGGGCGAGCTGCTGCGCGCCTCCGAGCTGATCAGCGAGGCCGTCGCCGATGGGCGCACCGCGGTCGTGGGGGCCAACTACCGACTCGACGAGGGGGAAGCGTTCCCCGTCGTCATCGTGGGCGACGTCAACGACCCGCGCATCTGAGAACCGAACGAACGACCTGGAGGAACGACGACGTGACCGACATCGAGTACCGCATCGAGCACGACACCATGGGTGAAGTGCGCGTGCCGAAGGACGCCCTGTACGCGGCGCAGACGCAGCGCGCGGTCGAGAACTTCCCGATCTCGGGCTCGGGCCTCGAGTCGACGCAGATCGCGGCACTGGCCCGGATCAAGAAGGCCGCCGCCCTCGCGAACAAGGAGCTCGGCACCCTCGACGGCCAGATCGCGGATGCCATCGCCCAGGCGGCCGACGAGGTCGTCACCGGCGTGCACGACGCGCAGTTCCCCGTCGACACCTACCAGACCGGCAGCGGCACGTCCTCGAACATGAACATGAACGAGGTGCTCGCGACCCTCGCCACGCGCATCCTCGGCTCGACGGTTCACCCGAACGACCACGTCAACGCGTCGCAGTCCTCCAACGACGTCTTCCCGACCTCGGTCCACATCGCCGTGACGCAGGCCCTGATCACCGATCTCATCCCCGCTCTCGACCACCTCGCGGTGGCTCTCGAGGCGAAGGCAGACGCGTGGAAGGGCATCGTCAAGTCGGGTCGCACCCACCTGATGGATGCCACCCCCGTCACGCTCGGCCAGGAGTTCGGCGGCTACGCGCGCCAGATGCGCCTCGGCATCGAGCGCGTCGAAGCGGTCATCCCCCGCGTCGGCGAGGTTCCGCTCGGCGGCACGGCCGTGGGCACCGGCATCAACACCCCCCTCGGCTTCCCCCAGAAGGTCATCGAGCTGCTCGCGGCCGAGACCGAACTGCCCATCACCGAGGCGAAGGACCACTTCGAGGCCCAGGCCAACCGCGACGGCCTCGTCGAGGCATCCGGAGCCCTCCGCACCATCGCGGTGTCGCTGACCAAGATCAACAACGACATCCGCTGGATGGGGTCGGGCCCGAACACCGGCCTCGGCGAGCTGCACATCCCCGACCTCCAGCCCGGTTCGTCGATCATGCCCGGCAAGGTCAACCCCGTGGTTCCCGAGGCCACGCTCATGGTCTGCGCGCGGGTCATCGGCAACGACGCCACGGTCGCCTGGGCCGGCGCCTCGGGATCGTTCGAGCTGAACGTCGCCATCCCCGTCATGGGCACGGCGCTTCTCGAGTCGATCCGCCTGCTCTCCAACGCGGTCCGCGTGCTCGCCGACAAGACGATTGACGGCCTCGAGGCCAACGTCGCTCGTGCGGAGGCGTTCGCCGGGATGTCCCCCTCGATCGTCACCCCCCTGAACAAGGTCATCGGCTACGAGGCGGCGGCGAAGATCGCCAAGCACGCCGTCGCCAAGGGCATCACGGTCCGCGAAGCGGTCATCGACCTGGGCTACGTCGAGCGCGGTGAGATCACCGAAGAGGTGCTCGACGCCAAGCTCGATCTGCTCTCGATGACCCACCCGGGCTGAGCCCTCACCGGCAGAAACGCCGAGGCGCGCCATAATCGAAGGATGAGCCGCGCACCGAGACCCGTCTCGGTGCGCGCGCGACTCCTCGGCGCGATCCTCGGCGTTCTGCTTCTGGGGCTGATCGTCGCCGGCGGGGTGACGTTCCTCGTGCAGAGCGAGCGCGTGATCGCCAACGCCGAAAGGCAGCTCGACGGTTTCTCGAGCACGGCAGCGGCGAGCGGGACGGATGCCGTGGACCTCGTCGCCGCAGCGATCCCCGGCCGCACCGACGGCACCGTCGCGCTCTCGGGCACAACGGTCCTTGCGGGCACACCGTCGCCCCCGGGCCTCTCCCTCTCCGACGACACACCGTTCCTGTCGGCCGTGAGTGCAGCCATCTCGCGCGGCGAGCTGCGCGGCCGCGTCGACGGCTCGCACGGCCCGGTCCTCTACGCCGCTGTTCCCCTCGGCGATGCGACGGTCGTCCAGGCGATCTCGATCGACCAGCGCATGGAGCTCGTGACACTGTCCACGACGACGTTCGCGATCGCCGGCACCGTGGTGCTTCTCGCCGTCGCTGTCGCCGGGTGGTTCGTCACCGGGCTCCTGTTCTCGCCGCTGCGCCGCCTGCGCGACACGACGGATGCCATCACCCTCGCCGACCTCGGCACTCGCCTCCCCCCGCAGGGCAACGACGAGATCGCCGACCTGACCTCGTCGGTCAACTCCATGCTCGATCGCCTCGCGATGTCGGTCGACGCGCAGCGCCAGCTGCTCGACGACGTACGGCACGAACTCAAGACGCCCATCACGATCGTGCGGGGGCACCTCGAGATGATGGATCCGGCCGATCCGCACGACGTGGCGGAGACGCGCGATCTCGGCATCGCCGAGCTCGACCGCCTCTCCCGGCTGGTGGACGACATCGACGCGCTCGCCGTCGTCGAGGCGGGCGCGCTGACCATGGAGGTCATCGCCGTCGCCGCCCTCACGGATCGCGTCGGCGAACTCGTCAGCGCCATCCCCCACCACACCTGGACGATCGAGTCCCGCGGTCATGGCAGTGTCCACGGCGACCACGACCGCCTCGTCCAGGCGTGGCTGCAGCTCGCCGACAACGCGGCGAAGTACACACCCGACGGGACCCCCATCGAGATCGGCAGCAGCGTCGGCGATAGCAACGTCGACCTGTGGGTGCGCGATCACGGTCCCGGCATCCCTCCCGCCGCGCGCCACCGCGTGTTCCGCCGGTTCGACCGCATCTCGACCCGTCGTGGCGTCGAGGGGTCGGGTCTCGGCCTTTCGATCGTGGATGCCATCGCCAAGGCGCACGAGGGCTACTGCAGCGTGAGTGACACTCCGGGCGGAGGAGCCACGGTCACGCTGCACCTTCCGCTTCGCCGGGCGCACTCCCCCGCCGACCTTCCCACCCCCGTGCGCGCCGGAGACGTCGTGATGCAGAGAGAGGCCACCGGATGACCCGCATCCTCATCGCCGAGGACGAAGATCGCATCGCCGCGTTCGTCGCGAAAGGTCTGGAGGCCGCGGGCTACCAGACCGTGACCGTCGACGACGGCGCGGACGCGCTCGACACCGCGTTGTCCGGCGAGGTCGACCTCGTTCTCCTCGACGTCGGACTTCCCACGATCGACGGCTTCGAGGTTCTCCGCACCCTCCGCGGACAGGGGTCCGCACTCCCGGTCATCATGCTCACCGCGCGCACGAGCACGCGGGACACCGTGGACGGCCTCGACGCCGGCGCGAACGACTACATGGCGAAGCCCTTCAAGTTCGACGAGCTGCTCGCGCGCGTGCGATCGCGCCTTCGAGAGCCTGTGACCGCCAACACGATCTCGATCTCGCACGGGGACATCACGCTCGACGTTCGTGGCCGTCGCGCGAGCATCGATGGCCGCGATGTCGACCTGAGCGCTCGGGAGTTCGCCCTCGCGGAAGAGTTCCTGCGCCACGCCGGACAGGTCTTGAGCCGCGAGCAATTGCTCAGCCGCGTGTGGGGTATGGACTTCGATCCCGGATCGAACGTCGTCGACGTCTACGTCCGCTATCTCCGCGGCAAGTTCGGCGCTGCACGGATCGCGACCGTCCGCGGAGCCGGATACCGCTGGGAGTAACTCCGGAAACCCGAAAGCCCCCGGCGGGGGGAAACCGGGGGCTGTGGGGAGATCCTGCTCCGGGGGTCTGCCGACTTACCCGAAATGCAGCGACCAGCCCGTATGGAGCGGATCTCGTGTTCATTTCTCAGGGGGAACCGCCGGGGCGGTGACGAGACTGTTCCCTCGCCGATGCCTCAAGTCTGCCGCCTGCCTATGAAAAGCGCAGGAGCCAGGCATGAGAATGCTCTCATCATGAGAAACGGAGGGGGCCCGAGCGTTGACGCCCGAGCCCCCTCTGGGATTCTCAGGAGAGTTCGCCGGCCTCCAGAAGATCCGTGACGAGCGCCGCGATCGCCGACCGCTCAGACCGCGTGAGCGTGACGTGACCGAAGAGCGCGTGTCCCTTCAGCGTCTCGATCACCGACGCGACACCGTCGTGACGGCCGACCCGCAGGTTGTCGCGCTGGGCCACGTCGTGCGTCAGCACCACGCGGGAGTTCTGCCCGATGCGGCTCAGGACCGTCAGCAGAACGTTGCGCTCGAGGGACTGGGCCTCGTCGACGATCACGAAGGCGTCGTGTAGGGAGCGGCCGCGGATGTGCGTCAGAGGCAGGACCTCCAGCAGCCCCCGCGCCAGCACCTCTTCGAGGACGTTGCCCGAGACGACGGAACCGAGCGTGTCGAAGACCGCCTGCCCCCAGGGGCCCATCTTCTCGGCCTGGTCTCCGGGGAGGTAACCGAGCTCCTGCCCGCCCACCGCGAACAACGGTCGGAACACGATGATCTTCTTCTGCTGCTGCCGTTCGAGCACGGACTCGAGCGCGGCGCACAGGGCGAGAGCCGACTTGCCGGTGCCCGCTCGGCCTCCGAGCGACACGATCCCGACCTCGGGGTCGAGCAGCAGATCGAGGGCGATGCGCTGCTCCGCCGACCGGCCGTGCAGGCCGAACGCGTCACGATCTCCCCGGACGAGGCGGAACTCGCCGTCGCCGGTCACCCGACCGAGCGCCGAGCCCCGCTCGGAGTGGATGATCAGGCCGGTGTTCACCGGAAGGCCGACCACCTCGTCGCTGGTGGCGACCTCGCTCTCGTACAGGTCGCTGAGGTCGTCACCCGAGATGTCGAGGGAGGTGATGCCCGTCCACCCCGAGTCCATCGCCTGCTCCGCCAGGTACTCCTCGGCCGTCAGACCGAGGGATGCCGCCTTCACGCGCATCGGCAGGTCCTTGGACACCACCGTGACCTCGGCGCCGTCCTTGGCGATGTTCATCGCCACGGCGAGGATACGGCTGTCGTTGTTGCCCGTGCGCATGCCGGAGGGCAGCACCATCTGGTCGGTGTTGTTCAGTTCGACGCGGAGAGTTCCGTCGTTGCCGACGGGGACGGGGAAATCGAGACGACCGTGCTCGATGCGCAGCTCATCGAGGTGGCGCAGGGCTTGACGGGCGAAGTACCCGATCTCGGGATCGTGGCGTTTGCCCTCGAGCTCGGTGATCACCACCACGGGGATCACGACGGAATGCTCCGCGAAGCGGAAGAACGCCCGCGGATCGCTCAAGAGGACGGACGTGTCCAGAACGTAGGTGCGCAGGTCCTGTTCGGAAACGCTGCTCTCGACGACGTGACGCTGGTCGAATGGTGCTCGTGCAGTCACAACCCACTCCCGACCCGGGTGTCTCACCCGGTTGTCACGAGTCGACCTGTGGGTCACGAGTCGCAATCCGAAGGCCGACTCGATCGGGCTCCGTGCCCGATGTGATCACCGTACGATGCCGCGAGGCATCCGGGGGTCGTTAACACGCCACGAAAATGACGAGTGTGTGAACAAGTCTCACCCTCGTGGTGAGGGTTTCCGGCGCACGCGCCTTACTGTCCGAAACGCCGATCCCGCGCGGAGAAGTCGCGAATGGCCCGAAGGAAATCGACTTCCCGAAGATCCGGTCCGAGGGCTTCGACGAAATAGAACTCGGAATGCGCCGACTGCCAAAGCAGGAAATCGCTGAGGCGCTGCTCGCCGGACGTGCGGATCACGAGGTCAGGGTCGGCCTGACCACCCGTGTAGAGGTGCTCGCCGATCTGCTCGGGGGTCAGGCTGGCCGCCAGTTCCTCCAGCGAGCCCCCCGAGGCGTCGTGTTTCGCGATGATGCTGCGCACGGCATCGACGATCTCGCTCCGACCCCCGTAGCCCACCGCGAGGTTGACGTGGAGACCCGTGTGCGAGCGCGTGCGTTCGGTGACCTCGCGCAGAACCTCGGCGAGCTCGGTCGGGAGCCCCTCGGCGCGACCCACGTGCTGGACCCGCCAGTCGGGTTCGAGCGAGAGTTCGCGGGCGAGTTCCGCGATGATCTCGAGCAGGTCGTTCAACTCGCGGCTGTCGCGCTTGACGAGGTTGTCGTTGGACAGCAGGTACAGCGAGACGACACCGATGCCCAGGTCGTCGCACCACCGCAGGAACTCGTGCATCTTCGCGGCACCCGCGCGGTGACCATGGGCCGCGCTGTCGTAACCGAGCTGACGCGCCCACCGCCGGTTGCCGTCGATCATCATCGCGACATGGTGCGGAACGGTCGCCGGCATGCGTCGGCGCAAGCGTGAGGCGTACAGACGGTACAGGGGGCCGCGCCCCTCGTTCCTCCGCATCCGCGCCACCCGCCTACGCTACCGCGCGCAGCGCGATTCCCCGTCGTCTGCGGACCTCTTCCGCCTGCGCAAAGGGTGAGGATCGACACGTGTTCCGTCCGTGGCATGGTCGGGCGCGTAGGGTTCTCGTGTGAGACCGACGACACCCGGTGACGGCGTGGAGATGCCCCAGCTGCCCCTCCTCGAGGCGTCTGCCGTGGGCGCCCAGGACGAGGTCAAACCCACCTGGCGCGGGTGGATCCACGCGGGGACCTTCCCCGTGGCGATCGCGGCCGGGATCGTCCTCATCGTGCTCGCTCAGGGGGCGCCGGCGAAGTGGGCTTCCGCCGTGTTCGCGGCATCGTCTCTCCTGCTCTTCGGCAACTCGGCGCTGTATCACCGCTTCCACTGGAAGCCGAAGACCAAGGCCGTCCTGAAGCGGATCGACCACGCGAACATCCTGCTGCTGATCGCGGGCACGTACACGCCCCTGGCGGTGCTGGCCCTGCCGACACCGAAGACGGTGCTGCTGCTGTCGATCGTGTGGGGCGGCGCGCTGCTCGGCATCCTGTTCCGGGTGTTCTGGATCAACGCGCCGCGGTGGCTCTACGTCGCGCTGTACCTCGCTCTCGGCTGGGCCGCCGTGATGTATCTGTTCGACCTGCTCGAAGCCAATGTCGCGATGATGGTGCTGGTCGTGGTTGGTGGATTGCTCTACACCGCGGGGGCGATCGTCTACGCGCTCAAGCGTCCGAACCCGTGGCCCGGTCACTTCGGTTTCCACGAGATCTTCCACGTGTGCACGGTGCTGGCGTTCCTGTGCCACTGGACGGCGTGCCTGCTGATCGCCCTCGCTCCGGCGTACCACGGCGGTTGAGGCCGCCCCCGTTCACCCCGCGGCCCCTGAGCGGACCGATGCTCCCCAGCCGTCACCGGCGGCTGAGCAGTGCCGAAGCCGCCACCGGCGGCTGAGCCTGTCGAAGCCGTCCCACAGGGAACGGGCGACGGATGCCGCGACCGCGACCTCAGACGCGAGGGGCGGCGTCGTCGGGGGCCTCGGCCGCGCGCGCCTGCTCCTCGGCGTCGAGCTCGGCGTTGACCTCTTCGCGGTAGCGACCACGGCGGATGCGGCGCAGCATGTCCCACACGAGGAGGAACACCGCGACGCCGATGAAGGCGATCGCGCCGAAGCCGAACGGGCCGGGCGTGACGAGGGAATCGTCCGGGGTGTTGGCCGGGGTGGGCGTGGTCGCGAGAGCGACGAGCACGGGAAGCATGGAGTCCTTCGGTCCGGGCGGAAGCGCGTAGCCTGGAACTCCAGCCTAAAGCCCGGAGAGACCATGACGACGCAGGAGATGCTCGATGAGCGCTATGGTCGACGCACGTCCCCCCGCCGCCGGATCGTGCTGTGGAGCATCGTCGGGGTCGTCGCGCTGACGCTCACGGCGCTGCTGGGGTGGACCACCGTGTCGAACACCATGCGATCGGTCACCGCCACCGACACCGGCTACACCGTGAACGACGCCTCGAGCGTGACCATCTCGTTCCAGTTCACCGCTCCCGTCGGCGAGCCCGTCGCGTGCGCGATCGAGGCGCAGGACGAGGATCACGGAACCGTGGGGTGGCGTGTCGTGCAGTACCCGGCATCCGAGGACCACAGCCGCGCGTTCACGGAGGAGATTCCGACCCTCGCCCTGGCGACCACGGGTTTTGTCAACTCTTGTTGGGTGCCGTAAAATAGCCCGAGATGACGCGCCCCGGCTCGATGCCGGGGCGTTCGACATATACCCCCGGCGGACACCCGAAGGATGCCGCTCGGCCTCGACGAAGGAGTAACCGTGTCCAATGACGCTCAGGTGACGTTCCTCACCCAAGACGCCTACGACCGCCTCGCTCAGGAGCTCGAGCATCTCTCGACCACCGGTCGCGAGGAGATCGCGAAGCGCATCGAGGTCGCACGCGAAGAGGGCGACCTCAAGGAGAACGGCGGCTACCACGCCGCGAAGGACGAGCAGGGCAAGCAGGAGGCGCGCATCCGCACCCTCCAGCAGCTCCTCAAGGACGCCAAGGTCGGCGAGGCCCCCGAGAGCCACGGTGTGGTCGAGTCGGGCACCGTCGTGACCGCTGTCGTCGCGGGCGGCGAAGAGAAGTTCCTGCTCGGCAACCGCGAGATCGCGGCGAACTCCGAGCTCGACGTGTACAGCGAGGCCTCCCCGCTGGGCGCGGCGATCATCGGCCTCAAGGAGGGCGAGAAGGGCTCGTACACCGCCCCCAACGGCAAGGAGATCTCGGTCGAGATCGTCAAGGTCGAGACCTACTCGGGCCAGTAAGCCTCACGTCCGAGAGCCGCTCCCCCGTTCGGGGTGAGCGGCTCTCGGCGTTTCTGATGCCTCAGTCGGGGACGACCGTCGCGATGAAGCCGGCATCCTCGAGCGTCTGGATCACCAGGGCCCGGTGCTCGGCACCACGCGTCTCGACACTCAGTTGCAGGATGACCTCGCTGATCTGTAGGCCCTGACCGTGGCGCGTGTGCAGCACCTCGATGACGTTCGCGCCCACCTGCGCGAGCAGCTCCGACACGCGCGCGAGCTGGCCCGGACGGTCGGGCAGAGGGATCCGGAGCGACATGTAACGACCGGATGCCGACAACCCGTGCGCCACGACGCGTTGGAGTAGGAGCGGGTCGATGTTGCCGCCGGACAGGATCGTCACCGTGGGTCCGGTGGCCTGGATCTTGCCGGCGAGGATCGCGGCGACGCCCACGGCACCCGCGGGCTCGACGACCTGCTTCGCGCGCTCGAGGAGGACGAGCAACGCGCGGGCGATGTCGTCCTCGGTGACGGTGACGACCTCGTCGACGTACTTCCGGATCAGTTCGAACGGCAGGTCGCCGGGCCGTGCGACCGCGATGCCGTCGGCCATCGTGGGGGTCGTCTCGACCTGGATCGGGTAACCGGCGGCGAGCGACGACGGGTACGCGGCGGAGTTGTGCGCCTGCACGCCGATGATACGCACATCGCGCCCCTCGGCGGCCGCGCGCGCCTTGACGGCCGCCGCCACGCCCGCCGCGAGACCTCCCCCGCCGATGCCCACGATGATCGTATCGAGGTCGGGCATGTCCTCGATCAGTTCGAGACCGAGCGTGCCCTGACCGACGATGATGTCGCGGTGGTCGAACGGGTGGATCAGCACGGCTCCGGTGCGCTCGGCGAACTCCGCCGCGAGACGCAGCGGCGTCTCGACGGTCGCGCCCTCGAGGATCACCTCGGCGCCGTACCCGCGCGTGGCGAGCAGCTTCGGCACGGGAACGCCCAGGGGCATGAAGATCGTCGCCGGGATGCCGAGCTGCTGCGCCGCCAGAGCGACGCCCTGCGCGTGGTTGCCGGCGGAGGCGGCGACGACCCCTCGCGCGCGCTCTTCGGCGGTCAGGCGCGAGAGGCGGTGCGACGCCCCGCGAATCTTGAAGGAGCCGGTGCGCTGGAGGTTCTCGAGCTTGAGGTTGACCGGAACGCCGAGGAGTTCGGTGAGGTGCAGCGACTCGTCGAGCGGCGTCCGCGTGATGATGCCGCGCAGAGCCTGCGCGGCATCCTCGAACTCGGCCAGGGTGGGAGTGTCGTTCATGATCTCCTTCCGCGCTCGCGCGGGACGGTTTGCCAGATGAGATCTCGGGAGGCCAGGGGCTGCCCCTCGTGTTCCCAGGCCTTGGAGCTGAGGTAGACCGCGACCACGTTGACGAAGGCCGCGAGCGGCACCGCGAACAGCGCACCCGCGATCCCGCCGATCATGGCCCCACCGGCGACGACGAGGACGACCGCGAGAGGGTGGACCTTGACCGCCGAGCCCATGAGGATCGGCTGCAGGATGTGGCTCTCGACCTGTTGCACGCCGAGCACGACGATGAGCATGAACAGCGCGATGAGAGGGCCGTTGTAGACGAGCGCGATGAAGACGGCGAGAGCGCCGGTGGCGACGGCTCCCACGAAAGGGATGAACGCGCCGAGGAAGACGAGCACACCGATCGGGATCGACAGCGGGACGCCGAGGAGGAAGGCGCCCAGACCGATGCCGATGGCGTCGATCGTGGCGACGAGAAGCTGCGTGCGCGCGTAGCTCTTGACCGTCCTCCACCCGGCGCGACCGGCCCCGTCCACGGCCGGACGCGCGACGCGCGGGAACAAGCGGGTCGTCCACCGCCAGATGCCCCCGCCGTCGGCGAGGAGGCACAGCAGGATGAAGAGGGTCAGCAGCACGCCGGTGCCCACGTGGCCGAGGGTCGTCCCGATCGCGAGCGCGCCCGTCCACAGCAGTTCCGCCTGCTGCTGCAGGAAGGTTCCGGCCTGCGTGAGCCCGTCGTCGATCTGCTGAGCGCTGAGGTGCAGGGGTCCGTCGATCAGGTACTGACGGAGCTGCTCGACCGCGAGCACCGTGCGCTCTTGCACCGAGGCGAACTCGCGTGAGATCTGCCAGACGGCGAGCCAGACCAGGCCCGAGATGATCGCGATCGTTCCCAGCACCGTGACCACGATCGCGAGCCACTTCGGCCAGCGGTGCCGCTGCAGGAAGGAGAACGCCGGCCAGACCAGCGCCGTGATGAGGATCGCGACCAGGAGAGGGATGACGAGCAGCTTGAGCTGGATGACGACCCAGATGACCACGCCGAGCGCCGCCGCGATGACAAGCAGCCGCCAGGCGTAGGCCGTGGCCTGCCGCAGGGCCGGAGGAACCGGGGGCTGGAGATCGCTGGAGACCGTGCGGCGCTTGAGGGCGTCGAGGAAGGATCCGCGGGGCTCGGGATCGGATCCGGTCATCCTGTCAGCCTACCGCCGAGCTCCCCGGGCGATCGCCGTGATGTCGGAGGCTGTGGATACGGTGAGACGCATGACCACGACGCTCCGTCGCGCCGACGCACGCCGCATCGCCCTGGCCGCGCAGGGGTTCGCCCGCGCGCGACCCGAAACGGTCGGCACCCGCCAGATCACGGGCGCCCTGCACCGTATGCGCATCCTCCAGATCGACTCCGTCAACGTCTTCTCCCGCTCGCACTACATGCCGCTCTTCGCGCGACTCGGGCCGTACGACACCGCGCTGCTCGACAAGCTCGCCTTCTCACGCCGGCCGAAATGGGTGGAGTCGTGGGCGCACGTGGCATCCCTGGTCTCCGTCGATGACTGGCCGCTGCTGCAGTTCCGTCGCGACGCTCTGAGGGACAAGTACGGCGCAGACGCCTGGGCTGAGGCCAACCAGCCCCTGCTGCAGTGGCTGCGCGACGAGCTCTCCGCGCGCGGGCCGTTGCGACCGGCCGAGATCGACCACGACGCCCGCAGCGGCTCCCGCGGGTCGTGGTGGGGCTGGGACGACGTGAAGAACGGCCTCGAACGTCTGTGGCTGTTCGGGGAGGTCGCGATCGCGGGGCGACGAGGATTCGAACGGCGGTATGCCCTGGCATCCGATGTCCTTCCCGCGTCCGCGCTCGAAACGACCGTGCCGCGCGAGGAGGCCATCGCCGAGCTCGTCCGACGCGCGGCAATGGCGTACGGCGTGGCGACGGCAGCCGATCTCGCGGACTACTGGCGCATCCGCGACCGGCCGGCGGTGATGGCCGCCGTGCACGAACTCGTCGACGCCGGTGAGCTGATGCCGGTGCAGGTCGACGGGTGGCAGGTGGCGGGACGACCCGCCCGGGCGTGGCTGCATCGGGATGCCGCGCGCCCACGCCGGGTGGATGCGGCGGCGATCCTCACGCCCTTCGACCCGGTCGTTTGGTTCCGCGACCGCGCGGAGCGGCTGTTCGACTTCGACTACCGCATCGAGATCTACACGCCAGCGCCGCAGCGCCGGTTCGGCTACTACTCGCTCCCGGTGATCGTCGGCGACGACGTCGTGGGACGCATCGACCTCAAAGCCGATCGCGCGTCGAGCGCGCTGCGCGTGCAGTCGGCGTGGTGGGAGCACGGAGCGCCCCCGGATGCCGCTGACCGTGTCGCCGCGGAGCTGGTCGCCGCGGCGAGCTGGCAGGGCCTCGAGCGCGTCACGGTCGCACGCTGGGGGGATGCCGCCGACGCCATCGCCGGAGCGCTGCGGGCCGAACGCCACGACCACCCCGATGGACGCTCCACCTGAAAGGCGCCCTCTCCGAGGTGGAGAGGGCGCCTTCGATCAGAACTGGACGCGAGGTGGTTCGGCGATGGCCGCGCCGTCGACGACCTCGAAGAACTCCCGCTCGCTGAAGCCCAGCTGGCGGGCGAAGAGGTTGTTCGGGAAGACCTTGATCTTCGTGTTCAGCTCACGGACGCCGCCGTTGTAGAACCGGCGCGACGCCTGGATCTTGTCTTCGGTGTCGACGATCGAGTGCTGCAGCTGAAGGAAGTTCTGGCTCGCCTGCAACTGCGGGTACGCCTCGGCGACCGCGAACAGCGACTTCAGGGCCTGCTGCATGTGGCCCTCGGCGACACCGGCCGCAGCGGGGCTCTCGGCCGTGAGTGTCTCGGCGCGGGCGCGCGTGACGTTCTCGAACACGGCCTTCTCGTGCGAGGCGTATCCCTTGACCGTCTCGATGAGGTTCGGGAGCAGATCGGCACGGCGCTTGAGCTGGACGGTGATGTCGCTCCACGCCTCGTCGACGCGCACGTTCAGCGCGACGAGCGAGTTGTAAGTGGCCCACAGGTAGATACCGGCGATCACCACGATGCCGACGATCACCAAGACCGGTACGAGCCACTCCCACATAAGTCCCCACACTCCGTTCGGAAGATTGCCCTTCAGTGTAACCGCGCAGCGGGGCGGGAAACGGGGGTGTGAGCGGGACTCTCAGGGGATGCGGATGGAGTCCGGCGAGCCGGCGCGAGCGGCCGTGCGTGGGCGCTGTACCCCCGGTGGGACTCGAACCCACACTGAAGCGATTTTAAGTCGCCTGCCTCTGCCATTGGGCTACGGGGGCCCGTGCTTCCACCGTATCGCGGGCTGTGCGGGGCGAGTATCCCCGCGACATCACGCGTCCCGCACGAGATCACGCGCTGCGACGAGCACCCAACGTGTGCGTTGGGGCGGATCGCGTGATCTGGGCGGGTGTGCGCCGGCGACCACCGCGGTGCGCACCCACCGCTCCGCGTCGCCGCGCCGCGGCATCCGGGAACGGCGAGACCCCCGCACCCGGGAAGGGGGCGGGGGTCTCGGGCGACGAAGGGTTACTTCGCGGCGACGGGCTCGGGCTTCTTCTCGGCCGCGGGAGCCTCCGCAGCGGGGGCCGCGGGGCGCGGGCGGGCCGCGAACTCCTCGAAGACGGCGCGCGGGTTCTGCACGGCCTCGAGGTTCACGGTCTCGCGGCCGTGCACGAAGTTCTGGACCCAGTCGCCGATCACGCGGAACTTGCGCTCCCACGTGGGCATCGCGAGGCCGTGGTAGCCGCGGTGCGCGAGCCAGGCGATGAAGCCGGTCAGCGCGATCTTGCCGGACTGGAAAGCGCCGTTGTAGAGGCCCAGGCCGGCGACGGCGCCGAGGTTCTTGTGGAAGTACTGCTTGGGCTGCTCGCCGCGCAGGACCGCCACGATGTTCTTCGCCATGAGCTTGCCCTGACGGACCGCGTGCTGGGCGTTCGGGACGCAGAAGCCGCCCACGCCACCACCCGAGAGGTCGGGGACGGCCGAGACGTCGCCGGCAGCCCACGCGCCCTCGACGAACTCTTCGTCGGTGCCGACGCGGAGGTCGGGGCGGGTGCGGATACGACCGCGCTCCTCGACGGGCAGGTCGCTGCCACGCACGACCGTGGGGTTCGCCATGACACCGGCGGTCCAGATGATGAGGTCGCTGGGCAGGTTCTCACCGGTGGAGAGCTCGATGACGCCGTCGACGGCACCCTTGACCTGCGTGTCGAGGTGCACGAAGGCACCCTTCTTCGCGAGGTCCTTCAGCACCCACTCGCTCGTCTTCTGCGACACCTCGGGCATGATGCGGCCCATCGCCTCGATGAGGTGGAAGTGCGTGTCGTCGAAGGACAGCTGGGGGTAGGACTTCAGCAGCGACGACGCGTAGGCGCGCAGCTCGGCGAACACCTCGATGCCGGCGAAGCCGCCACCCACGACGACCACGGTCAGCAGCCGGTCGCGCTCGGGGCCGGCCGGGAGGACCGACGCCTTGTCGAAGTTCGAGGTCAGGCGGTCGCGGATCGCGACGGCCTCTTCGATGGTCTTGAGGCCGATCGCGTTCTCGGCGATACCCGGGATCGGGAACGTGCGCGAGACGGCACCGGCGGTCACGACGATCTGGTCGTACTCGTGCTGCCAGGTCTCGTCGCCCACGATGGGGGTGATCGTCGCGGTCTTGGTCGCGTGGTTGATCCCCGTGACCTTGCCCGCGATCACCGTGGTGCGCTTGAGGTGACGACGGAGGCCGACGACGACGTGGCGCGGCTCGATCTCACCGGCCGCGACCTCGGGGAGGAACGGCTGGTAGGTCATGTACGGCAGCGGGTCGACGATGGTGACCTCGGCCTCGCCGCGGCCGAGCAGCTTCTCGAGCTTCCACGCGGTGTAGAAACCCGCGTAGCCTCCGCCGACAATGAGAATCCTGGGCACGGTGCTGGTCACGATGGGAGAGACTCCTGGTTTGTGGTGCGGCTCGGCTCGCGAGAACCGCGCGCCTTTCGAATTCGCCGGGCAGCAGCACTGACGCCGAGCGCAATCATTATAGCCGCGAGCGTGGCACCCGCGAGCGGCAGTGACCCGTACAGCACGGTATCGCGCGAGGGCAGCAGAGGCGAACTCGCCGAAGGCGGTCCCTCGACCGGCGGCAGCGGCGGGATGTCCACCGGTGCCGAGCTGGGCGTCGCGCTGGGCTCGCTGTCGGCCCGCCGGTACACCCGGATCCAGTCCTCGAGGCTGCCGAGGGGGTTCTCCGACACCGACGGCACGTCCGCCGAGACCGCACGGGAGGCGTCCACGAGACCGTAGCCGTAGAGGAGGTCGAGCCCGGGTGCGGTGCCCGGGGCCGGCTTGGCCGTGGAGATGAGACGGTTCAGGACGTTGTCGGCATCCATTCCCGGATGCGCTGCGCGGACGAGAGCCGCGATTCCGGCCACGATGGGGGCCGCGCCGCTCGTGCCGTTCCATTGCGCGAGGGTGCCGTCCGCCGAGATGCCGAGAAGCTTCTCGCTGGGGGCCGAGATGCCGATCGTGATGCCCTGGGTCGACGCGTCACTGCTCGCGCGTCCGGACGGATCCACACCGCCCACGGCGAGCACGCCCGGGATCGTCGCCGGGGCGCCCACGCGGTCGGTGCCGCTCCCCCTGTTGCCCGCGGCGACCACGACGACGACGTCATGATCGAACGCGTACAGGAACGCGTCGTCCCAGCTGGGGTCCCAGTCCAGGGTGTTCGTCGTCAGCGACAGATTGATGACGGTGGCCCCGTGGTCGACCGCCCAGCGCATCGCCTTCGCGATCTGCTCGGTGAACGGGACAGAGGCCGACGCCCCGAAGCCGATCGAGATCGACAGGAGCTCGGCCTCCGGAGCCACGCCGATCATGCCCCGGCCGTTCCCGGTACCGCGCGAGGCCGCGAGAGAGGCGACCCAACTGCCGTGGTTGGAGTCCACCGCGCCCACGGGGGTGCGACCGTCGGACGAGCCCGCGCCCGACACGTCGGTTCCGCCCACGACCGCGCCGTTGAACTCGACGGGTCCGCGAGCGATGCCCGTGTCGATGATCGCGATCTTCTGCCCGGCGCCACGCGTCGTGTTCCACGCCTCGCGGATGCCGTACTGATCGAGCCAGTACTCTCCCGCGCGGACGCTGTCGGCGGGGTCTTCGGGCACGGGGGCGGTCGTCGCCCCGCTGAGCATCACCGCGAGAACGAGGGATGCCGCCGCGGCGACGACGCGTCTCATCCGCCGGCCCCGGGGGTCTCGCAGACGCACCGCTCGGGCGACCAGGTACCGCGGGCGAGGGCGCGATCGCCGATCGGGTTGACGCCCGGGCCTGCGGCGAGGGAATGGCCGGCGAGGGCGTGCAGGCACTTCACGCGGGTCGGCATCCCCCCGGCGGAGATCCCGGCGATCTCCTCAGGCTCGCCATAGGCCGCACGGTCGCGGAGATAGGCCTCGTGCGCGGCAAGGTAGGCGGCACGCAGATCGTCGTCCTCAGCGAGTTCGTCCTGGAACTCCTTCATCACGTGCCCCGCCTCGAGCACCGACATCGCGGCTGTCGCCGCGGGGTGCGTGAGGTAGTAGAACGTGGGGAACGGACTGCCGTCGTCGAGACGCGGTGAGGTCGCCACCACGGTGGGGTTGCCGCAGACGCAGCGCGCCGCGATGCCCACCACACCGCGCGGCACGCGGCCGAGCTGCGCCTGCAGAACGGCGAGATCGGCGTCGGAGGCGGGGGGAAGCTGCGTGGTAGTCATCGCTCTCAGGGTACCCGGCGGTGTTGCCCGTCCGCCGAGCCCGGTCGGCGGCTCCGCTCAGGGAGCGGGCGGCGCGTCGGGCGTCGGGGTCGGGTCGGGGACACCGACCGTCGGAACCGCCACCTGCGCGGATCCCGCCGAGGTCAGCGAACGCATGAACTGCGACATCCAGTCGGTGCGCGTCTGGCTCACCTCACCACTCACGTCGGCTTGATCTTGAAGGGCGGCCGAGGCGGGAAGGTCGTCGTCGATGAGGTACACGACCTCCCCGGGCATCGTGTAGTAAAGCCGCTCGCGGGCCTGCGTCGTGATGTACGCCGGGTCGGACCACCGCTCGCGCTGCGACTGCAGGTCGGCGACCTCGGACTGGCTCAGCGCCACGGCGCTCTTCAGCGCCTGAATCTGCTGCCGCTGGTCCATGTAGGTGCCGACGGTCGGCACGAGGACGAACGTGCCGAGGACGACCAGGCCGAGCATGATGACGACGAACCCGGAGACACGGATGCCACCGAGCCACCCGCGCACGTCGACGCGGCGCTGCGCGGCTGCGGTGCGAGCGGCGGGGCGGGAAGGTCGCGTCGGTGCGGGGCCCGACGGGCGGGTCTTCCCCGGGGTCGTGGTGGCCGGCGTCTTGGCGGCGGGTGTGGGGGCGGCCTTCGCCTTCGCGCCCTTGCCCTTCGCGCCCTTGCCCTTCGCGCTCTTGCCTTTCTGACTTGCGCCCGGGGCGCCGGATGCGCCCCCGGATGCAGGCCCGCGGGGAGGCGGTGTCGGTCGGTCCACGGCATCCCCTCTCGTTCTCGCCCACATTCCCGGGCGACAGGCGGAGCCGAGTCTACGTCGCTGCCTCGTGCGGACCTGGGGACGCGCCGGGGACTCCCCAGCGTCTCGGCGAACATCCCGAGAGAGGCCGAGAAACGCGAAAGGAGGGGAAGCCTCGCGGCTCCCCCTCCTCGTGACGTCAGACGATCAGCCCTTGAAACGGGGGAACGCCGAGCGGCCCGCGAAGACCGCGGCAGTGCCCAGGTCTTCCTCGATGCGGAGCAGCTGGTTGTACTTCGCGACGCGCTCGCTGCGCGCGGGAGCACCGGTCTTGATCTGACCCGCGTTCACGGCGACGGCGAGGTCGGCGATCGTGGTGTCCTCGGTCTCGCCCGAGCGGTGCGACAGCATCGAGGTGTAGCCCGAGCGGGTCGCCAGCGAGATCGCGTCGAGCGTCTCGGACAGCGTGCCGATCTGGTTGACCTTGACCAGCAGCGAGTTGGCAACACCGAGGTCGATGCCCTGCTGCAGACGCTTCGGGTTGGTGACGAACAGGTCGTCGCCGACGAGCTGGACCTTCGAGCCGATGGCATCCGTCAGCTTCTTCCAGCCGTCCCAGTCGTCTTCGGCGAGCGCGTCTTCGATCGTGACGATCGGGAAGTTCGCGACGAGGTCGGCGAAGTAGTCGACGAGCGTGTCGACGCTCC
>Ga0308171_1000408_pt1 | contig 96492 bp, 78 predicted proteins | sample PhyGR1_FD_202135 | JGI IMG/M metagenome (GOLD analysis project Ga0308171, IMG submission 202135) | Phyllosphere microbial communities from UC Gill Tract Community Farm, Albany, California, United States - DLSLSG.R1 | ecosystem: Host-associated > Plants > Phyllosphere > Unclassified | place: USA...
CAGCGCAATCCCGAGCAGAAAGTCGGTGAGACGGTGCTGGATCAGCCGGCGCAGAGTTATCGCTTCGAACACTTCGTGCTCGACAGTCCCGATCGCGCCCGCCGCTGGCGGGTGAATGTCGGCGTGCCGGCGAAGGCCTCGGCCACGCCGGCACCGGTGCTGTACATGCTCGACGGCAACGCTGCGGCGATGGTGCTCGACCAGGCGATGCTTGCCGATCTGGCCGCGCATGCCGCGCCGGTGCTGGTGTTCATCGGTTACGACAACGACCTGCGCATCGATTCCGCGGCACGCACCCGCGATTACACCGCGTGGATCGATACCGCCGATGACGAGAACGGTACGTCGCAGTCCAGCGGTGGTGGGGCGTATGCGTTTCTCGATCTGATCGAGCGCCGGATCAAGCCGGAAGTGCAGCGCCGCGCCAGCATCGATCTGCAGCAGCAGTCGCTGTGGGGCCATTCGCTGGGCGGCCTGTTCGTGGTCAGTACGCTGTATACCCGCCCGGCCGCGTTCCAGCATTACGTGTCGGCCAGCCCATCGCTGTGGTGGAGCCAGGGCGCGCCGCTGGGCGACATGGAGCGCCAGTTCATTGCCAACACCCAGGGTCAGCCGGCACAGGTGACGGTGATGCTTGGCGGCGATGAGCGCACCGGCAACCGCGGGGTGCGCGACATGACCAATCCGCGCGTGGTCGCGCACCTGCGCCGTATCGGCGGGGCGACGCCCGATGCCGCGCAGCAGCTGGCCACCCGCCTGGCCAAGGTGCCGGGCCTGACCGTGCAGTACCGCGAATTTCCCGGCCTTGGCCATGGGCCGATGCTGCCGGCGTCGCTCAAGGCCACGCTGAGCCAGTTGTATGGCATCGCCGATCGCAGCGGCACGCCCGCGCCGGCCCCCTGATTTTTCGTTACCCAGGCAGTTCCGTGGCCCTGTGCCACCGCCGCAACGGACCGCGGCCATGCCAAGGCAAGCACTGTGACAACGCGCCGACCGGCGCGCCCCCAACAGAAGGAGTCTGCTGATGTACACCCTGAAAACCCTCCCGCGTGTCGCCGCCCTGGCCATTGCGCTGTCGCTGGCCAGTCCTGCCGTGTTCGCGCAGCCGGTGTTCGATGCGCCGGCCAACGGCTTCCGTGGTGAAGTGATCAGCCGTGGCCAGAACGTGGTGCCGGGCAGCGATGCCGAAGTGATCGGCCGCCAGTTCGTGCCGGGCCAGCAGGTCACCCTGCTGCGCGGCGAGACCGTGCTCAACGCCACTCCATACGTGGTCGACGCCGAGGGCAACTTCAAGGGCAACGTCGCGATTCCCGCCGATGCCGTGCCCGGCCAGCAGCCGGTGATCGTGCGTGCCAGCCAGCCGTCCGCGGCAACGGTGCTGTCGCTGCGCGTCTCGCCGAACCTGCCGCTGAGCGGCCAGCAGAATTTCAACCAGACCTCGGCCAAGCTGGTCCAGGGTCTGTACCAGTCCGCCTACAGCGCGGCCAGCAACGCGGTGTTCGTCACCGCGGCGGTCGGTCGCCCGCCCGTGACCCAGTCGCAGCTGCTCAAGCTCGACCCGAAGACGCTCAAGGTCACCGCCAGGATCATCCCCGCTGCAGTGCCGGGCGGCAAGGGCGGTGCGGTGTTCGCGGTGTATGGCGTGGGCGTGGACGATGCCAACGGCAACGTCTGGGTCACCAACACCCGCCAGGACACCGTGGCCGTGTATCGCCAGAAGGACCTGTCGCTGGTGCGCCAGTTCGACGTCGGCGCGGTGCCGCATGCCCGCGACATCGTGGTCGATGGCCGGCATGGCAAGGTGTTCGCCTCGGCCGCCGGTGAAGACCATCTGTCGGTGTTCGATGCCCGCACCCTGCAGCCGCTGGAGCCGATCACCCTGGCCTCGGGCGTGGACGACAAGAAGTTCGTCCCGATGAGCCTGGTGCTGGATGAAGCGACCGGCAAGCTGTTCACGGTCAGCATCGGCACGCCCGAAGCGGCGGTGATCGACACCACCACAGGCAAGGTGGAGAAGGTCATCGACCTGGGCAACTCGATCAGCGCCTCCGGCGTGGCCTACGACGCTTCGGCAGGTCGGCTGTACGTGGCCTCGCAGGGCACGGACAACCTGCTGATCGTCGATGTCGCCAGCGGCAAGGTGCTGCACGACGTGCCGGTCGGCGCGGGTGCGCTGAACGTGGCCTTCGAGCCGGTGTCCAAGCTCGCCTACGTGACCAACCGCGGTGCCGGCACGGTGACCGTGGTCGACGGCAACGGCAAGGTGGTCGGCAACCTGGATGGCGGCACCTTCCCGAACCATGTGCGTGAAGATGGCAAGGGCAACGTGTTTGCCGTCAACAAGTCGCGTGATGCCCAGGATCCCAAGGGCGACCGCATCACCCGCATCAGCACCCGCGCGAACTGAGCTGCGCGGAGAGCGTTGCACCGGCGGCGGGGCGTACAGCCCCGCCGTTCTGATTGAAGAGGAACTGCCATGAAGTCGATCGTTGTCCGCCGCAGCCTGTTGGCGCTGTCCCTGGTCGCCGTGATCGCCGGGTGCTCGAAAGAGCCCGCTGCACCTGCCACCGACACCGCTGCCGCATCGGCGGCGCAGACCCCCGAAGCATTGCCGGAAGGCTGGCAGCGTGTGGTGGGCGTGGACGTGCCCGACATCGAAGGCGCCACCCAGCAGTTGCCGGCACAGGTCACCTCCGATGATGGCGTGGCCACGACGGTGACCGACACCTCGAAGATCATTGCCGGCGGCGATGACATCATCGCCGTGCTCGAAGCGCTTGGCCTGGACGATCAGGTGTACGCCGCGCCGCTGCGCTCGGCCACCGAATCAGGGCGCAAGGCCCCCAAACAATTCCTGTTCAACCGCACCACGGGCGTGGAAGGCGTGTTGAGCCTGCAGGGCACCCTGTTCCTGGGCAACAGCCTGCGCCGTCATTCCGATCTGGCCGCCAAGCTGCGCGGCGCAGGCGAAGCGGCGGTGATCGTCGACGATCTGCAGCCGGCGGCCGACAAGGTGCGCAAGGTCGCCGCCGCGGTCGGCATGGCCGAGCAGGGTGACGCACTCGCCACGAAGGTGCAGTCGCAGCTGGATGCGGCCAAGGCCAGTGGTGCGGCGCTGGCGTGGCACCCGCGGGTGATCCATGTTTCCGCGACCGGTGCCGGCGGCGCGCCGACGGTGGCGGGCTCGGACAGCGCCTCCGGCAAGCTGATCACGCTGGCCGGTGGCATCAACATAGGTGACGAGGCTGGCGTGGCCAACTACTCGGCACTGAGCAATGAAGGCGTGGTGGCCGCTGCGCCGGACGTGATCCTGGTGACCGAGAACGACCTGGCCCTGTTCGGCGGCCAGGCCGGCCTGTGGCGCGCCTATCCGACCCTGCGGCAGACGCCGGCCGGTGCGGCCAATCGCGTGTGGGTGATGCCGGACGTGGAGCTGAAGTCCGCCAGTGTCGCCTCGGGCAGTGGCGCGGTCGCCCTGGCCGCGGCCTTCGCCACCGTGCCGCGTCCGTGAGGGCGTAAGGCATGGCGGTGTCGAGTCCTGCGCGCCGCCGTGGCGCGACCGTGTTGATCTGGGCCGCGGTGGGATTGCTGATCGCGGTGATCGCCTCTTTCGCGGTGGGCCCGTTGCGGCTGCCGCCGATGGAGGTACTGCAGGCAATCGGGGTGAAGCTGGGGCTGGCCGATCCGGCCAGCGTCAGCACCCGCGATCTGGCCGTGGTCTGGCAGCTGCGCATTCCGCGTGCCCTGCTGGGCGCGATGGTGGGCGCCGCACTGGCGATGGCCGGTGCGAGCCTGCAGGGATTGTTCGGTAATCCGCTGGCCGACCCCGGCATCGTCGGCGTGACCCAGGGCGCGGCCTTGGGCGCGGTGTCCGCGATCGTGCTCGGCGCCGGCGCGTTCGGTGCATGGACGCTGCCGCTGGCCGCCTTTGCCGGTGCCGGTGGCGCGATCACATTGACCTACCTGCTGGCACGACCGGGGCAGGGCAGTGGCACGGCGACATTGCTGCTGGTCGGCATTGCCATCGCCGCGTTCTGCTCGGCAATGATCGGGTTCCTGACCTACATCGCCAGCGAGAGCGAGCTGCAGTCGCTGGTGTTCTGGCAGATGGGCTCGCTGGCGCAGGCCGACTGGCGGGATGTGATCGCGGTGGCGCCGGTGTTCGTGCTCGGCACGATCGCACTGCTGCGCCTGGCCACGCCGCTGGACATGCTCGCGCTCGGTGAGCGCCAGGCCCAGCACCTGGGGCTGGATGTGAAGCGCACGCGGCTCAAACTGATCGCCTTCAGCGCGCTGCTGGTCGGTGCGGCGGTCGCGTTCGCCGGCTCGATCGGCTTCGTGGGTCTGGTCGTGCCGCATGTCGTGCGCCTGCTGGTCGGCCCCGGCCATCGCTGGCTGCTGCCGGTCTCGGCCGTCGCCGGCGCGCTGCTGATCGTGGTCGCCGACACCGCCGCACGTACGCTGGATCCGCCGTCCGAGATCCCGCTGGGCCTGTTCTCGGCCGCGCTGGGCGCGCCGTTCTTCCTGTGGCTGGTGATGCGTCAGCGCCATCGGAGCGGTGCATGAGCGCGTTGCTGCAACTGCAGTCGGTGCAGCTCAGTCGCGGCGCACGGCGCATCCTGGATGACATCACGCTGGATTTCGTGCCCGGCACGGTGACGGCGCTGGTCGGCCCGAACGGTGCGGGCAAATCGACGCTGCTGGCGGTGGCCGCAGGCGATCTGGAGGCGGAGCAGGGCCACGTGCTGCTGCGTGGACAGGCGCTGGCGGAGTGGAAGGCCAAGCCGCTGGCGCGCGAGCGCGCGGTGATGCCGCAGGAGCACGCGGTCCGGTTCGCCTTCCGGGTACATGAAGTGGTCGCGATGGGGCGGCTGCCGCATCCGCCGGACCCGGTGAAAGACGCCGCTTGCATCGCCGATGCGCTGGCGCGTGCCGACCTGCATGCGTTGATCGAGCGGGAAGTGGAGCATCTGTCCGGTGGTGAGGCCGCGCGGACGACCTTCGCCCGCGTGCTGACCCAGGACACGCCGCTGTTGCTGCTGGATGAGCCGACGGCGGCGTTGGATCTCCGCCATCAGGAACGCACGTTGCGCGCGGTCCGCGAGCTGGCCGATGCCGGCGCCTGCGTGATCGTGGTGCTGCACGACCTGAATCTGGCCGCAGCCTACGCGGATCGGATCGTATTGCTGGAACAGGGCCGCGTGGCCGCCGACGGGACGCCTACCGAGGTCCTGACCCGCGAGCATATCGAGCGGGTCTACCAGCAGCCGGTGCTGGTGCTGCGGCATCCGCAGCGCGATGTCCCGTTGGTGGTGGTGACCGACGCGTAGCGCCGGGTTGGCCGGCGCGTTGACGGTGTGATGGGAGCCGGCCCATCGGCCGGCCCCGCCGTTTATGGCTTACCAGCCGAATCTGGCGGTCGCCATCACCGTGCGGCCGCTACCGTAGTAGCACGACGACACGCCGGTGCAGGTCGACACGAAACGCTTGTCGGCCAGGTTGCTGGCGTTGAGCGCGAGCTGCACCTGGGTGCCGCCGATCCGGCCCACGTCATAGCGGATCGCCGCATCGAACAGGGTGTAGGACGGAATCCGGTACAGGTTGGCGCTGTCGCCGTAGCTGACGCCGTTGTAGCGCGCGCCGGCCGCCAGGCTGAGACCCTGCAGGGCGCCGGCCTGGAAGGTGTAGTCCGCCCAGAACGAGGCGCTGTAGTCGGGCACCATCGCCAGTTCCTTGCCCTTGTACGGCGCCGAACGGGTCATCTCCGAGTCCATGCGTGACGCGGCGCCGATCAGGCTGAAGCCCTCGATCGGGGTGATCCGCCCTTCCAGTTCGATGCCGCGCACGCGGCCTTCGTCACCCTGGATCGAGCAGGTGGCGGTACCGGTCGCGCCGCAGTTGCGATGCGACGCCACCGGGTCATCCACGATCATGTTCTGCTGGCGCAGGTCGTACACCGACAGGGTGACCAGCCCATCCACCGAGGCCGGCTGGTACTTCAGACCGGCCTCCCACTGCGACCCGGTCACCGGCTCGAACGCGGTCTGGGTGAAGCTGTCCAGCGGCGATTTGGTCGACGGCTGGAAGGATTCGGCGTAGCTCACATACGGGGTCAACCCGTTCTCGAACACGTACAGCACACCCGCACGGCCGGTGAAGGCCTCGCTCTTGATCACGTTGCGCCCGCCCGGCGTGGAGATGCCGGTGGCGATGTTGCGGTTGGCGCTGCTGCTGTCGTCCTTGGTCCAGTCATAGCGGCCGCCGAACGTCATCCGCCAGTTGCCGAGCGCCAGCTGGTCCTGCAGGTACACGCCGCTCTGGCGATTGATGCCAGCGGTCGGGGTTTCGGTGCTCACCGTCGGGCGGTAGGTCGAATACACCGGATTGAAGATGTCGATCGGGCGCGGGCTGCTCATGGCGCTGCGCACGCCTTCCCAGTCCGCACGCTGCCAGTCCCAGCCGAGCAGTACGGCATGGTCCACCGCGCCGGTGCTGAAGCGCGCCTGCAGGCGGGTATCGAAGGTGTCGCCATCGGAGTCGCCGGTGCCCATCACGCCGCGACGGTTCTGGGTGCGGCCATCGGCATTCAGTGCGCCGAAGGTGACCACGCTGCGGAACAGCGAATCGACATGCGTGCGGCGCGCGCTCTGGGTCAGCGTGAGGTGGTCGTTGAACTGGTGCTCGAACATCCAGCCGGCGGTCCACAGCGTGCGGTCGAAGGTGTTCCAGTCCGGCTCGCCGATGAAGGTGCTGTTCTTCATGTAACCCGACGCCGTCGGATTGAGCGTGCCGGCCGCCGGCAGGAACTGGTAGGTCGAGCCGCCATCGTCCTTCTGGTACAGGCCCAGCAGGGTCAAGCGGGTGCGTTCGGCGAGCTGCCAGGTGTAGCTGGGGGCGAGGAACCAGTGCTCCTGTTCGGTGCGTTTGATCTGGGTCTGGCCGTCGCGGTACAGGCCGACCAGGCGGAACAGGTGATCATCCCCCGCAATGCCGGCGCCCACGTCGAAAGCGGCGCTGTACTGGCCGTTCGCATCCACGCCCAGACGCAGCTGCTGCATCTGGTCCGGGGTGGGGGTCTTGCTGACCTGGTTGACCATGCCGCCCGGCGCCACCTGGCCATACATCACGGCGGACGGACCCTTGAGCACTTCCATCCGCTCCAGGTTCCAGCTGTCGAACATGCTGCGGTTCCACTGGCTGCCCTGCGGCGCGCGCATGCCATCCAGGGTGACGTTGTTGGACCAGCTGCCGGCATCGAAGCCACGGATGCGGAAATCGTCCACGCGGTTGTCGATGCCCGAGCTTTCCAGGCTGACGCCGGCGACATAGCGCATCGCATCGTTGAGCGACTGCACGCCACGGGCATCCAGTTCAGCGCGCTCGATCACGGAGACCGACTGCGAGGTTTCGGCCAGCGCAGTGCTGGTCTTGGTCGCGCCGCTGGTGCTGTTGGCAGCGCGGTAGGCATTGACGCGCACCGCATCCAGATCGGTCGCGGTCTGGGCATGGGCGGCAGGAGCCAACGCGGCGGCCAGGCAGGCCAGGGCCAGCAGGTTGGGGCGCAACCGGCGCGGGTTCGGGGAGGAAGAGCAGGTCATGGGCAACAACTCGGCAACGCGGAAGGAGGGGCGCAAGCGCGGCTCGTTGCTTTCATGGGCGGAGCCTGACGCGCGGGCGTCGCCATTGGCGACGCATAGGCCGCCATTTTAAGGATTCCGGTCATATACGCAATTGCGACCCATTCGCATGTTCGGGCCGCTCAGGGTGTCGGCGTGCCAATACCAATCGTTATTTTCGCGAATGAAGCTCAGTGTTGCATTGGTGGTGTCAATCAGGGCTTGTAGCCGGCCACGGGAGGTCTACAATGCCGGCTACACCCAAGGTGACCCTCATGACTTCGATGCCGCTTCTGACGTTTTTTACCCTGACCCGCGATTACGCGGCACGGGCGCGTCTGCCACTCGGAGTGCAAGGCCGCTGACCGGAACACCGGTCACCCTGGACCCCAAGCAGAGCGCCCACCGGGCGCTCTTTTCGTTTCCACGCACCAGAACTGTTTGAAGGAGAACGTGCCATGCACCAGATCGCCGAGCCCCAAACCTGGCCGCACGCCCGTTAGCCAACGGCGGCGTGCGGCTCCCCGATGTTGGCAGCGAGACCCATCCCATGAACACCCATACCCAGACCCTGTCCCTCCGGCGCAACCTCGGCATCATTGCCCACATCGACGCCGGCAAGACCACGCTCACCGAGCGCCTGCTGTGGAAAACCGGCGAGATCCATCGCGTCGGTGAGGTCCACGACGGCGCGGCGACCACCGACTTCTCGGCGATCGAGCGCGAGCGCGGCATCACCATCGGCGCGGCCGCCGTGCAGGCGCATTGGGCGCCGCGCGACCAGCCGATCCACCACCTGACCTTGATCGACACCCCCGGCCACATCGATTTCGCGATCGAAGTGGAGCGTTCCCTGCGCGTGCTCGACGGCGCGGTGGCGGTGTTCTCTGCCGTGGATGGCGTGCAGCCCCAGTCCGAATCGGTCTGGCGCCAGGCGCGTCGCCACGGGGTGCCGCTGATCGCCTTCGTCAACAAGATGGACCGCACCGGTGCTGCCTTCGAACGCGTGCTCTCGCAACTGCGCGAGAAACTGCGGGCCACGCCGTGGGCGCTCGGCGTGCCGATCGGAACCGAAAGCCAGTTCAACGGCTGGGTGGACCTGGTCGACCGCAGTACCGTGCACTGGGACGACAAGGGCACCGCGTTGCGTCATGCCTGGACGACCGATGAGGCGGCCCAGTGGATGCCGCAGCGCGAGGCGCTGATCGAGGCCGTGGCCGATGCCGACGACGTGCTGGCACAGGCGTGGCTGGAGGGCGCGGCAATCGACAACGCGCAGCTGCGTGCGGCGATCCGTCGCGGCACCCTGGCCGGTGCCGGCGTCCCGGTGCTCGCGGGCTCCGCGTTCAAGAGCAAGGGCGTGGAAACGCTGCTCGATGCCGTGGTCGACTATCTGCCGTCGCCACTGGATCGGCCGGCGGTGGTCGCCACCGAGAACGGCAACGATCTGCTGCTGCCCCCTGATCCGGATGGTCCGCTCGCGGCGCTGCTGTTCAAGATCACGCACCAGAACCACGGTGCGCTGAGCTTCGTGCGGGTGTACTCGGGCACGCTGAAGGTGGGCGACGCGCTGGCCAGTTCGCAGCATGCACATGGGCGACGCGTCAGCCGCCTGGTGCGGGTGCAGGCCGACCAGACCCACGACATCAAGCAGGCCGTGGCCGGTGACATCGTGGCGGTGCTGGGCTGGAAGGATGCCGTCAGCGGTGAAACGCTGAGTGCGCCCTCGCGCCCGCTGCTGCTCGATACGATCCAGGCGCAGCATGCGGTGCTGGCATGGCGGTTGACGGCGGAGAAGGCCTCGGACCTGATCCGCATCAGCCAGGGATTGGCCAGCCTGGCGCAGGAGGATCCGTCGTTCCGTGTCGAGACCGATGCGGACAGCGGAGAGACCCTGATCTGGGGCATGGGCGAGCTGCATCTGGAGGTGATGGTCGAGCGCCTGCGCACGGAGTGGGGCGTCAACGTCCGCACCGGCCAGCCGCGCGTGGCCTACCAGGAGACGCCGAAGCGTGCCGTGCAGCGGGTGGAAGGCAAGGTCGCCAAGCAGACCGGTGGCCAGGGCCAATTCGCCCAGGTCCTGATCGACATCACCCCGCGCGAGGACGGCGAGGTGAGCTTCGTCGACCGCACCGTCGGCGGCGCGATCCCGCGCGGGTTCGTCAACGCGGTGGAAAAGGGCGTGCGTGCGGCGTTGGGCGAAGGTCCGCTGGGCCATCCGGTGGTCGGTATCGAGGTGACGCTGGTCGACGGCCAGACCCACGTCAAGGACTCCTCGGACATGGCCTTCCATCGTGCCGGCAGTGAAGCGGTGAAAGCGGCGCTGGCCCAGGCGGGCACGCAGCTGCTGGAGCCGGTGATGGAGATCGCCATCCACGCACCGTCGGGCAACGTCGGCGATGTGGTCGGCGACCTCAACCGCCGCAGTGGGCGGGTGGCCTCGATCGAGGACCAGGATGGGCAGGCCGAAGTGCTGGGCTATGCACCGCTGGCGCGGCTGGGTGGCTATGCCACCTCGCTGCGTTCGCTGACCCAGGGGCGCGCGTCCAGCGACATGCGCTTGAACGGGTACGAGGCTGCGCAGACGGTCTGACCGTCGATGTGGAAACGAAGGGGAGCCGGGCAACCGGCTCCTTTTTTCATAGAATATCCATCGCACTGTCGCGCGCAGCCCCAACCCGCGCCGCGACCGGATTTCACTTTGGAGTACCGCTATGAGCAACACGCATTTCTACCCGATCGGCACCCCCGGCCAGCCCTGGGGCGATGCGGAGCGCGCGCAGTGGCGGGCGGGGCAGCAACGGCAGCGCAGCTACCACGAGGATGTCGTGGCCGCGCTGGAGCGTCTGGGCGAGCGCTTTGACGTCGTGCAATACGGTCAGCTGGACTACGCGCCGGATCATTACCCGCTGTTCGCGGTGGTCAGCCACGACTGGAACCCGGCCTTGCCGACGGCGCTGGTCACCGGTGGTGTGCATGGCTACGAGACCAGTGGCGTCCACGGCGCGCTGCAGTTCCTGGACCAGCATGCCGAGGCGTACGCGGGCCGCATCAACCTGATCGTCGCGCCGTGTGTCAGCCCGTGGGGTTACGAGCGCATCCAGCGCTGGAATCCGGAGGCGATCGATCCGAACCGCAGCTTCCGCGGCGAGGGCATCATCGAGGAAGCCGCGTCCCTGATGCGCTGGATGGCGGCGCGCGGCGATACGCTGCTGGTGCACATGGACCTGCACGAAACCACCGACAGCGACCTGCACGAGTTCGATCCGGCGCGTTGCGCGCGCGACGGCATCGCCCTGGTGCCCGACATCATTCCGGACGGCTTCTATGTGATCGGCAACAGCGAAGATCCGCAGCCGGCCTTCCAGCAGGCGTTGATCGCCGCGGTCGAAAAGATCACGCACATCGCCCCGGCCGATGCGAACGGCGAGCTGATCGGCATGCCGCTGCAGTCACCGGGCGTGGTCTGGGGCGAGTCGCGCTCGATCGGGGCGTGCGCCGGTTTCACCGACGCGCGCTATGCCACCACCACCGAGGTGTATCCGGACAGCCCGCGCACGTCGCCGACCGAGTGCAATGACGCGCAGGTGGCGGCCATCTGCGCGGCACTGGATTACGCGCTCGCCCAGCGCTGACCGGGTCAGCTCTTCAGCCAGCGCTCGCAACCGTCCGTGCCCTCCGCGGATGACGCGGCCGTCGTGCAGGTTGCGGTCATCCGTGCCTGCAGGCGGGTCAGGTTCTCCGCACCGTGATGGGTGCGGCTCCAGGCCTGCAGCGTGGTGCCCAGCCGTTCGAAACGCTGGCGGGTGCGCTGGTGGTAGCCGGCCGGTTGCGCGGCCAGATCGGCGATCACCTCGCCGGTAGCCTGTTCGATGGCGGGGGCATCGTCCGGGCTCAGGCGCACCAGGCCTTCGACGTACAGCACGCCCCACTGCACGCGCGTGGCGGGTCCCTGCGCGCCCTGGTACGCCTTGTGCAGCCATGAGAGGGCGGAGGCCTTGTCGCCCCGGGCCTCGGCGAGGTCGGCCAGCTCGGGCATGTAGTAGTACGGGGTCTGACTGCGGTCGAGTTCGGCCAGCAGCAGCTTCTCGGCGGCGTCGTCCTCCTTGATCTGGCGCAGCACATACACGGCGGTGCTGATCGTGGCCTGGCGCTCGTGCGGGGTGGTCGCGGCGGCATCGGCAGCAGCGACGCGCTGCTGCGCTTTGTCCTTCAGTGCGGCCGGAATCTCCTCATCGGGATGCTGCTGGCGCTGCAGCGCCAGTTCGGTGATGACGGTACCCAGTCGCGCATCCGCCTTGTCGCCCAGGGCGCGGTCCGCAGCATCCAGCGCGGTCAGCAGCTGCTTACCCAGTTGCTGCGCCTGCTCGGGGGTGGCGCTGGCCAGGCTCACCAGGGCCGGACCCTGGTAGCCCAGCAGGTCACGATTGGCACGGACCTCCGCCGGCGCGCTCAGCACGTCGTCGAGCAGGGTGCGTGTGGTGTCGCGTTGCGCTGGCGTCGGTGTCACGTCGGGCTTGCCCGCGCCCAGGGCCAGCAGCGCGAACCGACGCTGCAGCGCAGGCTCGGGCGCTGACGTGGCCAACTGCTGCAGCAGCGAAGCGGCATCGCGCTCGCCGGCAAGGCGATTGGCGTCGACTTCCCAGCCGTAGTCGCCCAAGACGCGCCAGTCCTCGGCGCTGACCTCCTTCGGTGTTTTCAGGGCGTGCTGCAGCACCTCGCTCACTGCGGTGCGGCGGCTGGCAGCCAGGGTGAGTGCGCGGGTCAGGGCTTCGCTGTCATTGCCGCCGGCCAGGCGGGTGAGTTCATTGCGCTGGGGGTCGAGCACGATGAGGGTGGGGTAACCGCGCACGCCAAAGCGCTCGCCCCAGGCCTGCGCGCCTTCCTCGTCACCGTCCAGATAGACCGGAACATACTGGCGCGTGAGCGCGATGAAGGCGGGATCCTTGAACAAGGTGGCCTTGAGCTGGTTGCAGGGCGGGCACCACACCGCGCCCCAGTACAGCAGCACCGGTTTTCCACTGTCGCGGGCCTCGGCGAAGGCATCGTCGACGTCGCCATGGCGCCAGGCGATTTCCGTGGGCGCCGGTTCGGCCGCAGCCGGCGTCGCAGTGGCCGGGGGGGAGGGAGCGGGCGAGCAGGCCGGCAGCAGGGTGATCACACCCAGCAGACCGAGGGACAGGGCAAGGCGCATCGAGGTATCCAGAGGGGAGAAGGCGGGGCGGAGGCCGTGCTCGATTGTAGGAAGCGCGGGAAGCTGCGGCCGCGTCTCCCTGATGCGGATTGCTCATGACGGCAGGCCCTGGCGTGATAAGGGGCGCGGGTGGGCGGGGGCATGGCATGTCGTTCACGGACCGCGAGGCAGGCTGGGGTCATTGCCAGTGGAGCCTTTCATGCAGATGCAGAGCCGGAACAATGCAGGGTTGATGGCCGCCGCTTTGACGGTGTTGCTGTGTGCCTGTTCGCCGCAGGGCGAGGGCGGTGCTGCGCCGCTGGTACCGCCCAGCGGCGCGGACCCGGGGGCGGCGAAGGCAGCTGATCCGGGGGCCGCTGCGACCACTGCCGGGCGGCCGGCACCGGTCTATCAGGAAGGCGCGTCGGGCGTTGCGGTCGGTCCGGTCGCGGGGACGCGGGTGGCGCACGATTTCCAGCGCGACTACCTTGCCTCGCCGACATGGAAGCTGTTCGCACCGCCGGACAGCGTGGGCACACCGCTGGTGGCGTTGATACTGGACGGCTCGGATCGGTTGACCGCCGGTGAGCTCCGGATCGGGCGAAGCGATGATGCCGCGGCAATCAAGACCTGCCTGGAGATGCCTGCCGAAGCGGCCGGTCCTGCGGTGGCGGCCACGGTCGATATCGGCGGCGTGCCGTTCACCCACTTCACCGCCGGCGATGCCGCGATGAGTCATTACGTCAACGCGGAGAGCTACCGCGCGGTCCATGACGGCGGCTGCTACGCGATCGATCTGGTCGTGGCGGGAACGCGTCCGGAGGTCTACGATCCGCCGCGCACGCCGCCGTTCACGCAGGAGGAGGCGGCATCGCGATTGGCGGAGGCGTTGAAGGCGGTGTACTGGGTGGAATGAGGGGCGCTCTTTCCAAACTGGGCTTGGCGCTATGATCTGGTCTTGGAGTCGTGCCACGCCGGAATCTCCAAGGCATGCTCTTTGAGCATGGCTTGGATGCACGCGCACGCGTGGTCTCTCTCCGCCTGCGCGCATTGATCCAGAATCTCTCCGGCGAGCATTTCGAACTGTGGCCAGAACTGCGCTGGATGGCGCACCTGCGCCACCCAGTGGACCAGCATCTCGCCCAGCGCATCCAGCTGTACCTGTACTTCGGGGCGCACGTTCATCCCGGCGGCGCCCCCAGGTCAAGCGCGACACGGTAGTAATGACCGTCGTCGCGGAGCTGGACGGTGAGGTCCGGCTGCAGGACGTCATCCACATGCAGCGTCGGCTGGCCCTGCGCAGTGCGGGTCACGACGAACTCGTACAGGCTGCGCCCGAAGCGGTAGCTCAGTTCGAAGGACGGCCAGTGATCGGGCAGGCACGGTTCAAGCGACAGACGATCACCGTCACGACGGATGCCGAGCAGGGATTCGACCAGCAGGCGATACATCCAGCCGGCCGAACCGGTGTACCAGGTCCAGCCGCCGCGGCCGACGTGCGGCGATACGGCGTATACATCGGCTGCCAGCACATAGGGTTCGACGCGGTAGGTCTGCACTGCCTCCGGGTCGAGCGTGTGGTTGAGCGGGTTGATCATGTCGGCCAGCTCCCAGGCACGCACCGCATCGCCCTGCTGTGCGAATGCCATGGCCGCCCACACGGCCGCGTGGGTGTACTGGCCGCCATTCTCGCGGACGCCCGGTACGTAACCACGAATGTAACCGGGGTCCTCCGTCGTCTTGTCGAAGGGCGGATCGAGGAGCTGGATCAGCTTGGCGTCCTTTCGCACCAGATGCGTGTAGAGCGAATCCAGTGCTTCCCGGGCACGCTCCGGCGCGGCAACGCCTGACAGCACCGACCAGCTCTGGGAGATCGAATCGATTCGGCATTCCTGGCTTTGCGACGAGCCCAACGGGGTGCCGTTGTCGAACCAGGCGCGGCGGTACCACGCCCCGTCCCAGGCGTGCTGTTCCAGGTTCTGACGCAGGCGCTCGGCCTGCTCCTGGCACCACTGCGCACGGGCTGCATCGCCCCGCGCGTTGGCCAGCACGATGAACCGGCGAAGCGTGTCGTGGAGGAAGAATCCGAGCCACACACTCTCACCGCGCTGCTGGTCGCCGACGCGGTTCATGCCGTCGTTCCAATCGCCGGTCCCCATCAACGGGAGACCGCGCTCGCCGAGCAACCGGCAACCGCGCTCCAGCGCGAGGACGCAGTGCGCATACAGCGTGCCGCGCTGCGTCGACGGCGTGGGCATGTCGTAATACCCTTCCTCTTCCGGTGTCACCGCGCGCCCTTCGATGAAGCCGACCACTTCGTCCAGCACGCTGGCGTCGCCGGTGACCTCCAGGTAACGGCACGCGCCCTGGGGCAGCCACAGATAATCATCCGAGCAGCGGGTGCGCACGCCGCGACCCTGCGGAGGATGCCACCAGTGCATCACATCGCCTTCGGCGAACTGGTGGGCAGCGCAGAGCAGCAGGTGATCGCGGGTCAGGTCCGGGCGAGCGTGCACGAGGGCGAGTGCGTCCTGCAGCTGGTCGCGGAATCCGAACGCGCCGCCTGACTGGTAATAGCCACTGCGCGCGAGGTAGCGGCAGCCGAGGGTCTGGTAGACCAGCCAGCCATTGGCCAGCGCGTCCAACGCCGGGTCCGGCGTGCGTACCTGCACCGTGGCCAGCACATTGCGCCAGTGGATGCGCACGGCGTCCAGCGCATCGATGGCCTCATGGGCACCCTGGCGGCTTCGTGCCAACGCGACCGTTTCCTCGCGGTCGCGCCCCGCGCCAAGGCGGAACGTCGTTTCACTGCGGTCGCCCGGTCCCAGCACCAGCGGCACCTGGATCGCCGCGCAAGGATCCAGCCCCGTACCCAAGCGTCCATCCAGACGTTCGCGACGCAACGCCGCGGGTGCATGCAGGCCACCATTGCGGCCGATGAACTCGAGGCGATCACAGGTCCAGCCACAGCCCTCGGCGTCGGTGTCGAAGAAGGCCATCCGGCCGCCGAACTCGGTGCTGTAGCTGTTGCGCGCCAGCAGCGCCCCCGTCTGCGGGTCGCGTTCCGTGACGACGTGCATGCGCGACTTGGTGCGCAGGTCGCCCATGACCCATTCAACGTAGCCGATGGCCGACAGCCGCCGTGGCCTGCCCGAGAGGTTGTGCAAGCGCAGGACCGAGAACTTCAGCGGTGCGGTGACATCGACGAAGACCCACAACTCGCTGGCGATGCCGTCTTCGATATGCTCGTAGACCGTATAGCCGAAGCCATGGCGGGTACGGTACGCACCAGTGCCCCTGCATGGCAGCGGCATCGGCGACCAGACACGGCCGGTGTCCTCGTCACGCACGTAGAAGGCCTCGCCGCCGGTGTCGGACACCGGATCATTGAGCCAGGGCGTCAAGCGGAATTCGTGCGCATTTTCGAACCAGGTATAGCCCGGTGCACTCTCACTGACGACCGTGCCCAGGCGGGCGTTCGCGATCACGTTGGCCCACGGTGCCGGGGTCGGCGCGCCTTCGCGCACGACCACGACGTACTCGCGGCCGTCCTCGCTGAAGCTGCCGGTGCCGTTGTCGAATCGGCCCGCGCCGCGGTACGGAAGGAACGGCCACGGGTCGTCCACTTCTTCGTCGTGCTCGGCGCCCGGGGGCAGTCCGGGTTCGGGTCCCGGGTCGGCGACGACGGGCAGCCCGGGCGTCTCTTCCATCGCCAGGGCCAGCTCCTGCTGCTCCGCCTGCGGCACCAGGGCCGGAATCCGGCGCACCGGCAGCGGCTGGCGTCCGACCTGCGCGGCCAGCGTGCCGTCCTCGTCGCTGATCACCACGCGTGCGACCGCCTGCAGCAGAATGCGGTCCTCGTGGCTCATGTTCTGCACCGGCCGGACGAAAATGCCGCCCGGGCGATCGAGCAGGCCGGTCTCCGAACTGGCCGCCACCATCCCCAGGATCTGATCCTGGAGTTCCTGCCGATAGCCGGCCTTGCTGTCGTTCCAGATGACCAGGTCGGTGTTGAGGCCCTTCTGGCGCCAGTACGCATGCGCCTGCACCAGCTGCCTGACCAGTTCCACGTTCTCCGCGTCGGTGACCTTGAGCAGGACGATCGGCAGGTCGCCGGAGATGGCATGGCCCCACAGGCCGGATTGTCCTCGCTGGTTCTGCTGGAGGACGGCGGCGCCCGCACGCAGCAGCGGATTGGAATACAACACGTGGCTGGCCAGGCGCTCGTACAGCGACGCCTCTGCCTGGCTGGCGTTGATCTGCCGGCGCACCACCTGGCTGTGCGTCCAGGCCAGGTCGAAGACGCGGTCGGCCAGGCGGCGATCACGGTATTTGTCTACCAGTGACTCGCAACCGGAGCGGTCGGCGCCGATGCCGTACACCATGTCCAGCTGTACCGTCTGCTCGGGCTCAAGCACCACGCGGACGCGGATCGCCACGATCGGGTCGAGCACCGAGCCGTCCGTGCCGGAGAGCTCGGTATCGGTGGTCAACGCCTGCGGCGTCCGCGGCGTGTTGCCACGACCGAGGAAGCGTGCGCGGTCGGTTTCGTAGGAGATCGCCACCACCTCGGCGTCATGCACCGCCACCAGGTGGAACATCCACGGTGGTACTTCGTCGTGCGAACGGGGCCGGCGCGTGCAAAGCACGGCCTGCTTGGCCGACAGGATCTCGCTCTGCACGAAGAGGTTGCTGAAGGCCGGATGCGCATCGTCGGATGCGGCGGGGGTCAGCACCACTTCGGCATAGGTGGTGATTTCCACCGTGCGCTGGCGACGGCTGCGGTTGGTCAGGCGCAGGCGCCTGAGCTCGATGTCATCCTCGGCGGAGATGGCGACCTGCAGGTGGCTCTCGCAGCCGCGGCGGGCACCGCGGAACTCTGCCTTGGCGTCAGAGAAGATCGCCTCGTAATTGTCCACTGCCACGCAGGTGGGCTGGTAGGCGGCAGACCAGAACTCGCCGCTGTCCACGTCGCGCAGATAGCAGAACGAGCCCCAGGCATCGGTGGTGCCGTCTTCGCGCCAACGGGTGAGTGACAGGTCGCCGTGGCGACTGTAGCCGCCGCCGGCATGGGTCAGCATGCCGTGGTAGCGGCCGTTGGACAGCAGCTGCACTTCCGGACGCGGACCACCCGGATCGCGCAGGACGCGCAGGGAGGTCTCGTGCTCGGCCATGGCGGAGTGTTCGCCCAGGGACTCGACCTCATGGGGATGGAATACACCGATGCGCGGGATGCGTTCCTGCAGCAACAGCAAGGTGGCCTGGAACTCGACATCGGCAACGAAGCGGCGCTGCATCGGCTGGTCGCGCAACAGGTAGTCCAGCGACAGCAGGCCCATGCCCTGGTGGTGGGCCATGAACGAACGCAACAGCACGTGGTCCTGCCCCGGCGGGACGCGCGCGGGGGTGTAGTCGATCGCTTCGTACATGCCGAAGCGTCCGGAGAAGCCCAATCCTTCGAGCGCCTGGAGGTTCTGGCACGCCGCTTCCGGCGCGACCATCAACGCCATCATGCTGGCATAGGGCGCGATGACCCGATCCTGGCCCAGACCGCGCTTGAGGCCCAACCCCGGCACGCCGAACGCCCGGTACTGGTAGTTCAGGCGGGCATCGACGGCGTTGTAGCCGGACTCGGATACGCCCCACGGAAGGTTCAGGGTGCGGCCGTAGACGATCTGCGCCTCGACCGCGTGACGTGCGGTCTGGTCGAGCAGGGTGTCCGGATAGCTCGGCATCACCAGCTGCGGCATGAGGTACTCGAACATCGAGCCACTCCATGACAGCAGCGTCGGCGTGCCGTTGACTTCGGTGAGCATCCGCCCGAGCGCGAACCAGCTCTCCTGCGCCAACTGACCCTGGGCGATGGCGACGAAGGCGCACAGCCGCGCTTCAGAAGCCAGCAGGTCGTAGAAGCTGTTGTCGAGGCGGTGGTCGTCGACGTTGTAGCCGATCGAGAGCAGGTTGCGGGTACGGTAGAACAGGAACCCGTATTCCATCAGCGAGAACTGCCCGGCACGGTGCGCCAGAGCGTGGAGCTGCTCGATGCGCGCGCGCGCGTCCGCACCGGCCGTACCGGGCAGGGCGGCCAGCTGCCGCAGGCTGGGTACCGGCGCCTCGCCGTCCACGGCGGCAGCGGCAGGAAGGTCGGCGAGTGCCGCCTGGGCGGCATGGCATTCGGCAGCGAACAGGGCCGGCCAGTGCAGCTCACCCTCCTCGGGCGACTCCGGTGCCGGCCACTGCGCCAGCACGGCGTCGGCCAGACCGGCCAGCTCCTGCAGCCGGGCCAGCAGCTGCGCCGTCCCGCGGGGGCGGTCGGTACGCGTTGAAGCGAGGCGCTGGCGAAGGTGGTTGAGCGCCTCGCCGAGTGGCGTGTCACCGGGGCGCTGGCGCTGCCGTTCCTCTTCCAGCACGCCGAGCGTATCGGCCAGGCCGTCGAACGTGTGCGGCGCCAAGACAGGCGCGTCGACCAGCGCGAGCAGGCCTTGGCGCAGTGTCAGCAGATGGCCAGCCAGGTTGCCACTGTCCACGGTGGAGACGTAGCGTGGCGGCAGCGGCGCCAGGGTTTCGGTGTCGTACCAGTTCAGGAAGTGGCCGCGATGGCGCGGCAGCTGGTCCAGCGTATCGAACGTAAGGGCGGTACGTTTGGCGACTGCACCCTGCTGGAGATACCCGAAATCCCACGCGGACAGATTGGCCAGCAGGGACAGGCCGATGTTGGTCGGCGACGTGCGGCGCGCGACGACCAGCGTCGGATGCTCCTGGATGTTGTCCGGTGGGAGCCAGTGATCCTGCTCGCGTACCCAGGCCTGGAAGAACGACCAGGTGCGCCGCGCCAGCCGGCCGAGGAAGGCCCGCTGGGTCACGGACAGTTCGGCTACGCTCGCCGCCGGCGGCCGGCCCAGCCACGCCATCAAGGCGGGCGCGAAGGTCCACGCCAGCAGCAGGGGCAGGGCCACAGGCAGCGCCTGCGGATGCACGCTGGCCACGACCGCCGCCAGCGCGAGCGCCAGCAGCGACGCCGGTGCCATCACACGCCATTCCGCGCCGCGGTCGCCGCCGAGGCGGCGCTCGACCTCGCTGGAGGGGTTCCATTGCAGCAGGTGACGGCGGGTGATGGCCATGCGCCAGAGCGTGCGCAGGATCGCACCACCGGCCAGCAACGCTTCGTAGGGCAGGCAGGCGATCTGGGTGGACGCGCGCAGCAACGACTGCAACGTACCGCGCCCGACCATGATGTAGTGCGCTTCCAGCGGCGTGTCTTCCGGAACGCTCAGCGCATCGCGCAGCATGCCGATCAGCGGCGGCGCGAACCACAGCGCCAGCACCCACGCCGTCCATGCGGCCGGGTTTCCGGCATACAGCCAGCCCGCCATCAACAGGGCCAAGGCCGCGATCGGTACGAGGCTCCGGCGCAGGTTGTCCAGCAACTTGCCGCGCGACAGCAGACTGAGCCGGTTGCGTTCCCATCCGGATCCCGGGCGCGGTGTCCACGGCAGCAACCACGGCAGCAGCTGCCAGTCGCCACGGATCCAGCGCGCACGGCGCTTGGCGTCGGCGGCGTAGCGTTCGGGATAATCCTCGTACAGGCGCACGTCACTGACCAGCCCTGCGCGTGCATAGCAGCCTTCCAGCAGGTCATGGCTGAGGATGCGGTTCTCGGGCAGGCGGCCCTCAAGCGCATGCTCGAAGGCTTCGACGTCATAGATGCCCTTGCCCACGAACGAGCCTTCATCGAACAGGTCCTGGTAAACGTCCGAGACCATGCGCGTGTACGGATCGATACCCGGCTCGCTGCCGAACATCCGGGCAAAACGCGAGGTGCGGCGCCGGCCCAGGCTGGTGCCGACGCTGGGCTGCAGGATGCCGTAGCCCTCCACCACGCGTTGCAGCGCCGGATCGAAGCGCGGACGGTTGAGCGGGTGCGCCAGGGTGGCGACGAAGGCGCGTGCCGCATCCCGCGGAAGTTGTGTGTCCGAATCCAGGGTGATCACGTAGCGGACGCCGATCAGGGCCGCCGCGTCACCGACGACGCGCATGAACGCGGCCGCATTGCCTTGGCGGAGCAGGGCATTCAGCGCGGCCAGCTTGCCGCGCTTGCGCTCGTGTCCCATCCACACGCCTTCGCCCGGGTTCCATTGCCTGGGGCGGTGCAGCAGGTAGAAGCGATCGCCGCGCTCTGGCGCGTAACGACGGTTCAATTCCTCGATCCGCTCCACGGCATGCGCAAGCAGGGTGGCGTCCGTCGGCGTCTCGGCTGCCGCGGCATCGAGAAAGTCGGTCAGCAGCACGAAGCGCAGCTGGGGATCGCGGTTGGCCAGGAAGCGGACCTCCAGCGCTTCGGTCAGGACGTCGATGCCGTCGATGCTGGAGAGCATCGACGGGACCGCGACCACGGTGGCGCAGGCGGCAGGGATGCCTTCGCTGAAATCGAGCTTGGGCAGCGGCCGGGGCGTGACCAGCACCGTCGCGGTCCAGTTCACCAGGACGATACCCAGCTCGCTGAAGACCAGCAGCCCCAGCAGCGCGGCCAGCCAGAGGGGCGCCGCGCCACTGCCGCTGGCCAGCAGGCCACCGGTGGCCAGCACCGCGAGCAGGATGATCGGCAGAAGGTACAGCGCCAGCGGTACGCGATGCGCCAGTCGCGGTACCTTGCGGTGGCGCGGTGCTGCCTCGGCCACCGCGTCAATGGTGGCGTTCACGCCTTCGCCGACGAGCCAGTAGCCCACGTGCGTGCGCGGCCCCTCGGGCGGGGCAGCCCGTGCCAGGTCGAGCGCGATGGTCGCAACCCGTTCCTCGGCGACGCGGCTGCCGCGGGCAATCTTCTCCACCACATGGCGATAGGCGTCGCGGGTGCCGAAATCCATCTGCGCATAGACGCCCATGGGGTCGTCCCGCAGACGCTGCTCGACCACGCTCATGTCTTCGACAAAGGTGCGCCAATCCATGGTGGAGAGGAAGCGCAGGCTGCCGATGCTGTTGCCGATCGAGACCTGATCGGCCGCCTGCTGCTGCCCCTCGGCGGCGACCAGTTCGTCGATGCGCTGCCCGGCCGCGGCTGCCCACTGTTCCAGCCAGGCGACGGGCATGGCCCATGCGCCGCCGCGCCCCTGCAGCGAGCGGGTGAGCTCGGCGATGAAGGCGCCGGTCAGAGGTGGCTCGGAGCGTGCCATGTCAGCCACCACCAGGACCACATCGGTAGGGGTGTCGGAGGCCGCGCGATTGAGGTTGTCCGCCCACTGCGCAGCCAGCCCACGATCAGTCCCGTCTCGCATCACCCGCGCCGCCATGCGCCGCAGATTCTCCAGCAGGGCCAAGCGCAGCATGATGGGCACGGCCCACAGTTCGCCCAGGCTCAGCGGCGCGAGCGACTGGTACGAGGCGATGAAGCGGCCCAGGGTATCAGCGTCAATGCGGCCGTCGCCGTGCGCGATGGCCTGCATCGACAGTTCATACACGCGCGGCAACCCGGCCGAGGGGCCGCCGACAAGCGAAGGCAACTGCCGGCTGTAGCCGCGCGGCAGGTGGCGTCGCGCGGTCTGGATCTGTTCTTCGATCAGGTAGTAGTTGTCGAGCAGCCATTCCCCGGCCGGCGTCACCGGCCGCTGTTCGCGCACTACGTTGCTGAGCAGCGTGTTGGCGTCTTCGAGGACACGCTCGTTGGCCTGCAGGCGATCGAGCAGGCGCTCTGCGCCAGGTCGCATCCGCACCCGGTGCTGGCGCGCGAGTGCGCGGCCGTACACCTCCATCTGTTCAACGCTGTACAGCGCGGCACGCAGTGGGACCTCGGTGGCTTCGATGGCCGGGACCGAGGCCTGGCGCTCACGCCAACGCCAACGCACGAGCCGACGCAGGCGGAGCCAACGACCAAAAAGACGACGAAAGTGGGGCATGGGTTACCGAGGGGGGCAGGTCGCGGCCTTCATAGTTGCATTTGGGGTGCCGTGGTAGCTGTGAAGGTCGGGTGCGGCTGGCGGGGCCGGTCCCGCGGTCAAGCGTTGGCCGAAGTGCACTTGCTCTACACTGGGTTGAGCGGGCTCCCGCCGTCACGCCGATTCATCCCAGGGGATAAGCAATATGCGTCTGAAGTCGATCGGGGCGGCACTGTCGCTCGCATGTCTGTGCGCCGCTTCCGCTAGTGCGGAGACCGTTGTGCCTCTCACCTTCGCAGATCGCCTGGCGCAGGCAGGGTCGCCGCTGACCGTCCGGTCGGAGGGCTTCTCGGGCCCGGGCGCCGCCATTCTGTCGGACGCTGTGAACGCCAGCCGGTACGTCCTCATCGGCGAGAGCCATTTTTCGCGTGAGATTCCCGCCTTCACCACGAACGTCTGTCGATTGATGGCACCCGGCGGTCTGACCGCCATGGCCGTCGAGACCGGGCCGGAAGCCGCCACTGCAGTCGACGCACGGATGAGAGCGCCGGACCGCGAACAGCAGATTGCCGACTTCATGACCACCTATCCCGACGCCATGGCGTTCCTCAACAGCCGCGCGGAAGGCCAGACGGTGGCCGATTGCGCCGCTGTTGCCGGGCCGGACTTCACGTTGTGGGGGCTGGATCAGGAGTTTCTGGGGGTAAGCGGCTATCTGTTCGACCAGATGCTGGCGTCCGCCCCAGGGCCGCTCGCGCGTGCCCAGATCGAGGCCTTGGCCAGACAGGAGCGGACGGCCGTACAGGCTGCGCTCGCCTCCGGCTCACCCATGGACCTGTTCCTGTTGAAAGTCACCGATGCGACGCTCGATCCGGCGGGGAAGGCCATCGACCAGGACGGTGGCGACCGGGCAAAGGAACTGTTCGCCGCCTTGCGCGAAACGCGCGCCATCTATCAGGCCTCGCAGGCTGGTCGTGGCGATCCGAACGGGCGCAGGGCGCGGCTGATGAAGCGGACGCTCGCGGCCCATTTCGACGCGGTGCCGCAGGCGCGCGTGCTGATGAAGTTCGGCGCCTTTCATCTCTACAAAGGCTACAACCCACTTGGCCAGCGCGACGTGGGTAACTTCGTCGCCGAACATGCCGACGGACAGGGCGTGACGGCCGTGCACCTGATGGTGGGTGGCGTGAAAGGCGTCGGCGCCGGATACAACGGGGTCGGTCGCCCGATGAAGCTGTACGACTTCGATGCGACAACCGGCAAGGACAGCGACTGGCGCAAGGATGTGATGTCGGCCCGCCCCTCGGGCATGGCACCGGGCGACTGGATCCTGGTGGATCTGCGCCGTTTGCGCAGCAAGAATATGGACGACCTGACGCCTGAGTGGCGCGAGCTCATCCGCGGCTACGACCTCGCCGTTGTGGCGCCGGAGCTGTCTCCGTCGACCAAGCTCGGGCCGCCGGATGTCCGCTAGTGGAAGGCGGATGAGCGCCGTGAGAAATGTCTATCCTTCCTGGCACTACCTCTGCTGGCAGGCTGTACAACGCTGCCGCCGCTCTCCGACGGCGTCACTCTTTCGATTCGCACCTACGACCCCGCGACAGGGGGCTTCGTCATGGAGTTTCGCAACGAGACGCTGAGGCCGATCCTGTATCTCAATCCATACCTGACATTCCATACCATCCGCTCGCCAGATCCGGAGCCGTTCCCGGAGTCGCCGGAAGGACTGGTGCTTATGGTCCACAGCACAAAGCTGGCCCCGGGCGGATCTGCTGTCCTTTCGGGCACGTGCACCGTGGGCGGCGCTTGCTCCAAGCCAGAAACCTAAGTGGCCGTCCAGGCCTGTTGGCCCGCGAGGGGGTGGAACTGCAAGCAGTATTTTGCGATCTGGTCGGAGACGCCGTTGAGGGGTGTCTAAGTTTCAGGCTTGCCAGCGTTCAAGTACTGAACTTCTGCCCTGGCCAAGCGCGGACATGCGGCCGCCGCAGCTACCTGGATGCCGTGGCCCCATACACGTCATATGACCTGCGAGAGCGCGACCGGGTATGTGCCTTTTACGGCCGACCTCGGCGACAGCTGGGGCGAGGTCGGCCTGGGAGGTACGTGGCAGGTAAGTGATACCGGCTACCTGTTCGCGGACGTCGATTACACGTGGAGCTTCAACGGCGATGAGACATCCTGGAACAGCAAGGTGGGCATGCGTTGGAACTGGTGACTTACCACCACGATCGCGTGAGGATGGTTTCAAAAAACCCTCCCACTACGGCAGTTCCACCACCACTTTGCCCTTCGCCCGACCGCTCTCCACATGCGCCAGCGCAGCCTGGGCATCCTGGAACGGGAATACCCGATCAATGACGGGAGCGATTGCGCCGGACTCGACGAGCGATGTAATGGTGCTCAGTTGCGCCCCCTCAGCCCGCATGAAGACGAAGGAGTACGTCACCCCTTTCCGTTTGGCCTTCCTGCGGATGCCAAGGCTGAGCAGGCGCATGACCTGCTTGAGCGGCCAGGCCAGCCCGCGCGCAGCGGCAAAGGTGGGCGTGGGCGGTCCCGAGATGGAAACAAGATGGCCACCCGGCTTGAGAATCTGCAGCGAGCGTTCCAGTTCATCCTTGCCCAGGCTGTTGAGCACCACATCGTAGTCCTGCAGTTCGGCAGCGAAATCCTGCTGCCTGTAATCGATGACCACGTCCGCGCCCAAGTCCTTCACCCAGGCCACGTTGGGCGTACTGGTGGTGGTGGCAACGAACGCGCCGAGGTGCTTGGCCAGCTGGATCGCTACGGAGCCGACGCCGCCTGAGCCCGCCTGGATGAACACCTTCTGCCCGGGTTTCAGCTGGGCGGTTTCGACCAGTGCCTGCCACGCGGTCAGCGCGACCAGAGGCAGCGAGGCAGCCTCCACCATGGTTAGGTTGCTGGGTTTGAGTGCCACAGACGTGGACTTGACGGCGATGAACTCCGCGAACGCACCGATGCGGTCATCGTCGGGACGTGCGTACACCTCGTCGCCCGGCTTGAACTGGCGAACGCTGGCGCCGACGCGCTCCACCGTACCGGCCAGATCGTTGCCCAGAATCAGCGGCAGGCGGTACGGCAGGATCACCTTGAACTCGCCCCGCCGGATCTTCGTATCCAGCGCGTTGACGCTGGCAGCATGCACCCGGATGAGCACATCGTCATCGCGCAGCGACGGCGTCGGCACGTCATCGATGCGTCCCGTTTCCTTCTTGCCATAGCGGTCGATGAGGAAGGCTTTCATGCGCGATAGCGCTCCGCTGCCTGCGCCTGCCGGACGTCCGAGAGCAGTCCTTGGCGCGATGCCTCCAGTGTGTCCCAGCGTGCGGCGACGTGCAGCGGCGGAATGGTCACGGTCTCGCGACGATCAAAGCCGACCAGGGCGGCGTCCACCAGCTCGCCGACATCCATCACCTCCGACAGTGTATTGATGTCGATGCCGGCACGCTCCCAGATCTCGGTGCGCGTGGCGGCAGGCAGCACGGCCTGCACATAGACGCCCTTGGGCGACAGTTCCAGGCTGAGCCCCTGCGACAGGAACAGGACGAAGGCTTTGGTCGCCCCGTAGATGGACATGCCGAACTCGGGTGCCAGACCCACCACCGAGCCGATGTTCACGATCGCGCCTTCGCCGGCGTCGGCCAGTCGCGGTGCAACGGCCGCGGCGAGGCGCGTCAGGGCCAGGGTGTTCAATGTCACCAACTGTTCGATGCTGTCAGCCGACTGCGCGGTGAAGCCGCCGGACTGGGCCATGCCCGCGTTGTTGATCAGGACGCCGATGCGGGCGTCGTCACGCAGGCGGGTTTCCACGTTGGCCAGATCGGTGTGCTGGGTGAGGTCGGCCGGCAGGACGTCGACGGCAACCCCGGTGTCCTGGCGCAGGCGGGCGGCCAGTGTGTCCAGGCGCGTCTTGTCGCGCGCGACCAGCACCAGGTCGTGGCCGCGGCGTGCGAAGCGTTCGGCGTAAACGGTGCCGATGCCGCTGGAGGCGCCGGTGATGAGGACGGTGGGAAGCAGGCTCATGGTGTGTCTCGTGGAAATGGGTGGGCGAACGGCTACTGCGGCGTCGTATCTGTCAATGCGTTCAAAGTCGCGCGGTCTTCAGGACGGCGGAAGCCCTCGAGCGCGGCTGCGACACAATGATGATGACCGTAATCATAGATGTCAATGGTTTGATGATGCACGTCATCTAAGTGTGATAAAGTGCCTTACTTCCGCAGCACAGCGTTGCAGGGCATCGTTCATGAAGGTCACCAAGGCACAGGCGCAGGCCAACCGGGCGCACATCGTCGAAACCGCCGCCACGCTTTTCCGGGAGCGGGGATACGATGGCGTGGGCGTGGCAGACCTGATGGGTGCTGCGGGCTTTACCCACGGCGGCTTCTACAAGCACTTCGCCTCCAAGACCGACCTGATGGCGGAAGCGGCCACCTGTGGTTTTGAGGCATCCGCCGAGGCCTTGGCCGAGACCGATCTGCGTGCGTTCCTGACCTGTTATCTGTCCCGTGAACACCGGGACGCGCCAGGGCAGGGCTGCACGATGGCGGCACTGTGCACGGACGCCGCGCGTCAGCCGGCGTCGGTCAAGGCTGCGTTCGCAACCGGTATCGAAGCGCGGCTGGCAGCGGGAGCAGGTCCCGAGGGTCACGTGGATGCCGCTGGCGCTGAGCGCAGCCGTGCGCGGCGGATCGCCCTGATTGCGCAGGCGGTGGGCGCGGTGGTGTTGTCGCGGTCCTGCCCGGATGATGCGGCGCTGGCCGATGAGATTCTGGACGCCTGTCGGGACGACATACTGGCGCGGTTGCCGGATGCCCCTACGGCCTGAGGTCCTGCTTTACCCGGCAGGACTGACCGCATACCCGATCGGTCACCGTTTGCCCGGTTCACTCCGCGGCGCTACCCTTGCCCCATGTCCATTTCACCCTCCGCAGCGCTTGACGCCGGGCGCGGCCCCGCCGAGCACGATGTGCGCACGCAGATCATCGAGGCGGCCACCGCGCACTTCAGTCACTACGGCTACGACAAGACCACGGTGTCCGACCTGGCCAAGGCCATCGGTTTCTCCAAGGCCTACATCTACAAGTTCTTTGCCTCCAAGCAAGCCATCGGGGAGGTCATCTGCGCCAATTGCCTCGGGCAGATCGAAAGCGAGGTGCATGCCGCCTTGAAGGGCGTTCAAGCGCCACCTGAAAGGCTTCGTGTTCTGTTCACCGTCATCGTGGAGGCCAGTCTTCGCCTGTTCCTTCAGGATCGCCGGCTTTATGAAATTGCCGTGGCGGCCGCGACCGATCACTGGCCCTCGACCCAGGCCTACCAAGGACGGATCCGGCAGCTTGTCGAAGAGATCCTGCAAGCTGGTCGCGCCTCCGGCGCATTTGAGAACTCAACGCCGCTGGAAGAGACCAGCCGCGCGGTCTACCAGGTGCTGGTGCCGTATCTGAACCCGGTGACGCTTCCCCAGCTGTCGGTCTGGCATGAGGAAGCGCCTACCGCGCTGCAGGACCTGGTCCTTCGGAGTCTGTCCCGGCTGCGGTAGTGACTATTGACGTAAATGGTCACTAGGAACAGAATGCATCCGGATACCCCACTCCGGAAGTCTGTATGCGGCGCCGTTTTGTACTCACAGCCATCTCCTGTGTTGTTCCGTTGTTCCTTGCAGCCTGCGGAACGTCGGATGACATCGACCCCCGGACCGCGCCGCCCATCGTCCGGGTTGCCACCGTGCAACCGGGCGCGGGAAACGCGCGCACATTCACCGGCACCATCGCGGCACGGGTGCAGAGTGATCTCGCATTCCGGGTGGGAGGCAAGCTTACTGAGCGGCTCGTCGAGACGGGTCAGACGGTCAAGCGCGGCGATGTGCTCTACCGGATGGACCCCAACGATCTGAACCTGGCCGCGGCCGCCCAGCAGCAGGCCGTCATCGCGGCGCGTGCGCAGAGCGTGCAGGCCACGGCCGACGAAGCGCGGTATCGCGATCTGGCGGCCCAAGGCGTCGTGTCACGATCATCCTACGACCAGATCAAAGCGGCGGCCGACGCGGCGGCCGCACAGCTCGGGGCGGCCGACTCCCAGGCCCGGGTTGCGCGCAATGCCAGCCAGTACACAGCGCTTGTTGCCGATGCCGACGGGGTGGTCATGACCATCAATGCCGAGCCTGGGCAGGTCGTGGCGGCGGGGCAGGTGGTTGCCCGGCTTGCCCGTGCGGGGAGCCGAGAGGCGGTCGTCCAACTGCCGGAAACGCTTCGTCCCCTGATCGGCTCGGTCGCCCTGGCGTCCTCGTTCGGCGGAAACGGCAGGATTCCCGCGCGGTTGCGCGTGCTCTCTGAATCGGCAGACCCCGCAACCCGGACCTTCGAAGCCCGTTACACGTTGGAGGAGGGCAGCACCACACTGCCGCTGGGTTCAACGGTGGCGGTCGAGCTTGCAGGCTCGGCCCCTGCCGGCGTCCCGGCTGGATTTGCGGTTCCGCTGGGGGCGCTGTTCGACCCGGGCACCGGAACCGGTGTATGGGTGATCAGCGGTGAGCCGCTCAAAGCCAGCTGGACGCCCGTCGCCGTCAAGCAGCTGGGCGACGATCAGGCCTTGGTCGAGGGCAGGTTGAAGGCCTCGGATCGCGTGGCGGCGCTTGGCGCACACCTGCTGCGGGAAGGGCAGGTGGTTCGTCTGGCTGACACGGCCAAGAGCACCGCTGCAGATGGGGCCCATCAGTGAGTGGGTTCAACCTGTCCGCGCTTGCGGTGCGCGAGCGCGCCATCACGGTCTTTCTGATCTTTCTGATTTCCGTTGCCGGCATCGTGTCGTTCTTCCAGCTCGGCCGCGCGGAGGACCCCGCGTTCACCGTCAAGGTCATGACCATCGTGACGGCCTGGCCAGGTGCCACGCCAACGGAAATGCAGGACCAGGTCGCCGAGAAGCTGGAAAAGCGACTGCAGGAACTGCGCTGGTATGACCGCAGCGAAACCTACACGCGGCCTGGCTTGTCCTTCACCACGCTGACGTTGCAGGACGGCACGCCCCCTTCAGCCGTGCAGGAGGAGTTCTACCAGGCGCGCAAGAAGATGGCCGACGAAGCGGCGAACCTGCCGGCAGGCGTGATCGGCCCGATGGTCAACGACGAATACGCGGATGTCACCTTCGCTCTGTTCGCACTGAAAGCGAAGGGTGAGCCGTTCCGCGTGCTTGCACGCGACGCTGAAGCCCTGCGCCAGCGCTTGCTGCACGTGCCTGGCGTGAAGAAGGTCAACATCATCGGTGAGCAGCCCGAGCGCATCTATGTGGAGCTTTCCCATGAGCGGCTGGCCAACCTCGGGATCACGCCGCAGGATGTCTTCGGAGCGCTCAACGGACAGAATGCCCTGACGCCCGCAGGCTCGGTCGAGGCCGTGGGCCCGCAGATCTTCATCCGCCTGGATGGGGCGCTGGACCAGCTGGAGAAAATCCGCGATACGCCCATCGTCGCGCAGGGCAAGACCCTGAAACTGCGTGACATCGCCACCGTGAAGCGTGGCTATGAAGACCCCTCGACCTTCCTGATCCGCAACGGTGGCGAGCCTGCCATGCTGCTCGGGATCATCATGCGCGACGGCTGGAACGGCCTGGATCTCGGTGCCTCCCTGGATGCGGAGGTCAAGAAGATTAACGACGGGCTTCCCGTCGGGATGGCGCTGGACAAGGTCACCGACCAGGCGGTGAACATCAGTGCGTCGGTCGACGAGTTCATGATGAAGTTCTTCGCCGCGCTGCTGGTGGTGATGCTGGTGTGCTTTGTCAGCATGGGCTGGCGGGTCGGCATCGTGGTGGCGGCAGCCGTGCCGCTGACGCTGGCTGCGGTGTTCATGGTGATGGCCGCGACCGGCAAGAATTTCGACCGCATCACGCTCGGTTCGTTGATCCTGGCGCTCGGCCTGCTGGTCGACGACGCGATCATTGCCATCGAGATGATGGTGGTGAAGATGGAAGAAGGCTACAGCCGGGTCAAGGCATCGGCCTACGCATGGAGCCATACGGCAGCGCCCATGCTGGCTGGCACGCTGGTGACCGCGGTCGGCTTCATGCCCAACGGCTTCGCCCGCTCCACGGCTGGCGAATACACCAGCAACATGTTCTGGATCGTGGGCATCGCGCTGATCGTGTCATGGGTGGTCGCGGTGTTCTTTACGCCCTATCTGGGGGTGAAGCTTCTCCCTGAGCTCAAGACCGTCGAAGGCGGCCACAGCAGCCTCTACGACACGCCGCGCTACAACCGTTTCCGCTCGATCCTGGCGCGTGTGATCGCCCGCAAGTGGCTCGCCGCGGGCTCGGTGATTGCACTGTTCGTGCTTTCGGTGGCGGGCATGGGCGTGGTGAAGAAACAGTTCTTCCCCATTTCTGACCGTCCGGAGGTATTGGTCGAAGTGCAGATGCCCTATGGCACGGCCATCGAACAGACCAGCCTGGCGACCCGGAAGGTCGAGAAGTGGCTCTCGGCGCAGGAAGAAGCGAAGATCGTCACGGCTTACATCGGTCAGGGCGCGCCCCGGTTCTATCTCGCCATCTCGCCGGAACTTCCGGACCCGGCGTTTGCCAAGATCGTGGTGCGCACCGACAGCCAGGAACAGCGCGATGCCCTGAAAGCACGCCTGCGCCAGGCGGTGGCGGAGGGCTTGGCACCCGAAGCGCGTGTGCGGGTGACGCAGCTGGTGTTCGGGCCATACTCGCCCTACCCAGTGGCCTATCGGGTCAGTGGTCCGGATCCGGACGTCGTCCGTGGCATTGCGGCCAAGGTCGAGCAGACCCTGCACGCCAGCCCGATGATGCGCACGGTCAACACCGATTGGGGTGTGCGCACGCCGACGCTGCACTTCACGCTGGATCAGGACCGGCTGCAAGCGATGGGCATGACGTCGGCCTCTGTCTCGCAGCAGTTGCAGTTCTTCCTGAGCGGGGTGCCCGTCACGGCTGTTCGTGAGGACATCCGCACGGTTGAGGTTGTTGCACGGTCAGGCGGGGACACACGCCTGGATCCTGCGCGGGTTGCGGACTTCACCCTGGTCGGCGCCGGTGGCCAGCGTGTGCCGCTGTCCCAGATCGGCTCGGTCGAGGTGCGGATGGAAGAGCCGGTGCTGCGCCGTCGTGATCGGGTGCCCACCATCACCGTGCGCGGTGACATCGACGATGCGCTGCAGCCACCGGATGTATCGGCGGCGATCAGCAAGCAGCTTGAGCCGCTGATCGCCTCGCTGCCCGAGGGCTACGCCATTGCCCAGGCCGGTTCCATCGAGGAATCGGGCAAGGCCATGAGCGCCATGCTGCCGCTGTTCCCGATCATGCTGGCGGTGACTCTACTGATCATCATCCTGCAGGTGCGGTCCATCTCGGCGATGATCATGATATTCATGACCAGCCCGTTGGGATTGATCGGCGTGGTGCCAACGCTGCTGCTGTTCCAGCAGCCGTTCGGCATCAACGCGCTGGTGGGATTGATCGCGTTGTCGGGAATCCTGATGCGCAACACGCTCATCCTCATCGGTCAGATCCATGAGAACGAACAAGCAGGGATGGAGACCTTTCACGCCATCATCGAGGCGACGGTTCACCGCGCGCGTCCAGTGATCCTGACCTCCCTGGCAGCGGTGCTGGCCTTCATCCCGCTGACCCATTCGGTGTTCTGGGGAACGCTTGCCTACACGTTGATCGGCGGCACCATCGCCGGCACCGTGATGACGCTGGTCTTCCTCCCGGCGATGTATGCCATCTGGTTCAAGGTCCGAGCGGAAAAGACCCCCGTTGCCTGACATTGGCCCGGACCTCTTTTATATGGGAAGTGACTCATGAGCATTGCTGACAAAGACCGCATCGTGGTGACCGGAATGGGCGTGGTCAGCCCACTCGGCTGCGGGGTTGAAACGGTCTGGTCGCGCCTGTTGGCCGGGCGCTCCGGAATCGGGTCGCTGGGCGAAGACCTTGCAGCGGGAACCGGCTGTGAGGTGGGCGGCCGCGTGCCTGACCGCATTCAAGACCCGGAGGCGGGCTTTGATTCCACCGGCATCATCGCGCCGAAAGATCTGAAGAAGATGGATCGGTTCGTTGAGTTTGCGCTGGTCGCTGCCCACGAAGCGCTTGAGCAGGCAGGTTGGCGGGAAGCCGATGAGCGCGGGCTGCTGCGCACGGCGACCGTGATCGCCACCGGGATCGGCGGGTTTGGATCCATCGTCAATGCGGTGCACACCACCGAACGCCGTGGACCTGGGCGGCTGTCGCCCTTCACCGCACCGACCTTCCTGGCCAACATGGCGTCCGGGCAGGCGTCGATCCGTTACGGGTTCAAGGGCCCGCAGGGGGCGCCGGTCACGGCCTGCGCGGCGGGCGTCCAAGCCATCGGTGATGCGGCGCGCCTCATCCGATCCGGTGAGGCGGACATCGCGCTGTGCGGTGGTGCGGAGGCCGCGATGCACCGGGTCAGCCTGGGTGGCTTCGCGGCGGCCAAGGCACTGAGTACGTCGTTCAACGACACCCCTCAGGCCGCCTCCCGCCCGTTTGATGAGCAGCGCGACGGCTTCGTCATGTCCGAAGGGGCAGGGTTGCTGGTCATCGAGCGTCTGGACCACGCGTTGGCACGCGGGGCAACGCCGCTGGCCGAACTGGTGGGCTATGGTACGACGTCGGATGCCCATCATCTGACCGCGGGGCCGGAGGATGGCAGTGGCGCGCGGCGGGCGATGGAGATCGCGCTGGCGCAGGCAGGCATTGCGCCGGAGCAGGTCGATCACATCAACGCGCACGCCACGTCCACCCAGGTGGGCGATCGGGCAGAACTTGCGGCGATGCGCGCGCTGTTCGGTACCCGTCCCGATCTTCTTATTTCAGCCACCAAGTCCAGCACCGGACACCTGCTCGGCGCAGCAGGCGGCATCGAGGCCATCTTCACCGTGCTGGCCCTGCGTGATCAGATCGCCCCGGTGACGCTCAACCTGATCCGTCCGGATCCGTTGGCGGAAGGGCTGTCGATCGTAGGCGACGTGTCACGGAAGGCAGACATGGCGTTCGCCCTGACCAACGGGTTCGGGTTCGGCGGAGTGAATGCCAGCGCGCTGTTCCGGCGCCTGTGAACACGACGGCCTCACGTAAGCCACGCTGAAACGCGCCGGAGGCTGACCGCGAATCTTGACGCGGTCTTGGCGCCTCCTGAGGATACTTCTCTGCCATTGTTGCAGAGGAGAAAGGCAATGGCCGCAACACAAAAGACCCCGTCGACCCCCAGAGTGCTGAGGATCGAAGCGATGCCGCTGGACTTCGGTGAAGCCGCCGTCGTGATAGAGCTGGAAGCCGAGCCGCCCAAGCGCTGGTTCAAGGCGCTTAAACGCGAGATGACCTATTCAGAGGGGCTGGAGACCGCTTCCGCCAAGTTCGACGGCTGCTTCGTTTACATCGTGGGGTTGGATCCGGCTCTCGGGAGCGCTGTGCGCCGGGTCAGCCGATTGCTTGCGGCGGTGGAGGCGGGTTTTGAACAGAAGGGGCCTGCTTCCGCCTATCTGCTTTCGACGCTCAGCCAATAGGTGGCTTGGCCGTCATCAGGTAGAAGATCGCCAGGAATGAGAGCAGGGCAGGCACGCCCAGTGCTGCCCAAGTGCCCAGATGCCGGTAGTAGCCCAGGGGAAGGGGCTCGCAGCGGGCGGCGGCGGCGCGGGCCAGGTCTCGCAGCCGCATCTGGAGCCAGACCACCGGCAGCCAGCACAGGCCGGCAATCACATACAGCACGATCGACCAGTACAGCCATGGCGTGGTCAGCGCGATGCCCAGCCGGTGTGCCAGATAGAGTCCACTCAATGGTTGGAATACGATGGTAGTGGCAGTGAAAAGCCAATCGGCCAGCACCACCAGCTCAGCCACGGTCGCCACCACCCGGGCGTCGCGGCGTCGACTGGCGAACAATAGATAGAAGGCCGTCCCGACACCGGTGCCGAACAGAAACGTCGACGAGATGATGTGCAGTGTTTTAACGACGATGATGTCCACGTGATGGCTCCTCCAGACGCAGCAGCAGGTAAATGAGTGCGGCCAGGGGCAGGTTCTTCACGAGCGGGCCGTATGGATGCGCCCAGTAGGCCGGTAGCCAGATCGTGATGATCGTCGTGTAGAACGCAATGAGCGCCAACTGCAGGCGATACGTCGTGCGCCGCCAAGCGGGCTTCCACATCGTCAGCCCGAGCGCGATGTCGAGGAATGCGGCGCCATACAAGGCCAGGGGTGCAGCAGCTGCCGGCACCCGCGCTTGGGCGAGCAGCGCCAGGCTGGCTGCGGTGGGATAGACAAAGGCCGATACCCAGCCGGTTGCCAGCCAGGTCACCGCAATGGCTGCACGTGCAACCGGCAGCGTGATGCGCAGCACGGCGCGCGATCGAAGCTCAGCGGCCTGTTCACGCGTCACGAACTCCCTCGGTGCGCGTAGCGGTCGCCCGACCAGGGTCTGCCACGCATCGGAGGCAGCGGTGTTGCCGTGCGCAAGCATGGTCATCGCGTCGGCATCGGGCGCGATCCCCGGGGTCCATCGGGACAGTGCATTGATCAGCGCAAGCCAGCGGGGCGCTACCGGGAGCCAGCGCAGGCGATGACCCAGTGCGCCCGCCAGGGTCGTCAGATACGCAGGCAGCGTCAGGGGCACCGGCCCCACCGCGGCAATGAGCGGCGGCGGGCAGGGGTGATCTACCAGCGCTGCCAACCCATCGATAAGGTCCTGCTGATGGATGGGTTGGACACGCGCGCGGTGGTCGGCCGGGAAGGGCATCACCGTGAACAACGCCAACTGCAGGAAAAAGCGCGTGCTGGCCCCTTCCGGCGCAAACACCAGTGAGGGGCGTACGACAGTCACGTCGCCCGGGAAGCAGAGCGCGCACTGGTCACCAAGCGCCTTGCTGCGCCAGAAGCGGGTGGGAGCATTGGGGCCGGCACCCAGCGCCGATATCTGGATCACGCGGGGCACGCCGGCGCGTGCCGCCTGTTCAAACAGGGTGCACGGCCCGTTGACATGGACATCGTCGAAACTCTGCCCACCACGCTCGTCAAAGATGCCGGCCGCGTTGATGAGCACGTCCAGCGTGCACAGCAGGCTCTGAAATGCAGGGTCTTGTGGCGCCGAAAACTCGAAACGCAGTAACCGACAATGCTCGTTCGGCCCGTCGCTGTCGGGGTTCCGCATTGCGAGGAAGACCTCATGCCCCTGCCGCACCAGTTCCTCACCCAGCGTTCGTCCGATCAGGCCATTGCCGCCAATGATCAGAATCCTTCGGGCGGCCGCAGCCCGGGGTGGCTGCGTCGCGCTCTGGTGTCCGGCTCCTGCGCCAGCCTGTGCTCGACCGTACTGCTGTCGCTGCTCAGTCATGCTCGCCTCCGGGCGTCAGCGGCAGGGACCAACGCCACCAGCCAATGGATCTGGCCCCGAAGTGCGCACCGGCATGTCGAACTCGACATGCGCCATACACTGGTCGGCTACGGCATCCACCATCTGTGTTCGGTGTTCTGGGCTGTCGGCTACGAGCGGCTGCGCGGCCGGCGGCACGCCCCGGGTACTGTGCTGGCGGTCGCCACAGCCACCACGGCAGTGGCCTGTCTGGTTGACTACAAAGTGGTACCGGCCCGGCTTTCGCCCGGGTTTGAGCAGCACCTGAAAAGCGCCGATGTCGCCTGGGTGTACGCCGCGTTTGCCGCAGGCCTGGCAGTTCCGGCGCTGTTGGCAGGGCGGCGCAGAAGGTCTCGCCGCTGAGCCAGCCGTTCACGGCTCGTCCTCCGGCTCGAGTCGGCGCAGGCCGGTCATTGCCGGCCCCTCCAACAGTTCGCCCGTGGGCGCGAAACGACTGCCGTGGCAAGGGCAGTCCCAGCTCTTGGCCGGGTCGTTCCACTTCACCAGGCACTTCAGATGGGGACAGATCGGCGACAACGCGTGCAGGTGCCCTTCTGCATCGCGGTATATCGCCTGCCGGTGGCCGTCCCGCTCCACCAGCGCTCCGCATCCTGCCTGCAACTGCTCAACATGGGCTGGCATCCCCCGCTTGATGCGGTCGCCGACCAGGTGTTTGATCACCGATGCGTTGGTCCTGGCCCAACCTTTGGCGGACTTCATCGGCGTGATCCGCAGGGGGCTGAGCAGCCGCGCGGCATCGGTGTCGACGCCGGTGATGCCCTCACTGATGAGCTGCGCTGCAACGGCACCCCATACGAGCCCGTCGGCCTGGAAGCCGGTTGCCACCCAAACGTTGTCGTGCGCGCTGACTCCGATGTAGGGCAACCCATCGGCAGGCTTGAACTGTTGCGCCGACCAGGCCAAGCCTTCGCCGGTCGTCTGGAACCGTTCTCGTACATAGGCCTGCAGCCCTTGCGTTTCCTCCTGCTGCCGGTTCTGCTCGCCGGCGTGATGCTTGCCACCGACGGCGACCAGCCACTGTTCGCCTGACGTCGTGACAGCAGCACGCAATGACCGTTCGCTGTCTTTGATCCAGTGGATGCCGGGGGACGGGGGATCGGCCACGCGCACGGCGATCGCGCATTCGCGGTACACCTCCATCTCGGCCTGGACCAGATTGAACCCCGCGGGTGAGTGGGTGGCCAGCACGATATGGCGCGCATGGATGCAGCCACCGGGGGTCGTCACGCACCCCTGGCCCGCGTCCACGTCTACGGCCGGCGTCGACTCGAACACCGGTATCCGTCTTCCCAGATGGGTTGCCAGGCCAATGCAGAACCGGTACGGATCAAACTGTGCCTGACCTTCGACCCGGAAGCCGGTTGCCATGGCGAAGGGCAACCCACCCCGGCTGGCGGAAGGCGTCAGCCCGGCGCGCTGATACGCCAGCATTTCCTGCTCAACGCGGACCCGCAGGTCGTTGGCGGAGCCTTCCACGCCGTAGTACATCGGTACCCGACGAAACCCACAGTCCAGCGCGAGCCTGCGCGCAGTACGCTCGATGATGCGGATGCCGCCTGCGCGCAGGGCACGTACCTGCTCGACGACGCCGCCACCCCAGCGCGCGCTGAGTTCGGCCATGTTGGACACCGCCGTATACAGATTGCCGGTCGACAGGCCCGTATTGCGACGGGCGATCTGTCCGGCGTCGACCAGGACCACCTGCCGTCCGGCATCGGACAGGTGGAGGGCGGTGAGAAGGCCGGTGATGCCTCCTCCTACGACCGCGACATCGGCGTGAACGTCCGCCGCAAGGGCGGGGAAGACGGGCCCATCCGAGGAAGCAGAAGGAGATGTCCAGAAGCTTGCGTTGGTGTCGGCAAGGAGGGTCATGACGATTCCTTTCAGGTGGAAGAGTCGGGCAGGGCGCAGCGCCGCGTGCCGGACGGGTAGGCGGATACGCCGGTGGTCACGCGGTCCAGTACGCCGAGCGCGTCGCCCTGCACGATGCAGGTGCCCGCCGGATCCAACCGGGCCACATGGACGCGCGTATGCGGGCGCGCGACCCGTGCAATGATCTCCATGATCTCTGTCGGCATGCGCATCCCCAGGATCACCTGCAGCACCGCACCCGGCACGGGAATGTGACGGTCCTGGCTGAGCAGGCGCCACTCGCGCTCATACGCCCAGTGCGAGGTTTTGGTTGTCAGCGCACGCAGCGCGGCGTCGCCGCTGGCGGCAACGTCGATCGTCGGTAACCGCCGGGTATAACGCACGGGATGCAGAGGCAGCCGCTGCGGATCCAGTTCGAGCGCGATGGCGACGCCGGCAAACCGCCCCGCATACAACGACCACATGCGCACATCCTCGAAGCGGTCAGTGAGGCTGCAGATCCGAGTGGGCAGGTTCCGGTCCAGTTCGCGCGCGGTGCCGAACTGCGGGCGTGCCGCACCTTGCCCGACCATGCGCGCGAACTGCCCTTCAAACGGATCGTTCAGGGCTTCGTAGTGTTCGCAGTAAAGGCGCTCATTGACCACCACGTCCAGGAGGTGGGCGAGTTGCTCGACGGGTTTGAATTTGTAGAAGATCAAGAAGGGCTCCCGGCGGCCTGCAGGCGGCGCAGCAGGTGCACGCAACCCAGGCGCGTGATTTCGGCACCTCACGCTGACCCTGGAATCTGCGCCAAGCGGTCGAGCAGGTCAGTCAACGGAAGGTGATCCGTTCGTGAGGCCGGGTGAAGAAACGGGCGGACGCCGCAACGGCCGTCGCGGCGGCGTCAACAATGGGCCGCGGGGCAGTCACGTGCTCCCCACGGTTGGTCCACGCGGGATAGAGGCAGTCTGGCGCATGTTGCAATTGCAGCCGGGGAGGGTCTTCGGCGCTTACGGAGTACGTCATGGCACAGAACAACCAGAACGACCGCAACCAGCAGAACCAGCAGAACGAGCAGAACGAGCAGAACGAGAATCAGCGCAATCAGCAGAATCAGCAGAATCAGCAGAATCAGCAGAATCAGCGCAACGACCAGAACCAGCAGAACCAGCAGGAACAGCGCAACGAGCGCGATGAGCAGAACGAGCGCAATCAGCGCAACCAGCGCTGACGCCATCAGGGGCGAGCCGGGAGGTTCGCCCCTTCACCTGTCGTCGAGGCATGTTCGTGGATTTCTCGATTGATTCGCTGTTCGAGCACACCAAGGTGCTCTCTCTGTCCTCCCACCACGCGTTTGCCGGTCTCGCGTATGCGACTTCCCAGCCTGACGCTGCCGATGACGCTTACCGGTCCGCTCTTTGGTTCACACCGTCCCCCGGCGCGTCGGCGGCGAGGCTGCTTGCCTCCACGGGCGGAATAGGTTCACCGCAGCTCCGGGCGGACGGCAGGAAGGTTGCCTTTCTCAGCAAACGTGGCGGCGCCGGGAAGCGATTGCCGCACGTACTCGCAACCGATGGCGGCGAAGCACGCGCAGCAGGCAATGCGAAGGAACTGAACGTTTCATCGCTGCTGCAATGGCACCCGGATGGGCGACATCTGCTCGCGCTGGTGCGCGTCCCATACGCCGAGGACAGCCACGACGACGTGGCGCATCCGGCGCGACCGAAGATCATTACCCACGTGCCCTACAAGCTGGACGGGTCCGGTTTCACGGTGGGCGCGCGCGCGCATCTGTTCAGCCTGGACATGGAGGGCAGCGAACCGCCTCGCGCGCTGACGTCAGGCGATGTCGACGTGCGATCCGGCGCGTGGTCGCCTGACGGTACCTGTCTGGCGTTTACGGCAACCGCGTCCGGGTGCACCCGGCATCGCGTCAACCTCTGGTGTGTTGGCCTGGATGGTCAGCGGTTGCAGATAACGGACCGTTTCTCCACCGTGAGCGGCCTGTGCTGGTCTCCTGATGGTCGCCAGCTTGCATTTGCCGCCAACACGGTCGAGGGAGATTCTGCGTCTTACCTGTATTGCTGGAGCCAGGCCGACGGCGTGCAGGGGCCGTTGATCGCAGACAGTCTGGAAGGTGCGCAGATTGTGTGGCGCCCCGACGGACGGGCATTGGCCTGTGTCATCAGCCGGAGAGGACTGTTCGAGGTGGCGGTCATCGACATGGCCGAGCGCAGCCACTACCTGCTCCCCAATGACGACAGTCAGGTTTCCCTGCTGCGTGCCTGCGGCGATGCGCTGGTGCTCGTGGCTGCCAGCTACACATGCCTGGAGGAAGTGTATCTCAGCGGATGGGGCAGAGATTCGTCCCGGCGCAAGGTCACCTCGCTCAATGCTGAGCTCTCTGCGCGCTTGCCCGTCACCTGCGTGCGCCGGTCCTTCCAGGTGCCCGACGGACGGGGCGCCACCGAACCGGTGGAGGCGTGGCTGCTCGCCCCGCAGGCCGAGCACGACGCCCCCCCGCCTCCACTGCTGGTGGACCTGCATGGGGGGCCGCACAGCGTTGCATTGATGGATTTTGCGGCCCATGTCTACCTCTACGCTGCCGTGGCCCGGGGCTGGATGGTGCTTGCGCCCAATCCGGTCGGTTCCAAGGGCTACGGGCATGAGTTCGAGAAACGGCTGGTCGGACGGTGGGGCGAACTGGATCTGCCGCAGGTGCACGCGATGGTGGCCGAACTGCACGCGGAAGGGACAGCGGGCGGCCCCGTCGCCTGCGCGGGAAAATCCTATGGTGGCTTCTTGAGTGCATGGGCGATCGGCCGCAGCGGTACGTTTGCCGGCGCGGTGATCAGTGCCCCCATCGCCGACATGCTCTCGCACGCCGGCACGTCCGACTCGGGGTACTACGTAACGCCCTATGCCATGGGGGCAGAAGCCGACGAGCGTCCGAAGCGCTATCAGGCGTTGTCCCCGGTTGCGACCATAGGCAATGCGCGCGGGCCAGTTCTGCTGCTGAACGGGGCAGACGACCAGCGGTGTCCGGCGGGCCAATCCGAGCAACTGATGACGCGGCTTGCGCGGTCCGGCCGTGTGCCGGCCACCCTCGTGATCTATCCGGGCGGACGCCATTCGCTGGCTTCTACGGGTCGCCCCTCACACCGGTGCGATTACCACCGGCGCATCGCAGACTTCCTCGACAGCCTGCGCTGACGCCGCTCATTGCTCCAGCTGTGGGGCCACGATCCGCACCAGGCGATCAGTGCCGGTACGGGCGTCGTCGTTACGGCTTCGGCTGAATCCTGTCCAGTCGCCGCGGCAGACGAATCGCAGGTCTGCTTCGCCGGCGGGCACCAACCGCATGGACCAGTACGGGAAGCGGCGGCCACTGATCTGTCCTTGGCCGAGCTCCATCATTTCGCAATGACTGGTCGAGTCCAGGATTCTTGAATAGACCTTCCACAACGCGTCTTCTGGCCCCTCGATGTACTGCAGGAACCGCGTGCCGTCAAACAGCAGTACGCCGGTGACATCGGCCTCCAGATTGAAGCGCTCGGCATCGCGCGTCAGAGCGTCGATGCGCTCGATACTCAGTCCCGGTACTGCTTGACTTGCATACGCCAACGCACGGATCGGCAAAACGGTAGCTCCCTCATCTCCTGCTTCAAATTTACCCTGCAGCGGCGTAAGAAATTGTCGTCGGCTGGAGGACTTTCTGAATGGGTCAGGACATTGATCCTCATTTTAGTGAAGCGTGGCACAGTCCGGTGATCAGTCACCTGCACGCCGCCCTGAGGTGGCCCATCACATACTGACAGCCGGTCACTCCAGGAACGCATGGTCTTATGCAGACCAATGATCCCATCCATCGCGACGTGGTCGTGATCGGCGCCTCCGCAGGTGCGATGCCGGTGCTGACGCGGCTTTCCGCCACGCTGCCCGCTGACTTCCCGGCCATCCTGCTTGTCCGGCACATCGGCGCCCATGTCAGCGTTCTGCCTGACCTGCTCGCCGGGCCTGGAAGGATGTGCGCCCGGCATGCGGTCACGGGGGATGCCATCGTGGCCGGGACCATCCTGGTGGCGCCCCCGGACCAGCACATGCTGGTGGCGGACAGCGTGATCCGGTTGACGCGAGGGGCGAAGGAAAACCTGGCACGTCCGGCAATCGATCCGTTGTTCCGCTCTGCGGCCGCCTGTTTCGGCCCACGCGTTGTGGGCGTGGTGTTGAGTGGCCACCTCGACGATGGCACCGCCGGGCTGCAGGCCATCAAGGCGTGTGGTGGGCTTGCCGTTGTGCAGGACCCCGCGGACGCGCAGGAACCGAGCATGCCCCGTAGCGCGTTGCGCCACGTCGCGGTGGACTGGACCACCACGGGCGAAGAACTGGCGGCCGTCCTGCAGCACGCGGTTCGCCAACCGATTGTTTCCGCGCCTGCGGTGCCTGCCGCGGTGCGCCATGAGAATGAGCTCATCATGGACATAGGCAACGACATGGGCGGACTGGATGCCATCGGGAGCACCACCAGGTTGAGCTGTCCGGCATGTGGTGGCGTCCTGTGGGGAATCGCCAACAGTGCACCGCCGCGCTTCCGGTGCCACACCGGCCACTCGTTCACCCTGGACACATTGAACCTGACCCAATCCACCCATACCGATGACACCCTGTGGCGCGCCCTGCGATCCCTGCAGGAGCGGCAGAAGGTGATCCGCATGTTGATCGAGCTGCACGGTGAGGCGGGCGAGGAGGGGGCGAGCCGCAGGCGGGATGAGCAGCGCATTGCCACGGGTATCGACCAGTTGCGTACGCTGATCGATGCTGGCGTCGCATGAAGCCGGGACCCGCGCGAACCTGTCGCCACGCAATGCCGGTGCTGCCGCGTCGGCGCAGGCCGCCACCTTCCGAAAAGTCCGGATCGGCTTCAGCGTGCCAGGTACGTCGCCAGCCGCAGCACGTCGGCGGCCTTTGAATCCTGCAGCAAGCGCAGCGCGGTGGTCTTCTGCGAGCCAATCCCGGCCACCGCCTCGCGGATCACCACCGTGTCGTACTCGCGGGCATTGCTGTCAAAACAGGTGGCCGCCACGCAGCTCTCGGCGGTCATGCCACATACCACCAGCTCGTTCACGCCAAGCTTGGCCAGCAGGACCGTCAGCGGCGTGGCCAGGAACGCAGAGTGCTTTGGCTTGAGCACGAAGTAGTCACCCTGCTCGGGCGCCAGGCGCTTGGCAATTGCCGAGGACGCGCCCTCCGTGGCGAGACAGGCGGCCACGAGCTCCTTGAAGTCCATCTGCCAGTTGGCGAAGTTGTCGTTGGCGTGAATCACCGGCAGGCTGCGCTGCCGGAAGTGCCGCGCCAGACGCGCGATATGTCGCGCGGCGCGCAGTGCGCCGGGCTTTACCCGGTGGGCGTCCGGAAAGTCGAACAGGGTGAACATGTCGATGATCAACAGGGCGGGTGAGGGCGTGCTCATCAGCGCTGACCGGTCCGTCAGTCACCGGTCTGGCTGTGCGGCGCAGCCAGCGGCTTGGATTGGGGGGAGTCTTTCTGGCGGAGGAAAATGGTCAGGATCACCAGCGAAAGCACTGCGAGGAACTCGCTCTGCCAGTTCTGGAAGGACTCGAACCAGAAGCTGCTGCTCCACAGATGCTCCCAGCACGTGGGGGGAGGCAAGCCACGTGTCACCTGTTCCTCGACCTCGGCTCGCCAGCTCCCTGCAAGGTGCAGTGCGAAGCTCATCAGGAACAGCAGCCCGAAGGCGATCGCAAGGGAGTGGCCGTACAGCACCTTCCAGATGCCCCCTTTACGTACCGCCCAAGGCACCGGACCGGGCTCTATCCGCTCCTGTTCCTGTGCGTGCGACAAAGGTCGCGACTCGGCCGAACCCTTCTGGCGAAGGCTCACCGTCAGCAGAACATACATGCCCATCTGCAGGAATTCGCTTTCCCAGTTCTCGAAGGTGGCGCTGATGAAATGCCCGCTGTGTAGGTACTCCCACAGGTCCACGCCGGCCCGATGGCTTTCGGCAAGCTCTTCGTTGTGGGCGAGGAAGCCCGTCCAGACCTGCCCGCCCAGGAAGCAGAGCAGCAGAATGAACAGTACGATCGAGAGGCCGTTTCGTTTCCACATGCGGATGCACCCTGAGTGCTCGAACCTGGGCCGGGGAGACGTCTCCCCGGGCGAATAAGCGAGCGGCACCGTGAGGTGCCGCTCAAGGTCATCAATCCCGATCCGCCGGCACCTTTCCCCAGCTACCGGCCTGACCGAAGTTGGGCTGGGTACTACCATCGCGTTCGGCGGTCCCGCCCGGCTCGGCCTCGCCAGCTTTCCCACCTTTGCCGTGGCCGTGCTGGTTGTAGCCGGCGTTCTCTGCGGTGCGCTCTCCGTCTCCACCGCTCCGATCACCGCCAGGCAGCGGTGGTTTGGCGGGAATGAACGGTGAAATCGGGTCACTCGCGGGGAACGTCTCCTCCAACGCCTCATCGTGATTGCGTCGGGTGTCGGCTTCGCGGGCCTGTCGCTCGCCAGCGGTTTCGTCCTTCTTCGCTGCCCCGGGCAGTGGTGGATCCTTTTCGTCGCGTTGCATACATCTTTCTCCGCGTTTACGGCTCAGGCAGCCGCCGCCTCGGCGTTGCCGCCGGACTTGGCCAACATGGTCAGCTTTTCGTCCGTTGCTTTTTCTTCTTCCAGGGTTTCCAGCAGCAGCGGCAGCGCATCCTTGTAGCCCAGCTGCTTTGCCAGCGCGGCAATAGTGCCGTAGGAGGCGATTTCATAGTGCTCGACCTTCTGCGCACCTCCGATCAGCGCGGCATCACGCACAGGACCCTTCTCGATGCCATCGATGACCTCCTTGCTCTCTTCCACCAGGCCTTCCATCGCCGCGCACTTGATGCGCTTGAGCCGGATGCCCAGTACCTCCACTACGCGATCGATCCGCTCGATCTGCCCTTGGGTCTCTTCGAGGTGTGTTTCAAACGCCGTAGCCAGGTCGGGATTGGTAGACGCACGCGCCAGCCGCGGCAGCGCCTTGGTCAGCTGCTTCTCAGCGCTGTAGATGTCCGAGAGCTCATGGATGAACAGGTCTTCGGCGGTCTTGATAGCCATTGCAATCTCCACAGTGGTTGGGGATGAACGATCAGCATGCGAGCCGGGCTGTTGGTCTGGCGCGCATGCGTGGTGAAACCTGGGTTTACATGTCGACGAGAGAGTTGTTTTGCGGGGACGCAGTGGGCATGCAGGCGTCCTTCTTGGCCTTCACCTGCGCCGCAGTGTTGGCCAGCGCCTCGTAGCGCAGGCGGATTTCCTCCAGCCGCTCCTGGTCCATTTCTTCGAGGTTCAACAGTTCGTTGTTGGCGTTGCTGGTGGCCCGGATCAACTCGTCCAGCTTGATATGAAGAGCGGCAGTGTCGGCGTTCTGGGTGTGCTGGATCAGGAACACCATGAGGAAGGTCACGATGGTGGTGCCGGTATTGATGACAAGTTGCCAGGTGTCATTGAACTTGAACAACGGACCGGTGCCGGCCCACACGATCACCACACCCAGCGCGGCCACGAATGCGCCCAGCGACCCTGACGCTTTGGATACCACGCATGCAACCCTGTTGAAAAAACGGTTTACCACTGACACGACCACCTGCATCGGAGTGAGGGTTCGAGCCTAGGAAGGCCGCTGTGTGTGGATCGTCACGCAGGCGCGAAGGCACATGTGAAAACGGCGTCGGGGTGGCGTCAATTGCCGCGGCGGGCACGCGGTCTTGCTGTTGAGTTCACCTTCGCCTCGCATGGTCATGACAGTGACGGACGGATGCTCTCTGGACAGTGTTTCCATGTGGAGATCGACATGAGCGACGACAGGAAGAACATCGGCAGCCCCGACCGCGACAGGATCAACCTCAACGAGGACTACGAGGTGCAGTACTGGGTGCGGACCCTGGGCGTCACCCGTGACGAGCTGAAGGCTGCCGTGGAGGCCGTCGGGACTACCGCGACGGCGGTCCGAGAGCATCTGGGCAAGTGAAGGATCGGGCGTCGTGTCGCTGACCGAGTATCGGCGCAAGCGCAGTTTCGACAAGACGCGCGAGCCGCAACCGGGCAGGCACGTGCCCGCCGGCGAACGCGCCGTGTTCGTGGTCCAGTTGCACCATGCCAGTCGACGCCACTACGACTTCCGGTTGCAGGTCGGCGATGCGCTGAAGAGCTGGGCCGTGCCGAAAGGGCCCAGCTACGACCCCAAGGTGAAGCGCATGGCAGTGGAGGTCGAAGACCATCCGCTGGACTATGCTGGCTTCGAGGGCGAGATTCCCAAGGATCAGTACGGTGGCGGGCACGTTGCGCAGTTCGACCGCGGCGTGTGGTCCACCCGCGGCGACGCGGAGGCGCAGCTGGCCAAAGGGCATCTGCGCTTTGAATTGTTCGGGTCCAAGCTCAAGGGCGGCTGGCACCTGGTACGGTCAGGCAAGCCGGCGCGGCAGCCGCAATGGCTGTTGTTCAAAGACGAGGACGCCTACGTCAGTGACGTTGAAGCCGATGATCTGCTGGGCGATGTGGCGACGGCACCAGCGGACGCTCTCAAGCGCGCGGGCAGCGGCAAGGCCGCAAAGCGGCGCCTGACTGCAGTACCGGTGGCAGCCCGCAAGCGCCGGGTCGACTGGGCGGGCAAAGCACTGAAGCTGGTCAGGGCCCGCAGGTCCGCCGCACCAGCCGGACCCTTCCAGCCCCAGCTCGCCAAGCTGGGGGATATCCCGCCGAAAGGCGACCAATGGGTACACGAGATCAAGTGGGACGGATACCGGATCCTTGCCACGGTGGCCGACGGCGACGTTCGGTTGTGGTCGCGCAACGGGCTGGAGTGGACCGCGAAGCTACCGGAAATACGCGATGCCATAGCGGCCCTGGGCCTGACATCTGCCGCACTCGACGGCGAGCTGATCGCCGGGGGCGGCACCAAGGAAGACTTCAACCTGCTGCAGGCCACACTCGCCGGCGAGCGCCAGGGAACTTTGTCCTACGCGCTGTTCGACCTGCTGCACATCAACGGGGTGGACATTGCCGCAGCCTCCCTGCTGGAGCGCAAGGCGCTGTTGGCAGCGGTTCTGAAGGGGGCGTCGGCCCAGCTTGCGCTGAGTTCGCATATCGCTGGAGATGGTGAAGTCGCCTATCGCCTGGCAGGGGAGCAGCATTTCGAGGGCATCATCTCCAAGCGCGCCGACCGCGGCTACCACGGCGGGCGAAGCGACGACTGGCGCAAGACCAAGCAGCTGGCCAGTGACGAATTCGCGGTGGTGGGGTACACCGCACCAAAGGGCAGCCGCAGCGGCTTCGGCTCGCTGTTGCTGGCCAGGCCCGACCCGGAGCACGGCTGGTTGTACGCAGGGCGGGTGGGGTCGGGCTTTTCGGATACCGTGTTGGCCGAGGTGAATGCGCTGATCGGCTCGGCGGGTGGCCGGACGCCCACTGCACATGTGCCCACGACTGAGACCGACCTGCGTACGGCCACGTGGTTCGAACCTCGGTTTGTCGTGGAAGTGCTCTACCGCGGGATCGGCGGCCAGAAATTGCTGCGGCAGGCGTCGTTGAAGGCAGTGCGTCCGGACAAAGATGTGGCCGACCTCGCCAGTACCGATCGCGAGAGGGCGCCCACGGCCAGCAGGGGTGCCCCACGAGCGGGCAGAGCGCGCGGGCGCCATCCGGAACGCAGCACAGGGGCCGGGCCGCTGCGCGCGCCGCCGACCCTGTCCAGTCCGTCCAAAGTGATCTTCCCGGATATCAAGGCGACCAAGCAGGATGTGTGGAACTACTACAGCGCGGTCATGGATCATCTCCTGCCGGAGGTGATCGGACGGCCGCTGTCGGTCATCCGCTGTCCGGCGGGCACTGGCAGGCCCTGTTTCTTCCAGAAGCACCATACGGCCGGGCTGTCCATGGTCAGCTCGGTGCAGCTCAAGGAAGACACGGGCGTCAATGCCCACTACCTGGTGGTGGAGGACGCCGCCAGCCTGCTGGAACTGGTGCAGTTCAATGCACTGGAATTCCATCCGTGGGGCAGCCATGCGGCCACACCCGAACGTGCTGATCGCGTGGTATTCGACCTGGACCCTGGTCCGCATGTGCCGTTCTCGGAAGTCAAGAAGGCGGCCACCGATATCCGCGGGCTGCTGCGGCAGTTGGAGCTGGAGTCTTTCCTGCGGGTGTCCGGTGGCAAAGGGCTTCATGTGGTGGTGCCTTTGAACCCGGGGTGCGACTGGGACCTGACCAAGCGCTTCGCGCACGGCTTCGCCGATGCGCTGGCCACTGCCGAGCCGGATCGGTTTCTGGCCACCCCCAGCAAGCGCCTGCGCAACCGCCGCATTTTCGTCGATTACCTGCGCAACGGCCGCGGCGCTACCGCGGTAGCCTCCTATTCGCTACGGGGCAGGCCAGGGGCACCGGTGGCGCTGCCGATTGCGTGGAGCGAGCTGTCGAAATTGAAACGTGCGGACAGCTTCACCCTGCACGACGTACCCGCGCGGCTGAAACGGCGTCGCAAGGACCCCTGGGTGGGCATCGACAGCCTGCAACAGAATCTGGCCCGATGGGCGCAGGACGACTGATCTGCGCCTGCCGGGCACGGCAATGACTATAGGGAGAAGAAAATGACCATGCGCCATACTCTTTTCAGCGCCACTGCCGCGCTAGCGCTCACCGCCTGCGGCGGTGGAAACACCGACTCCAGCGTGCAGGCGCCGGGCGCGGACGCCAAGCCCACCACGCAGATGCTGGAGGCGGGCGCGGCGGTGCTGCAGGACCGGCCGCCGATCGAGGCGATCAACGCCTACCTGGATGGTTTCCATTTCTACAACGGACGCATGAAGGTGCAGATGGAGGCGCATCATTACTGCGCGATCCTCAATGAGGAGGTCATCCAATGCACGATCTACGACGGCAATGTGCGCGATGCCAAGTTGATGGGCGTGGAGTACATCATCAGCGCCGCGTTGTTCGCGGCGCTGCCCGAGCAGGAAAAAGCGCTCTGGCACAGTCACGTGCACGAGGTGAAGTCCGGGCAGCTGATAGCACCTGGCATTCCCGAGCTGGCCGAACATGCGCTCATGCAGAAGCTGGTCGGCACCTACGGCAAAACGTGGCATACCTGGCATACCGACCTGGACAAGGGCCTGCCGCGCGGAATGCCGCAGTTGATGATGGGCTTCACTGCCGACCGACAGGCCGATCCGGCCATGGTGGCTGCACGGGACCAGCGGCTGGGCATTGACAGCCAGCAGCGCAAAGCGCGCCGGGCAGACATTCCAGCACCGCCCATCGCGGCCGGCGCCGATGCCTGGCAGGACGGCCGCACCGTCCAGATCGAGGACAGCACCGGACATGCACACCCGGGCTCGGAGGACAGCGGAAAGGCGGCAGCGCCCGGCAGCAACGCAACCTCGCAGCGCGACGCCGACACCCTGCGCTGAGCGGGCAGAGTGCCGGGGGTGTCATCACGCTTTGTCACGCGTCGCTCGCGCGCCATTGCCCGACCGGTAGGCCTGGCGCTGACCCGGGGTGGCGCGCTGCTGGTCGGTGACGACGCCAATGGCCTGCTTTACCGGGTGGGCTATACCGGCGCCAAGGGCACCACGACGGCCCCAGTCGCCGTGCCGGTGGGCCCGTTGCAGAAGCAGCTCTCCCAAGGCAACACCGTGCCGCTGGTGCTGGAGCGCACGCCCAACGTGGAGGCGGTTCGCGTGCGGTCGCCGGCCTTTGCCGATGGGCAGCCGCTGCCGTCACGCTTCAGTGCCTACCACGAAGGGGTGTCGCCGCTGCAGGGCGCCACGAGCCGGGGCGCGCCGGGCTACTACGGTCCCCGGCCGCCGGTGGGCGATCCACCGCACCACTATCGTTTCCAGGTGCTCGCCCTCGATGCCCATGAACGGTGGCCAGCGAGGCCCTCAATGCCAATGGCGCATCATGCGTTGGAAGAACAGGGAATTGGGCACCTTCAGCAGGCAGTTTTTCGAGGCTGGATTACTGTCCTGCAAAGTGGTGTAGATCAGGTTGATATCCACCACTCGACCGCAGATGCCAGGCTTGTCGGCGCTGTCGATCACCTCGATCTGGTCATACAGCCGAAACGGCTTGGTCGCGAAGATGAGGAACGAGCAGAATATATTGGAGAGCACGCTCCACGCAGCGAAAAATGCGACCGCCCCCACGGCGGCAAAGCCCGTCAATGCACTCCAGAGCACGCGCGCCGACACGCCCAGCCGTTCCAGCGCAAGCAGCAACGCCGCCGCATAGATCAACGTCGCGGCGATCCGCCGCGCACCGACCGCAAAGGCCGGCGGAAACTCGTACCGGCTGGCCATCGTGCGGGCCGTCGCTGCGATGGAACGCACCACCAGCCAAGCGATCATCCCGATCAGCAGCAATTCGCCGATCGGGACGACCACGTCCAGCCACTCGTCCAGCCAGGTTGGCAACGCGGACCGTACTGCGCGCCAACGATCCATCACAGCGTCACGGCGCCGCCGGACACGGTGAGCAGCGCGCCGGAGGTGTAGCTGGCGCCACCTGCGGCCAGCATCACGTAAGCCGATGCCAGTTCGGCGGGCTGGCCCGGGCGCCCGAAGGGCGTCTGTGACCCGAAGTTCTCCACTTCCTCGGCGGCCATGCCGGCGGGAATGAACGGCGTCCAGATCGGACCCGGCAGTACCGCGTTGACCCGGATGTGCTTGTCTGCCAGCAGCCCGGCCAGGCCGATGGTGAGGTTGGCCACGGCGCCCTTGGTGGCCGAGTACGGCAGGATGTTGGGAGTGGGCTTCTTGGAGTTGACCGACGCGGTGTTGATGACGTTTCCGCCGTTCTGCAGGTGGGGCACGGCGAGCCTGACGAGGTTGAATACGGCGTGGACGTTGGTGTCGAAGGTACGCTTCCATTCCTCGAGCGTGATTTCGTCGAAGCTCTCGAAGTACCTCTGATAGGCGGCGTTGTTGACCAGCACATCCAGCCCACCGAGGCCGTCCACGACGCGCGCGATCAGCTGTTCGGCCTGCGCAGGGTCGCTGATGTCGCACGGCACCAGCAGCGCCTTCCTTCCTGCCTTTTCGATGAGGCCGCCGATGCGCTCGGCATCGTCCTGCTCGGTAGGGAGATAGGCGATGGCCACGTCGGCACCTTCGCGTGCGAAAGCGATCGCGACCGCCGCCCCGATACCGCTGTCGCCACCGGTGATCAGTGTCCGCTTGCCTTCCAGAAGGCCATGACCCTGGTAGCTCTCTTCACCGTGGTCGGGGGTAGGTTCCATGGGCCCGGTCTTGCCGGGAAAGCCCTGCTGCTGCGGCTTGAAGGGTGGGCGGGGATAGTCAGGAATGGCCATCGAGAACTCCGTTCCGTTGAAGGGGAGTGGCCGATGCTGCGCGCCTGTCCGTAAATGGTCCGCCGATACCGCGTCAGCGTGGCGTCACAGCGGGTGAGCAATCGTCGTCATCAGGGCGTTCTCCGCCTGCCGCGAATCCAGGCGCGTGTGCTGCACGATGATGGGCTGGGTGGACTGAATGAGCGTCGCGAACGGGGTTTCGCGCGGCACCTCCATCGGGTCGTCGAGGTCGTTGAACCGCAGGTGCCGTGTTCGTCGCGCCGGCACCTGCACCAGGTAGGGCCCGACGGGCTCGCGATCCTCGAAGAACAGCAGCAGTTCCACCACGGCAGGAAGGTCGCCGGGGTTGAGGATGCAGCACGTTTCGTGGCTTTCCAGTGCGGGCGCGGGACCATTGCTCCAGCCCGGAATATAGCCTTCGGCAATGGCCCAGCGGCGATGCCCGATGCATTCTGTTGTCATGTTCATGACGCCGTTTTAAATCCGGCTCTGTTGCAATCGTGTCAAATCAACAGGAGCGCGCTGTGATCGGTTTCCATGCTTCGCACGAACAGTTCGCACCCGCCACCCTGCTGGCGCTTGCGCGGCGGGCGGTGGACAGCGGTTTCGATGCGGTGATGTGCTCGGACCACTTCCACCCGTGGGCACGCCAGCAGGGACACTCTGGCCAAGCCTGGGCGTGGGCGGGGGCACTGCTCGGCCAGGGGCCGGTATCGTTGGGGATGGTGACCTGTCCTTTCGAGCGTTACCACCCGGCCGTAGTGGCGCAGGCGATCGCCACGCTGGAACAGTTCGCGCCTACCCTGGTATGGCTTGCAGTTGGCAGCGGGGAAGCCCTGAATGAAGCCATCACGGGCGCGCCTTGGCCGGCCAAGGCGGCACGCAACGCCCGTTTGAAAGCCTCTGCGGACGTGATCCGTGCCCTGTGGGCGGGCGACAAGGTCAACTGCGACGAGGAGGTGCGGGTACGCGATGCGCGCCTCTACAGCCGGCCGGCCACGCCGATACCGCTGCTGGGTGCAGCGCTGACGCCGGAAACGGCCTTTTGGCTGGGCGGCTGGGCCGATGGCATGATCACCACCAGCATGCCGATGGACGAACTGCGCGCAGTAGTCAGCGCTTTCGAAGCCGGCGGTGGCACCGGCAAGCCACTGTATCTGCAGGTAAAACTTTCCTACGCCCGCAGCCATGAGGCCGCGCTGGCCGGCGCGCGTGAGCAATGGCGGCAGAACGTGCTCAGTGCCGCGCAGAGCGAGACCCTTACCCAGCCCGAAGCCTACGAAGCGCTGGGAGAGCAGGTGAGCGATGCCCGGCTTGCGGAGCGGGTGATCATTTCCCATGACCTCGGCGTGCATCGCGCGCAGTTGCAGGCCTATCTGGACATGGGCTTCCAGCGGCTGTACCTCCACAACGTCAACCTCGAGCAGGAGCGCTTCATCGACGACTTCGCCTCGCAGGTGCTTCCCGGACTTCAGGAAATGCCGTTGTCCAGCAGCAGCCAGGCATAGCCGTAGTTCTGCATTATCACGGTGTTGCCCTCAAGGACGGCATTGCGCATCACGACCGGTCGCAGATCACCGCTGTCCTTCAGCGCGATGCGGTGCTCCATGCGGCCAAGGTTGACCAGCGTGAACAAGGCGCTGTCGCCGGCACGGAATCGCAGGCCAAGCACCGCCGGTGGCAGCCCCTCCATCGCCTCGGCCTGCTGCTCCAGCCACGGCAGCGAGCGTCGCGCCAGCAGCAACTCCCGCACCCGGCAGAGCAGCGAATCCGGATCGTTCCGCTGTCCGTGCACACTGACCCGATCGCCGGCCCAGCCGCGGGTGTAGCTGGCCAGTGGCGCCCGCCACGGCGGCGCGGGTCCGTCACTGAAACCGGCCTGGGCACCGGGCGTCCATTGCATCGGCACCCGCACCGCGTCGCGCTCGGGCAGGTCAAGGTCATCGCCCAGTCCGATTTCGTCGCCGTAGCGCAGCACCGGCACTTGGCCGAGCGACAACAGCACCGCGTGGGCCATGGCCAACGCGTCCACGTCGTGCTCGAACATCGGGGCCAGGCGGCGGCGGATGCCACGGCCGTAGATGCGCATGCCGGGCTCGGGGGCGAAGCGGTCCATCACGCTGGCGCGTTCGGCGGGGCTGAGTTGCTCCAGGTCCAGCTCGTCGTTGTTGCGCAGCCAGGCCAGCCGCGCCCGCGCCGGGGCGTCTTCGTCGTACTCGGCAAGGGCTGCCGTGATCGCGCGGGCGTCTTCCCGGGCGAACGCAAGGAAGAGGTGGTTGTTGAGGTGGAAGTCGAGCAGGTGCGACAGGCGTCGGCCCTGGCACAGGTAGTCGCCGTACTGGTCGGCCGGCACGTCGGCCTCGCCGATCAGTATCGGTGCATCGTGGCGGGTGAGCGCCTGCGCCCGGATCTGTTCCAACAGCCAGCGTCCGTGGTCCCGCGGGTCGGCGAGGGCGGCCCGCTCCACCATGTAAGGCACGGCATCGATGCGAAAGCCCGCCACCCCCCGATCCAGCCAGAAGGCCATGATCCGGCCCATTTCCTCCCGCACTGCAGCGTTGGCCAGTTCAAGATCCGGCTCGTGGCGATAGAAGCGATGCTGGTAGAAGCGCGCTGCGTCTGCATCCCAGCTCCAGACCGAGGCCTCCATCGGCGGGAACATCGGCGATGGGCCGTCCGGTGGTGGCTCCCGTGCCCAGATGTAGCGCGCGGACATGTCGGCATCGCCGCCCCGTGCCTGGATGAACCAGGGATGCTGGTCCGAGGTGTGCTGCATGACCAGCTCCACGATCACACCAATACCGCGTGCCGCAGCTTCCCGCACAAGCGTGTCGAAGCTGCTGAAGTCACCGATGCGCGGGTCCAGCGCGCAATGGTCGATCACATCGTAGCCCCCGTCGCGTCCGCCATTGCGGTACGTGGGCAGCAGCCACAGATGGGTGATGCCCAGCCAGTGCAGGTAATCCAGTTTTTCGGTGACACCCCCCAGGGTGCCCCAGCCGTTGCCGTCGCTATCGCGGAACAGGGCAACATCGAGTTGGTAGAGTGCCGTTGAATGCGGGTCCATCGCGCTGTCCAAGGTCAGTAGCGTTCAGGATGCGCGTCACAGCGTTGTGGTGGCGTGCGCTGGATGTGTGCGGCACTTCCACGAACTTCAACGTGCCCTAAGGCGGCTCCGCCAGCAACGCCGGAATTCGAGCAGCGCCGGCAGTACGGTCAACAGCAGGGCAGGGATCAGCGCGAACAGCCACGTGCGGGTGGCTGCTGCACCCGAGCGGAGGCCGACGCTGTCGTTCAATGGCGCAGGGGCCGCTGACAGCAGTGGCCAGCCGATGACCCCCAGAGCGACCCACGGTGCGATGTCCAGGATGCTGTGCACATGTTGCTCGAGCGGAATAATGGTACGCACCGGGAAGGCCACGCGTGTGTCCCAGTAGCCTGCCAGGGCGTGCGCGCAGACGATGGCCAGAAGCACGAACCACAGCGCTGGCGTGGGCGGAAACAACAGCCACAACAGCGTGCCCGTTCCCAGCAGCCCGATCTGCACGAGGTGCAGCGCGGACTCGCGCAGGCCCGACGTGGCCTCGATGGCGCTGCGCCGATGCAGCATGAAGTCGCCGGTCCCGGCGAGCAGCCAGAGCAGATACAGCCCGTGCCAGAGGGTCATGAGGGGTATCTCAATGACGGGTGCAGATCGCGCTCACCATCTCCCACAGCGCCGAGGGTACGAAGGGCTTGCAGCAGACCGGGTGGTCGCGGAAGCGCGCGTCGATGGAGGCGGCGTCGTAGCCGGTGGTGAACAGGAACGGGATCTTCGAGGCGACCAACTGGTCGGCCAACGGATACGAGGTTTCGCTGCGCAGGTTGACGTCGAGCACGACGGCGTCAATGTCGCCGTCGTGCTCGGTCACGTAGCGCTGCGCCTCGGCGAGCTTGCCGGTGATCCCCAGTACCTGGGCACCCGCCGACTCGAGGAACTCGGAGACGCTCATGGCCAAGAGGTAGTTGTCCTCGACTACATAGACCCTGCATCCCGACAGAATGCCGTCGTTCATTTGATCCTCCCGCCCAGCGGCCCCCCGACCCGCCAGCAACTGTCAATGTGTGTGGTCGTAAGGCACTTCGATGCTGCAGAAGACGCCATCGCTTGCGTATTCCAACCGTGTCTCGGCGTTGAGTGTGTGGGACATGGCGTGAACGATCAGTTGCGTGCCAAAGCCGGTGCGCGAAGGCGCGTCATGAATGGGTACGCCGGTTTCCTTCCAGGTCAGCGCAAGCCATTGCTGGCCATCGTTTTCCTTCAATTCCCACTGCACCAGCAGCTGTCCGCCGTCCACCTTGAATGCGCCATACTTGGTGGCATTGGTGGACAGCTCGTGCAGCGCCAGACTGAAGGTCTGCGCCATGTCGAAACTCAGCGCAACGCTGCGCCCACTCATGGTCACCCGTTCCATCGGTACGCCCAGCGAGCCCAGCTCCGTACGCACCATCTCCCCCAGGTCGACCTCGCCTGCCAAAGTGCCTCCCAGCAGGCTCTGCGCGCGGCCGAGCGCAGCGAGGCGCAGACCGAAGTCGGCCACTCCCTCGCCCTTGCCCAGCGTACGCAGCGCGATGGCCTGCACGATCCCCAGCAGGTTGCGGGTGCGGTGTTGCAGCTCCGCAATGAGGACCTGCTGGCGCTCTTCCGAGCGCATCAGGGTGGTCACGTCCAGGAAGGTCACCACCACGCCGTTGGAGCGCTCGGCCGCATCGACGTACGGGCCCACCCGCACTAGGTAACTGCAGCCGCGATCCGGGCAGGAGGCGCGGCGTTCGATCATCACCTCTTCCTTCAGTACCCGCTTCAGGTCGCCGTCGAACCCAGGCAGTGCCACGCGCACCGAAAGATCCGTGATGGGGCGGCCCAGGTCGCTGTTGCGGATGTTGAAGATGGACTCCACCGCGGGCGTGAACGAGCGGATCGCCAGCCGTTCGTCGAGGAACACGGTCGCCACTTCGGTGGCGCGGAACAGGTTGACCAGATCGTTGTTGGCGCGATCCAGCGCCTCTAGCTTGCCGTGCAGCTCCGCGTTGACCGTATGCAGTTCCTCGTTGACCGACTGCAACTCCTCCTTGGAGGCTTCCAGTTCCTCGTTGGTGGATTGCATTTCCTCGTTGACCGACACCAGCTCCTCGTTGGACGACTTCAATTCTTCCAGCGCGGTCTCGTACTCCTCGATCAGCGACTGCAGGCGGTCGCGCGTTTCATGCAACTCACGCTCGGTCTGCGAGTGCTGGTCGGCCCGGCCGCCGGGCTGTCCCAGCCTGCGGTCGGAGGCCTCCTCCCTGGACAGTGCCGGGCCCTGATCCACGAACAGCACCAGGAACAGTGCCTCCGTGCCGATGCGTTCGTTGAGCGGCTCGATCACCATGTTGACGAGCTGGACACGGCCGTCCTCCACCTCCACGGGCAGGCCGTTGCGCTGGGCACTGCGCCCACTCTCCACGGCCTCGCGGAAAATCGTACGCAGGTCCAGCCGCAGTTCGCGACGCGCCAGGGTAAGCAACTGTCGCGTGGGCGCGCCGGCAGGCACTTCCAGGTATTTGCCGGTGCGCCCGGAGAAATACACAACGTCACCGTCGCTGCTGACCACCACGTGGGGCGGCGCATACCGGTCCAGCACCTGGGTTTCAGCGCTGTGCCGCATCGAGCCGGCCGCGGGAAGCCGGCGCGTACTGCCTTCAACTGCCGCATGCTGGCGGGGCAGCACCAAGGACATGGGCAACCTGACCGTGGGCGTGGAGCCGTTGCGACGCCGGAAGATCCGGTTACGCTTGTCCACTGCGACAAACAGTTCATCGAACTGGCTGAGGTTTTCCGCCGTGCCCAGGAACAGGAACCCGTCCGGGCGCAGCGCGTAGTGGAACGTGGGAATGACCTGCGCCTGCACGTCCGGGCCGAAGTAGATCAGCAGGTTGCGGCAGGAGACCATGTCGATGCGCGAAAACGGTGGATCCCGAATGACACTGTGGGGCGAGAAGATGCACAGCTCGCGGACCTGCTTGGACACCACCATGCTCTCGCCGTCGGTGAGGAAAAACCGGTCCTGACGCTCCTGGCTGACCGCATTGAGCAGTGGGCGCGGATAGCGGGCCGCCCGCGCAACAGCCAGGGCGCGGTCGTCGATATCGGTGGCAAACAGCTGCACGCGGGGCGGCGAGGGCAGGGTGTCCATGTGCTCGAGCATCAGGATCGCCAGTGAGTAGACCTCCTCGCCGGTGGCGCACCCGGGTATCCAGATCCTGATGGTGTCGTCTGGTCCGCGTCCGGAAACCAGCTGCGGAATCACCTGCTCTTCGAGACTCCTGAACGCGTCCTTGTCACGGAAGAAATTGGTCACGTTGATCAGCAGGTCGCGGAACAGCAGGCCGGCCTCCTGTGGATCCTTGCGCAGCACGTCGACGTAGGCGCCCAAGTCGCGCAGGCCCAGCACCTGCATGCGGCGGTGCACCCGGCGCAGGAAGGTGCGGGTTTTGTAACCACTGAAATCGTGGCCCACCTGGCTGCGCAGCAGCATGTAGATTTCGGCGACGGAGTCGGCATCCTGCGCCGAGGAGCGCTGCGTCTGGGCGCTCTCGATAGCCTGGTCGAGCATGCCGATGTTTGCGGCGAATTCGGCGATCTTCGGCCCCATCGCCTCGGCCGGCAACGCGAAATCCACAAAGCCGAGCTGGATCGCGGAATCGGGCATGTCCGGGTACTGCGGACCGAAGCCATCGGCCACCTGGGCCAGGGTCATGCCGCCCTTTTCCTGGATCGCCTTCAGGCCCAGCGTGCCATCCGCATCGCCACCGGACAGGATTACGCCCACCGCCAGCGCCTGCGCGTCATCGGCAAGTTCGCTCATGAAGATGTCCACCGGCTTCGGCTCGCGGTGCCCCTCCAGATCGCGCAGCGTCAGCGTGCCGTGTTCAATGCCAAGCACGCTGTCCTCCGGCATCACATACACGTTGCGGGGTTCGACCCGCATCCCGGCTGCGGCCTGCACCACCGGCAGCGGTGTGAACCGCGCCAGGATTTCGGGCAGCAGGGTCCTGCGTGAAGGATTCAGGTGGGTCACCACCACGAACGCCATGTCCGTATCGGTGGGTACGCCCCGGAAGAACCCCTCCAGCGCTTCGACGCCCCCGGCGGACGCGCCGATGCCGACGATGTGGAATTTTGCTGCTGTCGCCATGTGGCGATGGGCCTGGTTTAGGAAAGATTCCTCATGCTCGCCGCCGCTTCCGGGTGTGTCAACCGATTCCATGTCGTTGGTGCCGGAATGCGCGGACCATCCTTCCAGACGTTCAGATGCCTCCTTGGCCGGTTGCACGAATGCAGTGGACGAGGCGTGATGGTATGTGACGCCGGCTTTGATGCATTCGTGACGCAGCCGCTACGTGGTCCATGACGTTCGTTACGGATAGTAGGGTCAACTCAAGGCTGAAGGACGCGCCCCATGAACTGCGATCCACAATTCCGTACGGCGACTCCACGCGTCACCCGGTTGGAACTGGCGGAACTCTACGTAGGCGGAGATACCGTCGCTGTTCAGTTGGACGGCTTCCCATGTGACGCCTGGGCCCACGCACTGGCGGACGAGCTTTCGCAGGATCCGCTGCTTGCTGACGTCCGCGCTACGATCGAGGGCTGTTGGGTGCACTTCTCCGGCGTTCGAGCGTATCAGGGGGCGCTGGCCCCGCGACTGCTGGATCTCATCAGGGCGGCGGGTGAGCTGGCCTATGCACCGCGGATCATCCGGCCAGCGCGGGGAACCATGGAGCCCGCGACGCATGCAGTGGCGCAATGCTGAGTCCACGCAGCATGCGGAGTGACCCAATGAGAGATTCGATACGTGGATGTAGCCCCGATCCGGCACCCGGCCGAGGGCCTGGCGGAGACAGCGGCGAGCCGACCGCGACGGAAGGGCTGCCCGCCGATTGGTTTCTGCAGTCACTGGTCAGCCTGATCAATCATCGTCCCCACCTGCGTCTGGATGTGGTGCTGCAGGTGCGAGGCCTGGAGGTCAGTGGAACGATCGTGAGCGGCACTGCGTACTTCGAGCGCTTCGCGCGCGCCTTTCCGGATGCCCTGGCTCTGACCGACCAAGCGCAGCGGCAGACCGCCTACGACAGTATTGCCATGCATGCGGCACGTTATGGACTGCGCAACGCGGACGACAGTGTGGATCCGCCCGAGTATGTTCACTTGATAGAGGCGCAGGTAGTTTCGTGCAGACCTCGAGGCAACGTCGATGCAGGAATCGCTGTTCCTTTATGGCGGGGGCGCATCGATGCCGTGGATGGCTTTCAGCTGCGTCACCGGCATGCCGCAGCGCGTCCGGACAGGAACGACGGTGGGTGATGCATAGCGTTTGCGGGGTCGTGTGATTGGCATGCCAATATCGCGGTTGCGCGAGTCACATGTTTGTCGCGCTTGTTTCACGGAGCTTCCATCGGGTCCGGCAGTAGATTCCACGTAAAGGCCCACCTTCCGTTGCAGCAGGACGGGCCCAGTGTCTTCAACCGGCATCGCGCCGAGGCGTTCGTTTCCGGTTCCGTTCGCTCCTTTCTTCGAGAGTGCTCCCATGTCGCGCCTGCGTCAGCCGTGCCTGTCTGTATCCCTGCCTTCGCCTTCGATGTCCACAGATGCGCAGGCGTGCCCCGAGCTGCCCATGGCGCGGGCCCACGCTGACGCTACGGTCCAGAGCCGGGTGCGAGACGCGCGCAAAGCGTTGTTCGTCACCTCGGAAATGGCCGACTTCATCAAGGCAGGCGGCTTGGGGGACGTGGCCGCCTCGCTGCCGCGTGCCCTGCGGGGCCGCTCCGACGTGCGTGTGCTGATCCCGGGCTACGATGCGGTTCTTGCCGGGGCCCCGGTGCTGCGCACGGTGGGCCACGTGCCCGGCATCGCCGGTATTCCCGCCTGCGAGATCGGCGAAGTAGTGATGGGCGACGGTCTGCCGGTGTATGTGCTGCTCTGTCCGGCACTTTACCAGCGCGAGGGCAGCCCGTACGTGGACGGCAGCGGTCACGACTGGGCCGATAATGCGATCCGGTTCGCGGCGCTGTCGCGTGCGGCGGCGTTGATCGCGTGCGACGCGGTCGGGCTGGATTGGGTACCGCAGCTGCTGCATCTCAACGACTGGCCCTGTGCCCTGGCTGCGGCGTATCTGCGTTGGCATCACTCGCCGGTGCCGGCCCTGCTGACCATCCACAACCTTGCCTACCAGGGACTGTTCCCGATAGCGGCGGCATCACTGCTGGGGATCACGGCCGAACAACGCGACAGCATCGTCTTCCATGGGCAGCTGTCCTTCCTGCAGGCCGGCATCGTCCATGCCGACCAGGTCAATACGGTGAGCATCAGCTACGCCCGCCAGATCACCGGCCCCGAGCAGGGCTGCGGACTGGACGCGCTGCTGGCCCGTCACGCGGACGGTGGGCGGTTGAGCGGCATCGTCAACGGGATCGACAGCAGCTGGGACCCGCGCCACGACCAGCACCTTTGCGAACACTTCGACCTGCACCGATGGGACGGGCGCGCGGCCAACAAGCGCCGTGTGCAGCAACGGTTCGGACTGCCACGCCGCGAAGGCCCGCTTTTCGCCGTCGTGTCGCGACTGGTGCACCAGAAGGGCGTGGACCTCAGCTGCGCGGTGGCGCCCCAGATCGCTGCGGCAGGCGGCCAACTGGTGATCATCGGCGGCGGCGAACCGCTGATCGAGGCGCAGGTGGCGGCCCTGTCGCGCCGGTATCCTACCTGCGTTGGCGTGCAGCCAGGCTTTGATGAAGCACTGGCGCGGCAGATGTTTGCCGGCGCGGACTTCCTGTTGATGCCCTCGCGCTTCGAGCCCTGCGGGCTGAGCCAGATGTATGCGCAGCGCTTCGGCTGCCTGCCCATTGCGCACGCGACCGGCGGCCTCATCGATACCATCGAGGACGGCGTGACTGGCCTGTTGTTCGATCAGGCTGATGCCGACGCCCTGCGCCGCTGCGTGCAGCGCGCTTTCCGCATCCACCGCATCCCCGGGTTGCTGGCCGCCATGCGGCGGGCAGCCATGCTTCGGCCAAGCAGCTGGGAAGCCGCTGGCACGCATTACCTGCACCTGTATGAGCGGGTGATGGAGCGCTGCGCATGAGCGAGGGCACAGCGAACGTCTACACCGGCGGCCCGACACATGCATCGGTGGGTAGCGGCGGCATGCTGGCCGGCGACGACGAGGCTTTGGGTGCGCTTGCCCAGGGTGCGCCCTGCGACGCGTTCGCGGTGTTGGGGCCGCACCGTGTGGGCGCGGGTTGGCGGTTGCGGGTACTGATGCCTGGCGCGGCCTGCGTGCACGTCCGGCATCCCGCAGGCCGTTGGGTTGCGCTGGCGGCCGGTCCAGCGCCAGGCCTGTTCCAGGTGGACAGTCCAAGCCCGCCCGGCAACCTGCTGCGGGTGCGCTGGCCGGACGGCAGCAGCCGACAGTTCGAGGATGCCTACGCATTCGGCCCGCAGTTGGACGACGATGCGTTGCGGCGGCTCCAGGGTGGCGATCCGGACGCGGTACGGGAGTGTCTGGGGGCTCACGCGACCACCTGCAACGGTGTGCCGGGGATCCGCTTTGCGGTCTGGGCGCCCAACGCTCAACGGGTCGCGCTGGTGGGCGATTTCAATGGCTGGGATGCGCGCCGCCTGCCGATGCGGCTGCGCCACGATGCGGGTGTGTGGGACCTCTTCGTGCCCGGGCTGACGGCCGGACAGCGTTACAAATACGCTCTGACAGCAGGCGACGGCAGCACAGCACTGAAGGCCGACCCGGTGGGCCGAGCATACGAGTTGCCCCCAGCGACCGCGTCGGTGACCACGGGGGTGCAGTGCTACCCATGGCAGGACGCTGGCTGGCTGGCGCAGCGGAGGGTGACCACAGGCCAGGCCATTGCCATCTATGAAGTCCACGCCGGTTCCTGGCGCCGGGACGCCAACGGGGAGCCGTTGGACTGGCGGGCACTGGGTGATCAGCTCATCCCCTACGTAAAGGCGCTGGGCTTTACCCACCTCGAACTGTTGCCCATCAGTGAGCATCCTTTCGGCGGTTCCTGGGGCTATCAGCCGCTGGGCCTGTTCGCCCCGACGGCGCGGCACGGCCAAGCGCGTGATTTCGCGCGGTTTGTCGATCGTTGCCACCACGCCGGACTTGGCGTGATCATCGACTGGGTCGGCGCGCATTTCCCCGCCGACGCCCATGGCATGCAGCGCTTCGACGGGACTGCGTTGTATGAGCATGACGACCCCCGGCTCGGCGTCCATCCGGACTGGAACACCCTGATCTACAACTATGGCCGCGCCGAAGTGGGCGCATTCCTGATCGCCAGTGCGCTGGAATGGATCGAGCGCTTCCATATCGACGGGCTGCGCGTGGATGCCGTGGCCTCGATGCTCTACCGCGACTACAGCCGTCCCGAAGGCCAGTGGTTGCCCAATGCCCTGGGCGGGCGCGAGAACCTGGAAGCGGTGGCGTTCCTGCGCCGGTTCAACGACGCCATCGCCGCGCGCTTCCCCGATGTGCTGGTGATGGCCGAAGAATCCACTGCGTGGCCTGGCGTGACCGCGCCGACGGCAGCTGACGGACTGGGCTTCACCCACAAGTGGAACATGGGCTGGATGCACGACACGCTCTGCTACCTGCAGCGAGACCCGATCCACCGCGGCCACCACCATGGCGAGATCACTTTCAGCGCGCTGTATGCGTTTTCCGAACGCTTCGTCCTTCCCCTGTCGCACGACGAAGTGGTGCATGGCAAAGGTTCGCTCGTGCAGAAGATGCCGGGTGACCGCGCACAGCAGCTTGCCAATCTGCGCGCCTGTTACGGGTTCATGTGGGCACACCCGGGCAGCAAACTGCTTTTCATGGGCGGTGAGTTTGCCCAGCCGGCCGAATGGAACCACGACGACCAGCTGGACTGGGCCATTGCCGCCCACCCCGCGCATGCCGGCGTGGCGCGACTGGTGTCGGACCTGAACCGGCTGTTGGCGACCGAGGCGGCACTGGGGCAGGGCAATGACGACGAAGCCAGCTTTGAATGGAGCGTCAGTGATGACCGCCGCAACAGCGTGTTGGCATTCATCCGCCGTCCGCCATGCGTGGGCGGCACGCCGCTGCTGGTCGTGTGCAACTTCACCCCAGTGGTACGCCATGACTACCTGGTCGGGGTGCCCGCCGCCGGCGATTGGGACGAGGTGCTCAATACGGACAGCGCCTACTATGGCGGCACCAACATCGGCAACGGGGGCCGTCTGCATGCGCTCGAGCAGCCGATGCATGGTCACCCCCAGGCGCTTGCACTGACGTTGCCGCCGCTCGCGACGGTGTACCTGAGGCCGCGCCGATGAGCACCGAACACCGTTGGGGTGCCTGGCCGGTGGGTGATGGCCGATGGTCATTCGCCCTGTGGGCACCGGCAGCCGAGTACGTCGAGCTCATCCTGGAAGGGGAAGCGCTGCCGATGACGACGATGGGCGATGGCTGGTTCGGTACGCAGGTTGCTGCGCCCGCAGGCGCCCACTATCGTTTTCGCATGGACGGCAGCATCAGCGTTGCCGACCCCGCCTCGCGCTGGCAACCGGAGGGGCTGTCCGGGCCAAGCGCTCTGCTGGCAACCGACCATGCCTGGAAACACCCGTGGCGCGGCCGTCCCTGGCGCGAGGCGGTGATTTACGAACTGCATATCGGCGCTGCCGGTGGGTCCTACGCTTCGGTGAGTGAACAGTTGCCTGCGTTGGCGGCATTGGGCATCACTGCGATCGAGCTCATGCCCGTGGCCAGCTTCCCCGGCACCCGCAATTGGGGCTACGACGGCGTGCTGCACTACGCGCCTGCGGCCGCCTATGGCCATCCGGCCGAACTGAAGGCGCTGGTGGACCGCGCGCATGGTCTGGGCATGATGGTGTTGCTGGACGTGGTGTACAACCACTTCGGGCCGCAGGGCAATCCGCTTTCGGCGCTGGCGCCAGCGTTCTACCGCACCGATGTGGCCACCCCATGGGGCGATGCGATCGACTTCCGTGAGCCGGCGGTGCAGCGCTACTTCATCGACAACGCATTGATGTGGCTGGAGGAGTACCGGTTTGATGGCCTGCGGCTGGACGCGGTACATGCCATACAGCCCCGACATTTCCTGCAGGTTCTGCAAGCGCAGGTGCGTGCCGCACTGCCTGGGCGCCACGTGCATCTGGTCCTGGAAAACGAAGACAACCGGGCATCGCTGCTGGCCGGTGGCTTCACCGCGCAGTGGAATGACGATTTCCACAACGCCCTGCACGTGCTGCTCACCGGGGAGGACGAAGGCTACTATCGCGATTTCGCCGATGCCCCTGTCGAGCATCTCCGGCGCGTATTGGCGGAGGGCTTTGCCTGGCAGGGCGAAGTCAACCGCGCCGGACGTCGCCGCGGCGAGCGGAGTGCCAGCCTGCCGCCGGAGCGGTTCGTGGTATTCAGCCAGAACCATGATCAGGTGGGAAACCGCGCGCACGGCGAGCGGCTGGTCACACTGGTCGGCCAACGACGGGCGTCGCTGGCGATCGCCTTGACCGCGCTCACGCCGATGGTGCCGTTGTTCTTCATGGGGGAGCCATGGGGCGCCTCGACGCCCTTCCTGTTCTTCACCGACTACGGTCCTCCGCTTGATGCGGTGGTCCGCGACGGCCGCCGGGGCGAATTCGCGCAGTTCAGTGCGTTCCAGCACAGTGCCGAGCGCGCGGCGATTCCCGATCCGAACGCGGTCGCCACATTCGAGCTCTCGCGCTGCGCCTGGCCGACGGCAGATGACGTTGACGCGGCGGTGTGGCTGGAGTGGTTCGGCAACCTCCTGGCCGTCCGCGCGCGGTGGCTTTGCCCGGCGGGCGACGTGGCATCACTAGGCGCGCGCGTGCTGGCGCCGCGCGCGCTATGCGCTGGCTGGCAGGTCGATGAACGCCAGTGGTGGCTGGCGATCAACCTGGGCAGCGATGAGGTGCAACTCGGAGCGGCGCCGGCCAACGTGGTATTCCGCATTGGCGCGCCACTCCCGGATGGGCGGCTGGCTGCCGACTCTCTGATGGCATGGGTGGCGCCCCTGCCATGAACGCGCCTTCGCTCACCGACCTGGCCAGCGCCGCAGGCCTCTGTTCCACCTGGACCGACGTGAACGGCCAGACCCAACGCGTGGCCGATGCCACGTTGGCCGAGGTCCTCCGGTCGCTTGGTCTCTTTTCGGCAACTGCGGCGCAGCGCCGTGAGGCAATGCACCAGGCGCTCGGGAACGTGGCGCCGTCGCTGCGGACCTGCCAGGTGCAGGAATGGCTGGACATTGGTGCAGTCGAGGCGGCCTGCGAATGGCAGCACGAGGATGGCAGCGTAGTGCCCGCGCGCACCGATGCAGCGGGCAGCGTGCAGGCGCCTGGCCGACCCGGCTATTGGTTGCTGCGACAAGGCAATGTTGAAGTGCGCGTGGCAGTCGCGCCGCCGCGCTGCTTCGGGGTGTCCCACGCGCTGGGACCGAACGGTCGAGGCTGGGGCCTGGTGCTGCAGGCATACGCTGCGCGTGGCGAGCTTGACGCGGGAATGGGCGATACGGCTGCCTGCGGCGAATGGGCGTGGCGCGCCGCCGGCGCCGGGGCGGACGCGCTGGCGCTGGGGCCGGTGCACGCCGCCGGTGCGATTGATGCCGGCTTCAGCCCCTATTCCCCCAGCGACCGCCGTTTCCTGGAGCCGCTGTATGGCGCGCCGATCGAGCTGCCGGGCGACATCGCGCGCGAAGTGCTGGCGAGCGATCCGGACCTGCGCGGCGAACTGGAGCGACTTGGCCGGGCCGACTACATCGACTGGCCGGCCACGGCGGCCGCCAAGTGGCGCTGGCTGGCCCGCACCCACCGCGCCTGCGTGCAGGCCATGCCAGAGGCACTGGCCGACCTGCAGCGTCACGAGCGCGACGGCGGGCCCGCGCTGGCGGCGCATGTCGCCTTCATGCATGCCCGGCATGGACACAATCCAGCGGTGTACCTGTTCGCACAGTGGCTGGCCACGCGTGGCTGGCAGCGCGTGCACGACGGTGCACGGCGAGCAGGCATGAAGGTCGGACTCATCGCCGACCTCGCCATTGGTTTCGATCCGCACGGGGCCGAGGCCCATGCCGCTGGCGACACGGCGCTGCGCGGCCTCCTGCTGGGCGCACCACCGGATCCTTTCAGTGCCGCCGGCCAGGTATGGGGCATTACCAGCTATTCCCCGACCGGTTTGGCCAGTCGTGGCTTCATGCCCTTCATCCAGCTGCTGCGCGCGGTCATGCACGACCGCGGCGGGATCCGCATCGATCACATCCTTGGGTTGCAGCGCCTGTGGGTAGTACCTGAAGGCGCAGACGCGGGGGAGGGCGCCTACCTCCACTATCCGGTGCGCGATCTGCTCAACCTGGTTGCCATCGAGTCCTGGTGGCAGCGCTGCATCGTCATCGGTGAAGACCTCGGCCTTGTGTCCCAGGACATCCGCAGCCTGTTGGCCAGGCGCGGCGTGCTGGGAACCGACGTGCTCGCCTTCTGCCGGGACACCGACGGTGCGTTCCTGCCACCGGAGGCCTGGCGTTGCGACGCGGTGGCCATGACCGGCACCCACGATCTGCCCACTCTGGTGGGCTGGCGGCGCGGCCGCGACCTGCACTGGCGTGAGCGCCTTGGCCAGCTGGAGCCGTCCGCGCTCCGCCACGAGCAGGCGCAGCGACGGCACGAGGTGGCCCAGCTTGACCGCGTGCTGCCGATTGGGCCGCACAAGGATGCCGCTGCCGTACGCTTGGCGGCGCTGCGCCATGTGGCTTCCAGCGCCGCGCCGCTCGCGCTGGTGCCGGTGGAGGATGCGCTGGGGCTGGAAGAGCAGGTGAACCTGCCTGGCACGGTTGACCAACACCCCAACTGGCGCAGGCGCCTGCCGCAGCGCCTTGGTGGAGCCTCGCTGCAGGAGGCGATGGCCTGCATCGCCGAGGTGCGCAGGAAGAGCAGCCCATGATGCCGATACGTGCTACCGCGCGGCTGCAGCTGCATGCCGGGTTCACCTTGGCCGATGCCGCTCACCAGGTGGACTATTACGCACGGCTTGGAATCAGCCATCTGTACTTGTCGCCGGTGACACGCGCCGTCCCCGGGTCCACTCACGGTTACGATGGGGTGGACCCGACCGTGGTGAGCGATGCGCTGGGAGGAGAGGCTGCGTTGCGCGCACTGTCCCGGGAGGCACGCGCGCACGGCATGGGGCTGGTGCTGGATATCGTGCCGAATCACATGGCGGCCCATCCAGACAACCGCTGGTGGTGGGATGTACTCGCGCAGGGGCGCCGCAGCCGCTATGCCAGCTGGTTCGACATCGACTGGCGTGCGCCCGGTGCAGGCGGCCGGGTCGTCCTGCCCGTACTGGACCGCCCGTTGGAGGCGGCCTTGGACGACGCGGTGCTGCGGCTGGCCGCCCGCGATGGCGAGGTGGTGCTCATGCACCACGATCTCGCGCTGCCGCTGACCATGCCGGTTCCGGAAGGCAGCGCCGGCGGGGACGTTCTCGCGGCGCGTTGCGCGACCCTCAATGCGCAGATATCCAGCGCGGACCCGGACTGGCGCGCCTTGCTGGATGCACAGGCTTACGTTCTTGCGTGGTGGCGGCACGGTGACGATCGGCTCAACTACCGGCGCTTCTTCACCATCTCCAGCCTGGTGGCACTGCAGGTGCAACACGAAGACGTCTATCGGGAAGTGCACCGTCTGCCGTTGTCACTTCTCCAGGCCGGCATCATTGACGGTCTGCGCGTGGACCATGTGGACGGTCTGGTGGACCCTCGTGGCTACCTGACGCGGCTCCGACACGACATGATGCAGGCATGTGCGGGCCGTGGCGCTACGCCGCTGCTCTGGGTGGAGAAGATCCTGGGGCCGGATGAATCCGTGCCCGGCGACTGGCCCTGCGACGGCACCACTGGCTATGATTTCATGGACCAGGTGTCTGCCTGGATGCACGACGCGCGCGGGCAGGTGCCGTTGGCACGGGATTGGCACCTCACCTGCGGGCGCCCGTCGTGTTTCGCCACGGTGGAGCAGGCGTGCAGGCGCGAGGTGCTGCAGGCGGGTCTGCGCAGCGAGCGTGATGCCACGCTGGCCGTGGCGCGACGCCTTGCCCGAATGCGCCATTGGGATGCTGCAGCGATGAGCGCACCGGCGTTGGAGCGCGGCCTGACCGCGCTGCTGGTGCATTTCCCGGTGTATCGCAGCTATGTCCATAGCGGCGGGCATGCGCCCGATGACCGCGCGAGGTGGGGACAGGCAGTGGAGGCGGTCGAACGAAGTGCGCCTGCAGACACGGCGCTGGCGGCCCGGCAGCTGGCAGGCTGGTTCTGGGACGACGCGGTGACCCCCGCGCAGCAGCGTGTGCGCGACCGGCTGCGTCGGCGAATCCAGGCCCTGAGCGCGCCGCTGAATGCCAAGGCGGTGGAGGACCGCGCGTTCTACCGCCATGGCGTACTCCTGTCACGCAACGAAGTGGGCAGCGACCCGGACCGGTTCGCGCTCGGCACGGCGCAGATGCACACCTGCGCTATTGCACGGCGCGAACGCCATCCCTACGCGCTTCTGACCACCGCGACCCATGACCACAAGCGCGGCGAGGACGCGCGGGCCCGGTTGGCCGTATTGTCCGAGCGGCCGCTGTGGTGGGTTCGGCAGACCCGCGTGCTACGACGGCTGGCGATGTGCAGCGGCCTGCCACTGCCCCCACCGGACGTACAGCAGATGCTCTGGCAGACCCTCGTCGGCGCATGGCCTGTGGCGCCGGTCGACATGCCGCGGTTCACCGCGCGCATCGTGCAGTGGCAGACCAAAGCCCTGCGTGAAGCGGCGCTCCACTCCAGCTGGGCCGATCCAGTGGAGGCAGTGGAAAGGGATGTGGAGGCGTTCGTGCAGGGCGTTCTGCTTTCACCGCGCGGCGAACCGCTACGGCGGCGTCTGCGACATTGCGTCAACGCGGTGGCAGCGACCGGCGCGCGTAATGGCCTGGCCCAGACCGCGCTGCGGCTGACCCTTCCTGGGGTGCCCGATCTGTACCAGGGCAACGAAGGCTGGGATCTGTCGCTGGTGGATCCGGACAACCGCCAGGACGTGGACTACCCGTTGCGGCGCGCCTGGCTGGACGACACGCGCCACTGGGCGCAACTGCTCCTGCAATGGCAGGACGGCGCGGTGAAGGCGCGCCTGGTGCGGCGGTTGTTGGAATGCCGGGCACAACAGCCTGAGCTGTTCGCGCTCGGTGACTACCAGCCCCTCCAGGCCGCCCCGCACGTGCCGTGGTTGGCATTTACCCGCCAGCACGGCCAGGCGCGGCTGCTTGTGGTGGTGGCCAGGCATACCCATCGCAGCCCGGCCATGCTGGGCGCCGGGCTCGCGGACTCGCACTGGCGCGGCGCCGCGCTGCCAGTTCCGCCGGGCCTGTATCGCAACGTACTGACCGGCGCCACGATCGACGCCGGACGCAGGCCCCTGCGCCTGCGCACCTTGCTGGGCGGCTGCCCGGTTGCCATCTATCTACGTTGACGGGAGACCCATGGACGACGTGCAGAAGCAGTATCGGACCCAGGAGTTGGCGAGGCAGATCTGGGAGGCTGAAGGGCGCCCGGATGGGCAGGCTGACCGGCACTGGCGCATGGCAGAACAACTGGTCGCCGCCGAGATCGAGGCGGCTCGGCACGATCAGGCGCCGCAGGCATGAGTCGCGCCGCGGTGGGAGTACGCTCACGCGTACACGAAGGTCAGCCGTTTCCGTTGGGTGCCAGCTGGGACGGCAGGGGCGTGAACTTCGCCTTGTACAGCCGGCACGCCACCAAGGTCGAACTGTGCCTTTTCAACGCGCGTGGCCGGGAAATGGAGCGCATTGCGCTGCCCGAATACACCGATGAGGTCTGGCACGGCTATCTGCCCGACGCCCGCCCCGGCATGCGGTATGGGTACCGGGTGCATGGGCCGTACGCACCGGACGCCGGCCACCGTTTCAACCCGCACAAGCTGCTGCTCGACCCCTACGCAAAGCAGCTGGTGGGCGACATCAAATGGGCGCCCCATCTGTTCGGCTACACGATCGGGCACAAGGACGCTGACCTGAGCATGGATCGCCGCGACAGCGCGCCGTACATGCCACGATGCGTGGTGGTCGATCCGGCCTATACCTGGGGTCGTGACCGGCGACCCTGTACGCCGTGGGACCGGTCGGTCATCTACGAAGGCCACGTGCGCGGCCTGTCGATGCAGTTGCCCTCCGTGCCAGACGCGCTGCGCGGACGTTTCTCCGCCCTGCACACCGACGAACTGGTCGAGCACCTCAGGTATCTGGGCGTGACCTCGTTGGAGTTGCTGCCCGTACACGCACACGCTGATGACCAGTATCTGGTCGAGCGCGGCCTGAGCAACTACTGGGGCTATAACACGCTGGGCTTTTTTGCCCCGCATCCGGGCTTCCTGTCCGGTACGGACATCGCCGAATTCAAGCAGATGGTGGCCGGCCTGCACCATGCAGGACTCGAGGTGATCCTGGACGTGGTCTACAACCACACCGCCGAAGGCAACGAGCTGGGCCCGACGCTGTCATTCAAGGGCATCGACAATGCCAGCTACTACCGGCTTGCCGAAGACCGCCGCTACTACATCAATGACACCGGGACCGGGAACACATTCGACCTGACCAATGCGGGAGCTTTGCGCATGGTCATGGACTCGTTGCGCTACTGGGTGCAGGACATGCATGTGGACGGCTTCCGTTTCGATCTGGCCACCATTCTCGGGCGCGAGCGCGCCGGCTTCGACCCGTCCAGCAGCTTCCTCGACGCGGTACGCCAGGATCCCGTTCTGAGTCAGGTGAAGTTGATTGCCGAACCGTGGGATATAGGCCCGGGCGGCTACCAGCTGGGCCGGTTCCCGCCAGGCTGGTCAGAGTGGAACGACCGCTTTCGCGACACCATGCGGGCGTTCTGGCGAGGAGACGAAGGGCACCTGTCGGACTTTGCAACGCGTTTGATGGGCTCGGCCGATCTGTTCTCGCATCTCGGACGTCGTCCGTCGGCATCGGTCAACTTCATCACGGCCCACGACGGTTTCACGTTGAACGATCTGGTCAGCTACAACGACAAACACAACCACGCCAACGGTGAAGACGGCCAGGATGGCAGCGACCACAATCTTTCCTGGAACCATGGCGAGGAGGGCGCCACCGACGATCCCGGAGTGCGCGCACTTCGCGAACGCCAGGTACGCAACCTGTTGGCCAGCCTCCTGTTCTCCCAGGGCACACCGATGCTGTTGGCCGGCGATGAGTTCGGGCACACCCAGAACGGCAACAACAATGCCTATTGCCAGGACAACCCATTGACATGGCTGGACTGGGAGCGCGCCCGGAACGCGGAAGGTCGCTCGCTCAGCGCGTTCGTCCGCCGCCTGCTGGCCCTGCGTCGCCGCTATCCACAGCTGCGTCGCAGCCGCTTCCTCCAAGCACGCGACGCGCATGCCGAAGAAGGTGTGCACTGGTATCGCGCCGACGGGCAGCCGATGACCGTGGACGACTGGAATCAGCCTCAGGCGCGCAGTTTGATGCTCGAGATGCCCGCGCCTTTGGACGGCAGACCACAGATCACGGGAACAGACCTGCTCCTCTTGATCAATGCAGGCGCAACAGAGCAACGGTTCACGCTGCCGCCGCTGGACGCCGGTCGATGGAAGATCATGATCAGCAGCGTGGCAGAGCTCCCGGAAGTCCTTGACGGCGGTTCAGTGGTGCTGGTCGATCGGGCGCTGATGCTGCTTGCGCGCCGCCGTACCGCGGAAGAATGAAGCGTGCGCGTCATGATGTCGTGGACTACTGCCGCGTCCGGTATCACGTTTCATCCTCATTCGCTCGACGGGGTTTTCAAGCATCGCTCCTTACGCTGGGTACGTCGGCAGTCCCGCCGACTTCTACGCTATCCAGGAGAACGAAATGGCAAACAACAACAATCAGTCGAATCGTGGTTTCGCTGGCATGGACGAAGACAAGCAGCGTGAGATCGCCGCACAGGGCGGCCGCGCCGCGCACGAATCCGGCAATGCGCACGAGTTCAGTTCCGAAGAAGCCCGCGAAGCCGGCCGCAAGGGTGGTGAAGCAGTGAGCCAGGACCGCGACCACATGTCCGAGATCGGCCAGAAGGGTGGCCAGCAGCGCCAGGACGATGGTGGCAACCAGGGCAACAACCAAGGCAACAATCAGGGCGGCCGTCAGCAGGGCGGTCGCCAGCAGAAGTAATCCCTGAGCATCGCCCGTAGGCCCGGCACGTGGAGCGCATTCGCTCCGGTGCCGGGCCTTTTCTTTATCGGCACAGGAGCAGGGTCGCGTCACGTAACGCCTTCTGCACCGGATGGGGACACGGAGTCCACTGTCTCTTGGCGGTCGCTTGACGATGAATCCAGCATGCTGGACACCCATCTACGGAGATCAGACGCCATGACCGAGATCAAGGAAAACCTGCTGGACTGGCTGCGTGATGCACACGCCATGGAACAGCAGGCCGAGCAGATGCTGAAAGCACAGGCGGGGCGCATCGAGCACTATCCCAAGCTCAAGGCGCGTATCGAAGAGCACATCCAGGAAACGGTGGGTCAGCGAGAGCGGCTGGAACAGTGCATCAACCGCTTGGGCGGTTCGCCCTCCATTCTCAAGGACACGTTGGGCAAGATGGCCGCCATGGGGCAGGCCATCGGGGGAATGACGGCTTCGGATGAGATCGTCAAAGGCGCCATGGCCGGGTACGTGTTCGAGTGCTTCGAGATTGCCAGCTACACCGCGCTGATCGCGGCGGCGCGCACTGCCGGTGAGCATGAGGTGGCGCAGGTGTGCGGTGAGATCCTGGTCCAGGAAGAGGCCATGGCCGCCTGGCTGCTCGAGAACCTGCCCGATGTCACCGAGGAATTCCTGGTGCGCGATGGCACCCCGGGCGTCACCGCCAAGAAATAGCCGGTTGCCGCATGTGCGCGCGGATCGAGGGTAGAGCGATGCATGGAAAACCCCGGCGTAACGCCGGGGTTTTTTTGTACGTGCTTCCCGCGCGGTTGCGTGAACACCGGATCAGCATCCATGGACGCGACATCATCCGTTACCTACGCCGCCTCGACGGCAGTGCACGGATCCCGCGCGCATTGTCATACGACCCGGCATTTCCCGGGCAATGTCGAGCCTTACCTGAAAAGGAGATACCGATGTTTCTTCACCACAAGAAATTGATGTACACCGTCCGCGTCAGTCGGAGTGACCCGGCCCTTGCTACCCTGATGCTGGAACAGTTCGGCGGGCCGCAGGGCGAGCTAGCCGCCGCCATGCGCTACTTCACCCAGGCGCTCGGCGAGTGCGATCCCGGTCGGAAGGATATGTTGTATGACATTGCTACCGAAGAGATCAGCCACCTTGAGATCATCGGCACCATCATCGCCATGCTGAACCAGGGGCCGAAGGCTGTGCAGTCCGAGGCCATGGGCGAGGTCGAGGAGATGCGTCTGCTCAGTCAGAACAGCACCAGCCATACCGAGCAGATCCTGTACGGCGGCGGTCCCGCGCTGGTCAATTCCAGCGGTGTGCCGTGGACGGCCGCCTACGTGGATTCCATTGGTGAGCCCACCGCGGATCTGCGTTCGAACATCGCCGCCGAGGCACGCGCGAAGATCGTTTACGAGCGGCTGATCAATGTTACGGACGATCCGGGCATCAAGGATGCGCTCCGCTTCCTGATGACGCGGGAGGTGGCGCACCAGAAGTCGTTCGAAAAAGCGCTGTACAGCATCACCCCCAACTTCCCCCCCGGCAAGCTGCCGGGTGATCCTGCGTTCACCGACCTCTACATGGACATGTCCCAAGGTGAAGGTGACTGCGAGGGCAGCTGGAATAGCGGAGAACTGTGGGAGCGCGTGAGTGACCGCGACGCCCAGGCCGCATTGGATGGTGGCGACGGATCATTCTCTGTAGGCCTTGCCCCAGCCGAACAGGCGGCGGTCGAGGAAATGACGGCACGCACCTTGTCCAACCCGGCGGTACAGCCTGCCACCGGCGCCGAACTCGGTGCAGGCGTAGGTGCGGGGGCCGTGCTGCGCAGGCCTCGGGAACCCTGATCGGGTTGTGGACGAACGCCGGGTGCAGATATGCACCCGGCGGGACGCAGGTGGCAGGGTCGACGATTCGCACTACGCGGCAGAAACCGTCCTTGCTTGATGGGAGCCGCACCCCCTACCTGGGCTCAATCGGCCGCGGCGCCACCTGCCAGGCGCTCGGCCTGCGCAAGGTGATCCGCCACGTGCGCGCGCGTTTCCTTCAGGAATGTGCGCACTTCGCCCGGCTGGGCCGCCGGGATGATGGTGGTGTCCAGCACCCCCAGTGCCTTGCGGTGGTCGGTGACCATGGCCTTGAGGTAGGCGGCATCGAAGGCGGCACCTTTCTGCTTGGCCAGCATCGCTGCCTCGGCCTGCGCTTCGGCGGCCTTGGCCTGGGCCGGCGCGCTACGTTTGTCAGGGTGCCAGGCCTCCAGCGCGGTCTGGTTCTGGGTGTGCTCCCGGATCATGGTCTGGGCATACTGGCGGGTTGCCGCGTTCTGACCGCGGGCGAGCGCCAGCTGGCCGGCGTTGATTTCGGCTTGGTTGATCGCGGCCAGCAGGCCCAGTGCCTGGCGCTGGCGCAGCTCGCCTGACGGATCGGTGCCGGCTCTCGTGTGGGCGGGTTCGCTTCCTGCAGGCGGCGGGTTGGCGCTGTTCTGTGCGTTCAGCGCACCAGCGATCATCAAACCCATGGCAGCGCTGGTGACACACAAGCGGCGGGCGAAGGACATGACGGACTCCTATTGATGAGGAGCCTGGATCGTGCCGCCCCCAACGCCAAGGCCATGAGACGCTTCCGTGTGTACCCCGGGAGGAAGCGTGTACACGATCGTCACGGTCGATTCACGACGAAGTGGGCGTCAAGACGAGGTGATGAAAGCGGGCGTGGCATTCGCATGAGCACGACGCCGAACGCAGGGTGTGTTCGCAGGCCGCCGGCTACATTGCCTCCTCCCGCCAGGAAGAACAGCGATGACCCAGCGCGCACCCCGTATCCACACTGAAGCAGACGCCATCGAGCGGCTCAAGGCGTTGCAGCTGCAGCTCGGTGGCGAGACCGTCGTGGAACTTCACCTCCGTACGGGCGAGGTGCTCGTGGCGACCGTCCCGGAGCGACCGACTGTGCAGCAGTTTCTCGACGCAGAGGGCAACGAGGGTACGAACGGGATGGTGCGACTCGACACCGGCGACGCGGGCGTTCACCTGATCTGGCTTGACGAGGTGGACCATGTGGTCCGCTTGGGATCCTGTTAGGAGCATGACGATGCGCAGACCTCCCACACCGAACGCGACACCCGGCGGCAAGCCGAAGGATCCGGATCGGATCAACATCAACGAGGAATGGGAACTTCGATTCTGGGCCCGGGAGCTTGGCCTGAGCGAAGACCAGCTCAAGCAAGCCGTGCAGGAAGTGGGTGTCTTGACCACCGAACTGCGCAGGTATAGGCCGCCGCATTGAGCCATGTACAACCGGGTCGACATAGACGAGATGGTGAAGGAGCTGGAAGAACTGCTTCCTGTCTGGTCCGCGCGGTACCCGGAAGCACACTTCGTCGCGATGCTGGCCGCTGCCTCGGACTACATCTGCCGAGGTGCAGAGCCTCAAGCGCGGACATACGCGCTGAAACGGCTGGGCGTGCTTGTCCCGGGTAGCGGCTTCGACGCTTGGGCGTCGCGCTATGCAGACGATGCCGGCCAGGACCCGGGGTAAAGCCACGGGCAGCGGCTAACGTGGGTGGGCGAGGGACGGTGGGGGAGGCGACTCAGTCCTGGGGACATGCCTTGCTATCCGCCAGTGCTGCAAGCCGAGCTGCGGCATCCGATCCGGTCGGAAAGCGCTCCATGAACTCTGCGAAGCGTGCGCCGGATATCGCCTGCCTGGACCCGCACCTTGAGCAAACGACAGCTGCTCCGCCGCCGGGAATGTTGGTAAGACCCGGCTCTTCGCTTACGGTAAAGACACTGAAGCAGGAAAGGCACTCCGCTCGTACCAAGCCGACAGGGGGGTACACGGCGTTGTCGGGGGCAGATTCCGCAGGACCCACCTCGTAGAGATGGAACTTACCAGTGTTCGGCATTTCTGGACCTCGGTACTTGTCATGCCTACTACGAACTTCACCCGCACGAACGTAGAGATCAGGAAGTGAACGGGATGGCTAGCTCATTTCGCGCGGACTTCACGTTGGTTCATCCCGGCAGGGATGAATGATTCAGATTTCACCGACTGTGTTTAACATGTGCTTTGCGGCCGTTGCCGGAGAATTTGCGCGTGGACTCAGCAAAAGGAACAGCGGTTTGCCCATCAGAGCGTTGGCGTATACAAGTCAGGTTGCCCCCGGTCTTGGGATGGATGAATTGGATCATCTCGCCCGCGATGCCGCCCGGTTCAATCTACAGGCAGGCGTGACAGGCGTGTTGCTGTTCGATGGAGTTCGATTTCTCCAATACATCGAGGGGCCGGAAGACGGCGTCAGCGTTGTCTATGCCCGTGTTCTTACGGCTACCAGCCACTTTGACCTGAGGGAAATCGCACAAGGCCCGGTGGCGGGAAGGTGCTGTCCGTACTGGTCAATGCGCTGGGTGCCAGCAGATCAGAGTGACATTGATTTCATTTCACTTGGCGATTGGTCTGGCTTCAGACGCGGCAATGCCGACGCGCCTTCGACGGGTGTAGATCGTCTTGCGAATATTCTTCGGCCACAGATCAATGCCGGCTCTCTGAGTCGGTAGCAGCGTCCGCAGCTTCGCCCTGCTTCGGTCGTCAGCGCTTGCGTGGTCAGCCGAATCCGGTCCCTTGGGCGCACAGTGCGATCAGGGCTTGTTTGGCCGCTCGTAGTCGTCCGGGCGGGCCGTTTCTTCCTGCTCCGGCATGTCCTTGGCCTTCCATTTGGCATCGTCGTTCCTGAGCTTGTCAGGGGTGTGCGCTTTGTCCTGGTCGTCGACGTCGGCCGTGGGATTGAAAGGCAGCTTGTTCATGAGGGCACTCTTCATAAGGCGTACTGGCAAGGCTATCCCTGAGGGTGTGAGCGGGATGCGTACTTCAAGGTTCCCCTGGGCCGGGGGTACTTCACATGCGTACTTCTACTGACGTGTGCGTCACTCTTATGCTTGCCCAATGTCAGTACAAATACGTTAGATGCATCCAATCTCGTTGACGAAACTAGAGCCTTCCAATGGGAGATTCCTCTATGTCATCGGCCAAGAATGCGAAGCGTCCCAATATCCTCGTCATCTGGGGCGATGACATCGGGTGGCAGAACGTGAGTGCCTACGGCATGGGGACGATGGGCTACACAACGCCCAACATCGATGCCATCGGTTACGAGGGCATCCGCTTCACCGACCACTATGCGCAGCAGTCCTGTACCGCAGGACGCGCGGCCTTCATCACCGGCCAGTATCCGATCCGTTCCGGCATGGTCACCGTAGGCCAGCCCGGCGACGCGCTGGGCCTGCAGCCAGCCTCGCCGTGCCTGGCCGAAGTACTGAAACAGGCCGGCTATCGTACCGGGCACTTCGGCAAGAGCCATCTGGGCGACCGCAACGAGCACCTGCCGACCAATCATGGGTTCGATGAGTTCTTCGGCAACCTCTATCACCTGAACGTGTCGGAGGAAGACGAGCAGCGCGACTACCGGAACTTCGCCAACGCTTACGCGGGCAGCCTGGAAAGCTACGAAAAGAAGTTCGGCGCACGCGGAGTCATCCACAGCTGGGCGACCGACCAGGACGACAGCACCGAGGACCCGCGGTTTGGACGGATTGGCAAGCAGAAGATCGTCGATACCGGGCCGCTGCACCAGGAGCGCATGCATGATGTCGATGCAGGCGAGTTCATTCCCAAGGCCTTGGAGTTCATGAAGAAGGCCAAGGACGCCGACGAGCCGTTCTTTGTCTGGCTCAACACCAGCCGCATGCACCTGTATACGCGCCTGAATGAGAAATGGCGGTATGCCGCCGAGAAGTACACCTCCGAAGCAGACCTGCATGGTTCCGGGATGCTGCAGCACGATCACGATGTCGGGCTGGTTACCGCCTTCTTGAAGGACAACGGCCTGGAGGAGGACACCATTGTCTGGTACTCCACCGACAACGGGCCGGAACATTCATCGTGGCCGCACGGCGCCACCACGCCGTGGCGGGGCGAGAAGATGACCACGTACGAGGGCGGTGTCCGTGTGATCTCCATGCTGCGCTGGCCGGGCGTCATCGCGCCGCTGCAGCTCAAGAACGGGATCCAGGCGCACCAGGACATGTTCACCTCGCTGGCCGCTGCTGCCGGGGTCGACGATGTGCGTCAGCAGCAACTGGAGCAGAAGCAGCAGTACATCGATGGCGAGAACAACCTCGACTACTGGCTGGGCAAGAATGAAGAATCCGCGCGCACCCACATCTTCCACTACAACGAGTCCAAGCTCACCGCGATGCGGATGGGGCCGTGGAAGTGGCACTTTTCTACGGCGGAAGACTATTACGACAACATCATCGGACGCAGCAAGCCACTGGTGTTCAACATCCGCATGGATCCCTTTGAAAGCTACGACAACAGCGACTCCTACGGCCACCTGATCCAGAAGGTTTCCTGGCAGACCGGACCACTGGGTGAACTGATGAAGGAGCACCTGAAGACCTTGGCCCAGTATCCGCCGGTCCAGGGCGGCAAGAGCTTCGATATGTCCAACGTAGTGGAGCAGTTCATGAGCAAGGGCCACGACTGATAGCGGAACTGCCCGCTGCAACACTCGGTCCGGCGCCGACCTCGTGCGCGGCCTGCAGGATGCCATGCAGGTAGTTTTACTGAACAGTGTTAGGTAGTAAAACGCTGGTTGCGGATGCGCACTGCGGCCACTCTTCCTGCAGGTCCCAACGTCGGATAGTGCGTCATGCCCAGCCAAGAAGACGCCATCCAATGGGTTGAATGGTCAGCGCTCGGCATCGAGTTGCTGGCGATCGGCCTCATTGTCGCCACCATTCTGGTCTCGACGGTGGTGTACCTGTTGGCACTGGTCGTGCAGCACAAGGACCGGGCGGACAGCTACGAGCGCTACCGGCGTCGGCTCGGCCGTGCACTGCTGCTGGGCCTGGAAATTCTGGTGGCCGCCGACATCGTCCGCACGGTGGCGTTGGACAGCACCCTGAAGGCGATTCTGTCGCTCGGACTGCTGGTCATCATCCGCACCTTCCTGAGCTGGTCGGTGGTGCTGGAAGTGGAGGGGTTCTGGCCCTGGAAGCGACCACCCGAGCGGGTACTGCCGGCCAATGAGGAGTAGTGGTCCATGAACACCCAGACGCTGATCCTGCATTGCCTGCAGGCGAGCATCCTCGGCACGGTATTTTCGTACGGCCTGCAGGCAACCGTGTCGGATGCGCTGTTCCTGGTGCGCCGGTCCGGGCTGCTGCTGCGCTCGGTGCTCGCCATCTTCATCATCATGCCACTGGTAGCCATCGCCATGGTGGACGTATTCGCGCTGCCCCGTGCAACGGAGATCGCGCTGGTGGTGCTGGCATTGGCGCCGATTCCGCCGCTGCTCCCCAAAAAAGAAAGCAAAGCCGGTGGCGAGGGTGCTTATGCGTTGGGCTTGATGGTGGTCATGGGCCTGCTGGCGATCCTGCTGGTACCGCTGCTGGCCTGGATGCTCGGGGCGTACTTCGACCGCGATTTCGGCATGCCGCCGAAATCGATCGCCAGGATCATCCTGGTGATGATCATGCTGCCGCTGCTGGCGGGGATGGTGGTCCGCATCGTAGCGCCGGCGGTTGCCACGAAGCTGGCCCGGCCCATCGAGCTGACATCGCTGGCGCTGCTGCTGGCCGCTGCGATTCCCATCCTGTTCGCTGCGGTGCCGGTCGTGGTCAACCTGCTGCACAGCGGTACCCTGCTGGCCATCGTGGCGTTCATCATGATCGGCCTGGCCGTGGGTCAGCTGCTGGCCGGGCCGGTACCGAAACGCCAGACCGTGCTGGCCCTGTCCACGGCCAGTCGGCATCCGGCGATTGCGCTGGCTGTTGCCAAGACCAACTTTCCGGACGAGCCGTTCCTGGCCGCCACGATCGTGCTGTACCTGCTGGTGGTGACCTTGCTGGCCATCCCTTACGTCACGTGGCGTCGCCGTATGGAGTCGCCTGCCTCGGGAAGCAGCGAGTAAGGGTCAAGGTCGCGAGGATGGCGCTGTCGGAGGGCGGCCGGTGCGGGCGCTTTCGTGCATCAATCACTGGGCGAGGGTCGGTAGAAGTACCGAAGCAGCTTCCGCACCCATCGGTCATCCTTGAACTCACCCCCGCGTATCCGTTGGTGATGGAACATGCATCTGCCAGGCAGCTCGTCCTTCGTTCCGCTGTGGCTGCTCACCGTGATCTTCTTCGCGGCGTTGCTGTTCGCCCGCGAGGCAGGGGCCTTCCTGCGTCATCGACAGAACCTGCGGAAATCACGAAAGGCCGCAGCCACCGGTGTCGATGAGGGCGACTCATTCTCGACCAACACCGTGCTGGGTCTGCTGGCGCTTCTTATCGGGTTCACGTTCTCGCTCGCGCTTGGCCGCTACGACGAGCGCAGGTCACTCGTGCTGCACGAGGCGAACGCGCTGGGTACCACCTGGTTGCGGACGGACCTGCTGGAAAGGCCCGACGCCGAACGGGTGCGCGCCGTGCTGCGCCGTTACGTCGATGCACGTGTGGATTTCGCCAAGGCGAAGACCGCGCAGCAGGAGGTGGAAGAGTACGCACGCACCAGCGCGTTGCAGACGGAGCTGTGGGCCGCCGTGATGGCGGGCACCGCGCTATTTCGGGATACACCGCGCGCAAGCCTGATGGTTACCACCACCAACGAGTCCATTGATCTGGCCGGGGAGCGCTTCGCGGCCCGCCAGGATCACATTCCACACAGGATTCTGCGGATGTTGTTCCTGTTCGCGTTGTTTGCCGCCGGATTGCTGGGCTATGAACGCGCCCGTCAGCGGACGTCGACAACCTTGTTGCTCCTGCTGTTTTCGCTCGCCGTGGGATTGGTCCTGGATCTGGATCTGCCGAGTACCGGCGGCATCAGCGTGCCACAGGAGCCCATGCTCGATCTCCAGCGGTCCATTGGTCTGTCCATCTCTTAACAGGTGTCCTCCATGTCGTTCTCATCCAGCGTTGCTCGCGCTCTTCGCCTTCGACCGTTGTTTGGTGCATCCGTCATCCTTCCAGCCCTGGCAGGTCTGTCCCAGCCGGTGTGGGCACAGGACGCCGATGCCTTGGCGAAGAAGCTGGCCAATCCCGTTGCCGCACTCATCAGCGTGCCGCTGCAGTACAACTATGACGATGGCTACGCCAACGGTGGCTATCGCCAGACACTGAACATCCAGCCTGTCGCGCCGCTCTCACTCTCACCGAAGTGGAACGTCATTTCCCGGACCATTCTTCCGGTGGCCTACCAGAAGGACGTGATTCCGGGAACTGACCAGGCGGGCCTCGGCGATCTCACGCAGAGCTTCTTCTTCTCGCCCAAAGAAACCGGCCCTTCCGGCATCGTCTGGGGCATCGGTCCGGCACTGCTCCTGCCGACAGGCACCGACGATCTGGGCGCCGACACCTGGGGCGCTGGTCCCACCTTCGTCCTGCTCAAGCAGGACGCGAGCTGGACCTACGGTGCGCTGGTGAATCACATCTCGGACATCGCCGGCAGCGGCTCCCGCCGGCGCGACATCAGCAACACGTTCGTCCAGCCGTTCCTCGCCAAGGCGTTCTCGGGTGGCCGAACCCTGGCCTTCAATATCGAGTCGACCTATGACTGGAAGGCGAGGCAGTGGAACGTGCCGCTCAATGTCCAGTACTCGAAGGTCAGCAAGCTCGGCAGCCAGATGATCAGTTACCAGGGCGGCGTTCGGGCCTACCTGGATGGCCCTCAGGGCGGGCCGGACTGGGGTGTCCGCTTCACGGTCACGTTGCTCTATCCCCGCTGACGAAAAGCCCCGTGGGCAGAAGTCCGTTTGATCCGTCTCAACTCGAAAGGAGTAGGTCATGGTCAAGACAGCAGAAAAAGCTACGATGCCGTCCTCCGCAAAAAAAGGCAGCACTGAAAAGCTCCCCAACATCCTGGTCATCTGGGGCGATGACATAGGGGTGTGGAACGTTGGCGCCTACACGCACGGAATGATGGGGCGCACTCCCAACATCGACAGCATAGCCAGTGAAGGCATGCTCTTCACCGACCACTATGGCCAACCCAGTTGCACGGCTGGGCGCGCCGCTTTCATCATGGGCCAGCTGCCGATCCGCACCGGCATGACCACCATTGGCATTCCCGGCTCCACCCGTGGCATCCAGAAAAGCGACCCGACCTTGGCCGAGGTGCTGAAGTCGGTCGGATACGTGACGGGGCAGTTCGGCAAGAACCACCTGGGGGACCGCAACGAGTTTCTGCCCACCGTCCACGGTTTCGACGAGTGGTTCGGCAACCTTTATCACCTGAACGCGGAAGAGGAGCCTGAGGAGCTTGACTACCCGGGGCAGAAGAATCCCGAATACAAACAGACCTTCGGTCCCCGCGGCGTGCTCCACGCCTGGGCCTCGGACAAGGACGATGCCACCACCGACCCGAAGTTTGGTCGGGTGGGCAAGCAGAAGATCAAGGATACCGGCCCGCTCACGCGCAAGCGCATGGAAACCTTCGACAGTGAAGTGGTCGAAGTCACCCTCGACTGGCTGGACCGGGTGGGCAAGGGTGACAAGCCGTTCTTCGGCTGGTTCAACACCACCGCCATCCATATTCATTCCCACTCGCCGAAAAAGTGGATACAGAAAGCAGTGGATGAGGGCAGGGCGGAGGAAGACGTGGTGCGGGCCAAAATGCTCGAGCATGACGAGCAGGTCGGTCAGCTGCTGGACAAACTCCGGGAGCTCGGCATCGAAGACAACACGATCGTGATCTACAGCACTGACAACGGTAATGAGTTGATGCTCTGGCCCGATGGCGGCTACGCGCCGTTCCGAGGCGAGAAGGGGACGACCTGGGAAGGCGGTGTGCGCGTACCCCACCTGGTGAAGTGGCCGGCGCGGATCGCCGCCGGCAGCGTCTCCAACGAAACACAGAACCACGAAGACGTCTACGCCACGCTGGCGGCAGCCGCCGGGCTTCCCGATCTGAAAGAGAAGCTGATCAAGGGCCATACCATGAACGGCACCAAGTACAAGGTGCATCTGGATGGGTATAACAACCTCGCCCACTGGACCGGGGAATCGCCCAAGTCGGCGCGGCGCGAAATCTTCTACTACGACGAAACCGACCTGATGGCGGTGCGGGTGGACAACTGGAAAATGCACATCGGCGTGAAGCGGGAGGGTAGCTGGTGGGATGAAAAGTACTATCCGTCCGTGCCTTACATCTTCAACCTGCGCATGGATCCCATGGAGCGCATGGACCCACAGTCTCACGAGTGGGGCTATATCGGGCGCAAGTTCTTCGCCTCGAAGTTGTGGGCACCCACGGCCGCCGGCCCGTTCATCGCCGCGCACCTGAAGACGCTCATGGAGTTCCCTCCGTCGCAGGGCGCCGACACCCTGAGCATGAAGAAAGCGCTGGAAGAGGCACAGCGCAAGATGGAGAACCCGGCCGGGAGCAGCAACTGACATCGACGGCGCCGGGTGTCCCAGGACCCCGGCGCCCTCTGTGCGGCAGACCTCAGCTGGTGAACAGCCAAGCCGCCGTCAGCCCGCCCAACAGCAACAGACCCATGGTGAAGATGGTTGTCGCGCGGTGCCTGGGAAGGATGAGACCCCGTTCGATATCCCGGGTTACCAGCCGGTAACGGACAAGCGACCAGACCAGCAGCGCCAACCCGAGCAACACCATGCCAAAGCCTGCGTTGCTTGCGTCGTGCAGCATCAGCCTGTTGCCTTTGGGCGCCTGGTCATTCTGGATCAGGTAGGTGCTGAAGCGGTTGATGGTGATTCCGAAGCCAATCAGCGACACCGTTGTGCGCAGGTATGCCAGATGGGTGCGTTCGTTGCCCAGGTGGGTACGTCCACGTGCCAGGTCGTTGGCCAGGGAGGAGGGGGGCGGGATGTCGGGCGGGGAAGAACGATCATTCATGGGACCTCCATAGGGCGTAGCGACCCAGGTCCCAAGTGTCTCGTCCTGGCGGAGCCGACTGCATGCGTGTCAATGCGCATCGACACTAAGTAAATCTACTGCTCAGCACTCACCCTTGGGACCTGATGTGAAAGAAGGCGCGTCCATCTTTCGATCAAAAGGAAGATCGATACCTGGGACTACCAGTGGAACTGCAGGCCCAGGTTGGCGCTGACGCTGCTGCGCGGCTGGTGCTGCACATCGCCGGTGGAGCGCTCGTAGCCGCCGGCGGCGAACACGCTGAAGCGGTCGCTGAGGCGTGCCTTCAGCCCTGCGCTGAACACCACCCGGCCGGCGGCCGCTTCCAGCGGCAGGCTGTCCTTGCCGGCGTAGGTGACCGTGCTCTGGGCGCGCGGGTCGTGCCAGTAGTCCAGCGCCACGTACGGGCTCCACTGCACCTGGCCTGCGCCCTGCAGCTGCCAGGTGCCGCTGACGCCCAGGCGTCCGGTCACCCCGCGGGTGCTGCCCACGGCCACGGCGCCGGCGGCGTCCTGGCTGCGGTCAAAGCGCACCTGCTGCCAGATCAGCTGCAGCTGCGGGGCCAGCACGAAGCTGCCGTGCGCCAGCGGCAGGCTGAACGGATAGCCGGTTTCCAGCGAGGCGATGTAGCCTTCGCCGCGGGTCGGCAGGCGCACCGGGCCGGCGATGGCCGAGCCGCTGTAGCGGGTGGCCTGGACCACGGCATCGAGATAGCCGCCCCGGGTACCCAGCGTGGTCCAGCTCAGGCCGGCGGCGGTGGCCTGCAGGTCGAGGCTGCCGGTGTCGCCGCGCACATAGCCGGTGCTGTCATCGTTGCTGAACACGCCACGGACGTCGATGTTGCTGCGGCCGTGGGCCAGGTAACCGCCCAGGCGCGAGGCGCTGTCGTTGTCGGTACCGGACTGCCACAGGTCGCTGCCGATCTGCAGGGCCGACAGCTCGCCCTTGGCACCGGGCGCCACCAGCGACCGGTAGCCGTTGTCCAGGCTGCGCGCGGTGACCCGCACCCAGGCCGCGCGGCCGTCGGTGCTGCGCGTGTCGGCGCCGTTGCGTTCGCGCAGGGTGCCCAGGGTCAGCAGGCCCAGCTCGCGTGCCACCGGCTGGATGACGCCGTAGGTGGCCAGTTCGCGTCCCAGGATCGGGTAAGTGCCCGGCAACAGCGGCACTTCGGGGTCGATCGGGTCGATCGGCAGCACCGGGGCCGGGCCGCCTTCACCGACCGGATCGGGGCCCGGCGTGGGCACGATGAACGAATTGCGCAGGTACCAATTATCGGCCAGCTGGCCGTCCACGTCGCCGCGGAACAGCTGGTAGCCCAGCGCGCCGTTGCGGGTATGGTTGCCCAGGCTGAACGCATCGGCCTGGGTGGTGCCGCCGTTGGTGGCGGCCACCACCAGGATGCCGTTGCCCACGGTGTGGCCTTCGCCGCTGTTGGTGTTGTTGACCATCACCTGGGTGCTGCCGCTGGCGTTGCCGCCATCGATCACCAGCAGGCTCGACGGCGCGCCGTCCTCGCCCAACCAGGTGTTCAACGCCAGCTGCCCGTTGTTGCCCACGTAGTTGCCGTGGACGGTCAGGCTGCCATAGTCGGTGCCGCTGCCCGGGCGCAGGACGCCGGCATTGACCACGTCGCCGTGGATGCTGCCGCTGCCGCCCAGGATAGCGCCGCCGGCCACGGCGGTATCCGAGCGGATGCTTCCGTCCACCAGCAGGGTGCCGGCGGCCACGCGGGTGGCACCGGTGTAGGCCTGGTCGTCGGCGATGCGCAGGCTGCCCGCGCCCATCTGCACCAGCCCGCCACTGCCGCGCACGGCATTGGCCAGGGTGATGTCGTCGCTGCGGTTGAACTCGAGCGTGCCGTCATTGTCGATGTCGCCCAGCACGCTGCCGCTGGTGCCGCCATTGCCCAGGCGCAGTGCGCCGGCGGCGATGGTGGTGCCACCGGTATGGGTGATGTCGCCGTCGAGCACGGTGGTGCCGGTGCCGGCCTGGATCAGCGCCCCCGCACCGGCGACATCGGCGCCCAGCAGGAAGGTGTCGCTGCGGTCCACGGCCAGGCCGGTGCCGTCGGCCAGGGTGACCCGGCCGGCCAGGTTGCCGGTGCTGCCGCCATCGCCCAGCTGCAGGGTGCCGGCCTCGACCCGGGTGCCGCCGGTGTGCACGTTGTTGCCGGTCAGCACGGCGGTGCCGTTGCCGGCCTGGACCAGCTCGCCGCTGCCGGAGATGCTGCCGGCCAGCAGCATGCGGTCGCTGCGGTTGAGGATCAGCTGGGCGTTGTTGGCGATGTCGCCGGCCAGGGTGCCCGAGCTGCCGCCGTCGCCCAGCGCCAGCGTGCCCTGTTCGATCCAGGTGGTGCCGGTATGGGTAGTGTCGCCGGTGAGGGTCAGGGTGCCGTCGCCGCGCTTGACCAGCTGGCCGCCGTCGCCGGTCAGCGCGCTGGCCAGGGTGACGGCATTGCCGTTGGTGTCCAGCACCGCGCCGTTGCTGCCCAGCGCGTCCAGCCGTGCGGAAATGTCGGTGGTGTTGCCGGTGGCCCACTGCAGGCCGCCGCCGTCCAGTGCGATGCGGCCGGTGCCCAGGTTGGCGCCGTTCTGGAAGCGGATCAGTCCCTGGTTGACCGTCGTGGTGCCGCTGTAGGTGTTGTTGCCGGTCAGCGCCAGCACGCCGTCGCCGGCCTTGGTCAGGCTGCCGTCGGCACCGCTGACCCGCCCGCTGACGGTCATCAGCGCACCGCTGCCGTCGACCTGGAAGCGGTGGCTGCCGGTGGCGGCCAGCACGATCGGCACGTTCACCGTCATGTCCTGGCCGTCGGCGCGGTTGCCCAGAACGCCATCGTTGAAGGCGATGCTGCGGGTGGCGGTGCCGGCCCCGGCCAGGATGCTGCCGGCGCGCAGTGCGCCGCCGTCCAGGGTGATGGTGGAGGACACCGTACCGGTGGTGCCGGTGCGGCTGCCCATGGTGATGGCGTTGGCCAGCACGGTGCCGCCTGCGCCGATGTTCAGGCTGGCGGTGGTGCCGCCGTTGCCGGAGGTGCTGCTGCGCTGGCCGAGCAGTACGGTATCGGCCTCCAGCACGCCGCGCCCGAGGGTGAGCGTGCCGGTCGCCGAGGCAGTGCCGAACAGCGAGGTGGCGATGGTCAGCGCACCTACCTTGGCATCGAGCGTGCCGCCGCTGAGATCGACCACGCCGACCGCGCCGGTGTAGTTGCTGTTGGAGCCCTGGGCGATGTTCCAGCTGGATACCGCGCTGCTGCCGTCGCTGCCGCGCAGCACCAGCGTGCCGTCGGTGATGCCGTCCTGGAAGTTCAGCGTGCCCACGGTCTGGCTGACGCCGATGGTGACCATGTCGGCGTTGATCGCGTTGTACTGGCCCAGTCGCAGCGTGCCCTGGTTGGTGGCCAGGCCGCTCACGTTGCGGATGCGGTCGGCCACCCCGAACTGGCTGGCGGTGATGACATTGCTGCCCGCCGCCAGGTTGACCAGGCCGCTGCTGACGCCGCGGGTGTTGATCGCGCCGCCCGACGCACTGCCGCTGACGCTCAAGGTCGCGCCGGCGCCGTCGAACACGTAGTTCGAGAGGCCGCGCATGTCCAGGCTCTGCTGCGAATTGTTGACCGTGCCGCCGATGCGGAAGTCGCTGCCCTGGTGGACCAGGGTGCCGCCGTCGCCGACGATGACGCCGGTGGCGCCATTGGCGACCAGCACGCCATCAACGATACGGGTGTCGCTGCCGATATCCACCGGTGCGCCCGGGAACTGGATGGTCTGGGCACCGGCGCCGCCGATGCTGGCCAGGCTGACCGCCAGGGCCAGCAGCAACGGGCGCGGCGCGGCGGCAGCACGTGCCTTTCCGGCGCGCGGACCGCGGCAGGCCAGTTCCGATGCCACCACCCAGCGGCCGCAGGCCGCGTTCCAGACGATTCGGTGAATATTGTTCATGACGTTCTCCAAGGGCTCGCTTGTGAGCACACTCAAAGGGTAGGCACCGCCGGGGGTCGGCCCCATCGGACCAGGCCCAAATCGGCGGCCACCAGGGCCGCAACGCTTGGACAGGCAAGGGTTGCCCTTGCCCGGTGCGCCGGCTGCCGCCATCGTCGGCCGTTGCCGGGCCAGCTTACTCGTAACGCAGGGTGACCACCGCAGTGGCCGCCACGCTGCCCACTCCGGCGGACGGCGCGCCCAGCCGCCAGTAGCCGGCACGCAGGCGCAGCCGCGCCCGCTGGCCGCTCACGGTGGCCACGCGCTCGCTGTCGGAGCCATCGGCGGCGATGATCCGGCCATCGTCCGATTCCAGTACCACCGCCACGCCGGTGGCATCGCCGACGTTGCGCAACAGGGTCGGCGCGGCCGGGGCGGGGCTGCCGCTGAAGCCGAACACGGCCTTGCGCACCGCGTCGGTGCAGTTGTGCAGGTTCAGCTCGAAGCTGACATAGCCGCTGCCACGGGCGACCGGCAGCATGCTGGCCCCGACCGGGTCCAGTACCACCTGGCGGTCGGCATCGCCCATCGACCAGTCGCAGGTACCGATCATGACCTCACCGCTCACGTTGAAGTCGGTGCCATGCGCGGCGGTGGCGGCCGTCAACAGGCCGGCCAATGCCAATGCGCGCGAAGGGAAGGGGACCGGCATCGCCAATGCTCAGTTGTAGGACAGGGTGATGGTCACCGGCGCGCTGAACTTGCCGGCGGCGACGGTGGCGGCGGTCTGGGCCATGCGCGCACGCAGCATGTAGGTGCCCGCAGCGGTGGTATAGGACAGCGTCGTGCCGGCCGGCACGATCGGGGTATTGGGGGCGATGCCCTGCTGGAGCTCGACCCCGACCCCGGTCAGGCCGCGGAAGTAGGTGGTCTTGCCGGCATCGGCCAGGCCGGAGACGCGCAGGGCGATCTTGGTGATCAACGGGTCGCAGCGGGTGACCTGGACCGGCACGTTCACCCAGGCGCCGTTGAACGCACCGGTGAACTGGGTGGCGACGTAGCTGCCGAGGTCGACGTTGTTGACGGTGAACTGGCACACGCCCGGCAGCACTTCACCGGTGAGGTTGAAGGTCACCGACTGCGCCTGGGCGGGACTGGCCAGGCTGGTGGCGGCAAACACGAGGGCGGCGCACAGGCCGTGGCGGATCGGATGCATGGTGGTTCCTCAGTTGTAGGTGAACTGCAGGGTGATGGGGGTACTGACCTGGCCGGCGCTGACGCCGGTGCGGGTCTGCACGAAGCGGGCCTGCAGGTCGTAGATGGCAGTGCCGGTGCCACCGGCCCAGTCCAGTGAAGTGCTGTTGGGCACCAGCCGCTGGCTGCTCAGGTTGGACAGCTCGATGGCGATCCCCGACAGCGCCCCGCCGGCAGTACGCGCGGCGAAGTATTGGCTGTTGTCGGTGCTGGCCACGCCGTTGGCACGGAAATGCACCACGGTGATGTCCGAGGTGCAGCCGCTGCGGGTGATGCGTACGCGCTGCCAGCCGGTGGTGGTGCTGCCGGTGAAGCTGGTGGCCTGGTAGCTGCCGAGGTTGGCGTTGGCCACCGCGAAGGCGCAGGTGCCCGGCTGGAAACGCCCGGTGAAGCGCAGGGTCAGGTCGGCCGCATGGCTGCTGCCGGCGCACAGCAGGCTGCCGAGCAGGGCCAGCAGGGCGCCGCGCCGGCGCAACGCCGCCTTCATTGGTACACCAGGGTGATGGTGGCCGCGCCGTTGGCCTGGCCGGAGGTGGGGGTGGCGCCGGTCTGGTAGTAACGCGCCTTCAGCGACAACGTATAGCTGGACCCGTCGGTCTGGTTCAGCGGCAGCCCACTGCTGCGCGGCGTGCCGAAGCCGACCGGGGCCAGCGCGGCGGTGCCGATCTGGATGCCGATGCCGGTGGCGGTCTGGTTGACGCCGTCGGGCTGCAGCGCCATCACCGACTGGGCGGCGTTGACGATGCTGGTGACCGGGTCGACCCGGTACTGCACGGTGTTGGCCACCCCGCTCTGGGTAGCCTGGCCGCGGTCGTTGTAGCTGCCGCTGAGACTGCGCGCGAAGAACGCCGGGCAGTTGTTCAGGCGCACCGGTACGTCGACCCACTGGGTGCCGGTACCGATGCCGCTCAGTTCGGTCATCTGGTGGGTGCCCAGCGCGACCGGCACGTCCGGGGTGCTGCAGGTGCGCGAGACGATGTTGAGCTGGCCGGTGAACTGCGCCGTCAGCAGGTCCAGGCGGTTGTCGCCCTGCACGTTGAACCACGGCGACGGCAGGCCGCTGCCCTGGATGCTGCCGGCGCCGACGTTGGCGGCGATCTTGAACAGCACCAGGATGTATTGCGTATCGGTATACAAGGAAATGCGCGGATTGCCCGGGACGCTGCTGTAGTCGACCCGGTTCTGTACCGGCAGCGCGACCGTGCCCGGCCCGATCAGCACCGCCGCGCCGATCCCGGCAACGGCGGTGGCGTAGATGCGCGCGCCGTAGGTGGGATGGGTATAGGACGACAACGGGTAGGGCGTGGAACTGAAGGCGCGGTTGTAGTCGAACGCGGCGCGGTCGCAGGCCACGGTGAAGTCGCTGGTGGTGGAGAAGCTGCGGCGGTAGATTTCCGCGCCCACAGGCACGTCGCGGCCCACGGTGATGTTGCCGGTGATCGGCACGCTGAAGCGCAACGGGGAGGGGTATTCGGGCAGGTAGCTGCAGCGGCCGGCCTGCGCGGGCGCGGCCCACAGCAGTGCAAGCAGCGCCAGCAGGACGGCGACAACGGCGCGCGATGAACTGTTCATGGCGTTTGGGTATCCAGGAGGGGCGCGTTGGCGCTGGAAGAGGGCGCCGGCGCGGTGGCCGCCACCGGCAGCGGGCTCTGCTCGCAGGTGGCGCGCGGGGCGGGGTGGCCGCCAGGCGGGGTGGCCTGCTTGTGCAGGGTGACCTGGACCTGGCAACGCTCCTGCAGGCCTTCGCCCCAGCGCACGCTGACCGGGCCGGACTGGGTCAGCCCGTTGAGCAGCAGGCGGCTGCCCTGGCCGGCCACGCCGACCACGCGCTGCTGCGCGTCCAGGATGTCGGCGCCGAACGGAACCGGGCTGCCGTCTGCCAGGAAGGCCTCCAGGATCATCGCGCGGCCGGCGCTGCTGTCGTAGTCCAGCTTGACCACCGCGCCGGCGCGCGGCACCACGCGGCGGTTGGTTTCCTTGAAGGTCACGCCCATCCCGGCGCCGCGCGGGTCCAGGGTGATGTCGTTGAGCTGGTAGGGGATCAGATAGGGCACCACCGCATAGCCGCGCGCATCGACCCGCGTGCCATTGCCGTTTTCCACCCGCGCCCCGGCAGCGCCCGGTGCATGCACCAGGGCGATGGTGTCGCCCAGTGGCGGGGACAGGGTCAAGCCGCCGGCATGCAGCACCATGCCGCCGGACATGCCCGCGCCGATCTGGTTGAAGTTCGGGCCGCGGCTGGCATTGGCGGTGTACTGGCCGTAGCGGTTGCTGTACTGGCCGTTGGCATCCAGCGTGGTGCCGGTGCTGGCGCGCGATACGCCGGCGCCCCAGCTGACGGCTGCTTCGCGCCCGGCGCTGCCGCTCACCGCCACGCGGGCATTGCTGCCGCCCTGCTGCGAACGGTTGAACAGGGCCGACATCGCCGGCGCCGCCGGCGCGCGCCCCAGCGGCATGCTCAGGGTGAAATACAGGCGGGTATCGCTGCGCTCGGTGCGCGGCGCCGACAGGCGCGGGTCGCTGGCGCCGGCCATGCCATCGTTCATGCCGTTGGCCTGCCACGGCAGCAGGCTGTCGCGGGTGCGTTGCACTGACAGCCCGTAGCTCAGCGTGCGCCACTGGTTGCTGTAGCCGGCGGTGAAGTCCAGCTGGCGCCCCGCGCCGTTCCAGAAATCGCGCTGGGATCCCATCAGGTACAGCTGCCCGGCGCGTTCGCCGAGCGCCTGGTTGACGGTGATGTCCATCCGGTTGCGCTGGCGCGACACGATGTCGCTGCCGGTGCCGCGCGCCTGCGCGTCACGCATCAGTGCCAAGTCGGGCAGGCTGACATAGCCGCTGGTGGAATAGCGGTAGGCGGCCATCGCCAGGTCGGTGCCGCTGGCGGCAAAATTCTTGTTGTAGCTCAGCCGCATGCTGGCGCCATGGCGGTCGGCGTCGCCGGCGATGCGGGCGCTGGCCCGGGTGATGTCCAGGGCGTAGGCGCCGCTGGCGGTGTTGAGCGCGGCGCCGACCAACGCGGCGCGGTAACCGTCGGCGCCGATCACCCCGGCATAGCCGGTCAGCGCATTGGTCAGGCCGCGCTGATAGGTACCCTGCAACAGTGCAGGCTGGGCCAGGCGGTCGCGCTCGGCCAGCCGGCCGGCGCTGATGCTCCAGCGGCTCTGGCCGGGACGCAGCAGTTGGGTCACCGCCGAGAACGCGACGCTGAAACGCTTGACCCGCCCGTCGGCCTCGGTGACTTCCACGTCCAGGTCGCCGCCGTAGCCGGTGGGGTAGAGGTCGTCGATCGCGAACGGACCCGGCGCCACGGTCACCTCGTGGATCAGCACGCCGCGCTGGCGGATGCTGACCTTGGCGTTGGTATCGGCGATGCCGCGCACCACCGGCGCAAAGCCGCGCAGCGACTGCGGCAGCATGCGGTCATCGCTGGCCAGGCGCATGCCGCGCAGGCGCACGCTGTCGAACAATTCGCCGGCGGTATAGGTATCGCCCAGCGTCAACTGCGCCTGCCAGCCGGGGATGTCGCGCTGCAGGTAGTTGGACGCGCTGCGGTAACCGGTCTGGCCATGGTTGCTCCAGGCCAGTGCGCCCTGGTGGCGGGCCTGCCAACCACCCAGGTGCAGCGAGGCGTTCAGGCCCACATAGCCACTGAGCTGGCCACCGCCGACGCCGCCACTGCGGTACAGGTTGCTCGAATAGCCCAGCACGGCCGCCGGCACGCCGGCATCCCACTGCGACGGATCGACCTGGCCGCGGGCCTGGCGCACGGTGTAGATCTGCGGCACCGACAGGCGCAACACCTGGTTGGGCACATCGAAGACCGCCGTCGCGCCGGGCACATAATCGCCCAGGGACCCGCAGAAGGCGCCGTCCGGCACCGGCTTGCGCGGCGCGTTGGCCGGGTCGGCGTGCAACTGTTCCAGGTCCACGCCGTAGCGGCGCAGTGCGTCCGGACTGAAGCAGGGCACCGAATCGTCCCGTGCCGGATCGTCGACATAGACGATGTCGGTACGTGCACGCCATTGCTGGTTGAGCACTACATCGCCACGGTAGGTGCCCGGCGGCACATAGCCGCTGCGACCGAACCGGGCCAGGTCCACCGCCGCGGCGCTGTCGCGCGGGAAGAAGTCCGCATCGAAGCTGACGTTGCCGCTGGCGCCGGCGGTGCCGGCGGCGGCCGGCAGCGCCGATGCACCGGCACGGCCCGACAGCGCCAGGGCGATCAGCATCGGCAGCATGGCCGCGCGAGGCAGGCAGGCAGGGGCCAGGGTGGGCAGTCGCATCGGGGCGGGCCGTGGCGGCGTGACGCTCAGGGCGTCAGCGCACGTTCCTTCAGGCCGATCGCGCCGAAATCGTTGATGACGGCAAACTCGGCGGCCAGTGCGCCGGCGGGGCGCTGGGCGACATCCTTCAGCACGAACAGTGCGGTGGCGCCGGGCGCGACCATGCCGCCGCCCTGGTCGCCGACGCTGCCGCTGGCGGTCTTCAGGCTGACCTGGGCGAAATTGACGTGGTAGGCGCCGGGATTGCGCACCTGCAGGGCCAGGCCCTTGCGGTCGGGCGCATCCACCAGCGACCAGGTCAGGCCATCGACCGTGGTGGCCAGGTCGCCACGCAGGCCAGCCGGCCGGAACAGCAGCTTGATCCGGGTGCGGAAGGCGAACTGCAATACGTTGCGCTCGCCGCTGTTGTCCGCCTTGGGCGGCACTTCCAGCACGTTGACCCAGAACAGGGATTCCTTGTCGGCGGGCAGGGCCTCGCCGGTATACATCAGGCGCACCGCCTGGCTGGTCTGGCCATCCATGCGGAACATCGGCGGGGCCACGGTGAACGGGGCCTTGGCGGTATCGGGCGAGGAACGCTCATCGCCATCGTCCACCCACACCTGGAGCAGCGCGGGCGTCTTGCTTTCATTGTTGAGCTTGAGGGTGACTTCCTGGTCCTGCGCCGGGTACACCACGCGGGTGCCACCGATCACGACGCTGGCCCTGGCGGGGGCGGCGATCAGGCACGCAAGCGACAACACGGCGGCCAGGCCGCAGCGGATCATCTGGTTCATGGGTTGCTCCGGTAAAGTGCGCCGGTCGGTCGGGGGACCGACCGGCGCCAACAGACCCCGGGGGAGGTCAGTTGTAGGAAACGGCGTAGACCACGCTGGTATCGACCAGGCCCGGGGTTGCCGCGCCGGTGGCCAGGTACTGGCTCTGCAGATCGATGGTGGCGGTGTTGTTGGCGATCGCCGGGCTGTTCACGCCGTTGGCCGGGTCGGCCAGGTCGATCGGGGTGCCGGCATCGTTGAGCACCTGCACCTGGGTGTTGGTGGCTTCGCCGACCAGGGCGTTGGTCAGGGCGCCGGTGGCCGGATCAACGCGCGGGCTGGAGGTCAGGAAGGACAGGCGGGCGACCTTGCCATTGACGCACGAACCCTGGCCCGGGCCACCGATGATGACCTGGAACGGCTTCTTGCCGGCCACGGCGGCGGCAGCGGGAAGCTGCGAGGCGCGGACCGGGTCCAGCGCGACGACGAAATTGCCGGTGCCGCCATCGGTGCCGGCACCGCCGCTGATGGTGCAGGTTTCGTCGGTCACCGCGCCGGTGAAACGGATGGTGCCGCCGGTGGCAGCGGCGCTGGCGGCGCCGGCGACGGACATGCCCAGCACGACGGCCAGGGCGGAGGCGAGCTTGATGTGGTTCATTGCGATCACTTCTTTTTCAGGAGTAGGGGGTCCGCCGGCAATCCACGTCGAGATGGGACTGTGTGCGGCCTGGGCCGGAGGTTCCCGGCGAAGTGAATCGTAGGCAGCGGGGGGCTGCCGACCTATCGGACTGGGCGTATTTAGCGGCCTCCGATCCGTACCGGAACTACCGGTCTTTGCCGCGCTGTCCATCGGCTTCCCCGTCACAATTCAGCCACGCGCGACGCAATCGGTCGCGCTGGCGCGGGGAGGCGAACAGGTAGGCGTTGACGGCCTCGAGGAAGGCATCCTGCTGGTGTTTGTCCAGCAGGCAGAACGTCAGCAGTAGCTGGATACGTTCATGGTCCGATGATTTCACGGTGCGACACCTTGCAGATACCTCATTCCGCTGATTACGGAATGCTCCTGACCAGACTAGATATCCGCGTCCCAATAGCTATCGGACAGGGCCCGGATTGTGCACGGGCGTGCTGAAGCTGTGACGGGCGGTCAGTTGCTGTCGTCGGCGGCGTTGTGGCGCGATACCTGGGAGGCTTGCACCAGGCCGCTGCTGATCGCATAGCGGAAAATGTCGCTATCGCGGGCCAGGCCCAGCTTGCGCATCGCAGCCATTTTCTGCGTGCTGATGGTCTTGCGGCTGCGCCCGATTCGTACGCCGATCTCGGCCACCGACAGGCCTTCGGCGAACATCCGCAGCACTTCGCTTTCGCGTTTGGTCAACTGGCCCTGCGCCGTTGCCAGCGTGTCTGCAGGCGACTGGGCGAGCAGCTGTTCGATAGCCGGCGACAGAAAGGCCTGCCCGGCGAACGCGCAGCGGATGGCGTGTTCCAGATGCAGATGCGGATCAGACTTGCTGACGATTACCTGCACGCCAACATCCACGATGCTGCGCAGCACCCACGGATTCTCCACGCCGGTAAGCACGATGCGCTGAACCTGCGGAAAGCGCCGCGCCAGGAAACGCAGCAGCGCGATGCCATCGCCATAGCGGCCCTTCGGCATCGAGAAGTCGGCCACCACCACGTCCATCGGCTGCTGGCCCAGCAGCTCAACCATGCCGGTGGAGTCGGCGGCCAGCCCGACGATCTGGATATCGGCAA
>Ga0308171_1000413_pt1 | contig 96209 bp, 83 predicted proteins | sample PhyGR1_FD_202135 | JGI IMG/M metagenome (GOLD analysis project Ga0308171, IMG submission 202135) | Phyllosphere microbial communities from UC Gill Tract Community Farm, Albany, California, United States - DLSLSG.R1 | ecosystem: Host-associated > Plants > Phyllosphere > Unclassified | place: USA...
GAAATCACTGCCCACTGTTCGTCATCAAGCCAAAATTCGCCCGCCATGGTCAAACACTCCTGCTTCTACAGGCAGTGAATCATAGATAGCCAATCTCATCAACAATTTGATTGGGTTTCGACCCTAGCCTAACGTGCTCAGTTCGCGCTTCCCGGCTGAGGCGCTGCTGCTGTCGGCACGCTCTTCTGGAACACCGTCAACAGCTTGGCGGCATCAACAAGCGGCGCGTTGCTGGCATAAAGAACATCACCCTTCTGCATCTGGAACATCTGCATCAGCGCAATGCTGGAAGCGTCACGCATGTTCACACGGTAAATCACAGGGCGTTTCTGCGTTAGAATTTCAGCACGTTCCTTGGACGCGGTCGGACCGACCGAGCGGAGCGGCACCTCTTGAGTGCGGAAGACATAGACATTGCGCGAGTCGGCGCGATCATCAAGAAGACCGCCTGCACGACCAACCGCCTGGGCAAGCGTCAACTTGCCGGTTTCGAATTGAAATTCGCCCGCACTCTTGAACGCGCCAAGTGCTGTAAAACTGGATGCGTCGCCGTCAATCATGATTTGATCGTCAGGTGACAAACGAACATTCTGTCGATCTTCACGCATCACCCGATCAAGGGTTGCGCTTGCTCTCTGCTGACCGCGAACGATCGTCACCGTCGCAGCCCCCGGCGCGACTGACGGGCCACCCGCTTGGCTGATCGCATCGAGAACCCGTTCCTGTCGCGCCGTCAAAGCGATCTTGCCTGGTGTCTTGACCGCCCCGCTGACCATCACAGCACTTGTCGGCTTGTCGACGACTGTCACGACCGCCTGCGGATTAACGGCAGATCCCTTCAATCCTGCAACAACCTGGTTCTGCAATCCCTCAGGCGTGGAGTCGATCACCCTCTGTCTACCCACGAATGGCAGATTGACGTTGCCGCTTTGGTCTACGGTGAATCGACCAAGGTTGAGCGTCTTGCTCTGCGTGGACGAGAAAAGACCATCTTCGCCGGTATCAAGCACGGTGATATCGACGACGTCGCCGCGCCGCAGACGCTGAGCATTATATCCTGTATTCCGTAATGCTGCCAGACCGGGACCAGCAGAGGAAGACATGATACTTGCGTTCGATGTCGAAGCGGGAGCATTCGCAAGATCGATGACCGCAATCTTCTCATTGGTATTCGGGAGAGTCGCTGACCGAATGTTTCCTGCAGTGGGACCGTCGGATGGTCTTGCACAAGCACTCAGCAAGCCCAAAAGAAGCACAGGAACGATCCTCTTCATCCATAACCCCCAACGCAGATTCAGCTGCACGCAGGAATAGCATCAACAAACGAGTCCGCAATAACTTTAAAGCCAAAAATTGAAAAATGCGGCTTAATCAGCGCTTTTATGTGTCAAGCACGCAACCACAGAGTCATGGAGTGACGGCACCAGTTCTGCCGCGAAGACCACGCCTTCGGCACGCTGATTGATCAGGTCCAGCCACAAGAGGCCCGGAACTGCTTCAACTCATGTGGATATGATCCAGCATAAAAGGGAAAAGCTCGAGACGCGCTCCAGAGGCTTTCTTGTACACGTGCGCGTAGGGGTTCTCTAGCGGCTTGGCTATATTGCCGGGCTCATCACTCTATGCACACCATGCTAATTATAAGCTCATACCGCGATTACGTTGACGTTATCAGCTCAGCGTTCTCGCTCGCCGTTTCACCAATTTCAATGGGCGAACATCGATCCGTCCCTGGAGCTGGCAGTCGGCGAATCTTTCCGTTAGCAGGGGTTAGGTATCAACTAACCCCTGCCAAATGCTACAGTTCAATCTATAGGAAGTTTTGGCTCATAGTTAGGTAACAGCCTACATATCTCATCATAGGTCTTGCGCTTTTCCTCACACAGCGCAGCCACCGATTGTTTGGTCGGTTTTTCACCTTCTTCGATCCAAGTGAGCATGGCGGTAAACAGCGCTGCATATTGCGGAGTTGACAGCTTTGAGTGCTCAGCTTCGTCTGAGAAATTCTGTACGAGCAGGTCACTATTCCCCGCCTTCTCCACCGTATGACGGTAGATTGCCTCATGATCGACAAAGACTGTGGGATCGTTGACTGCGTGGAGCGTAATGGTTGGCAAAACGATCTGACCGGTGAGGTCGGCGTCGTACGCCATGGCCCGACGCGCTTCCGGGTCGGCTTCAAAACGTTCAACGCCTTTGTTCAAAGCCGTATCGTCATCGGACCCCGTGTACGTGACCTTCGAGTTGTCAAAAGGATTTTTTCCATCCATTCGACGCCAAACGATATCGGAGAAAAGTCCAGTGGCCCAGGAAAGATGCGCTACTAGAGTTTTTTCAGGTACCTTTGTGACCGCAAGGATGTTTTTCAGGTTTCTCGCCTGTTCCGCAGTACGTTCATTCGGCGCAAGCGCCAAGCCTGTGCATTCATTAACGCGTTTTTCAAGTTCGTCACGCTTCATCGTCACCCCCTTCGGCAGGCCTTGCCAAACGGGATATTGCACTTCGTCTGCGCGCGGGTGGTTCCTGCAATAATACTGGTAGACCGCGCGTAGATCGGCACGGAAATCATATCCACGGCTGCCTCCGGCCAGGAGCCCGCTGGTCAGCACGACGCCGTCATAGTTTTTTCGGCCTTGCCAGTCGAGCGCATAGAGCTCTGCGGTCTTCGCAGCAACATTGCCACCCCACGACTGGCCGTGCAGCAAGACATGTTTCGGCTTGCCAAGCTGACGGATCGCGATGCGCCTGATATTGTCTGTATCTGCGGCCGCCATACGTACGCCATATCCTTCCCGACGATAGTTAGACCCTGCCCAGGCGTACCCTTCCTGGACAGTCACGGCAAAGCGCACGAGATCCTCTACCGGGTCATTCGCTTGCGGCTTGGCAGTTCGCGGACCACCATGGGCATGCACGACCAAAGTGCCGTTCCAATTCTTCGGTTTCGCAATCCAGTAGTAGGCGCCTCGCATATCCCGGCCAGAGAAACATTCCGTACTGGCTGGTAGGGCTGCCGGGCAGTCTGCCTTTTTGGGCTCGTTGGCGTTACGATGTTGCGCTGCGGCCGGCGCGGCGATGATCGCAAGAAACGCAATCGCCGGTAAAAACAGTAGACTGAAACGCATGGAATTTCCTCCTCTTCCAACCCAAGCGCAACGCTATAGCAGTGCGGACGCGAGACAACTCAGAAGAGCCGCTATTCGCTGCTTTGAGCAAAGTCTGGTGTAAGATGGGTGGGATCATGCCCAAACCTGTAAGGCAACGGGTAGGTTTCCACACATGGTGGTGTGACAGTTGAAGGGATGGTTTCACAACCGTGGCGCATCTCCAATATGGGCGCTGTCGATAAACTCCCCTAACCCGTCCTCCACGCGCGACGCCATCGCCGAGGCGTGACATTGCGTCACGCGACGTTGTGCGGGCTTGGACGCAGTTGACATCAGCCTACGATAGTCTCCAACGACTCTGCGAAGTGGCAGTGTGTGCCGGGAACATCGGGCTGCATTGATAAGTTCGAGGGTCTCCAATGATGGAGTCAACATGACCTTCCTCGGCCTCGAAGCTGAAATGCTGGCGCGAATCCAGTTCGCGTTTACCGTCTCATTCCATTTCCTATTTCCGGCGTTCTCGATCGGGACAGCGAGCTACTTGGCCGTTCTAAACGCACTATGGCTGTGGAAGCGCGACGAGGCCTACCTAAAGCTCTTCGAATACTGGAAAACGATCTTCGCGGTCACCTTCGCGATGGGCGTCGTGTCTGGGATCGTGATGAGCTATCAGTTCGGGACGAACTGGTCCACGTTTTCAGACAAGGCCGGACCGGTCATCGGACCGCTGATGGGTTACGAGGTCCTGACGGCGTTTTTCCTTGAGGCGGGCTTTCTCGGTATCGCACTTTTCGGTCGCAAGCGCGTCGGCGACACGGCGCACATGGTCGCCGTTGCAATGGTGGCGATAGGCACGCTGATATCGGCGACGTGGATAACGTCTGCCAACAGTTGGATGCATACGCCTGCCGGCTTTAATATCGATTCCAACGGCGTCTTCGTGCCTGAAGATTGGTGGCAGATCATCTTCAACCCGTCCTTCCCCTACAGAATGACTCATACCGTGCTGGCGGCTTTCTTGACCACCGCCTTCGCCGTCGGCGGCGTCGGTGCTTGGCATCTGCTGAAAGAGCGGACGAACCGTCAGGCCCGCATCATGTTCTCGATGGCGATGTGGATGGCGGCAATCGTCACGCCTCTTCAGATCTTCGTCGGAGACCTGCATGGCCTGAACACGCTCGAACATCAGCCAGCGAAGATCGCAGCTATGGAGGGACACTACGAAACGCATAAGGAAGGCGCGCCCCTCGTCCTATTCGGCATACCGGATGACGAAGCAGAGACCACCCGCTATGCGATCGAAATCCCTAAGCTCGGTTCTCTAATCCTAACCCACGAATTGAACGGCGAGATAAAGGGTTTGAAGGAATGGCCTCGCGACCAACGTCCTCCGGCACTCATGCCATTCATGACCTTCCGCATCATGGTTGGCCTCGGTTTCCTGATGCTCGGCGTCGGGCTTTGGTCGTTATGGGCGCGCTGGAAAGGAACGCTGTATGACACGCCTTGCCTTCATCGCGTCGCGGTGCCCATGGGCGGTTCAGGCTTTGTAGCCGTTCTTGCCGGCTGGTACACTACCGAAGTCGGCCGTCAGCCCTGGACGATCTATGGGCATTTAAGAACCGCCGATAGCCTTTCACCAGTTTCCGCTCTTGCGGTCGGGACGTCGCTCCTCATCTTCATCGTCGTCTACTTCGTGGTGTTCGGCGTCGGCGTCTACTACCTGTTAAAGCTTATGCGACGGCCGCCAACCCCGCTCGACACGGATCAGGAACTTGACGCCGGCCCGATCCGGACCGCGGGCATTGTGCCCGGCGCAACGCAGGATCATCCGCTTGGAGGCCGCCATGGACATTGATCTTTCCTTCATCTGGGCGGGGATCATCGCCTTCGCCGTCCTTGCCTATGTTGTGCTGGACGGCTTCGATCTCGGGATTGGCATCGTCTTCCCGTTCTTCCGAAAGCGCCGCGACCGCGACGTTATGACGAATTCCATCGCCCCCGTCTGGGACGGCAACGAAACCTGGCTGGTCCTCGGCGGTGGTGGCCTCATGGCGGTATTTCCGCTCGCCTACGCAATCATCATGCCGGCGATCTACATGCCAATCATCCTGATGTTGGTCAGCTTGATTTTCCGAGGCGTCGCATTTGAGTTTCGATGGCGAACCCACCATGAATCCCATCTCTGGGATTTCGGCTTCTGGATCGGATCTTCGGTAGCAGCTCTCATGCAGGGCATCTCTCTTGGCGCTCTGGTCCAAGGCATCGCAGTCGAGGGTAGACAGTATGCGGGCGGCTGGTGGGACTGGCTGACGCCCTTCTCAATCCTGACTGGCGTCGCCGTTCTCACAGGCTACGCGCTGCTCGGCGTTACATGGCTTAATCTCAAGACCTCGGGCGATATTCAGTCACGGTCGGCAAGGCTCGCGCGCCCTTTAAGTTTGTTGCTCTTGGCGCTGATCGGGATCGTGTCACTCTGGACACCGTTCATCAACCAGATGTACTTCGAACGCTGGTTCGGCTGGCCAACCGCCTTTTTCTCGTCATTAGTACCGCTGCTCCTAGCTGCTTGTGCCTTTGCGCTTTGGCACGGCCTCACCCGCGGGAAGCACCTACAGCCCTTTTTGTCGGCACTCGGCATGTTCGTGTTAAGCTTCGTCGGACTTGGGATCAGCTTCTATCCATACGTGATCCCCGGTGTCCTCACGATCAAGGAAGCAGCAGCACCAGAGAGTTCGCTGAACTTCCTCCTTGTCGGCGCCGTGGTACTCGTCCCCATGATCCTTGCCTACACGGCTTACGCATATTGGGTCTTTCGCGGCAAGATCGACCCAGATGAGGGATATCACTGATGGGCGATGGTCTTCGAAAGACAATGTGGTTCATCGCCCTCTGGCTGGCCGGTGTCGGCACAGTTGCCGCCATCGGGCTCCTCATCCGACTGTTCTTGAAATAAGTTCAGGAGGAGCAAGCGATGCTCGCTAGCATGTCAGCTAAACAGCCAGAGTTGCGCTGAACCACTCACGAACGCGTCCGGCATCACGTAACGCAAGTCTGAGCCGAGATCCCCGCATTTGCGACCGCAGCGGTGCCCAACTCAAGGGAACACCGCACGCCCGCAAACAGGAGATTTAGGCTGCCCTCGATGACCCCTGACCGCCTGCATATCCGCCTTCCCGGCTACCGAGATCGAACTGTGACAACAGACGATTGAGAGCTTCGGCCTCTCGTGCGAGACTATGGCTGGCTGCCGTAGACTGCTCAACCATCGCCGCATTTTGCTGAGTACCCTGGTCCATGACGTTCACTGCAGTGTTGATCTCGCGCAGTCCGGTAGCTTGCTCGCGGGAGGACTCAACGATGGCGTTAACGTGGTGATTGATCTCTTGGACTTCGATGACGATGCTTTCCAGGGAATGCCCTGTCTGCTTTACCAAGCCAACCCCGGATTGAACCTGCGTCCCTGAATTTGCGATCAGAATTTTGATCTCCTTCGCAGCAGACGCGGAGCGCTGGGCTAGCTCACGAACTTCTTGCGCCACGACAGCAAATCCCTTGCCAGCCTCGCCTGCTCGAGCTGCTTCAACTCCAGCATTCAACGCAAGGAGGTTGGTCTGAAACGCAATTTCATCGATAACGGATATGATGTTGCCCATCTCGTCGGCAGATTTTTCGATCGCCATCATCGCTTGGACGGCGTCTTGCATCAGTCTGCCTGAGTATTCGACGCCACCTCGCGTTTTCTCCACGAGCTTACCTGCATCGTCAGCGCGCTTGGCGGCGTCCTGCACCGTTGTTGTAATCTGCTCAAGTGCGGCAGCCGTCTCTTCCACAGAAGCCGCCTGTTGTTCTGTCCGTCTCGACAGATCGTCAGCAGCAGACCTTATTTCGTTTGCACCTGCGTCAATGCCGGCTGCATTCTGGCCCACCGATCGCAACGTCGAGTGAAGTTTCTCAAGCGAGTTATTGAAGTTCAATCGAAGCTCGTCGAGAGCGCCTGTGAATGGCGCCAATATTCGGTGCGTTATCTTTCCATTTGCCAAAGCTTCCAATCCATCCCGAAGAGCATCGACAGCGAATTTTGTATTCGCCGCTTCTTCAGCTTTCTGTTTTTCCCGTTGAAGCTTTTCATTCTCTGAGCGCGCTCGGTCAGCTTCCGTCTGCGTCTGCAGCCGATCTTTCTCGATAGCGTTCGTACGGAAGACGGCGACTGCAGCAGACATACTCCCGAGCTCATCTTTACGGTCCGCGCCAGGCACTGCTTCATCGACCCTGCCTGATGCGAGCGAAACCATTCTTAGCCGTAAAGCTTCGATCGGCGATGTAATTTCGCGCCTCGTAATGAAAACGGCCAGGAAGAGCGCGGCACCAAACACTGCCGCTAGTGTAGCGAGCGTAGAGAGAATAGTATCATTGGTCTCCTCGCTAAGGAGGTTGGACTTTTGCTTAATCTTGTCGCTGGTCGTATTGACCCAGGTGCGCATCTCACCGATGAGTTTTGCCGCTTTTTCATCAGCTTGAACCAGAAGTGCTTTTGGCGCCTCGCTCTGATTAACCATTCCAGCCTCAACGGCCTTATCGGTAATTTCGATTACTGAGTCTACTTGCGACCGAAGAGAAGCAAGTGTGCGGCTTTCCTCTGGCACGAGCTTTTCAGCTTCGTCAAAGAGTTCACGGAGCCTGGCCTTGCTGGCGGCATAGTCTTCTGTCGCTCGCTTCATGCCAGCCGTTTCAGCATCATACAAATAGACCTGGTAGGCGTCGTACACGATAGCGACGAGACGCTGGCTGGCAATCGCCATGTTAATCTCGGCATCACCATCATTCGCGATGAATTCGCTATAGGTGGTATCGGCTGATTTAAAGTTGCTGGAGACATAGAGAGCTCCTGCAATGCCAATAAGACACGTCGGAACCACAAGGGACAGGACTTTCGTCCTAATACGGAGGTTTTGCATGAGCGACATAGGTAGACTTCCAGGACTTTGATGAAGAAAATAGGAACGGGTGAACAATATTGTTCGCGTTTCAGACCGGCATCTGCCGTTCGCGCCTCTACCCAGAATGCTATGGGCTAATATTATAGTAATTCATTAACGTCTCATTAAACTTATTTTGGGTTGCAGGAGGCGCCTCAGCTGGACCGTTAAAGCAACCCTAAATAAGCGCAACCTAACGATAGAAGAGATACCGTCTTCCAGGATCCAGCATTTTTCCAACGGCGGCGAGGCTTAGGACACCTCTCTCGACCGACGACGAAATCATCCTGATGGGCGCATGAGGCTCCTCCGCCGCACTCTGTAAGCGGAGGATTACAGTGGGTTGAATCAGCCATCCAACACCTTCCGCGATCCCAGGTCCCTATTCAACGTGCCCCGCAGAACTGTAAACGATGCGCCATTCACAGCTTGACGGACATTGCTGTTGGCATGCACAGGTGGAGAAGGCCGGTATCGAATGCGCACAGACCTTCAAGGTTTTTGCCTCACCACTTGATGTCGACACCGTGCCGTCGATTAAGATTAGTCTATCGAGCGTAATGAGGTACCCGATGGTGATCTCGATTTGATGGTGCCATTATCTCGTCCGAAGTAAAACGGTCTCAATCCTGAGCTCATGTGTCGGAAGGCTGCAACGGCGATGAACAAATCGGAATGCAATCGAGTCCAGAGTTGCCCAAGTCGTTCTCCAAGTCCATATAGCGCCAATGACGCATGATTCGAAAATTTTTGTAGGCCTCCGGTCCCCTCGCAAACGTTCGCCTTCGGTGACTGAATCCACAGGGCCAAAGTGCCAGTGGGACGGGTGTGATAAGACCGGTACGCATCGGGCGCCTGTCGGAGCAGGCGCTGAAGGGCTCTACCTGCTCTTCTGCCTTGAGCATGTTACCGCCTATAACAAGGGATACAGTTTCACGGCGGCGCCATCCAGCGCCGACGTAGCCCGTTATCAAAAGGAGGCGACAGAGGGTGCGCGTCCTACGTGGGGAAAGCGTGTGAGGGAAGCGACTGAAGCCCCGCTACCATCTTCTGTCCGTTCAGGCTCGGCAAAGACGTTGAATGCTCGCAAGGCCACCAGGCCGGGGCAGCCAACAACCGGTGGCCAACAAAGAAAGCTCAAGACACTGGAAGCCAAAGCTTTCGAGACACTGGGCCTCACGGCTAAAGCCACGTCTGACGAGATCAAGAGTCGCTATAAGGAGAAGCTTAAAATGCATCACCCCGACTCTAATGAAGGGGATCGCGGTTCCGAGGATGCACTTAGAGCCTCGATAGAAGCCTATAGAATCTTGAAGCTGAACGGCTTTTGCTAGCTTTTTTGGCTGCAACCCATCCACAATCCGTTCGGAACGAGATTGTCACCGATATCTTCGGTACAAACTGCTGCCTATGCCTTCGCTCAGGAGTACGTAGGAGAATCCGTGATTAAAGCGCCCCCTCCCACATCAACGTGGATGAAGGTAGCAAGATTGTTCCCTGGCACATGGCCAGCCTAGACATTCGGATCGACTTGCCTACATGACCTCCTGCCTGAAGGATCATATGACACTGTTACAAGATCAAGCAGACCTTACCGCCATCCAGACAGCAATAGACGGGCCTCGGCCAAAATGTCGTCCAGGCTGGCATGCCATACTCGGCGTTTAGCGAAGCTGAAAGACATGAGGGCATTCACGGTCGACGTTTAATGTCGCACGAACAAACGTTGCCTCCTTGCGCATCGCGTCAAGCTACGGGTTAAGGAGATCGTGAAAGCGATCCGCTCTGTCCCTCCCCCACTCGAAGAGTAACAATGATTGCGGTGACGTTCTCTGGAGGACTTGGTTGCTTGGGTAACGCTCCAGCACAATAAATGCTGTGTCTTCGTGATCGCTCTTTTCGAAGATAACGAAGAAGGCTGGTCGACGTTCGATGCAACCAGCCTTCGTTGTTAATAACGAGATTACTCTTCGTCGTAGTCGCTTGCGGCAGCATTCACCGAGTCTTCGGCAAGTTCCGTGAGGCTCGTGTCAGCAGCTTTCTCCTGAGCGAGTATGTCATCGATATGCTGCCTGGCCTCATCCATACCAAGCGCGTCTGCGAAGGCACGCATCGAGCCATAACGAGTAATCTCGTAGTGCTCAATCGCCTGACAGCTGAAGATGATCGCTGCGTCTGCGGCAACACTCGAGCCAAAATCCTCTAAGAGGCTCTCGCTCTCTTCTAGAATTCCGTCGATGGCGTCGCACTTTTCAGCTTTAGCTCGCTTGCCCAGAAGCTCAAAAATTGCCTCAAGCTTCTCAATCTGACCGGCTGTTTCTTCGCGATGAGACGTCAGTGCTTGAACCAGGTCTGGGTGATCTGCCGCCTTGATCATCTTTGGCAGAGACTTATATATTTTTTTCTCGGCGTAATAAATATCGCCGAGCGCGTGCTCGAAAAGATCAGAAAGACTTTTATCGTCCTTCGCGGATACCCTTGTTGCTTTCTTCGCAGCGGACTTGCTTGCCACCGCCTGTGCCCGCTTCCTGCGCGTGTCAGAGCTCGGAGCAACACTTTTGGTCCCAGAGGCACGCGCGGTTTTTTTAACGGCTGTCCTCGAAGACTTATTTTCTTTGCTAGACTTTTCGGCTGTGGCCATCTCGTTCTCTCCCTTTAAAGCCATGTAACAGGCGTGGGAGAACGAAAGCGGTTGGGCGATGTTCCAGAGAACGACAAAGTTAATTTATCACAATACATAGCCAATTTAGCCAGAATTTCACCCACCGACAAACAAACGGCTCAACGCAGGCCGTCAGACCTGCCATAGGAGTATAAAAGGTTTTTCAAGGATGTGTCGAACCGAGGTCGGACGATTGATGGGGTGGGCAGAGAATACCATCTGCCCACCCTTCGAAATCAGGCAAGGAACTCTATCAGGTCCTGGTTCAAGCGGTCAGGGACTGTCGCAAACAGGCCATGAGGTTCTCCGTCATACTCGATGAGCTTTGCTCCGGCGATACCAGTCGCAGCGGCCCGACCCGTTGGGTCGATAGGAACTGTCTTGTCACCCGTACCGTGGATCACGAGCGTGGGGATTGTAAACGCCGCAAAATCGGGACGGAAGTCGGTCTTGGCAAAGGCGTCAACGCAATCGATCGTGGCCTTCGGGCTCGCCATCACTCCGAGAACGAAAGACCAGTCCAGGACTCCTTGGCTGACCGGGCTGGTCACGAGGCCAACACCATAGAAGGTCTTCGCGAAGCTTTGCAGGAAGTCGAACCTGTCTTTGCGAATGTCCTTTTTCATGCCTTCAAACACGCTGGCATCGACACCGTCAGGATTGCTCTCGTCCTTTAGAAGATAGCCGGCCACGGACGCAACGAGAACGGCTTTCGATACTTTCGACGCACCATGACGTGAAAGATAACGAGCTATTTCGCCGCCCCCCATGGAAAAGCCGACAAGGCTGACGTTTTGAAGTTCAAGGCCATCGATGACGGCGGCAAGGTCGTCGGCGAAAGTGTCGTATGTGTAGCCGCTCGCGGGATGTCCCGACTGGCCAAAACCACGGCGATCATAGGTGATGACACGAAAGCCCGATTCCAAAAGGGCAACTGTCTGGTACTCGAACATATCGCCGGTCAGCGGCCAGCCGTGAATGAGGATTACAGGGCGACCCTGGCCCATATCCTTGACGTGCAGTTTAGTCCCGTCTTTTGCTTCGATGAATGCCATTTGGTAACTCCCTTAATGGTGCACCGGTAAAGTCTGGCGCGCAAATAGGGTTCCGTTGCTGTACCAAGTGAACACCATGTCAGAGGAGGTTTAGGTTAGGCGCGCCTTTGTGCAATCACTAAGCCATTGAGTGGAATCGCATCCGCGGCAAGCCAATTTCATCTCCATAAAATGATCCCCGCTGTTACGTTAGCGGCCGAACTGCTCCGAGAGGCGCAGACGACCGCCACAACGCGTTCTATCCCTTCCCCCTAATGAAACTAAACTTTAGCGAGAGAGACTGAGTAAGAAAACAGCTTGAAGGGAATGGTATCCTGCGACTTCGCCCGTCACGCTTTGGCGGTCATGGCGCTAGGTCGTGCGCCGTCCGTCACCTTGCGATAGACGAGAAGTGTCGCCACCAGACCGCAACCGCCTGCAAAGGCAAGCCAATAACCGGGCGCCGCCTTGTCGCCAGTCTCCTCAATGAGGTAGGTGGCGATGGCTGGCGTAAAGCCTCCGAAGATCGCGGTTGCCAGCGAATAGGCCAGCGAGAAGCCTGCTGTCCGCACGATCGGCGGCACGATTTCTGTTAGCGCAACCACCAAGGCGCCGTTGTAGCTGGCATAAAGGAAGCTGAGCCAGAGTTCGGCGATCAGCATGCGTTCGAAGCTCGGCGCTGCAACGAGCCAGGCGATCACCGGATAAGCTGTCACCAGCGCGAGCGCCGAAAAAACCACGAGGACAGGCTTGCGACCAATCCGATCGGAAACAGAGCCCATGACCGGCAGCCAGAAAAAATTCGACAGCGCCACGCAGAACGTCACGAGAAGACTGTCGGTTTCCGAGAGCTTCAGGACGGTCTTGCCGAAGGTCGGCGTGTAAACGGTAATGGCATAAAAGGACACCGTCGTCATAACCACCATCAGCATACCGAGCAGGACGATGCCCCAGTTGGCCGCCAGCGTCTGGTATACCTGCGTCATTGTGGGGCGATGTTGACGGGCCGCAAACTCCTGTGTCTCTTCAAGCGACCGTCGAACATAAAACAGGAACGGAACGATGCCGCAGCCGATGAAGAAGGGTATGCGCCACCCCCATTCCGACATTGTGCTCTGCGGCATCATGGAATTCAATGCATAGCCCAGGAGGGCCGCTACCATGATCGCAACCTGCTGGCTGCCCGACTGCCAGGATACGTAGAAGCCTTTTTTGCCGGGTGTCGCCATCTCCGACAGATAGACTGAAACGCCGCCGAGCTCCACACCTGCCGAGAAGCCCTGCAACAGGCGACCAATAAGAACGAGAAGCGGCGCGAAGAGACCAATGGTCTGGACACCGGGCACGAAGGCAATGAGCACGGTGCCGAGCGCCATGATGCAGAGCGTGACGATAAGGCCCTGGCGGCGCCCGATCTTGTCGATATAAGCTCCAAGGAAGATCGCACCGAGCGGTCGCATCAGGAAACCTGCGCCGAAGGTCATGAAGGTCAGCATCAGTGATGCAACTTCATTGTTGGACGGAAAAAATGTCTTAGCAATATTGCTGGCATAGATGCCGACAAGGAAAAAGTCGAACATCTCAAGGAAATTGCCGCTTGTTACGCGCAATACGGTGCCGACGCGGGATGAGCGTGTATTTGGTGTCATATTTTTCTCCCTATGCACGAGACTCACCCCTCTTGGGGTCCTCCGGTCTTCATGCGAACGGTCGCGCTACAGCCGTATTGGCCCACATCGCTTGGCGACGGCGGGGCCACGACATGGTGCTTGACCAAACTGATTTCCAACCGATTACATCGGAATTCCTGTCACCATCCTGTCACGGCACCTGGGCGGCAAGAAATTGTCTTGTGGCGTACCCGTCCTCCATGCTTGATCTAGCCGGAAGCAAATCGTGACGAGGGAGGAAGGCATGCGGGTCCTCATTGTGGAGGATGACCCGTCATTGGCGCGCGGGATCGTTTCGGCGCTCGTGGCCGCCGGCTACGCGGTTGACAGTGTCGGCAATGGCCGTGACGGGCTCGCTGCGGCCCTCGAGGAAGATTATTCCATCGTCGTACTCGATCTCGGTTTGCCGGAAATGGACGGGCTTACGGTGCTCAAGGCGCTGCGGCAGGCTGGTTCGTCAACGCCGGTGATGATCCTGACGGCGCGCGATGCCATTCCTGACCGGGTCGCCGGGCTTGACGTGGGAGCAGACGACTATCTCACCAAACCTTTCGCGCTTGAGGAATTTGAGGCCCGTGTGCGTTCGCTCGTACGGCGCGGTCAGAACCAGCCCAGCCCGATACTGACCTGCGGCGCGCTTTCTGTTGATCGCAATTCGAGCACGGTAAAGCTCGGCGGGCATACGCTCTTCCTCCGTCCGAGGGAATATTCAGTCCTCGTTCTTCTTCTCAGCCGCGCGGGACAGGTGGTGCAGAAGGAGCGGCTTGCCTCGGCGATTTCGAACTTCGATGACGCACTGACGCCCAACGCCGTGGAATTGCATCTTGGTCGCCTGCGTAAGAAGCTGGAACCGAATGGTCCCAATATTCGCACGATCCGCGGGGTGGGCTATATTCTCGAGGTCGAGTGAATGAATGCGAATGCCACGCCGTCCATTCGTCGGCGCCTTCTACAAAATATGGTGCTGCCGGTCGCGGTGCTTGCGATTGTCTTCGGTATCGGCGGTGCGTTTCTCATCCACAGCGTCGTGAGCCTGACGCAGGATCGCTTACTCGATGCAGCGCTCGTCTCCATCATTGACCGGGCGACCGCGCAGGGCCCGGCCCATCTCGACGACAGGCTCGCACAGGGCGCCATCGAGATCTTGCGCGACGACGCGAACGATACATTTGCCTATTGTATTTCAGATGGCGGCGGCTTTCATCGCGGCGACCAGGATCTTTGTGCGCTGGACACCGGAACCGCGCCACTCGACCGAATTGCCCATGTGCCGGCGGTTCTGAATGACAACCAGGTGCGCGTTGCGATGACGAGCCGCGTCATTGACGGCTTTGCAAGACCGCTTACCTTCAGAATGGTAGAGACCCTCAACAGCCGGCTTAATATGGAAGCCCGGATGCTGGTGGTCCTCATCCTTTTCGAAGCCGTCCTTCTGAGCGCAGCGGCCATTCTCTCTTACATGGCCATTCTGCGTGGGCTCCTACCGCTCACCGAGATCAGCCAGGAGCTTTTGGGGCGGGCTTCACCCGGCGCCGTACCCTTTGCCCGCATCGATACCGCGCGGGTACCGGAAGAGGCAGTTGATCTCGTCTCGGCAATCAACACACTGATGGAGCGCCTGGATGAAACGATTGCTGGCGTGCGCGATTTTACTGCCGATGCCTCCCATCAATTGCGTTCGCCCCTCGGCGGCATCAAGCTGCATCTGGAACTCCTGCAACGGCAGGCGGCGGGCCAGGACAACCTTCTCGAAACACTGAGCGAAGCGCAGAACGGCGTCGCCCGCCTGCAACGCATGCTTCAGCAATTGATCGTGCTGGCACGCGTCGATGCGAAGAGCGACGCGGTCGATCTCGATCAGCGCGTCGACCTCAGCCGACTCGCGGCCGATGTCCTGGCGGAGCAAGCGCCTAAGGCTCTGAGCCGCAACATCGATATCGTGCTTGATGCGCCCGACGATCCCATCGATGTCACGGGCAACCCGCTTCTTATCAAGGAAATCATCGCCAACCTTGTCGATAACGCGATTGCCCATAGTGCCAACGGCGATTGCGTAACTGTGCGCGTGATCACGGACGAGATGACAGGAACAATCTCAGTCGAGGATGAAGGGCCGGGTATTCCCGAGGAAGAGCGTAGTCGTGTCTTCCAGCGCTTCTACCAGATTGCACGCGGCAACGCGAAGCCTGGTTCAGGTCTCGGTCTTGCAATCGCGCGTCGCATCGCCGACCTCCACGGTGGCTTAATCACTCTTAGCGACACCGCTTCAGGCCGCGGCTTGAGCGCCCGGCTTAGCCTGCGGCGCTCTCAACCGAAGTCGTTGGACTGACAACATGAGCCCCCGATGGTGAAAGAAAGCGCATCGGTCGTCTAGTCACATCTAGAATGCAAACCGCTCCGCTCCTCGGTCTTCGCGCAATTTTCGTCTTCTTGGAATTGAGCAGACCAACTTTGGTGGTGGGGTCGGTCGCCATGCAGCGAAAGATATCCAGCCACAGCATACGTTGAGGTTATGTCGCTGGAATGCTCTCGTGTTTTCCCTGGCGTTGAATCCGTACGGCGCCCTATTGAGTGACGATACCTACGCACACCGCAATCTGCAGAAAGTTCAGGACAACCCGCATTCGATACGTCGCAAGCTGAAGGGCGCTTCAGGCCGTTGGCAGTAACCGGCTCCAACCAGCCGCACGATACTTGCAAACCTTGCACAAAAGACAAAAAAAGCTTACATCAAAATATACAGTCTAACTGTATATTTTGATCCCTGTCTGCGTGAGAGGAATTGTCATGTCCGTCGAAAACAAGGAAGTGGTTCGACGCTTCAATATTGAGGTCATTCAGAACGGGAATGAGGAGGAGTTCAAAGCGTTGATGGCCTCCGACTTCATCAACCATTCAGCACCTTCAGGGATGCCGAACGGCGCGCTCAGCATGTGGGACACATTTCAGAATGTCCTTCGTCCCGCCTTGTCGGACTTGAAGGTAACAATCCACGATCAGGTCGCCGAAGGAGATAAGGTGACGACGCGTAAAACCATCAGTGGCATTCATTCAGGGACTTTGATGGGCGTTCCCCCAACGGGAAAAGCTGTTGCCATTAGCGTGATCGATATCGTGCGTATCCGCGACAATAAGTATGCTGAGCATTGGGGCCTCAACACATTATCGAGTGTCGTCTCTGCTCTGGCAAAAGCGTGATCGCTAACAAAGCTTCGCAATAATGCTCATCGCGGTTTGAAGTGTCTGCCTTTCCTGATTGGATAGTCTTTCTTCGATAAGAGAGGCAATCTTCGAAGTCCTGATTTCCCTGGATTGGGACAGCTGAGACTGCCCCTCCGCCGTGATGGACAGGAGCTGGCTGCGCCCGTCCGCAGGGTTCGGCAGTTTGTCAACGAGGCCATCCCTTTCCAGTTGGTTTGCCACAAGGCGCATGCTCTGGTGCTTGACCTTGCGCATGCCTGCCAGTTCCGTCACGCTCAACGGGCCATTTCTTTCCAAAAGGCCAAGTGTCTCGGACTGTGATGTGGTCGGCGTATCCGCTCGCAATCTGATCGTACGGACAAAGTTACCGATCGTGTGGCGAATATCTTCGCCGAGCGTCAGGGCATCTTCATATGCGGAACCGGTTTGGTTATCCGTCATCTGTGTTTCAGCTCATTTCGGAAAAGTGTTCAGTCAACTTATAACCGACGCTGGGATAAAGCGAAATGCCTATCCCACATGCCCGCAATTGGCGGATAGCCAAAAGCATCGTGGAACGGATGTGGCAGAGTGAGACCTCAGACTGAGGCATGACCGAAGCGTAGGTTTGTCAACCGCTTGTGGGCACGAAAGCTCGCAACAAGCCCAGTCACGATGGCCTGTCGACAGCAATGCCCGTGGCGATCTGCTCTCGGATATAGATATCCAGCAGACGACGGCTGATGGGGCCGATTTCGCCGTTACCGATCGTGTCACCATCCATTTTGACCACCGGCGTAACGAAGCTGGTGGCAGACGTCACGAAGGCCTCGGATGCGGATTTGGCTTCTTCTGGCGTGAAGGCGCGCTCTTCAACGGCAAGGTCGGCCTGTCTGGCAAGATGCAGAATGGAGCCGCGGGTGATGCCGTGCAGCAGCGCGTTCGATAGATCGCGTGTAACGAGTGTGCCGTCCTGCGTGACAATATGGAAATTGGCGGAGCTTGCCTCGGTGATGTAGCCGTTTTCGACGAAGAGGACGTCGTCGTAGCCTTCCCGGTTGGCTTGCGTCTTGCGCAGCGACGAATAGAGAAGCTGAACGGTCTTGATCTGCCGATCCGACCAGCGGCCCTCAGGCACCGTCTTGACGGAAAGACCTGTCTTCCACTTCGGATTGTCCAGCACCTTCTTGGTCTGGGTGAACATCACGAAGGTCGGTTGCATCGTCTCTGGAAAGACGAAATCACGATCCTGAACGCCGCGGGACACCTGCAGATAGATAAGACCATCTTCGACGCCATTGCGCCGCGCGATTTCCTTGTGCAGTTCCAGCAATTCGGCTTCCGCCACCGGCATGGCAATACCGAGAGCATCCAGAGATCGTTTCAGGCGGGCAAGATGACCAGGGTAATCGACGAGCTTGCCTTGAATGATGGCTGTCACCTCATAGATGGCGTCGGCAAACAGAAAGCCACGATCGAAGACCGATACTTTCGCGTCACCTTCCGCAACCCATGCGCCATTCAAGTAAACCGTTCTGTCCATGATCCTGCCTCTGCCTGTCATATGCCTACCAGCCCGCCTCTCTGTCTGGCATTGCGACCATCAGGATGCAAGGCTGTCCAAGCTGTCGGCACCGTGCGCCTAACTGTCGACTGTCACAGCAGCCAGACATCACTAAGCAGCTGATAAAACGATAGCATTTCTGACTTAAAGAAGGTTTTCTGCCTGTTTTCGTATTTGAAAAACGCATAATTCTATTCGTATGATAATCAATAATTATATTGCGGTGCAGCAGAGGCCGTGAAATCATCCTCCCCATAAGAAGCCAAAACGGCACTTCCAGTGGAGAACAATGATGGTCACTTTCAAAAAATCCGGCCTTGCCGGGTTATCGCTCTTCCTTGCCTTTTCCTGTGCTCACGCCGAAGGAACCATCAAGACCGCTCTTGACGGAACGTTCGCCCCTCACGCGATGCCGACCCTTGATGGCAAAGTGGAAGGTTTCAACGTCGATCTCGTCAATCTCATCGGCGAGCGGCTTGGCAAGAAGGTAGAACTCACATCTGCCCAGTTTTCAGGTCTGATCCCGGCATTGCAGGCGAAGACCTATGACTTTTTGGCAGCGCCCGTAACGGTGAACAAAGAGAGAGCCGCCAATCTTCTCTTCACCGAAGGCTTCATGGATACCAATTTCTCCTTCGTCATTCCCGCCAGCGGGCCGGACTACAAATCTCTTGACGATTTCAAAGGCAAGACCATAGCCGTGAACAAGGGCTCTGCCTATGACAGCTTCCTGCGTGAACGTCAGGCGGAATACGGCTGGAAGGTCGAGAGCTACGGCACCAATACCGACGCCGTCGCGGCCGTCATCGCTGGCCGCGCCGACGCCAACTTAGCCGGATCGACGGTCGCGGCCTGGGCCGCGAAGCAGAATCCTAAGGTCAAGCTATCCTATGAGTATCCGACCGGTCTGGTCTGGTCGCTGGCTTTCCGCAAGGATGACGTCGAAGGCAGAAACCAGATCGACAAGGTCATCGAGTGCCTGAAGATCGACGGTTCGCTTGCCAAGCTCTCGGAGAAATGGTTCGGCGTCGTACCAACGGCGGGGACGACTATCGTGACTCCCACGAAGGGCTACGGCGTGCCCGGTTTCGAGGGATATGTCGAGGATGACCATACGCCGTCCTGCAATCTGAAATGACAGCGAAGAGTGGCAGGTAGCGCCTGCCACTCCCTTGCAGGAGCCGCCGATGCTGAACCGTCCCATGCTGGAAATCATTTCGTTACAGAAGCGCTTTGGCGACAATGTCGTCCTGCGCGACATCAACTTGAAAGTGACGAAGGGGGAGCTGGTTTTCATCATCGGCCCTTCGGGGTCCGGCAAGAGCACAATGTTGCGCTGCTGCAATCGGCTCGAGGAACCTTCCAGCGGTGACATCATCATCGACGGGCGAAACATCATGAGCGGGACCAGCCGCGATCTCGATCGGATGCGATTGAAGGTGGGCATGGTGTTTCAGGGTTTCCACCTCTATCCGCATATGAGCGTAGTGAAGAATGTGATGCTGGCCCAGCGCAAGGCGTTAGGCCGCCCCACTGACGAGGCAAGGGCTCGCTCAATCGATATGCTAGAGCGGGTCGGTCTTGCCCATAAGGCAGATGCCATGCCCGCGGAATTGTCTGGCGGTCAGCAGCAACGGGTCGCGATTGCCCGTGCACTCGCTCTCGATCCGCTGGTCATGCTTTTTGATGAACCCACATCCGCGCTCGATCCGGAACTGGTCGGCTCTGTCTTAGCCGTGATGAAAGATTTGAAATCCAAGGGCATGACGATGCTGGTCGTCAGCCATGAGATGGGGTTTGCGCGCGAAACTGCAGATCGAGTTGTGTTCATGGATGGCGGCGTCGTGGTGGAGGAAGGCCCGCCCGAGGACATTTTCGTGTCTCCGAAAGCTGAACGGACGAAAGCCTTTCTGTCACGCGTAAGAGGGTGATTGTGGGATGAGCGGCTTTCTCACCACCTTCTTCAATCTGGATGTGATGCTTCGCTATCTCCCAGATGTGCTGTCGGGCATGCTGGTCGCGGCCGGTCTCGGTGTAGCAGTGGTCTTTACCGGTCTGTTGCTGGGGCTCCTTCTCGCCTGCGTCAGGACCTATCGAATATGGTTCTGGAACGTGTTGATCATCTGTTTTGCCGATATCTTCCGCGCTCTGCCACCACTCGTCCTGATCCTCCTGCTCTACTTCGGCCTGCCAGGCGTCGGTCTCAGTCTGTCCGGACCTATGGTGCTATTCGTCGTTTTGTCCCTCACTCTTGCAGCCTTCGCCGAAGAGATCTTCTGGGCTGGATTTCTGTCGGTGGAGCGTGGGCAATGGGAGGCAGGAATCTCCACCGGCCTCGGTGTCTTCGGAGCGTTGTATTACGTCGCGCTGCCGCAGGCCGTACGGCTTGCCATTCCACCGCTTGTCAACCGTGTGCTTGCCATCACGAAGATGACGGCTCTCGGCTCCGTCATCGGCGTCGAGGAGGTGCTTTCGGCGGCAACCACCGCGCAGAGCTTTTCAGGAAGTGCGACTCCGCTGTCGCTGGCAGCCATCGCCTACCTCATTCTCTTCCTGCCGCTTGCAGTGGCCGCGCGCCTGTTTGAGCGCCGTCGCGATAAGAGCCAGGGGCGATAATCATGCAGAACCTTCTGGATCAGTTCTTCAACCTCACGATCATGGCGAAGTCTCTACCGCTGATGCTTTCGGGACTATTGATGACGGCCAAACTCTGCGCCGCCGTCATTCTGCTCGGTCTCATAGGCGGTCTACTGCTGTCGCTTGCCAATCTCAGCCCAAGACGCTGGTTGCGTTTGCCCGCTCTGGTCCTGACCGATATCTTTCGTGCGCTGCCGCCGCTTGTGCTGTTGATCTTCATCTATTCCGGGCTGCCTTTCGCAGGCATCGAAATTTCACCCTTTACGGCGGTCGTGCTCGCATTTCTGCTGAATAATTCCGCCTATTATGCAGAGGTTTATCGGGCGGGCATTCTTTCCGTCAGTAAGGGCCAGTGGGAGGCGGCGCGGTCCACCGGTCTCAGTCAGATGCAGACGCTGACAAGCGTGGTGCTGCCCCAGGCGGCGCGTAATGTTCTACCCGATCTCCTGTCGAACACGGTAGAGGTGGTCAAGCTCACCTCGCTTGCCTCCGTCGTCTCCCTTTCGGAGCTTCTTTACACCGCCAACATGGCGCGGTCGATTACATACAACGCCTCGCCGCTGGTGCTGGCGGCTCTCATATACCTCGTCATTCTGTGGCCCGTTGTCCGGCTGGTCAGCCGTTTTCAACGCCGCCTCGCAGCGTGATGGGCAACATCAAGGAAGGAACATTCTCATGACGCGATTGATCATTGCCGGCGCTCAGCTCGGCGCCATTCAAAAAAGTGATAGCCGGGCCGTTGTAGTTGCCCGCATGGTGGAACTGTTGGAGCAGGCCGCCGCGCGTGGTGCCGATATGATCGTCTATCCCGAACTCGCGTTGACCACGTTTTTTCCCCGCTGGTACATGCCGGATTGGAAAGAAGTGGATACATGGTTCGAAACCGAGATGCCCAATGCCGCCACCATGCCGCTGTTCGAGCGTGCCCGGGACCTCGGTGTCGCGATGACATTCGGTTACGCCGAGCTGACACCGGAGGGGCGTCGTTTCAACACCTCGATCGTGACCAACAGGAAGGGCGAGATCATCGGCAAATATCGCAAGGTGCACCTGCCAGGCCATGACGAATATGACCCGGCGCGCGCTTTCCAGCATCTTGAAAAACGCTACTTCGAACCGGGCGATCTCGGCTTCAATGTCTGGCGCAATGAGGGTGTTATCATGGGCATGGCGATTTGCAACGATCGCCGCTGGCCGGAAACCTATCGCTGCATGGGACTGCAAGGCGTCGAATTGATCACCATCGGTTACAACACGCCTTCGGTGAACAGTCAGATGAGCGCCGAAGGCGTGGAAAAGCGCCTGTTTCACTCGGATCTCTCGCTGCAGGCGGGGGCCTATCAGAATGCGACCTACGTGGTTGGCATCGCGAAAGCCGGCATGGAAGACGGACATCCGCTGATGGGTGGCTCGATCATCGTCGATCCGGACGGATTCGTTCTGGCACGGGCCGAAACGGAAGAAGATGAGTTGATCCTGGCTGACTGCGATTTCGCCAAATGCGCCTTTGGCAAATCAACGATCTTCGACTTTGCCCGTCATCGGCGGATCGAGCACTATGACCGCATCACGTCACAGACGGGTGCCATCGTTTCGGTTTGAGCAGCAGGAAAGCATGATGCACTACGATACGGTAATTTCGGGCGGCACGGTCGTCACGCCAAATGAGACATTCAAGGCGGATGTTGGCATAGCCGATGGCAAAATCGTTGCTGTTGCGGAAAAGATTTCGGGCGGAGAGCGCCGGATCGATGCGGGTGGCCGTCTCGTTTTGCCGGGCGGTATCGAGGCGCATTGTCACATTGCGCAGGAAAGCTCCTCCGGGATCATGACGGCGGATGATTATTATTCCGGTTCCGTCTCCGCGGCCTTCGGCGGAAACTCCTGTTTTGTGCCTTTTGCCGCGCAGCACCGTGGTCAGTCGATTGCCGAGGTTATCGCCACCTATGACGGACGGGCCGCCCCCAATTCCGTCATCGACTACTCCTACCACCTCATCATCTCCGATCCGTCGCCTGCTGTTCTCGACGAGTTGCCGGGGGTTTTCGCCAGAGGGATCACCTCCTTCAAGGTCTTCATGACCTATGATCTGATGAATATCGGCGACGGTGGAATGCTGGACATTCTGACCATGGCGAAGACCCATGGTGCGCTCACCATGGTTCATGCGGAAAACAATGACATGGTGAAGTGGATGAACCGGCGCTTTGCGCAGGCGGGCCTCACGGGACCCAAGTATCATGCGCTGAGCAGGCCGGAACTGGCAGAGGAAGAAGCGATCAACCGCGCCATTTCGCTTGCCAAGCTCGTGGATGCAGCACTCTTCATCGTTCACGTTTCCACACAAGGCGGTGCGGATATCGTCAGGCGGGAGAAATTCGCTGGCGCGAAAATCTTCGCCGAAACATGCCCGCAATATCTTGCTCTGACCCGGGCTGACCTTGACCGGCCCGGTATGGACGGCGCCAAATACATCTGTTCGCCGCCTTTGCGTGATCGTGAAACGCAGGAGAGACTTTGGCAACACGTAAGGGCCGGGACATTCGAAAGCGTCTCGTCCGATCACGCGCCCTACAGGGCCGACGCGTCCGGCAAATTCCTCAACGGGATCGATGCGCCCTATCCGAAAATTGCCAATGGCATGCCAGGTATTGCCATGCGGCTTCCCTATCTCTTTTCGGAAGGCGTTAGTAAAGGAAAGATCACGCTTGGCGATTTCGTCAAACTGTCCAGTTCGAATGCCGCAAGGGTTTTCGGCCTGTCGCAGAAGGGCGCGATCTTGCCAGGCTTCGATGCCGATATCGCGATCTGGAATCCGGACGAGAGCCGCAAGGTATCGCTGGAGATGCAGCACGACAATATGGACTACACCCCCTTCGAGGGAATGGATATCCAAGGCTGGCCGGAACTCGTGATGAACCATGGCCGGGTGATTGTGGAAAAGGGCGTTCTAAAGGCAGACCGAGGCGAAGGCCGGTTCATCGCAAGACAGCCTGTCGACACGGGCGCTATGCCCGGTCATCGTGCGGTAGAGTTCGAGGTCGCAGCGCGATATAGCCATGAGGTGGCACCCTAAATGGATGAGAACGCGCAAAAAATTCTGGTGATCAATCCCAACAGTTCTGAAAGCGTAACGGATGGCTTGAGAATGGCGCTTTCTGGTTTTACCCGTATTGGTGGTCCAACCATAGAATGCGTCACCATCGAGCATGCGCCGCCGGGCATCATCACGCAGCGTCACGTGGACGAAGCAGCGCTTCACACGGCGGCGGTGATCGAATCCCGTCCTGATGCTGCAGCCTATATTCTGGCATGCTACTCGCAGCCCGGACTGGACCTCGCCCGGTCCATCACCCGCATGCCGGTTTACGGCATTCAGGATGCTGGCGTCCTTCATGCCCTGGCACTCGCCGATATGTTTGGCGTCATCGCGGTGTCAGAGGGCTCCATCCCGCGCCACTTGCGCAATCTCCGCCGGCTCGGTGTCGATCAACGGCTAGCGGGCGAAATTGCGCTGGGGGGGTCTATCAGTGTTGCCGATAGCGGCCATGGGGAGGAGAGCTATGAGCTCCTTCTCCGCGCTGCCCGCAAATTGAAAGCGCTGGGTGCCGGCGCAATCGTGCTGGGTTGCGCCGGCATGTCCGGCCATCGCACGAGACTGGAAGCGGAGATCGGTTGCCCGATTATCGATCCCACCCAGGCAGCCGTCGCCATGGCGTTCGGTACGCTAATGGCGGGAACGGCATGATCGACCCTGGCAAATCCGATCTCTCGCTTCGCCTCCTGGAAATCTTTGATGCGATCATGCGGTGTGGAACAACGGTCGAGGCCGCCGAGCAGCTTGGCATCTCCCAACCAGCAGTCTCCAACGGTATTCGCCAACTGGAAACGCAAACGGGCGTCACCCTGTTTGAGCGTCTGCATCGACGTCTTCAGCCAACGGAAGAGGCGGTCGCGCTGCATGAAGATATCAAGCCGGTTTTCAGTCTGCTGAGAGGTTTTGCCTCGCGTGCACAGGATATGCGCCAGGGTGTCTCGGGGCGACTGCGGGTGATTTCCACCCCGCCACTGGGACATACTGTTGCTCCACTGGCTATGAGGCGGTTTCTCAAGGAGCGTAAAGATGTCTCCATCGCCTATGATGTCCGCCGGTTGGAGCATGTTGTGGACGCTGTTCAGAGCGGCAATGCAGATATTGGACTTGCACTTGCCCTGGAACGACATCCTGCGGTCAACGTCGAGGTTCTGGCGCGCACCCATATGGTTGCGGTCGTCCCCAGGACTGAGGAAACGACCGATACTGTCGTCAATGCCGAAACACTCGCGAAGCACGACTTCGTCGGGCTTGAAGTTGACTCGACCCTTGGTCGCCTCGTCCGCGCCGCCTTCGAACGTGACGGCGTCGCATACAAGCCGCGCGTTGAAGTTCGCTATTGCTCGACGGCGGCTGTTCTTGCGCGTGCCGGTATCGGCTCTGCGGTCATCGATCCCTATACGGCAGCATTCAATGCCGGCCTCGGTCTCGTCGAGTGTGATTTTCTACCACCGATCGAGCTTGCGGCAGTCCTAATAACCCGCAAGGGCGTACCGCGCTCACGCCTCCAGCACGCTTTCATTTCGGAAATGCGCAAGGCGCTGACGGATTTCGCAGTGGGCGGCATGCCGGCGATCTTCGGAACACGCTAGCGATGCACGAGCCGACCGAGCTTATCAAGCACGAGCAGCTCGTCTGGATGCAGACGCTGCGCGGTGTTGCTTCCGCGTCCGCCCGAACGGCAGGCGAAAGAACCACGGCCTGATCCTCGCACTCAAAACCACACCCGAAACACGACCATGGAAGGTGCCGGTCCGAAGAACACAGGCTGCAACTCGGCGACCGTCCAGAAATGTACAGTTCGCCTCCGTGATTCGACACCTCCTATGAGGTATGTTAGGGTTCACTATCGTTCGCTTACGACCATGGGCGCGGGCGGCTGGGAGTCAACCGCTCTTGCCCCAGCTGGAAAAGATATATGGTACACCTTCCCTATACTCATCCGCAAAACCAGCTGCTGACACTTCTACCCGCACGTTCGAGGCGTCGTCTTTTTGCTGAGCTTGAAAGCGTTTCGCTTCCGAAAGATTATCGGATTGCCTGCCGGGGCCAGACCCTAGACGATGTATATTTTCTCAACTCCGGCATCATCTCCGTTCAGGTTCCGTCTGCGAAGTCCGATATGTTCGCCGTCGGCATGATCGGATATGAAGGGCTTGCCCCCTGGGCCTTGACATACCCAACGGCATGCAGTGCTTTTGACATGGTTATGCACCTTCCAGGCGACGGTTTCAGAATGAAGTTGAGCAACTTCCTGAGTGCTGTCGAGGAGGATTATATCGTTGCCGACGTCGTTAGGCGCTTCTCCTTGGCATTTCAGATACAAATGGCCTACGCGGCCCAGTCGAATGCTGTGGATATGATTGACGTCCGTTTGGCTAGGTGGCTACTGATGTGCCGAGACCGAGTTTGGCACAACGAGATCAAAGTGACCCACGAAAATATCGGGCAAATATTGGCTCTTCGTCGCCCGAGTATCACCACGGCTTTCCATAGCTTGGAAGAAAAACATCTGGTCCACGCCTCAAGGGGCATTGTGACGATCCGTGATCGTAGGGCTCTCAAGGACTTCGCTCAACAGTCTTATGGTGCACCTGAACGAGAATATTTCAGTCTCTTCAATGACTATCTGGTTGGCGAAGGCGAACGTTTTTCCTCCGAGCACCAGCCCTCGACGTTCCGTAGAAGCGCTCGTAAAGGAGACGTAGGCGGAGCCTGACAGTGCCCTGAGCAGTCACGCCCAATGACCCTATAAGCCTTGGTGCGATGAGAGCCATTCCCACATCCATGATCCTATAGTTTTCGCTCCAGCCGCCCGGCCAGCCGAACGCAGGGCAGCAAGATGGCGAGATACATGATAGCTGCTAGCATCAACGGCGTGGTATTGTAGGTAACGGATCGAATGTTGCCTGCGACGTAGAGCAATTCTCCCACGCCGATAATGGCCGCGAGCGATGTGCTCTTCATCACCTCGATGCTGTTGGACGCAAGGTCGGGAAGAACATTCCTCACGGCCTGGGGCAGCACGACGTAGCGCATAGCGTCGACGGTTGTCAGTCCTGTCGACCGCGCCGCTTCGAGCTGGCCCGAAGAAACAGAGCCGAGGCCAGCCCTGAAGATCTCGCAGAAATAGGCAGAGTTGTTCAGGAGAAGCGCGATGATGACGCAGGCCATCGCTGGCAGCCTTACGCCGAGAAAAGGAAGACCCGAGAAGGTCAGGATGATCAGCACCAACGGTGGCAAAGCACGAAATATATTGATCCACCCCCGGATAAAAATCCGCATCGCCGGATTGCGCGGATTGGATGCAAGTGCCAGCGAAAGGCCGAGCACCATGCCGAGTGGCGCTAGCAATAAGGTCAGGCTGAGCGTGATGAGCAATCCCTTCAACAGGTAAGGAAGCGCCTGTACCATCACGTCCGTGTTGAAGAACTGCTCGATAAAACCATTCATCAACGCGCACCCCAAACCATACGTTTTTCCAGTCTTCCGGCCAGTGCCATGACCGGCATGAAAATGATGAGGTAACCTATGGCCGCAAGGATAAGCGGCGTGGCGTTACCGGAAAAGGAGAGCGCCGTCTGCGCCTCATTCAGCAGTTCCGGCATGCCGATTGCCGTGCCGAGCGCCGTGTTCTTGGTGATGCTAATGGCGCGGTTGGTCAACGGCGGAACACACATCTTCATCGCCTGCGGCAGGATGACGTAACGAAACGTTCCAGCATTGGTCAGCCCGGTGGAACGTGCCGCCTCCCACTGGCCTTTTCCGATGGAAGCAATCCCGGCCCAGAAGATTTCCTCGCAGAACGCGGCAAGTATCGCGGTCAGCGTCAACCAGAGCACCCAGTAGGCGGAGAGTGTGATCCCCAGACTGGGTAAACCGAAATACATCAGAAGAACCACTGCAAGCGGCGGAGCGGCGCGAAAACAATCCACCCACAGGCGCAGCAACATCACGACATATCGATGCGACATCAGCCGCACGACAGCGAGTGCCAGGCCGAGCGAGAGGCCCGACACCACGATGACGACGGAAAGTGAAAGCGTCACCCAAAGTCCGGCCAGGAGGTCCGGCAGATATTGAACGGCCACGTCGACATTGAAGAAAAGAGCGATCAGTCCGTGCAGATCCATGGGGCTCAGTGCCCCTGCGACAGGAATTGGCAGGCACGGCTGTCTGGCCCCTTGGCCAGAAGCTCTCCCGGTGCACCAAGCTCGATGATCTCTCCCGCCTCCATGAAGGCGACGCGATCGGCCGCCTCCCTCGCAAAGCGCATTTCATGGCTGACCACCAGCATGGTCATGCCTTCGGCCTTCATTTCCCGCATGGCCTGCAAAACCTCCCCTACCAATTGAGGGTCGAGTGCAGAGGTCGGCTCATCCAGAAGCATGACGCCTGGTCCAAGGGCTAGCGCACGGGCAATCGCCACGCGCTGTTGCTGGCCACCTGAGAGTTGTGAAGGATAGTGGGTGAGACGTGCGCCCAATCCCATCCGCTTCAACTCGCGGTGTGCGATCTCGCGCGCTTCCTCCGTGGTCTTGCCCTGAACCCGTCGTAACGCCAGCATGACGTTTTCCTCAGCCGTCATGTGCGGATAGAGGTTGAAAGACTGGAAGACCATGCCGATGCGCTGGCGCATCAGGTTGATATCCGTCTTCGGCGACATGATGTTGACGCCATCCACCATGATGGCGCCATCGCTTGGCTCCTCAAGTCGGTTACAACACCGAAGGAGCGTCGACTTCCCGGAACCTGAAGGCCCGATCAGAAACACCAACTCACCACGTGCGATACGCAGATTGATGTTCCTCAGGACGTCTACGCCATGGAAGGACTTGTAGAGCGCCTGAATGTCGAGCATGGGCTGCATGATCGTTTTCGACATGAGATGCGGACCTTCTTCCCGGAAACGTCTTACTTGCAGGCGAGGTCGTGGGGTGTTGCGTCGTAATTGCCGAGACCGACAGGTCCGATGCCTGGCTGTGGTGTGACCTCCAGAGATCCAGCGGCAGGGGCAGTACCCAGCCATTTCTCGTAGAGCTTGGCCGCGGTGCCATCGGCCTTAATGCATTCGATGGCGCGATCGAGCTGCGCGCGAAGTTCTGGAGATGCCTTCGGTACAGGGTAGGAGTAATACTGTCCGGTCTCCACTCTCAAATCGGAAACCTTGAGAGCGGGCGACTTTTTGGCGATGGTGTAGCCGGTGGCAACCCCAACCAGGGCAGCATCGGCACGACCGGCCTGCACGGCCTGTGCCGCATCGCTGAGCGACCCGTAGGATTCCACGGTCCAGCCGTAGTCACTCGCCTTTTCGCGCGCCCATTTCTCGTAAGCGTTGCCCTTGTTCGTCGCGATCGTCTTGCCCTTGAACTGAGCGTAGTCGGTCACCTGATCGCCGCGTGCGGGAATGAGGAAAGCGAGATCCGCCGACCATATGCCTTCGGTCAGAAGGAAGGCGTCCGACCGTTCCTTCGTCGCGGTGAACGGTACGGAAAGCATATCATAGGTGCCCGCCTGAAGCGCTGGGACGAGGGCAGAGAAAGCCATGGCGTCGAGGGTGATTTCACGACCAATGCGCTTGGAAATTTCCTGGGTCATATCCACCGTCAGACCTTCGATGCTGCCATCGAGCTTGGGCTGAGCATAGGGAGGCGCATTGCCATCCAGCGCGCTTTTGATCGGGCTCTCAGCGAAAGAAGGCGCGGCAGAGAGTGTCATTGCGACGACGATGGCGAGTCGGTTCAAAGCTTTCATGATGTTCCCCTTTTTGGTTGTTGAAAACAGTCTAGTGGATCGAATGAAAATTTCAAATGGTTGTTTTATTCACTTGTTTTATTTTTTTGCTGTGCACAAAAGCCTATTCCAGGTCCCGTCGCGGTCCGTAAAGCGGCTGAAATGTCTTGTCGTCAATGCGCGCCACCTTGCGGCCGCTCGCCAACGCATCGGCCAGGTTGGCTGCCGCGCGATCAAGATTTTCGCCGGTCGGCGGCGCCTCACCGCAGCCGCGCCAGATAACACTCACAGCGATACGAAGGTTGTCGATTGGATCTGTCATTGTGCGGTACCCTCTCGCAGGTGAAGAGCGATCATATGCGCCGGATCGGCGCGGCGCGGCGACGGATTGAAATGGTGCTGAAGCATGGATGCCGCAGCGAGGAGGACTGCTTCCTTTCGAAATCCGGAAGCCAGCTGAATAGCAACCGGCAAGCCTTCCTGATTGATGGTTGCCGGCAGGGACAGTGCCGGATGCCCCGTCAGCGAAAACGGACTTCCGGCCGACCCCGTGGTGAAATCCGTCACCGCGGCTTGGTCGTCCACCCGCGGGGCGGCGCGCGAGGTCATTGGCAGAAGCATGACGTCCACCTCGCCGAAAACGCTGTCCGTGGCGGCAACGAGTGCGCGCCGCTGACGCAAGGCCGCAAGATAATCGGCAGCGCGCATATACATGCCGACTTCCAGTTTCTCGCGCAGAGAACGGCCCATAAGATCTCGATGTTCGAGATAATCCCGCTCATGAATAGAAAAGCTTTCACTGCGGTTGATGGGGACGCTGATCGCCCTGTAATCGGCAGCTGGTATGGGCAGCGCAATCTCCCTGACATCGGCGCCGGCTGCCCGCAACGCTTCCGCAGCCTCGTCGAGAGCGGCGAGAATGGTAGGATCCATCGAGCAGTGATCTGCGCCGAGCGTGCGTACGAAACCGACTTTCAATCGTGACGCTCTGGCGTTGAGCGCACCCGCCAGGGGCTCTGCCTCGGCATCAAGGCTGACCGGATCGTCTGGGTCGTATCCCGCTATGGCGTCATAGACGAGCGCTGAATCCTCCACGGTCAGCGTAATCGGGCCCGGAGTATCGAAGCTCCAGCAGTTGGGCATGATGCCGTGGCGGCTGATACGACCAAAAGTAGGCTTGAAGCCGACGACGCCACAGGCGGCAGCAGGAAGACGAACGGAGCCGCCCGTATCAGTGCCAATCGCGAAAAGCGCGGTGCCCGCTGCAACGGAGGCCCCAGAGCCACTGGAGGAACCGCCAGTATAATGGGCCGGGTTCCACGGATTGCGGGCAGCAGGCACAGGAAGATCGTCATAAACCGCGCCCGTCCCCGTGCCATATTCCCAGGTGTTGAGTTTTCCGACAAGGACAGCGCCCACCGCCTGCAGCCGGGACACCAAGGTCGCATTGATGGATGGATCATGCTTTTGCGGGACGCGTGAACCGGCGGTCGTTTCCAGCCCGCGAGTATAGATATTGTCCTTCACCGCAAAGGGTATGCCATCGAGCGGCCCGAGACGCCGTTTGCGCCCTGCCCGTTCCGCTGCTGCCTGGGCCGCCTGCCGGGCCGCAGCGCGGTCATGACGCAAATAGGAATGGATGATTGGGTCTAAGTTGTCGATGCGCGCGAGCACTGCCTCGAGAAGTGTAACTGGGGACAGAAGGCCTGCGTCGATCTGGCGCGACGCATCCGCCACACTTAAACTTGCAGGGCAGAGCGCAGCGGCGTCATGGCCGGTCTCGATCGCGGTCTTGGAGTGGGTGCTTGTTCTGACTTCTCGCATAGAACGTTCAACTTTTCTGGATATAGATGCGGTGACGGCTGACAACCGCACCATCGGCAGGATGCAGGCGAAGAAAGAGCAGACCGGAAATGGCGGTCAGCCCTGCAACGACAAACATCGCGGAGGACATTGCCTGTGACGGAACGGTGAAACCCGCGTTCTGGAATTGCGCCACGAGAACAGCGGCGACAGAAATGCCGAGCCCCATCGACAATTGCTGCCCTACGCCGCCAAAAGCCGTGCTGGCGCTCTGGCGTTCGCTGGGGATTTCGGCAAACAGCAATGTGTTGACGGTGTTGAATTGCAGCGAGCGGCACAGGCCGAAGCCAAACACCAGTACCCCGATTGCCACCGCAGGAGTTTGCTGCCCGACAGACGCAAGGATCGCCGTTATTGCACCGCCAAGCAGCGCGTTGACGGACAAAGTTGTCCGAAAGCCGAAGGCGGCAAGAACGCGACGCATCAACGGTTTGAACACCAGGGCTCCGGCGGCGACGATAAAGACTATCCAGCCGGCACGGGCCGCAGACCAGCCGAAACCGAGTTGCAGTTGCAATTGCAGCAAAAAGGGCAAGGCATTGAGGCCAAGTCGCGAAAGACCGCCAGCGAAAAAACCGACGCGAAACAGAGGAAGTCTCAGCAGTGTCAGATCAAGTGCCGGACGCTGCCGACGGCGCGAGTGCCACAGGAACGCCACGGCCATAACGGGGACGGCTGCGAAGAGCGTGGCGATGGCAGGAACGGGCAGGAAGACATGCACCAATTGGTCGAGGAGAAGCTGCGCCGCCCCCAGACAAACGGCGCAATAGACGAAGCCAGCGACATCGAAGGAACCGGGCGGATGGGGTCTGTCCGGCGGCAACATGCGTGCAGCAAGAATAAGACCCGCAATTCCGAATGGCATCTTTACGAGAAATATCCACGGCCAACTCGCATAGGTGACGATATAACCACCCACCAGCGGACCGAGAACGGGACCGACGAGAGCCGGCATGGACATCCACCCGATTGCTGCGGCGAGTTCTTCCTTGCGCACCGAACGGATCAACAGGAGGCGCCCAACGGGGGTCATCAAAGCGCCGGCGACAGCCTGCAGGATCCGCATGCCCACCAGCATTTCAAGCGAAACGGACAGAGCGGCGCCAATTGACGCCACCATGAAACCGGCCATGGCCCAAAGGAATATCCGCTTTGCACCGAAGCGATCGGCAAGCCAGCCGCTGGCCGGGATCATGGCTGCGAGCGCAACGAGATAAAGGGAAATCGCCAGATTGATCCGCAGTGGTTCAACCCCGAAATCGGCGGCCATGGCAGGGATAGCCGGCACGATGATCGTGCTGTCCAGCGTCTCCATCAGAAAGGCGACCGAAATCGACAGGGAAAGCAGCAATAGGCTACCTTCCCCGCTCGGGCGGGGTTGTTGCGACATGGCTAATCTCTACGACGGGCTGTTAGGGTGTAAGGCCGTCGGTTGCGGCAATGATCTCAGGAACCCCAACGGAAACGGTTCCGTCGAGAGCGAATAGGGCATCGAGAATACGTTCAAAGGCGGCAGCGCGATAAGGCTGGCCCATCAACCAGGGCGAAACATTCAGCGTCAGCAGACGGCCATGGCCGCTGTCGCGCGACTCATTCCACAGACGCCTGGCGGCAGCGATGAAGCTCTCCTCCACATCGGCAAGATTCTGCTTACGCAGCATGATCATTTCGCGGTCTGAGAGTTCCATCGTCGCTGGCAGCGAGATGATGCTGCCGGCTCCGGTCTCGAACAGATAAGGCGCCTCATCATTCGCCCAGTCGGCCATGGCTTTCAGACCCGCTTCGAGAAGCAGCCGCGGCGTTCGCGTGGATTGCGACCAGGATGGCGAGTGCCATGCAATGGGTGACACACCAAAACCCGCAAAGATCGCGAGGGCTTCGGCAATCATCGCCCGCTCTTCGTCTTCCGCCAGCCCTTCGTGATGAATCGCACCAGCATCGAGACCTGCGGCGACGACATCGAAGCCGTCATCCAGGATAGATCGCATGAGGATGGGATAACGCTTCGCGAGACGGGCATTGACGAGCATGGAGGCCGAAAGCCCCCTCGCCTTCAAGGCGTCCATCATCCGGTAAATGCCGACACGGTTCCCATAGTCACGCTGGGTGTAGGTCTCGCTATCCGGCCAGGGCCGGTTCGGAGCACCGACCGGCAGAAACGGCTTACCGCTGATATTCAAGGGAAACCATTCGACCGCGATCTGCAGCCATACACCCAGCCTGGCACCGTTCTGCCAGGTCAGACGTTTTTCACTCCAGGTGTCGCGAAAGCCGTAGAAATCGTGGTCCATTTGGTTGTCACGGCGCAGTGGAGTTTCGAGATAGCTGGGACCAGTGGGAAGAATCATCCGCGCGCTCCCTCAACAGCAGCGAGCCAATCGCTCACCACGTCATAGTGACGATCATAGTACCAGTCAGCAATCTCACGGCCTGTGGGATACCAGACCCTATCGTGCGACTTCACATAATCGAGAAACGCCGCGAAAGCATCGATGCGGTGCGCCTGACCCAAGACGAAAGGATGAATGGCAAAGCACATGACGCGTGGATTTTCGGCGCCTTCGGCATATAGGCGGTCAAACTGCGCCTTGAGGGAGGCAAGGATTTCGGCCACCGACATATTGTGCCAGTGTGCCATCGGCGTGTCGTTCATCTCGATCGAATAGGGTATCGAGATCAGCTTACCGGTCTTGAGCTTCAGCGGCATAGGCTGTTCGTCGTGAAAATAGTCCAGCGTGTAGCGCACACCTTCCTGCGCAAGGATTTCCTGCGTTTCCAGATCGGGTGTGATCGCCGGGGTCAGCCAGCCATCCAGTGTCTGCCCCACCCTGGCCAGCGTTTCGCGGCTGTCTATGATGACGTGACGCTGCTCTTCCGGGCTCATGCCGTAAAAGTAGCGGCTATTATAGACCCCGTGACTGAAAAGCTCCCAGCCGAGATCGTTACAGCGCTTGATGATGTCGGGAAAGTGGTCGCACACTGCAACAGACAGCGATACCGAGCCCCGGATGTTTCGCTTCGCCATCTCGTCAGAGATCCGCCTGAAGCCAATCCGGTTGCCGAAATCGCGAACGGAATAGTTCAGTACGTCAGGCATCACCCGCGGCCATGGATGCCGGTTCGGGTTGACGGGCGGCATCCACTCATAATGTTCGATGTTCGGAGCGACCCAAAAGGCAAGTTGCGCATCGCCAGGCATTCCGAGATGGGGTCTGCCGCTTATCGGTGCATAAACATAGTCGCCCGTATCGACCGGGCGCTCCTGACCCGCGCTCTGCATTGGCATTATCCACCACCTCAAACAGATAATTCAAACATCTGTTTTAATCGTTATCTTCAAACAAAAGGTAGTGCAAGCAGTTTTTTTTAGTTAGACCTGATCGGCACGGAGGTAGCGAGGCATGGAATTTATCAACGATCCCGAAGGGGAAGAGGACGGAGCCCAGAGGCGTAACCTGACGCGCCAGACCATACTGAGCGCAGCGAAGGAACTGGTGGCACGCAAGGGGCCGAACGGAACGACTGTGCGCGATATCACCGCTGCGTCCGGCGCAAATGGAGCGGCGGTCAATTACTACTTCCAGTCCAAGGATGCGCTGGTACGATTGGCCACGCAGGAGATTACCGGCGATGTCAACCGCGAGAGACTGGCGCAACTCGATAAGCTCGAAAAGGCAGCAAATGGCGAGCCGCTTCAGCCACGCCAAATTCTCGAAGCTTTGATCGAGCCTATTCTGACGGTCTCACGGTCACAGGATGGCGGTAGCCTTTATGTGCGAAATATTTTCCAGATGCGCGTCGATGCGCGAGCCGGGTACGACGCATTCGGGTTGAACGAGCATGTCGCCCGTCGCTTTATCGATGCGATCTGCCGAACCTTTCCTCGTTATTCCAGAGAAGAGGCGATCTGGCAGTATGAATTCGCCCGCGGTTCTGCGATCCATATGCTGGCCAATCTCGACCCGGTTTCCAGGCGTTTTGAGCTTCTCTCGCTTGAAAATAACCAGAAGCTGCCGCCCCTTCCAGCCTATGCGCTTGACGAGAGCCAAGTGAAAAGGATCATCGATATCATCCTAAAAGGGTTTGGACAGCACTGAGGGATATTGACGGCGCCATACCGTCAGCACCCTGCCCGCGAGAATCTTGAGAAACGAAGATCAAGGTCGGCGTCCAACGCATCCAGATTAAGGCAGACAAAAGGCACGTCGCCCGTCCTCTGCTGCCTGCCTTCGCCCTATCGATAATCCTCTTATGGCCAGTATCATCACGACGGGCGCAACGCTGCCTAAGCTCGCCGAGACATTCGCCACCACTCACGAAGCTTTGAGAGAGCAAGGACGCCCCTTACCAAACGGCAGGGTTGCCCCCTTGATCGACCAACTGCCTATGCAAACCAGACGGCGAAAGTAGCAGCCTCTCCTGACGAGCGACGATGAGTCTGACGACGGACGGATAAACGACCCGTTATAATCGGCAGATTGCTGCAACCTTCCGGGGAATTTAATGTCCGGTAGACGTTGCAAAGGAATATTCAGTGCCCAAGCCCACCCTCGCAAACATCCGGCTGCCGTCGCTTACTCTGATTACGATAGGTTTTATGCTTGTCTGCCTCCTCGTCGGAGCCGCAATCGTATTCAATGTTGTCAACGATAAGGTTCGGAGCTTTCAGGAGTTGAGCCTACGCACCGCTGTCGAAACACGAGCCCGAGGAGTGCAGACGGCTTTTGCCGCCTCCCTCTACAGAGAATGGGCTAACCTCGAAATCCTGGCGAAATCGCTTTCCGTCACCGAACCGGCGAACATCCAGGACGACCTCTCGACACTCGTCGGCACAGGCCAGATCATCTCCTGGGCTGGGTATGCGGGGAGTGACGGACGTGTCCAAGTGGCATCGAATGGTCTTCTTAAAGGAGAAGATGTCTCTACTCGTCCATGGTTTCAGCAAGGTCTCCAGGGGGATTTTGCGGGTGACGCCCATGAAGCGGTACTCCTTGCGTCAAAGCTCCCTGCCTTGGAGAACGGGGAACCTCTGAGATTTCTTGACATGGCCAAACCTATTGCAGGTGCTGACCAAACTGTGGTTGGCGTTCTTGGCCTCCATCTCAATCTGGAATGGGCTAAAACCTACGTGAAGGAGTTGAGCAACGCGCTTAACGTTGGCGTGTTTATTGTGAACCCGGAGGGTACCGCCGTGATATCCTCTGAGGAGCAGAGCCTGCTCAACCTGGATCTGCCAAGCCTCGGAAGAGCGAGAACCGGGGCGACGGGTGTCAGCCTGGAAGTTTGGCCCGATGGAAAAAACTATTTCGTCGCAACGCTGCCTGAGGCCAGCTATCGTACCCTCCCCAAGTTTGGATGGTCGATCGTCGCAAGGATCGATGCGAATGCGATTAGCGAGCCAGCGAGCAGCTTCTCCAGCCAGCTCCTTTTCAACCTCGCCATGCTCTGCCTGTTTCTTCTTGTCCTGACATCGCTGTTCATCATTTCCTTCATTCGTCCATTCCATCATCTCGCCAACAGTGCGAAGGCCGTTGCCGACGGAGAGGACGTCTACCCCTATGAGAGCTACAGAACCTCCGAGCTTGCAACCATCGGCTCGGCGATCTCAAGGATGCAGGCAAACATGGACCGGCCCGACGACACAGACAAGGCAAAGCAGCCTATGGACGGGCAAGACGGGCGGTAGCATCCTTCAGGATCGCCGACAGCCTTGTGGAGGTGACGCTTGGAACGGCGCCTTGCGCATAGAGGCGTTTTAGCAGGATCTGATACTGTGTCTCTGCAAGACCGAGAGAAACGACGACGCCGTCGTCCGCTTGCTCGAGAACGGTCGCCTCGAAATCCCCTATCCCGTTGATCTTCATGATGATCTTTGTGGCGACATTCGCATTCAAGCCCCGCAGTCGGGCCGTTTCCTGCGTCAGATCCGTCATCCACACACGTTTCAGCTTGCCGCCTAGGTTGATCACCACGCGCTCGGGACGGTCCGCATAATGTTTCTCCAATCTCGGGAGCTCTATGCAGACTGCTAAGGTGACTGCAAGGATGACGAGATTATAGACGGTCCAGAACAGGATGATGACCTTGCCGTCACCTGCATCGTTAAACGCAAAACGGTCGGACATGAGTCCTATCAATATGCCGATGATGGTGAGCGAGGTCAGAATAATGAATGGCCGCATGAGCCTCCACTGCACAACGACCTTGGTCCGGTCTCCCCCCTTTGCCGTGACGCTGAAAGGGTGCCCCTTGGGCTTTATCAAGCCGACAATAGCGGCACGCGATATGGGGATCGCACCCAGCAACTGGCTGACATCGTTGACGATCGGTACGACCATCCCCGATGAGATGAAGTTCAGCACAAACAGAATCCAGACCATATATGTGCCGAAGTAGCTGATGACCTCCGGGACGGAGGCATTAACCACCGTCACGTTGAAGAACCAGTAAAGGAGAGGGAATGTCATCGACGCGATACGGAAGGTGAATGTCGTCAGCCAGAAAAAAACGGAATCCAGCACGCTCCAACGATCGCGCAGACGCAGGTTGTTGGATGCAAACGGGCCTAGTCTGCCACGTGCGATCTGCATCAGCCCTAGGCACCATCTCGCGCGCTGCGTAACATATTCCTTCAGTCCTTCTGGAGCCAGGCCCTCGGTCAGTGCTTCGTTGAGATAAACCGTCCGATAGCCGTGCTCCTGCAACTGCAGTGTCAGCATGAAGTCTTCCGTAATGCTATCCGTAGGGAAGCCGCCAGCCGCCTGCACGGCCTTCCACCGGATCACCGAGGACGTTCCGCAACAAAAAGCAATTCCCCACGCGTCGCGGCTCGGCTGAAGGTGATCGAAGAAAAAACGCTGCTCGTCTGGGTAGGAACGGCTCAATCCTAAATTATGCTGAATCGGATCCGGGTTGAAGAAGTGCTGAGGCGTTTGCACAAGTCCCACCGCATCATCATGGAAAAGGGCAAGCGCTCGTGAGATGAAGTCCGTATGCGGAACAAAGTCCGCGTCCAGCACCGCGATGAAATCCGGTGGGGCATCGTCTCTCGCCAAAACGTCGAGGGCATGATTGATGTTGCCGGCCTTGGAGCCCTTATTGTCTGGTCTGCGGAGATACCGGACATCATGCTCCTGGCAGAAATCGCGCAGCCAGTCTCGGCGCCCATCGTCCAGAACGAGCACCTGAACGTCTGGGTGATCGCTGGCTTTTGCACCGACAATCGTCCTTTCCAGAACGGTTTGATCCTCGTTATAAGTGGCAATCATGACAGCCACTTTGGGAGGGGGCGCAGGCACCCACCACGACCTGTGCCGCTCAACTTCAGAAGAACGCTCACTCGTTTGCGTCAAGATCGTGAAAGCGCTCAATGAAGAGAGGACGGACAAAGCTTCCAGCCCGAAGAAGGACCAGCTGAAAAGACAGTCGAATGTCCAACCGAACGGTGCGAGAGTCGCAGTGCCTCGCCACCAGATGTATCGCACGGCGAGCACCATTCCGATGCCGAACAGAACCGTCCTGTGTGTCCAGTTTTTGCTGTCGAGCAAATGCGGCAGGAGAAGAGCAAATCCCATTGCGAGGGCAATGTGGGCGAAACTCGACTGAAGCTCACTGAGATAGAAGAATGTCTCCACGTGTTAGCCCCACCATCCTCTCAGCCAGTCGAAGGCGCGGTTCTCGAAAAACACCCTGCCCGTGCGCCCCGCAAGACACCGGAGGTTGGGATCGCTGCGTAGAGCGGGAACATCGAGGGCGACGTCATAACGCTGCAGGTGACGCTGGCTCGGAGCGATCGCCATGTTCTCATAAATCGTGGCGGCCCCTGAGCCGGCGAGGCGTATGACCGATCCTTCTAGAACCACCCGGCTACGGCTAAGACGAAAGGTCGCGGGCGCGCCCACCCTTAAAGTGTTATAGACGCTTTCCGATACAGACAGCGTCACGATTGCGGAGTCACAGTCGATCAGGCGCAGGAGGTCTTGTCCGCGCTGCACGGTTTCACCCGACGCTGAGAGATACTCCCACAATGCACCATTGACATTGGCCACGAGGTTCGAGGCCGATAGCCTGTTCACACGGAGGCGTTCGTTTGCAATTCGCTCGGACACCGCCGTCAGCGCGAGCTTTTTCGACTCAAGCTGCGCTTTCAGTTCCAGGCGCTGCACGTCAATCTCCGATATTCTCTGCTCGGAATATGGGGCGTCGTTAAAACCGTCACCGAGGAAAACGCCGCGATCTGCCGCTTTGCGGGCAACAAGAATTTCCGCCGCCTGAGCCTTTGCGCTTGCAACCTCAAGATTGGATACTTCAGCCAGTGACTGAGCCTGTTCAAGGGACTGTGCGGTCGATATGCCCTGCCCACTGAGCCGCGAGGAGCGCTCACGGCTGAGTTCGGCATACCTGAGACGAGCTTCCGCCGCCGCTCGTGTCGATTCAGCCGACTGAGCCTGCGCTTCAAGCTGACGCTTTCGCTCCTCGCTGTAGATCGCCGCACGGGTCTGCAACAATTTGATGGACTGATCGAAAGAAGCAATGACTGATTGAAGCCTTGCAATCTCTGCCTGAACGTCTGCCTGCTCCAATTCAAGATCAAGCAGACGGATACTGTCCACCAGCGGATCCTCAATCGCGCCAAGAGGATCACCTTGCGAGACTTGAGCGCCGAGAGGTCTTGAAATCAGGTCTATTTTTCCCGCAATGGGAGCGCGGCTGGTGGTGAGCCGCGCATTAATGAACGCATTGGCACTGGCGCCGCTTAGCTGTTCTCCCAGCACGACATAAAGAGCTCCGCAGATCAATAACAATCCGAGCCCGATCTTGATCGCCTTCATCTTTCCTCCATCTGCGCGAGACAATCGTATGTCTGTAGGCACACCTCCCAACACGAACCATGCAAGCTCGTACCTGTAGCCGGAGGCTTGTGAATTCTCGCGTTTACCAGATATCCAACTACGTGAGACGCAAGATGGCCAAGACGAAAACTAGCCCCCAAAAAGCTGGCCCAAAGACCCTCAATCCACCACGCGGAAAAGATGCCGTTATACGTGGAGTGAGCCCCGGCTTGGACCGGTGAGGCAGCAACTTCCTCCGTGTCCCGTGGGCGGGGGAACCCCTAAAGGGCCTGTGCAGTTTAAAAAAACGCCCAAGTACCATTCCTCATAACACCCTTGCGTAAGGTGCTTTGAAAACACAGAGAGTACGCTATAAGCCGAAACGAGTTGTGGACATCCACGTGATCTGAGCCACGCTACGATCGTCGACAATGACAACGCGGCCAGAAGCTGGCACCAATTTCGGATTGATTTACTGTTAAAAGGAAAACTCATGACCACAACCAACGAAATCGCTGACAAGATTGCCGCTGAAAATGGACTGACAAAGGTTCAGGGCAAGGCAATCGTCGAAGCCGTTTTCCAGGCCATTACCGACGCAGCAGGTTCCGGCAAGGAAACGTCGATCCCTGGCTTCGGGAAGTTCAAAGTCAAGGCTTCGCCCGAGCGCGAGGGCCGCAATCCTGCAACGGGCGAAGCCATGAAAATCGCGGCCTCGAACAAGTTGACCTTTGCGCCTGCCAAGGCACTCAAAGATGCGCTGAATAAGTGACCCCGGAATTGGCAGCCCTGCCCTCTTGGGCAGGGCATCCAAATCAGGCTCACAGCAGAAAACGGCTCAAGGAAGGTGCCGCGGCACTGTCCTAACATTGGAAGCTTAGAGCCACAGATTTGTGGCTTTCGCTCAATCCGATAATCTGTATCGAATTTCCGCTTCACGACCCTCAGCGCACGAAAGTTGAATCCGCGTTTGGCATGAACGAATTCGTGCGCTCCCATAAACTCGATGCTTGATCGACATCAGGCTGATCGCGGGCTTGACCCGGGGTCTGCGATGTCCGAATTTATCTTGAGTATATGTGCATTTAAGCTGCTTATGATAGGCGCTGTCGCGGAGGCCGGATTGACGCAGAGTGACATATGGTTGCAAGCCATTTTTGCGCAGACGACGGGCGGTATAGCGCTGACCGATCTCGATGGCAGCTTTGTCACCGTCAATCAAAGATATTGCGAGATCGTCGGTTATCCGGAGACGGAACTGCTTAAATTGCGCATGCAGGATATTACTCACCCCGACGACTTGCCTGGTAACCTTGAGAAATTCCATCGCATGGTGGAGACCGGCAGCAATTTCGAGATCGAGAAACGGTACATCCGAAGGGATGGCACTCTTGTATGGGTGTCCAACTCCGTATCTGTCATCCGCAACGATAGCGGCCAGATAATGCAGGCTGCGACAGTGACCATAGATGTGACGGAACGGAAACGGGCGCGAAAGGAGGCTCGTCGGCTCGCTGCCATTATAGCGTCCTCCGATGACGCCATTATTAGCGTCGACCTCGACTTGAAGATACGCAGCTGGAACCGAGGCGCCGTGAAGCTCTACGGATACTCTGCCGAGGAAGCCATTGGGCGCCCGGCCCTCATCATTCTTCCGCCGGAGCTGGTTACGGAAGAAAATGTTATAATCGACAGCATCAAGGCCGGTGGCCATGTCGAACCGCACGAGACGCGGCGAATCCATAAAGACGGCAGCGAGGTTCATGTGTCGCTCAGGGTCTCGCCGATTTATGATGAAAACGGATACGTGGTCGGCGCTTCTAAGATCGCACGAGACATCAGCGAGCGAAAAGAAGCGGAACGGCTACAGAACCTTTTGATCGGTGAACTGACCCATCGGGTGAAAAACGTGCTGGCAACGGTCAACGCGGTGGTACGCCAGACCTTAGGCCCGGCTGCTCCCAACAGTCAGGAGTCTGTGCTCCAGGCGAGACTGGAAGCATTGTCCAAGGCCTACGATCTCCTGACGATCTCCAACTGGGAAAGCGCGAGCTTGCATGACATCGTCCGCAAAGCGATGTCGCCCTATCCCCAGGACAGCGTTCAGGTTGAAGGTGACGAGGTCTTCGTCAATGCTCGTGCGGTACTTCCGCTGAGCCTGGTGCTTCATGAGCTTGGAACCAACGCGGCCAAGTATGGAGCCCTATCTACCGATCGCGGCCAAGTCGCCCTTCGATGGTCCATTGCAAGCAGCAGCGATCCGGCCGGGGCAGTGCTAAACCTGCGATGGGAGGAACGAGGCGGTCCGTCGGTTACTGTTCCGTCGCGCCAGGGCTTCGGATCCCGCCTCATAAAGGCGGTGACGACGTCCGAACTTGGAGGAGACGTCGTGGCGGACTATGCCCATACCGGGCTTATATGTGATTTCGAGATGGCTTTGTCCTCCCTCACCGATCGCTAGGGTCTGGTCATTCGAGCTGATCTTCCATGCGCGAGGCCACCTCGATCTGAATAGCCCCGAGCCTCGTGGACACCCTCTGGTTAAATCTTCTGCTGCCTTTTTGAAGTCTACGGGCGACAGCATCCCGTTCCTGACAGGTTTGCGTTTCGGGTTATAGAAGATCTCGCGTCAATTGCCGGTCGAGTGTGTGTTGCTAGCGATAGCAGGCCTGCTGCCCTTTGATCCCGGCGGGAAGGGGCAGACGCGCAACCTGGTTTCGACACACAACAGGCTGAGCGCGCCCATGATCCGTTTGCTCTCGGTCCGGAAAAACAAAATGCTTCAGTCCCGTCGCGCCACCCGTGGGCCTCTAAATCCAATGCTAGCAATGATGCTCCTAACCGAACAACGCGCTTGAGATCACTACAGGCTGTCAATTGATCAGAGAGCTGATCGATAGGATTAATATTTAATCGAAACTCGAAAATGCACGCGTGATATGCAAGGCCACCTACCCAAAAGTATAGGATCCAACCATATTCGCCGCCCTGGCTACCCATCCAAAAAACAGAATTGCCTATTCCGCAGAACGCTTCCGAATGTCACTGAGCCGATGCACCGTAGGACATCATCTTAGGCGCGGACCTGCATCCGCACTCCATTTGATACCCTGCCTTCGCGGCTTCGATTTCGCCTGCGTGAGCATGGCGCACCGATTGACAAAGGATACCGGGAATGCGTGACAATACCGTCCATGTTCGTGTCGTATCGCCCATCGTCACCGCTGGCTTTCGCAAGCTTGCCGACCTGAAAGCGCTGGAATATCCGGGCATTGTTCTCTCCCATGCCCAGATTGCAACCGGGCCAGGTTCAATTGAAAGCGAGTTCGAGGCGGCGATGTCGGTTCCGGGAACGCTGCTCGAAATCCTGCAGGCCGAGCGCGAGGGTGTCGATGCAGTGATCCTCGATTGCATGGGCGATCCCGGCCTGCGCCCCGGTCGTGAACTTTCCAACATGCTGGTGGTAGGACCGTGCCAGACCGGCATGCATGTTGCCGCCATGCTGGGACACAAATTCTCAGTCATCACCGTCATGCGCCGGCTGATCCCGTCTTTCGAAAATACCGCAGCACTCTGCGGTCTATCTTCCAAGCTCGCCTCAGTGCGCAGCGTCGACATTCCCGTGCTCGATCTCGAAAAAGACCTTACCGCCACCGCAGAACGACTGGTGGAGGAAGGCCGCAAGGCTGTCGAAGAAGACGGCGCGGAAGCGCTGATCTTTGGCTGCACCGGACTGATGGGCTGTGCCGCAGGCCTGCGGGAAGGCCTGCTGGCAAAGGGCATCGACGTACCAGTTATCGACCCTATTCCCACCGCCATTTCGGTTGCCGCAGGCATTGTCAGAGCCGGCCTCACGCAAAGCCGCACCACCTATCCCGCACCGCCGGAAAAGCAATTGCTGGGTTACGATACATTGCGCAGCGCGATGCTGCCGATGGCGGCGGAGTAAAGGCGAACAGGAGCGGGACGCACGCAAATGGCATCAACGGCGATAACAGCGGCATCGGGAAAAGACGGCGACGTGAAAGCCTCGCGCATCGGCAAACCGGGCTTCGTACATGGCGCGGGCTTATGGCTTCTGATACTACCCGCCATGCTGTTCTTCATCGTCTTCTTCGTCGTGCCGACAGCATCACTTTTCGGTCTTGCCTTCAACAAGTCTGTCGCTGGCGTCATTACGCTTTCCGGCGATATCAACTTCGACAACTTTGTGCGGATCTTCACCCGCTCCATCTATTACGAGTCCATCCTACGCTCAGTGGGTATCTCAGCCCTTGTGGCTCTCGTCTGCCTCTTTTTCGGTTATCCGCTGGCCTATGTCATTGCCAAGACCGTCAATCCCGGGCGCAACACGCTGTTGATGATCCTCGTTCTCTCATCGATGCAGCTCGACATGGTCATCCGCCTCTATGGCCTGATGGTGCTACTGGGCGATAATGGCCTGATCAACGGCACCCTGCTGCGCCTCGGAATCATTTCGGCCCCGTTGCCGCTGATGTATAATATCTTTGGCGTCGTTGTCGGTCTGGTACAGATCACCCTACCCTTCATGGTGCTCTCGCTCATCGGCATCATCAAATCGATCCACCCCTCGCTTGAGGAAGCGGCACGATCGCTCGGCGCCTCGCGCAGCAAGGCATTCTTCTCGGTCGTACTGCCGCTCTCAATGCCGGGTATTCTGGCCGGAACTTTGCTGGTCTTTGCACTTGCCATTTCCTCCTACGTCGTGCCGGCGTTGATGGGTGGCTGGAAAGTCATGGTCATGCCGATCCATATCTACCAGCAGGTTGCCGAAACCGGGCGGTGGCAATTCGGCGCGGCAATTGCCGTCGTCCTCTTCGTGACAAGCCTGATGGCGATCGCCGTCTACCACCGCGCCGCCATGCGCACCACTGGAGGACGCAGCTGATGCGCGAAGAGACGTCCATTCCGCTGGTCTTCAAGCTGCTCTCTACGTTGACCCTGATCATCCTGCTGACGCCGGTCGTCATCGTCATTCTCTCCGGGCTCAATTCCGGCGACTATCTCACCTTCCCTCCACAGGGCCTGTCGCTGCGCTGGGTTTACGCTTTCCTGACCTCACCAACTTTTCTTTCTGCCTATGGCGTGTCATTCATGGTGGCCGGAATTTCCACCGCCATCTCCACCGTGCTCGGCACCATGGCGGCTCTCTTTTTGACCCGCTCGACAAGCCGCGTCGTCGGGCCGCTTCGCGCCTTTTTCATGATGCCGATCGTACTGCCCGGAGTGGTGCTGGGACTGGCGCTCTACGTCTTCTACGTCACTACCGATATCGGTCTTGCCCGCAGCATGGCAGGCCTCATCATCGGCCATGTCATCGTCACCTGCCCCTTCGTCATCGCCACGGTGACGGCAGCGCTGGTCGGCTTCGATCGCTCGCTGGAAGAGGCAGCCCGCTCGCTTGGCGCCTCGCCCTTCACCGCTTTCCGGCTGGTGACGCTGAAGATCATCTCGCCAGCGATTTCGGCGGGGACGATCTTCGCTTTCATCATTTCCTTCGGCCAGTTTGAGGTGACGCTGTTTCTCTCGACACCGAACCTGCAAACCCTGCCGATGGCCATGTATGTGGCGCTTCGCTACGCCTTCGAGCCGACTGCGGCAGCCGCAGGCATCTTCGCCATCATCCTCGTCGTCGTCTCGATGGTGGCCACCTCGAAACTCGTCAATCTGAAACGCATCTTCGGCGGCTGATCCGCCGGGGATAAACCCGTATCCATAAGTTCGAACAACAAGGGGAACATGGACATGACCGTAAAGACCTTCGATCCCAACCGCCGCAAGCTCTTGAAACTCGGCGCTGCTGCGGCAACACTACCGCTCTTCAACATCAACCACGCCTTCTCGCAGGACGTCACTTACGACGGCTCCGTCTTCGATGCCGGTGGCGCGGTATTGCGCGTCGGCGAATGGGGCGGCCCTTGGGGCGAGCTGGTGAACAAATACCTGCTGACCGATTTTGCCAAGGATTTCAACTGCAAGATCGAGTACGACTCCACCTGGCCATGGTTCCCCAAATTCGTCGCCAACGGCCCGAAGAAGCCGCCGCTCGACATCACCAACTGGAACCTGCCGGAAATGTTCAAAACGGCGGGTGCGGGCGATTTCTTCCACACGATTGAAGAAATCCTTCCCAATCTTCCGAACGGCAAGAACCTCTGGCCCTTCGCGACATCGAACGGTGTTGGTGTCACATGGGCCTTCAACCAGTATGTCCACGCCTACCGAACCGATCTCGTCAATCCGCCGCCGACCAGCTTCAAGGACATGTGGAAGCCGGAATTCGCCGGCAAGCGCGGCACCTATATTACCTCCAACACGCTCCAGATGGACTTCTTCCTCGTCGCCTGCTCGCTGTTCGGCAAGGATCAGTACGATCTGAAGGCAGGCTACGAGGCGATGAAAGCACTGATGCCCGCCAAGATTTCCGACTTCACCGGCAACATGCAGACGCTGATGGATCGTGGCGAGGTCGTGATCGCGGTACAGAGCGACGCCGAGCCTATGCAGGCTCGCGACAAGGGTGCTCCTTTCGCCGTCATGTACTGGAAGGAGCTCCAGCCGATCCTGACCCAGACCTACACGATCAGCCGTTACTCGGAGCCGACCCAGAAGAAACTTGCCTATGCGCTGCTGAACCGGGCGTTGGAGCCATCCTTCATGACCAATATGGGCAAGGAATTCTATCTGCGCCCGACCGTATCGAACGCCGTTCTGCCGGACAATCTGGTCAAGGCCGGCATCGTCAACAGCGCCGACGCCATCAAGAATTTCTGGCTGCCTGACTGGAAGGCCTACCTCGAAAACGAAGACGAAATCGTCGAGACCGTGAACGAGATTTTCGCCGGCTGACGCCGAACAGAGCGGGCGCCTGCGACAAGGCGCCCGCCAACGAGCAAATGAAGAACGGGCACAAAGCGCGGACCTGAAGGACGATCGGATACGATGTCGGACATTCAACTCAAAAATCTCGTCAAGTCCTATGGCGACAACGTCGCGGTCGCCGGTATCGATCTGCACATAGAACAGGGCGAGTTCTTTTCGCTGCTGGGACCGTCTGGCTGCGGTAAATCGACGACGCTACGCATGATTGCAGGCTTCATCCGACCGACCTCCGGCCAGATTCTGATCGGCTCGGACGACGTGACCTACCTGCCGCCGGAAAAGCGCGACATCGGCATCGTCTTCCAGAACTACGCGATCTTCCCGCATATGAACGTGGCGGAAAACATCGCGTTTGGGCTGAAACTTCGGAAGAAGTCGCCCGTCGAAATCGATACGGCCGTGGCCTTCGCACTGAAACAGGTGGGCCTCATGGGCTACGAAGACCGCTATCAGCGGCAATTGTCGGGCGGGGAACAGCAACGTGTGGCACTTGCCCGCGTGCTGGTGACGCAACCCCGCATCCTGCTTCTGGACGAACCGCTTTCAGCACTCGACAAGGCGCTGCGCGAGGAAATGAAATACTGGATCAAGGAACTGCAAAAGACACTCGGCATCACCACGGTCTATGTCACGCATGATCAGGATGAGGCGCTCACCATGTCGGACAGGATCGGCGTGATGCAAAAGGCTCGGGTCGAGCAGGTCGGCACGCCGCAGGAAATCTATGAGCGGCCGAAAACCCTCTTCGTTACCACCTTCATCGGCCAGTCCAACGTCATCAATGCCACTGTGAAGGGCCGCGAGGGCGATCGCCTGGCTGTCGGCTTCGGCGGACAGACGGCGCTGACGCGCCTTCCCGCCAGTGACCTTGCGGGCGGGTCTTCCGTCAAGCTGGTGGTCAGGCCGGAAAACCTCATCATCGGCGAGCCCGGAACCGGCCTTCCCGCCACCGTGGTCTCGGAAACCTATCAGGGCGCACTGGTGCGCTACCGTCTTTCGGTCGGCGGGCAGGACATGGTCGCTGAGAGACAGAACCAGTCCCATGTCGCAAGACTTTCGCCAGGGCAACTTTGCGGGGTCAGTTGGGATCCCGAACGGTCGGAGGTGCTGATGGCCTGACGGCCAAAGCATCCAAACAAACAATCGAGCGAAACGAAACGCCCTCGGATGAAGCGTACGGGCGGCGGGTTTCCTTTGTCAGTTATAGGAGAAAGACATGCGTATAGGCATTGACGTGGGCGGCACGAATACGGACGCCGCCCTTATGGACGGCGCGGCGGTACTGGGCGCCTGCAAGAGTCCAACGACCGCCGATGTCGGCTCGGGCATCGTGGCGGTGCTGAAGAAGCTTCTCGGCATGACCGGCGTCTCGGTTTCGCAAATCCAGGCAGTCATGATTGGCACCACACATTTCACCAATGCGGTGGTAGAGCGCAAGCGGCTGCTGGAAGTGGCGGCGATCCGCCTCGGTTTGCCAGCCACCAAGGGCCTGCCACCGCTGACCGACTGGCCCAAGGATCTTGCCGATACGCTCGGTCGCCATACCTTCATGCTGCGCGGCGGCCATGAATTCGATGGCCGTACCATCGCCCCGCTTGATGAGAAGGGTCTGATGGAGGTCGCCCGCACCGTACGTGAACGGGGACTGAAGACGGCCGCCGTCACCTCGGTCTTTTCTCCGGTCACGCCGGAAATGGAGCTGCGCGCCGCTGAAATCCTCAGGAACGAGGTGCCGGATATTGCCCTTTCGCTCAGCCACGAAATCGGCCGCGTCGGTTTCCTTGAGCGCGAAAACGCCTCGATCATGAACGCATCTCTCGCGGAACTGTCACGCAAGGTCGTCTCGTCCTTCCGCGAGGCGTTGAAGGAACTGGAGATCACGGCTCCCTTTTTCATTAGCCAGAATGACGGGACACTGATGTCACCGGATTATGTCGAGCGCTATCCGGTGCTGACCTTCGCCTCTGGCCCCACCAACTCCATGCGCGGCGCTGCAATGCTGGCAGGTGCCAAGGAAGCGATGGTGGTGGATATCGGTGGTACGACCTCGGATGTCGGGATGCTGGTGCACGGCTTCCCGCGCGAATCCGCTGTCGCCGTCGATATTGGCGGCGTGCGCACCAATTTCCGCATGCCGGACGTGCTGGCCATCGGTCTCGGCGGCGGTTCGCTGGTGCGTGACGATGGGGAGCGCATCGGCCCGGATTCGGTTGGTTACGAGATCACCACCAAAGCGCTTGTCTTCGGCGGTGACACGATGACGACGACGGATATCGTGGTGGCCGCGGGCCTGGAAGATATCGGCGACCGCTCCCGTGTCGCGCACATTCCGGCAAAGACGATCGAAACCGCGCTCGCCACCATGCACCGCATGGTCGATGAGGCGGTGGACCGCATGAAGACCAGCGCCGAGCCTTTGCCTGTCATCCTCGTAGGGGGCGGATCAATCCTCGTCTCGCGCGACCTGCCCTCCGCCTCCAAGGTGCTGAGACCCGAAAACGCATCTGTGGCCAATGCCATCGGCGCGGCCATTGCCCAGGTTGGCGGCGAGGTCGATCGTATCTTCTCGCTGGAGGGAACCTCGCGCGACGCGGTTCTGGCAGGGGCCAAGGCGGAAGCATCCGAACGCGCGATCAAGGCAGGTGCCACCCCTTCCTCCGTCAAGATCATGGATATCGAAGAAGTGCCACTCGCCTATCTACCGGGCAGCGCCACACGCATCCGCGTCAAGGCGGTCGGCGATTTGGTGATTGGTTGAGGGGACGGCAATGAAACTGACACGAGAACATTTGGCCGATCTTGCCGTGGGTGCGGCATTTCTCGGTACCGGCGGCGGCGGCGACCCCTACGTCGGGCGCCTGATGGTACAGCAATGCCTGGATGAGGGCTGCGAGGTGGAGCTGATCGATCCCAGGGAGCTTTCCGATGATTGCCTGGTGATCCCGACGGCGATGATGGGCGCGCCGACCGTGCTGGTGGAGAAAATCCCGTCCGGCGAGGAGGCGGTGGCCTCACTCAGGCGGTTGGAAAAGCGCCTTGGCAAAAAGGCCGACTATACGATGCCGATCGAGATTGGAGGCATCAACTCCACCATTCCGCTGGTCGTCGGCGCACGGCTTGGACTGCCGATCGTCGATGCGGACGGTATGGGGCGCGCCTTTCCGTTCCTTGAGATGGAGACCTTTGGCGTTTACGGCGTCTCCGGTTCGCCCATGGCAGTCAGCAACGAGTGGGGCGATTGCGCCCTGATCGAGGCTGTCGACAACCGGCAGATGGAGTGGCTGTCTCGCGCCGTCGCCATCCGCATGGGCGGCTGCGCCTATATTGCCGAATATGCCATGAGCGGTGCCGATGTGAAGCGTACTGCCATTCCCAATACACTCACCCTCGCGATCCGCATCGGCGAAGTGCTGCGCAAGGCACACGACGAGCATCGCAATCCGATCGAAGCGCTGCTCGGTTTCCTGCCCTCGACGCTCTACCGCTATGGCCGCGTCATCTTCAAGGGCAAGATCGTCGACGTGCTGCGCGAGACCAAGGCAGGCTTCACCATCGGCCGTGCGCTCATCGACGGGATCGCACCCTTCTCCTCGCAGATGGAGATCGAAATCCAGAACGAGAACCTGATTGCCCGGCAGGACGGGAAGGTCAGGGCCATCGTGCCGGATCTTATCTCGATCATGAACACCGAAACCGCCGAGCCGATTACCAGCGAGAACCTGCGCTATGGTCAGCGCGTGACCGTGGTCGCGGTCTCCGTGCCGGAAATCATGCGCACACCGGAAGCGCTCGACGTCTTCGGGCCAGCCTGTTTCGGGCTGAAAGAACCCTTTACCTCCATTGAGGAGATCGTCTGAAATGGCACGCATCACTGATCAGGATATCGACGATCTGGCCGTAGGGGCCGCGGTGCTCGGCACCGGTGGCGGCGGCGATCCCTATATCGGCAAGCTTCTGGCGAAGGCTGCCATAGAAAAATACGGCCCTGTGGATCTGATGGCGCTGGAAGACGTGCCCGATGGCGCGACAGTGGTCGCTTGTGGCGCCATGGGCGCACCGACCATCTTGATCGAGAAGATCCCCTCCGGCGACGAGGGTAATCTGGCGCTTGAAACCTATGAGGATCACACCGGCCTGAATGCGGACGCCATCATCCCCTTCGAGGCGGGCGGCATCAACTCCATGGTGCCGATCATCCTTGCCGCCAAGAAGCGTGTGCCGGTCATCGATGCCGACGGCATGGGCCGCGCTTTCCCGCAGCTCGAAATGGAAACCTTCAACGTCTATGGCGTGCCGGCAAGCCCGGTCGCAGTCGCGGATGAGCGCGGCAACCGCGTGTTGATCGAGACAGCGGATGCCGCCAAGGCCGAATGGCTGGCGCGCGGCGTAACGATCCGCATGGGCGGACAGGCCTATATCGTCAATTACGGCATGGATGGGCAGACGACCAAAAAAGTCTCAGTTCCGGCCACTATGTCACTTGCGATCGGCATTGGCCGGACACTGAGGGAAGCAGCAGCGCAGCACCTCAATCCCGTCGAGGCGCTGATCGCATTCTTTTCCGGCACCCATTACGGTCATGCTGAAGTCATAACCTCCGGCAAGGTGGCGGATGTGGCGCGCAAGGAGCAAAATGGCTGGTCCGTGGGCATTGCCACGATCGAGCCATTCGACACCTCCAAGCCGAAGGTGAAAATCCGCATTCAGAACGAAAATCTCGTCGCCGAGGAAGAGGGCGGGCGCATGCTTGCCATCGTGCCCGATCTCATCACCATTCTGGATATCGACACGGCAGAAGCAATCACCACCGAGAGGCTACGCTATGGACAGCGTGTCAACGTACTGGCGGTGCGCGTCCCGCCGATCATGCGCACGCCGGAAGCGCTCGCCGTCTTCGGCCCCAGCGCCTTTGGCCTGACGCAAGCCTACCAACCACTCGGCTCTTGACGAAAGGCCAGCATCGCGCACTGATACCAGCGCTCATCTTCCGGCCAAAGACGGCGGAGGATGAGGCTGGTTCCGGAATGAAAAGAGAGCCGATGCCGAGCCGTGTCCTGCGTGAAAAATCCTTGCATACCGTCAGAACCTTCTCGGCAGCCGGATTGCGTTTCGGCCCGCCGCGCATGCTCTTTTCAGGCATCGAGCGGCCCTATCTGCTGTCGAAACTAGCATCCGGGCTCGCCCGTCAGATCGTTGTCCTGCGCGCTCCGCCCGGTTTCGGCAAGACAGCCCTGATGAAGGCCGCCTATGATAGGCTGATGGATGGTCGATTGACGCTGCCTGGCATGTCGGACACGGCCCTGTCCCATTGCTCATGGCTCACCGCATCCGGCATCGCTTCGCCTGAGCGCTTCCTCGGGGAGTTGCTCAAGTCGCTCGGCCTTGCCGCTCTGGTCGATAAACAGGACGCCTTGACGCAGGCCATGGAAGCCATTGCGCGCCGCGACGGCGAGACGGTGCTCTTCATCGACAATATCGACGAGATCGAAACTGGTGACAGCGAAACGGTTGGCCGGAATGGCCTTCTGGAAGAACTCATCCTCTCGGCACCCGACCGGCTCAGGATCGCGGTCTCCTCCTGCTCCCCGGCGCGACTGCCTCTGGCGCGGCTGAAAGCCCGCGGCGTGCTGGCCGAACTGACGGCGAAGGATCTTGAATTCGGGCGCTCTGAGGTAAGAAGGCTGCTGGCAGGCAATGCCATGACGGCGCTTGTCGACCCTCTGATGGAGATCACGCGCGGGTGGCCGGCGCTGACCCAGCTCGCTTCCGGCATCCTCGCCAACGACCCGAGCGAGGAGGAGCGGCGCGTGCTTCTTGCCGGAACACATCCGGACCTGACAGACTATGCGCGCGAAACCGTCGTCAACCGGCTCTCTCCCGCTCTCCTGACAATGTTGCGTGGCATCGTGCCCTTTCAGGAGTTTCGTCTCGACCTTGCCTCTGACCTCGGCTTCAGCAAGCTCTCGGAAGAGGACCTGACGATGATCGAGAGCATGCATCCGGTCATCGAGAACGGGCAAAATGGCTGGCTGTCACTGCATCCGGTCCTACGCACCTCACTCGAAAGGGATGCGGTTTTCGTTTCCGATGCGGAAAAGAAAGGGCTGCATCGGCAAGCAGCACTGTGGTTTGCCACCCGTGCCCATCTGGAACGCGCAGTCTCTCATGCGGCACAGAGCGGCGATTTCCGCATGGCCGAGGAAATCATCGGCAAGGCGGGAGGCGTCGACATCTTCCTTCGGGCGGGCCATCAGGTTCTGGAGCATTTGATCGACAATTTCCCACCCGATGTCCTGCATGCCTCGCCCGGATTGATGGTCTGCTATGCCGTGGTGCTGTCAAAACGAGGGAATGCCACTGCCGGGCGCGAACGGCTGGATACGTTGAAGACGAACGGCGAATGGTCGCCAGCCGCGCTTGCCGCCGTCGATCGCGGCGTTCTCGACCATATCGACAGCCTGATCGACGTTTATGAAGATCGCCGCATGACGCGGGAGCATGCGGTACGGCTGGAGCAAACCGCAGCCGCCTTACCGCCACACGCCACCTGGGAACTAGCCTGGCTCTTCAATCACCTTTGCATCGTCTACACACGCACTGGTGATCTGGAGGAGGCACGACGCGTCGCGCTGAGGGCGCTCGGCTATTATCGGGAGGAAAAGACGCCTTATGCCCAGGTCTTCATGCTCATCCATCTTGGCCTCGTCAGCACGCTGAAAGGCGAGTTTTCCGCCGCTCTTCAATTCTGCCGGGAGGCGGAGGAACTGGTGGAGCGGGTGCACTGGACCGACCGCAACCTGCTTGCCATCGTGCGTCTGGCCATGGCCGATGCGCTTTATCAACAGGGCGAGGTGCTGCAGGTGGAGCGAAGCCTCACGGAATGCATGGAGCCGCTCATCCGCGGGGAAAGCTGGGTGGATTTGTTCACGCGGCTCTTCTGGCTTCTGGCCCGCAGCCGTCTGCAGGTCAGCGGCTTCGATGCCGCAGCGTCCGCGCTCGACAAAGCGGAGGAAGTGGCGGTCGAACGCAATCTACCGCGATTGAAGACTGCCGCTGCCATTATGCGCATCGACCTGCTCGTCAGGGCAGGCATGCTCGAATCCGCCACACAGGCCATTGAGCGGGCAAAATCGCTGAGAGATGCAAGCGTACCGGATAACTGGACATGGCGTGAGGCCTATGATTTCGATCTCGCGGCGGCGCGCCTGGCCCTTGCCCAGGGACAGGCGCCGGAGGCGTTGGGGTTGCTTGAGGCGTTGATCGTCTCAGCGCGTGCGTCGGGCCACGCCTATCACCGCATGCTGGCCGAGATCATGGCGGTACAGGCTGCTTGGAAGGCGGGGCGGCAACAACAGGCCTTCGCCTATCTGCAATCGACCATCGCTCTTGCCCGCACCCACGAGGCCACGCAGCTGTTCACTGATGAGGGACAGGAATTGGCCGCCACGCTACGCGCCATCGTCCGCCGCTTCGGCTTGAAGGTCTTCAGCCCTGACGCGGTTTTATTCATGAGCCGCATCGTCGGCCACGGCCTTGGTCGTCAGCAGCGAACGACGCGCCTTAAAAAGACGGATGAAGAACCCGCTTCACCCACGCCGGGCCTAATGAGCGCTCGCGAAGTTACCGTGCTTAAGCTTTTATCCGATGGCCGCAGCAACAAGGAGATCGCGCGCGAACTTCATATCTCGGAAACCACCGTCAAATTTCATCTGAAAAACATCTTCGCCAAGCTCGGCGTCAGCCGTCGCGGCATGGCGGTCTCTGTAAGTGCGCATCTTAAACTGACAGAGAGCAACTGACAGAGGTGTGGGTAGCCCCTTTTCTAAAATCATTCACGGCCACCAGATTGAACAGGCTTTCGCCACATCATCGTCGTGGCAGTGCGAGAATCCGCCGGTTTCGGATCGCGTGACACCCTATGCCATCACGCCCTGCCCTTGGTAATGATGATACAAAAGCTTTCGTTTAACCAAAGAGTTACGCACTTTTCCTAAAGTGCCGTGACATGTCTAGCCAGAGCGTTGCTTCAGAATAGACTCCCCTTTGGAATCCGCGAAAATACGGGAGAAATCCTGGATGATCTGCCGATAATCGTCTGCCTGAAACTCGTAAGGAAGCTCAAGGCGCAGTTCGGAAACGAGGGGAATGACCGGATCATTTGCCAGAATTTCAAGAATTTCATCTGTGGTTCCCACGATATCGGCCAAGAACAATGTGCGCCTAGGTCCATGGGCCTGGCCGGTGCGTTTGTTACGCTCTTCGACGAACTCACGATAGCGGCGGCGTGTGGTAGGACCTGCGCTATCTGTAGGCAAAATGACACGACCGAGCGCGACACGGGCAGGATATGTGCGAGACCATGAAGACCTGAAACGATGGATCAGCGCCGCTTGTGCGGTGTGAAAATCATCCGTCCCCTCACCGCTGATGATGTTTCCGGTGAGAAGATTGAAGCACGCTTCCCCCGCCCATTTCGCCGAGCTTAGGGAGCCGCCGCCATACCACAGCCGCTCGCTCAGTCCTTTGGCATACGGACGCACACGGGGTTGCTGGCTTCCCGCGGCATTCCCAGCCACAGCGTCGTCGGATAGAGGGTTTGAGCGCAAAGCTTCAGCAAGCCTTTCCGCCCGCTTATGGCTATAGTCAGCGTCTTCAATCCTGTCGGTGAACTGCGAAATTAAATGGGCGAATGGCGGCGGACCGACCGATACGCCGATATTCAGGCGTCCTCGCGAAAGAACGTCCACGGTCGCGAGATCTTCCGCAAGCCTGAAAGGATTTTCGTAGCCAAGCTGGATGACCGCCGTTCCGAGGCCGATGGTCGTCGTGCGCTGTGAGGCAGCGGCGAGAAATGTCGCCGCAGATGACACCCCGCGCTCCAGATGTCGTTGGCGCACCAGCGCTGTATGATAACCGAGCGACTCTCCCTGTTCGAACAGTTGCAGCGTCTCCTCCAACCCGCTGAACGGATCGTCATCCGTGTAATTGCCGGGGACAAGGAAGGAAAATTTGTTGATATGTGAGAGGGGCATGGCGTCCTGCTTCTAGCCAAAATCGCGAGGAAACGGCGAGTGGAAGGAAGTCGGCATTTGATACCCACTTGCCGCGATCTTCATAGTCGAATGTCATATAGTCCAATAGAAATGTGGGGTTACACAGCGATCTTATGATTTGACATTACCCTTGAGGCTTCTGCAAGCGGTAGCAAATGTCAAGATCAGAGCACTATGCCGCAGAGCGCGAGTAGCGATTGGAGCGGTCCAATATCTTTGCTTCCTGCTCCGCCTTGATCGCAAGAACGCGTTCTGTCGCCTCCTCGAAGGAAGCTGCGGGCAAATATGTTTTGGCGCCGCCGCCGCGGCCCCGCGCCGCGCCGATGTTTTTCTCGAAAGGCAAAGAGCGATAAAGCCGCGGGTCGGCCTCAAGATCGAAAAGCGGGCGATATCCCAATGACAGATAGAGGCCGACTGCTTCCGGCTGGCGAAAACCGGTGGTGAGATAGGCGCGCGTGTACCCGAGCGCTACAGCGCTGTCTTCCAGAGCTTGCATGATACGGCGGGCAAGTCCCTGGCGCCTGAGTTCCGATTGGCTCCAGACCCGCTTGATCTCCACCGTCTCATCGTCATGGCTCATGAGGGCGCCTCCGGCGATTGTCTTCCCATCGCGTTGAAGGAGGAGAAAGTCGCCCAGCGGTGGGGCGAAGAGATCGACCGGATAGCGCTCCAGTTCCGAGCGCGCGCCGCCCGGCCTGTTTTCCGCGCCGTAGCGCCCATCATATTCAGTGATCAGTCCCTCGATCAACGGCTGTGCAGCCGGTGCATCGGGAGCGGAGCGAACAAGGATGTCTACCATCACATACCCTCGATTGTCGGGGTTGGAGTTGCTGTCGGGCTCAATCGGCTGTTTCAGCTCTTAGGAAGGCCCGGCGGATTGGTGCGCGATTCAGGCAGCGCTTCGTCGGTCAGCTGCCAGCGCGCCAATATCCGCGCATACGCCCCACTCTTGATAAGATTATTGGTAGCAAGCGTCAGCGCGTCCGCAAGACCGGAGCCCTTGCGGGTTGTGATGGCGACGTCCGAACGCTCCGGCCAGCCAGCGGAAAGCGTACCCACCCGTTTGATGTTCTTGTCTCGTGCCGCGATGAAAACAAGTTGCGCGTGGGGCTGGACGATGACATCGGCGCGCCCGGCAGCAAGGGCCACAAAACGTGTCGCCTCGTCGTCGTAATATTGCAGCTCAAGAGGCTTCAGGCCGGCAGCGACGTTTTCGTCGTTCCACTTCAGCAGGATACGCTCCTGATTGGTGCCAGCCCCGACGATGATCCGCAATCCGGCAGCATCCTTCGGCTCTGCAATGGAGGTGATCTTGCTGTCGGACTTGACGAAGAAGCCGTGAAGCCCCTGTCTGTAGGTGGAAAAATCGAACTTCTCTTTTCGCTGCTCCGTCACGCCGACATTCGAAATGACCGCGTCGTATTTTCCGGAGGCAAGACCCAAGGGCCAATCGGCCCAGGCGACGGGCACGAGTTCGAGTTCGAGCCCAAGGCTCTCGGCTATGGCCGAGGCATAATCCGGGTCAGCCCCGACTACGGTCTTGGCGTCGGTCGCATAGGTTGCCAAGGGCGGCCCACCCGGAGAAACCGCGACCGTAAATTTGCCGGAGGTCACGAATTTGAAGTCCTTGGGTACTGCCGCAATGGCCGCGTCATCACGCGCTACGTGGATGCGTCCACTTTGCGCGGGCGAAAGATCGAAGACATCATCCGCAGCGATAGCGGCGCCGGAAGTAGCCGAGACGATGACGACGTAAGCAAGAACTGAGACAAGATGGGCTTTGAGGCGCATGGGTGAATTCCGTCGTTGAAGAAAGGGAGCAGCGCGGACGGGAGGAGCCCGCGCTGCTGGCTGAGGAGACGAGCTTCAACTCAGCTTTTCGGCAGTCCCGGAGGATTGGTGCGGGATTCGGTGATGGCCTCCGCCGAAAGATTCCAGCGTGCGAGTGCCTTGGCATAATTGCCGTTTTTGATCTGCGCATTCAAAACGGCCGTGATCGCTTCGGCAAGACCGGAACCCTTGCGGGTGGTTGCCGCGATCTCAGCCGTTTCCGGCCAACCGCCGGAGAATGTACCGACCAGTTTGGACTTGTTATCTCGCGCTGCCTTGTAGGCCGAGATGGCGTTGGGACCGAGATAAGCATCTGCGCGGCCGGATGCGAGCGCCAGATCCTGCACGACCGGATCGTCGTAATATTGGATCTCCGTAGGCTTAAGCCCCTTGGCGATGTTGGCCTCATTCCAGCGCAACAGGATCTGCTCCTGGTTGGTACTGGCTCCAACGATCACGCGAAGACCCGCGACATCTTCCGGTTTGGAAATACTTTTAATCTTGCTGTCATTGGCAACATAGAAGCCGAGGAGGTCGTTGCGATAGGTGGAAAAGTCGAATTTCTCCTTCCGCGCCTCCGTGACCGTCACATTGTGGATGACGGCATCGAACTTGCCTGACGCCAGACCGAGCGGCCAGTCGGCCCATGCCACCGGCACAAGTTCGAGCTCCAGTCCAAGGCCATCAGCCACCAGCTGCGCAATATCCGGCTCAGCGCCAACCGGCGTTTTCGTATCGGTCGCATAGACGGCAAAAGGCAGATTGCCGGGAACCGATGCGACCGTCAGCTTGCCGGGATGGGCAAACTTGAAGTCTGCAGGGATCAACTTGATCGCCGCGTCAACCTTCTCCGCCCGCGGTCGATCCTTTTGTTCGGGGGAAAGATCGGGCTCCTGCGCCTGGGCCAGAGATGCAAGAGAAAGCGCAGCCGTCAGCAGACCGCCGCCGATGACCGACAGCAATTTTGTTCTGGAATTCATGATCATGGTTCCTGTTGAGTGTGGTTCAGAGAACTTTTGCGAGAAATTCCGCCGTGCGGGGATGGTCCGGGTTGCTGAACAGCTTCTCCGGTTTTCCCCTTTCCAGGATTTTGCCCTGCTCCATGAAGACGACCGTGTCGGACACTTCCCGGGCAAAGCCGATTTCGTGGGTGACGATGATGAGCGTGACGCCGGAACGGGCAAGTTCCTTGATCACATCCAGAACCTCGTTGACGAGTTCCGGATCGAGCGCCGACGTCGGCTCATCGAAGAGCAGAACCTTCGGGCGCAGGGCAAGCGCGCGGGCAATGGCCACACGCTGCTGCTGGCCACCGGACAATTGCCGGGGATAGGCGTCGGCCTTGTCGGAAAGACCGACGCGGGCAAGCAACTCACGCGCTTCCGCGTCCGCCTGTTCCTTGGCGATACCGCGCACGGTGATCGGCGCTTCGGTGATGTTTTCAAGGGCAGTCAAATGGGGGAAGAGATTGAAGTTCTGGAACACCATGCCGACTTCTACGCGGCGCTTCAGAATATCGTGTTCCTTGAGTTCATAGAGCCGGTCGCCCTCCTGACGATACCCTATCAATTCCCCATCGATTGCAATGAAGCCGCTATCGACTCGTTCCAGGTGGTTGATGGATCGCAGAAGCGTAGACTTGCCGGATCCCGATTGGCCGAGAATGGTCGTAACGCTTCCAGCAGGAATATTCAGCGTGATGTCATCCAGCACCTTAAGCGAACCGAAGGATTTCGAGACGCCATGGATCGTGACATTGCCGCCACGATTTCCAAGCTGGAACCGCGTGGAAATCGCCGACGATCTGGCATGAGATGCCTTGGTAGGAGTGGCAACGGGTTCTTCGCGTGTCGAAACGACAGCCCTATGAGGGACGAGAACTCTATACAGAGCCGTGAAGAATGACGGTGGGGGATTGCGCAACGCGCCGCGTGAGAAATGCCGCTCTATATAATGCTGGATGATCGATAGCACGGTGAGGATGATCAGATACCAGACAGTCGCGACCATCAGCAGAGGAATGACCTCCAGATTGCGGCGATATATGATCTGGATCGTGTAGAACAGCTCTGGCAATGCGAGAATGTAGACCTGAGATGTCCCCTTCGCCAGGCCGATGATATCGTTGAACGCCGTCGGGAGAATGGAGCGCATGGCCTGTGGCAGGACGATCCGCCGCGCCTGCCGGCCCTTTGGCAGACCGAGGGCTGAGGCTGCTTCCAGCTGGCCCTGATCAACCGAAAGAATGCCCCCACGGATGATTTCAGACGCGAAAGCGGCTTGGTTGAGCGTCAGCCCCAGCACCGCGGCAGCAAAGGGCGTGATCAGCTGTGTCGTATTCCAACTGAAGAAATTGATGCCCGTATAGGGTACCCCAACCGTCACGGTCTCGTAAAGATAGCCCAGATTGTTGAGGATCAATAGTAGAACGATCAACGGGATAGAGCGGAAAATCCAGATATAGGTCCATGACACAGCGGCAAGCAGCGGCGAGCCGGAAACCCTTGCCAGGGCCAGCAATGTGCCGAAAATAAAGCCGAGCGCGCCGCCTAACGCCGTTAGAAGCAACGTTCTGCCGAGACCGACAAGAACGGGTTCTGCGAAGAACCATTCGGCAAAAACATTCCAGCCCCAGCGCGGGTTGCCGAATACGGAATGCAGGACGCCAGCAATCAGCAGGACGGAAAAGATGGTGCCTGCGGTGCGCAAGGGATAGCGCGTCGGCACGATTTTCAGATGGGAATAATCACCCTTTGCCGCTGGTGTCTTTGCGTCTTTGGCAAGCGCGTGTGGAAAATCTGACGCTATAGTCATCGCTATGGCCCCTATCGGCTGACAAAAAACTGGTGGCCGGGATTGCTTACGGCGGATGCGCTTTCAATCGCTGCCGATGTCGCGACGGACAGCCATTTCTCGAATGGCAGCGACCTGATCGTTTCCGGATCGGCTTGCCTGTCGAACAGCGCCGAATAGCCGTTCGAAAGATAGAGGCCAACCGCCTCCGGCTGGCGAAAGCCGGTCGTCAAATAGATGCGGGAATAGCCCTGCCGTACGGCCTGACGCTCCAGCTCGATCAGAACTTTCTTCGCCAGCCCTTGCCTGCGGTAAGCAGAATGCGTCCAGACTCTCTTGAACTCGGCCGTATCGTCGTCATAGCGCATGAAGGCACCGCCGCCGATTGCCTGTCCGTTGCGAAGCAGCAAAAGGAAATTGCCATAGGGTGGACTGAAGGCCTCTGGAGGGTACTTGTTCATCTCCTCCTTTGCGCCAGCAGCGCTAAAAAAGGTGCCGTACCGGCTCTGATATTCGAACAACAATTCGTCCAGCAGTGGCTTTGCGAGCGGATCGAGGATCGATGTGTAAAGAAAGCTGTCGCTCATATTGGTCTCCCTCCCTCAGGAAAGATAGGTTTCAGCCAGCCGCACCCAGAAGCGGGCGGCGGGTGCGATGATGGCATCGTTGAAATCGTAATGAGGGCTGTGAAGAGGTGCGCTCTCGCCGTTCCCCACGAAGAGGTAGGAGCCGGGCCGCTCCTGAAGCATGAAGGCGAAATCTTCGCTGGCCGTTCGCGGCTGGAAACCTTCCTCGATCTGGCCGGCAGAAAAATGCCGACGCGCTACGTCGCGAGCCAAAGCCGTCTGCGGCGCGTGATTGATGACTGGAGGAAAGCCATGTTGGTAGTCCACATCGGCCCGCGCACCATAGCTTTCGGCCTGCGCCTTTGCCAATGCAACCAGCCGGGTCTCCAATCCATCACGAACGCTTGGCGTGAAAGCACGCGCCGTGAGTTTCAATTCCACGCTTTCAGGAATGACGTTGGACGCAGTCCCGCCATGGATGGAACCGACTGTCAGAACAGCCATCTCCCGCGGGTCCACATTGCGCGAGACGATGCTCTGGAGTGAGGTGATAAAACCGGCCGATACCAGCACCGGATCGATCGTCTGATGCGGTTCGGCGCCATGTCCACCCTTGCCGGTGATACGAACCGTCGCCTTATCGACGGAGGCCATAGCTGGCCCTTCCACGAAGCCGAAATGTCCGGCTCTGACGCCCGGCCAATTGTGCAGGCCAAAAACCGCATCGACCGGAAAGCGCTCGAACAACCCATCGCTAATCATGCTTCGCGCGCCTGCACCAATTTCCTCGGCAGGTTGGAAGATCAGCGTGAGGGTGCCGGAAAAGCCGGAGCTTTCGGCAAGATATCGCGCCGCCGTCAAAAGGATCGTCGTGTGTCCATCGTGGCCGCAGGCATGCATGACGCCGTGGTGTTCACTGGCATAGGCAAGGCCGGTTTCCTCAACGATGGGAAGGGCATCGATATCGGCGCGGATGCCAATGCGCCTGTCACCATTGCCACGTTTGAGGGTGGCGACCACACCATGCCCGCCAACGCCTTCCGTGACCTCGTACCCGTAGGACAGCAGGTAGCGTGCAATGAGCCCCGATGTGCGCTTTTCTTTCAGCGACAATTCGGGATACCGATGGAGATCGCGGCGGACAGCAATGCTTTCCTCGATGAAGGCAAAGATTCCCCGTTCGGCGTCATCACTATGACGCACGCCGTCGATGTGGATATTCATTGTTTTTGGCCTCCTGCGCCGTGAAGACGTCACCGCGCATGTTTTATGTTCAGTCGAAGCGGAAACTATGCCGCATCAGGCAATGGCTCTGCCCGTTTCAATGGGATCACCCGCATAGACACTTTCCTTGTAGGGCAACGCGAGGTGGTCTCGCAGCGTCCGCCCTTCGAGATCGGGCTCGAAATATCCGCGCTGCTTTAGCACGGGAAGAACGAGCCGGATAAAATCGTCCAGCCCTTCGGCAACGACCGGGAATCCAAGAATGAAGCCGTCCGCGGCGTCATGTTCCACCCAACGGATAATCTCATCAGCGACCTTGTCCGGCGTCCCGATGAAACCTTCACGCGGGGTCGCAGCATCGAGCGCGGCCTCTCGCAGAGTCTGTTTCTTCTCCTTCGCACGCTGCTTGATCCGGTCCGTCGTGGAACGGAAGCTATTCTTGCCGATATCGCCCAGTTCGGGGAACGGCTCATCGAGCGGATAGACGCTGAAATCATGGTGATCGAAAAACCGGCCGAGATAGGCAAGCGCATCATCGATGGTGATGAGATTGCGGATGATGTCGAATTTCTCTTCCGCCTCTTCGCGCGTTTCTCCGACAATAGGCCCGATGCCGGGGAAAATCTTTACGTCGGAGGCGGCGCGCCCCTGGGCAACCGCGCTCTGCTTCACGCGCTTGAGGAAGGTCTGGTTTTCCGCAAGGGAAACGGAATTCGTGAACACGGCATCGGCATGTTTGCCTGCAAGCCCGATACCGGCCTCGGAGGAACCAGCCTGGAAGATCACCGGCTGCCCCTGCGCGGAGCGCTGGATGTTGAGCGGTCCCTCCACGGAGAAGAATCGGCCCTTGTGAGCGAGCGTATGCAGCTTCGTCCTGTCGAAGAATTGGCCGCTCTCGCGATTGCGCACGAAGGCATCGTCATCCCAACTGTCCCACAGCCCTTTGACAACCTGGAGATATTCGTCGGCAATCTCGTAGCGCAACGCATGTTCGGGATGCGTTCGGCTGTAATTCCTGGCTGTTCCTTCAAGCGGTGTCGTCACAGCATTCCAGCCCGCCCTGCCCCCGCTGATCTGATCGAGCGAGGCGAACTGACGCGCGACTGTAAAGGGGTCGCTGTAGGAAGTGGACACCGTACCCGCCAATCCGATCCTAGATGTAACGGCGGCAAGTGCCGACAGGATGGTCAGGGGCTCGAAGCGGTTGAGGAAGTGGGGGATGGACTTTTCATTGATGTAAAGCCCATCCGCGACGAAAGCGAAAGCAAAGCCTGCCGCTTCAGCCTTGAGGATCGTCGATGTGAAGAACTCAAGATTGATGCTGGCATCCACCGGGCTCTTCGGGTGGCGCCATGCATTCATATGCCCGCCAGCGCCATGCAGCATGATGCCGAAATTGATTTTCTTTCTTGTCATCTTTCTGGACTCCCTTATTCGTCAGGCCGCAGCCGAAAGGCGATGCCTCGCCAGCAGCTCTATTGAAGACAGTCTTTGATCCGGGCCGACATGCGGTGGCTCTAGGATGAATTCCTCTACGCCGTGATCATTCGCCAACCTACGCAGCGCCGTGTGAATGTCTTCTGCCGTGCCATGCAACACATTCGGCTTGCGCTCTTCGATGCGATAATTCGTGTCGCCCGCCTGTCGGGCGAACTCCTCGGCCTGCTCGCGCCTGCCGAGATTGAAGGCCTTGCCGTTGCTGAGGAACACCCGGAAAATGCGCTGCTCGGCAACCAAGGCTGCCGCTTGCGAGGGGTCATTCGCCGCGAAGGCGGAAAGCGCGAGAATAGCCGCTTTGCCACCGCTTTCGGTGCGGAACGTATCGAGGCTGTTGCGCAGCACCTCGGGATCGCCGTTCAAATGCCCGGCGAAAACGAAGTTCCAGCCCCTCGATGCAGCGAGCTTGGCGCTTTCAGGGCTTGCACCCAGCAGAAATTTTTCCGCTTTCACCGGAGGAACGGGCGTCGCCTCCAGGCCCGCCTGCGGATGCGCCGCCGGTGCTGCGCCGGTGAGAAAGATATCCAGCTCTTCGAATGCGGTCTCGAAATCGGGTTTGAGAGCAGGATCATAGGCCTGCTGCAACGCAGAGGTTGCGAGTGGTAACCCGCCCGGCGTCTTCCCCACACCTATATCCACGCGGCCCGGCGCCAGCGAAGACAGGACATTGAAAACTTCAGCGACCTTATAAGGACTATAGTGCTGTAGCATCACCCCGCCGGAGCCGACCCGGATCCGCGATGTCTTCGCCAATATCCACGCCACCAGCGCTTCCGGAGCAGAACCCGCAACATCGCGCGAATTATGGTGCTCGGCCACCCAAAACCGTTTGTAACCCAGCTCTTCCGCCCGTTTGGCGAGATTGAGGGTATCGCGAAATGCACGGTCCGCGTTTTCACCTGAGACGAGAGGACTTTTGTCCAGCAGACTAAGACTATACATGGTCATCCCTTGAACTGAATGACGATACAATCTAGAAATTTTATAGACTAATAAAGCCTCTTCGTTCTACGTCCTGACGAGCTTGGAGAATATCTTACTGCACTTTGGCCGTATGTTGAGATGCCCGCTAAGCGAGACCTACCGGCTGAGATGCGCTACCGTAAGCAGCAACTTCGTCCTCCATACGGCAGAATTGTAGGAACGCGGCACCAATCGCGCCGCCGTGTCAAAGCGACCTGACCTGGGGGCGACGTCGGCGGGTAAAGAGCGCTCGCCCCGTCGTTTTTTCCCGGGTCCGCACGATGATGCAGCCACAGCGGGGCATCGATTTACAAGACGAAGTGGACGCTCAGGCGATCGTATTAGCGCCCGCGCTAACATCCTGACGTCAAGCCTGCACTCAGCGCTGATTTACAGGCAAATCCGGACATCAGAATCCAACCGCTGCACACGCCGCAAACCGGCAAAATTTTTCCACGCAAGCCGCTCCGATCAGAAAAACAAACGGCTCGCTCGTCGCGCCGCGTCGTTAGGATCAAGATCTGGATCAAGGACAACCCCGGTTGGAGATACATTAATGTTTGCTGCCACACGACGCGTCATCGGAGCGGGCATCGCCATGCTCGTCATGCTTTCGCTGTCACCTGCTTCTGCTGAAGATCTGAAGGAACTCAGGATCGGTTTCCAGAAGACCAATCTTCCAGTCATAGCCCAACAGCAGAAGGTCATCGAGAAGGCGCTCGAGCCGAAGGGAACGACTGTTAAGTGGGTGGAATTCACCGCAGGGCCGCCCATCATCGAAGCACTCAATGTGGGTTCCATTGACTTGGGTTGGACTGGCGACGCTCCCCCGATCTTCGGGCAAGCGGCAGGCTCTGCGATTTCCTATGTTGCCGCGCTTCCTTCCAACGGCGCGGGCGAGGCAATCTTCGTGAAGCCGCAGTCGGACATCAAAACGGTTGCCGATCTGAAAGGCAAAAAGGTTGGGGTCGGTAAGGGAACCAGCGCACACAACCTTTTGGTTGCAGCACTCGAAAAGGCGGGCGTCGCGTTTTCGGATATCACACCAGTCTATCTTAGCCCGCCGGACGCGGCAGCCGCCTTTGCGAGCGACAAGATCGATGCATGGGCGGTCTGGGACCCCTTCTTCGCGATCGCCGAAACGCGATACAAGCCACGCGTATTGACCACCTCTGCCGAAACCCTGCAGGTCAAGACCTACTTCTTGGCGAACAGCAAGTTCGCAATCGCCCATCCAGACGTGGTCACGACAACAATCGATGCCCTGAAAGTCGCAGCAACATGGGCTGCTGCCAATCGCGATAAAGTGGCAGAGGCACTGCATGACGTGACCAATGTACCTCTTGAGGCGCAAACACTGGCTGCTAACCGTGCCGAATTCGGTATTGGCCCTATTACGCCAGAGATCGTTAAAAGCCAGCAGGAAACTGCAGACCGGTTCTTCAAGATTGGCCTGATTCCCAAACAAATCAATGTGGCTGACGCGATCTGGAAGGCACCAGGTACCAATTAAGGTTTTCCAATCGATCTCTCCTAGAGTTGATCGGCGCGCTGACCGTGGCGCGCCGGTATCCATTCAATATGACCGTCTGGCTGCAGGCTAGGCGTTGGACATCAGAGAAGCAGTTTTAATGGTTCGCATAGATCGCTTTGTCATAGAAAAGATATCGGGCTGGATATTGCCCGCCCTCTTGATCATTCTGTGGGAGATTGCGAGCCGCCTCGGCTGGATTTCCCCGAATACGATGGCCCCCCCCCTCCGCGGTTGCAGAGGCTTTCTGGCGGCTGCTGCTGTCCGGCGAACTGCTGCACAATATCGCCATCAGCACGGCGCGTGCTCTGTCCGGCTTTGTCATCGGCGGGACGATCGGCCTTGTTTTCGGCCTGATGAACGGTTTGTCGGCCTTGTCGCGCAATCTCACCGACACGACGCTGCAGATGATCCGCAACATTCCACATCTGGCACTGATCCCGCTGGTCATCCTCTGGTTCGGTATCGATGAGGAAGCCAAACTGTTCCTAGTGGCGCTCGGCGTTTTCTTCCCGATCTACGTGAACACAGTGCTGGGCATACAGACCGTCGACCGTCAACTCGTTGAAATGGGACGCACTTACGGCATGACGCCTTGGACGCTTTTTTTCCAAGTTATTCTTCCCGGTGCCCTGCCTTCGATGTTCGTGGGGTTGCGTTACGCGCTTGGAATTATGTGGCTGACGCTTATTGTTGCCGAGACCATTGCTGCCTCTTCCGGCCTCGGCTACATGGCGATGCAAGCCCGAGAGTTCCTGCTGATCGATGTCGTCTTATTGTCGATTATCATCTACGCGCTACTCGGAAAACTTGCCGACTCACTTGCGCGCCTGCTCGAACGGCTGACCCTGAAATGGCACCCTGCCTTTCAACCCGCTTGACGCCTCCAGATCGATGGGAACCTTAAAAACAATGTCCGTAGTCAACATCCCAAGTGTGTCAAAAGCGTCTTTTGCCGAACCCGCAGGCCCGGAGCCGGTGCGGCTACCAATTGCAGTGTCGTTTCGAGGCGTCACCCGCGACTTCGGCAACAAGCAGGTCTTGAAGGGCATCGACCTCGACATTCCCGCTGGCCAGTTCCTAGCTGTGATCGGCAAAAGCGGCTGCGGTAAGAGTACCCTGCTTCGCCTATTGGCAGGTCTCGACAAACCGACGTCCGGATCGGTGACAGTGACCTCACCAGATGGTAGCGGGCGCACCCGGATCATGTTTCAGGAGCCTCGTTTGTTACCCTGGGCAAGGGTAGCCAAAAATGTGGGCGTTGGCTTGACCGGCATATCGAAGGGCTCCGAGGTCCGAGAGCGATCGCTTTCGATCCTGCGCGATGTCGGCCTTGAGGATCGCGCAGACGAATGGCCATCTGTTCTTTCGGGAGGACAAAGGCAGCGCGTCGCGCTCGCCCGCGCACTTGTCGCCCGGCCGCAGGTTCTGGCACTCGACGAGCCACTTGGAGCGCTCGACGCGCTGACCCGGATCGAGATGCAGCGGCTATTGGAGGATATTTGGCAGCAGCAGAAATTTACGGCCGTGCTCGTTACCCATGACGTTACCGAAGCCGTGGCGCTGGCCGACCGGATTATCGTTATCGATGCCGGCCGGATCACGCTCGATGTCGAGGTCCCCTTCGCGCGCCCACGTCGTCACGGCGCGCCTGAACTCGCCGCGCTCGAGGGTAAGATATTGAACGCGTTGTTCACATGATCGATGGTGAGATCGGGGAGCAAGCCAAGGTTACTGTTCCGTAGCGGTCCACCTAAACCTGCTGCCATAGTGATTGTCCGGCAATCTGTTACCAGCGTCAAACAACCGACTTCTCAGTGTGCCGTCTGAGTAAGCCGTCTTGTATGCGCCGCGCTCCTGCAATTCCGGCACGACGATGTCAATAAAATCGACATAGCTTTCAGGTACAACGGTTCGTGTCAGGTTGAAGCCGTCTATTTCGCCATCGTCTAGCCAGGAAATCAATTCCTCTGCAACATGGGCGCCATCGCCAACAATCACAGGGTAACGCCCGCCTATCGCCAACTCCTTGAGCAATTGACGCTTGGTCCAGCCTCTTTGCTGAGCCAATTTTGTAACGGACTGAATTGCGTTGCCGGCCGCATACTCAATAGTCTCGTCCAGTTGATAACGAGAGAAATCGATACCGCTGCCAGCGGAGAAATGTGCCAATCCTGCCTCGGGGTTGGCGTGGTCCAGGTAATCCTCCAGCTTCGCTTTTGCCTCTGAGATGGTTCGTCCAGGCACAACCGTTATGCCCACGAATATCTTGATGTCCTCTGGACGCCTCCCGGCTGCGACGGCCTCGGCGCGCAGGGTGCGGGACGTCTTGGCAGCAGCGGCCTTATCGGTGGCGTTGATGAAAATGCATTCGGCATGGCGACCCGCAAACTGTCGGCCGCGCCCGGAGGTACCCGCCTGGTAGAGGACAGGCGTACGTTGCGCCGAGGGCTCCGACAGATGATATCCTTCGCTCTGGTAATAGGGGCCTTGATGATAGATTTTGCGCACGCGACCCGGCTCGGTAAATACGCGGCGCGCCTTGTCGACAACCACGGCATCATCCGACCAACTTCCCTCCCATAGCTTATAGAGCACATCGAGATAGTCGTCGGCGCGGTCATAGCGGTTGTCGTGCTCGCTCATTCCAGTCTGACCAAGTGCGCGGGCGGCGCTGTCGAGATATCCAGTCACGATGTTCCAGCCAACACGGCCTTCAGTCAGGTGGTCGAGCGTTGAGATGCGGCGCGCAAAAGTATAAGGCGCCTCCACGCTAGTGTTGACGGTAATACCGAAACCGAGATGCTGCGTGGCCGCCGCCATGGCAGACACCAGCAAGGTGGGATCATTGACGGGAAGCTGCACCGACTCCTTTAAAGTGAGATCGACCGAAGATTGATAAATATCGTAAACTCCAACGATATCCGCCAGAAACAGGCCGTCGAACAGACCGCGCTCCAGGGTCTTCGCCAGATCCGTCCAGTAGGATAGCCGCTTGTACTCGTGCGACCGATCACGCGGATGCGTCCACAGACCGTGATTGATGTGGCCGACACAGTTCATGCTAAAGGCGTTGAGGAGTATCTTCTTACGAGGCGGCATGACTTTCCCAGGAGTTGAAGCGTTTCCAGCGGGCAATCGATTTTCCAATTGGAATTGCGAAAATAGAGATTTAGAGAGACGTCGTCGGGTTCATGTTACTGGACGCATCAATGACAACGCGGCCAGGACTAAACTAGATCGCGCCGTGGCGAGGCGGCAGGCGGCCATTCAGTATGTATTGGCCAATCGCTTGGTACTTCCAGCGCACAGGATCATGGAGCGTGTGCGTGCGGACATTCCTCCAGTATCGGTCGAAATTGTCTTCCATCGTCGTTGATGATGTGCCGGAGAGTTCAAACAGCTTGTTGCATGCAAGCAGACCTGCCTTGGTGGACAAGATCTTCGCCTGTGCAACGGCGACGGACGCTGCGGCAACCGTGTCCTGTGTCGGATTGGCCATGGCCTCATCCACGACATGCCCCGCCTTCCGCAACAATGCATCCGCAGCGCGAAGCTTTACGCGGACTTGCCCTATCTCGCTAAGGGTCAAAGGGTCTTCGGCAGCACTTTCAACTTTGGCGTCGATCCAGGGTCGAGCTCTGCTGCGGACGAAAGCCAGCATCTCCCCATAGGCGCCCTCGCCAATTCCAAGATCGATTGCCGCATGGATGATCTGTGCCAGCGGGCCGATTGTCGTTGGCACTTCAAAAGAAGCCTGAAACGGTATGACCCATTCTGGCTCGACTGCAACGTCATCAAACCGCACGGTGCCACTGCCCGTGACCCGCTGGCCGAAGCCATCCCAATCGTCCAGAACGGTGACGCCCTGTGCGGTCCGTGGGATGAAGACGATATAGGTTCTGACCTCTTCACCTTCTTCTGCCGATACCAGCGTCGGAATCCAATGTGCATAGATTGCGCCGGTGCAATAGGACTTCGTGCCGTTCACACGCCATTGCTCACCCTTGTTTCGCGAGAGCTGCGTGCGGCGCTTGAAATCCTTATGACCAGTTTCCGCCAAAGCATTGCCGGTACGTTCACCAGCCAGAACACGGTCATAGAAATACCGTTTCTGAGCCTCACTTCCGCCGACCCGAAGGACTTCGAGCGAGTAATAATGGTTTTGCGGGATCTGAGAAAGCGACCCGTCAGCAGCGGCGATTATGGCGGTGACCCGCGCAAGCGTGCCCGCTGACACCCCGGCTCCGCCATATTCCTTGGGGACGGTTATTCCCCAGAGACCAGTCGCAACGAAATCATCCAGTTCCTTCCATGGAAGGCGTCGCTCCGCATCACGGGCAGAAGCATCGGCTCGAACCCGATTTGCGAAATTCTGTGCCACCTCAAGCGCCTCTGCATCGGATGTAATAAGATGCGGCCTCAGACTGGGTGCAGGTGCAGGTATTGCAACGCGCGGATCGGTCATATCTCAGTTCCACTGGTGGCGTGCTGGTAATGCACCATTCAACTCGTAATTACCAATGAGATGGTACTTCCATCTGACAGGGTCGTGCAGCGTGTGCACGCGGGCGTTCCGCCAATGGCGATCAAGGTTGTGACCGGCACGCGTGGCGGCGGACCCCGCAAGATCGAAAAGCTTCTCGCTGGCCTCGAGGGCAATCTCCGTCGTCAGGATCTTCGCCTCCGCCACTGCCACGGAGGCACGAGCGCTACTTTCAGCGGTTACCGGTTCCTTGGCAACGGCATCCAGCAAACGTCCCGCTTCATAGAGGATCTCCTGTGCCGCATTCAGGTTGGTGAAGAGGCTGCCTACCTCGTGAACGATGGTCGGATCATCCACTGCTCGCTCTACGCCAGAGTCCACCCAGGGACGGGCTTTTTCGCGCACGAAATCGAGCGTATCCCTGAGTGCTGCTGAGGCAATGCCCGCATCGATTGCCGCTTGAATAATCTGAGAGACTGGTCCTGCGAGGCCCGGCTTATCCAGGAAAGCGTGGACGGGAAAGACGAATAGCGGATCGACCGCCACCTTGTCGAAGATCACCGTTCCGCTCGCAGTCGTTCTCTGACCGAAAGAATTCCAATCGTCTATCACCGTCACGCCTGGCTCATCGCTTCGCACCCAGACCTGAACTGCCCGGCCCTCATGATCCAATGCCCGAGTGGGAATGTAATGGGCGAAAATGGCGCCAGTCGAATAAAAACGCTCACCACTCAGCAGCAGACGCTCGCGACACTGCTCAAGCCGCGTGGTTGCGATGTTGACACGTTTGGTCTTCCGCTCCGGCCCGGCGTTGCCGATACGATAACCGGCCAGAACGTCGGCATAAACACGCGCCTTTTGCTCTTCGGTACCGATATCGTGAACCAGTGCAAGCACGCCAAAATGATTTTGCGGAATTTGTCCAAGAGCTGGATCCGCACTGCACAGAATTTCGAATACCTTGCTTAAGGTTTCGAAACTCGCGCCCGTTCCGCCATAAGCACGCGGAACGGTGATCGCTCCAAGACCGCTCTCCGTATAAGCCTCGATCTCTTCCCACGGCAACCGCCGCTCTCTGTCCCTTTCCGAAGCGCCCGGATGGAAGCTTTCGGCGAGTGCATAGGCTATCTCGATGGCCTCCTTATCATCGCGAATTCGGTGTACCGGTTTTGGAGGCCGTGGCCGCCGTGACGCCTCGGGATCACCGATCGCGCCAATATCGTATTTATGAGGCAATGTTGTACTCCTGCCTGCCTTGCCAACTCGCCTGATCAACGGGCGCGTAAACGCCGCACGGTTACATCGCCGACGAACTGGACGACGCACACAGTGGCGATCAGCACCACGATCACCGCCAGCATGACGGTGGTGTCAAAGCGTTGGTAACCGTAGCGGATCGCCATATCGCCGAGCCCTCCGGCGCCGACTGCTCCAGCCATGGCCGAAGCGCCGATCATGGACACCACCGTTATGGTAAAGCCGCCTACCAACCCCGGCAATGCTTCCGGGAGCAGCACATGCCGGATGATGTGCCAACGCCGGCAACCTATTGCCTGAGCCGCCTCGATCAATCCATGTTCCACTTCACGCAAGCTGACTTCCGCGATCCGAGCGAAGAAAGGCGTTGCGCTGATCGATAAGGGTACGATGGCAGCCCACACGCCGATCGTGGTTCCCGTCACCAGACGCGTGAAGGGCAAAAGCGCCACCAGAAGCACGATGAAGGGCGTTGCGCGGAAGCCGTTGATGACGGCTCCAAGCACACGGTTCGCGCGGGGCGCATTGATAAGCCCACCGGGAGAGGACAGCACCAGAAAAACCGCAAGCGGAATGCCGACGAGAAGCGCGACGAGCGCAGAGACCCCCACCATCGTCAGCGTATCGAGGAAAGCCTGCCAGAGGCGGTTAAACATCTGCGGTGTCATAACCAATGATCCTTGCTGCGTGGGCCAGATCGGGACTCTTGATCAAATGCTCCAAGTCTGCGCGGGCGGGAGATGCCACGACCAGGCGACCGCTGACATGGCCCTGAATTCGGTCGAGATTACTCTGGATGATGTGTGTCCCCTCTCCGAGAACACGCAACAGACGACTGAGGTCGGGCTGCAAGCCGTCGGTCCCCTTGTAGGTAAACTCGATCAGCGCTGTTGCGCGCTGACCGCTCCAAGAGGAGGCCAGCCGTTCCGTCACCTCTTCGGGCAGACCGCGATCAAGCGGTTTCAAAAGCGCAAGCGTCGCTTCATGGCAGGGATTGCCGAAAACCTGCCACACTGGCCCTGTTTCGGCGATCTCCCCCGCCTCAAGCACAAGCACGTGGTCACAGATTTCCCGGATGACGCTCATCTCATGGGTAATAAGAACGATCGTGAGACCGAGACGACGGTTTATGTCCTTCAGCAAGGACAGGATAGAGAGCGTCGTTTCAGGGTCAAGGGCGGAGGTCGCCTCATCACAGAGCAGGATTTCCGGCCGGCTGACGAGTGCGCGAGCGATACCGACACGTTGCTTCTGCCCGCCGGACAGGCGAGATGGAAAGGTATTTTCCTTCCCTTCCAATCCCACAAGCTTCAGGACTTCCGCAACACGCTCTCGCACCTCCTGGGCTGGCACACCGGCAACGACTAACGGTAGCGCGACATTGCCAAAGACTGTCTTGGCCGACAGCAGATTAAAGTGCTGAAAAATCATGCCGATGCGGCGGCGCAGCGCCACAAGCTGATCTTCGTCGAAGGTGGAGATGTCCTCGCCATCGACAAGCACCTGTCCCCCGCTCGGTCTCTCAAGCCGGTTGATCAAACGCAGCAGGCTGGACTTACCTGCACCGGAGCGCCCTATGATACCGAAGACGGAACCTGCGGGCACATCAACGCTAATATCGCTGAGTGCCCTTACCGCGCCTGCGGAAGAGATGTAAGTTTTTTGAACCGCATCAAAGCGGATCGAGCCCACCGTACCCGGCAATGGCTTCGATACGCGTGACGGGGCTAAATCCTCAGATGGGCGCGCCGTCGCCGTAGCTCGGAGCGCAACATCATTGAAGGCATCGAAATGAGCCACACTCATTTTTCCCACGCGATCGTATAAAGCTTAGGATTATGAGCGAAGCCGTTATCGATCGCCTCTCGGACGGCCTTGGAGTTCTGATACAATTCCACCACCTTCTTCAGGGCTGGATTGTCCGCCTTGGCTTTGTTTGCAGCAAAAATAATGGCGAACTGCTTATCGTCGACACCGGAAAAGATCAGCGCAGAGCCGGGATCGAATGTCTTGGCGGCAATGATGAAGTGAGGATATCCAAGCGCCAGATCTACGTCGGCCGTGATGCGCGCAAGCTGAGGACCCTCAACTTCCTTGAACGTGACATTCTTCGGGTTTTCGACGATATCATCAAGCGTGCCGAGAAAGCCGACGCCGTCTTTCAGCTTGATCAGCCCACCCTTCTGGAGGAGCAGCAGTCCGCGCCCCTGATTGACCGGGTCATTGGCAATCGCGACCGTCGCCCCCTCAGGAACGCTGGCGAAATCCTTGTGTTTAAGTGAGTAGATTCCGATATTTGCCAGCGTACCGACGCCGATAGGCGTTATGTCATACCCCTTTTGTTTTATAGCATTCGTCAGAAAGGGGATATGCTGAAAGTAGTTCAGATCCAGATCCCCCGCTTGAAGCGCCTCATTAGGCGTCGTCCAGTCGCTGAACTCAATGACCTGAAGATCGATGCCAGCAGCCTTAGCCTCCGGCACAAGTGCGGCTACAGAGTCACCGTAAACGCCGGGAACGACTCCGATCTTTACAGTTTCGGCAAAGGCGGACCCGGTGAATGCAAGCATCAAGCCGAGAAGAAAAGCAGTTAATTTCATGGAAGCCCCTTCAAAATTTATTTGTATAGAAAATTAGTAGATTTAATTCGTTTTGGGAGAAAGGAACCGCTTTTTCTTCACGCCTTGGAGAAAAAACGTTTCAAAAAATCGTAAGCCGACACAGCAGAATTGATCGTGTGGAATAAAGGAGCGGCAGGCTGAATTGCTCTATTGCGCACCAACGGGAAAAATTCTGAGCGAAACGAGGTCATCCTGAGAGGCTTACCCGACAGACATTGTGAAGCTCTTCGCGGAATCAACACACAAAGGTCGTGAGGTGATGACAGGTTTCACGCTACCTGCTCGGTCTTTGTCGAGACGAGGCGTTCGGAATGATCCAGCGCAAAGGATGTGGGCCTGATGAGGCGCTCGAAAAGCGCATAGCCTTGCGGCCATCGCCCGAAACCGCTGGCGATATTGAGATGGCCGACGGCACCCAGATTGACGAGTTCGCTGCCCCAGAGCCCAGCAGTCCCTGCCACCTCCTCCGCATCCATGTAAGGGTCGGTCGTGCTGCCGACAACGAGGCTCGAAAAGGGAAGCGTCGAAGCCGGAAAACTGCCAAAGCGGACGATGCATGGATGCAGCGCCTCTACCTTCTCCAGCGAGGCCGGTGCAACGAGAAGAGCTGCCTTGATCCTGGTCGCCAGCGGCCGGCTGGCCATGTTCGCGATCAGCAGGCAGCCGAGACTGTGTGCCACCACATAAGCTTCCTCCACACCGGCCAGCGCGGTCTCAAACCGCGTCAGCCAGTCTTCCAGCACCGGGCACTGCCAATCATCCTGATCGACCAGCTTCGCGGTAGGATCATCCCGAAGCCAATGGTCCTGCCAATGACCGGGAGGTGAGCCATTCAGTCCTGGAACAATCAAGGTCGTACACATGTGATATCCATGAGTGCGGACTCCGCTGTCTCGGAGGATGTGCGACGGAACGTTTGGTGTTTTACGATTTCAGGTGTCAGCCCTGAGACGCGGCCGCCACCTTCGGATGCTCAGGCGCAGGAGCGGAAGCCGTCTTCACATTGCCACCATGCCCGCCGCCGCCGAAGACCTGATGCTCTCCGAAGGAAGAACGGATATGTCCTCTTGGACCGGGCAGGCCGATTTCGGGGAAAAGCAGTTCGGAGACGCGATAAGCTTCTTCCAGATGTGGGTAACCCGAGGCGATGACGGTGTCGATGCCGATGTCCTGATACTCTCGCAGCCGCGCCGCGACTATCTGCGGTGAACCGACGAGCGCCGTGCCGGCACCCGAGCGGACGAGACCTATACCGGCCCAGAGGTTCGGAGAAACCTCAAGCCTGTCACGCCGCCCCTGATGAAGAGCAACCATGCGGGCCTGACCGACCGAGTCCGAATTCTTGGCGAAGACCTCCTGCGCAGCGGCAATCGTCTCGTCTGACAGTTTGGAGATCAGCCTGTCGGCCGCAGCCCAGGCCTCCTCATCCGTCTCCCGTACGATGAAGTGCAACCGGATACCGAAGGTGACCTTCTTCCCATGCGCCTCGGCAGCTTTCCGCACCTTGGCGATCTTTTCCGCGACCTGCTGCGGCGGCTCGCCCCAGGTCAGGTACTTGTCGGTGATCCCTGCGGAAAAATCGATCGCGGCATCCGAGGAGCCGCCGAAATAGATCGGCGGATGGGGTTGCTGAACCGGCGGCAGACCGAGGCGCGCATCGATGGCCTTGATATAGCGGCCATCGAGATGAGCGTGGCCGGTGGCTATCAGCGAGTTGAAGACCTGGAAGAACTCATCCGCGTGATCGTACCGCTCGTCATGGGGCAGGAATATCCCATCACCCGCAAGTTCCTGAGCGCTCCCGCCCACAACGATGTTGAGAAGCAGGCGACCGTTCGAAACGCGGTCGAGCGTGGAGGCCAGTCGTGCGTAATAGGCGGGAGACGCGACACCGGGCCGGATCGCCACAAGAAACTTCAATCTCTCGGTATGCGCCGCAAGATCGGCAGCCAGAATAAAAGACTCCTCACAGGCCACACCCGTCGGGATCAATACACCGGAATAGCCGAGACGATCCGCAGCCTTGGCGATCTCACGAAAATAACCGGGGTCGGAAGGCCTGCTCAGCTCATCGGAGCCGAGATAGGCCCCATCTCCGGAGCTTGGAATAAACCAGAGAAAATCGAGAGGCTTATCAACTGTCATAATCATATCCTATGGGCGCATCGAGTAGATGCCGATCTTATAAAAGTCTGCCAAATTGATAAGAAATCCCGTTCCAACACGAGCACCAACAGCGGAACAAATCTCTCTTAAAGCGCCGATCATCAGCCTGCGGCCACGTAATCTGCACGAGGCGAGATTTCGTCCTTTTGAATCAGATCACCCACACCGCTCGCGACGAAGATCGCATGTTCCGTCACCTGGGGCAGCCCCATCAACTCTCCAAACGTCCCGCGCGCGAGGGGACCGGCAATGAAGAGCGAACTCGTGCTCTCGCCTGAAATCGATACTGGATGAGATTGAGCATCGACCAGGATACCGAGTCCGGTCGGGCAAGCCTGCAAGACGCCGGCGTCTTCAAGTTGCTGAAGCATTGTCTGACTTTGAAGAATGCCGCCATGGGCCGGGCCCGTGGTGACGACGATAGCATCGACATCGAGCGCTTCAATATTTCTGCTGCGTTGAGGCCGCAGCATAACCCGGTAGCCTGCGGCGCTTTTCGTAACGGAAGAAAGCGAGGCGGCACGCACATCCATCTGGCCGCTTGAGATCGCCTCCTCCACAGCGGCTTCGACCTGCGGCGCGATCCGAAAGCGATGGACATCCCAGAACGGCCGCAGGTGTCGGGCGATGCGTCTGCGCGTGGCAACCGGCAGGTTTTTCCAGATGTCCTGCCCCTGCCCTCTGAGCGCGTCGACAACGCTGTGCCAGGTCATACCCAGATCCTCCGCCTCCTGTAGACGTTGGCGAACGGCATGAAGCAGCGCGCTGGCTGACTGGAATGGCTCCGCCAGGAAATCACCGAAAGGCTCCTGCCCCGCTGGCCCGTGGCCACGCGATCTCAGCCCTCTGCGAGAAACAGCGGTGATGTGGCCTGTATGCCGACGTCTTTTGAGAGAGGCAACGACATCTGCAGCGGTCAGCCCATTTCCAACGATGAGAACGCGATCCGCCGGATCGATCGCGTTTGCCGCTTCAGCCACCGTGAAATCCCCAATCAATTTCGGATCTTTCTCGAAAGGCTGAAGCACCCGAGGCAAAGAAGGTGGCGGATGGCTGACGGCCAGCACGACAATGTCGGCCAGCAGCACGTTTCCATCGGCCCCGATCATTTCGTAACCGCCTGCTCTTTGCGATATCGAGACCACTTTTGTCCGCCAGTGTCCGATACGCCCGCTCTTCAAAAACGGTTGAATACGTGCCGAAACATAATCACCGAAGACGGACCGCCGGGGATAGGGGGAACCATCGTGAGCGATCAGCTCATCATCGTTATGGGATGGCAGACCTCTCAGATAATTCTCGAAATCATCTGGTATATCGGGAAATAGGGTCATTCGCGCCGCAGGGACATTGACCCTGTGCGCTGGATCGATCGCGCTATAGGCCAGACCGCGCCCCAATTCAGATCGCGGCTCAACGATTACGACGGATGCATCGGCGGGAATGTCTTTGCCCCCCACAAGATGCACCGCCACGGCAGCACCCGTAAAGCCACCGCCAACAATTGCCATGCTCACATGACCAGACGATGCTGTAGAAAAAGACCTCATGGTTTTTACGTCTTTCCCGAAGCAATTGGGGTACACACGGGTTACCTCCGTCGCTCGCACTCTCTTTGTCGACGCATTTTCGGACGCAAAAACCGGTGATACCGCTAATGCTGAAGACGGATCATTGCCTAAATAACGGGGTAGCAGGCAAGACCCCAGAAGGCAATTTCGGCTTCTTGCTCACGATCCCGATCGTCACTCTGATCGAGGCTTTCGATAGGAGGCAGCGGCGTTTCAAAAGGATCGAATTCCGCCTTACGGTCGTTTACTCGGAATATCCTGAATGTATCGAGCGAAAACAGATTGAAACCGATAGACATTTCACGTTCTCCTTCTACTGAGACGTATAGTTTCGCCAGCTAAGACGCTCGGGTCAACATTCTCTACAAGATCACTATTCTATTTTTGGCCCATTTCTGACAAAGCTCTTCGCTTTCCCGCCTGTCGCTTGGAAACGGACCAAACAGCGCTCTGAGGTGCGGACGGTTTGAGTTGCACTCAAGCAGCATCCGCTGGCCTGTCATGACGTGCACCCGCACTTAAGGAGCGCTCCAGCAGCTCCGACAGCTGGCGTTTCAGCGTGGTGACGGCGGTTGAGTTTCGATCCCGTTTGCGCGGGAGATCGACATTGACCGTTTCGAATATTCGTCCGGGCGATGGCTGCATCACGACGATCCTGTCGGCCAGCACCACGGCCTCCTCGATATCATGCGTGACAAGCAACATGGTCGTTCGCTGTTCCAGCCATAGATCGGAGAGATGATCTTGCAGCGCTGTCCTCGTCATCGCATCAAGCGCTGAAAACGGTTCGTCCAGCAACAGAACCGCAGGCTCGACCACCAGCGCCCGAGCCAGCGAGACGCGCTGTGCCTGACCGCCAGAAAGCTCGCGCACCCACCGGTCTCCATAGGTTGACAGACCCATACGGTCCAACGCCTGCAAAACACGAAGGTGACGATCTTCGCGAGAGAGGTGCGTCAGCCCGAAGCCGATATTGTCCGCAACACTCAACCACGGAAAGAGCCTTGGTTCCTGGAAAACAAGATTTACCCGTTCATCGGGTTCGGTAAGCGTCTTATCCTGGAGGATGATGCGGCCGCGCGTCGCGCTCTCAAGACCCGACACAAGCCGCAGCAGCGTGCTTTTGCCACATCCAGAGCCACCAATGATGGCGACCACTTCTCCCGGTTTGATCTCAAGACTGAAGCCGCTGATCGCTTGCGTGCCATTGGGATAGGTCTTCGATAGTGCATCTATGATCAGCATCTTATCTCTTCCGGCCGTGGTGATCATGCCACCGAACAAAAGGCGCGCTACCGACAATCAGCAGCGTGTCCGTCAACTTGCCGAAGACAGCGAAAATAAGGATAGCAGCCAGAATCTGGTCGGGCTTGCCCAGTTGCTGCCCATCCACGAGAAGATAGCCAAGCCCGTTCGAAGCACCCATGAACTCCGCCGCCACCACGAACATCCAGCCAAGCCCGAGACCGGCCCGAAGTGCCAGCACATAGTCCGGCAAGACGGAAGGAAGAAGAATACGCCGCACAAGTTGGAAATCAGACAGACGAAATATTCGACCGACTTCCACCACCTTGCGATCGACACCACGAACGGCGCCGTAAACGCCGAGATAGACGGGAAAGAAGACACCGACGGCAATCAGCGCGACCTTGGATGCTTCAAATATTCCGAACCACAGTATGAATAACGGGACCCAGGCAATGGATGGAATGGCGCGAAGTGCTTGCAGCGTGGGGTCGAGCAGGCGGCTCAGACGCTGTGAATATCCGGTGACGGCACCGATGACTGTGCCAAAAGCAGCGCCTGCCAAAAAACCGACCGCGACACGCCAGAGCGTAATGCCGATGTGGCCTGCCAGTTCGCCCGAAGATGCAAGTTCGCCGATGGTCTGGAAGACGCGCGACGGCGGCGGCATTAACCGTCCCTCGATAAGTCCGGAACGGACCAGACCCTCCCATAGGAGGAGGAGAATGCATGGAAATATCAGGCCGAAAACTGGATTGTCGAGAACCGGGACGCGTATCGCACGCATCCCGGTTTCTTTCTTCTGACTGTCCGCCCGCCACAAATCGGCCAACGCCATTGAACAACTCCCTATTGGCCGAGCGCGCTACCATAGGTCGGATTGATCAAGTCGCTTGTCACTTTCTTTACATCAACATCCGTATTGATCACGCCCGCCTGCTGCAGGGCGATGCCTGCCGCCTCGATGGTCTCCCGTTGCTCGTCACCGATCCTGGAATGGCTGAGATCGGTACGCTCAAGCTGCTTTGCGATGACGCTATCCGGCAGTTTCGTTGCAGTCACCAGCGCAGCCTTCAGAACACCGGGCTCGGCGATCGCTTTCTTACGCGCGACCTCATAGGCAGCAATCACGCGGGAAACGACTTCGGGATGTTCCTTCGCAAACGCTTCACGAACATTCAAAACGCCCCAACTGTTGTTCTCCGGCTTGCGATAAAACAGGACATCGCCGTTCTCCACCTCAGCCGAGGCCATAATCGGATCGAGACCGGCCCAGGCATCAACATCCCCACGCTGCAACGCCAGCTTGCCATCCGCGTGCTGCAGAAGCACAAGTTTGACATCCTTCTCGGAAAGGCCAGCTTCCGCCAAAGCGCGGACCAGAAAAATATGCGGATCTGTTCCGCGTGTCACAGCAATGGATTTACCCTTCAGATCCGCCACCTTGGCAATGCCGGTGTCTTTCCGGGTCACAAGCGCCGTCCATTCAGGACGGGAATAAACATATACCGAATTGATGGGATTACCGTTGACGCGCCCGATGAGCGCGGCAGCACCTGCGGTCGAGCCGAAATCCAGCGATGAGGCATTAAGGAACTCCAGCGCCTTGTTGGAGCCCGCGGACTGCACCCAGGTCACCTTGATGCCGTCCTTGCTGAACTCCTTCTCCAACAGACCGTCATTCTTCAGCACCAGACTGACAGGATTATAGGTCGCCCAATCGATGCGTATCTCGGAAAGCTCGGCCGCCAGCGCCTGACCAAAGGTCGTCACGGATGCCAAAAGACCAAGCGCCAATCCCAAAACAACTTTCATCGTCTGCTCCCTTTAAAACAATGAAGTCAATCTATGATTTTGATCAACTTCTGAAAGGTGCCCCTTTCTAAAGTTTGTACGGGCTTTAGAATAAAGCAGTCGCAAGGCGGTCTCAGAGATGTTTTGCCGTTATCGGAAGATCGACTTTCGAAAAGCGCATGCGTCGATCTATTAATGGACCCTCGCACGACGCTCTGACGGCTGCTCAGGCGCACGGGCAGCGGGCAATCGTCGCAACTTGACGCCGACATCGAAGTGATTGCCACCAAACCATATAAAATCGGTAGAATTTACTGCGAAGGCTCTGACACAGCAAATTACTTTCCTCTCACCTTCACTAATTTGGATTGCCCTGCTTGGTTGCTCTGCCTGTCGTCTGGAATGCTTTCAACGTGAGGCACTCGCCTCACGAAATTCACAGATAATGACATTCGGGATGACGGCATGGGCGGCGCGAGCGAATTTCTCTGGTACATTCCAAACGACACGAAAGCTGGCCACCGGGGAGACATTGCATCAGCCGATCATAACAGCCTCGCCACCCTGACCTCCCACGCCAACGCGCTGGAACAAACCGGCTGGAAAGGCGCGCTGATCGGAACTGGTTGGGCCCGGCCGGACACATTTACGGTTGCCACAGCGCTCGCAGCGCAAACCTCAACCTTCGAACCACTGGCTGCCATTCGCCCAGGCTATTGGCAGCCAGCGCACTTTGCCTCCGCGGCAGCAACTCTTGATGAGCTGTCGGGCGGACGCCTTCGCATCAACATCGTCTCAGGTCGAGATGATCTCGCCGCCTATGGAGACAGTGAAGGCGATCAGGCACAGCGTTACGCCCGCACGAAGGAATTCATGCGGCTGGTTCGACGGCTCTGGACCGATGAAAATGTGACTTTCCACGGAAAGCATTTTCAGCTTTCCAACTCGACTGCTCAGCCCCGGATCACCAAGAGGAAAGGTCGGCTGCATCCGAAGCTCTACTTTGGCGGTGCGTCGGATGCTGCGGAACGGGTCGCGGCAACGGAGGCGGATGTTCAACTTTTCTGGGGCGAACCACTGCAATCCATAAAGGACCGTATCGAGCGACTGAAGAACCTCAGTAAACGACTGGACCGTGATTTACCGCCACTGGAATTTGGCCTGCGTATCACCACTGTCGTTCGCAGCACGACCGCGGAAGCCTGGCGCGATGCGGAAGACAGGGTCGCCGAAATGGCAAAGGGCAGCGGCGCGCGCTGGAACGACCATCTGCAGTCTGTCGCCGTGGGCCAGCAGCGATTATACGATCTGCAACAACAAGGTGATGTGCTGGACGACAACCTTTATACAGCGCCGGGACGCGTCGGCGGCGGTGGAGCGGCGACCACCTGGCTGGTCGGGTCAGCAGCGGATGTCGCTGCGTCCCTCAACAAGTACCGAGAGCTCGGCATCACGAAGTTCATATTATCGGATACGCCTTATCTGAGAGAGATTGAGCGGCAGGGGAAAGAGCTTCTCCCGCTACTCGAAACTCATCTCTAGCAATGAAGACTGAGCCCCAACAAAGTGATAACACCGCGAAATTATTGACTGAGGCTCACTCCATCCAACTCCGCTACCCCAGCCTCGGGGCCTGCACCCCAAGTTGTTACCACCGAGTGCGGTGTTGCGAAATTTCTCCTGCGGATACGCGAAAATTTAGAATGTTACGTCCAAAGATAAGGCGATAAGCGGCCGCTCATCTCTCTATAAAATGAATAGATTACATAAATTGAATGTCATGAGATATCACATGGAGAACCCCTCATGACAAAGCTTTTCCGTCGCGCTTTCGCCGCTCTCATCGCAGCCTCTGCCGTCAGTACTTCCTTCGTCGCCACACCCGCATGGAGTGCCGAGACGACCATCAACATCGGTTATCAGCCGATCGTCGAGCCATCCCGCGTGCCACAGGCGGACGGCACTTACGAAAAAGCGACGAAAGCCAAGATCAACTGGCAGAAATTCGATGGAGGCGCGGATGTGATCGCCGCCATCGCATCCGGTTCGATCGATATCGGCTATGTAGGATCCTCGCCGCTGGCGGCCGCCGCAAGCCGCCAGTTGCCGATTGAAACCATTGCTCTCGTCGGCTTGATCAGTGAGGCCGAAGCGCTTGCCGTTCGAGGAATTACCAAGCCGGAAGACCTGGCCGGCAAGAAGATTGCCACGCCCTTCGTATCGACGGCCCATTACAGCCTGTTGACGGCCTTGAAGCACTGGAACATCGATCCGAAGACGGTGAACATCCTCAACCTCCGCCCGCCGGAGATTGCTGCAGCGTGGGCGCGTGGTGATATCGATGGCGCCTATGTCTGGGACCCGGTACTTTCCGAGATCAAGAAAACCGGCACCGTACTTGCCACCTCCGCCGATGTCGCCAACTGGGGCGGCCCGACCTTCGACGCATGGATTGTCAGCAAGAGTTTTGCCGACGCACATCCTGATCTCGTCAAAGCCTTCGTCAAGGTGACGGGTGATGCGACCGCCGCTTACCGCGCCAACCCCGAAGCTTGGAACGCGACGTCGCCGGAAGCTGCGAAGATCGCACGCCTTACCGGTGCCAAGCAGGATGAGGTTCCCGCACTTCTGAAGGGCTACATCTTCCCCACGCTGCAAGAGCAGGCTGGTGCCGATTTGCTCGGCGGAGGAACAGTCAAGGCTGTTGCGGCGACCTCGGCTTTCCTCAAGGAGCAAGGAAAGATCCCCGCGACACTCGATGACTATAGCGCATACGTCTCTCCGCGCTGGGTTCAGGACGCAGCCAAACTGTCCTTCTGATCTGTTCAGCGTACCCGAGAACCGGCACGCCGATACGTACCGGTTCTTTCCGTCGTAATGCGAGGAAATCCATGCCTAGCCGCCTCACCTTTGACACTGTAAGCCTGACCTATCCGGGCAAGAGCAAAGCGTCACCCGATGTTCCGGTCCTCGAGCGTATCAACCTCTCCGTTACCAGCGGTGAGTTCGTTGTGGTTATCGGCAGGTCGGGCTCCGGCAAGACAAGCCTCCTCAATCTGGCGGCCGGTTTCCAAGCGCCGACCTCCGGCACCATATTGCTCGATGGGAAGCCGATATCCGGCCCTGGAGTAGAGAGAGCCGTCGTTTTTCAGGACGACGCGCTTTATCCTTGGCTCAACGCCCGGGACAACATCGCCTTCCCCTTGTCGCTGAAGGACGTGTCGCTCGCCGAGCGCCGCAAGATCGCCAATGATCTCTTGATCCGGGTCGGCCTCGAGGGTGCTGGCGACCGGCGCATATGGGAACTGTCGGGCGGAATGCGCCAGCGCGTCGGTATCGCCCGCGCACTTGCCGCAGAACCTCGCTTCCTTTTGCTCGACGAGCCGCTTGGCGCGCTGGACGCCCTGACCCGCACCAAACTGCAGCAGTTCCTCCTTAATATATGGAAGACGAGCCAGTCCGGCGCTCTGCTGATCACGCACAGCATCGAAGAAGCATTGCTGCTGGCGACTCGCATCGTCGTGCTACAGCCAAATCCTGGCCGGATCGGCACGATCCTCGAAAGCGGCTTCGCCGAGGAAATCCTGTCCGGAGCCGATCCACGCAAAGTTCGTCAGTCTCCATTGTTCCGCAGCATGCATGACGGGCTGACGGCGCTTATTCACGATACAGCCGATGAGGACCTTGCAGCATGACGATCCTTGCCGACACTCACCCTGCAAAGATCAAAGCAGAAAGCCACTCCGTGACCGGACAGCCGGAAGCCGCGCCGTCGCGCCTGCGCGTCCCAACCCTCGTGATCTCGTTTCTAACTGGTCTCACGCTTCTGGGAGCGTGGTGGATAGCGTCTGCCCTCAACGTCGTCTCGCCAGTCTTTCTGCCCTCTCCACCGGTCGTCGCAGCCTCCTTCGGCACGCTGCTCACAACAGGTTTCGTGGATTCCACGCTTTTGGAACACCTTGCCGCAAGTCTCGGTCGCGTGCTTGGCGCTCTGGCCGTATCGCTCGCCGTCGGTATTCCCGTCGGCCTGCTGATAGCTCTCAGCCGCGTCGGTCGAGGCGTTCTCGACCCGATCGTAGAATTCCTGAGGCCACTGCCACCGCTGGCCTACCTTCCGCTGATCATCATCTGGGTCGGCATCGGTGAAGCCTCGAAGGTAACGGTGATCGCCCTTTCCATGCTGCCACCGATCATCCTGTCGACGAGTGCAGGTGTCAAAGCCGTGCCAAAGGATTTCGTCCATGCCGCCCGTGCCTTCGGCGCCACCCGCACCCAGGTCCTGACACGCGTTTTGCTGCCTGCATCCGTGCCGTCGATCCTGACCGGCATCCGCATCGCGCTCGGCACGGGCTGGTCGACCCTGGTGGCAGCCGAACTGGTAGCAGCCACCCGTGGCCTCGGCTTCATGATCCAGTCGGCTGCGCAGTTCCTGGTCACCGATATTGTCATTGCGGGAATTGCAGTCATCGCCATCGTTGCCTTCGCACTCGAATGGCTCGCCCGCTTTATCGAGCGCCGCTTCGTGCCATGGGCCGACACATCACGCCGACGCTGAGCTGATGAGGGTGGGCGACCAAGACTCCCCTGCCCTATTCTCATTGTTGCGTGCTTGGTTGCGGTGAAAAAGGTGCGAGATGGTCCTCTCTTGTACGACGGCTATCCCGTCTCGATATAAAGTCCGCGCAACGTTCTGCGCGCACCGCCTCCTCGTTTTATCGGGATCAACTTCATGTCGAAATCGCTTCACCTCACTGCCTTCATGCGCCCGGTCAGCCTTCATACAGGTGCATGGCGCTATCCAGGCGCTTATCCCGATGCCAATTTCAATTTCGGCCATTTGAAATCCTTCGCGCTGGCGCTGGAGCGAGCAAAGTTCGATGCGTTCTTCATGGCCGATCACCTGGCGGTGTTGAACATGCCCATCGAAGCCTTGAGGCGTAGCCATACGGTCACCTCGTTCGAACCTTTCACACTTCTATCGGCATTGGCATCGGTAACGGAACGGATCGGTCTTGCGGCCACCGCGTCCACGACCTTCGATGAGCCCTACCATGTCGCGCGCCGGTTTGCCTCGCTGGACCATATCAGCGGTGGACGGGCGGCATGGAACATCGTCACCACATCAAACCCCGATGCCGCCCGCAATTTTGGTCTCTCCGATCATGTGGAGCATGGCGAACGTTACAAGCGTGCGCGCGAATTCTTCGACGTCGTCACCGGCCTGTGGGACAGTTTTGCCGATGACGCAATGATCCGCAATCAGGAAAGCGGCATCTTCTTCGATCCAGACAAGATGCATGTGCTGGACCATAAGGGCGAAGAATTCAGCGTGCGAGGACCGCTGAACATTGCTCGTCCGGTACAGGGTTGGCCCGTCATCGTGCAGGCGGGCCAGTCGGAGCCCGGAAAGCAACTGGCCGCTGAAACGGCCGAAGTCGTCTTTGCCGCACCACGTGATTTAGAGACCGCCAAGGCGCTCTATGCCGATATCAAGGGCCGCATGCCCGCCGCCGGTCGAAATCCTGCGCATCTGAAAATTCTACCGGCCGCAATGATCGTCATCGGCGACAGCGTGGAAGAGGCGAAGGCCAAGCGCTCCAAGCTCGATAGCCTCGTGCATTACGACAGCGCGATCGCCTCCCTTTCCATCGCACTCGGCCACGATGCCTCAGGTTTCGATCCCGACGCCCCACTGCCGGAAATCCCTGAGACCAATGCCAGCAAAAGCGGACGCGCGCAGGTGCTGCGGCTTGCCGAGCAGGAAAAACTGACCGTCCGACAACTGGCACAACGCTATGGCGGCTATGCGGGGCTGGCCTTCATCGGTACGCCGAAAACGATCGCAGATGAAATGGAGACGTGGTTGAACGAACAGGCGGCGGATGGCTTCACCTGCGTCTTCCCGTTCCTCCCGCAAGGCCTGGAGGATGTAACGGGTAAGCTTGTGCCGGAATTACAACGGCGCGGCCTGTTCCGCAAAGACTACGATGGCGCAACCTTGAGAGACCATCTTGGCCTGCCGCGGCCAGCCAATCGCTTCTTCGTGTGATCGCGCGCGCCTTCCGGCAGTGTTGCGATCGGAAAGCACATCATTGTCATTATCGGCGCGCTGACAAACCTTATCGCGGGAGCGTCGAAGAACCCAATCCCTCCTTCGAAGGCCGTCGCGGAAGATTATTCCACCAATTTGATAGAAATAGAATGACCGGTCTTCCTAGGTTGCTGGCGTGATCGTAGATTTCATCTACTCACCCTGATCGCCCACCCAAGCAGAAGGCTTCAAATGCCACGTTATGTCATCATCGGAGCCGGCGCAGTCGGCGCGAGTCTGGCCGCCCAGTTTGCCTTGTCCGGAATTGATTATGTCCTGGTCGGGCGGGGCGCTCAAATCAGACACATCAAACACCACGGCCTGACGTTCCGCAGACCTGACGGCGTGCGACAGATCAAACTTGCGGCCTTTGATCTGGCAGAGCCGCCAGAGTTGCGGGAGGGCGACATTCTCCTGCTCACGGTCAAGTCCCAGGATGCCGCCGGTGCGCTCGCCTACTGGTCGTGGCGCGCCGTCGCCGGCTCACACCTGCCGGCAGCCTCATCCCTGCCCATCGTCACGTTCCAGAATGGTCTTGCCACCGAGGCCGCCGCTCTTCGAACATTTGCCAATGTTTACGGGGCAAGTATTCTGACGCCTGCCCTATTCACCGAGACCGGCACAGTTGCAGTCGCGGGAGACCCTGAGCTTGGCATCGTCACGGTCGGGCGTTTTCCTGCAGGACGCGATGCCTTGAGCGACCAGATCGCCGCCGACCTCACCAAGGCCGGATATCTAGCCGAAGCCGTCAGCGATATTTCCCGGTGGAAGGCAGCAAAGCTGCTCCACAATGTCCGCAATGTGCTGGAATTATTCGATGGTGACGTTGCCCTTCGCGAACAGATCAGTACGGCGCTCGTTCAAGAGGCAACGCAGGCACTGCACGCCGCGGGATACACTCTCGCATCACCGTCAGAGCGTAGCATCGATATTTCCCACTGGCGTATCGCGCCCGACAGCGGGGTTGCTCCCGGCCAGCAATCGACATGGCAAAGCTTTACGCGGGGGGCCTCGAGCGAGGTCGATTTCCTCAATGGCGAGATCGTGCTTCTTGGGCGTCTTCACGGTGTGCCGACCCCTCATAATGAAGCCGTTCAACGTCTGGCAGGTCAGCTTGCCGAAAAGGCCGAGTTCACAAAACCGCTGCCGCTGGAGACGATTGCCGCGCTACTGGATCGGAGCGAAGAACCGGCCCGTGGAGGCCCTGCAATACATCCAGGGCGTACAGTTACCAGTAATTTCAATTCGGCAGCGTGAAGTGGTGCAATGAAAGAAGCCATATCTGACCACATTATCACAGCGGCCGGCACCCTTTTCTATCGCGAGGGCATCAGGGCCGTCGGGATCGACCGCATCATCGAGGAGGCGAAGGTCGCGAAGGCCACGCTTTACCGCCACTTCCCCTCCAAGGATCATCTCGTTGCCGCCTATCTTTCAGCGCGCCATGAGCGGGTTATACAGTCTCTGACCGAGGTTCTATCCTCCGCGCTGTCTCCCAGAGAGCAAATCCAATCGATCTTCGAACGGCTCTATGAGAAAGCGGACAGCCCGGATTTTCGCGGCTGCGCCTTCGCGCTCGCCGTCGCCGAACACGGCGAATCTGAGAAAGTCTGCTCGGTCGCCCGGCGTCACAAGGCAATGGTCCGCGACATTTTCTCCGTCGTTCTGGGCAAGGCAGAAATCCTCGATGATCTGGCTGCCGCCCATCTCTCACTTCTCTACGAGGGAGCGCTTGCGACCGTTGCCGTCGGGCGCGATCCACAGGCCGTCCTGCTGGCGCGCGATTGCGCGCTTGCCGTTTTCGATACGGCCTCCCCTCTTCTCCAGACCCATAGAAAGCAGGCATGATGACAAAGACCATCGATTACTTCTTCAGCATCGGTTCACCCTGGGCCTTCATCGGCCTTGAGCCCTTTGTGGCACTGGCAAATAGACACGGCGCGACCATCAAGCCCCATGTCATTCCGCTGATCGAGAAAAATGGCGCCATCTATTCCCGCAACCGGCCAGAGATACGCCGGGCCTATTGGGTGAAAGACCTCAAACGCTGGGCCGCTTTGCGCGGTAAGCGGCTTAGCTTCGACAACCGGGCGGCTCTTGCCGATCCGACACCGGCTGGTGCTCTCGTAGCGGCCGCTATCGAGGCCGGGCAAGACTGGCTCACTTTGACGCTGGCGCTGCAAGAGGCATTCTGGGGGCGCGGCGAAGATATCGGCAATTCGGCCATTCGACGCGCGATTGCCGATCAAGCGGGCTTCGATGGTGCCGCCTTGGACGAACTCGGACAAAGCCCGGCAATAGAGGCGCAACTGAAGGCAAGCTACGAAACCGCCAAGGCGGCAGGTGTCTTCGGCGTGCCGACCTACCGCTATGAGGATGAGCTCTACTGGGGCCAGGACAGCCTTCCATTCCTGGACCGCCATCTTCAAGGTGAACGTCTCGCAGCCTGAACGGCAACATAGCGAAGGCGTTGGCAGCCCGTCTACCTCAAGAGAGCGGCCGACGTTTCGCATCTAGTGGAATGATTCATGACCAGATTGTCCACCGCCCTCTCGCAATCCTTGCAGAGTTTGCTTGGCGAGCGATTTTCCACATCGACTGCTCTGCGGGAGCAACATGGGCAAGGCGAAGCTCATCACGCAGCAGCCCTTCCCGATGCCGTCGCCTTCGCCGAAACCACTGAGGAAGTGTCGAAGATCGTCAGGCTCTGCGCTGACGAGAGCGTGCCGGTTATCGCCTTTGGTGCGGGGACTTCGTTGGAAGGACATCTCGCTGCGGTTCAAGGGGGCGTATCCATCGATCTCTCGCGCATGTCGAAGATCCTCCGTGTCAGCCCGGAAGATCTGGATTGCTCCGTAGAGGCCGGGGTGACGAGGGAGCAACTGAATGCTGACCTGCGGGATATGGGATTATTTTTCCCGATCGATCCCGGCGCCAATGCCTCACTCGGCGGCATGGCCGCAACCCGCGCCTCCGGCACCAATGCGGTGCGCTATGGCACCATGCGCGAAAACGTCCTCGGGCTGACGGTGGTGCTACCGAGCGGACAGATCATCAAGACCGGTGGCCGGGCGCGAAAATCCTCGGCAGGTTACGATCTGACGCGGCTTTTCGTCGGCTCTGAAGGCACACTCGGGATCATCACCGAGATCACGCTTCGCCTTTACGGCATACCGGAGACCATCTCGGCAGCGCTTTGCTCGTTCGAAAATGTCGATCAGGCGGTCGCGACAGCCATCCAGGTCGTACAGCTCGGCATCCCGGTGGCGCGTATGGAATTGATGGATCGTGGACTGATCAAAGCCGTGAACGACTATTCAGGGCTCGACCTCAAAATCCGCGACACGTTGGCCTTTGAGTTTCATGGCTCGCCTGCGGGTGTGCAGGAACAGGTCGAGATGGTATCGTCAATCGTCGAAGAAAATGGCGGGCAGGATTTCGAATGGGCAAACACCCCTGAGGATCGTAACCGGCTATGGAAGGCCCGCCACCACGCTTTTTATGCTGTAGTATCGCAGAGACCGAACGCCAAGGGCTGGTCATCGGATGTCTGTGTGCCGGTCTCGAAGCTCGGCGACTGCATCGTCGCCACGCGAGAGTTCTTGAAGGAATGCAGCGTTCCAGCCGCTATTCTCGGGCATGTGGGGGACGGCAATTACCATGTCGTCTTCGCGGTCGATCCGGCCAACGCCGAAGAGCTTGCCGAGGTCGCGGCAATCAACAAGAAGATGGTTCGCTACGCGCTATCGGCAGGCGGCACCTCCACCGGCGAGCATGGCGTCGGCACCGGCAAGATCGCCTATCTTCGCGAAGAACATGGCGATGCGGTCGATCTGATGGCGGTCATCAAGCAGGCTGTCGATCACGCTGGAATCATGAATCCCGGAAAAATTCTGGCCGGACAGCGCGCTTGAACTCCCGTGAGGGTGAGAGGTCACAATGAACGTCTTCAAATCCCACAGTTCTCACTGGGGCGCTTTTTCCGGACGCCTTGCCAATAGCCGTTTGGAAATCAGACCGCACGAAGGTGATCCTTACCCCTCGCCCCTGCTCGGTAATCTGCCTGCCATTGCAGACAGTCCTGCGCGTGTCCGAAATCCCGCGGTCCGACGCGGATGGCTGGAAGCCGGTAGCAATCACAGAGACCGGCGCGGCGCCGACGAGTTCGTGGAAGTGTCCTGGGAACAGGCGGAAGCGCTCGTTGCGGCAGAGCTTACCCGCATTTATGATCGCCATGGCCCGGCTTCAGTGTTTGGCGGTTCCTATGGCTGGGCAAGTGCGGGGCGATTTCACCATGCGCAGAGCCAGATCCATCGCTTCTTGAACGTGCTGGGCGGCTATGTACGGTCCGTCAACACCTATAGTTCAGGCGCGGCGATGGTCATCATACCGCATGTCCTTGGACCGTATGACAGCTTCGACCGAAAGAGCGTTACCTGGGACGCGATAGAGCGCAGCACGGAACTTGTGTTGGCCTTCGGCGGAATGGCGATCCGCAATGCCGACGTCCATGGCGGCGGCATCAGCCAGCATCTGGTCCGGCAAAAGCTGACGGGCGCCCAAAAGCGGGGCGCTCGCTTTGTTTCCGTGAGTCCCTTGAGGGACGACTTTGCCGAAGACCTGAAACCTGAATGGCTGGCGATCACACCCGGCACCGACGTCGCGCTTATGCTTGGCTTGGCATACACGCTTGTTACCGAAAGGCTACATGATCACGCATTTCTCCGGCGCTACACCGTGGGATACGACACGTTCGAGACGTATCTTCTGGGAAAAGAAGACGGCCGGCCGAAGAGCGCGGACTGGGCAGCGTCAATCTGTGGGATCGATGCTGAAACGATCCGAGCCCTTGCGCGAAGAATGGCAAGTAACCGCACCCTGATCACCGTCAGTCACTCGCTCCAGCGAGCCGATTTTGGCGAACAGCCGGTGTGGATGGGGATCGTGCTGGCAGCGATGCTCGGCCAGATCGGGCTCGATGGCGGCGGCTTTTCCTACTCGCTCGGCGCGCTTGGCAATATCGGCAAGACGCTGCTGGCGGTTCCTCTACCGACACTCAACCAGTTCAAAAATCCTGTCGCAGATTATATTCCCTGCGCCCGGATCGCCGATATGCTTCTCGATCCCGGCGGAGAGTTTCACTATAACGGCCACAGCTTACGCTATCCGGATATCCGTCTCGTTTATTGGGCGGGTGGCAATCCGTTTCATCACCATCAGGATATCAATCGCCTGCGTGCGGCATTCAAGCGTCCCGAGACGATCATCGTTCACGAGTCTGCCTGGACGTCGACGGCGCGACATGCCGACATCGTGCTTCCGGCCACAACCACGCTGGAACGTGACGATATCGGCGCTGCAGACCGCGACCCGCTGATGATCGCAATGAAACGGCTGATCGATCCCGTCGGTGCGGCAAGAGACGATTACGATATCTTCGCCGGAATCGCGCAGCAACTCGGAAAGTCAGACGCGTTTACCGAAGGGCGCAGCAGCCGCGAATGGCTGGCCTTTCTCTACGAAACAACCCGCTCGGCGCTGGAAGCGCAGGGCCACGACGCGCCGGATTTCGAAACATTCTGGCAGCGCGGCGAGCTTGTCCTACCGACGAAGGCTGATGATGGCGGCCCGGCCCATGCCTTTCGGGCAGATCCGGAGGCCGCGCCGCTGCCGACACCTTCGGGAAAGATCGAAATCTTCTCAAGGACCGTCGAGAGCTTCGGCTATGATGATTGCAAGGGCCATCCACGCTGGTACCCAGCGCGAAGCGAAACGGACGGTGAAGCAGATCTCTATCCGCTTCACCTCGTCTGCAACCAGCCCCGGCAGCGGCTTCACAGCCAGCTCGACTATGGCGATTTCAGCCGTTCCACCAAGGTCAAAGAGCGAGAGCCCGTTCGTATCCATCCAGAGGACGCCAGCCGACGCGGTATTTCCGAGGGCGATATTGTCCGGCTCTTCAATGCAAGAGGCAGCTGCCTTGCAGGCGCGCTCTTGAGCGACGACGTGATGCCAGGCGTTCTGCAGCTTTCGACGGGCGCCTGGTTCGAGCCGGACGATCCGGCGGCAAAGCGGACGATGTGCATCCACGGCAACCCCAACATTCTGACCCGCGATATCGGCACCTCGAAACTCGCACAGGGCTCGACCGGCCAGATTGCCAGGGTCGAGGTCGAGCGCTATGCGGGCGAACCGCCCAAGGTGAGAATCTTCGAGGCCATCCCTTTCGGAACGGGCGGCGAGGAATTGGCGGTCTCACGCCGATACGCGTCAAAGCCGGCCGGCACTGGTTCCAGCGACGCTGAAACAGCAATCCAACCAGCAGCGAAAATGGCGGCAAATTAATCCCCTAAAACTATAGAAAAAGAACAACCAGTCTTTCTCTCTGCCGCCTCGCTGTTAGATTATGCGTCAAGATAAACAGATCAACGCAAGGGGGCTGCTCATGACCGAACTATGTAGAAGCGAGCGCGCTCTTAACGCTGGCAAGCGTTCGACACGTTCTGGCCAGCGCTAACAGCACGCTCTTCCTTTCATCGACAGGCTTTCGACATCTCGTCGCGTGCGTGGCGGGAACGGACATTCGTATGCTTTTCGGGACCGTTCGACAGCCAGATCATCCCAAGATTTTCAATATTTCACTCAGGACTACATCATGGTCAGACATCTCTCACTGCCTTCTTTTTCCCGACGCAAGCTACTGGTCACGGCGTCGATCGCAGCCTCCGCGGCGCTCTTCCTTTCGGCCACCGCACCGCTGCCAGCACAGGCAGCGGACCGCCCGCATGATGGCGGCGATATCACATTCCTTATCGACTCCCTCGGCGATACATGGATTCCCAACAACAGCGCCATATCGAGCTTTCAGGGCCACATCTGGGGCCATGTCACCGACAAGCTCGTCTATGTCGATGCCGAAGGCAAGGTGAGCCCGTGGATCGCTGAGAAGTGGGAGCAGAACGACACGGCGACGGAGTTCACGCTTCACCTGAAGAGCGGCGTGACCTTTTCGGACGGCGAACCCCTGGACGCGAATGCTGTCGTTGCCAATCTGAACATCTGGTGTGCGGGCCGCAAGAACGAAGGCATTAACCCGATCGGCCTCTTCCCCAAAACCTATGACCGTGCCGAAGCCGTGGATGCGAAAACGGTGAAGGTCTTCTTCAAGAAGCCAACGCTCGGCTTCATTCCGACGCTCGGCTATCACGGATCGATCCTCATCTCTCCCAAGACGATCGCCCAGCCTGCGAGCGTCCAGGCGGACCTCAGCAAAACGGTTGGCAGCGGCCCCTATGTGGTGAAAAGCTGGAAGGAGGGCGATCATGTCACCCTCGTCAAGCGCAAGGATTACAACTGGGGACCGGCTGCGGTTGGCCACACGGGTCCTGCCTATCTCGACAGCATTACCTATAAGCTCGTTTCCGAGCCGTCGCTTCGTGTGGCATCGGTTCAGTCCGGCCAGGCAGATGTCGCCTATAATGCCTCTCCCCAAGAACTGAAGTCGCTGAAGGAAGAAGGCTTTACAATCGCCACGCCGCGCTATCTCGGCTTCGTCAATGGTTGGGCGGTCAATACCAAGCTTGCGCCTTACGACGATTTGAAGGTTCGCCAGGCGCTTCAGGCGGCGATCAACCGCCAGGAGATCATCGACACCGTCTATACGCCGGACTGGAAGCTCGCGACCTCCTTCATTCAGAGCAATGTGCCCGGCGCGACCGACCATAGCGACCTGCTCGCCTATAACCCCGACAAGGCGGAAAAGCTTCTGGATGAAGCGGGCTGGGTAAAGGGTGCCAACGGTGTGCGCGTCAAGGATGGCAAACCGCTGGAGATCACCCTTCACTCCAACCCCTATCTTGCAACCTCCAAGTCGGTCGATGAGCTGATTGCCCAGCAGCTTGGCAAAGTGGGCTGGAAGGTGAATATCCGCGCTTACGACGTCGTGACCTTCGGCGAAAAGGTCAAATTCGGCGGGTCTGCGGTTCCAGCTTACGAAGTCACGCGCAGCTTCATCGACGCAGGCACGGTCGCCAGCATCCTGACCAATGCCAATAATGGTGAAAACTGGTTTGCACTGGATGAGCGCGACAGCGTGCTGAACGAACTACGCGACAAGATCGCCGGTGCGGGTTCGATGGAAGAGCGCAAGCCGCTGCTCGACAAGCTGCAGCAATATGTCCTGGAGCAGGGCTACTTCATTCCACGGACACAGATCGTTCAGCGCATCTACGTTCAGTCACCGAAGCTCAAGGGCGAAGTCTACA